>JAESGX010000005.1_pt1 | contig 700489 bp, 677 predicted proteins | sample 9269801 | NCBI WGS metagenome assembly JAESGX01 (sample SAMN16773122, study PRJNA677054) | algae metagenome | isolation source: Pleurocapsa minor GSE-CHR-MK-17-07R and co-occurring heterotrophs from wet... | place: USA: Lower Calf Creek Falls, Grand Staircase Escalante National Monument, UT ... | reverse complement strand
AAAGGTCAGATCAGATCAGGGCGTGGTGCCAGAGGCTTTCATCTTCGAGCCGGCTTTGGAGATTTCCGAGCCGATGTCTTCGGCGAGCTGCGAGATGGCCGGCTGGATGAAGGTGAAGACCACCAGGCCCAGGCCGACGATAGCGGCGGTCAGGACCACCCAGTCAACGGTCACGGCGCCGGTTTCGTCGTTCAGGAAAGCGGAAAACTTGGTCATGTTCAGATCCTTTGCAAGGGCGTTACAGTGTCTCAACCGCTTCGGCTTGGCCTTGTTCATCGCCGCTTCCGTTCGGTATGGGTGCATATAGCCCCCCAATCGTGGCATCAGTTTGGACAGCAACCGGGAAATCTGCAGCGAATTAAAGTTTCCTTCAGAATTTGCCTAACATGTTGATATTGAACGGTAAAAATGTTTACCTTATGGTCGGGTGGGTGCGGTAGGGCGTGCTTTTTCGGTCAATTCTGGCGGAAATGCCATGATTTGGCTTTGAAAGTGCTGGCTCGGGGCCTGCGAAGCTGCGATTCTTACCCAAAATATAATAACGAGCAGGCATCCGCCCATGTGGCCATACCCCAGGTTCATCGCAGTGATTCTCTGCGCCATTGCCCCGTGGGGCGCTGTGGCCGAGGATTTCAACTTCAAGCGCGTCAAGGTTGGCGAGGGTCTGCCTGGCAAGCGCATCACCGTGCAGATCGACCCGGAGGAGCAGGCCCGTTTCCTGGCAGCGCTTCCGAAGATCGACCCGAACCCTGAAAGAACAGAAGAGGTCGCCGCGCCCAAGCCCGATGCGGCGAACGGTGGATCGCCGGGCGAGGCGCCAGCCTCATCCTACGCGTGGTTCTGGGAGACGGTGCCGCCGGGGCTGACCGAAGCTTCTGGCCGCTTTGACCTTGCCTTGACCACCTTGTCACGTGGCCCGGGCGGCGAAACGGTGCGGGCACCCCGGATGCAGTCAATGCAGACCGTGGCCGAAACCTACGGAACCGAGATCTTGAAGGCCACCATCGGCACCGATGTGTCGCCTGCGCTGGTGCTGGCGGTGATCGGCATTGAAAGCGCGGGCCAGAAGGATGCGGTCAGCCATGCGGGGGCGGTGGGGCTTATGCAGCTGATCCCCGCCACGGCAGAGCGGTTCGGTGTGACAGATTCCACCGACCCCGAACAGAATATCAAGGGCGGCGTCGCTTACCTCGACTGGCTGCTGGACGAGTTTGACAATGATCCCGTGATGGCGCTGGCGGCCTATAACGCTGGCGAGGGCGCGGTGAAGGCAAATCAGGGCGTGCCGCCCTATGCCGAAACCCGGGATTATGTGCCGAAGGTGCTGGCGGCCTGGCAGGTGGCGCAAGGTCTGTGCCAAAGCCCGCCGCAACTGGTGACGGACCCTTGCGTGTTCAAGATCATCTCGGCCGGGCTTTAACCTTCAGACGAAGACATCCGCCCATTCGGGGTGTTTCTTTCGCGTTGCATTCACGAAGGGGCAGAGGGGCACGATCTTCACCCCTTCAGCGCGGGCGTCTTCGACCATGCGCGTCACCATCGCCAGACCCGCGCCTGTGCCGCGAAAGCTGTCTGGCACACCGGTATGGTCGGCGATGATCAGGGTGGGCGTGGTGATCGAATAGGTCAGCTCGGCCTCTTCGCCGTTCTGGCGGATGACGTAGCGGCCCTTGGTTTGCCCATGTTCGCGGGTGATCTGAGGATCAGCCGACAATCGTTGCCTCGGTGGCGGAGCGCAGGTCGGCCTCGGACACGCCTTCGGCCAGTTCCACGATACGCAGGCCGCCCGGCACAACATCCAGCACGCCAAGGTTGGTGATGATCCGATTGACCACGGCCTTGCCGGTCAGGGGCAGGGTGCAGGCTTTCAGCACCTTGGATTCGCCGTGCTTTGAGGTGTGGTCCATCACCACCACCACCCGGCCCACGCCAGCCACAAGGTCCATCGCCCCGCCCATGCCTTTGACCAGCTTGCCCGGGATCATCCAGTTCGCAAGGTCACCCTCTTCGCTGACCTCCATCGCGCCAAGGATCGCCATGGCGATCTTGCCGCCGCGGATCATCGCGAAGGATTGAGCGCTGTCAAAATAGGCGGTCTGCGGCAGTTCGGTGATGGTCTGCTTGCCGGCGTTGATCAGGTCGGGGTCTTCCTCGCCCTCAAAGGGGAAGGGGCCCATGCCCAGCATCCCGTTTTCCGATTGCAGCGTCACGTTCACCCCCGGTGGGATGTAGTTCGACACCAGCGTCGGAATGCCGATGCCAAGGTTCACATAGGTGCCGTCCTGCAGTTCCTTGGCCGCGCGGGCGGCGATCTGGTTGCGGTCCCACATCATGCATTCTCCCGCTTGCGGACTGTGCGCTGTTCGATGCGCTTTTCATGTGGCCCCTGCACCAGGCGGTGCACATAGATGCCGGGCAGGTGGATCGTGTCGGGGTCAAGCGATCCCAGGGGCACGATCTCTTCTACCTCGGCCACGCAGATCTTGCCGCAGGTGGCGGCGGGCACGTTGAAGTTGCGCGCGGTCTTGCGGAAGACAAGGTTGCCCGAGGGGTCGGCCTTCCAGGCTTTGACAATGGCAAGGTCGGCAACGATGCCGCGTTCCAGAATATAGGTCTGGCCGTCGAACTCGTGGTGCTCCTTGCCTTCGGCGATCACGGTGCCGACGCCGGTCTTGGTATAGAACCCGGGGATGCCCGCGCCACCGGCGCGCATCCGTTCGGCCAGGGTGCCCTGAGGGTTGAATTCAAGCTCCAGCTCTCCCGACAGGTACTGGCGCATGAATTCGGCGTTTTCGCCAACGTAGGAAGAGATCATCTTCTTCACCTGCCGCGTTTCCAGCAGCACGCCGAGGCCGAACCCGTCAACGCCCGCGTTGTTCGAGGCGACGGTCAGGCCCTTGATGCCGCTGTCGCGGATAGCGGCAATCAGAAGTTCGGGGATGCCACAGAGGCCGAAGCCCCCTGCCGCGATCAAGAGATCGTCGCGCAGAACGCCCTCAAGCGCTGCGGCCGCCGTTGGATAGACCTTGCTCATCTGCTTTCCCCCTTTCGCCATGGGTGGGACCTTGCCTGTCCCGACCCCCGGCGCGAACCTATGCGCCATATGGGCAACGCGATCTGGCGAAGTCAATTGCCGCAATGCGGCACGGGTTTGCGCACCGGCCTGCGCCTTGGCCCTTTTCGCGACCGGCAAAGCCGCTATGCTGACACCTGCCCGCCCGCGTGGTGGAACGGTAGACACAGGGGACTTAAAATCCCTCGGCTGCAAGGCTATGCCGGTTCAAATCCGGCCGCGGGCACCAGGCATCAAGGACGGGCCATGCGTGCGTGGCTAGCGCCTCGTTTGCTAGACCGTCAGGGTTTGCGCTTTTCCCAGATCTCTACCTGATTGCCGCCCAGCTTGGAGTTGGACAGCACCATCTTCGGTGGCGGGTAGTTCTTCAGGTTCGGCGACAGCGACAGCGTTTGCCAGGCGGGGATCCAGGCCAGCTCGAACGCCTCAAGCGATGCCTTGCCGGGCTTCCGCTTTTGCGGCACCCCGGCATGCGCCGAGGCGAGGGCGGGCTTGTCCACCGCCGCAAGCGTGAAGCCGACGATCCGCGCCAGGGCGTTGTCGCAGGTCTTGCGCAGATCGAAGCCTTCGCCGCGCAGAAGGGCAACGCCCACCACCAGAGGCTGGATCGCATGGAGCTGATAGTGCAGGGCGAGGGGGCCACGCTCCATCTCAAGCGGCAGGCTGCCGTCCTTGTTGGCGGTGCAAAGGGTGCCGCGGAAGCTGTTTTCGGCCCAGCGGACCAGGACCTTGTCCTTGGCGTTGATCCCGGTGCGCAGGACAGACAGCGCGGCCCACATGCGCAAATTGTTGCGGGCGGCGCGGGGTGGGGTTTTCGGGTCGTCGAAGAACTTGACCGTCTCATTGGCGCGCTTCACCAGCCAGGCGCCGATGACCTTTGTGCGTTCCGGATTGCGCGTGGCAAGGGGGGCGGCCAACCCATAGGCAAAGGCGATCCCCGCCAGCCGTGAGGGGACGGCAAGCTTGGCGTTGAGGGTGCCCTGTTTGGACAAGGCGTTGGCCTTGGCCCAGCGTTCCAGCCCGACCATCACGCAATCGGCCATGACGCGGGCCTTGTCCGCCTCTTTCAGCCGCGCCAGGCGCAAGGCATCGGTGGTCTGGCGGGCCAGAACCGAGACGAAGGTATCGACCGGCTTCAGCACCTCGTTGACAAGGGCATTTGCGGCCTCGTCAATCTCGGATCTGGTGGTGCTTCCGGTTTCATAGCGGCTTGGAAGCTCGATGCTGATGACCGGGTTGGGTATCTTGGCGCATTCGGCGTGCGCTGCGGCAGCCGGCAGGCCCAGAAGGGCCAGAATGGACAATCGGATCAAGTTCATTGGGTTTCCACCTTGTCGGCGTTCAAGGAATTGCTAAGCCGTTCGGCACGTTCGATGCCTTTGTCGGCGGCGATTGCAAGCCAGTAGAGTGCCTTATCGCGTGAGGCGGGAACGCCTACGCCAAGGGCCAGAAGTTGGGCGTATTCGACCATCGCCTGGCCGTCCCCCGCTTCCGAGGCGCGGGCAAGCCAACTGGCGGCCTCGGCCGTACCGTCTTCGGTCTGGGCGCTGTCCAGAAGGATCAGGCCGTATTCCCGCATGGCCACGGGTTCCCCCTTTTCAGCGGCGCTGAGGTAAAGCTCGGCCGGGTTGATCCGGTCCTTGGTCAGCGCGACGATCGAGGGGTCATCCTTCCGCAGCCGCGACAAGAGGGACATAAGCTGCCCCGGGTCGGCGATACGGGCGAGGTCGGCGTAAAGATCGGCCGCCTGTCCAGGATCATGCCGGGCACCGTTGCTGTGGGAAGCATGGCCCAGAAGGCGCATTCCGGCGGTGAAGAACCCGGCATCCCAGGCGGCATCGTAATAGGCAAAGGCCTGGGTCTGGTCAGACGGGTCAAGCCGCAGCAGGCGGTCGGCCAGGGCCGTCATCCGCCAGGGGTCATCTTCGACCAGGGCCTTGGCGATGCGGGTCCAGCGGTCGAGGGCAGGGGCGTCGCCGGTTCGCGCCAGCGCATCCATCAGTGTTGCCGCCTGTTCGAAGGTACATTCCGTGTCGATGGTGGCGCGGGTCAGGTAAAGGCTGTGCTTGTCCCCGGCATGGGGCAGGGCCAGCACAAGCGCCTCAAAATCGCCGCGGGCGTCGATCGCGGCGGCGAAGGTCTTCGTCACCGTCACCTCATCCGGAAAGCGCTGCGGGTCGGCCACTGGCAAAAGCGACATGGCCGTGCCGTTGCCCGCTTCGGCGAGTGGGATCAGCAGGTCCACCGCTATCGCGCGGTCAGCCTCGGTCGGGGTTTCCGGCCCGGTCAGAAGCAGGCGCGCATATTCCAGCCGGGCCGAAGTGTCGCCGTTGGCAACCGCCTTGGCCACTAGGTCACGCGCCTTGGCCACGAGGTCGGGCTGGCCTGTGGCGGCGTAGATGCGGCCCATTGCTGCGTTGACCATGGGATAGCGCGCGGCGAAATCGCCCCAGAATTCCTGCTGGCTGGGATCGGCATTGCTGAGGTCAAGAAAGATCAGATACTGCGCAAGCCCGACCGCACGGCCATAAAGCGCCTCGGTCTGCAGAAGCGCCACGATTTGCGGGTCAGGGTCGGCGGCGATGGCAACCAGTTGGGCGTAATCATACTTGATGGGGCTGTTGCCCGAGGCGCGCTCAGCCTCGCGCCAATAGGCGGCTTCCTCGACCCTTGGGGCGTCGGGGGCGCGGCAGATGAAGGCATCGTGGAGGTCATCCATCGGCTTTATCATCCCGCTGATGCGCACGGCTTCGATCAACTGGTCGACCTGCACATAAAACTCTGGCAGGTCGGCTTCGGGCGTCAAGCGCAGGTTTGCCAGACGCTCACGCGCGGGGCCGTCATCTTGCGCAACTGCCCGTTCCAGTTGCGCTTCGGCGGCGGATTGCCCAGCCCAGCGGCCTTCTGTGGCAAGAATCCGGTTGGCAAGGTCAACGAGCGCCCAGGCCGGGGCATCTTCGCGGGTGGTCAGCGCGTCCTGCACCTGCAGAAACAGCGCCTCGGCTGCGGCGCGGGCGGCGGGGTCGGTCAGGTCCTTGCGGTCCGCTAGGCGGGTCGCCAGGAATTGCGCAAAGCGCATTTGCGCGCCCCGGTCCCCGCTTTCGGCGGCGGTGGCATAGATTTCAGAGGCGCGGTCCAGATCCTTTGGCACCAGCGCGCCCACCTCAAACAACCGGCCATAGGCCAGCGCCATGTAAGGCTCCCCCCGTTCGGCGGCCAGCGCCAGATACTTGACCAGCACCGCGTTGTCCTTGACGAGGTCTTCGGCCCGCAGGTGCAGTTCGGCGACTTTCCAGGCGGCATCGACATCGCCCAGATCGGCGGCAAAGCGGTACCAGCGTTCCGACAGCGCGATGTCGCGGGTCACGATATCGCCGTTGCGATATTCGCTGGCGATGCGGGTCACCCGGTCGCAGATCAGGGGGTCAACCTGACCGACCAGCGCGCCGAAGGCCATGGTGACGGCGAGTTCCGGCGTGGTCTGCCAGCCCGGAACCTCTTGCCCCTGTTGCTGGAGCGAGACGATTTCCAGCAAGGCATCGGCATTGCCGCCGAAGGCCGCATCGACCAGCAGCGCCATGCCCTGTTCGGGGTCTGCCACCGTGCCCTGACCGAGGCGGAGGTAACGTGACAGGGCCAGCTTGATCCGGGGCGAGGCGTTCGGGGCCGAGGCGCGCAGCTGATCGACCAGACCCAGCGTCTGAAGCTCGGCCAGTTTGCCGGCGGCCAGCATCAGTTCGATCCGTTCGACCATGGCGCGTTCGGTGCTGAAGGAGGGACTGATCGTCGGCAAAAGCGTGATGGCGGCGTCGATCTTGTCGTACCAGCCGACAGGGTCCAACTCCCGCAGACGGCGGATTTCGCGCTGAACGATGGCGGGGTCCATGCCCTCAAGGCTGGTGGCATCCCAGGCCTTCCAGCGGGCGATCAGGTCCTTGTCGGGCGCGCGCAGGGCGCAAAGCGCCTGGGCTTCGATCGCCGGGGGTTCAAAGGCGAAGGTCACGGTCGCGCTGGCCTGGCCGGGGACGGTGCCCAAGATCAGGGCCTGCGCCAAGGCAAGCACGTTCCCGCGCAAGCCAAGGGCGCAGCGGGGGGCAGGGGTCGGGGCGAAGCTGGTCTTGGTCATCTGGAAATACTCCCGCTGTCGGGTAAGAAAGGGGCGGCATGGCGGGCAGGCAGGGTGCCGCCGTGCCGCCGTGTCATTTGGCAATGCTGTTCGGCTCGGCGATCAGGGTGTAGCTGCCGGCGGTTCCGCGCAGCACGAAGGTCACCGCATCGCGCCGCCGCAGATCGACTCCAGCGATCGAGGCAAGGGTGTTGTCCCCGACGCGGGCTTCGAAATCCAGCGTGAGAGGGGCCTTCAGCGCAACTGCGCCCGACTGGCCGACCGCGACCCCGGGGATCGCCACGGCCTTGGCGGCGGGGACGAAAAGATCAACCATCGGCTGGTCGGACAGGTTGAAGAACGCCACATCCGCCTGCGCCGGGCTTGCCCCGGTTGCGTCAGACAGAAGGGTGGCTGTCCCGTCAGGCGCGACGACATAGGTGCTGAAGCTGCCCGGGGTGACAGTCACCACGGTTTCGGTGGTGCCGACGGTCAGCTGCACCTCACCCGCTTCGGGGATGGCGACATAAGGCGAGATGCCGGTGCCAAGGCCGGGAAAGCTGGTGGTCTGCACCAAGGCGGTGGCGTTCGGGGCGGCGATCACCCGGACATAGGCGGCGTTAGGGTCGGCCACCGCCTCATAAAGCCCGCTGTCTTGGGCCAGAAGGGCGCCGGGCAGCAGGGCAAGGGTCAGGACGGTGGGGAAGAGAAGGCGCTGGGCAGCGGTCATTGCGAAACTCCCTTTGGGGCAAGTGATGCTAAGGGGCATAGGTAAAGGCCGGGGGTGATGTCGGAACCCGTGGGCAGGGCCCGGTCGAACCGGACCGACAGGGTGGCAAGGTCGGGCATCCAGACCCCGCCGAGATCAAGGTAGAAGCGGCCGGTGGGGCGCAGGCGATCCCCCCGTTCGATCCGGGTTTGGCGCAGGATGTTCGACGTGGTTTCCAGCGTCACATCCACCGCCCGCGCGCCTTCGGCGCCAAAGTCGATCAGGATCGACGCGTCGCGCCCGGCCGAGCCGTCCGCGATGACGGCGGCAAGGTCGATGCTCAGGCTGTCCGGCCCGGTGACGGTGGCGCCAAGATCGACGCTGCAGCTGTCGCTGGCGGCGGCGATCAGCTCTTCGATCTGGCCGGGGCCGAACTGGCCCAGGTTGTTGTAGATCGGGTTTTCCCAGATCAGGAAACGCGGTGGGGCATCTTGGAACTCTGGCGAGGTGAGGTAGGACGAGATCGCACCGAACTGATCGCCGCCAGTGATGGCGTAATTCACCACCTCAAGCCCGGTATACTGCTGCAGAAAACCAGCGAAGTTGTTCACGTCGCTGTCAGAAAACGAGGTGCCGACCAAGACGACATCAGGGCCGACCCCGCCCGCGTCATCGGCAAAGATGTCCAGCGCGCCCTCGGCCGGGGCGGTGGGCAGGCCGATATCAAGAGGCTGGTCTTGCGGCGGTGCGAGGGACGTCTCGAGCGACAGTTCAAGCGCCACGTCGGGTGGCGCGGATTCGACCGTTTCCCAGACCGAGGTTTCAGCCCGGGGCAGGGTGTCCACGCAAAAGCCCTGCCAGGACCGGCGGGTGCCGGAAAAGGCGGTGGTGGTGCCGATGGACTGGCTTTCAAAGGTCCGCGGCGTCAGCCCGGTGTAGCTGGCATCGGCCCGGATGGCAGCGCCGATGGCCCGCGCCGCCGCCCGTGCGCCACTGGCAGACCAGTGGAAATCGGCGGCGAACATCGGGCTTTCTGCACCCGATCCGGCCCCCTGCAACGCGCGCATGATGTCGGGGGCGATGATGCCGTGGGCGCGCAGGCCAGTCAGCACCTCGTCATAAACCTCTTGCGCGATTGCGGCGTCATAGCCGTAGTCCTGCGCCCGGTCGGGCAGCGCACCGGGCATTGCCTGGCTTTTCGTCGGGATCGCCACGTAGACCAGCCGGGTGCCCCGGTCGGCCAGCGCCTGCGACAGGCGGCCCATCTGGGCGCGTACCGCCTCGCCCAAGGGATGCTGCAGACGCAGGTCGGCATAGGTTCGGAAGAAGACTCCATCCTTGCCCTCGATCGCGGGCAGGGCCTGGGAAAACTCAACTTCGGAACAGCCAAAGGCCGAAGGGGCGGCGGCCCCGTCCTGGCCAAGCGCTGCCGACGGAAGGCTGATCGCCAAGGCGAGGGCGAGGTGTAGGGGGAAAGGCCCGGTCATTGAGTGACACTTTCGGCGGGCAGCGGGGCTGCGTCGACCGCCAAGGCAGGCGGCAGCATCCGTTCCAGGTTTTCCGCCATGGCGCGCGCGCCAAGGTCTGGCCCGTTGGCGGCGATCTGCAGCATGGCCCGGGCGGCAACCGGATCAACGGGCTTTGCGGGGTCAGGCCCGATGGCCAGAAGCGCCAGCTTCATCGCGGCCCGGGAGGATTCGGCTGTGCCAGCGTCAGCCAGTCTGAGCAGCAACGTTTGCGCGGCTTCCGGATCAAGGCCGAAGGGCGCGCCTTCGGCGTAGGCCAGTGCCAGCGCCAGCGCCGCGTCGCCATTGCCGCGCCCGGCTGAAGCAAGAAGGGCATCCTCTACCCCGCGCAGCCGTGTCTTGCCCAGAGCAACCTCAGGGTCTGGCGTCGCGTTCATCAGCCGGAGCAGGGGTGCGACCGCAAAGTCGCGCCCGGTATAGGCGGCGATGGAGTAGTAGTGGATGCGGCTGCTGAGCGCCTCATCCGGCGAAGTGGCGCTTTCGTCCAGAAACTTGGCGAACTTGAAGGCGGCCAGCCCGTCCCCCGCATCGGCCAGCGCGCGCAGATCGGCCGTGCCCAGGCTGCCGCCTGCGACCATCCGTTTGCGCAGGGCGCGCAAGACGGGATCGGCAAGCTCGACCGTGCTTTGCACGCCAGGCAAGCGGGCGTCTTCTGCAAGCAGGTGCGATGGCGCAGGCAGGGCAAGGGCCAAGCTTACCAGCAGCCAGTGGAGGCGGCGGTCAGGTGTCATGGTCAGACCCTTCCGGGGTGAGGGTTTGCGGGTCCCAGATCGTGGGATCGGCCAAGAAGCGGATAGGAAATTCCCAGATCACGACGGCGGGAGGGGCCTCTGTGAAGGTCGGGTCGGCCAGCATCGCATAGACCGGGCGCACCGGCCCTTGGCCTTCTTCGGCGTGGTTCACCACATCGGCACCAAGGGCGAGGATCAGGCTGTCAGTAAAGCTCCACCGTGCATTTGCGCTGTAAGAGGTACCGACAAGCGCCACCCCGCCTCCGCTGTTGCTTCCGAAAAGGTCGGATGCCGAGAGGCCGTCAGGGGCCGCGGCCACGGCGCGGATCGGGGTGGCGGTTTCGGGGTCAAGCCCGACCAGCGGGGCAAAGCGGGGCGTGGTGACATAGCTGACCAGATCGCCGGTGAAGCCTTCGACGGGGTCCAGCGTCTGGGCGTAGACTTGCGCGTCCGGGGCAAGTCCCCGCGCCTGCAGATCGGCGGCGATGGCGCGGGCGGCAGCGGCGGCGCCTTCGGCTGTCCAATGGGTGTCAGTGGCGTAGAAGGCCTGACCCTGCCCGGCCAGGGCCAGCATGGCAGGGCGGATGTCCACGGCTGGAACCCCCGTTTCGTTCAGCACCTGCAGAAAGGCTGCATGGCGCTGGGCGAGGACGCGGGACAAGCCGGGATTGGCGGCTCGGGCAGCCTCAATATCCGTCTTGGCGGGCAAGGGGACGAGCACCAGCTCTGTGCCCATCGCGGCCAACTGATCGCGCAAGGCGGCGATGTGGGCGACGGGCTGGGCCATGTCTTCGGCCATCTCCTCCGCCTCTTCGGTGGTGAAAAGCCAGCCGTCCTGCCCGGCCAGCACGCCGGGCCGGCCTTCGCCAATCAGGCTGTAGCGTGTGGCCCCGACCAGCCCCACCGCCACGTCGCGCAACGGCAGGTCATCGCGGTAGACGGCATCGATCTGCGTGGTCAGCCCACCGGACAGGGGCGTGTCGGTCGGCTGCACCACCAGATGCCCTTCGCGCAGCATGTAGGCAGTCGCAAAGCCGCCATAGGCCAGGAACAGGACCGGAAGCGCCAGTCGTGCCGAACGGTAGATGGATTGCATGGGCCTCTCCATCAGAACTGGAAATAGAGGAAGGGTGAGAAGCTTTGCTCGGCCAGTTTCATCAGGACGAACATCAGAAGTGTGGCCAGGAGAGCGACGGGCAGAAGCGTGGTGCCGGCGGTCAGCTGCATCGTGGCGGCAGGGCCGGACGGGCCGGAAAGGTGGTTGTCGCCGGGATAGTAGATGCGGCGGGCGAAGGCGTTCAGCTGTGGTTCGAACGCGGCCACCAGGATGGCGATGGTCATCAGGATCAGGCTTTCGCGGCTGATCTGCGCCAGCATGCCCGGCCCCGGCAGAACCCCGTGCAGACCGATCATTCCGGCCCAGACGTCAACTGTCTGGCCTATGTCGACGGACCGGAAGGCCACCCAGCCGATCAGGACGATCAACAGCGTCCGCAGATGCGCGGCGGCCCCGCGCTGCGCGGCCAGACCCGTGGCGCGTTCCAAGGCCAGCCAGCTGCCATGCCAAAGGCCCCAGAACACGAAGGTCCAGTTCGCCCCGTGCCAAAGGCCGCCCAGCACCATCACCAGCATCAGGTTGATGTAGGTCCGCACCTCGCCTTTGCGGTTGCCACCCAGCGGGATGTAAAGGTAGTCGCGCAGCCAGATCGACAGCGAGATATGCCAGCGCCGCCAGAATTCGGTGATCGAGGCCGAGATATAGGGGCTGTCGAAGTTCTTGGCGAAGTGGAAGCCGAGCATCAGCCCGAGGCCCAACGCCATGTCGGAATAGCCCGAAAAGTCAAAGTAAAGCTGCAGCATATAGGCCACCGCCCCGACCCAGGACAGCAAGAGCGACGGGTTGTCGGTAGAGAACGCGAGGTTCGCCAAGGGGGCGATGGAATCGGCCAGGATCACTTTCTTGGCAAGCCCGATGGTGAACAGCGCCATGCCGTCCGAAAACTTCTGCAGGGAATGTTCGCGGTAGACGAACTGATCCGCCAGGTCCTTGAAGCGCAGGATCGGCCCGGCGATCAACTGCGGGAAGAGTGCGATGAAGGCGGCGAAGTCGAAGAAGTTTTTCGTCGCTTCCGCATCGCGGCGGTAGACGTCGATCAGGTAGCTGAGAGCCTGAAAGACGTAAAAGCTGATGCCGATGGGCAGAAGAAGTTGCCAATGGTAGCCCAGCCCCTCGGCCGTGGTGCCGAAGAGGGCTGCGAAGGAATCGACGAAAAAGTTCAGGTACTTGAACACCCCCAGCACCAGAAGGCACCCGGTGACGCCCAACGCCAGCCAGCGCTTTGCGGCTGGGGTGTCTTGTGTCCGCGCGATCTGGCGGCCGATCAGGAAGGACCAAAGCGTGGTGGCAAACAAGAGCGCCAGATAGTCGAACCGCCACCAGCCGTAGAAAAGGTAAGACCCGGCCAGAATGACCGGTGACCGCCACTTGGCCGGCGCAAGGTAATAGACCGCCAGAAAGGCGGGCAGGAAGAGGAAGAGAAAGCTTTCCGAGGTGAAGACCATCCTACCCTCCCGCACAGGTCTGGTCCCAAGGCGTGGCGCCCTGGGGAAGGAATGTCGGGGTGTCGCCCTGCAGGGCGGCGGGGATCAGCGTCGAATCCGGCTCGGTCCCGGTTAGCCGGATGCTGAAGTCAGGTTGGTCCAGTTGCTGGGTCTGTTGCAGGTAGCGCCCGGTGAAAGGGGCCAGGTCCCCGGCCAGAAGGCGCGGGGTCTGATCGGTGAGGTCAACCCGCAGCAGGTCCAGCTGGGTTGTGCCCCAGCCCTTGATGCCGCTGGCATTGCCTGCAAGCCGCAGGTCAATCAGTGCGAGGGGCGCGCCATCGGGCTGCGCCTCAACGGTGATGCCGCTGGTGCGATTGTCCAGAATTGCGCCGCCGGTCACGCTGACGTGGCCGCTGGCCCGCAGCCGCAGCCCGACCGACTGGCCCCGCAGGACGGCAAGCCCGGCGATGCGCAGGCAGGTCGCCCGGTCCACCGATACGCCGTCACCTGTGCTTTCGTCGATCAGCGTGTCAGCAAGCACGATCCGGCGTGAGAGGCCAGCGATGGCCAGCCCGGCACTTTCGGCCTGCAGGATCGTGGTGGCCTGCACGACGGTATCCTGCACCCCGCCCGACAGGCGCAGCGCAAAGCTGGATGTGGTGCGCTGAAGCAGGTTTCCCGTCAGCAGAAGGCCGGAACCGCCGACAATGTCGATGCCGCCACCACCGGTGAACTGGTTGTCGGCAATGACTGCGCCCTTGGCGTGGCGCAGGGACAATCGCCCGGTCTCGTCAAACCGGCTGGCACTGATGACCGGCGGGGTTGCCGGTGGAAAGAGGCCCGAGCTGACATGGGTCACCCCGGCAAAAAGCCCGCGGTTCGCCATGCCAAGGCCGCGGATCGTGGCCCCGGTTAGCCGCATCTCGGCCCCGCCTGCGGCCAAAAGGAAGGGGCGGAAACCTTCGGCGTTCAGATTCGGGGCATCGGTCGCGGTGAGGGTGGCGCCTGTCACCTCAAGCTGCCCGAAGACCAGAAGAAAGGCCCCGTCAGCGGTAGAGAGGGTCAACCGCTGACCCGCGCCCAGCTGCAGGCGCGCGCCTTGCCAGATCACCAATGGCCCCGTCAGTTGCCAACCATCAGGGCCGTCCGGAACGACAAGGCCGGGATGCTGGGCGGCAAGGCTGGCAAGGTCGGTTGCACCCTTGACCACGACCAGCGCCTGGGGTGGGGCGGTCACCCCGGCCCCAGCCTGCGCCTGCAAAAGGAAAAGGTGGTCATTCGCCCCCGCCAGAATGGCCAGTTGCGTCAACACACCGCGCAGGTCGGAAAGGTCAGCCTGCAGCGGCTCAGCGAAGGGCGCAAACTCTGGCAGCAGTGGCACCGGCACCGCCTGCGATGGCCCAAGCCCCAGCGCGCGGTGCGCGGCGGCGGGGTCTTGCGCGATCTGGTCGGTTGTCAGCCGGATGGTGGTTTCGGCCCCCGCCAAGCCGCCCGACATGCCTGACCCCAGCAGCACGGCAAAGGCCAGTGCTGCCGTCAGGCGCGTCAGGGCAAAGGGAAGCGGGGACCGGGTCATGACTTAGCCGTTCGCCGCGGCCAGACCAAGTTCGGGCCAGAGCATGGTGCGGACGATCTGCAGGCGGCTTCGACGGGCCAAGGGACTTTCGGGCAGCTCAAGCGCCACCGGCGTGGTCGCCGCGATGGCCGAAGCTGGGGCTTCTGCCGCAGCATCAGTGGGCTGCGCTTCGGTCTGCTGGCTGAACAGGATCTGGATCAGTTTCACACTTTCGCCCAAGGGGTTATACACCCGGACCTTCCGGTCGGCCGCTACGGGCAAGGACTGGCCCGCGACCAACAGCACGCCGCTTTCGCCTTCCGGTGTGCAGTCGACCTCGCCTGCGACCACGGTCAGCAGGCTAGCGCCGATGCCGGTGCTGCTGATCGACAGCGCTTCCCCCGGGTTTACGGTGATCAGGCGCATGTCATAGCCCTGGCTGCGGGCCAGAACCTCGACCTGGCCCCAGGTGGTGTCGCGGGTGACGTGGCTTTTCACTTCGGTCCGGTTGGCGGCCTGCAGGCGTTCCACCAACCCCTTCACATCCTGCGACCGGTCGCGGTGGGTGACCAAAAGTGCGTCGGGCGTGTCGACCACCACCACGTCATCCAGCCCGATCACTGCCACCAGCCGGCCATCCGACTGGATCAACGAGTTGCGGGTGTCGATGGCGATCACATCGCCGGTCAGGACGTTCTCATGCTCATCCGAGTCCGAGATGCGATGCACGGCGGACCAGGCGCCGACATCGTCCCAGTCGATGCCATGCAGGGGGGCAAGGCCAATGCGTTCGGACACCTCGAAGATCGCGCGTTCGGTCGGCTCGCTGCGGGCCTGGCGGAAGGTGCCTTCGTCCAGAAGGATATGCCCGCGCCGCAGGCTTGACGCACCGCGCCGCAGCCCAAGCGTCAGGGCCGCGTCCACCATATGGGCGGTAAGGGGGTCAAAGCGGTTGTATTCCTCGACGATCACATCGGCGCGGAAAAGGCTGATCCCGGACGCCCAGTAAGAGAGGCCCCCGTCAATCAGTGCCTGCGCCTTTTCGACCGGGGGCTTTTCGATGAAGCGGTCCACATTGTGCAGCCCGCTATGCGTGCCGCTTGCACCTGCGTCGGTGATGTAGCCGTAGCCGGTTTCGGCATAGCGCGGGGCCACGCCGAAGGTGATGATCCGCCCTTCGTTCGCAGGGGCGGCCATCGACTGGACGATGCCGTTCATGTCACCCCGGATGATGTGGTCCGACGGCAGCACCAGCAGAAGGGCATCGGGGTCTTCCTGCAGGATCATCAGCGCGGCGGCCAGAACGGCGGGGCCGGTGTTGCGGCCCATCGGCTCGGCGATCACGGTGCCCGAGATCTGCAATTCGTTCATCTGGCGGTCCACGATCGGACCGTGCCGGAAATTGGTCACGATGATCGGGGACTGAAAGCCAAAGGTACGGTGGCGCAAAAGCGTGCTTTGAAAATAGGTTGCCGATCCGGACCCGGCAGTGGGCTGAAATTGCTTGGGTTGATCGACCCTGGACATCGGCCAGAGGCGCGACCCCATTCCACCGCAAAGCACCAGAGGAAAAATCGGGCAAGGCGTCATGATCGTGATCCTTTGAAGGGTTTACCCGCCAAAAGCGCGGAATAGCGCACGGGCGGGGGCAAGCAGGGCGGGACTTCTTTTTGTTATGGTCACTTCGGCAAGCGCACCCGCGAGGGCGGGGTCGAGGGCAGGGCCGTCGGGCAGAAGGGTGACCTCGATCAGGTCCCCCTCGCGCCCGGCGGGGTTGGGCAGGGGCAGAGCCGGGCGGGCGGTAACGCGGCGCCCGTCGGCAAGGGTCAGGGTCGTCCCATCGGCCTGGGCCAGGTCGAACATCAGCTCGGCCGGAAGGCTGACCCGCGCGGTCAGGGCCGCGTCGGCGGCATGGACGCTGAGGATCGGGTCACCGGCCTGCACCGTGGCACCGGGGGCAATGCCTTCCAGTGTGGTGATGCAGTCGCAGGGCATGGTGACGGACAGGATCTGACCGCTGTCGGCGCGCAAGGTGAAGGCAACCTCACCTTCTGCGGCGGCGGGGTTCACATAGTCGATCTGGCCCGCGGCAAGGGCGGTCAGCACCTGGCCTTCGGCCACGATGCGGGCCGCGACGGGCAGCGTCACCACATAGCCGCGCGCATAGGTCAGCGTCATTGCCGTCACCACCAGCCCCGCCGCCAGCGCCAACATGGCAGCCGTTCCGAAAAGCCGCGCGCCAAGGCCCGAACCCGAAGGGGCCGCGCCGGACTTTGGCCCCGTGCCGCCAAGGGGTGCGGTGTTGACGCCCAGGACCTGACCCATCGACACCAGATCGCCCGCGATCCAGCCGTTCAGCAGGTGGCGCAGTTGCGGCAGGTGATCCCCGGTCGGGTCGGTAAAGACCAGGATCGCCCCGCCCCCAGATCCGCCCCCTGACCCACCAACCATGTGGATGCGGCAGTCGACCGAAAGGGTCACCGTGAAGCCCTGAAAGGCAAAGTTCAGTCGGACGATCCGCTCTTGCCCGTTCAGCGCGGGGTCGATCAGACCGGTCACCTGCGCCCGCACCAGTGAGATGGCAGAGCCAAGGCAATGGCGGCCGTTGATCTCGGCGGTGAAGGGGATGGTCAGGATCGGATGATCCGTCGACACATCCCCCAGCGCCGAGGGCAGGACCTGTGGCGGTTCGACAAGGTCGTCCAGTCGTTTCGCGTCCATCTGTCTTTCCTTTCCGTGCGCTGGCAAAGCCTTGCCGCGCTTTTCTTTCCGTGGTCTTGGGCCAGGCTTAGCGGCCCAAGACGTCAATCCAGGCTCAGCGCGCTGCCGAAACCAGCGCCACCCCAAGGGTCAGCCAGCCAAGCGCCAGCCCATGGGCAAAGGTTGAGGACCAGCCCCGCAGCCGCGCCGCCAAGGGCAGGGTTGCTGACCGCAGCCGGGCGGCCTGCTGCCGCGTCCAGCGCTGCCGGTCGAGGCGGAAAAGGACGTAGCTTTTCACCGCCGCGCCCATGATCTGGCCGAAGTAGAGAAGGAACGGGTAGCTGATCGGAAAGCCGTCCGAGGGCCGCGTCAGCGCCAGCACCGCCGTAAAGACGTAGCGGGTCAGCATCACCCAGGCGACATAGGCCACCAGCACCAGCGGGCTGAACACCACCGCCCCGATCAGGACCGAGATGGGTCCCGCCAGCGTGGTCCAGATGCTGAGCCGCTGATCCAGGATCGACCACCAGGTGAACGGCCCGATCCGCGTCGGCGACAGCGCCACCGCGCGGCCGTTGGTCCGCAGCATATTGCCAAACCAGCGCACCATCAGCGTGACCGCGCTGTCGACAAACCCGGGCTTCGGCTGGCTTTCCATGGAAAGCGAGGCGACGTCCGGCAGATAAGGCATTCGCCAGCCGTTCTTCAGCAGCCAGAACCAGGTGGACTTGTCATCCCCGGTCAGAAAGTTCACCCGGCCCAGCCGCCAATGGTCGATATGATCGGACTGGACCAGCGCGATGAAATCGGACCGCGTGGCAAGATCGGCGCGAAAGACGCTCATCCGGCCCGTCAGCGTCAGTACCCGGCCTGACAGACCCATCGACGACATCATGATCTGCCGCTGGGTGAAGCGCAGGCGGAACCAGTCGCGGAAAAGGCCTGGGTTCGCGATCTCCACCACCTCATCTGTGGTCAGGGCGCCAACGCGCGGGTCGGTGAAGAAGGGTGCGGTGCGGGCCACGAGGTCCTCGGGCACGCAACTATCGCCATCGACGACGGCCAGAATGTCATGCCGTGACGGCGCCTCACGCGCCAGAAGGCGGAAGGATCGCGCCAGCGCATCGCGTTTGCCGGTGCCAGGGATCTGGTCGATCAGCAGCTTGACGCGGGTCGGGTCCACCCCGTCAGCCGCGTAGATCTGCCCGATCAGCCGCGCATCGGCGCTGTCCACGACCGAGGCGACAATCGTCGCCCCCCCGGCCGAGGCCGCTGCGGCCCGGAAGACCGACCGATAGACCCGCGTGGTCACGTCGGGTTCGATCTTGAAGCTGGTCAGCAGAAAGTAGGCATGGGCGGGCAGGGCCTTGCGGGCATAGGCCGCCTCGGCCCGCCAGCGCATCTGGGGGAAGACGATCTGGATATAAAGCGTCGCCCGCACGAGGTTCAGCAGCACCCAGGAATAGCGCCAGGCCCCAAGGACGCCGACCACCAGAAGCCCGCCGGTCACGGCACGCGTGTCGCCGCTGACCGCCCATTTGGCCAGCGCCAGGGTCAGAGACAGATACAGCAGATGTGCCGCGATCCGTTGCATGGCGCTACCAGCAGATGCCTTGGTAAAGGCCCCCGGACCGCGCCATCGGTGCGATCCGCGTCAGGTCGATGATGGCGCGGTTGCCGATGGCTGCCTGAAGCTGGCTGACCGTCTCATCGTATTTGTTGCCGATCAGCACGACATCGCAGCTGTCAAAGAGGTCATCCAGACTGTCCACCAGCCGGGGCTTCAGGTCGATGTCGTAGTCATTGCCACGGCCCGCAGCACTCATGTCATTGGCGTAGGCTTCGTGGACGAAGGGGTCGTAGACGTTCAGCGTGATCCCCTTGTCGATCAGACGCGAGGCAAGCTCGGCCAGGGGGCTTTCGCGCAGGTCATCGGTGCCCGGCTTGAACGATATGCCGACCAGCCCGACCCGCATCGCGCCCGAAGCGTCGATCATCTGTTCGGCGCGGGTGATCTGTTCGGCATTGGCGGCCAGCACTGCATCCAGAAGCGGAGTCTTGGTCCCTGTCGTCACACCCAGCGCCCGCAGTGCCCGCACGTCCTTGGGCAGGCAGGACCCGCCAAAGGCAAAGCCCGGCCGCATGAAGTAGGGGCCCATCGCGACCTTGTGGTCGGAGCACAGGATCCGCATGACCTGCTGGCCATCCAGCCCCGCCGCCTTGGCGATGTTGCCAATCTCGTTGGCGAAGGTCACCTTCACCGCGCGCCAGCTGTTCGAGGTGTATTTCACCATCTCGGCGGTGCGCAGGTCGACCTTGTGGATGTCGCAAGGCAGGTCTTCGTTCAGCGCCGTCAGAAAGCTTTCGGTGCGCGGATCAAGGCTGCCGAAGACGATCAGGCCGGGGTTGTCGCAATCCTCAATCGCGGTGCTTTCGCGCAGGAATTCGGGGTAATACCCGACGCCAAACCCGATGCCCGCCTGCAGACCCGAGGCGCGTTCAAGGACCGGCACACAGGTGCTTTCCATGGACCCCGGCACGATGGTCGACCGGATCACCACGGAATGGAACCCGCCCGACCGCGCCAGCGCCTTGCCGATCGTTTCGCAGACCGAGGTGACATAGCCGAGCCCGATCGACCCATCCGGCGCCGAGGGGGTGCCCACGCAGACAAAGGAAGCATCGGTCGTGCGGATCGCCGTTTCGGCATCCAGGGTTGCCGACAGCCGACCTGCGGCCACGACCTGGGCGATCAGCTCGGGCAGGCCGTTTTCCACGATGGGCGACCGGCCAGCATTGATCGATGCCACCTTGGCCGGATCGACGTCAACCGCCACCACCTGATGACCGTCGCGCGCCAGACAAGCGGCCGACACGACCCCGACATATCCAATTCCAAAAACGGCAATTCTGGCCATCATTATTCTCCCAAAAACGGGTGTCTGTTTCTTTGAACTTCACCGCAGGTCCCCGACTTCAGCTGTCGAAAATCCATGCGGCGGCGCAGCATAAAATCAGGGTGAGCGATTAGTCGCTGATCGAATAGTCAGGCAAAACACCCTATTTTCAGATAGTTTTGGCGGCTATCCCCCTCAGCGCGTCAGGAATTTCCCGACAGGAAGGCTTAAAAAAGCTCGCTGCAGCGCAGCAAAAATCACAGGGCGGATGCCCCGTGATTTACGGCCTTGCAGGAGAAGGAAGGTCAGGTCAGGCGTCGGCCCCGATCAGGCCCGAACGGAGGGCAAAATCGACCATCGCGCGGCGTCCGCGGATGTTCAGCTTGGTGGCGGCGCGCGCCTTGTAGGTCTCGATCGTCTTGCCGGACAGGTGCATCGTCTGGCCGATTTCCTTGGCGCTCATCCCTTTGGCAAGGTAGCGCAGCACGCTGACTTCGCGGTCTGACAGCGCAAGCTGCAACGCTCCAGCGTCTTGCCGGGGCGGGGCCAGGGCGAAGGGCGCGTCGATATACATGCCACCCTGCGCCACCAGCTGCAGCGCGGCCAGGATCGTGGTTGCAGGGCTGGTCTTCGACAGGACCCCGCGAAACCCGGCGGCAAGGCAATGGCCGCCGTCGACGGCCCGGTCAACCGGCAGATAGGCCACCAGCGCCAGATCCGGGTTCGCCTCGACGATGGCAGCAGCCTGGAACCCGGTTTCCAGCGGATCGATGAAGCCGATTCCGGGCAGAACGCCCGCTGGCGCCATTGGTCCCGCTACAATCCGGCCAGAGGCGTCCAGCGACCCTGCCACCCCCATCAGCCCCCGGCGCTGCGACAGTACAGAATCGAGGCCAGCCGCCACCAAGGGGTTGCTCTCGACAACGACGATCAGTTTGTATTCGTTTGAAAACTGCATCGTTTACTCCCACAAGACAGGCAAGCTGAGCAGTTATTTCGCCAGCATCAACCGTTCATGTTGCACGGGTGGGTCCAATATTCCCAAACCCAGGTTAGCACTGAATTTTAACCGCTTGACGCAATTTTGCCAAAATCTGCATGACAAGGCCGGTTTTCCCGATGCGCGTTTGCGCGCTGCCGCAGAAGTAGACGGCGGTTGGCCGGTCTCTGGCGAAAAACCGGGCAGGCCAACGGATGGGGTATTTCGAATCACTACCTCTGGTTGTGTGGACTGTTTCGGAAACAAATTCAATGGTTTGAAAATTGCGCCAAGGTCGCGGTGTGGGCAAGAAAAGACCAAAGGGAGCAGCGCCAAACCCCCGCTGTCGCCCAATACCGTACCCGAATCATGCAGGAATGATCCGTCAGCCATGGTCGGCGGGAGTGGTCAGCCGCGGCCAGCGACGCTGGCCTGATACCCCTCCAACCCCGACAGCAGCGCCTGACCCATCGGCACCCCGGCGCGGGCGCAGTGTTCGGCCCAGACGGCGGCAAAGGGCAGATCGCGCGCCTCTTCGGTCAGGACCAGCCGGGCGGTGAAGTCCAGCTTCGCCTCCAGCGCCTTCAGCCGGGCCTGTGGCAGCAGGAACGCCCGCAACAGCGCCTTTTGCATATTGCGCACCCCGATTACCCAAGCCGCCGTCCGGCTGATCGTGGCGTCAAAGAAATCCAACCCGATATGCGTGCGGGGAAGAAGGCCCGCAAAGACCAGCTCTTGCGCCATCGCCAGAAGGTCATCGTTCTGCAACACCACATGGTCACTGTCCCACCGCACCGGGCGTGAGACGTGGAGGAGGAGGCGTTCCACCGACATCGCCACGGCAGACAGCTTGTCGGCCACACTTTCGGTCGGGTGGAAATGCCCCATGTCCAGACACAGCGCAGTGCCCCTGCGGATGGCATAGCCAAGGTAGAACTCATGGCTGCCCACGGTCATCGATTCCACGCCGATCCCGAACAGCTTGGATTCCACCGCGTCGATCAGTTGATCCCAGGGCAAGGGTTCCGCGAGGATCGCATCCAGCGACGCCTCCAGCCGCTGCCGTGCGGCCATCCGGTCAACCGGCGTATCCTTGGACCCGTCCGGCACCCAGATGTTGTTGACGACAGGTGACCCCAACTCGCGCCCCATACGCGCAGCGATCTGGCGGCAGCGGCGGCCATGTTCGATCCAGAAGTCGCGGATGCCGGGGTCAGGGTGCGACAGGGTCAGATTGTCGTCGGCTTTTGAGTGGGCAAAGAAGGTGGGGTTGAAATCCAGCCCCAGCCCCTTGCCCTTCGCCCAGTCCACCCACGGGGTGAAATGCTCATACTCAATCTGGTCACGGTCCGGCGTCTGGTTCGTGTCCATATAGCAGGCGTGCAGGTTCAGCCGGTGCTTGCCGGGGATTTGCGCAAAGGTAAAGTCGAGATCGGCGCGCAGCTCATCAGGGGTGCGGGCGCGGCCCGGGTGGTTGCCGGTGGCCTGTATCCCCCCGCCCGAGGTGCCGGATTTCCGCTCAAACCCGCCCACGTCATCGCCCTGCCAGCAATGCACGGAAATCGGCACCCCAGACAGCGCAGTCAGCGCGGCCTCAGTATCCACGCCCCAATCCGCGAACATCTGCCGTGCAAGGTCATAGGTTTTTGTCATCGTTCTGGCCCTTTCCGGTCAGCGCGTGAAGGCTTCCTTGTTGCCCGCGTCCACGTTCAGGATATTGCCGGTCGATTTCGCCGTCAGGTCCGAGGCAAAGAAATAAACGCCCTCGGCAATGTCTTCCGGCAATACCGAGCGTTTCAGAAGGGACCGCTGGCGATACATCTCCTCCAGCCCGTCCTTGTCGGTCTTGTAGGTGCTGGCGCGCTGGTCCAGCCATTCGCCCGACCAGATCTTTGACCCCCGCAGCACCGCATCGGGGTTCACGACATTGACCCTGATCCCCGCCTCAGCCCCTTCAAGCGCCAGACAGCGGGCAAGGTGAATCTCCGCCGCCTTGGCCGTGCAATAGGCGGCGGCGTTCGGGCTGGCGGCCAATCCGTTCTTCGACGCGACAAAGATCACCGACCCGCCAATGCCTTGCGCCCGCAGCATGCGGAACGCGGCACGGCTGACCAGGAAATAGCCGGTGGACAGGATATCCATGTTCCGGTTCCACAGCGCGAGCGAGGTCTCCTCAATCGGCGCGGAAGACGCGATCCCGGCGTTTGACACCAGAATATCCACCCCACCGAATTCCACCGCGACCGCCGCATAGGCAGCCGCCACCTGGGCCTCATCCGTCACGTTCATCTCAACCGCGCGCACCATATCGGCCCCGTAGACCCGCGCCATGCCCGCCGCCACATCCCGTGCCGCCGCACCGTCAATATCGGCCAGCATCACGCAGGCGCCGTCTTTCAACAGCCGCTCTGCCGTAGCCGACCCGATGCCCCCGGCACCGCCCGTTACCAACGCAATGCGCCCCGCAAGGGCTTTTGGTTTCGGCATCCGCTGCAGCTTGGCCTCTTCCAGAAGCCAGTATTCGATGTCGAATGCCTCCTGCTCTGGCAGGCCTTGATAGGTGGACACCGCGCTCGCCCCGCGCATCACGTTGATCGCGTTGACATAAAACTCGGCTGAGATGCGGGCGGTGGCCTTGTCGGCGGCAAAGGTGATCATGCCGACTCCGGGCACCAGGTAGACCACGGCATTCGGGTCGCGCAGGGCAGGGCTGTCGGCGTGTTTGCAGCGGTCGTAATAAGCCGAGTAACCGGCGCGGTAGGCGACCACCGCTGCGGGAAGGCTGGAAAGTGTCGCCTCAAGGTCGGGGTTCGCAGGGTCGAAATCCAACACCAAGGGCGCAATCTTGGTGCGCAGGAAATGGTCGGGGCATGAGGTGCCCATCGGCGCCAGCGTCTCCAGCATGGCGGATCCCACAAACTCCAGCACTTCCGGGCTGTCGTCAAAGTGCCCCACCTTGTGCCGGTCCTTGCTGATCAGCCCGCGAATCGCCGGCATCAGCCGCGCCGCCACCTCTCGCCGCTGGGCGGCATCAAGGGTCGGACGCGCGGCCCCGCCAAAGGCTGGTTTCCCGGCCGACCGCGCCGCCAGCCAGTCCGCTGCGGTGTTGATCACCTCCAGCGTGGTCAGGTAGCAGTCCTTGGCGTCATCAGCCCAGGTGAAGAGGCCATGGCTTTCCAGCACCGCGCCGCGCATCTGCGGGTTTTCCACGGCCAGCTTGTTCAGCCACAGCCCCAACTCAAACCCCGGGCGTTTCCACGGCAACCAGCCGATGCTGTCGCCAAACACCTCTGCCGTCAGCGCCTTGGAGTTCACCGATGCTGCAAGTGCGATGATCGCGTCGGAATGGACGTGGTCAACGTGGCGGCGCGGCACATAGGCGTGCAACGGCGTGTCGATGCTGGCCGCGCGCGGGTTCAGGTTGAAGGTGCAATGGGGCAGGTAGCCGACCATTTCATCTTCATGCGCCACCCCCCGATAAAGGCCGCGCAACGCTTCGACCTTTTCCATGTAAAGCGTTGAAAATCCGTCCATCTTCATGGACCCGATATCCCCGCCGGACCCCTTGACCCACAAGACCTCAACCTGTCCGCCGGTCAGGGGATCACGCTCCATCACTTTGGCGCTGGTATTCCCGCCGCCAAAGTTGGTCACCCGCTTGTCCGACCCCAGAAGGTTCGACCGGTACAAAAGCTTTTCCGACTCGGTCATGCTGCCAGCGCGGGCGTCATCCCACAGATTTTTCAGGTGATTTTCCCGCGCCGCCATGGTGCCCCCCGCTTCATTGCCTTTGAAACTGCGCCGAAACCACCCTTGAAGTCAATCACAACCAATCATCTTCAGTCATGCTGCAGTGCAGAACCGCAGATAATGATTGAAAATGATTGACAGCGCGCGATTCTGGTGGATGCTGAAGGGCAGGGGGACCACATGCACGAAACCGAACGCCACCGGATCATCCTGTCGACCGTCGAAGGGCGGCCTGTGGTCAATGTGGCCGATCTGGTCACCCTCACCGGCGCCAGTGAGGCGACGATCCGGCGCGATATCGCGGCGCTGCATGTCCAGAAGAAACTCCGCCGGGTGCGGGGCGGGGCGGAGTCCATCTCTCCCCCGCAGTTCGTCAGCATCAACGCCCGGCCCTTCAGCGTGAACGAAGGTCTGCGCCTGGCCGAAAAGCGCGCCATCGCCCGCGCCGCCGTGGAAATGTGCAGCGATGGTGAGGCGATCATCATCAACGGCGGCACCACGACGTTCCAGATGGTCCACTTGCTTACCGCCAAGCGGATGCAGGTCTTCACCAACAGCTTTCCCATCGCGGAGCACCTGCTGAAACACTCGAAAAACACTGTTTTCCTGCCCGCAGGCGCCATCTACCGCGAACAGAACATCATCCTGTCGCCCTTTGATGAAGACGGCAGCCGCACCTTCTATGCCAACCGCATGTTCATGGGCTGCCGTGGCCTTGGCCCCCTTGGCCTGATGGAGGGGGACCCGATGCTGGTGCAGGCCGAACAGAAGCTGATCGGTCAGGCGGATGAACTTGTGGTCCTCGCCGACAGCACGAAATTTGCCGCCCGCTCCAGCCTGCTGCTTTGCCCGCTGGCCCGGATCAGCACCGTCATCACCGATGACGGCATCGACGACCGCGCCGCCGCCATGCTGGACTCCGCTGGCGTCCGGCTGATCGTGGCGCGGACCGGGGCGGCAGACCGAACCGCCGACGTGACGGAGGGCCGCGCAGGCGACGCCTGACACAAAACGAAACGCTCATAGGGAGGAACAATCATGAGCTTCTGGAAGAAGGCACTGACCACCGCCGCTGTGGCAACGGCCCTGATGGCCAACGCCGCCGCAGCCGAAAACGTGAAGATCGCCATCCTCGTCAAGGCGCTGGGGATCGGCTTCTTTGAAGCCGCCGCCAAGGGCGCGGAAGAGGCAGCAGCGGAACTCGGCGATGTGGAGATCATCTACACCGGCCCGACCAGCACCACCGCCGAAGGCCAGATCGAGGTGATCAACGCCCTGATCGCGCAAGGCGTGGATGCCATCGCCATTTCCGCCAACGACCCCGACGCCGTTTCCCCCGCCCTGCAAAAGGCGATGGAGCGTGGGATCACCGTCATCTCCTGGGATTCGGGCGTCGCGAAAGAGGGCCGCCTGATGCACCTCAACCCCTCGTCCAGCGCCTTGATCGGCAACACGATCATCAAGCTGGCCGCTGACCACCTGCCCGAAGGCGGCGATGTGGCGATCCTGTCGGCCACCTCCACCTCAACCAACCAGAACATCTGGATCGAAGAGGCGACGAAGGTCCTGCCGAACTATCCGGGCATCAACCTTGTGGCCACCGTCTATGGCGATGACCTTGCCGACAAATCCTACCGTGAGGCGCAGGGCCTTATCGCCACCTACCCGAACCTGAAAGCCATCATCGCGCCGACCACGGTTGGCATTCTGGCCGCAAGCCAGGCCGTGACGGATGCGGGCAAGATCGGCCAGATCAACGTCACGGGCCTTGGCCTGCCGTCCGAAATGGCGGGTGCCGTGGAATCCGGCGCGACCACCAGCTTCGCGATCTGGAACCCGATCGACCTTGGCTATGCGGCCACGATGATCGCCTACAACCTGAACAAGGGCACCGCCAAAGCCGAACCCGGTGCATCTATCCCAATGGGACGCATGGGTGCAGCGGTTCTCGACGAAAACAACGAAGCGGCCATGTCGGACCCCTTCACCTATGACAAGTCGAACATCGAACAGTTCAAGTCGATCTTCTGATCTGCCAGCCCCGGCCGTACCTGACGGCCGGGGCACTTTCCCCACAAGGACAGCCCATGAACCCCGTCCTGTCGCTGCGCGGCATTTCCAAGTCATTCCCGGGCGTCAAGGCGCTGCAGGGCGTGCAGCTTGACCTGTATGCGGGGCAAGTCACCGCGCTGATCGGGGAAAACGGGGCCGGCAAGTCCACCATCGTCAAGGTGCTGACCGGCATCTACCAGCCCGAAGAGGGCACGATCACCATCGACGGCACCCCCATCCGCTTTGCCACCGCGCAAGACGCCGCCCGCGCCGGGGTGACAGCGATCCATCAGGAGACGGTGCTGTTTGACGAACTCTCCGTCGCCGAAAACATCTGGCTTGGCCACGCCCCCCGCACCCGTTTCGGCCTGATCGACCGCCGGGCCATGTACGTCGGGGCCAAGCGCCTGCTGACCAGCATCGGTGCGACCCTCGACCCCGATCTTCGTCTGGGTGACCTTGGCATCGCCTCGAAACACCTTGTCGCCATCGCCCGCGCCCTGTCCACTGATGCGCGAGTGGTGATTCTGGATGAGCCCACCGCCGCCCTGTCGCACAAGGAAATTCACGAACTCTATGACCTTGTCGAAACCCTGAAGGCGCAAGGCAAGGCGATCCTCTTCATCAGCCACAAGTTTGATGAGGTGTTCCGCATCGCTGACCGCTACACTGTGTTCCGCGATGGCCAATTCGTCGGCGAAGGGGCGATGGCCGACGCGACCGAAGGCCAGTTGGTGCAGATGATGGTCGGCCGCAGCGTCGACCAGATTTTCCCGCCCCGCAGCCACAATATCGGTGATCCGGTCCTGACCGTGGCAGGCTACAGCCACCCCACCGAATTTGCCGACATCAACTTCACCCTCCACAAGGGTGAGATCCTCGGCTTCTACGGCCTTGTCGGCGCGGGACGGTCTGAGGTGATGCAGGCCCTCTTCGGCATCACCAAACCCTCAAAAGGTGCTGTCCGCATCGACGGTCAGGTCCGCGTCATCCGATCGACGCATGAGGCCATCGCCGCAGGCATCGTCTATGTCCCCGAAGACCGCGGCCGTCAGGGGGCCATTCGCGGCCTGCCGATCTTTCAGAACGTCACCCTGCCGTCGCTGACCCGCACCAGCCGCTCAGGCTTTCTGCGGCTGGCCGAAGAATTCCGCCTCTCGCGCGACTATACCCAACGCCTCGACCTGCGCGCCTCAAGCCTGGATCAGGAGCTTGGCCTCCTCTCTGGCGGCAACCAGCAAAAGGTCGTCATCGCCAAATGGCTCGCCACCAAGCCCCGCGTCATCATCCTGGATGAACCGACCAAGGGCATCGATATCGGATCGAAAGCCGCCGTCCACGAATTCATGGCCGAGCTTGCCGCCGAAGGGCTGGCCGTCATCATGGTCAGCTCTGAGATCCCTGAGGTTCTGGGCATGTCCGACCGCGTCATCGTCATGCGCGAGGGGCGCATCATTGATGAGGTGACAGGGTCCCGCATGACCCCCGAAACCCTGGTGCGCGCCGCCGCCGGCATCGCGGAGGCCGCATGACCCTGTTGAAACACCGTGAGGTTCTGCTCGCCCTCGCCATCCTCCTCCTGATCGGCCTCGTCGCCACGCGCTTCCCCGCCTTCGTAGCCCCGGGCAGCCTTGTGAACGTGTTCAACGACACCTCACCCCTGATCCTTCTGGCCATCGGCCAGATGATCGTCATCCTGACCAAATGCATTGACCTCTCGGTCGCCGCCAACCTTGCCCTCTGCGGCATGGTGGCGGCCTTGATGAACGGCGCGGGCGTGCCCTTGCCGCTGATCCTGCTTGCGGCCATCGCCCTCGGCGCGGCCCTTGGGGCGGTCAACGGTCTGCTGGTGTGGAAGCTGGGCATCCCCTCCATCGTCGTCACGCTTGGCACGATGACCATCTACCGGGGCGTCATTTTCCTGATGACCAACGGCGCCTGGGTCAACGCCCACCAGATGACCGATGATTTCAAGGCCCTCCCCCGCGCCGTGATCCTGGGCCTCCCGGTGATGAGCTGGGTCACCCTTGCCGCCATCGCGCTGTTCACCGTCCTTCTGACCCGCACCCCGCTTGGCCGCGCCTTCTATGCCGTCGGCGGCAATCCCCATGCCGCCGTCTATACCGGCATCAACGTCGGGCGCACCCAATGCTTGGCCTTCATGATCTCGGGCGGCCTTGCGGGGTTAACCGGCTACCTCTGGGTCGCGCGCTACGCCGTGGCTTACGTCGATATCGCCGACGGGTTTGAGCTTTCCGTCGTCGCCGCCTGCGTGATCGGCGGGGTCGCCATCGCGGGCGGGGCGGGCAGCATTGCGGGCGCAGTCCTTGGCGCGCTTTTCCTTGGCGTCATCAACAACGCCCTGCCGGTCGTCGGCATCTCGCCCTTCTGGCAAATGGCGATTTCGGGCAGCGCCATCGTCGTCGCGGTCGCCTTCAACGCCGCCCAGTCCCGCACCCCCGGCCGCATCATCCTGAAACCGCAGGAGGCCAGATGACCGCCCCCACAGCACGGCAAATCCCCGACCGCCTGCAATCCCCCTTGACCCGCGCGCTTCGCAGTTGGGAGGCGGTTCTGGTCATCGTCGCCATCGCGGTTTTCGTGACGAACGCCTTCGCCTCACCCTATTTCCTGAACGCCTGGAACCTCAGCGACGCGACCTTCAACTTCACCGAAAAGGCGATGATCGCCTTCGCCATGGCCATGCTGATCATCGCGGGTGAGATTGACCTGTCCGTCGCCTCGATCATCGCCCTAGTCTCCACCGCCATGGGCTTGGCGATGCAGGCCGGGGCAGGGGTGCCGCTTCTGGTGGTGATCGGCCTGACCACCGGCCTTTTGTGCGGCGCGGTCAACGGGTTTCTGGTGGCAGGAATGGGCCTGCCCTCCATCGTCGTGACCATCGGCACGATGAGCCTTTTTCGCGGCATCTCCTACATCGTCCTTGGGGATCAGGCTTTTACCGGCTACCCGGACGGGTTTGACTACTTCGGTCAGGGCTATGTCTGGTGGGTGTTCAGCTTTGAACTCGTCCTCTTCGCCGTCATGGCGGTGGTGTTCTGGGCGCTTCTCCACCGCACCAACTTTGGCCGCGCGGTCTATGCCATCGGCAACAACGCCACTGCCGCACAGTTTTCCGGCATCCGCGTGGCGCGCGTACGGTTCATCCTGTTCCTTTTGACCGGCCTCACCTCCGGCATCGCAGCGATCTGCCTGACCTCTCGCCTTGGCTCCACCCGCCCCTCCATCGCCACGGGGTTTGAGCTTGAGGTGGTCACCATGGTCGTCCTTGGCGGCGTTAGCATCCTTGGCGGGTCGGGGTCGATCCTGGGGGTCGTGCTCGCCGCCTTCATCATGGGCATGGTCACCTTCGGCTTTGGCCTTCTGAACGTGCCGGGGATCGTGATGAGCATCTTCCTCGGCCTCCTACTGATCGGCGTCATTGCGGTGCCACGGCTTCTGAGGGGGAAATGATGCAGAAATACGCCTTCAAGATGCAGCTGAACCCCGGGATGGAGGCGGAATACAAACGCCGCCATGACACGATCTGGCCTGACCTTTCCGCCCTGCTGAAAGACGCCGGAGTGCAGGATTATTCCATCCACCTCGACCCAGAAACCCACATCCTTTTCGCCACCCTCTGGCGCCGCGATGACCACGCGATGGCGGACCTCCCCGCCCACCCGGTGATGCAGCGCTGGTGGGCCTATATGGCTGACCTCATGCTCTGCCACCCGTCGAATGAGCCTGTGGCGACGCCGCTGATCCCCGTCTTCCACCTGCCATGAAGACGATAGCCGTCATCGACGTCGGCAAGACCAACGCCAAGCTGGCCCTCGTCGATGCCGCCACCCTGGCGGAGGTTGCCGTCGTCACCCGACCGAACACAGCCCTTCCCGGCCCGCCCTACCCGCATTTTGATCTTGAGGGGCATTGGGAGTTTTTCCTGCACCACCTTGCCCGTTTCCACGCCCAGCATGGGGTGGATGCGATCTCCGTCACCACCCATGGCGCTTCGGCGGTGCTGCTGGACGCCGCAGGCACCCTTGCCACCCCGATGCTGGATTACGAACACACCGGCCCCGATGACCTTGCAGCCGACTACAACACCCTCCGCCCCGATTTCGCCCTGACCGGCTCACCCCGCCTGCCCATGGGCCTGAACCTTGGCGCGCAACTCCACTGGCTGCTCGCCACCCAAGCAGGCCTGCGGGACCGTGTGGCCCATATCCTGACCTACCCGCAATACTGGGGCTGGCGGCTGACCGGGCAGATGGCCTGCGATGTCTGCTCCCTCGGCTGCCACACTGACCTCTGGGACCCACGGCAGGGGCGCTTTTCCCCGCTGGTGGATCGGCTTGGCCTCACCAGCAAATTCGCCCAGCCCCGCAGCCCGGCAGAGCCGTTGGGTCCCCTCAGTGCCGCTATCGCCACGGCGACGGGGCTTTCACCCCAGACCCCGGTTAGCGTCGGCATCCATGATTCCAACGCTTCGCTACTGCCCTATCTGTCGGGCCGACAGGGGCCGTTTTCGGTCGTCTCTACCGGCACTTGGGTGATCTGCATGGCAATGAATGGCCTTGCCATTCCGCAGGACCCCGCACGCGATGTTTTGGTCAACGTCAACGCGCTGGGGCAGGCCTTTCCGACGGCCCGCTTCATGGGCGGGCGGGAATATGAGGTGATCCGCCAAGGAGAAACCGCCGCGCCCACCCCCGCAGACCGCGCCGCCGTGCTGGACGGACCCATCCACCTTCTGCCCTCGGTTGAGCCTACCTCCGGCCCCTTTCCGGGCCGCCAGATGCGCTGGACGCAAGATCCCGCCACTCCTGGCCAGCGGATTCTGGCCCTGTCCTGGTATCTCGCCCTGATGACACGCACTTGCCTTGACCTTGCCGGGGCAGAGGACCCGGTCATCGTCGAAGGCCCCTTCGCCCGCAACGCCGACTATCTTGCGATGCTCTCCGCTGTCTCACCCGGCGGGGTACAGGTCGCAGCCTCATCCACCGGAACTTCGGTCGGCGCAGCGCTTCTGTGCCTGACCACTCCGCCCGTGCCGACCACCAGCCCCATGCCCATCCCGCCGGATGCCCCCCAGCTTGCCGCCTACGCCGCCCACTGGCGCAAGCTGACTGCCGCAGGCTGACGCAAACCCCCGTGCAAAGCCCGCTTCATGGCGCTACACTCATCCGCAGGGTCCGCACCGGACCGCATCAGTCAAAGGGAGCCACGGCCATGGCCAAGGGCATGAATAAGCGCAAGGAAGTGAAGAAGCCGAAGAAAGAGGCCGCGAAACCGGCTGTTTCCGTGGCTTCGACCAATGCCAAGGTCACCATCTCGCCCGGCAAGCCGAAGGACTGACCCCTAAACCTTCCGCGCGGCGGCCAGCGTCAGAAGGCCGCCCGCAATCGCCCAGTTCTTGACGAAGATCGACATTTGCCAGCCGTCCTCGGGCTGGAAATGAAACACGCTGGTCGCTGCGCAATAGGCCGCGGCGATCAGCGCCGCCTGCCGCACGGTCGGCCCCCAGATCAGCCCCACGGCCAGCCCTGCGTTCAGCGCCAGCGCGGGCCACACCAGCCAGACTGGCAGCGCCAAGCCCGCCAGCAGCGCCTGCGCCGCCTGCGGGTCAATCGCCTTCTGCACGGCCCCCGCTGCAAACAGCGCGGCCAGCAGGATGCGTCCCAGAATGTCCATGCGCCCCTCCCTTTCCTGCAGGTACGCAGGGCGACGGGAAAAGTTGCGTCAGAACACTTCCTTCACCGCCTCCATCGCCACATAGGTCGAGGTGCTTGCGACATGCGGCAGGGTGCTGATCGTTTCCCCCAAGACCCGGCGATAGGCCTGAATGTCCGCCGTCCGCACCTTCAAAAGGTAATCGAAGCTTGACGCCATCATGTGGCACTGCTCCACCTCGGGCACCCCAAGCACGGCGCGGTTGAAGGCGGTCAGGGCCGCCTCGCGCGTGTCCGACAGCCGCACCTCCACGAACGCCACATGCGCCTGACCCATGCGGATCGGGTCCAGGATCGCGCGGTAGCCGGTGATCACCCCCGCCTCCTCCAGCCGTTTCATCCGCGCTTGCGTCGGGCTTTTCGAAAGCCCGATCCGGCGCGCCAGTTCCACCGCGGATATCCGACCGTCCGTTTGCAGGACGCGCAGGATCGCAAGGTCGAAACGGTCAAGGTCGGGGCGGTCAACTGGCATGGCACATCCGCAAAAATGGTAACGTTCAGACTGCATATCAGCCAAGCTTCAGGAAAACAGCCTGTCCTTTTCGGTATATGCTGAGCGAAAGAGAGAGGGTTCCCCATGTCCGCAACCACCGCCTGGTCCAGCATCGAAACTGCCGCCCTGGCGGATGAGACGACCCTTGTCCGCCAGTTGGTAGCGACTGCGGCGCTGGATACCACGGCCCGCGCGCGGATCACCGCCGCCGGGGCGGACCTTGTCACCCGCATCCGCGCAAGCGCAAAGCCTGGGCTGATGGAGGTGTTCCTTGCCGAATATGGCCTCTCGACCGACGAAGGCATCGCCCTCATGTGCCTGGCCGAGGCGCTGCTGCGCGTGCCCGACGCCGAAACCATGGACGCCCTGATCGAAGACAAGATCGCCCCCTCTGACTGGGGCCGCCATCTGGGAAAGTCCGCCTCCAGCCTTGTGAACGCCTCCACCTGGGCGCTGATGCTGACCGGCAAGGTGCTGGACGATGCCGAGGGCGGCATCACCCGCCACCTCCGCGCTGCTGTGAAACGTCTGGGCGAACCGGTGATCCGCACCGCCGTCTCCCGCGCGATGAAGGAGATGGGGCGGAATTTTGTTCTGGGGGAGACGATCGACAAGGCGATGACCCGCGCTGAAGACCTTGAAGCCAAGGGCTATACCTACAGCTACGACATGCTCGGCGAAGCCGCCCGCACGGAAGGGGATGCCCGCCGTTACCACCTGTCCTATTCCCACGCCATCACCGCCATCGCCCGCGCCGCCAAGGGCAACGACATTCGCACCAACCCCGGCATCTCGGTCAAGCTCTCCGCCCTCCACCCCCGCTATGAGGTGGCCAAGCGTGAGCGCGTGATGGAAGAACTTGTCCCCCGCGTCCGTGCCCTGGCCTCACTGGCACGCGCCGCAGGCCTTGGCTTCAACATCGACGCGGAAGAGGCTGACCGCCTCGCCCTCTCTCTCGAAGTCATCGAGGCGACCCTCTCCGACCCCGCGCTGAAAGGTTGGGACGGCTTTGGTGTCGTCGTGCAGGCCTATGGCCGCAGGGCAGGGGCGGTGATCGACTGGCTGCATGCCCTTGCGACCCGCCTTGACCGCAAGATCATGATCCGCCTTGTGAAAGGCGCTTACTGGGACGCTGAGGTTAAGCGCGCGCAGGTCCTGGGCCTGACCTCCTTCCCGGTCTTTACCCGCAAACAATCGACCGATGTCAGCTACATCGCCAACGCCCGCAAACTGCTGACCCTGACCGACCGCATCTACCCGCAATTCGCCACCCACAACGCCCATATCGTCGCCGCGATCCTGCATCTGGCCGGTGAGATTGGCGTCACCCCGCTCGACTACGAATTCCAGCGCCTGCATGGCATGGGCGAACGGCTGCACGACATTGTCCTTACCGACCAGTCCACCCGCTGCCGGATTTACGCCCCCGTCGGCGCGCATCGTGATCTTCTGGCCTACCTCGTCCGTCGCCTTCTCGAAAACGGCGCGAACTCCAGTTTCGTCAACCAGATCGTGGATGAGGACGTGCCCCCGGTTCAGGTCGCCGCTTGTCCGCTGACAATGGTTGAAGGGCTGGCCGCCATCCCCAGCCCCGCGCTGGCCACCGGCCCCAGCCTTTTTTCCCCACGAAAGAACGCCAAGGGCTGGGACGTGACCGATGCGCGCGACCTCGCCGACATTGCCGCCGCCCGCGCGCCACACGAGGCGGCCCTCTTCGACGCCCACCCCGTCCTTGCAGGCCGGGCCGTCGGCGGCCCCCGCCTTGCCGTTCTGAACCCTGCGACCGGTGCCCTCGTCGGCCATGTCCTGACCGCCGCCCAGCCCGACATAGACACCGCACTCCGCCTTGCCGACCCCTGGGCCGCTGCCCCGGCAGAGCGCGCCATCATCCTCAACCGCGCCGCCGACCGGCTAGAGGCCGACCACGGCCGCATCTTCGCGCTTCTCGCGCGTGAGGCGGGCAAGACCCTGCCCGACGCCATCGCCGAACTGCGTGAGGCGGTGGATTTCCTGCGCTATTACGCCGCCGGGGCCACCGGCCTGCAACATCCCGCCCGGGGCGCCTTCGTCTGCATCAGCCCCTGGAACTTCCCGCTGGCCATCTTCTGCGGCCAGATCGGGGCAGCCCTGGCGGCGGGCAACGCCGTTCTCGCCAAACCCGCGCCGCAGACCCCGCTGATCGCCACCCTCGCCGTCCAGCACCTCCTGGCCGCAGGTGTCCCCGCCACCGCGTTGCAACTTCTGCCTGGCGATGGCAGCGTGGGGGCCGCCCTCACGAAATCCCCGAAGATCAACGGCATCGCCTTCACCGGATCAACCGCAACCGCCCAGGCCATCCGCCGCAGCATGGCCGACCACCTTGATCCCACGGCGCCCCTTATCGCCGAAACGGGCGGCCTGAACGCGATGCTTGTCGACAGCACCGCCCTGCCGGAACAGGCCGTGCGCGACATCCTTGCCTCTGCCTTCCAGTCGGCGGGCCAGCGCTGTTCTGCCCTCCGCTGTCTCTATGTGCAGGAAGACGTGGCTGACACGGTCACCGAAATGCTGTTCGGCGCGATGGATGACCTTGCCCTTGGCGACCCGGGGAACCTTGCGACCGACATCGGCCCCGTGATCGACGCCCAGGCCCAGCATGGCATCGCCGACTACATCGCCACGGCCCGCAGCGAAGGCCGCGTGCTGAAAGAGCTTCCAACCCGCGCCGATGGCACCTTCATCGCCCCAACCGTCCTGTCGGTCAAAGGCATCGCCCAGATGCCGCGTGAGATTTTCGGCCCCGTCCTGCACATCGCCAGCTTCAAGGCGCACCAGATTGACGAGGTCATCGCCGCAATCAACGCCACCGGGTATGGCCTGACCTTTGGCCTGCACTCCCGCATTGACGACCGCGTCCAGCGCATTGTCGAACGGCTGACCGTCGGCAACACCTACGTCAACCGCAACCAGATCGGCGCGGTCGTGGGGAGCCAGCCCTTCGGGGGTGAGGGGCTTTCCGGCACCGGGCCAAAGGCTGGCGGGCCGCACTACCTGACCCGGTTCACCAAGGCGCCGACGCCCGAAGCTACGCCCGACGGCAGCACCACTATTGCGGAGGACGTGGCCCGCGCTTTGGCCGCGCCGCGCCCTGCCATTGCCCCCATCGCGCAAGACCTGCCCGGCCCGACCGGCGAATCGAACCGACTGTCCCTGACCCCCCGCGCGCCGCTTTTGTGCCTTGGCCCCGGCCGCGCCACCGCAGCGGCCCAGGCCAGGGACGTCCGCGCCCTTGGCGGCCATGCGGTTGAGGCCCCCGGCCTTGATCCGCAAACGCTGGCCACACTGCAAGGCTTTTCTGGCGCCGTCTGGTGGGGCGATGCCGACACCGGCCGCGCCTATGCAACGGCGCTTGCGACCCGCCCCGGCCCGATCCTGCCCCTCATCGCAGCACCCGACCTGGGCCATGCGCTGCTGGAGCGGCACCTTTGCATCGACACCACCGCCTCGGGCGGGAACGCGCAACTTTTGGCCGCAGCGGCCGATGCTTGACGCCAAGCCGCGGATCGGAAACGCTGCGCCGCATGTTTCCGATCCGCGACCACAACCCCTCGGGCAAGACACCTTACGTCACGATCGCGCTGATCGTTGTCAACGTGCTGGTGTTTCTGGCCTATTTCATCGGCAACAATGATTTCCAGCTGCAGATATTCTTCCTGCAATGGGGCCTGGTCCCCGCCCGCCTGATGACGGGCGAGGGGTATGAGACGCTGATCACTTCGATGTTCCTGCATGGTGGCTTCATGCACCTGGCCGGAAACATGCTGTTTCTGTGGATCTACGGCGACAATCTGGAAGATGAGATGGGCCATCTGCCCTTTCTCCTCTTCTACCTTGCCGCAGGCCTTGCGGCGGCGGGCCTGCAGGCCGTGGCGGACCTCAGTTCCCAGATTCCCATGGTGGGCGCATCAGGGGCGATTGCCGGGGTGATGGGGGGCTATCTCTTGCTTTTCCCACGGGCCAAGGTCGATGTCTTGTTCATCTTCCTGATCTTCTTTCGCATCTTCGCGATCCCCGCCTGGATCGTGCTGGGCCTGTGGTTCGGCATCCAGATATTCGCCGGTCTAAACACGCCCAGCGATGGCGGCGGGGTCGCTTACTGGGCGCATGCAGGGGGCTTCATTGCAGGACTTGTGCTGACGCTGCCCTTGTGGCTGCGGCGCGGGGCCGAGGGCTACTGGAAAGCCACCGACGGCCATCCGCCGCACCCCGAGACGCAGTTCGAAGCGTCACGGTCCAACATTCCCCTGATACCAAGGCGCAAACCGTAACTGCAGCGCTGAAGCGATTTCTTTGAAGAAATCGCACCGGAGCCTTCAAAGGCTCCGGACCGGAATTTTCGAAAATTCCGGGGGCGCCTACCCCCGGATCACGCCCGAAAACGCGTCAAACAGCCCGTCATTGCAGGCGATCAGCGCACCATCCAGCGGGTCGCTGCCCTTGCGAAGGCCCTCGACCATCCCGCCCGCTTCCTTGACCAGAAGGATGCCCGCCGCGATGTCCCAGGCCGAAAGCTCCCGCTCCCAGTAGCCGTCAAACCGTCCCGCCGCGACATAGGCCAGATCAAGCGACGCCGCCCCCCAGCGCCGCACGCCCGCCGTGGCTGGCATCAACCGCGCAAGGTCTTGCAGCATCGCGGGCAAAGTGGCCTTTGCGCCAAAGGGCACACCGGTCGCAAACACCGCCTCATGCATCGCCCGCCGGCCTGACACCCGCAGGCGGCGGTTGTCGTTCAGCCAGCAGCCTGATCCCTTTTCGGCCCAGAACATCTCATCCTTGGCCGGGTCGTAGACCACGGCCGATACGATCTCGCCCTTGTGCTCCAGCGCGATCGACACTGCCCAATGCGGCATCCCGTGCAGAAAGTTCGTGGTCCCGTCCAAAGGATCGACGATCCAGCGCCGCGTCGGGTCTGCGCCCGCAGCGCCCCCTGTTTCTTCTCCCAGCCAGCCATAGGTTGGCCGGCCCCCCATCAGCTCTTCCTTGATCAGACGCTCTGCCTCGCGGTCGGCCTTCGACACGAAGTCGCCCGGCCCCTTGGTGGACACCTGCAGGTTCTCCACCTCGCGGAAGTCCTTCACCAGGCTGCGGCCCGCCTTGCGCGCCGCTTTCATCATCAGGTTCAGGTTGGCACTGCCTTGCATAGGCTCCACTCCGGTCGGTTATCGGCTGTCTGCGAAAGTCTGGGGTTTGCAGAGGTCGGGCGGGCATACACGCGCGCCGCCGTGAAGTGAAGGCCCGGCAATGCCCGTCTGTCCCGATCCCGTGCTTTGTCTTGATTGGTTTGCGCAACACGTCATTCTGGGAAGGCTGTTTCGAAGGAAGGAGACTGGATGATGATCGACTGGATGGCGACAGCACAAGGCGCTGCCGCAATCGGGGGCGGGCTTGTCGGCCTTGCCGCTGCTCTGCTTCTGGTGCTGACCGGGCGGGCCATGAACATGTCTGACATGCTTGGCAGCCTGCTTGGCGGGAACGAAGGTCTGGCCGCGGCCAGCATCGGCTTTCTGGCCGGGCTGGTACTGGCGCCAACGCTCTGGCAGCTTTGGGCGCCCCTGCCGGTCTCTCGCGGGGAAACAAACGTACCGCTGGTACTGGCGGCGGGGCTTCTCGCCGGGTTTGGCGCGCGGCTTGGCAGCACGGGCATCAGCGGGCAGGCGATCGTCGGGCTCGCGCGGTTGTCAAAGCGGTCGCTGGTGGCCGTGGTCTGCCTTGGGCTGGGCGGGATAGCTGGGGCCGCCGCCATCGGCTGGGTCCGCGCCGGTACGGTGCCGACATGATCCGGCTTGCGGCTTTGGCCTGCGGGCTTTTGTGCGGGATCGGATTGATTCTGTCAGGCATGGCCGATCCGGCAAAAGTGCAGGCCTTCCTGCAGCCTGGAGCGTCTTGGGACCCGACCTTCGGTATCGCCCTTCTTGTCGCGGTGGCGGTCGCCTTTGTGGCTGTCCTGCTGAACCGGCGCTTGGGGCGCCCTCTTTTGGGCACGGCCCCCGTCCCGGCCGAGGTTGAGACGCTTGACCTCCGCCTGATCGCGGGCAGCTTGATCTTCGGGCTTGGCTGGGGGCTTTCAGGCCTTTCGCCGGGGACGGCACTGGTCGCCACCGGGCAGTTCCTGGGTGACGGCGCGCTTTTCGCGGCGGCTGCGCTGGTCGGGATGCTGGTTCATGACCTGTCTACAGTCCGGGGCCGTGCCGCGATGAGGAACCTGCGGTCGCGCGGCTAAGATGCGGCCGCAACCTCAGCCGGGCTACTGCACGATCTCGATGCGCATGTTCTCCATCCCCTCGGCCTTGACCATCTGGAAAAGGATCGCCGCATTGTCCGGATGCAGCCGGACGCAGCCGTTGGACGCAGGCGCCCCCAGCCGCTTGATCTGGTCGGTGCCATGGATGGCATAATGCCCGTCGTAGAAGATCGCAAACGGCATGGGCGCGTTGTTGTACAGGCGTGAGCGGTGGTGTTTCGACAGCGCCTCGGCCCCGACGAAAACCCCGGTGGGCGTGATCTTGCCCGGCTTTGCGGTCGAGACGACCCAGGTGAACAGATGCCGCCCTTCGTGAAAGACTTTCATCGTCTGGTCCGAGATCGAGACGCGGGCCACCACCCGGTCCGCCAAGGCCTGCTCTGGCAAAAATGCCCCGGCAGACAAAGCCAGCCCAAAGGCCAGTGCCGCAAAATACCCGCGCATGCAAACCTCCGAATGTCGTGTTCAATGGGGTTAGGTTTTGCGCCAAGCCTGCATCTGTCAATGGAAAAATCCGGTTAACGGGGTCAGGTTTTCTGCCTCAACCGGCGGGTGTGCCCGCGCCTTCGACGGCCCCGATCTTCGGCCCCTCCAGCTCGCGCAATAGCTTGCGGCGGATCGCGGGGGGATAGTCTACCTGTTGGGGTGCGACCTCTACAAACGCCCCCGGCCCCCGGATCACCTCGTCCCGGTAATAGCGCGCCACGTCCTGCTCGTGCTCGCCCACGGCGAGCGCGTTCACCACCACATCGCCGAAGTCTGCCCGCTCATAAGCCGTCGCGACCGAGAATCCCTCGTTGTTGCGCCCATCGCCTGCCACATCCAGCACCCGGCGCGCGCAAGGCGGGGCCGCGTCCATCAGTCCCGCACCATAGACGAGCGCCGCCCCCAGCGCCGTTGGCAACCGCGCCTCAGGCCGTTTCGCGCTGCGCACCGCCCAGATCACCCGGTCCAGCTCCTCCGGTCCCTCCAGCAGCACCCAATCCTGCACCAGATCCTGATGGCCCGACCCGCTCCAGAAATAGACCGCCAGCGCCACGTCTCCTTCGGGTGAGAAGATCGCGCCCTGAACCTCGGGGTCTTCAAGCGCCGCAGCCATGCCTTCGGTCTGGATGCGGTAATCCGCAGCGTCGATCGATCGTGACACATCGACCGCCAGTGCCAGCGCCAGCCGGCATTCGCCACAAGCGGCCGTTCCTACCCAAAGCAATGGCAACAGCAGGCGCAGCATCGGTCACCTCCTGCACCCAAGCTACGGCGAATCCCGCGATCCGCAAAGCCCGGGCTGGCGCTTGCCAATCCTGCCGCTTCCCGCCACCCTTGCCCACAAAGGACAAGGGGTTTCCATGGCCACCGAAAGCGCCGGCGTCGATCTGCCATCCGTTGTCATCCTTCTGGGTGCCGCCGTCGTCGCGGTGCCCCTGTTCAAGCGGGCCGGGCTTGGGTCGGTCCTTGGCTACCTTGCCGCCGGCCTTGCGATCGGGCCCTTCGGCGCGGGCCTCTTTTCCGACCCCATGGCCATCCTCCATGTGGCCGAGCTTGGCGTCGTGATGTTCCTCTTCATCATCGGGCTGGAGATGCAGCCCTCGCGCCTCTGGGCGATGCGGCGCGACATCTTCGGCCTCGGCCTCGCGCAGGTCCTGCTCTCCATGGCCCTCCTTAGCCTCGTCGGCCTCGCCCTTGGCTACCCCTTCGCGCCCGCGCTGGTGGCCGGCACGGGCTTTGTCCTGACCTCCACCGCCATCGTCATGCAGATGCTGGAGGAGCGTGGCGACATCTCTGCCCCGAAAGGCCAGCGCATCGTATCGATCCTCCTGCTCGAAGACCTCGCCATCGTGCCGCTTCTGGCGCTGGTCGCCTTTCTTGCCCCCGGCGGCGAAACCCTGACGTTGGCCGACCGCGCGCAAGGCATCGTCCTCGGCCTTGGTGCCATCGCCACGCTGATCCTTGCCGGCCGCTACCTGCTGAACCCGATCTTCTCCCTCCTCGCCGCAGCGCAGGCGCGTGAGGTGATGACCGCCGCCGCCCTCCTCATTGTGCTTGGCTCCGCCCTCTGGATGCAGGTCGGCGGTCTGTCGGCCGCAATGGGCGCCTTCCTCGCCGGGGTCCTTCTGTCCACCTCATCCTACCGCCACCAGCTGGAGGCCGACGTGGAACCTTTCCGCGGCCTCCTCCTGGGTCTCTTCTTCCTGGCCGTCGGCATGGCGCTGGACCTTTCGGTCGTCGAACGCAACTGGCAGCTGATCCTGATTTCGGTCGCCGCCCTGACAATCCTGAAGATGCTGGCGATCTACCTTGTCGCCCGCCTCTTCAAGGCCAGCCACCGTGAGGCCGTTGAACGCCTGGTCCTCATGGCGCAAGGCGGCGAGTTCGCCTTCGTCCTTTACGCCGCCGCCCTGTCCGTCGGCCTGATCAACGTCGAGGAAAACGCCACCCTGACCGCAATCATCATCCTTTCCATGGTGATGACCCCGCTTTTCGTCCTCCTTCATGACCGGCTGATGCCAAAACCCCAACTGTCCACCGAAGGTCTGCCCGCGCCCGAAGATGATGGCGCGGCCGTCCTTCTCATCGGCTTTGGTCGCTTTGGTCAGGTCGTCACCCAGCCCCTTCTGCGAATGGGCCACCGCCTCAGCATCATCGACACCGACCCCGAGGCGATCACCACCGCCCGCGATTTCGGCTTCAAGGTCTATTTCGGCGATGGCACGCGGCTGGATATCCTGCAGGCCGCCGGGGCAAGCCACGCCCGCGCCGTGGTCATCGCCATCGACAACCCCGGCTCCGCCACCCGCATAGCCGAGATGTTGCGCCACGAATGCCCCCTGATCCCGGTCTTCGCCCGCAGCTTCGACCGCCGCCATTCCATCGAACTGATCAAGGCCGGGGTCGAGGCGCCCGTGCGCGAAACCTTCGAATCGGCGCTGACCATGGGCGGCTCGCTCCTGCGCCACCTGGGCGCGGAAGATGACCTGGTCTCCGAAACCCTGGCCGAGGTGCGCCTGCGCGACGCCGACCGCTTCGCCCTGCAACTCGCCGGCGACATCTACGCCGGTCGCAACCTGATGGTCGGCAACGCCGGAATGGCCATGGAAAACTCAGGGTAAGCCCGCCATCTGGGCCGCAAAGAACGCCTCTGGGTCGTCAGCCTCCACCAGCTTGCCGCGCTCGATCACCCAAAAGCGCGTGGCCACCGCCCGCACAAAGGCGCGGTCATGGCTGACCAGAAGGCATGTGGCCCCTTGCGCGCAAAGCTCAGCCTCCAGCGCCTCTTGCCCCTCGATGTCCAAATGGTTGGTCGGCTCATCCAGAAGGTAGAAGTTCGGCCGCGCCAAACGAAGCAGCAGCATCGCCAGCCGCGCCTTCTGCCCGCCTGACAACCGCGCGACCGGCCGGGCCTGCCAGTCCAGCCGCACGCCTGTACCGGCCAAGAGGCTGCGCGCCAGCTGATCCTCAACCCCCGCCCGGCTGACCAGATCAAAGGGCGTGGCCGCCCCAGGCAGTTGCGACAGCATCTGATCGGAATACCCCAGCGCCAGCGTCGGCGCGGCGCGGATCGCGCCTTCCGCCCCCTGGATCGCCGCCAGCACTGCCGCGATCAGCCGCGTTTTGCCCGCGCCATTCGCCCCAAGCACGACCACCCGGTCCCCGGCCTTTACCCATTTCTGCCCGGTGCGGAAGAGGGCCCGCCCATCTGGCGCGGTGATGTTGGCATCGTTCAGCGTCAGCAATGCCTTGGCATGGGTCCCGGAATTGGCCAGCCGGATCGCCCCGGCAGACCCCTCCCGATGCGCCGGGCGGGCGGCGGCCTCCAGCTTGTCGGCGCGCTCGGCCAGTTGCTTGGTCTTGACCACCAGCAGGTCTGAACCGGAGTTGATCCCGATATTCTTCAGCTTTGCCGCCTGCCGGCGCAGCTGATCGGCCTTGGCAAGATCATTCTCGAATTGCCGGGCATCGGCGGCATCGGCCTCGGCCAGCGCCGCCGTCGCGCGGGTGAAGGGCAAGGCAAAGATCCGGCTGCGCTCAGCCCGCAGGATCAGCGTGCGCTTCGTCGCCTCATCCAGAAAGGCGCGGTCGTGGCTGGCCACCAGCACCGCGACAGACCGGGGCAAGGCGGTCAGCCAGCGCTGAAGAAGGCCAATGCGGGACAGGTCCAGATGGTTGGTCGGCTCGTCCATCAGCAAAAGGTCAGGCTCTGAAATTGCCGCCCGCGCCAACAGTGCCATCCTCTGCCAGCCGCCCGACAAGGCCTGCAAGGGCTGGTCGCGCAAGGCTTCGGGCACCTCAAGATCGTCCAGCGCCACATCGACGCGCCAGCCGTCCTCCTCGGCGGTTAGGCCCGCAGCCACCGCCGCCCGGAAGGACAGGGGCAGCAATTCGGGCGGCACGTCCTGCGGCACGAAGCCAGTGGTCAACCCCCGGGCGCGGGTGAGGCTGCCCCCGGTCGGCTCCACCACCCCAATAAGCACCCGCAGAAGTGAGGTCTTGCCGCGTCCGTTCGCAGCCACAAGGCCAATGCGGTCGCCGGGGGCGATGGTCAGGGAAAGGTCAGCGAAAAGGGGGCCGCCAAGGGTCAGCGACAGGTCTTTAAGGGCGATCAGGCTCATCGATCATGGCTCCTGCAAGGATGGGACGGGCGCACCACAGGGGCACGCCATTCACGCAGGGCGGATCGTCAAAGGGGCTTTATGCGCGTCCTTGACCGCCCTGCCGGTGGGGCAGGGCATGGACAGGGCCAGGGCAGCGTTCGCGGTGGATCACGTGACGCACGGCGCTCCTCCCGGCTTGGCATTGATCAGGGGGCAAGGGCACCACGGGGGCCGGTTTCTGTCAAGGGTCAGCATCCTGCGCCCCCGATTCGCAAGCCATGGTTAACGCCCCCCAGCCGCAGCGCGCGTAGAGACGAAAGGAAGACAGCAGAAAGACGCGTTCAAGACGCCGATCAACCAGCCTTGGGACCGGATTACCTGAACGACCGCAAGGGCTTAGACCGCTCGCTGCAATTTGACCGGCTCGCTGCGCGCCAACCGCAGAAAATGCGCCATATAGGGTTTCCCCGCATCCTCGACCCGGGTCGCTGCATACATCCGCTTCAGCACCGGCTCCGGCCCCAAAGGCCGCGTCACATAGTCGGCGTTCGACTTCACTTCCCGCATCACCCAGTCCGGCAAAACCGCCACCCCCCGGTTTGACCCGACCAACATCAGGATCACCGCCGTCAGTTCAGCGGTGCGCTGCGCACGCGGCTCCACCTTGGCCGGAGTGAGAATTTCCGTAAAGATATCAAGCTTGTCGCGGCTGACGGGATAGGTGATCAACACCTGATCGCGAAAGTCCTCAGCCGTGATGAACGCCTTTTCCGCCAACGGATTCTGCGATGAGGCGACGAAGGTCGGGTGGTAGTCAAACAGCGGATTGAACACGATTCCCGGCGGCGGCTCCCGATCGGAGGAAATCACAAGGTCAACATCCTCGCGGTTCAAGGCCGCCAAAGCCTCAAACGCCAACCCCGCGCGGATATCGACGTCAATCTCGGGCCAGGCATGGCGGAACATTTCCAGCACCGGAAACAGCCAGTCAAAGCAGGCATGACACTCAATCGCGATGTGCAAACGCCCCGTCCGCCCGGCCCGCAAAGCCCGGAATTCCTCCTCCATCGCGTCTATCTCTGGCAGAATGCGTTCCGCCGCACGCAACATCCTGTGTCCTGCGGCTGACAAGCGCATCGGCTTTGACCGGCGGACGAAAAGCTCCATCCCCGCCTGATCCTCCAGCCCCTTGACCTGATGGCTCAGCGCCGACTGGGTCATGTTCAGCACCTCAGCCGCCCGCGCCAACCCCCCGGCCTGCTGGATTGCCCGGATCGTCCGCAGGTGGCGCAACTCGACGTACATGAGCAAACCTCATCAAGAACGTGAAAACTATGAATTGGTCTCACATCAAGGAATCTGAGACAAGGGGTGCAATGAAGGAGACCACCATGACCCCGCGCATCAGCTTTGAGTTCTTCCCGCCGCAGTCCCTGGACGCTTCGTTCCGGCTATGGGAAACCGTGCAAGCGCTGGCGCCGATGAAACCTTCCTTCGTTTCCGTGACTTACGGCGCGGGCGGCACCACCCGGACCCTGACGCATGAGGCGGTCTCGACCATCCACCGCAACTATGGCCTGCCGGTTGCAGCCCACCTGACCTGCGTGGACGCAACGCAAACCGAAACCCTCGCCATCGCTGAATCCTATGCGGCGGCCGGCGTGACCGAAATTGTCGCCCTGCGCGGCGATGCCCCGAAAGGCGCACAGCGCTTCGTGCCGCACCCCTTGGGCTTTGCAAACTCGGTGGAGCTTGTTGAAAAGCTTGCGAAAACCGGCAAGTTCAAGATTCGCGTCGGCGCCTATCCCGAACCCCACCCGGACGCCGCTGACAGCACCTCCGACGTGACTTGGCTGAAGCGCAAGATCGACGCGGGCGCCTCATCGGCCATCACCCAGTTCTTCTTCAACGCCGACACCTTCTTCCGCTTCCGCGATGCCTGCGTGAAGGCCGGGATCACCGCCCCGATCATCCCCGGCATCCTGCCGATCACCAGCTGGGCGGGCGCCAAGAAATTCGCCAACCGCTGCGGCACGCAGGTCCCGCAAAAGCTGGACGAAGCCTTCGCCATGGCCGCCCGCGACGGCCGGGAGGAGCTTTTGGCCCTCACCCATTGCACCGCGCTTTGCGACCGTCTGCTGCAAGGCGGGGTCGAGGATCTGCACTTCTACACCCTGAACCGCCCCCATCTGACGCGTGAGGTTGTGCGTGCCCTTGGCATCACGCCAGAGATCGTGTTGGAGAAAGTGGCCTAAGATCAGACGCTTGGCGTCAACGATGTCTCCCTGGGCGGCTTTCCGACCTGTTCAAGACAGGAACCGGAAGGCCGCCATTTTTCCTTGGGCTTGCCCCTTGGTCCACATAGTCTAATCTCGCCCGGGAAGCAGACAGGACCGACCATGCCCAAACTTGTGACCCTTCTGAACGGCCCGAACCTGAACCTGCTGGGCCTCCGCCAGCCGGAAATCTATGGGCATGAAACGCTGGATGACGTCGCCTCGCGCACGGCCGACCTGGCCGAGGAGTTTGGCCTACGCCTGCGCGCCTTGCAGTCGAACCACGAAGGGCAGTTGGTCGACTGGATCCAGGAGGCACGCGGCACCTCGGCCGGGATCATCATCAACCCCGGTGCCTATTCCCACACCTCGGTCGCGATCCTGGACGCGCTGAACGCCTATGAAGGGCCGGTGCTGGAAGTGCACATTTCGAACATCCACAAGCGTGAGGCGTTCCGCCATCATTCCTACGTCAGCCACCGCGCCGACGGGGTGATCGCAGGCTTTGGCACTGAAGGTTACCTTCTCGCGCTCCGGCGGATGGCAAGCCTTCTCAAGGCATGACCGCGGGCTTTCGCTGGCACCCCGAGGCGCGGCTTTTTGAGGCTTCCGGGCGTGAGGTTCTGCCTCGGAAAGCCCAATGGCCAGTGGTTCCGGACGGACCGGACGCTTTGGCGCAAGTCATTGGTTTGGAAGCCTTTCGCATCGGCGCTTTGGATCAACCTGCGCCGGTTGCAAGTGATCAGCCGGTATTTGAGACGCTGACCTCCGGCTCCACCGGAGCGCCCCGGCGCATCTTGCGGACGCAGGCCTCGTGGCTGGCAAGTTTCGCAGTGAACGAAAGGTTTGGCATCGGTCCTGGTGCGCGGGTTGCGGTGCTGGGGCGGCTGGTGCAATCGCTGGCGCTTTACGGCGCGGTCGAGGGTCTGCATCTTGGGGCCGAGGTGCATCTTCTTGACCTTTTGCGACCTGACCGGCAGCGGCAAGCGCTTGCCGACCGGAAGATCACCCATCTTTACGCCACACCAGCCCAGTTGCGCCTTTTGGGGCCGGGGCTTTGCCCGAACCTGCGGCTGGCGCTGGTGGGTGGGTCGAAGCTTGACACTGCCTTGCGTGCCGCCCTGAACGCCATGGCACCCGCTGCGCAAGTGCGCGAGTTTTACGGTGCTGCCGAGACCAGTTTCATCTCCCTTGCTGATGAGGCGGCCCCGGAAGCGTCGGTCGGTCGGGCCTATCCGGGGGTCGAGATCTCGGTTGAGGCTGGAGAGGTCTGGGTGAAAAGTCCCTATCTTTTCATCGGTTACGCCAGTGACCCTGGCAACGCACGCTGGCGCGACGGTTGGCTTTCGGTGGGCGAGGTCGGGCGGCTGGAGGAGGGTTACCTTTACCTTAAGGGCCGCGCGGGGCGGATGGTCACCATCGCCGACCAGAACGTTTTCCCTGAAGAGATTGAGGGATTTCTGGCCACACTGCCGGGCGTACAGCAGGCAGCCGTTCTGCCCGTAGCAGATGCCCAACGCGGCGCGGTGCTGGTGGCCTTTCTGCGGGGCGACCCGTCAATGGACGCCGCGATAACAACAGCGCTGCGGGCACGACTTGGCCCACTGATGGCGCCCAAGCGATTGATCTGGCTGGAGGAGTGGCCCACGCTTCCCTCTGGCAAGACCGACCTTGCAGCACTTGAGGGGCGGGCGACATGGCGCGTTTGATCGCGGCGCGGCGGACGGCGGTGGTGCCAAAGGGCGGGGCCTTTGCCCGACTGTCGTTGGAAGAACTGGCGGCGCCGGTTCTGCTGGCCTGTTTGGCGGACGTCGGTATCAGCCCGGATCAGGTGGATGAGGTGATCCTGTCCAACGCACTTGGCGCGGGGGGCAATCCGGCGCGGCGGGCGGCCTTGGCGGCTGGCCTCGGGGTGGCGGGGCTGACGATCGACCGGCAATGCGCTGGGGGTCTGGATGCGATCCTCTTGGCACGGGCGCTGGTGGATTCCGGGGCGGCAGAGGTGGTGCTGGCCGGGGGCGTCGAAAGCTACTCCCGCCGTCCCCTGCGGCTGGCGACCGACCCGGATGGTGGGCCGCCGGTGCCCTATGATGAGGCCGCTTTCACCCCCTGGCCCGAGCGGAATCCGGGCATGGCCGAGGCGGCCGAGGCGCTGGCGCAACGCTTGAGGATCGGGCGCGAAAGGCAAGAGGCCTGGGCGGTGGAAAGTCATGCCAAGGCCTGGATTTCAGATCACTCTGCCGAGATCGTTCCCCTTGCGGGCGTGACAAAGGACGCCTTCCCGCGCCGTCTGACCGCTGCGCTTCTGGCACGTACGCCGGTGGTCCATGGCAGCATCACGGCGGCTACGGCTGCGGTCGCGGCGGATGCAGCGGCGGTGTGTCTCGTTGTCAGTGACCGCCTGGCGCAGGGGCGGGGGTTGGCGTTCCTGGGCGGCAAGACCGTTGGGGGCGACCCGATGGAGCCGGGGCTGGCTCCGGTCGCAGCGATCAGGGCGATCTGGGGTGGTGAGGCTTTGCAGATGGCCGAAATCATGGAGGCCTATGCAGTGCAGGCCATCGCGGTGGTCGAAGGCGCGGGTCTGGACCCGGTCCTTGTGAACCCCGGCGGCGGCGGGTTGGCGCGGGGGCATCCGGTGGGGGCCTCGGGCGCAATCCTTGCGGTGCGGCTGTTCCATGGGCTGAAGGCTGGCCGGGGGCTGGCTGCAATTGCTGCTGCCGGGGGGATCGGGACAGCGCTGCTGGTCGAAGCCTCAGCCGCGGGAGAGGAGTGAGGCGGGGCGCATCCGGGCCAGGCTTTGGGTGACCAGACCGGCCAGCACTGCCTTGAGGATATCACCTGGAAGAAAGGCCATGGCGATGAAGGCCGCCTCGGTCATTGTCTTGTCCAGCATTAGGGCTAGGCCACTGATCCCGAAGACATAAAGCACACCAATCCCGCCGATGACCGACGCGGCGGTGGCGGCAAGGCCGGGGGAAAGCGTCGTGCGCTCCATGATCCAGCCGGCGGTGAAGGCGGCAATGGGAAAGCCGATCAGGAAGCCGACGGATGGCCCGGCAAAGACGCCAAGCCCGCCGCGACCACCGGACAGCAAGGGAAGCCCCGCCGCCACCAGCGCAAGGAACAACAGGACCGCCAATGCCCCGCGCCGCGCGCCCAACACTGTGCCACAGAGCATGATCCCCAGCGATTGCGCCGTGATCGGCACGCCGGCGGCCAGCGTGATCTGCGGCACAAGGCCCAGAACTGCGATCAGCGCGGCAAAAAGGGCGATGTGGGTCAGGTTGCGTTCCATGGCGCTCCTTTAATCAGCCCCGCCACGGGCCCGCAAGGCCTCGGCCGCGCGGTCGGCGTCGTCGAGGGCAGCGAGCGTGGCAGGGACCAGCACCCGCCACGCTGGGCGGCGGGTAGACCGCGCGCGCCAGGATTGGGTGATCTGGGTCAGCCGCTCCAGCATGACCGGGATGAAGCGGATGACCAGTGCCAGCGCGATGGCGAGGCGTCGGGGCGACAGGCCAAGCGGGCGCAGCGGGCGGGCCAGGGTCTGGAAGACCGCAATCATGTCGGACAACCGGGTGGTCATCGTCACAAAGTTCGCCAGCGCCACGGCGGTCAGCATTCGTAACAGGATCACTGCGCCGCCAGAAAGGTCGGCGATCCAGAGATGCCAGAGGCCAACGACAAGCAGGAAGGGCCAAAGCGGGCGCAGAAGGCGCAGGCCCGTGGTGGCAAAACGCATCCCACCGCTGGCATAGAGGGCGGCCACTCCAACGGCCGCCAGCGCCAGCATTGGTGGCGTGTCGAGCGCGAACAGCCCCATGGTCGCCAGCGCCAGAAGGCCAAGCTTCCCCCCGGCCGGCAGCCGATGCGCCCAGATCTCAACCGGTGAGGTCAGAGTCAGCATCGCGCGCTCCGATCCGGGCCATTTCGGCGGTGAAGGCGGGGATGACGGTCGCGGGCGCGCCATCAGCCACGATCCGCCCCCCCTCAAGCCAGAGCACGCGGTCGGCATCAGCCACGGTGGCAGGGTCATGGGTGATTGTCACCAGCCGTTGCGGCAGGGCGGCAAATCGGCGGGCCAAACGGGCTTGCGTTGGCAGGTCAAGGCCTGCCAGCGGTTCGTCCAGCAGGATCGTGCGCGGCTGCATCAGCAGCACGGACAGAAGGCAGAGGTAATGCCGCTGCCCCTGACTGAGGGTCGAGACCGGCACCTTCGCCCAATGGGCCAGCCCCTCAGCCGCCAGCGCTTGATGCGCCTGGGTGGTGGCCGCAGCTTGGGACTGGCCTTGCTGGACCAGACCGAAGGCCAATTCCTCTTCCACAGTGGGAAACAGGATCTGGTGATCGGGGTTCTGAAACAGGATACCAAGCGCGCGCAAGGTGGCCTTGCGGTCGGTGTAGGGATCTACGCCATCGACACGGACGGTGCCGCTGTCGGGTGCGATCAACCCGGAAATCAGCCGCAGAAGGGTGGTCTTGCCCGATCCATTCCGCCCAAGGATGCCGATCCGCCGTTCGGTCAGGGTCAGACTGATGTGATCAAGCACCACGCGCCCAGCCAAGGCAACGCTGGCCGCATCAAGCGTGATCCCGTGCGGGGCTGAAGGGGCATAAGGCGGAAGCGGGTCAGGCATTGGCGGCCTTGCAGGGACTGGCCGCTCTTCTAGCCGCTGAGCCATCATGTGGAAAGGGCGCGTCACTTGCGCCACACCTAAAGAATCGTGCCCGAGGTTTGCACCCCGGGCACGGAAAAATCATGTGCAGATCAGGATCAGCAGGCGGCGATGTATTCGCGGCCGTACTGGTCACGGTAGCGGCACTGGCCTTTCTGCTGGGCTGGCCCAAGCAGGGTTGCGGCGGTTGCACCGACCACGGCGCCAACGATGGCACCCTTGGCCCGGTCGTCGCCCGAAGAGACGGCAGCGCCGACAGCGGCCCCGCCAACGGTCCCGATGGCAAGGCTCTGCTCAGCCGGGGTACAGGCGGCCAGCGTCAGAGCCGCCGCAGGAATGAGGAAAAAGGCACGGGTCATAATCTTGCTCCTTACGGCGAAAGGCCGTTGCCAACGCACCTTATGCCCGCAGGTTCGGCTTGCCAACAGGTTCAGGCCCCGATCGGCGGGGCGTTGCTGCATGGATGGCTACAGCTTTCAGAACCGGACCGCCCCGCCACCATGCTTGCGGGCAAAGGCCATCGCGCGCTCATAGGCTGGTCGCATGTCTGGGTTCAATAGCGGGCGCTGGGCTGCGACCTGGTAGACATGGCCGGGGTTCACGTTGGCTTCGTTCAACAGCGCCCCGTCGTCGGTCAGGAAGACGTCCCACCCCAGAATGCCGTGGCCGGGAAAGCTTTCATGCCCGGTGGAGCACAGTTTCAGCGCCTGATCCCAGTGCGGCAAGGTGAAGCCAAGAAACGTTGCCGCCGGGTCATTGCCGCAGGTCAGGTCAGGGGCCAGCGGGTCGCGCAGGGACCGCAGCTTGACGATCCGGCCCGAGGCAAGGTCGATCAACCCCCAGATGCGGGCATCCATCGCGTCCCCGTCATGCATGGCTGACTTTGCGGGCAGGCGGATAACGGCATACCAGGGTTCCACCCCACGCTCGGTCTGCAGGGTGACGATTCGGACTGAGGCCATGGCCGAACCGACATGCTGCCGCAGCCCCGTTTCGCATTGGTAGAACGGCTGAAAGAGGTATCCGGTTGCCCAATCTGCCGCAATCTCGGCAGCAAGGCCGGCAATCGGCGCGGTCTTGCCGTTCAGAAAGCGGACCTGATCGGTGCCAACCTTGGCATCAATCATGGCGGCCCCCCGGGCAAAGCTGTCCGACCGGGGCTTGCCAAAGACCGGCAGATTGGCCGGATCAGACAGGAAATCGGCAATCTCAGCCGCAGAGCGCAAGGGGCGAAGGCCAGCCAGCCCGGCAAGGTTCGGGTCGGGGGCGGGCAGGTAGGCCGCCACTGTGCGCGTCATCGGCAGGCCCTTGGCGGTCAGGATCGCCTCGGTTCTGACCTTGTCGTTCAGGATATGGGTGGCAATCCCGCGCGCCGGCATCTGAAAGGCGGTGTTGAAGATCCGGGTCCTGCGGTTAGGCAAAAACCCCTTCAGGAAGGCCCGGCCCCGGTCTTTGCGCCAAAGCGCATAGGTATAGTATTCCTCGGGCCGGACGCCTTGCCTGCCAAGCACAAGACGCACCAGATCATAGGCTTGGCGCAGGTGCCCTGGGCCACCGTCCCTGGCCAAACCTTCGACCGAGGCCATGAGGTCGATGCCGCCAGCCTCGGCCGTCTCGGTCAGGTAACCCATTGTGGTTACGCGGTGCGCGCGGCTGCGACTGAAGCCTCAAGGATATCCATCGCCTCGGTGAAATGGGCGTCGGGAATGGTGATGGGGGCGAGGAAGCGGACCACGTTGCCGTAGACCCCGCAGGTCAGAAGGATCAGGCCGCGCTTTTGTGCCTCAAGCCGCACGCGGTTCGTGAAGCCGGCATCGGGTTCCTTCGACGTCGGGTTCGCAAATTCGGCGGCGACCATGAAGCCCGGGCCGCGGATGTCGATGATCTCTGGCGCGTTGGCGCGAATCGCCTCAAGCCGCTGCTTCAGACGGGAGCCGAGTTCGTTGGCGCGGGCGCAGAGGTCTTCTTCTTCGATCACGTCCAGCACCGCATTGGCGGCGGCGATGCCAAGCGGGTTGCCGGCATAGGTGCCGCCGAGGCCGCCGGGGTTGGCAGCATCCATCAGGTCAGCGCGTCCCGTGACGGCAGCAAGGGGAAGGCCCCCGGCCAGGCCCTTGGCCATCGTGGTCAGGTCGGCGGCAACGCCGTAAGCCTCCATAGCGAAAAGGGCGCCGGTGCGGGCGAAGCCGGTCTGCACCTCATCGGCGATCATCACGATGCCATGCTTGTCGCACAGCGCGCGGATGGCGCGGACAAGATCGGTCGGCGCGGGGTAGAAGCCACCCTCACCCTGCACCGGTTCAAAGATGATCGCGGCCACGCGGGCCGGGTCAAGGTCGGCCTTGAAGAGCTTTTCCATCCCCTTCATCGCATCGGCGGTCGAGATGCCATGCGGGTCCATCGGGAAGGGGACGTGGTAGACATCCGGCATCATCGCGCCGAAGCCCTTCTTGTAGGGCTCTACCTTGCCGGTGAGGGACATGCCCATGAAGGTCCGTCCATGAAAGCCGCCGCCAAAGGCGATGACGGCGTTCCGGCCCGTGGCGATGCGGGCGATCTTGACCGCATTCTCGCAAGCCTCAGCCCCGGTGGTGACGAAGATGGTCTTCTTCTTGAAATCGCCCGGCACCTTGTCATTCAGCCGCTCAGCCAGCCGGATGTAGTTTTCATAGGGCATCACCTGATGGCAGGTGTGGGTGAACTTGGTCATCTGGTTGGCCACTGCAGCCATCACTTTCGGGTGGCAATGCCCGGTGTTGACCACCGCGATCCCGGCGGCAAAGTCGATGTAGCGGTTGCCCTCGATATCCCAAACCTCGGCATTTAGTGCCCGGTCAGCGTAGATCTGGGTCATCATGCCCACCCCGCGCGAGATGGCATCGTCACGGCGCTTGGCGACTTCGGCGTTCAACATGGTCTTCGCTCCCGTTGCGACCCCGGGGCCTCGAGGTCTTTGGGCCATTTGATCAAAAATCGCGGGCAGGTTCAATCCATGATGATGCAGTCCGGTGAGCCGGGCGGCTAAGTGCTCCGCGCGGGAGTATTTGGCAAAAGAGCAAGTTGGATTCAGGTTTCGTTAACCTAGACGGGTGCAGGCTGAGAATCGTCAAGAGATGGGGTCAAACCATGGCGGATGGTCAGCTTTTGCAGCCAGAAACAGCGCGGTCGGCGGATGACCGGCTGGATGCTTTGCGCTTGATCCGATCGCGCCGGGTGGGAGCCGTTACCTGGCACCGGCTGATGGCGGAACACGGTGGCGCCAAGGCGGCGCTGGCGGCACTACCCGGGATCGCTCGCGCCGCCGGGGTCGAGGGGTATGAGATTTGCCCGATTGGCGTGGTCGAGGCCGAGATGCGGCAGGGCGCAAAGCTGGGTGCCCGGATGCTGGTTCATGGTGAGGCGGACTATCCCCGCGCGCTGATGGACCTGCCCGATGCACCGCCAATCCTTTGGGCTTTGGGCGATGTCAGCCTGTTGAACCGTCCGGCGGTTGCGATGGTGGGCGCGCGCAATGCGTCTTCCCTTGGCATGCGCATGGCGCGGCGGCTGGGGCAGGGGCTGGCAGCGGCGGGGTTCACGGTCGTCTCCGGCATGGCGCGTGGCATCGACGCCGAAGCGCATGCCGCCGCCTTGGCCGAAGGTACGGCCAGTACGGTTGCCGTGATGGCGGGCGGGATTGATGTGATCTACCCGCCAGAAAACACCGCCCTTGCGGCCGAGATTGCTGCGAAAGGCTGCCGGATCAGCGAACAGCCCCCGGGCCTTGAGCCGCAGGCGCGGCACTTTCCTCTGCGCAACCGGCTGGTATCAGGCCTTGCGCAGGCGGTGATCGTGGTCGAAGCCGCGGCGAAATCCGGCAGCCTGATCACGGCGCGCACCGCGCTTGACCAAGGGCGGGACGTGATGGCCGTCCCGGGGCATCCGTTCGATGCCCGGGCGGCAGGCTGCAACATGCTGATCCGCGACGGTGCGCTGCTGGTCCGCTCGGCCAGTGACGTGCTTGAGGCGTTGGGTATGCCCGGCCACCCCCACCCGGAGGTAGAGGCTGAACCGCCGGTCCGCATGGCACCCTTGCCCGGCCCGGTGGCCCCGCAGCGGCCGCTGAAGGACACGGCGCTTTTGCACAGCATGATCCTTGCCCGCCTCGGGCCAAGCCCGCTGGCCGAAGATCAGCTGTTGCGCGACCTTGCGGTAAGCCCGGCAGAACTTGCGCCAGAACTGCTGTCGCTAGAGCTTGACGGGTTGATCGCCCGCCAGCCAGGCGGCTTGCTGGCGCGGCTGGACTGACACTCGGGGCAAGCTGCCGCGCGGTTTCGCGCGGCTTTGCTGAAAAGCGCTGAAGTGCCCCGGTTGACAAGGCCTGCGCTTGTCCCACATGGTGCGCGGCCATTCGCAGGGCCGTTGGAGAGTTGGGACATCATGCCAGTCGTCGTCGTGGAATCCCCCGCCAAGGCCAAGACAATCAACAAATATCTGGGGCCTGACTTCACGGTCCTCGCCTCATACGGCCATGTCCGCGACCTTCCGGCCAAGGACGGCTCGGTCGATACCGAGCATGGTTTTGCTATGCAGTGGGAGGTGGCTGCCGACAGCCGCAAGCATATCAAGGCGATCACCGAGGCGCTGAAAACTGATGACACGCTGATCCTTGCGACCGACCCTGACCGTGAGGGCGAGGCGATCAGCTGGCACTTGCAAGAGGCGCTCGCCTCCAGCCTGAAGAAAGGCAAGACGGTCGCCCGCGTCACCTTTAACGCCATCACCAAGGACGCGGTGACCGAAGCGATGAAGCATCCCCGGCAGGTCGATCTGCCGCTAGTGGAGGCCTATCTAGCCCGCCGCGCGCTGGATTACCTCGTGGGGTTCACCCTGTCGCCCGTCCTTTGGCGCAAGCTGCCAGGGGCGAAATCGGCCGGCCGCGTGCAATCGGTCTGCCTGCGCCTGATCGTTGAGCGTGAGCAGGAAATCGATGCCTTCCGCCCGCAGGAATATTGGACCGTGCAGGCGGTGCTGGTCACCCCGCGCGGACAGGAATTTGAGGCGACGCTGACCGTCTTGGGCGGCAAGAAATTGTCAAAATTCGACATTCCGACCGCTGAGGCGGCGGAACTGGCGGTTCACGCTGTCACTTCTCGAACATTGACCGTTTCGGCGGTTGAGGCGAAGCCCGCCGCGCGGAACCCCTGGCCGCCCTTCATGACCTCCACCCTTCAGCAAGAGGCCAGCCGCAAGCATGGCATGGGCGCAAAGCAGTGCATGAACGCGGCACAGCGCCTTTATGAAGCGGGGCTGATCACCTACATGCGGACCGACGGGATCGACATGGCGCCCGAGGCGGTGATGGCCGCGCGCGATGAGATCAAGCGCCGCTTTGGCGCGTCTTACGTGCCCGACAGCCCGCGCATGTACAAAAACAAGGCCAAGAACGCGCAGGAAGCGCACGAATGCATCCGGCCCACAGATATGGCGGCGGCCCCTGACAAGCTGCGCTTGGCCGATGCCGACCAGCGCAAGCTTTATGACCTGATCTGGAAGCGCACCATCGCAAGCCAGATGTCCGCCGCACGGCTGGAGCGGACGGTGGTCGATGTCGGCTCGGCTGATGGGCAGGTGACCTTGCGGGCGAATGGGCAGGTGGTCCTCTTTGACGGCTTCCTCAAGGTCTATGACGAAAGCCGCGATGAAGAGGGCGACGATGAAGGCCGCCTGCCGCAGATCATGGCGGGTGAGGCGGCGGAAAAACGCAAGATCAGCCCGGACCAGCATTTCACCCAAGCCCCGCCCCGCTACACCGAAGCCACGCTCGTCAAGCGGATGGAAGAGCTGGGGATCGGCCGCCCGTCCACCTATGCCAGCGTGATTACCACTATTCAGGACCGGGAATATGTGCGGAAAGACAAGAACCGCCTGATCCCCGAAGACAAGGGGCGCCTCGTCACGGCCTTCCTGACCAACTACTTCCGCAAATATGTGGAGTATGACTTCACCGCCGACCTTGAGACGGAACTGGATGACGTCTCAGCCGGCGACCGCGATTACAAGGACGTGCTGGCCCGGTTCTGGCGCGACTTCTCGGCCGCCGTGGCCGAAACCGCCGATCTGCGAATTGGTGAGGTTCTGACCAAGATCGACGATTTCCTCGCCCCGCACCTTTACCCCCTGCGTGCTGATGGGTCTGACCCCCGGCAGTGCCAAGTTTGTGGAACGGGGCGGCTGCATCTGAAGACCTCGCGCTCCGGCGGGGCGTTCATTGGCTGCGGAAACTATCCGGAATGCCGCTATACCCGACCGATCTCGGGCGGTGAGGATGCGGGCGGCGTTGATGGCAAGGTGCTGGGTGAGGATGCGTCGGGCAACCCGATCTCCTTGCGCTCGGGCCGCTTTGGCCCCTACGTCCAGCGCGGCGAGGCGAGTGAGGCGCAACCGAAACCTGACCGCGCCAGCCTGCCGAAGGGTTGGGGTGCTGATACCCTCACCCTGGAACGCGCGCTGGAGCTTTTGTCCCTGCCGCGCCTGATCGGGGCGCACCCCGAAACCGGTGAGCCGGTTGAGGCGGCGATTGGGCGTTTCGGGCCTTACGTCAAGCATGGGGCGACCTATGCCAATATCCCGGACGTTGAGGAAGTCTTCACCATCGGCATGAACCGCGCGATGGAAGTGCTGGCGCAAAAGGCCGCCGGGCGCCGGGGTGGATCAGCCCCCGCTGGGCCATTGCGCAGCCTGGGGGAGCACCCGAGCGGCGGCGAAATCCAGGTGATGCCGGGGAAATATGGGCCTTATCTGAAATGGGCGAAGGTCAATGCGACGCTGCCCAAAGGTGTCGAGCCTGAGGCGGTGACGCTGGACGAAGCCCTGGTGATCCTGGCCGAAAAGGCAGGCAAAAGCGGGGGCAAGTCGAAAGCCCCGGCGCGGAAGGTGGCGGCCAAGCCTGCGGCCAAGAAGCCAGCGGCAACGGCCTCTGCGGCAAAGAAACCTGCCGCGAAGAAAGCCGCCGCCAAGCCTGCGGCAAAGAAGGCAGCCGTCAAGAAGCCCGCCGCGAAGGCTGCTTTGGACGACGTTCTGGAAGACTGAACGACAGACGCTTTGGCGGGGGGTGCCCGCCATCAGGACCAGCGCAAATCTTTTCGAAAAGATTTGCCGGAATTTTCGAAAATTCCGGGGCCCGGCTGATCAGCCGTGGCGCGGGTTCAGAAGGCGGCCCATCACATCGGCCGCGCGGATGACGCCGAGCCGTTCACCAGCCTCGGCCACGACGAGCGTCTCGGCCCCGGTGCGCAGCGCCTCCATCACGGTCTTGACGGGTGTCTGGGGCCCAACCTCTGGCCCGCTGCCTTCGCCCTGCACCATCACATCACATGCAGTCAGCACGCCCAGCGGGTTCATGTGGGCCACGAATTCGGCCACATAGTCAGACACGGGGTTCGCGATGATCTCACGCGCGGTGCCGCATTGTACGATGCGCCCGCCTTCCATCAACGCGATGCGGTTGCCGATCTTGAACGCCTCATCCAGGTCGTGGCTGACGAAAATGATCGTGCGTTTCAGGCTGGCTTGCAGGTCCAAAAGCTCATCCTGCAGCTTGGCGCGGATCAGGGGGTCGAGGGCGCTGAAGGGTTCATCCATCAGAAGTATCGGCGCTTCCGTGGCAAAGGCGCGGGCGAGGCCGACGCGCTGTTGCATGCCGCCCGAAAGCTCACCCACCTTGCGCTCGGCCCATTGCGTTAGGTTCACCAAAGCAAGCTGTGCATCGACACGGGGAGCGCGTTCCTCAACCGACATGCCCGAAAGCTCAAGCCCCAGGCCCACATTTTCGCGCACCGTGCGCCAGGGCAGAAGGCCGAATTGCTGGAACACCATAGCCACCCGCTGCTGGCGAATGCGGCGCAGCGTGACGGGATCGGCGTGCGTCACGTCGACCATTACATTGCCGTCGCAGACCAGAACCGACCCGCGGCAGACCGGGTTCAGCCCGTTCACCGCGCGCAGAAGCGTGGACTTGCCGGAGCCGGACAGGCCCATCAGCACAAGGATCTCGCCCTCTGCCACGTCAAGGCTGCAGTCATGGACCCCCAGAACCTGCCCCGTAGCGGACTGGATTTCGCTGCGGCTGTCTCCCTTGTCCATCAAGGGCAGGGCGCGGTCAGGATTGTCGCCGAACACGATCGACACTTTGTCGAACCGCACAGCCAGACCGGCTGTTGCCTTGGGATCATGGATCATCGTTTCACCCCCACACGCAGCATCCGGTCCAGAAGGATGGCAAGCGCGACGATCACGGCGCCCGCCTCAAACCCAAGGTCGGGCCGCACCTGGTTCAGCGCGCGCACCACCGGTACCCCAAGTCCCGCCGCCCCGACCCAGGCCGAGATCACGACCATCGAGAGCGACAGCATGATTGTCTGGTTAAGGCCCGCCATGATTTGCGGGAAGGCCCATGGCAGTTCTACCTTCCACAAAAGCTGGCGGTCCGTGGCGCCAAAGGCGGTGGCGGCCTCTTTCAACGCAGTTGGAGTCGAGGCGACGCCAAGATAGGTCAGCCGGATCGAGGCCGGGACTACGAAGATGATCGACGCGAAAAGGGCGGGCACCACGCCGATGGAAAAGAGGATGACGAAGGGGATCAGATAGACCGGCGCAGGCAGGGTTTGCATCAGGTCGAGCACCGGCTCCATCGTCTGGTAGAGGCGGGGGCGGTGGGCGGCGGCGACGCCCATAGGCACGCCGATGGCCATGCAGATCACGCAGACAAAGGCGACGAGGGACAGGGTCTGGGTCGTTTCCTCCCAGTAACCCTGGTTCAGTATGAACAGGAAGCCCAGCGCCACGATCAGGCAGGGTTGCCAGCGCCGGTGGATCACCCAGGTCAGGGAAGTGAAGGTCAGGATCAGCGCCAGAGGGGCCCAGCTTTCCGGTACCCGTGGGAGGGCAAGTCCCGTCAGCTGCAGGCCGATCACCGCGACAAGACCTACACCCGCGACCACCAGAAGATCGCGGTAACGTCGCATCAGTCCGAGCACCAAAAGGGCCGCAATCCATCCCAGGACATGAAGAGGCGGCGACAGAAGAAGATCCGTCAGCCCTTCGATCGCGCCTTCGGTGGCATTTCCGAACACCTTGAAGGCGGCATCGGCCTGCGCCTTCAGCCAGTCGAATACGATCTTTGCGGTGCTGCCTATCGGCAGCTTCCATTCGGTCAGCCAATCCATTGCGGCCAAGCCCCTTCTGGCAGATGGAGGACGGGCCGGGGCTGCCCCCGGCCCGCTGGCCTTATTGCAGGGCTGCCATCACGGCGGCCTTGGCGTCGCCACCGTCCTTGGTGGTCACGCCTTCGAGCCATGGCTCCCAAGTGGTCGGGTTGGCGGCAAGCCAGGTCTTCGCCGCCTCGGCCGGGTCGGTGCCGTCATTCAGGATCGCGCCCATGATCTCGTTTTCCATGGCCAACGTGAACGTAAGGTTCGACAGAAGCTTGCCTTGGTTGGGGCACTCGGCCACGTAGCCAGCGCGGGTGTTGGTCGCGACGATGGCACCGCCCAGGTTCGGGCCAAAGAAGTCATCGCCGCCGGTCAGGTAGGTCATGTCGAAGTTGGCGTTCATCGGGTGGGGTTCCCAGCCCAGGAAGATGATCGGCTCGCCCGCCGCGTCCTTGTTGGCGACTTCGGCCAGCATCCCCTGTTCCGAGGATTCGACGATCTCGAACCCGTCCAGGCCAAAGGGGCCGCTGGCGATCATGTCGCTGATCAGGCGGTTGCCGTCGTTGCCCGGCTCGATCCCGTAGATCTTGCCGTCGAGCGCGTCCTTGTGGGTCGCAATGTCCTTGAAGTCGGCAATTCCCAAGGCTGCGCCGGCCGCGTTGGTGGCCAGTGTGTACTTGGCGCCTTCCAGGTTGGTGCGCACGGTGTCGACGGTGCCCGCCTCACGGAAGGGGGCGATGTCGGCTTCCATCGTTGGCATCCAGTTGCCAAGGAAAACGTCAACGTCGCCTTCGGCCAGCGCGGTATAGGTCACTGGCACGGCCAGAAGCTTGGTCTCGGTCTCATACCCCAGCGCCTCAAGCACGAGCGAAGTTGCGGCCGTGGTGGCGGTGATGTCGGTCCAGCCGACGTCCGAGAAGACGATCTTGTCACAGCCTTCGGCGAAAGCGGACCCGGCAAGGGCAAAGGTGACAGCTGTGGTCAGAAGGGTGGTGCGGATGGACATAAGGCTCCCCGTTTTTTGTTGATTGACGAGTCAATAAACTTCGTGCTGATACGGTTTGGCAAGCAATTTATGGGGCCGCGCCGATGCCGAAGCTTGGGATGGAGCCTATCCGCAAGGAAGCCCTTGTCAAAGCCACGATTTATGAAATCGGGCGCACAGGTTCGTTAGACGTGACCGTCAGCCAGATTGCCAAGCGCGCGGGCATGTCGAGCGCGCTGGCCCACCACTACTTCGGATCAAAGGAAGACATCTTCCTTGCAGCGATGCGCCACATCCTGACGCTTTATGGCGCCGAGGTGCGTGGCGCGCTGGCGGCGGCCGAAGGGGAAGAGGGGCGGGTTCGTGCTGTCCTTCGGGCCAGTTTCAGCCCCGGCAACTTTCGGCGCGAGGCGGTCAGCGCCTGGCTGAACTTCTGGGTTCTGGCTCAGTCGGTGCCTGAAGCAAAGCGCCTGCTTGCCATCTATCAAGGGCGGTTGAAATCCAACCTGACGGCGGGCTTGCGCCCGTTGGCGGGCGCACGCGCCCCGGCGATTGCCGAAAGCCTGGGCGCGATGATCGACGGGCTGTACCTGCGTGAAGTGTTGAAGTCCGGCCCCCCAGACGGCGCTGCTGCAGTAGCCATCGCGCTGCGGCATCTGGACGCCGAATTGGCGCGGGGGGTCTGATGCACGCCGATTACGTCATCGTGGGCGCGGGCTCAGCCGGATGCGCGCTGGCCTATCGGTTGGCAGAAGCGGGCCGCCGCGTCACGGTCATCGAACATGGCGGTTCGGATGTGGGGCCCTTCATCCAGATGCCGGGCGCGCTGTCCTATCCGATGAACATGGGGATTTACGACTGGGGCCTGAAGACCGAACCCGAACCGCACTTGGGGGGCCGTGTCCTTGCCACCCCGCGCGGCAAGGTGATCGGCGGGTCGTCTAGCATCAACGGCATGGTCTATGTCCGCGGCCACGCCCGTGACTTTGACACCTGGGCCGAGATGGGGGCCGATGGCTGGGCCTATGCCGATGTGCTGCCCTATTTCAAGCGGATGGAGCAGTCGCATGGCGGTTCCGGCCCTGAATTCCGCGGTACGGATGGACCTTTGCACATCACCCGCGGCCCGCGTGAGAACCCCCTTTTCAACGCGTTCATCGAGGCCGGGCGGCAGGCCGGTTATCCGGTGACGACCGACTACAACGGCCAGCAGCAGGAAGGCTTTGGCCCGATGGAGGCGACGATCTGGAAGGGTCGGCGCTGGTCAGCGGCCAATGCCTATCTGCGCCCGGCGATGGCGGGCGGCAATGTGCAGATCGTCCGGGGCCTTGCGCGACGGGTGGTCATGGAAGGCACCCGCGCAGTGGGGGTTGAGGTTGAGGTGCGGGATCAGGTCCAAGTGATCCGCGCGGGGCATGAGGTGGTGCTGGCGGCTTCCTCCCTCAACACGCCAAAGCTGTTGATGCTGTCGGGGATTGGACCCGGTCAGCATTTGCAGGATCATGGGTTGTCAGTTGTGGCAGATCGGCCGGGCGTGGGCGCCAACCTGCAGGACCATCTTGAGATTTACATGCAGTTTGCCGCCAGCCAGCCGGTAACCCTTTACAAATACTGGAATCTCTGGGGCAAGGCGCGGGTTGGGGCGCAATGGCTTTTCACCCGCTCCGGCCTTGGCGCGTCCAACCAGTTTGAGGCTTGCGCCTTCATCCGCTCAAAGCCCGGGGTCGATTATCCCGACATCCAGTACCATTTCCTGCCCATCGCCGTGCGCTATGACGGCAAGGCCGCAGCCGAAGGACACGGCTTTCAGGCCCATGTCGGCCCGATGCGGTCAAAATCGCGCGGGTCGGTCACCTTGCGATCGGCCAACCCGGCGGATGCACCGGTGATTCGCTTCAACTACATGTCCCATCCCGAAGATTGGGCGGATTTCCGCACCTGCATCCGCCTCACGCGGGAGGTTTTCGGTCAGGTTGCGTTCAAGCCCTACCTCAAGTCGGAGATCCAGCCAGGGGCGGCGGTGCAAACCGATGCCGAGTTGGACGATTTCCTGCGCGCACATGTGGAAAGCGCCTATCACCCCTGTGGTACAGCCCGCATGGGCCGCGCATCCGACCCGATGGCAGTGGTGGACCCTGAGTGCCGGGTGATCGGGGTTCAGGGGCTGCGGGTGGCCGATTCTTCGGTCTTCCCGCAGGTGACGAACGGCAACCTCAACGCGCCTTCGATCATGGTGGGGGAAAAGGCGGCGGACCATATTCTTGGCCGCACGCCCCTTCCGGCCTCGAACCTTGAGCCTTGGGTCAACCCGAACTGGCGCACAGCACAGCGATAGGTCGCCGAACTTGATCCGGGTCAAGGTCAGCCACGTCGTAAGCCCCTAAACTGTCTTTCGACAGTCAATGGAGAAGCTGATGTCCAATACACCGCACACGCTGCACGAAGAGTTCCCTGCCGATGCGCAAAAGATCACGGCGCTGAAAACCTCTAGCCCGCATTTTGCCCGGCTCCTGACCGATTACGACGCGGTCAACGATAAGGTTCACCGCGCTGAAACCCGGCTGGACCTGCTGACGGACGCGGAAGAGGAAGTGTTGCGCAAGACCCGGTCGCATCTGAAGGATCAGATCGCGGCGGCGCTGCGGCTGGCCTAACCGGCAATTTCGTAAGGCAGGATATCGCGGGCGTTCGGGTTGATCCGAAGGCGGCCTGCCAGTGGTGGCACTGACCGCTGGTGGCAGGCCGTCCGCTCGCAAATCCGGCAGGAAATGCCGATCGGTTCGAAGCGGCCCTTCAGGTCCAGCCCGTCGGAATAGACCAATTGGCCGGCATGCTGCACCTCGCAACCAAGGCCGATGGCATAGCGCCGGACCGGTGCCAGGAACGCCCCCGCCGGTTTCGACACATCGCGCGCCAAGCACAGATAGCGCACGCCGTCGGGCGTTTCCGCCAGCTGGCGAAGGAATTTCCCAGGTGTTTCAAAGGCCTGATGCACGTTCCACAAGGGGCAGGCCCCGCCAAACCGCGCGAACTGCAGCCGGGTAGAGGAGTGACGCTTGGTGATCGTGCCAGACTGATCGACCCGGACGAAGAAGAACGGGATGCCCTTGGCCCCAGGCCGCTGCAGGGTGGAAAGGCGGTGGCCAACCTGTTCGATGCTAGCGCCAAAGATGTCGGCCAACCGCTCCAGATCATGCCGCTCTTCCTGGGCAGCCGCCAGAAACGCGCGGTAGGGCATAAGGGCAGCGCCGGCGAAGTAATTTGCCAGCCCGATCTTGGCAATGTCCCGCGCTTCGGGGGTTGAAAAGCGGGCGAGGTCCAGCGTCGCTTCCAGAAGGTCATTCTGGGTCAGAAGCGCCACCTGATGCAGCAATTGAAACCGCTGCGATGGGCCAGACGCGCGGGCCGAGATGTCAAGTCTGCGGGCAGCCGGATCATAGTGCCGCAGGGGTGCCTTGTCCGAATAGTGCAAGCTGATTCCGGAGCGGCGCAGCAGGTCCTGCGCCAGAATGTCGATGGGTTTGGCGTGGGTTGCACTGGACGCGAAATGCTCCGCTGCGCGATCCACCGCGTCCAGATAATTGTCGCAATAATGAAAGAAGTCGCGCACTTCTTCCCAGGCAGATGGTCGCATGGCACCATCCTCACGCCCCAGCGCCTCATCGAGCGAGGCAAGGCGTTCATGGGTCTGGCGATAGGCGCGGTGCAAATCGAGGAAGGCCCGGGCAAGCGCCGGCGCGTTTGAGGCAGCCAACCGCAGGTCTGCGACAGGGGGCGTCAGCGTAGTGAAGACCGGATCGGCTAGCGCTTCCCGCATGTCCGTCACCAGCCGCTCACTTTCACCGACCGTCAGTTCGGTGACGTCCAGTCCAAACTCTTGCGCCAGCGCCAGGACGACCGAGGCCGAGACCGGGCGGTGGTTGTTTTCCATCTGGTTCAGATAGGGCAGGGACACCGACAACTTGTCGGCAAAGGCCTTTTGCGTCAGAGCAAGGCGCCCTCTGATCTCACGCAGTTTGACGCCTGCGTACAGCTTTTGCGTGGCCATGACCGCCCCCCTTTGCAAACCCAAGCCTGGCTTTGCAAAGCCTTCAGGTCAACCGCCGATTTACGCGGCGCCGATCTGGCGTGCCCGACGGATCACCATCAGGATCGAGATGACCGAGCCGACCGAAGACGCCAACATCAACAGGATCAACGGCATCTCGCTTGACCCCGGCCCCAGAAGAACCCCCGCCACCGCCGCGAGCGCCGCCCCCCCACCGATCAGGATTGCCCCGCCAAGGCCAGATGCCGTCCCCGCAAGCTCGGGCCGAACCGACAGCATCCCGGCATTGGCGTTCGGCAGGCAGATCCCGTTGCCAAGCCCCATGAACACGGTCAGCCCGAAAAAGACTACCGGCCCGGACAATCCGGCCAGCGTCAAAAGCGCCAGCAGGGTGAGGCCCGCCGTGGTGACCAATGTGCCGGCGAGGATCATCTTGTTCATGCCAATCCGCACCGAAAACCGCCCGGCCAGAAAGTTCCCTGCCGCGTAGCCGATGGCCGTCAGGGCAAAAAGAGCCCCAACCTTGGTGGAGCTCAAGCCATAGATCTTGTCACCCACATAAGGTGCCCCCCCAAGATAGGCGAAGAAACATCCCGAAGCGAAGGCCGCTGACAGCGTATAGCCCCAGAACCGTCGTGACGCGAAAAGCCCCGGATAGGTCCGGATCTGGTCCATAAGACTGACGCGGCGCAGGGTAGCGGTTTCGCCCAGATCCGCCCAGACCAGCACCAGCACGGCCAGTCCCAAAACCAGCAGTAACGCAAAGTTTGCCTGCCAGCCGTAAAGGTCATCTAGGAAACCGCCGATCACTGGGCCAATCATCGGCACCAGGCTCATCCCCATGGTGACATAGCCAATCATGCTGGCAGCCTGCGCGTCGGCCACCATGTCCCGCACGATGGCGCGGCTCAGGACCATGCCAGAGGCGATGACTGCTTGCGCCATGCGGAAGATCAGAAAGACAGTGGCATTGGGCGCCAGAAGCGTTCCGACCGTGGCAATCAGGAACAGAACCAGCGACCAGATCAGCACCTTGCGGCGACCGAACCGGTCGGAAATCGGTCCGATGACAATCTGCAGCGCAGCTGACAATGCGAGGTACAGCGCTACGGATTGCTGCATCAAGCCGTAAGGCACGCCAAACCAGGCCGCCATTCCCGGCAGGGACGGCAGGAAGATGTTCATCGTCAGCGCCGACAGCCCTGCAAGCAGGATCAGCGTGACGATCTTCGGCGGGGTGGTGCGGTCCAGAAAGCGCGGCTCTTGCATTGTTCCGGGCTACGCCTTGGCAGCGGGCTTGTCCACCGTCACGGCGCACAGGTCAGGGTGCGGAAATGCTGCCTTTACGCCCATTTGTGAAAGATGAAGAAGGCCCCCGCAGCGATGAAGGCAAAGCCGACGAGATGGTTCCACATCAGCGGTTCTTTCAGGTAGTAGACGGAAAAGACGGCAAAAACTGATAAGGTGATGACCTCTTGAATGGTCTTCAGCTCAGCCGCTGAAAAATGCCCGTGACCGATCCGGTTCGCCGGGACCATCAACATGTACTCGAAGAAGGCGATGCCCCAGCTGACCAGGATCACCGTGATCAGCGCGGTTTCCTTGTATTTCAGGTGGCCATACCATGCGAAGGTCATGAAGATGTTCGAGGCCAGAAGCAGGCCGATGGTGACAAGCGGAACGGGCAGGGTGGTCATGGTGATCCTCATGCTGCGTCCGGTTTTCATACCCCTCTGCCTGCCTTCCAGCCAGCCCTTCGCGGATTTGCAATTTGATGCCGCTGGCGCAGAATGACTTTGCAAATTTTCTGTTTCTTGCTTCTCTGCCGTGGCCCCTTCGCTTAGGCTTGAGCGTGGCATTGGTTCTGACCGGCCGCTGAGGGGGGAAGATGAAAGATATCCTGCAAGAGTTGGAAGCCCGCCGCGAGGTTGCGCGTGCCGGGGGCGGGGAAAAGCGGGTTGCGGCCCAGCATGCCAAGGGCAAGCTCACCGCGCGCGAACGGATTGAGCTGTTGCTGGATGAGGGCAGCTTTGAAGAATTCGACATGTTTGTCGCCCATCGCTGCACCGACTTTGGCATGGAGGCCGAGCGTCCGGCAGGCGATGGCGTCGTTACTGGCTGGGGCACGGTCAATGGGCGAATGGTCTATGTCTTTGCCCAGGATTTCACCGTGTTCGGTGGGTCCGTGTCCGAAACCCATGGCGCGAAGATCTGCAAGATCATGGACATGGCGATCCAGAACGGCGCGCCGGTCATCGGGATCAACGACAGCGGCGGCGCGCGGATTCAGGAAGGCGTTGGGTCGCTTGCGGCCTATGGTGAGGTCTTTCAGCGCAACGTCATGGCCTCGGGCGTGGTCCCGCAGATCAGCCTGATCATGGGGCCCTGCGCGGGCGGCGCGGTCTACTCGCCTGCGATGACCGACTTTATCTTCATGGTGAAGGACAGCTCTTACATGTTCGTCACCGGCCCTGACGTGGTGAAAACGGTCACCAACGAACAGGTCACCGCAGAAGAGCTTGGCGGTGCCAGCACCCATACCCGCAAATCCAGCGTTGCTGACGCGGCCTATGAGAACGATGTCGAGGCATTGGCCGAAACCCGGCGGCTGATCGACTTTCTGCCGCTGAACAACCGCGAGAAGGCCCCCGTCCGCCCGTTTTTCGATGATCCCGCGCGGGTCGAGATGAGCCTGGATACCCTGGTGCCGGACAACCCGAACCAGCCCTACGACATGAAGGAACTCATCACCAAGATCGCCGATGAGGGGGATTTCTTCGAGATCCAGGCCGCCTTTGCCGGCAATATCATCACCGGTTTCATCCGTCTGGAAGGCCAGTCCGTCGGCGTGGTGGCGAACCAGCCAATGGTGCTCGCTGGCTGTCTGGATATTGACGCCAGCCGCAAGGCCGCCCGCTTTGTGCGCTTTTGCGATGCGTTCGAAATCCCGATCCTGACGCTGGTCGATGTGCCGGGCTTCCTGCCGGGGGTCAGCCAGGAATATGGTGGCGTGATCAAGCACGGTGCGAAACTGCTCTTTGCCTTTGCCGAGGCGACTGTGCCCAAGGTCACGGTCCTGACCCGCAAGACCTATGGCGGGGCGTATGTCGTGATGTCGTCCAAGCACCTGCGCGGCGATTTCAACTATGCCTGGCCCACGGCCGAAGTGGCCGTCATGGGGGCCAAGGGCGCGGTCGAGATCCTTTATCGCAGCGAACTTGGCGACCCTGCCAAGATTGCGGCCCGGGTGAAGGATTACGAAGACCGCTTCGCCAACCCCTTCGTCGCTGCCGAAAAGGGGTTCATTGATGAGGTGATCATGCCCCATTCCACCCGCCGCCGGGTCGCCCGTGCCTTTGCCGCACTTCGGGGGAAAAAGCTGACCAACCCTTGGAAAAAACACGACAACATCCCGCTTTGATGCCCATGACCCGCAGCCACCGTGTGATCCTTGCAGCGCTTTTCGCGGTTCTTGCCGCGGCGGGCGGCTGTGAAGAAACACTCCCGACGGGCGATGCGGTCACCGTCCCCTCGGGCCGTGAGTTGAGCCTGATCGAAATCATCAGCAACGTCCCCGGACCGGAGGGCGCGACTGCGCGCTTCCGCTTTCTGGCCCCGGGCCTGACCGAGGCGGATATCGCGACCTCTGCCGATGACATGCAGGCCCTGTGTGACAGCTTTGCGCTTGGGCGGATTGACTCCATGGTGCCTGCCCCGCAGCAGATCATCATCTCGCTGGCCAGTGCTGATGTCCCCTTTGGCGAGGCAGCCCCCGACGTCGTCCAGTTCTTCGAGGCGTTCAGCGTCGAGACTGGCGCCTGCATCCTGGCGCCGTTCTGATGCGGGGTTTCGGTGCGGCTTTTCCGACTGGTCAGACACCGGTCCGTGATGTAGTAACGCCACAGGTCGAGAACTTGGTTCTGCGCCTGTGTCCTTCCTTGTCCGCTTCGGATATGGTCGGCTCAGGCCGAATGCTAGCGGCCATAAACGCGGAACGGGGGCTGGTGCACGCAGGTGCCGTCGAAGCGCCCCAAGAAAGATGGAGTAGAGGATGTCGAAGAGCGGACGTATCATTCTGGTCATCGCTATGGCTGCAGCCATGGCCGCTTGCGCCAAGAAAGAAGAAGAAGTCATGGTTGAGCCGATCACCGTCGAGCCGACCGAGACCGGCAAGTACAAGTGATCTTTCGGCGCGGGCCCGTCAGCCCTGGCTGAGCGGGCCCGCACCTTACCTTGGCCGATTGCTGGCTTTTGCCACTCGGCCCTGTCCATCCCCATCAAATCAGACAGTTTTGCTGTGCCTCTGGGCTAATGCAGCGCTTTGGCATATCCGTCCGTCCGGTCGTCACGACAAAGGACATGACAGATGCTGAAGCACCGCGGTTTTCCCGGCCGCTTGACGGGAACTGATTTCCAATTCGTCATCCGCCGCGCCAACAAGAAGGATGGCCCGACCAAACTGGTCGCCCGCGAACGTTACAAGGACCGCAAACATGTGGACCGGCTGGCCGATGCCGCCTTCATGGGCGCCCTTTGGCAGCACTTCGGTGAGGAACCGTTCGAGCGGGGCAACCTTGATGCAGGCCGCCTGTCCTGGCTTTTCGGGCGTGAGGTTGTTGCCGCCGAAGACCCGTTCAACCCCGCAAGTTACGATGCGCTTTTGCGGATAGATCGTCGCCGCGCTGAAGCCGCCTTTCCCGAGGTCTTTGCCCCGGATGCGCCGCAGATCCTGTCGGACGACTGGGAAGATGAGGACGAATAGGCATGAACGCGCCGATCACCGCTCCAGTCTGGCAAGCTTTTGCCAAGCCCGCTGCGGTTGTTGCTGGCGCATTTGCAATGCGTAAAGTCGCGCGGCATTGTTTCTTTGCGGGCAAAAGGCAACCCAGCCAAGGCGCGCGCAATGACAGCAGTACCCTTACCCCTTCCCTGCGGTCCGGCCCATCCCAGGCCGGACCGACCCCTTGTGCAGGGCGGACGGGTGCCGATTGCGTGAGCCCTGTGAAAATCTGCTTTGAAATCCGTGATATTGCGGTAGAATCTGCCGCAATAACAACAAACCAACGAGGCAGTCTTCCATGCGCAAGTCGCTTATCCTTCTTGCCCTTCTCTCCATGCCGCTGGCCGGTTGCATGCAGGACCCCGCATCGCGCGGTCTTGCGGGTGCCGCTGCGGGTGCCCTTGTGGCCGACGCTTTCGATGAAAACATCATCGCGGGTGCCGCCATCGGTGGCCTTGCCGGCGCTGCCACTTGCGGGATCGAGCTGGGCCTGCCGCCCTGCAACTCGGGCTACTGATCCGCAACTAGATCCGGCTGCCTTCGGGCAGACCAAACCATCTGCAAGGACCACCCGGGCTGACCGCCCGGGTGGTCCTTTGCGTTTTGCATGCTTGAAGGGGGGATACTGATGTTCAAGAAAATCCTGATCGCCAACCGGGGTGAGATTGCCTGCCGCGTCATCAAGACCGCGCGCAAGATGGGGATCAAGACGGTCGCGGTCTATTCTGATGCCGACCGCAATGCGCTGCACGTCAAGATGGCGGATGAGGCGGTGCATATCGGTCCGTCCCCTGCAGCGCAGTCCTATATCGTCATCGACAAGATCATGGCCGCGATCAAGGCCACAGGCGCCGAGGCTGTACATCCCGGCTATGGGTTTCTCAGCGAAAACATGAACTTCGCCGCCGCGTTGGAAGCGGCTGGCGTCGTCTTCATCGGCCCGCCATCCCCGGCGATTGAAGCGATGGGCGACAAGATCACCTCAAAGAAACTGGCGCAGGCGGCGGGGGTGTCCACCGTGCCCGGCCACATGGGCCTGATCGCGGATGCGGAGGAGGCGGTGAAGATCGCCACCCAGATCGGCTACCCCGTGATGATCAAGGCCAGCGCTGGCGGCGGCGGCAAGGGCATGCGGATCGCCTGGGACGACGCCGAGGCGCGGGAGGGCTTCCAGTCCTCAAAGAACGAAGCGGCGGCCAGCTTTGGCGATGACCGGATTTTCATTGAAAAGTTCGTGACGCAGCCCCGGCATATCGAGATTCAGGTGCTGGCCGACAAGCACGGCAACACGGTCTACCTGCACGAACGCGAATGCAGCATCCAGCGCCGGAACCAGAAGGTCATCGAAGAGGCGCCTTCGCCTTTCCTTGACGCGGACACCCGCAAGGCGATGGGTGAACAGGCCTGCGCTTTGGCCCGCGCCGTGGGCTACACCAGTGCCGGGACGGTGGAATTCATCGTGGATGGCGCGCGCAACTTCTACTTTCTTGAGATGAACACCCGTTTGCAGGTCGAACATCCTGTGACCGAACTCATCACCGGCGTTGACCTTGTCGAACAGATGATCCGCGTCGCTTACGGCGAAAAACTGCCGTTCCGTCAGGAAGACCTCAAGATCAACGGCTGGGCGATGGAAAGCCGCCTGTACGCCGAAGACCCCTACCGCAACTTCCTGCCCTCTATCGGCCGTCTGACCCGCTACCGCCCGCCTGTCGAAGGCCCCACTGCCACCGGCGTCGTGCGCAACGATACCGGCGTGTTTGAAGGCGGTGAGATCAGCATGTTCTACGATCCGATGATCGCCAAGCTGTGCACCTGGGCCCCGACCCGCGCACAGGCGATTGAGGAGATGCGCCTGGCGCTGGACACGTTCGAGGTGGAAGGCATCGGCCACAACCTGCCCTTCGTCGGCGCCGTGATGGACCATCCGCGCTTTGTGTCGGGCAACATCACCACTGCCTTTATCGCCGAGGAATACCCCGAGGGCTTCAAGGGCGCGACCCTGGACGCCCACACTCTCCGCCGCGTGGCCGCCGCCGCCGCAGCGATGAACCGCGTGGCCGAGATCCGCCGCACCCGGATTTCCGGCACGATGGACAACCACGAACGCCGCGTGGGCGATGCCTGGGTGGTCAGCCTGCAAGGCACCGAACACGCTGTGACCATCGCCGCCGATCCGGCCGGGTCCACCGTCACCTTCGCCGATGGCGCAGCATTCCGCGTCACCTCGGACTGGACACCGGGCCAGCCCTTGGCCCGGCTTATGGTTGATGGCACGCCGATGGCCCTGAAGACCGCCAAGATCCCGATGGGGTTCCGGGTGCGGCTGCGCGGCGCTGACCTCAAGGTCCACGTCCGCACCCCGCGCCAGCATGCGCTCGCTGGTCTGATGCTGGAAAAGGCGCCGCCGGACACCTCAAAGTTCCTGCTCTGCCCGATGCCGGGTCTTGTAGTAAAGATCAACGTCGAGGTCGGCGACGAAGTGCAGGAAGGCCAGGCGCTGGCGACGGTCGAGGCGATGAAGATGGAAAACATCCTCAAGGCCGAACGCACTGGCGTGGTCAAGGCGGTCAAGGCCAGCCCAGGTGCCAGCCTGAAGGTAGACGACGTGATAATGGAGTTCGAGTGATGGCGCGAGGCGCCTCCTCGTGCGACTTCGTCTTCTCGTCGGCAGAACCGTCGCGAGGAGTGACGAAGTCATCGACGAGCGGTCGCCTAGCGCCCCGCGGGGTTCCGCTCCAGCATCTCTTGCCGCCGCAAGGGCAGCTTGTCGATGGCGGCGGTAATCTCACGTACCGTCCAAGGGTTGGGCTTGCGGATCACCGGACGGAGGTCCTTATCCATGATCACCAGCGAAAAGCCGCGCGGGCGCAGCTTGTGACGCCATTCGCTGTCGGCGGCAGGGTCTGTGTCAGTGACAAGGATCACGTCACGCTCTTCCAGATCGGGATAGGCGCGGGCCAAAAGCTCCATCTGGCGGATGAAGTTCGGGTCGTTCGGGCTGTCGGCAAAGACCACGACGGGGCGCTTGACGAACAGCTGCGCGTCAAGGGCGGTGTCGGCGGCCAGGACGGGTTCGAAAACCGGGGTGGCCTTAGTGTCCTCTGCCCAGACGGCGACGGGCAAAAGGGCTGCAAAAAGAACTGCGTGCCAGAGTGTTGTCGGGTGTTTCATCGGGCCTCTCTTTCACCCCGATATAGGCGCGGCTTGGGAATTTCAAAAGGGACGATGCGACGCATCGGTCAGGGAACAGCATGAGCGATGATCTGAAGGCCTGGGAAGCGCTGGCCGCGAAGGACCTGAAAGGTGCGGGGCCGGACAGCCTGACATGGAACACGCTTGAGGGGATTGCCGTCAAACCCCTCTACACCGCCGCCGATACTGCCGGGCTGACCCATATGAACAGCCTGCCAGGCCTCGCCCCCTTCACCCGGGGTGTGCGGGCGACAATGTATGCCGGTCGTCCCTGGACGATCCGACAATATGCCGGGTTCTCGACGGCAGAAGCGTCGAACGCGTTTTACCGCAACGCGCTCGCTTCTGGTCAGCAGGGCGTGTCCGTCGCTTTCGATCTGGCCACCCACCGCGGATATGACAGCGACCACCCCCGCGTGGTGGGCGATGTCGGCAAGGCGGGCGTGGCGATCGATTCGGTTGAGGACATGAAGATCCTCTTCGACGGCATCCCCTTGGAAAAGATCAGCGTTTCCATGACGATGAATGGTGCGGTGATCCCGGTGCTTGCGTCCTTCATCGTGGCGGGCGAGGAACAGGGCGTGCCCCGCGCGGCCCTGTCAGGGACCATCCAGAACGACATCCTGAAAGAGTTCATGGTGCGGAACACCTATATCTACCCGCCCGAACCCAGCATGCGGATCGTGGCGGATATCATCGAATACACGGCGGCTGAGATGCCGAAGTTCAACTCCATCTCGATCTCTGGCTACCACATGCAAGAGGCCGGGGCGAACCTGGTGCAGGAACTGGCCTTCACCCTCGCCGACGGGCGCGAGTATGTGAAGACCGCCATCGCGCGCGGGATGGATGTGGATGACTTTGCCGGTCGGCTGTCGTTCTTCTTCGCCATCGGCATGAATTTCTTCATGGAAACCGCCAAGCTGCGGGCTGCCCGTCTTTTGTGGCACCGCATCATGGCCGAGTTTGGGGCAAAGAAACCCGCCTCACTGATGCTGCGGACCCATTGCCAGACCTCAGGCGTCAGCTTGCAGGAACAGGACCCCTACAACAACGTCGTCCGGACGGCTTATGAGGCGATGGCGGCGGTTCTGGGGGGCACGCAAAGCCTTCACACCAACGCGCTGGATGAGGCGATTGCGCTTCCGTCAGACTTCGCCGCCCGCATCGCGCGGAATACCCAGCTGATCTTGCAGGAAGAAACCGGCGTGACGCGGGTGATCGACCCCCTCGCCGGCAGCTATTACGTAGAATCCCTGACCGACCAGATGGCCAGTGAGGCTTGGAAGATCATCGAGGAAGTCGAGGCGATGGGCGGCATGACCAAGGCCGTCGCCACCGGTATGCCGAAACTGCGGATCGAAGAGTCGGCTGCCAAACGCCAAGCGATGATCGACCGCGGCGAAGAAGTGATCGTCGGCGTCAACAAGTACCGGCTGGAGAAAGAAGACGATATCTCCATCCGCGACATTGACAACGTCGCCGTGCGTGAGGCGCAGGTGGCGAAACTGACCGCGATCCGCGCCAGCCGCGATGCAGCGAAGGTCGAGGCCGCACTTGCCGAGGTCACCTTCCGGGCCGGGCACGGCGGCAACCTTCTGGCGGCGGCGGTTGACGCCGCGCGGGCCCGGGCAACGGTGGGAGAGATCAGCATGGCGATGGAAAAGGTGTTCGGCCGCCACCGGGCCGAAGTAAAGACGCTCGCGGGCGTTTACGGCGCTGCCTACGAAGGCGATGCGGGGTTCGAGGCGATCCAGCGCGACGTAGAAGCCTTCGCCGAGGTTGAGGGCCGCCGTCCAAGGATGCTGGTGGTCAAGATGGGCCAGGACGGCCATGACCGCGGCGCCAAGGTCATCGCCACCGCCTTCGCTGACATCGGCTTTGACGTTGATGTAGGCCCCCTGTTCCAGACACCGGAAGAGGCCGCGCAAGACGCCATCGACAATGACGTGCATGTCATCGGGATCAGCAGCCAGGCGGCAGGCCACAAGACCCTTGCGCCGAAACTGGTCGAGGCTCTGAAAGCCGCCGGGGCGGGCGATATTTTGGTCATCTGCGGTGGGGTAATCCCGCAGCAGGACTATGATTTCCTCTATGACGCAGGCGTGAAGGCAATCTTCGGGCCCGGAACCAACATTCCGGCAGCTGCCAAGGAAATCCTGGACCTGATCCGCAGCACCCGCCCCTGATCGGCCATCTGCCCCTGCGCCGCCGTGCGAGTATTTGAAAAAGGGAGCAAGACCATTTGCTCTTTTCAAAGATACTCCACGCGGAGCGTCCGACGCCCGGATAACGGCAAGCTTCAAGGCATGGCGCTGTGAGTGGGCAAGATGCCCAAAGGGGCGCAAGTCCCCTTTGGGCGACAGGATGAACCGGTGGCCCCTGGGCCACGCCGTTTGGTCAGAGTTCGATCTCGCCGTTCGGGCCGGGGGCAAACTCGGGCTTCGGCCCAAGGGGGGCGTTGCGGCGGATCAGGATGTCACCGTTCGGCAGCATCACCGGCGCGTCGTAATTCTTGAAGTCGTCAATCATCCCGACCAACTCGCGCAGTTTCGGGCCGACCTCGGCACCAAAACTCTCCAGCGCAGGGCCCATTTCGTCCAGAGCCTTGCCCATCTCGTCCAAAGCGGGTTCCATTTCGGTCATCAGGCCGCGCAGCACCAGCTTCGCGCCTTCCTCCATCAGGCTGAAACCGTCATCCTCCGCGCCTGGCGTGGGGACGACGTCCTGCGCAAGCACAGGCATCGCGGCGAGGGAGAGGACAAGCGCTAGTCTCATTCCTAAAGGATGGGGATCCGGGGTCCGGATTTCAATTCACATCTGGCAGATCGACCGTTACCGGAAAATGGTCCGAGGCTTGCAGAAGAGCTTCGCGCAGTTCGGGGATGTCGGCCACCTCCGGGTCATTGAACGGATGCCAGATGCGCCAGTCGGGCTTCAGCGCGGCCAGATTGGGCGAAACCATGATGAAATCCAGAAGGGCCTCAAAAAAGCGCTTTTGCGGGGCGATGTAAAAGCGCGCGGTGGTCGGCGACAGACCCACGCGGCTGCTTAGCGCCATGGCTGCATGCGGATCCGTCAGCTGCAGCGCGGGGTCTGGTGTCGTCCCAAGCACGATTTCCACCCCGGAATGGCCGAACAACTTCTCAAACTCGTCAATGCCTGGGCCATCATTGAAATCGCCCATCACCACCAGACGGTCGCCCGCCGCCAGATGCGCCTCAACCCGCTGCCGCAGCCAGAGGCATTGGGCCAGCTGCTTTCTGCGGTTTTCGATCGAGAGCCGGATTTGCGCCTCACGCCCGACCGCGCCATAGGGGTTCTTCGACTTGGCATGAACGCCAATCAGGCGCAGCCTGGCCCCGGTGGAGGTGGTTGCCGCCAGTTCCAGCGGCGGTTTGGAAAAGCGGATGCTTTCAAAAACCATATCCGCGTCAAGATCATAGCGAAAGGTGCTGTCGAACCTGGGCGCGTCAGGCGATCCGTGGCTGGTGGACACAGCCCCTTGCGGGTCATGCTGCAGGGTCAACCGGTCAGGATCATAAAGGCAAGCAATCTCCTGCTCCGTTTCGGACGGAAAGCCGATCAGCGCCTTCCTTGCGCGGAGGCCAAAGTGGCGCGCAAAGGTTTCGAGCGCGGTGACGGTTGACCGGCGGCCGTTGGTGTCGGGCGCTTCGATGATCGTGATCAGATCGGCATCCAAAGCGGTGAATACGATCCCCAAAGCGCCCAGCTGCTGGGCACGGGTCGTCTTGTAGCGGGCCGAGGGGCCGCTGTCGGCCAGCATCCTTCCCCGGTCGTCAAATAGGGCGTTGAACCATTCGACGTTATAGGTCGCCAGCCGCAAGGGGCGTGGGGCTTCCGTCATGCGGCTTCACGCGTGTTGATTTCGCGCCAAGCCTCGTTGATCAGCTGCATCCGGCGTTCGGCGAGTTTCATCGCTTCGGGCGGGACACCGCGGGACTGCATCACGTCAGGGTGCGTGTCGCGAACCAGGTCTTTCCAGGCCTTGCGAGCTGCGGCTTTGGTGGCGTCGCGCGGCAGGCCCAGCACGTCATAGGGGTCACGCGGGGCACCTTCCACCAGGCGCGAACGGACGATGTTGAAGCAGCGATCGTCCAGCCCGAATTCATCCGCGACATGGGCCAGAAACACATCCTCGCCCGCGTGGTAGGACCCGTCGGCAATGGCGATCTGGAAAAGCGCTTCAAGGATATCCACCAGAACATGATGGTCATCGGCGCAAATGCGATGGCCGTCCGGGTTGAAAAGCCGGGCAATCTTGCGGGCATAGGCATCAAACCCCGCCACATCCTGCCGTGCCAGATTGAACACATGCGCCGCATGCCCTTCTTCCCCCTCCGGGAAGGTGAAGATCCGGCGAAAGGCCGTCACCTCATCGCGGGTGACCGTGCCGTCGGCCTTTGCCATCTTTGCCCCAAGGGCCAGCACAGCGATGGTAAAGCCGACCGACTGGTCCGGGGCCGGCGCGCCGCGTAGACGGTCAAAGACCACCGACAGGGGCTCACCCTGGGTGAGGGCAGAGAGGGCGTCGGCAATGCGGGTCCAGATCGACATGATGGGCCGATCTTATCCGCCCCGGAGCTGGATGTCAGAGGAATTTCTGCATCAGCACAAGGTCGATGAAACGGCCGAACTTGCGCCCGGCCTGCGGCACCCGGGCTATCTCGGAAAAGCCGAGGGCCGAATGAAATGCAACGCCTTCCGGGTTCTCCGCCGAGACTCCGGCGATCATCTGATGCGCCCCTGCCGCCGCCGCATGGGTACAAAGCGCTGCAATCAGGCCACGCCCCGCTCCGCGCCCCCGCGCCTGCGGGGCCAACAGGATCGAATGCTCCATGCAGGTCGCATAGCCCGCACCACTGCGAAACTGGGCGTAGCTCGCAAAGCCTGCAAGCCCTTCGTCGAGGGCTACAAAGGTCGCATGGCCAAACCGGTCGCGGTCAATGATCATCTGCGCCACATCCTCAGCCGACTTTTCCACCGGATTGAAGGTCACGGCGGTGTCGCGGATGTAGGGGTTCCAGAGCGCGGCTATGGCTGCAGCATCCGCGGTCGTTGCTCGGCGGATCAGCATAGGCGGCGAGGGCCTAGCGGCGTATCGATCGTGGCGCGCAGGGCGACCACGGGGGCATCCAGGATCACGATGCGGGGGTCCTCCAACCGCCCGACCAAGGCCGTGCGCAGGGCAGGGGCCCGGGGGTGGGCAATCTCAAGCCGGGTCAGCCGCAAGCCATGGTCGGGCAGGGCGCGGGCGGGGTGGGCAATGCCTTCCCACTGGATCAACGCCGGAAATGCCCCGTCGAAGGGCAACAGCCCATCGTCCGGCACCGCCATCTGCCAGCGAAAGTCACTCCGCTGTAGTGCCATGGGATGGCCGATCCCTTCCGGCCCCAGCGCCACTTCTGCGCCAAGGTCAACGCAACCGGCCACCCAGTTCGTCAGGCGCGGCGGGCCGCGGAACCTGTCCATATCAAACCAGCGGGGGGGGGTGGGGGCTGGGGCGTCGGGGTCAATGGCGATTACCTCAAGGTAAAGATCGCCGAGGCCTAGCAGCCGATTGTGCGTGCCCATCAGCGGATGCTTCCCGCCCCCGGCCATGGTCACGCCAAGGCTGCGTTCAACCTCAGCCACGCCATCTTCCAGCCGACCGGCCACGATTGCCAGATGATCCAGCCGCAGCATCAGGCAGCCTTGCTGACCAGCGTCTGCGCCTTCAAGGCTAGCGCCAGCGACTGGAACCGCGCCTGCGCGACCTCACCGAAAAGCCCCTCGCCTGCTGGGGTCAGCTCCAGCTCCAGCACCCGCTTTTTCGGCTGCCAGACCAGCCGCCCGGCCTTTGCCGGATCGCCGATGGAAAACATCGCGCCAAAGCGCATGGCCTTGCCCAGAACCTCGGCCGCCTGGATCTGGTCCTCGTCCAAAAGCCGGAACATCGGCTCCAGCCGCGACCCTGATCGGCTGTTCTTGTAGCGGTGCAAAAGTGCCAGTCCCAGAAACACGCGGCCCGGATGGTCCAGCCCGCCAAGGTTGGCGCGGGTGGCATTGTCAAAGCAGGCCTCTGCCCGGAAATCCGGATGCGCGCGCCAGGTGGTGTCGTGCAACAGACAGGCGGCCTTCATCAGGCGGAGTTGGTCTTTCGACGCATCAGGGAAGAGCGGCAGCAGGAAATCGTACAGTTTCTTGCCAAAGCCGGGAATCCGGGCCTGCACCATTTCAGCCATCCGCGCGGCCTCGATCAACGGATCGCGGGCGCGGAGTTTTTCCGGCATGTGTTCATAAAGGATTCCTTCGCGGATCCCATAGGCAGAGACGTCCACCTCTGACGGTTTGAACACGGCAATTATCTCGCGCAGGACCTCGCACGCCAGAGGGACAAGTTCCATCCGTTCTGCGCTGGTGCCAGTACGGCCGCGCAAGACCGCAAGGTCGGCCACAGCCAACCAGTCCAGCGTGTCGTCCAGACTGCGCGGCGTCATGCGGTATTCATGCAGCACCGTCAGCGGGTAATTCCGCCGCTCCATGTCCAGGCGCGCGATCACGCGCCAGCTACCGCCAACCAGGTAAATCCGTTCGCCGGTGGATTTCAGCAGCGACTGCGCATCTCTCAGCACCTTGGCGATATGGGCCCGGCGCTTTTGAGGGTCGGCAGACAACTGCTGAAGTCGGAAGGGGCCAAGCGGGGTAGACACACGCTTACCCACCTTGCCGTCCCCGATCCGCGCCAGTTCCATCGAGTTGCCGCCGATGTCACAGACGATTCCCTTGGCATCGGGCCAGCCCAGAAGCACGCCTTGCGCCGACAGCCGTGCCTCTTCATCGCCATCGATGACATGCAGGCGCAGACCGGTTTCGCGCAGCACTTCGGCCTGAAACGCGGGGCCATCTTCAGCCTCACGCGTGGCGGCGGTGGCGACGACGGTCAGGGGGGCAATTTCCATTCCCTCGGCCAGAAGCGCGAAGCGGCGTAAGGCGGCAAGGGCACGAATCCGGCCCTGCGGGTTCAGCCGCCCGGTTTCAGCCAGACCCTTGCCCAGGCCGCACATGATCTTTTCGTTGTAGAAATACGCCGGTGACCGCGCCGCCCCGTCAAACACCACCATCCGGACCGAGTTTGACCCCACGTCCACAACCCCTACTCGGCTAAGCGCGCGGGCCGAGGGGTCATCAAAGAGCGGGCGGCCAAAGGGGCCGTCGTCATCGTCTTCAGGTGCGGGGGTTTGTCCGTCTGCCGCCATGGCGGGAATCCCTTGATGTCTTGCGCATGCATCGTGACGGTCGCCCGGCGCAGGGTCAACCACAGGGCGCGGCGCAAAAGCTTGAACCGCGCTTTCGCAAACGCCGGCGAAAGAGTTTCGTTCCGGCGATTTCCGTCAAACGCTACTCAGCTGCCGCCCCCGGCGCGTCATCTTCCTTTACGGATACAAGGCGCGGCGCGTCCTTGGCCCCGGCAGTTCCACGTCCAGACAATGACGGGTTTTCCATGAAGAACTGGTGGCAGTTGAACAGGGTGCCATCCCGCGGGGCAAGGTCGCGGGTATAGGTGCCATCGGGGGCCAGCACCCAGCTCTGCGCCTCATCCGCAAGGTTTGCGGCCATGATCTGGCTCAGGATCTGGCTTTTGACCGTCGGATTATGCGCTTCGACCAGCGTTTCCACCCGTCGGGTCAGGTTGCGGCCCATCCAGTCGGCGCTGGAAAAGAAGACCCGAGCCTTCCGCGATGGCAGGCCGTGGCCGTTTCCAAAGCAGACGATGCGGCTGTGTTCCAGAAACCGCCCGACGATGGATTTGACGCGGATGTTTTCGCTTAGCCCCTTCACCCCGGGCCGCAGGCCGCAGATGCCGCGGATGACCAGGTTAATCTTCACCCCGGCCTGGCTTGCCGCATAAAGTGCATCGATCACGTCGGGTTCGATGACCGAGTTCATCTTGGCCCAGATTTCCGCCGGCCGCCCGGCGCGGGCATGGTCGGCTTCCGCCGCGATCAGCTCCAGAAGTCGGGGCTTCAGTGTGATCGGGGAAATCGCCAGGTTCTCAAGCCCTTCCGGCTGCACGTAGCCCGAAAGGTAATTGAAAACCTTGGTCGCATCGCGGCCAAGGGCTGCGTCGCAGGTAAAGAAGCTCAGATCAGTGTAGATGCGCGCGGTGATCGGGTGATAATTTCCGGTGCCATAGTGGGTATAGGTGACCAGATGGTCCCCCTCACGGCGGACGACGGTGCTGATCTTGGCATGGGTCTTGTAGTTCACGAACCCGTAGACGACATGCGCCCCGGCACGTTCCAGACGGCGGCTTTGACGGATGTTCGCGGCCTCATCGAACCGGGCCTTCAGTTCCACAAGCGCGGTGACAGATTTTCCTGCCTCCGCCGCCTCACACAAGGCGCTGACGACCGGGCTGTCCCATGAAGTGCGGTAGAGCGTCTGCTTGATCGCCAGCACATTCGGGTCCCGCGCCGCCTGCTCCAGGAAGCGGATCACCATGTCGAACGTTTCGTAAGGGTGATGCAGCAGCATGTCCTTTTGCCGGATCGCGGCGAAAAGGTCGCCGTCGTGGTCCTGCACCCGTTCCGGCACGCGGGGGGTGAAAGGCGGCCACATCAGATCCTTGCGGCTGGACAGGATCAGTTCCTTGAGGTCAGCTACGCCCAACAGGCCCTTGACCTCCACCACCTCATCTTCAGTGACGGCGAGTTCTTCCATGATGAGGGCGCGCAGCGTTTCAGGGGCCCCCGCGCTCATCTTCAGGCGGATCACTTCGCCCCGGCGGCGGCGTTTCAGCGCGGTCTCGAACTCTCGGACCAGATCTTCGGCCTCATCCTCAACCTCAAGGTCGCTGTCGCGCAGAACTCGGAAGGTGCAATGGCCCTGGTCGGAATAGCCCGGAAACAGCATGCCGAGGTGAAGGAGGAGGAGTTCCTCCAGCGGCAGGAACCGGTTTTCGCCGGGCTTGCCGGGCAGCGGCACAAAGCGCGCAATCTGCTGCGGGATCGGCAACAGCGCCTTCAGGCTGCGGTGATCAGTCTTGCGCTCCAACTCCAGCGCCAGTGAAAAGCCCGTGTTGGGGATGAAGGGAAACGGGTGCGCGGGGTCAATCGCCAGGGGCGAGAGTACTGGGAAGACGTTGTTCAGGAAATGCGCCTCAAGATGTTTGAGGTCGCGCGCCGTCAGCTTGGAGCGGGGGACAATGCTGATGCCCTCCCCCTCCATCTCGCGCCGGAGGCGGTTGAAGGTGGTCTGCTGCGTTTGCATCAGGCGGCGTGCGTCGGCGTTGATCAGGTGAAGCTGTTCTGCCGGGCTGCGGCCATCTTCGGACAGGGTGGCATTACCGGTACGCACGAGCGCGCGCAGGCCCGCCACGCGCACGGTGTAGAATTCGTCCAGGTTGGTGGCCGAGATCGACAGGAAGCGCAGGCGCTCCAGCAAGGGCACGGCGGGATTGGCGGCCTCTTCCAGCACACGCCAGTTGAAGGCCAGCCATGAAAGCTCACGGTTGAAATAGCGGGCAGGGCCCGCCGTTTCAGCGAAAGGAAGCTCCACCGGGACGGGGAACGGCGACTTGAGGAAATCTGCTTGGGTCATGGCCGGGTTATGCCGCGCGCTTCGTGACAGGATCGTGACACTGTTTCACCCGTTCCCCATGCTGTCCAGCACTGCACCAGCAAGGGCGCGGGTGACGGCACGCCCCTCGGCCAACGCCGCCGCATCCAGTGCCGCGACCAACGCCCGCGCCGCACCCACCGACCGCGGCATCCGGCTGACGAGGTAGGGGATCAGGTTTGGCGCCACGGCAAGCTGGCGGTCAGCGAAAAGCTTGATCAACACGGCAGCCAGAAGGCCCTCGTCCGGCGCCTCCAGACGGGCCACCGGCGCGGCCTGCAAGCGGCTGAGGAGGTCTGGCAGCTGCAGCCCCCAGTCGCGCGGTGGGGCAGCGGCGGTGACCAAAAGCGCGCCGCCGGTCGTCGTGACAAGGTTGTGCAGGTGGAAAAGCTGCGCTTCGGCCGGGCCAATCTGTTCGGCATCCTCAACCACGACGCTGGCCCCTGACAGCGTTGCGATGTCCTGCTTTGCCAGATCCTTTGCCGACAGGATGAGCGCGCCCGCCATCGCCGCCCAGACATGCGCAAGATGGGTCTTCCCCGATCCCTCTGGTCCGATCAGGATAAGCTTGCCCCCCGGCCAGTCCTGCCAACCTTCCACCGTCTGCAAGGCAAGTGCGTTGGACGGGGCCACAAAGAAATCGGCCCTGGTCAGCGCTTCGGAACCGGTCAGGTCAAAGGTCAGCTGCCGGATCACGCGCCCTCTCCGCCCGGGGTAGCGGGCTTGCGGGCGCGGCGGGGCTTGGGCGGTAGTGCTGGCAGAGCCATTGTTTCGGGCGCGGTGTCCGGACCGCGCCCATCGGTCCCGCGGTACAGCAGGCTGGCCTGATACTGCTCAACCCCGAAGCGGGTGAGGACGCCAATGGCCGCTGCCACCGGCACTGCGATCAACAGGCCCGCGAAACCGAAAAGCGACCCGAAGGCCGACAGTGCGAACAGCAGCCAGACCGGGTGCAGACCCACGGATTTGCCGACAAGTTTCGGCGTCAGCACGTTGCCTTCGATGAATTGCCCGAAGCCGAAAATCGCAGCGATGATCCCGATCTGCACCCAGTCACCCCAGAACTGGAACAGCGCCAAGCCCACTGCAAGGGTGCCACCAATGATCGACCCGACATATGGGATAAAGGTGATCGCCCCTGCAATCGCACCGACGATCAGACCGAACTGAAGTCCCGCGACCATCAGCGCCACCGCATAGAATGACCCTAGCGCCAGGCAAACCGACACCTGCCCGCGCACAAACCCAGCAAGTACTGCGTCAACCTCGCGCGCGAGGCGGCGAATGGTCGGGGCATGGTCAAGCGGCAGCATCCCGTCGATCCGGCCCAGCATCTTGTCCCAGTCCAAAAGCAGGTAGAAAGCCACCACCGGCACGACCACGATGAACACGATGGCCGAAATCACCCCCAAGGCCGACGACAGAAGGCCATTGGCAAGCTCGGCCCCCCGCGCCTGAATGGCAGCACCGATCTCTGCCAGGGTCTGGCGGATGGTCGAGGTGCTGTCGGCCAGATCCGGAAACCGCTCCAACAGGAAACCCTGAAGGCGCTTGGCAATATCGGGGGCGGCATTGATAAGCGCGGTCAACTGATTGACCAGCGTCGGGATCACCGCCAGCACCAGCAGGATTACCAGCATGACGGCCACCAGCGAAATCACGGTGGTCGCGGCAACCCGGCTTAGTCCCGCCCGCTCCAGCCGGTCGGCGATCGGGTCAAGGAAATAGGCCAGCGCCCCGCCGACCAGGAATGGCAGCAGCACGTTGCCAAGGAACCACAAGAGGACAAAGAAGACGATCGCGGCGATGGCCCAGCTTCTAAGTTGGTCACGGATCGGCAGCGCCATGGCAGGTTCCTGAAAAGGGGGATCGGGCGAGTTTTGCACATATCGCCCCTGCTGCCGCCTGACGCAAGGGGAGCGACCGGCGAAGTCCCGCTGTCAGCACCCGCTTATCTGCGCTTCGGTAAGCATACCCGCGATAGAGGCGGTGGCCGGAACGGCGCAGATGAGGGGTGTCCGGGGCATGGTGCGCCGGACATAGCGTTTGGGGCAAGACCAGCGGCACTCCCTTCGCCAACGGTCAACCACTTTCTGAAAGGTCACGACATGCAATCCAAACTTCTGTCCGTTCTGGCAGTTGCCAGCCTTCCCCTGATCGCCCCGCTGGCGGCGTTCGCCATGCCCGTTGTGGGCGACATCGTCGGCACCGATCCGGTCGCTGCCAAAGCCGCCCTGGAAACCGCCGGCTGCATGGTGGACGAGTTTGAGGCCGAAGACGGCAAGATCGAAGCCAAGTGCAAAGACAGCGCTACCGGCGCGATGATGGAGGTCTATATCGATCCTGCTTCCGGCGCGGTGGTCGAAATCAAGGCGGAAGACTGACATGGCTACCCCCCAGACTTCGCAGCAGGTCCTTGCTGTGTCGCCCACTGATGACGCGACCGCTCCGCCCACCTTATGGGACCCGGTCGTGCGCCTGTCGCATTGGGGGATCGCTGCGGCGGTCATCCTGAACGCACTGGTGAACGAAGGTGGCAGCCTTGCGCATGTGGCCATCGGCTGGGGCGCCATGGCGCTTTTGCTGATGCGGCTGATCTGGGGGGTGCTTGGTCCATCTGAGGCGCGCTTCAGCGCGTTTCCCCCCAATCCCTTGACCGCACTCGCGCATCTGCGCGGGATCTCCAGCGGCAAACCGCCGCGTGACTACCCCTCGCACAACCCGGCAGGGGCGCTTATGGTCTATGCGTTTTGGGCAGCTTTGGTGGTGGTTATTGCCACCGGACTGGTGATGACCGGCGGTGCCACGCCGATGCAGGTCGCGGCCGACAAGGCGGCGGTTGCATCCGGGGACTGGTCGGCGTTGGTTAAGGACAACGGCGAAGACCACGACGAGAAGTCGGCTTTCAAGGAAGGGGCGGAAGAGATGCATGAAATCGCGGCGAACCTGTTGCTGATCCTTGCAGCCTTGCATATCGCGGGCGTCTTCGTGGAAAGCCGCCTGATGCGGCGCAATCTTTTGGCGCCGATGCTGCTGGGATCAAAGACCAAGGCGAAGGCGACAAGACTGAAATGACGGCACTGCGTGCAGAAATGACTGAAGACAGTTCTGATACCCCCGAAGCGCGGGGAACCGGGCGGCTAAGCAACTCCAGCAAGGGCCCGCGCGATGCCGCCCGTCGTCAGACTGCTGCACTCTCGGCGTTTTTGCTGATCCAGACCGTCGGCACAGTGTTCTTCGTCGGAGACGTGATCGGCGATCTGCGGGAAGACCCGACGTCGATCCACTTCCTGTTTGAGGCCACGGTCACCATAGCACTGGTCCTCGGCGTGCTGTTCGGTGCCTTCGCCTTGCGTCGAACTATCGAATTCCTGCGCGCCCAAGAAGCCGCGCTTGATGTCGCGCGTGGGGCGCTGTCAGATGTGATCGCGCGGCAGTTTCAGGCCTGGGCATTGACCCCGGCGGAACGGGACGTGGCGTTTCTGGCGCTCAAGGGCCTTGACGTGGCCGAAATCGCCGACCTGCGGGGGGCCGCGCAAGGCACGGTCCGCGCCCAGTTGACCCGCATCTATTCCAAGGCCGGCGTCTCTGGCCGCGCCCAGTTTGCGGCCTTCTTCGTGGAAGACCTTCTGGGAGAAGGTGTCGGCCCAGCGCCTTTGGTGCAACCGGCGTCTCCCGGAAACTGACGTTCAGCCGTACGGCCCTTTCCCGGCTGCAGCCACTTGCGCCGGACCCCGGCCTTCAACTTGCATCCTCTTGCACGTCGACCGAGACGTAAAGGCCAAGGCAGGTAGCCCCCAGCCCCTCGAAACTGCCCGAGATTGGTGAGGCTTGCGCAGGTGTTCGGGTGGTCGCCACCCGGATCAGCGCGCCGCCAGCAGTAATGCGGTTGGTGGGGTCAAACTCGATCCAGCCCTCACCCGGCACGAAGACATCGGCCCAGGCATGCGTTGACCCGCCGCCGACAGGCCCTGATCCCGCGAGGCCTTCAGAAGGGATCGGGCTGTCGTTCAGATAACCGGTGACGAAACGCGCGGCAAAGCCGAAGCGGCGGGCAGCCTCCATGAACAGAAACGCAAAGTCCCGGCAGGTCCCAACACCGGCGGCGATGGTCTGCGCTGCGGTCTGGGTGCCCATCTCTTCGCGCGCGGAATAGCGCAGGTTCAGGTGAACGGCATCGCTTAGCCCGCGCAGAAAGGTCACGGCATCATCGGCCCGTCTCCGCATGGTTCCTTGCAGCCAGGCGTCCAGAATGACGCTTTCCTCAGGATGCTGCAGACCAAGGAAAGGCTGCAGGTCGCGCATGTCGTCCTCGGTATAGACAAAGGGGTAGGGGCAGACATGGACGCCATCTCCCCGCACCAACCGATCCGAAACATAGCGCCGCAGGATCAGCTTGCTTTCAATCAAGAGGCGGTCGGTCGAACCCTCAAAGCTCGCTTCAGCCACCGAATTCCCGAACGTGTCAAAGTACCAGCGCAAATGCGCCCGGGGGCGGATGGTCAGGAATGCATCATCCACCCACAGATCATGCCCATCGCGTGGGCGCAGCATCAGAAGATGCGGGTTCAGAACGACCGGTTGGTCATAAACATATTCCGTCCGGTGCAGAATGGTGATGATGCTGGCCATCGGAACCTTTCCAGGTATCGCGCGTTCCTGTCTTGTCGGTGGTGCAGAAATTGCCCTGCATCCGGCTGGCGCCGTGGGGTGGCCTGTCCGGTAAGGGGCGACCCTTGGCCCTAGATACACTCGGTCTGGGGTAAGTCACCCCTCGTGCAGCTTTGGTAAGGTCGTCGAACATGCTCATCCGCTTTGGCTTCGAGATCAATCTTGAAAGCACCGCTCCGGTTCCCATGCTGCTGGCACTTTCCACACATAGTGAGCTTGTGGCCGGCTTGGGCGGACGGCTGATCGGCTCGGACGAGGTGCAGGTTTCACCCACCACCCCCACCCATCGCTACAAGGACCGGTTCGGCAACTGGATCACCCGGGTTGTTGCCCCTGTCGGCCAGACCCGCTTCTGGGCCGATTGCGTGGTCGAGATGGAGGGTCTGCCCGACCCCCAGCACTCAAACGCGCGGCAACATCCGATCCCCGAGTTGCCGGATGACGTTCTGCAGTTCCTGATCCCCAGCCGCTATTGTGACAGCGATATCCTGACGCAAGACGCATGGCGCCTGTTTGCGGGCATCCCTGAAGGCTGGGGCCGCGTGCAAGCGATCACTGCCTTTGTCCACAACCATGTGACGTTTGGTTACCAGTTCGGCCGCGCCAGCAAGACCGCGTCCGAAGTGTTTCGCGAAAAGACCGGTGTCTGCCGCGACTTTGCGCATCTGGCGATTGCCCTTTGCCGGGCGATGAACATCCCGGCCCGCTATGCCAGCGGATACCTGGGCGATATCGGCGTGCCCTACTCCGGCCCCGGCGATTTCTGCGCGTGGTATGAGGTGTTCCTCGACAACGCGTGGCACACCTTCGACGCCCGCTACAACGTGCCCCGGGCTGGCCGCGTACTGATGGTCCGCGGGACCGATGCTTCGGATGTGGCGATGATCACGTCGTTCGGAGGTTACCGGTTGGATCTCTTCCGCGTCTGGGCGGACCAGCTCCCTGACGGCTTGTCGGACGCCGAAGTGCTTGATCGCTTGCGCAGCCTTCCGGATGCGCCGCCCTTGGTCTTCCCCTCATCAGCCCGCGCGGCCTGAGGGGCGGCCTTAGACCGTCACGCCCCAGCCAAGTACGAACGCACCGTCTCAGCTGCTCCGACCTGCCACAGACTGCTAAGCTGGCGGGCAAAGGCCGCGCGGAACGCCGGGTTCTGGCCGACTTCGCCATAGACCTCGGTCATGCCCAGCCACAACATTGGGTCGGCCTTCGCGGCTTGCGCAAGCGCCGTCAGCCTATCCCAGTTCGGATCGTTGGGCGGAGTGACCGCACCACTGTCCGTCGTGCCAAAACAGTATCTGCACCACAGTGCTGAGGCCAGCGCCAGCCCATCGATCCTGCCTCCCGCTGCCAGCGCGTCGCGCAGGCTGGGGACGATGAACTTCGGCTGGCGGTTGGACCCGTCAAGGCAAAGCCGCTGCACGGTGTCTGCGACTTCCGGGTTCGAAAACCGCTCACGGATCAGGGTGTAGTAGGCGCCAAGGTCAGTGCCGGGAACGGGCGGGACGTAGGGGATGATCTCTTCCCGCTCGACCTTGTCCAGAAAGCCCCGGACCAGCGGGTGCGCCATGGCCTGATGCACATACTCGATATCCAACATCCCGCCGGGATAGGCGATCAAGGCATGGCCGCCGTTCAGGATGCGGATTTTCATCGCCTCAAAGGCGTGGACGTCATCGGTAAACGTCACCCCGACCTGTTCCAAAGGCGGGCGGCCGCTGGGAAAATGGTCCTCCAGCACCCATTGACGGAACGGCTCACAGGTCACGGGGATCGGGTCATCAGCAAGACCGAAGCTGCTGGCAATCGCGCGCTCTCGCGGGCCGGTTGCGGGGGTGATGCGGTCGACCATCCCGTTTGGAAAGGCGACGTTCGCGTGAATCCAATCGGCAAGTGCCGGGTCTGACAGGCGCGCAAGACCGATGACGGCGGACTCGGTCACATGCCCATTGCCGGGCAGGTTGTCACAAGACATGACCGTGAACGGTGCGACACCCGCCGCGCGCCGGGCTTTCAGCGCGGCCACGATTGCACCAAAGGCAGTGCCGGGTCGGCCAGGGTTGCCCGCATCGGCCATTATGGCGGGGGCGCTGGTGTCGAAGGCGCCGGTCTTGGCGTCGATGAAATAGCCGCCCTCGGTCACCGTCAGGCTGACGATCCTGATCTTGGGGTCCGTCATCGCGGCAATCAGCGGGCCATTGTCGGCCGCCACTTCGATGAATCCGACCATTGCCCCAACGCGCCGCGCGGTCTTGCCCGCGGGGTCGAGTTCGATCACCGTCGACAGGCAATCCTGCGCCAGCATCGCGCTGCGCATCGCGGCATCAGCCGGGCGCACACCCGCACCCAGAATGCCCCAATCCAACGCCAGCCCCTGGTTCATCAGATCGTCCAGATAAACTGCCATATGCGCGCGGTGAAAGTTGCCGAGGCCAATGTGAACGATGCCGGGGGTAACCTTCGCGCGGTCATAGCGCGGCAGGGCGACAGAGGGGAAACTTGCGTTCATCGTCAGGCCATCCAGTTCCCGCCGTCCACGCCGAAGCACTGGGCGACAATGTATTTCGCTTCATCGGTCGCAAGGAAGATCGCCATGCCGGTCAGGTCAGCCGCCGTGCCCATCCGGCCAAACGGGACTGCAGCACCCACCTCACGCTTTTTCTGGCCGGGGGCCTTGCCTTCGTACCTGGCGAAGAACGCATCCACACCGTCCCAGTGTTCGCCATCCACCACTCCGGGCGCGATGGCGTTCACGTTGATGCCATGCTGGATCAGGTCCAGTCCGGCTGACTGGTTCAATGAGATGACGGCAGCTTTCGTGGCACAATAGACCGCCACCAGCCCCTCGCCTCGGCGACCTGCCTGACTGGCCATGTTGATGATGCTGCCCCGCCCGCGCGGGATCATGTGGCGCGCAGCCGCCTGAATGCAGAAGAGCGTGCCCGCAACATTGACGGCAAAAAGCTTGTCGTAATCGGCGCGGGTGATTTCGGCGATGGGGGCCGCGCTGAAGAGGGCCGCATTGTTGATCAGGATGTCCAGATGGCCCATCTGGCCGACCGCTTCGGCAAAGGCCGTGTCGATGCTGTCCTGCCGCGTGACGTCCAGCGCGATGGCATGGGCTTTGGGGCCGATGGCCAGCGCCGCAGCCGTTGCCGCCTCAAGGTTGATGTCGGCGATAGCCACTTCTGCGCCTTCGGCGACATAGCCTTTCGCAAAAGCAAGGCCGATGCCGCGGGCAGCCCCGGTGATCAGGGCAGTCTTGCCTTGCAGTCTCATAGGGCCAGCCCCTCGGCGTCAAAACGGTGAATCTTTCCGGCAGGCGCCAACTTAATCCGGTCGCCGTGGTGCACACCCAATTCACCCGGGCCGCGCACGTTCAGGGTGCCCAGACCGGGAACTTCGACCTTGATAAAGCTGTCCGACCCAAGGTGTTCCGACAGCCCCACCACACCCTCCCACGGGCCATCGCCCACGGTGATGTGTTCGGGCCTGATGCCGATGGTGTGGGCCCCGTGTTTGGCAGCCTCGGCCCCGTCGATGAAGTTCATCCGGGGTGACCCGATGAAGCCCGCGACAAACCTGTTACGCGGCTGATGGTACAGCTCCAACGGCCCGCCGACTTGCTCGATCCGGCCGGCGTTCAGCACGACGATCTTGTCAGCCATGGTCATCGCTTCGACCTGATCATGGGTCACGTACACCATCGTGGTCTTCAGGGTCTGGTGAAGCTCGCTGATTTCCTGCCGCATCCCCACACGCAGGGCGGCGTCCAGGTTCGACAGGGGTTCATCAAACAGGAAGGCCGCCGGTTCGCGCACGATGGCCCGCCCGATCGCCACGCGCTGGCGCTGCCCGCCCGAAAGCTGGCCGGGGCGACGGTCAAGGTAGCTGGACAGGTTCAGGACCGAGGCGGCCCGCGCCACGCGCTTGTCCTGTTCGGCCGGGTCCATCCCGGCCATCTTCAGCGGAAAGGCAATGTTCTTGCGCACGGTCATGTGCGGGTAAAGCGCATAGCTTTGGAACACCATCGCCAGCCCACGCTTGGCCGGCGGCAGGTTGGTCGCATCCTTGCCGTCAATGTCGATCACGCCCGAGGTGGTGTCCTCCAGCCCGGCAATCAGGCGCAGCAATGTGGACTTGCCGCAGCCCGAGGGGCCGACAAACACGACAAACTCGCCATCCTCGATGGTCAGGTCGATGCCAGGGATGACATCCACCTCGCCAAACGACTTGCGCACCTTGGTCAGTTGTATCTTGCCCATATCGCCCTCACTTCACCGCGCCAAAGGTCAGGCCACGGACGAGTTGTTTCTGGCTGAACCAGCCAAGGATCAGGATCGGCAGAATGGCCATGGCCGATGCCGCCGAAAGTTTCGCGTAAAACAGCCCCTGCGGCGCCGAGAAGCTGGCAATGAACGCAGACAGCGGGGCCGCCTTGGTGGTGGTCAGGACGATGGTCCAGAACGCCTCGTTCCAGGCCAGGATGATGTTGAGAAGCATCGTCGACGCGATGCCCGGGATCGCCATCGGCGTCAGGACATAGAGGATCTCGTTCCACAAGGACGCGCCATCCATCCGCGCGGCCTCAAGGATCTCGGCCGGGATTTCCTTGAAGTAGGTGTAAAGCATCCAGATCAAGATCGGCAGGTTCATCAGCATCAGAACCAGAACCAGCCCGATCCGCGTGTCCAAGAGGCCAAACTGCAGGAACAAAAGGTAGATCGGCACCATCACCGCGACCGCAGGCATCATCTTGGTGGACAGCATCCACATCAACAGGTCCTTGGTCCGCTTGCCCGGCACAAAGGCCATCGCCCAGGCAGATGGGATGGCGATGACAAGGCCCAGAAGCGTCGAGCCGACCGCGATCACCACGGAGTTCCAGAAGAACCGCGGATAGTCCGACCGCGCCCAGACCTCGACATAGTTCTCAAGCGTCCAGCTTGCGCCCAAAAGCTCAGGCGGCGAGGCGACGGCGCTGGCTTCGGTCTTGAAGCTGGTCAGGATCATCCACAACACAGGGAAGAAGATGATCAGCGCCACCGTCCATGCGGCCAGTGTGGTGAGGATCATGCGGCGGGGGGATACGGCTCGGGCCATGGGTTTTCCTTACGCGTCCAGGTGGCGGCCAATGCCGCGCATGAGGAAATAGGCAACGATGTTCGCAAGGATCACCGCGATGATGCCCCCCGCTGCTGCCCGGCCAATGTCCTTGGCGACGATCGCCTGTTTGAAGATCATGTAGGGCAGGGTGGTCGACGCAGACCCCGGCCCGCCTTGGGTGGTGGTGAAGATCTCGCCGAAAATCCCTAGAAGGAAGATCGTCTGGATCAGGATCACCACGGTCACCGCGCGCGTCATGTGCGGCAGGATGATGAAGCGAAAGCGGTTCAGGGCCCCCGCGCCATCCATCTCGGCCGCTTCCAGCTGTTCGGACGACAGCGACTGCAGCGCGGTCACGAAGATCAGGGTGGCAAAGGGCAGCCATTCCCAGGCCACTATCCCGATGACGGATGGCAGAGGGTATTGTTCCAGAAACAGGATCGGCTGCGCCCCAAGGCCCCGTGCCAAGGCCGCGAAAAGGCCGTTCTGAGGGTGCATGAACAGGTTTTCCCAGATCGACGCAGCGACAGGCGGCATTACGAAGAACGGCGCAATCACGAGGATACGAAGCACGCCCTGACCCTTGACCGGCTGGTCGATCAGCAGCGCAATCAGGATGCCAAGGACAACCGTGATCACCAGCACCCCGCCCACCAGCAGCAACGTGTTGGTCAGCGCCAGCCAGAAGTCGGGCGAATTGAAGAACCAGACATAATTGTTGAACCCGACCCAGCCCGTCCGGTCCGGCGACAAAAGCCGGTACAGCCGGAACGAAAAGTAGGCCGTCATCGCCAGCGGCACGATCATCCAGATGAACAGGACAAGCACCGAGGGTGCCACCATGAATCGGGCGGCCATGCGTGTGGAATGCGTGGACATGAGGCGCGTCTCCGGCAGGATCAGGGGGGGCGCGAAAAAGCTCGGGCGGTTGCCCGCCCGAAGGGGTCCGGGGCCAGCGAAAGCCGGCCCCGGAGGGGAGGTTACTGGATGTAACCGGCGGCTTTCATCTCTTCTGCAACGGCCGCCTGCGCGGCGGCAAGCGCCTCATCGGCCGTTGACTGGCCAGCAAGCGCTGCCGAGAAGATTTCGCCAACCGTCGTTGCCACACCGGCAAACTCGGGGATCGCTACGAACTGCACGCCGACATAAGGGACCGGCTGCACGGTCGGTGCGGTCGGGTCAGCCGAGTTGATGCTGTCCAGCGTCATCTTGGCGAACGGCACCTTCTGGTACTCGGGGTTCGCATAAAGCGAGGTCCGCGTTCCCGGAGGCACGTTGGCCCAGCCTTCTTTGGAAGCAACCAGCGCAAGGTAGTCCTTGTTCGTGGCCCAGTTGATGAAGGTCTTGGCAGCTTCCTGCTTCTGCGACGAAGCCGGGATTGCCAGGCTCCACGCCCAAAGCCAGTTGCCGCGCTTGCCCAGGCCGTTGTCGGGGGCCAGCGCAAAGCCAACCTTGTCGGCAACAGTGCTGTCCTTGCCGGTCACGAAAGACGCCGCAACGGTGGCGTCGATCCACATGCCGCACTTGCCCTGATTGAACAGCGTCAGGTTTTCGTTGAAGCCGTTGTTCGATGCACCGGGCGGGCCGTAGTTGTTCATCAGATTCAGATAGAAGTCGAGCGTCGCCTTCCATTCCGGGCTGTCGAACTGCGGGTTCCACGCCTCATCAAACCAGCGCGCGCCGAACGAGTTCGACATGGCGGTCAGGAAGGCCATGTTCTCGCCCCAGCCGGCCTTGCCACGCAGGCAGACGCCATAGATTTCGGCGTCCTTGTTCGTCATCGCGGCCGCGGCCTTTTCGATGTCGGCCCAGGTCGGCGCGTCAGGCATGGTCAGGCCTGCAGCTTCCATCAGGTCGGTACGGTACATGACCATCGAGCTTTCGCCATAGAAGGGCGAAGCGTAAAGGTTGCCGTCAACCGTCAGGCCACCCCGGATCGCGGGCAGGATGTCGTCGACGTCATAGTCGGCCGGCAGGTCGTTCAGGCTGGCAAGCCAGCCCTGCTTGCCCCAGATCGGAACCTCATAGGTGCCAATCGTCAGCACGTCATACTGGCCGCCCCCGGTGGCGATATCGGTGGTGACGTTCTGGCGCAGGACGTTCTCTTCCAGGGTGACCCATTCGACAGTGATGTCGGGGTGCTTGGCGTTGAAGTCGTCCATCAGACCCTGCATGCGGATCATGTCGCCATTGTTGACGGTGGCGACGGTAATGGTGGTCTGGGCCAGCGCCGATCCCGCAAGGGCCAACGAGACCGTCGCGCCCAAAAGCGCGCGATACGAAAGTTTCATGTGCATTCCTCCCTCAAGCGAATGAGCAAATCATCGCTGAGTGAATTATTGCTCACACTGGCCCATGAGTCGTCAAGCCCCCTCTTCCGCCGCAACTGCAGCCATCAGGCGCGGGACAGAAGGGCGGAGGCAGTCGCCTCGTCAGTCACCAAGCCATTGATAATATTTGATTTCAAAGCGCCCAGAATTGCCGGCACCTTCGCTGCACCTGCAGCAATGCCTATGGACGGCCGGTCCAGCCCCGGCGCCACGCGCACGCCGCCGGTCCGGCGGTTGGTGCCAAAGTCCAGATAACGACCCTCGGCATCGAAGACCCAGCCTGCAACTTCGCCCGTCGCGCCCCCGGCCTGCATCTCATCCAGCTCGGCGCGGGTTACGAAGCCATCCTGCAACAATGGCGCATCGTCCGACATTTGCCCTACGCCGACAAAGACCACATCTGCGTTGCTCGCCAACTCGACCACCCGGCGCACAGGGGGCAAGGTGTGGAAGGCCGCGTTCTCCTCTTCGGTGGGCGAGATCACCGGCACCGGCATCGGGTAATGCGGCGCGTTCACCTTGTCGGCGATCCGCATCACGACATCAAAAAAGCTGGCTGACCCATCGGGGGCGATATTGCCAATAAGACTGACAAGCCGATGCTGCGGCGCTTCCATGCGTTCCATCGCATCGACCATCGCGCGCATGCCGCGCCCTGTCCCAAGCCCGATCGTCAAGGGGTCGGACATCCCCAGGAACCGCTCCAGTTCCTCGGCCGCGGCAGGGGCAATGGCGCGCACCGGGTCAGCCTGCGGCCCGAGCGATGGCATCACACGCACCCGGCCAAGGCCAAAGCGGGCCTTCAGCGCAGCTTCCAGATCAAGGCAGGTGGCAATCCGGTGGTGGAGGCGGACATGGATCAGCCCCTCGGCCATTGCCCTGCTGACCAGCCGCTGCGCCCGCTGCCGCGATATGCCCAGTTCGGCCGCGATCTCGTCCTGCGTCAGCCCGCCGACATAGGACAGCCAACCTGCGCGGGCGGCTTCGTCTTGCGGGGTGGGGTCGGGATCGGCGCGGCTCATGGCTGCTTCCTTAGCGTGGGGAAACTGTGGAAGACTTCGGCAAAGCTTTCAAAACGGTGATGCGGGGTCAGGTCTTCCGGTACGGGCGGAAAGGCAGGCTTCATGTGGCTTCCGCCGACAAAGTGCCAGACCTGCATCCCGGCTGCCAAGCCTGCCTGCAACCCCGGCAGGCTGTCTTCAACCACAATGCACTCTTCCGGCGCGGTCTGCATCGCACCGGCCACATGCAGAAACAGATCGGGCGCGGGCTTGCCATGCGCCACAAGGCTGGCGGTATAAACGACCGGCCCCAGCCGGTCCCACAAACCAACCCGGCGCAACGACATCTCGACCCGCCGTGGCGAGGATGAGGTCGCCACCGCCACCGGCAACGCAAGGTTTTCCAGGAACTCCTCCACCCCCGGCATGATCGCCAGCCGATCCTCGAACGCTGCCAACAGCCGATTGCGGTATTCCTCCTCAAAGTCAGCCGACAGGTCGAGCTGAAAGTCCTTGCGGATGATCTGCATCACCGTGGGATAGCTGCGCCCCAGGAAATGTCGGGCGACATACGCCATGTCGATAGAGACGCCCCGGCACGCCAGCTGTTCGATCAGCATTTGGGCGCTGATCACCTCGCTGTCGATCAGGACGCCGTCGCAATCAAGGATGACAAGTTTCATGCCCGGGGTCATAGCGCAGAAACGTCCACCGCACGAGTGGGCGCGTGCAGCTGCAAAGTGGCGTTTGCACGGTGGAGGCGAGGGTCGAGAAACGAACGATACGGAAAACAAGGATAGTGCAGTGCGGCACTGCACTATCCAGTTGGATTTCGCGTAAATATTTGTCTTTCAAGAGAAAATTCCGGTGGATACGCCCCAAGGATATCCCCGGCAGATTAGGATGATGCGGCGCGAGCGCGTGTGCGCCGCCGGTCCATGCTCTGCTCAATCCTTGAATCCGTCACATTTCAAATGGAGGCGGCTGACGGCCCATTCCGGTCGTTCAGGCCAGTTCGCTCCGACACCTTGCTGCTGCGAAGCAGGCGGTCGCGAAGGGCCTTTTGCTCCTTTGTGCGCAAAGCATCGCCTATTGCACTGGCGGCGCACATCTCATCGCCGCCCAACCAGCTGAGCACTACGGGGCGTCCGGTCTGATCTTGCCAGGCCGCAAGAGCGTCGATCATCCGGGCAACCTCGGCCGGGTCAGACAAGCGGCGCGGGAAAGTGAGGCGGCGGTCAAAGGCGTAAAACCGGCAGGCTAGGTTGCATTGATCCACCACGGGCCAAAGACTGACGAGCTGGTTTTGGCCCACAGTGATTTTTTGCAGTGACCATGGCGACCCTCCAAGCAGCATGCTGCTTGCAAGTTGCAAGGTAATTTGAAGTACTTGGTGGGTTGCAGCATGACTCCCTCTCCGCCTCCCTTCCTGACCGTCCACTCAATCTCATTTCCGCGGCGTCCAGAGGGTTTGGCTTGAGGCGTGCTCCAGCGGCCAAGGCGCGGTTTCAAGGCGAACGGGCCTTCCCATGGGGCTCTTTCCACACTGGCGCCGATGCCGATTTGACGGCCACGGCGCTGCGGGTATTCCGCGACAAGGCAGAAGCAACCGATTGCCTCTTCAAGCAGCACGGCACCATTTCCGGACGCGACCCGCAGGGTTGGTCAGCAACAGTGGTCAACCATGCGGTCCTGAGAGGTGAGATGCCGGACACTAAGTTCTCATGGGTTCTGGTGACCGGCCCGCCGTCTTCTTGCCGCGCCATTTCACCGTGTTGGAATTGCGCAGGATCTACACACTGGTCCTGGGACTGCCCGTGAACGACTGCGTCTTTCGGCGAAAGGTCGAAGAGTGGGTCCTGCTTGATCAGGTGGGGGGCAGAAGATCAACGCCAGCATCCGCCCGACTGAGGTCTTTCGTCTGAGGAATCAAGAGATGAGAGCCTTTGACCGGAAAATTTGCGCGTGCAAGCCCGTGGCTGCGCGTACCGGCGGCCCGTCACTTCCTGCCGATCATCAAATGTTTGCGCTTGTCTCCTCCAAATGACCACGCTCATCGGTGACTATGTCCACCCTGCCTTTGAATGGGTCATTCACAAGGATAGCACCTGATCGCTGCGCACCGCCCTCTATGTCATTTCCAGAAGGGCCCAAAGCTTAGCTTCAGACAGACGTTGCCATGGATCTTTAGTCCAAGTTCACCAGCTTGTGGCAACTCGATGACCACGGTCCTGCAACGCTTCCGTACAGTCCGATCTGTCGCTGAATATGGGGAACGTCAATCCGGCTGTCATCGGCCAGCAGAAAGAGTTTCGACAGGATTTCGGCAAAGACCGCATTGCCTTCGAATGGTAAAGTGGATGCGTCAAGCCCCCCGCTCTACTTGGAACGATGCACAGATGACGCCGACCAAGCAGCATGGGCACCGCGGCCGTGCCGAGATGGATGGCATAGCTTCTGCCGCTGGTTCCGCTGACATCGACCTCTGTCGGTGAAAGCTTTGTCTTTGGGCCGATCTCCAGACCCGGAAGGAACCGCGCAAGCGCCTTGTGCCGCATTGCGACCAGTTCGGCCGATCCGTGGGCCGCGAAGGACTGGCGATAGGTTTTAGCGCCGACAAGCTGGTTGGCGGGGTGGACCGCGTCGGTTCCGTGACCTGTCCAGAATTGATCGCGGTCGATCGAGGCGATGCCGATGGCGAGTTCGATATCGCGCATCACTTCCGAGAAAGCGATGGCAGGAATCCGGTCAAGGCTGAGCGGCCTGTCAAGGCCCGTCTGCGGGAAAAACACAACCCGGTCGGTCGTGACGTAGTCGAAGGCCGCGCCGCTGTAATCGTGACCGGACGGATTAGAGGCCCCGATGCCCACAGCCCAGAATTGTGCGATGATGCCGCAGGTGGGCAGGTCGACAAGATTGCTCGCCACAGGGGTGCCGCGCATGAGAGACTGGCGGCTGTAAGTGTCCGAACCCCGCTGGCGCAGCACCGCCACGAAAGCAGGCTGGTGCGGAATATGCCCGGCAAAGCGGTTCGAATAGGTGCCGGTGTCCCGCTTGCGCGGGGTAAGTTGATAAATCGGCCGCCAAGCCTGTTGAAAAGGTCGACGGATGCCAAGTGTTGCCAGTCGGTCGGCCCATTCGATCGCGTCGGACGTTCCGGCAAGAAGCGGATGCCAAACGCTCAATCTCACGTCGTCGACTGGTCGGTCCAGTCCCTTGCCCGCCACATCCTGCAAGCGTCCGTCTTGCCAGATCCCCTTGGCCCGGTCGCCGTCAGGCCAAGGCACCGACCAGATGATCCGGCGCGTATGGGTTGCGACAAGCTCGTTCTCCAGAAACCGTTCCCGCCAGTCGGGCCAAGCCCAGTTTCTTTGCTTGCGGATCGAAAGATCAAAGCGCGCCCGGACCCCACGCAGAAGTTTCGGGATGTCCTCCACAGCGGCTTTCAGGTCATCGGCAAGGTCGTTTGCCTCGGCGTCCACCAGCGCGTCCTTCGGGATGCCGCGCTTTGGCGCGGCATCCGCTTTGTCCCAAGGGCGGCTTTCGATGACGGTCGAGCGGGTCGAGTCCACGCGTAGCGTGACGGCCCAGTAACCCAGCCTTTCAAGCCTGAGGCCGCCCGGGACGACGCCCCAGTCTTCCACCGAAAGTTCCCGCGTGCCGTCGAGGCCTAGATCCACATGGCGACCTGTTTCGGCCAGTGCCTTGTTGACCTCGACCGAGATCGCCTTGTCCCGCACCACGCCGCGCCGACAATCGGCGCCAGCACTTCCGTGGGTCCAAGCTGCAAAGACGCCCAAAGCACGCCCTTCTTCACCGCCAGATTGATGTCGGACATCTGACTGCAGTGCAGACTTTGCTCTGGCGATCGGCTCCAGTTCTGGTCAGTTTAGGGTTGGCTCCAGACCTTTCCCATAACAGCCTTGGTGCGCATGACCTGCAGGGCAAGGCTGTTGACGACCGGCTCGCCGACCTCAGCCGCTGACCTTTCAGTCAAATGTCCTGCCTGTGCCAACTGTCCCAGCAAAAACCCGACCACGCGTGGCATTTGACGTGCCGGCAGCCGTTCGGACCAGCTTTCGTCCCTATGGTCCGCCACATGGCCAAGCCAGTGCGCAAAGCCGTCCGCAACCCGCTCGGGGCCGATCCGGCTGGTGTGGCCGGCGGCGGTTTTCAGCTAGGCCTTAGAGGATTTCGTCGAGGTGACGGTTGTGAGATGTTCCAGGAACTGTCCTTCCAAGTCCGCCCCGCCAAAGGTGAAGGCGTCAGGGTAAGGCATCCGGTCGGTGGCAAAGGTCTAGGGAAGGTGGCTTTCGTCGGCGACGAGAAGTGTCTGCAACGCCTGCAGCCAGCTTTCCCTGTTGGCATAGGCCTCATCCCGACACATCGCCGCATAGGTTTTGCGGTGGAACTGGTTCGGCTCGGTCATGGAAGACCGGTCCCGTAGCCGCCAGCCGAAAGCCGCCTCGGCTTCTCCGCTGGGGCGAAGCGTTGTACGTAAGCGTACTCCGAGGCAAGTCACCCGGGCTTGCCGCCAGCAGCGCAAAGCTCGTCGATCAGGTCACCTGACCGGGCGGAAATGCGTTCAAACAAGGGGAGGACGGTAGAATACCGACCGTGGAAATCGGCCAATCCCAAACGTGGTGGCGGCAAGCGGCGCATCCGCTGCGAAAATCCGCCGCGCCGCAGGCCCGCCAGGGCCATCAGGGCTTGGGCCTTCGGAGCCGGGACGGCATTGTCGGTCAGAAGAGCAGGATTGCCGTGCGTTAGGCTTGTCAGGGCACGCTCGGCCAAGGCGATTGAGCGCGGGCGGGCACCTTCCGGCGGGTCCGCATGCGCCTTGAACACCTGATTCAGCTGCCGAAGGATGTTCAGGTTTTTGTGGTCGGACGCCATGTCACGGGGAAAACTGAAGTAAGGCGTCGTCAGGAGAAGGCGAAGGATGGGCTCGGCCAGCGTCGCAACGGGCTTGAAGTCGACCTCACACAGGCTTGCCAACGTCGCCCCGGCGATCATGAAGACAAGCTGCTGTGGATCGGATGATGACCGGCTTGAACCAGCATCGGGGCAGGTGGTCTTGATCGCCGGCCCCCAGTCCAACTTGTTGCGCAACATCATCAATGTCGCAAACAGGGGCTCAAGGCTGTCGGTCGCCAGCGACTTGACATGGGCCAGCCGCTTGGCGGCCATCCATCTGTAGCGATCCCCGTCAAGTCCCGCCCGCAAAAGCCGCGGCCTTGCCTCTCTACCAGGGCTGAGGCCTCGGACAGGAAGGCCTCACGCGCTGCATCAAAGGCCTGGTCATTTGCAACCGTACTTGTGGCAACCTTGCGGATGGCTTCGTCAAGGCCGGCGATCAGCGCATCTACGCTGGCATTCGGGCCTGCGTCAGGCCTCTGCTCTTCTGGTTGGACCCGACCCTTGGTCAAGCTTGCAAGAAGCCGCTGGATCATTCGCCCTGCAGTGGCAGCAGGCGCAAAAGCTCGATCCGCGTCGTGGGCCGCAACTCGACCACCGTATCGAGGCCGGCAACCTGACGGCCATCCACCATCACGATGATGCCGCCCTTGTTGATGCCGGTGATTGCCTGTTCCACCACATCAACCACGGCATATCAAGGCGAGGCTGGATCAAGACGTGCCGCGACGCTCAGCACTCTGCCAGCGGGCTTTTCCCCGGCATATTGGGCGCGTGCCCTTTCAACGATCAACTGTCGCAAGGTCACCTGCTGCCCGCCATGCCAATGATTGCGGGTCTCGGATTGCGGCCGCGACAGGCCATCTCTTTCCTGAAAGATGAGGTCGAAAATCACCTCATGCATTGGAACATGGGGTGCCCTTTCAAGTCCAGTGCCAGACGCGCAAGACGCCTGGTCGCGCTATGGCCGTTAATCCAGCGCAGGAAGATCGTCACGCGCCGGGCAGCCGCGGTTGCAAGAGTTGCACATCGGCCTCGGTCACTGTGGCCACGCCCGAAGGGAAGCGTAGGACAAAGCGGCGGCGGTCGGAAAGGGTGACGGTCACTACGGTTTCCAGATCGGGGCAGCCGGGTTCGTGGCAGGCGAGCTCTGCGATGGCGATGTGGTCCTTTTCACCAAGGGACATAAGATCGGCGATCCATGTCTTCAATCGCGCAACAGCGTCACCGTCCGGACGCGGGCGGCGGGAGAAGAGGCCCAGCATCAGCCTGACCCCAAGGGCGCCCAGAGGACGCCACCCTGTTCGTCCGCCGCCAGCAGCCAGCCGGTCAGCGGCGTGACCACCAATAGCGTTACTGGCGCGCCGGTTGGGCGTTTCACCGCGCGAGGTTCGGCGATCTGGTCGATCTCGGAAAAGATCACCGCGCCCGAGGAATAGCCCGCGAGCACCGCTTCATGTCCCGGAAGGGCGCAGATGGCGGTGACATGTCCCCGCCCGCCCCAGGCCAGTTGCATGGGCCCGCGCCCCATCGGTCCCTGCGCCCCGTCGAAAGGCCAAAGGATAGCCTCATCCGCGCCGGTGGTGGCAAGCCAGGGCTGTTTCCCGGCCCAGGTCCAGCCCTTGACCTTGGTCGGATAGCCCGCCATCCGCAAATCGGCCTTGTCGCGCAACCGCCAGCCGTGCAGGGCGTTTTCCTGCATGCGGGTCATGACGAAGCGGTCGTCGGGGCTGATACCAACGGCAGTATGGCTGCCCGCCCATTTCAGGCTTGTGGGCTTCCAGCTCCGTTTGTCGCGCGCCCAGATCGTGACACCGCCATAATGCGCAACGGCCAACCGTCCACCCTTGCGGTCGAAGGCGAGGCCGCCGACGGTGGATGGTGTAGCCAGGACTTCTTTGCGGGGGCCATCCCAAAGATGCACCTCGCGGCCGACCGAACAGGCAAACACCCCGCCCGCACCCGCCGCCACATGGTCCACCCATTTGCGGGGAAAGCTTGCAATCTCTGACACACCTTCGGGCGTCGCCCGGCAGAACCTGCCGTCATCGCCCCCGGTCAGGATCATGCCCGACGCCTCGGCCACCATCGACAGGATAGAACCCTTGTGGACCGGCAGCACCTCCGGTTCCGCGCTGGGGCGGAAGACGCGCAAGTGCCCGTCGCCCCAGGCGGAAAAAACGGCATCGCCCACCGTTGCCACGGTCACGGGGACGGCATCAAAGTCAAAATTGCGCCCCCCTCTTTCAATGCGGGTTGGCGCCAGGGGGTCATGCCGCTCAAGCACTGGCATCAGGCGACCTTGCAGGCGGCAAAGCCTTCGGCCAATCCCATCTTGTCCAGGTCGCGGCCGATGAAGACCAGTTTTGAGGACCGGGTCTTGCCTGAGGGCCACGGCCCAAGCGGCGAACCATCTGTCAACATGTGAACAGCATGGACGACGAACCGCTCCTCCTGCCCCGCGAAGTCCAGAATACCCTTGGAGCGCAGGATGTCTTGCCCGCGCTCACGCAGAAGCTTGCCAAACCAAGCCTGGAACTTCTTCTCATCCAGCGGTGTGTCCGACGACAGCGAAATGGAAGTGATGTCCTCCTCATGCTCATGCGTGTGGTCTTCGTCCAGGAAATCCGGCTCGATCTCCAGCACCCGCTCCAGACTGAAGGCATCAAGGCCCAGCACCTGATCCAGCGCCACGCCGCATTTCTCGGTCTTCACAATCTTGGCGTAGGGGTTGATCGACTTGATCCGCGCTTCGGCGATAGCGAGGGCGGCGGCGTCCACCAGATCGACCTTATTCAGAAGGATGATGTCGGCAAAGGCGATCTGCTCGGCCGCCTCATGTGCCTCGTCCAGATGGGTCGCAAGGTTCACCGCATCGACCACCGTCACGATGGCATCAAGCCGCGTTTTCTCGGCCACGTCCTGATCGACATAGAAGGTCTGCGCGACCGGGGCGGGGTCGGCCATGCCAGTGGTCTCGATCAGGATGCCGTCGAAATCCTTGCGCTTCATCAGCCCGCCAAGGATGCGGATCAGGTCGCCGCGCACGGTGCAGCAGATGCACCCGTTGTTCATCTCGAAGATCTCTTCGTCAGCGTCGATGACCAGTTCGTTGTCGATGCCGGTCTCGCCGAACTCGTTGATGATCACGGCGTATTTCTTGCCATGGGGTTCTGTCAGGATGCGGTTCAGAAGGGTAGTCTTCCCGGCGCCAAGAAATCCGGTCAGCACGGTCACGGGGGTTTGGGCGTTCATGGGGTTACCTCAGTTGGTCAGGGCAGCGGTCAGCTGCGACAGGTTGTGGCGCATCATGGCAAGGTAGGTGGCGGCGGGGCCTTCAGGACCGGACAGCGCGTCGGAATAGAGCGTGCCGCCGATCTTGGCCCCGGTCTCGGTGGCGATCTGATCCAGCAGGCGCCGGTCGGCGATGTTTTCGACGAAGACGGCGGCGATTCCGGCGTCCCTGATCTGGGTAATGAGCGCGGCCACGTTCTGCGCCGATGCCTCGGCTTCGGTCGAGACACCCTGCGGGGCGACGAAGGTCAGGCCATAGTCGGCGGCGAAATAGCCAAAGGCATCATGCGAGGTGACAACCGTGCGGCGGTCTTCCGGCAAGGCGGCCACGGCGGCGCGAATTTCGGTGTCGAGCATGTTCAACTCGGCCAGGTAGGCGGCGGCATTGGCCTTGTAGGCCTCGGCCCCTTCCGGGTCGGCGGCAGCAAGACCACGTTCGATGTTGCCGACGTAAAGCGCCAAATTGGTCACGCTTTGCCAAGCATGCGGATCGAACGCCCCATGATCATGGCCCTCGTGGTCATGCCCCTCATGCCCGGCCTCTTCCTTGGAGTGGTCATGGTCATGCTCCACGCCCTCGGCGAGGTCATGCCCTTCTTCCTCGGCATGCTCATCTTCGCCAAAGGCAATCGGCGTCACGCCCTCGGACGCAGTGATCAGCGCGGCTTTGGTGCCTGAGGCTTCGACCAAGCGGTCCATCCAGCCCTCGAACCCCAGCCCGTTGGTGACGATCACCGCAGCCCCGGCCACCGCCTCTGCATCGGCGGGCGAGGGTTGGTAGACATGCGCATCGCCATCGGGGCCGACAAGGGTGGTGATTTCCACGCGGTCGCCGCCGACATTGGCGACGATGTCACTGAGAATCGAGAAAGTGGCGATAACCTTCAGTTTCTCTTGCGCAAAGGCAGGGGCAGCAAAGGCCAGCACAGCGGCAGAGGCGAGGAAGAAGCGTCGGGTAATCATGGGGGTATCCTTTCAGGCTTCAAGATGGTCGCGCGGCAAATACCGGGCGGCATGGCAGCCCGAGAGACCGAACAGGAGCGACAAGAGGTAAAGGGGGCCAGCGGCCAGAATGAACGCCGGACCAGGGGGGAGCCCTGCGTGGCAAAAGGCCAGCTGCCCTGCGACAGAGGAGACCGCCGCGCCCGTTGCGGCCACCGCCGGCATCCTGCCGATGGAATTGGCCCAGAACCGGGCGGTGGCAGCTGGAGGGATCATGATCCCCACCGCCATCAACAAGCCAATTGCCGGGAACCCTGCGACCAAGTTCAGGACCACAAGACCGAGGAACAGGAATTGCACCGGCCCGCTCAACCCGCTGACCGAGAAAAGGAAGCGCGGATCGGCGCAGTTCAGCACCAGTGGGCGGAAGACCAGCTCCAGTGTGACCGTGGCAATCGCGCAATGAAGCGTCAGCGCGGCCTCGTCCAGGGCGAAGACTGTGCCAAAAAAAAACATCAGGTCGACGTTCGACCCCTTCAGCGACAGCGGAAGCACGCCCAAGGCCAGCGTAAAAACCTAGAAGGCGGCCAACGACGCATCTTCGCGCAAGCTCGTAAACCGTGCGACCGCCCTGGTCGGAACGGCGACGATCAGTGCTGCCACCACCCCACCGACGGTCATCGCCCCAAGGTTTACCCCGGCCACCAGATAGCCGCCCGTCGTCCCCTGCAGGAACGCATGCGCCACAGCGTAGCCCGTCAGGCTTCGTTCCCCGAACAAGGCGGAACACCCCCACCGGCGTGGCCCGCAACGAAATCGCAAGGCAGCCCAGTGATGCCCGATGCATGACAGCGAAGTCCGCGAACGAAGAGACCGGCCAGTTCATGCGGCGCCCCTTTTCGCGGGCCAGCAGCAGGGTTTCAGGGAAATGCCGACGCACTGCCTCGATGTCATGCAGCTCCGCCAGCACTGTGCGCCCTTCGCCATGCCAGCGCTGCACGACGGCCAGCAGGTCGGCGGCGGTCTTGGTATCCAAGGCGGTGAACGGTTCGTCCAGCAGGATCAGGTCGGCATCCTGCAACAAGAGCCGCGCGAACATCACGCGCTGCACCTGACCACCCGAAAGAGCGGCGATCGGGCGATGGTCAAAACCGTTCAGGCCAACGGCCGCCAGCGCCTCGGCCACCCGCCCGCCATCCTTGGCACCGACAGGACCGAAGGCTCCGACCCGATGCCACAGGCCCATTGCGATAAAGGCCCCCACGGCGATCGGAAAGCTTCGATCCACTTCTGACAACTGCGGCAAGCAGGCCAGCCGTGCCAACCCCCGATCGATCCTGCCTTCCAGTGGCTGAAGCTCTCCTGTCAGACCTTTCAGCAACGTGGATTTCTCCGCGCCGTTCGGTCCAACGATGGCGGTCAAGCTGCACAGAGCCAAATCCAGATCAAGGTGATGCACCGCAGGATGGCGGTCATAGCCCAGCGTAAGGTCACGGATGCGCAAGGCCATTCAGCCCACCACCCGCCAGAGGCCGACCCACAGGGTGGCGGAACGACCAAGCCTCAGGATCAGCCGAGGAAAAGCACCTGACGGAAGGAGTCCCTTCACGCCTTGCCCTCCGCGCAGTCACCGCAGCGGCCATGCACCTCGATCGTCTGGCGCGCATCGGCAAAGCCCTCGGCGGCAAGGCGATGATGCAGACTTTCGAACAGGCTTGGCGCCTCGACGCTGCGCACGGATCCGCAATCGTCGCAGATCGCCACGACACCCGGCGCGGGCGATGAGACCGCAGCCCAGGCCCGCAGCGATTCTATCCGGTGAACGAATCCGGCCTCCTCCAGCCCCTTCAATGCGCGATAGACCGTTGGTGGGGCAACGGCAAGCCAGACGGACCGGTCCGGATAGCGTGCAATCACGTCTTCCAGAACCGCATCAAACAACCTGCCGCCATGACCAAGCCCCGGCTCGGCCGCGCCGAACTCTTCGATCTTCACGCCGCGCGTACTGGTCAGCCAGGTCAGCCACAGAAAGGCCGCAAGACCGCCGTCGGCCGTTTCAAGAACGGTGATTTCGCTGTCAGGCGAAGACAAGGCGGCCAGAAGCGCCTCGTCCGGATAGCCGGCAAGCTTGTCGAGATTGTCCTGGGCATTCAGAACTGCTTGAATCGCTGCCAGATCGCCAGACATTGCCTTGCGAATCCGGCTCTCAGGACTTGGCGAGGGAATGGCGCGGGGCATCACAGGATCGTCGGGTTTGGCGCATCGCCGTAGACGGCAACCGGGTCGAAACGCCGCTCGGTCTCGGTGAACCGCAACGGGCCACCGGCAGCGGGGCCGACCGGCACCTCGCGGTAAAAGCAGGACCGGTAGCCAACGTGGCAAGAAGCGCCAGACCCCGCGACGCGGACCTCCAACCAGACGGCATCCTGATCGTCATCAATCCGCATCCGGACCACCGTTTGCGTCAACCCCGAGGTCGCGCCCTTGTGCCAGACCGCAGCCCGCGTTCGGCTGAAGTAATGCGCTTCGCCCGTCTCGATGGTCAGCCGCAGCGCCTGATCGTTCATCCAGCCCAGCATCAGCACCGCGCCATCCGCAGCGTCGGTTGTCACGCAAGGCATCAGTCCATCCGCCGGAAAACGCGGGGCCAGCGCAAAGCCTTCTTCGACGTCGAGGACAGACAGACGAGGCGCGAAGGGGATGTTCATTGCGGCTTGCTTTCAGGAGAACGATGACAGACATATGTTATAGTATAACATAGCACAAGTCGATGATGGCCCGTATCCCCTTGACCCTAATCACCGGCTACCTAGGCGCCGGAAAAACCACGCTTCTCAATGCGCTCCTGCGCGATGCCTCGGCAGGCCGCATTGCCGTTGTCGTCAACGAGTTCGGCGATGTTGGCCTTGACCATGACCTGATCGTCGAGACGACCGAGGAAACGGTGCTCCTTTCTTCCGGTTGCATGTGCTGCACTGTGCGCGGCGATCTGGTGCAGGCTCTGGAAGGCCTGCTTGAAAAGCGCAGCGCCGGGCAGCTGGACTTTGACCGCATCGTGATCGAAACCACCGGCCTCGCCGACCCCGCGCCGATCATGCACACGCTGATCGTGACGCCCGGGCTGGGGGCAGCCCTGCGGATGGATGGGGTGGTCACGGTCTGCGATGCCGCGCATGGCCCGGCAACGCTGGATGCCGGGTTCGAAAGCGTTCAGCAGGTGGCGATGGCGGATGTGCTGGTCCTGTCCAAGACCGACCTCGTGACGCCCTCGCAGGCCGATCGGTTCCGCGCCCGGCTGGCGGCCCTTGCTCCCGGCGCGCACATCATCACCGCCACGCGCGGCGCGGTTCCATTGGCAGACCTCTTCGGCCACGGTGCCCCTGATATGAACGGCGCGCTGCCGGAGGCCGAAGCCTGGGTGAACACATCGGCCTACGCGCTATCGTCCTTGCCAATCCCGCCTCTCGCCAAACCACTGGCGCCGTTTGGGACCGGTCCGACCCACGGCCTATTTGGGCTGGCACCTGTGCCCGGGCCAAGCCTGCTGGCGGCCATTGCCCCAGCCGCACGCCATGACGACCGCATCTCCTCGGTCTCTATGGTCTTCGACGATCCCATCCAGCCGATCATGCTGGATATCTGGATGGAAACCCTGATCGCCGCTCGAGGCCCCGACATCCTGCGCCTCAAGGCAGTGATCTGGGCCAATGGCTTCGACATGCCCTTTGTGATCCATGGCGTGCAACACATCATCGACCCTCCCATCCGGCTTGCGCGCTGGGCTGGCGAGGACCGAAAGAGCCGCGTCGTCATCATCGGCCGCGATTTGCCGCGTGAGGCCTTGCTGGACAGCCTTCAGGTCCTGAAGACACAGCCGGTGGTGCATTCGCTATCGGCCTGAGAGGACCGTCTGCTTCAGTGGATGCCTGCGGCTTAAAGTTGAACCTGCGAAAGTCTGTTGTCGGCCTTTGCGACCGGCATCACGCAAATGACGCAACTGAAAACAAGCTCACGGCGGTGGCCCATGACGGTCAATCGTGCGATGCGCTGGCTGAAGCTGGCCGCGAAGGCGCGGACGATCTCCAGGTAGCTGATGTTCACCCCTGCCGGCTTATCTAGCGCATGGGCACTGAGCGATAATTCAGGTCCTTTTGGGTGAATGCCCCCCGAAACAACCCGCAGCCGGTAAGGAAAGCGCCAAATCCGGTTTCCAGCTGGAAACAGGACCCTTTCGGCCCGTGCTCTGCACCGTGAAGCGTCAGGCTGGGGCGGGGCATGGCGTCGTCCGTCGATTCTTCCAGTTTCAGGGCTGCATCACATAGCTGCCGGGCGCCGGGCAAAGCGGGGCAAGGCCCCCGTCCGGTGCGCCCATTGCAGGCGCATTCTCCAGACCTCCGCCCTGTGCCGTCAGCCAGTCTGCCCAAGCCGGCCACCATGATCCGGGCTTGGATTCGGACGCAGAAAACTAGGCGTCGGGGCCGACATAATGCGGCCCCGGCGCGCGGTGCGAGATGCGGTAGTGGCGCCCCTCGTGGCCCAGTTCGCTGAGAACGCCGCTGTTGTGGCCGCCCTTGGTCAGCACGAAAGTCAGGCCGCTGTCGGAGAACAGCTGTGTCTTGTAGACTGACCGCCACGGCGCGATGTGGTCGGTCTCGGTGCCGATAACAAACAGCGGCACCTACACGTCCTTCAGCGCAATCACCCGGCCCTCAACTGCAAAGCGCCCTGCCGTCAGCCGGTTTTCCAGAAAGAGCCCGCGCGGATTTTTCCAGAAAGAGCCCGCGCGGATATTGCGAGTGCATTCGTGCAGGCATCCTTGTGGTGTTGGAGAGCCAGACTCCAATATCTGTCGAAACATCTTCGCGCCCAAAGAAATAGCGCTGCACGACGCGGGTCCAGATCAGGTCTTCGGCCCGGATCGCCGCAACGGCGCGGGCCATCTGCGGGCGGTCCAGATAGCCCTGTTCCCACATCAGATCTTCCAGAAACGCCACCTGGCTTTCATCAAGAAACAAGAGAAGCTCTCCGGCTTCGGCGAAATCCACCTGTGCGGCCATCAGCGTGACAGACGCCAGCCGCGAGTTGCCATACCGCGCCATCGTTGCCGCTGTAATCGCCAGAATAGTGCCGCCAAGGCAGTAGCCGACGGCCTGAACCCGCGTGTCCGGCACGACGGTTGTCACCGCATCAAGTGCCGCCATGACGCCGCGCTTGCGGTAATCTTCCAGCGATAGATCGCGGTGCTCGCCGGTCGGGTTGATCCACGAGATCATGAAGACGGTGAAGCCCGGCCCGACCAGATAGCGCACCACTGGACAGCGCGCCCGCACCTCGGGCAGGCAGTTTGGCCCATGGTCGGCCAATCGCGCGCGGCTTCGGTGGCGGTCAGGCCATCGGGCGTTGCGGCAAGATCGGCAAGGCAATCGGCGGCAGGGGAGGCGTGCGGGTCGGTCAGGCCCATCATCGCGCCGTGTAGCCGCCGTCGATGACGATCTCCGCGCCGGTAACGAACTTCGCCTCATCCGAGGCGAGCCAGACCACCGCCCAGGCAATGTCGTCAGGTTCGCCCATCGTGCCGATGGGATGCGCGGCCCCCGCCGCCGCTTTTGCCGCCTCCAGATCATGGGCGGTGGCGCGCAGGTGGTTTTCCACCATCGGCGTCCAGATATAGGCGGGGTGGATGGAGTTCACCCGGATCTTTTCCGCCGCATAGGTAATGGCGTCATTCTTGGTCATCAAACGCACCGCGCCTTTCGAGGCATGATAGGGCGCGATGCCGCCAATGCCGATCAGGCCGGCGATGGACGACAGGTTGATGATCGACCCCTTTCCCGCCGCGCGAAGATGCGGGATGGCGTGCTTGGTGCCGAAGAACACTCCCTTCACGTTCACCGCCTGAACCCGGTCCCACTCGGCCTCAGTCACCTGATCGGTGGGCTTGGGACTGCCGGAAATGCCGGCGTTGTTCACCAGCACATCAAGGCTGCCGAACCGCGCGGCCGCGGCGTCGATGGCAGCCTTCATTGCGGCTTCGTCCGCGACATCGACCGGCCAGAATGCAGCCGCATGGCCCCTAGCGGTCAAGTCGTCGGCCAGCGCCTTGCCCTCGGCCTCCAACATGTCAAGGATAGCAACCTTTGCACCTTCCTCGGCCATGCGGATGACACAGGCCCGGCCGATGCCGACAGCACCCCCAGTCACGATTGCAGCTTTTGATTTGAGACGGTTCATGGTCTTTCCCTTTCTTGAGTTAAATTGCATGGGGAAGGCGCGGTCAGGCCGGGGTTCTTTAAGGCCGACAGACCACGCCAGTGCTGACCGAACGACTGGATCAGTGCGCGATGACGAAGGTAAAGGGTGCCCGATTGGCCAAATCCATCGCGCCAAAGTCAAAAGAAAGCTGCGAAAACCCGCGCTCGTCGCCGATACCAATGACGGTGGCTTCAACATCATGCTCATGTGCATGGTCACTGATCCCGGTCGAAGCCTTGTGCTCCACTGCGATCCTGGCATCGTCCGGTTTCTGCCCCTTCGTGGCGACCACTTCAGAGGCTGGACAAAGGATGGCCTGCGCATCGTCGTTGGTCCAGAACAAGGCCTGCGGCTGACGCGGGGGGCTCACCAAACGTGACATCCACCGTCGGAAATGAGCTTTTGGCAAATAGCTTTGCCGAACGCCCGATTGCAGCACGCAAGGCGCTATCTGCGTGTTCGGACCCATCCACAGAGCAAGAGACATGGTTCATCTGGCTGCCCTTCCCAATAGACTATCGTGATAGGCTTTGGTCTTGTCCTATGCGGCCTGATCACACGGCTGCGGGCATTTCTTTGAACCATGCCGTTTAACAAGCGCCCGGTCCGGCGGCTTTGTCCCGCATGCGGTTTTAAAGCCTGTGTTCTCCTCAGCGTTCAGACTATCTTCAAATCGGCTTCTAAAACTTGCCCTTTGGGCGGGTCAGCCAGAGTTGCAAACCCTTCGGCAGCACTATGTCTTGGCGCCGTCTGACGATCATTCTGGAACCGCGAAAGATCGGTATCAGAATTGTGCCAACCCCGTCGGATGTCATTGGGGCAAAGCACGCTTGCCTTGATCCACTGCGGAACGCAGGCTTCGGCCACTTGACGCCTGTCTGCACCTTTTTTCACAGTCTGATATCAATTCAGCGGCTTGCTCCCCCGTACTGCCCTCTGTTGCATTATATTCACTTTTTGCGTTGTTTGATTGATTTGGATCAAGGACCGCCCTTGATTTTCTGCCCAGATCAGCGCTGTCGATCAAATCAGCCTTGGGCCTAGCCTGTTTGGACAAGCGCCAAGCCGTGCTGCATTCCCGCATGAGGCATGTCAAGCAAAGCCGTGCTTCCCACCTGTCGCTGACCACTTACCCTGAAGGTCCGTTCCTTTGCTGGCATAACTGCTTGTGGTTCTCTTCCAAGAAATCAAAGATCAAGCGACCGCCCGCTTCTTGGCCGTTTGCGGCTACCGAAGGCACTTACGGTCGAAAACCACGTCCACACTGGCCCGAAACTGTCCGGCGGCTTCACTCTCTGGCGGCCCGTTGCACGATTGCCGCCTTGCTAAGTTGGGATGCCTAAGGGCGGCAGACGCCACAGGTTCAAGGACGCCTGCGCAACTGGCACAGGATGAGGACGACATATCTTCATCCGTTCGCCCGGGATTCACCAGACTGCAGCCGCTAGGTCCAGCTCTCTCCATAAAGCCTGTCGCTGCCTGCCGGTTCCCTTGCCGATCCTTGCGGCGATACCCCCCAATCGGTGGCTCCAAAGCGGGCAAGGTCGGAGAATGCCGGACACAGCGAACTCACAAGCCCCTGACGGCCAGCAATCTTTGGAGGTTTAAATGGTGCCAGAGCCGGAATCGAACCAGCGACACGCGGATTTTCAATCGAGTGAGATTGTGTGCGTTTACCGGGGGTTGGAGAACTTATGTCTCTTTCGTGTCTCTTTGGATAATCCGCATCAGCGCGGTTTTCACTTTTTTCCCGCACCCCTATGGTCGAAATTGTACAGGGGTTTCTGACTCTCTGATAGCATCCTGCGGCAATGCGTCCTTTATCGAGGTTGCATCTTCTTTAGTGGTCGTTTCCGGCCAGTGCCCCAGTGGAGCAAAGCTACCATACTACTAGACAAAAAGTTCCATAGGGCTAAAGGCTGAGCCCCTTTATTCCTTGGAGAATTTGTCCCAAATGCTTCGAACAGCTTAGGCCATAGGAGGCAGACTTGGAAGAAAAGACGGAAAAAACCACCGAACCGGCAACGGAAGAGGCAAAAACGCAGGCAAACAACCCGAACAGCCTAGCGGCGAAGTGGGGTAAGGAAACCATCGACATTGGTTACGCAGTTCTCCCGTCCGCACTTATCCGGGGGCAGGCTCGCCTCAAGATCGGAGCAAGGGAGCTCGCCGTTCTTGTCCACCTGATTGACCACTGGTGGCACTCCGCAGAGATGCCTTACCCTTCGAAGAAGACCATCGGCGACCGTTTGGGTGTCGGCGTAAAGGCGGTACAGAACGCGATGGTGAAGCTTGAAGAAGCGAAACTGATCAAGCGCAATGACCGCTACCAGAAGAACGGTGGTCGGACATCGAACGAGTACGACCTCACAATGCTAGTTGAACGCTTGAAGGAAATCGCTGCCGACATGGCGAAAGCCAACGCCGAGGCCAAGGAAGCCAAGAAGAAGGCAGTTCGGCCGAACCTCAAGCGCCGCAGTCCTGCGGCAGCAAAAGCGTAGGCTCGAGTCATGACAGAGGAGACATACCGCTACATCACGATTGCCATCGCTCTCGCGTCCCTTATCGTTGCCATCGTCCAGGTACTGTGAGGTGCTCGCGGGCAAACGAACACCCCGACAATGAATGTTGTCGGGGTGTCGTGTTAGTCAATCGCAGCAAGTCGGTTCTCCAGTAGGTAGATGAGCATCTTTGCGCGGGCGACTGCTTCGGTTTCTGCTAGCACACTGCTATTCTTTAGCACGTCGAGGAACGGACCTCTGCCGCGCTGGCTCCAAGCTTCAACTTTGTAGCCTACCCAGCAATCGTCATGAGCAATGACTTGCCAATCACAGGGAATCATCTCCCCGAGTTCTGCGACTGTGAAAGCGGAATATCTCTCTACACCATCGTTCTCAGTAAGTTCGTACTGACATTCTCGTTCTGCAAGAAGCTGAACAAACTTGCCGTTTATGCGCGACCAGTAGAACGCGCTCTCCTGTTTAACTCCTAACTGCTTCAACTTCTCGGCCAGCTCTAGGCTGACAACCTGTTGTTCAATTTTCATACATTCAAATTTTACTATATTAATCGCTCTGTGTCTCTTCGATGTCTCTTTGTTCGCCCGCGCTCGCACCTGATGTCTCAGCGGAATCAGCGCGTAAGCTGTTGATGTGCATAGGTTCCGGCGAGCGACCTGCGGATTATTGGTCAGCGCGCAGCCGTGACCATAACTATCTGTTTTTGTTGGATTAAGTGGTGCCCAGAGCCGGAATCGAACCAGCGACACGCGGATTTTCAATCCGCTGCTCTACCAACTGAGCTATCTGGGCACGCTTTGGTGGCCGCGTGATACCCAAGGGGCGCGGGGCTGTCCAGAGGGAAAACGCCCTAGTGCGGCCGTGATCCGGGCGGGGCCTCGGTCTTGTCTTCTGCTGCCTCCTCGGCCTCGTCACCCTCGGCGGGGATCCGGTAGCTTTCGGTCAGCCAGCGGCCCAGATCGACATCCGCGCAGCGACGCGAGCAGAACGGGCGGTAGTCCTGCTCCGTCGGCTTGCCACAGATCGGGCAGCTCATTCCAAGGCCCCGTCCAGAAGGTCGGCCAAAGGCAACCGGTCGCGCTTGCGCGTCATCTCGTAAAGGCCCAGCACCGTCCAGCCGGCAAGGTTCGTCTCGCCCTCGGCCTTGAACGCGGCCTTCATCACCTGGTCCAGGATATGCCGGTCGCGTTTTGGCATCGGCGCGAAGTCCACCACCACCTGGCCTCCAAGGCCCCGCAGACGCAACTGGCGCGGCAGGTCGCGGGCCGCAGCGATGTTGACCTTCAGGCTGGCGGCAGGGCTGGTATCCGGCCCGGTGTTCACATCCACCGCCACCAGCGCGCGGGTGGGTTCAAGCATCATGTGCCCTCCCCCCTCCAGCGCCACGCGCGGCGACAGCAGAGCCTCGACCGCGTCGGTCACGCCGTGGCGTTCAAAGCTGCCCTCTTCGGTATCAGCCTCATCCACCGCCGGGTCCAGCCAGTCGCGGAACGCCAGCTCATGCGCGCCCGCGCCTTCGACCAGCAGTTCCGGCCCGCCCGTCACATCGGCCAGCACCGCCTCGGCCAGACCGCGCATCGCGGCAATGTCCTCGGCAATCGCGTCATCCTCGGCTTCGGCGCAGCCCGACCGCAGGATCAGCCCAAGCGCGGGGCTCGCCCCTGCCATCCCCGCCTCGGCCAGCGCCGCCAAAACCGCCCGCAGATCCTCATCCTTGATCCGGCGGCTGATGTTCAGCCCTGGCGCATCCGGGGTGATGATCGCAAAGCGCGATTTGAACAACAGCCGCGTCGTCACCGGCAAGGCCTTGCCCGCCTCGGCCGGACCGGACACCTGCACCAACAGCCGCTGACCGGGGGCCACACCCGAGATCTGGCGCAAGAAGCCTGATCCCTGCGGCAGCTTCACGAAGATGCCGCCCTGGCCCTTCACGGGCCGGTCCGCAACGCCCCGGTAGATCGCGCCGGGCAGGGGGGTATCGTCAATCGGATCAACCGCCAGCTCTTCCAGTTGGCCGTCAATCATCAAGGCCGCAGCCTGACGGCCGGCGATTTCATCCAGCACCAATACGCGGCCGATCATGCCTGCCTCCAGACGGGGTAGCCCACGGCGGTCAGCATCGCGGCGGTTTCAGCCACGGGCAGGCCCATGATCCCGGTGAAACTGCCGGAAATCCATGGGATGAACGCCCCGGCAAGGCCCTGGATACCATAGCCCCCGGCCTTGCCCTGCCATTCGCCACTGCCCAGATAGGCATTCAGTTCCGCATCCGACAGCCGCTTCATCTTCACCACGCTTTCACTTGTCCGGGTCAGCACCCGCTCGCCCCGCCGCACGGCCACGGCGGTAATCACCTGATGCCGCCGCCCGCCAAGTGCCGTCAGAAACGCCGCCGCTTCGCCCGCATTAGCAGGCTTGCCCAGAATGCGACGCCCCAGCGCCACCGTGGTATCGGCGCAGATCACCACGTCATCGGGGTCACTTGGCACGGCAAGCGCCTTTTCCCGCGCCAGACGCTCGGCGTAGGGGCGGGGAAGTTCGGCCTTGCGGGGGTCTTCGTCAATGTCGGGGGGCAGGATCGCATCCGGCACGATCCCAAGCTGCGCCAGCAATTCCTTGCGGCGCGGGGAAGCCGATCCGAGGATCAGTTTCACTTGAAGCGATAGTTGATGCGGCCCTTCGACAGATCGTAGGGGGTCATTTCGACCTGCACCTTGTCGCCTGCCAGAACGCGAATGCGGTTCTTGCGCATCTTGCCTGCCATCACCGCGATCAATTCATGGCCGTTCTCGAGTTCGACCCTGAATGTCGCATTGGGCAAGAGTTCCTTGACGACACCGGGGAATTCGAGAATGTCTTCCTTGGCCATGGTCTCTCCATTGCGGGTGGGCCCGCGGATGGTCCGCAGGCTTTCGGTGGCGCGTATGCCCCCGCCAGCGCGGGTTTTCAAGCGGATTCGTGACTGGATGGGCGGATGGAGGCTCTCGGCAGGCGTCGATCTGCGACCGCCACTCTGCTTTGCGGTCGTGGACAGCGTGGCCTCACGACAAGGATCTTTGCCTGATGAAGGGCAAACGCATCACCGCATCGGAACTCGTGGCCCGCCTTGGTGCCGACACGGGGTATCTGGCCAAAGAGGTGGAGCGGACGCGTGCTATGCAAGAACGGCACGTAGAATATCAGTTGGCAGAAGCCCCGATCATTAAGGACCTTCGCGAAGCCGGTGTGGAAGCAAACTCAGTCTGGGATTTGGTAAACTGGAAGAAGCCCGTTCCCCTCGCCATTCCCGTGCTGCACAAGCACCTCGGGCTGGACCATCCACCCAAGGTGCGCGAGGGCATTGCCCGCGCCATGTCGGAACCTGCGGCACGGCCGTACTGGAGCAGCCTCGTCAATCTTTACCGGAAAGAAGCTGACGCCCGGGTCAAGGACGCAATTGCAATTGCCCTATGCGGAGCTGCTGGCGCGGACGAGTATGACGAGCTGATTTCCCTGTCCTTGGATCCCATCAACGGCCCAAGCCGAGTCGTCCTGATCTGGGCCTTGGAACGGCGCATTCCCGCCAGTCAGGCGGAACCCGTGTTGGTGGCACTGGCCAATGATCCGGAAACGAAACTGCAAGCGGAAGCGACCTTAAAGCGGGTAAGGGCCAAGCTGGCCCGGAGGAAAAGCTGACAGTCTGGAAGCGTGGCTGACAGAAGCATGCCGAGGGATGTCCTGTCTGCGATGCGTCCAAACCTGCTCTTGCACTTCTCTGTCGACGAACCTGTCCCGCTTGGTCAAGGCCTGCCGGGCCGCACGTGCCCATATCCTTGATAAGACCTTAATGGATCAGATAACCTATTGAAAAGATGTGATCGAAGTCATGTCCCTGCCCGGGACATCCCACCTAAAGCGCCCGCATCCAGAACTGCAGGGCCTTCTCCGTCTCGGCCACCTCGCCAAGGTCCTTCCAGCTGAACCGGGCCACCACCCCCGGTAAGGACTCGTATCCCCGACCCCGCCAGAAGGCATCGTTGCCCCGGTAGGCGGCTGGGCGGGCAGGGTGATCTTCTGGCCGGATGACCGAGCAGAAGGCCACATGGGTCCGGCCCAGCTTTCGGGCATGGGCCTCGCGCAGGTCGATGAACCGGTGGCCAAGGCCGATGCCGCGGTAGGGACGGAGGAGGACGGACTCGGCTCCATAGAGGATCTTGTCCAGCGGGATGCCAAGGGCCTGGAACGGGGCGGCGAATTCGGGGGCGTGGTCCTCCATCGGGGTGGAGGTCGACGCGCCGACCAGAGTGCCGTTGTGGAACGCCCCAACCAGAAGTGCGCCGGGGTTGTCGCGATAGGTGGTGAGGTACTGGCGTTCGTAGTCCAGTGTGCCGTCGTAAAGATACGGCCAGTCGCGGAAGACGGTGATCCGCAGCTGGGCAACCTGGTCCAGCGCTGCCTCAAGATCGGGGCCCCGCAGGGCGCGGACCGTGATGTCGTCGATGTTCAACGGCTCACCTGGGCGATCCAGTCGTTGAAGTTGTAGAAGGTGGTGATGCGGGAGATGCGGCTATCGTGCACCTCGAAGAACCCGCCAGCGGGGAGGATGTAGGTCTGACCATTCGCTTGGGGCAGGCCAGGGTCGGTCTGCAGGTAGGTGCCGTGGACCACGAACTCCGCCGCCGCGCGGGTGCCGTCATCGGTCGCGAAGATCACCATGTCCCGCAACTCTTCGCGGTAGCTGACGCCCATGTGGCCGCAGAATTCGGCGAACTTTGCGCGGCCCATGCGGGGGGCGCCTTCGTTCACCCGGTGTTCGATGTCATCGGTCAGGCAGTCCAGCATCCCCGCTACGTTGCCTGCATTGAAGGCGTCGTAGTAGCGGGTGATGAGGGCGAGGGCGTCGGCTCGGGGCATGGGTCTCTCCTGACTTTGAGGAGAGAGTAGCGGGGAGGGGCGGGGTTTCCAAGCGGGGGAAGGAAGTAGTCACGTTGTGGGGGTGTCCCGGGCAGGGACAGGGGTATGCCACAAGGGATTTCAATGGGTTGGGTGAGCGTCTTAAGGAACTGTTAGGGATTTGGCTAACCTTTTTCGCCGACGAAACAAGAGTCTGAGGGCGGCCGGAAAGGGGATTGATGGGGCCGCGCCCCCCGCTGAAGCGGTACAAGGGGCGCGGCGGTTCGGGGGGGGCGCGCGGCTTAAAGTGCGGCGGCGATGGTTTCAGCGATAGGCGTCGTCGGGCGGCCGATCAGGCGGCTGAGGGTGTGGCTGCTGTCGTTCAGCGCTCCCTCGCCAGCGCGGGCGTCGCTGTCGGCAAGGATCTGGGCGAAGCCTTCGGGCAGGCCAAAGCCGATCAGGGCCGCTGCATAATCCGCCTGCGGCATGCTGACGTAAGCGACCGGCTTGCCCGCCGCCTTGGCCACGGCGGCGGCAAAGTCGGCGCCAGAATGAGCGGTGTCGCCAGCAAGCTCATAGGTTTTCCCCGCATGAGACGCGTCGAGGGCGGTGACCGCAATCGCCTCGGCAAAATCCTTGCGGGCGGCGGAGGCTACCTGCCCCTCACCCGCAGCCCCGATCATCGCGCCATGGGCAAGGGCCGCGCCAAGGGCTCCGGTGTAATTCTCGGTATACCAGCCGTTGCGCAGGATCGTGGCGGGGATGCCGGCCTCGCGCAAGGCAGCCTCGGTCGCGATGTGGTCTTGTGCCAGGATCAGGGGCGAGGCGTCGCCTTTCAGGATCGAGGTGTAAAGGATGCGGCTGACCCCGGCCTCCTTTGCGGCCTGGATGGCGCGGCGGTGCTGGCCCGCGCGGTCATTGAAATCGTTCGAGGAGATGAGGACAAGGGTCGTCACCCCCTGCAACGCCGCTGGATCAGCGGTGGTGTAGTCGAAGGCGCGGGTTTCCACGCCCAGATCGGCGGCCTTTTCCGGGCTGCGGGCCAGGGCGATGGGGCTGGCCCCGCGCGCCTGAAGGGCGGCGATGGCAAGGCGGCCAAGCTGGCCGGTGGCTGCGGTGACGGCGATGGTCATGAAACTCTCCTTTGGTTGACTTGGGGGGAGAGATATCGGAATACTAACGAAACGGAAGTACGCATGTTTTTGTTAGTATAAGGCAGACGCGCACATGACCACGGCAGAAGACGCACAGAAGCTGTTTCAACGCTGGGGACGCGGGAACGTGCTGGCCCCGGATTGCCCGTCGCGGCCCATTCTGCAGCACCTGACCAACCGATGGGGCACGCTGGTGATGGTGGCGCTGGCCACCGGCCCGCACCGCTTTGCCGAGCTGCGCCGGAAGGTCGGCGGGGTCAGCGAGCGTATGCTTTCCCAGACCTTGAAGGATCTGGAGGCGGATGGGTTCGTCCTGCGCACCGCCCACCCGGTGGTGCCTCCGCATGTGGAGTATGAGCTTACGGGGTTAGGACGCGGGGCCGCGGCGCATGTGGTGGCGCTGGTGGGGTGGATCGAAGGGGCGCTGCCGGAGATATTGGCGGGGCAGGTGGGGGTGGCGGCGGAGTGAGTTGGATGCATTGCGATTTAGTCATCGGGCAGGACAAGAAACGAGCTTTCTGTGACCATCCGAAAACAAACGGGCATCTCAAGAACACTTGGATCAAAAGGCAGGTTGATCGTCAGGTAGACTGTTCCGTCGAGGCGTGACTCGCTTACTCTGCAGATGTTCTGAGGCCATTGGGAGGGTTCCGGGCCGATCTTACCATTTCGGTCATGCGGAAGTGACCTGCTGAAGAACTCAGCCCGCTGGATGAATTCGGGAGAAAGCCCGGACTTCAAGCAATCATGTATCTTCCCGCTTCTATCAGCAAACAAGACGTTTGGCGGCGATGAGCCAGATCGGATCATGCCTTCCACAGCCTCTACGTAAGGCAACCATTCGGCCGGGCATAATTCCATGTTGAGCGATAGGGCAGCCTGCGGCGACGACATCGAAAGAAAAAACCATGGCAGGATACGGTGAAGGCTGAACTTGTTAATTCTGCTCATGCTGTCCTTCCCTTTGTCCAATTGGACACCCCCATGCCATGAAATTCAAACCACCTATATCCCAACTTTGGGGGTTGGTTCTCCCCTGAAAAACTTGGTCCGACAGAGGGCAGTGCCTGACCGCCGGGTGGGCGCAGCGCGGGTAGTTCTATGCACTTTATGGCTCAACCCCTCCCACCGAAGTTCTGCGCGAGACGTCGCAAAAGCGCCCGCCCGAGGGGGCGGACAGGCGCTGCCCGGCGGGCTTCGCCCTTGATTCCGGGCAAAGGAAAAGGGCGACGTCAGTTCTCGGTCGGCGGACCGAACCGTTCCAGCATCCTCGTCCTGATCTGGTCGCGGGCCTGGCGGTAGGCGGCGAGTTTGGCCTCGCGCGTCTCACCCAGGCCGGTCGGGTCAAGGATCGGCCAGTATTCGATATCCAGATGGTGATAGCGCGTCAGTTCCAGCGCCATACGCTGGCTGGCGGGGGAGAGGGCGATGATGAGGTCAAACTGCGACAGGTCATCGCCCCATTCCTGCATCTCTTCAAAGCTGCGGGAGCGGTGTCGGGAAAGCTCGATCCCCAACTCCTGGCAGACGGCGACGGAAAAGCCGTCTACCTCCATGTCGTTCTTCACGCCGGCGGATTGGACATAGGCGCGCTGGCCGTACATCAGCTTCATCAGCGCCTCGGCCATGGGGGAGCGGACGGCGTTATGGTCGCAGCAGAAGAGGACCGACTGGGGAAAATCGCCCAAACTCAGCCCCAGTGCAGGACGCAGATCAGGGTGAAGAGGCGGCGCGCGGTGTCGGTGTCGACGTCGGCTTTCCCTTCCAGCCGTTCGCGCAGGATCGAGGCGCCCTCGTTGTGGATGCCGCGGCGGGCCATGTCGATCGCCTCGATCTGGGAGGGCGGCAGGCGTTTCACGGCGTCAAAGTAGTTTTCGCAGATCTGGAAGTAATCCTTCACGACCTGACGGAAGGGGCCGAGGGAAAGGTGGAATTCGGCGGCCTTTTCGCCGTCTTCGGTCGCGATATCAAAGACAAGACGGCCGTCGCGGATGGCGAGTTTCACGCGGTAGGGGCCCGGGGCAAGCTCACGATCCGGCTTTTTCGGCAGGGCGAAAAGGTTCTCCTCCAAGAGATCATAGATCGCCACGCGGCGTTCCTGTTCAATCTCGGGCGTGGGGCGGGCGAGACCTTTTTCGTCAATCTCGATATGGCAGATGCGGTTCATCGGTCGGTTCCCGGCAGCGTTCTGCCGTCATGCCCGAGGCGGCGCGGTGGATCAAGGGCGAAGGCGAGGGGCAGGGGGTCAGGTGTCGGTGGAGATATCGTCCCAAGCCTGACCCATGTAGCCGATCAGCCAGTTGAGCGCGTAGTGCCGTTCGTAGACAACGCCGCCGTCCAGACCCGCGGGCGCATCCTCACCCCACAGGCGGGCCGAGACGACGGCCCAGTTATAGCGGTAGATCAGGTCGGCAGCGTCTAGAAGCTGGTCCTGGTCGCGCAGCCGGGCCCGGGCGCGCAAGCCGTCGGGGCCAAGCTTACGTAGGGTTTCGGCCAGAAGAGGCACATCGGTGATCTGGTCGGGGCGGCCAAGCTCATCATAGATGCCAAGCGCCCAAAGCATCACATGCACGCCCTCATAGCGCCAGGTGAACTGGATGCGGTCTTGCTCGTCAGGCGCAGGGTTGTCCATGAAGGCTTGTTCAGCCGGGGTGAAATACCCTGCCGCGTTGAACTGGTCGATCAGCGCAAGGCCCATGGCATGGTCACCGGTTTCGCCCTTCACCGCCACGATGGCCAGCGCGATGGTGCGCTGGATCACCTCTTCGGGGTCACGGCGCGGACTGGTGGCTTCGGTCTCAATCACGGGCAGGCTGTCAAGGACGGGTACCCCCTCGGCCTGCAGTTGGGCGATGGAGCGGTCCTTGCGCCCATCAGCTTCATCCGCAAAGGCGGCTTGGGCGAGGAAGAGGCAAGCGAAAAGGGCCAGAAGGCGGCGCATCAGGGCTATCCATTCAATCGGTCAAGGCGGGCGCGGACGGAAAGGCCGTGCGCTTGAAGGCTTTCGCTGATGGCCAGACGCTCGGCGGCGGGGCCGATGGCCTTGAGCGCGGAGGGGGTCATCTTGGCAAGGGTGGTGCGCTTCATGAAATCAAGGACCGACAGGCCGGAGGAGAAGCGGGCGGAACGCGCGGTGGGCAGGACGTGGTTCGGGCCGCCGACATAGTCGCCGATCGCCTCGGGCGTGTAGGCGCCAAGGAAGATGGCACCTGCGTGGGTGATTTTCTGGCTCAGGCCCTCAGGATCGGCGGTGCAAAGCTCCAGGTGTTCGGGGGCGATGCGGTTGGAGAGGGTGGCGGCTTCATCAAGGCTGCGGACGGTGATGATGGCACCGTTGTCGCGCCATGAGGCCCCGGCGATGGCGCGGCGGTCGAGGGTTTCGAGGCGCTTGGCCACAGCTGCGGCGACGGCTTGGCCGAAAGCGGCGTCGGTGGTGATCAGGATCGACTGGGCCGAGGCGTCGTGTTCGGCTTGGGAGAGGAGGTCCAGCGCGATCCAGTCGGGGTCGTTGTCGGCGTCGGCGATCACCAGAATCTCGGAGGGCCCAGCGATCATGTCGATGCCGACGCGGCCAAAGACCCGGCGCTTGGCGGCGGCGACATAGGCGTTGCCGGGGCCGGTGATCTTGTCGACCGGGGCAATGGTCTCGGTGCCATAGGCCAGAGCCGCCACCGCCTGCGCGCCGCCGATGCGATAAACAACATCCACCCCGGCGATCTGGGCGGCCAGAAGGACCAGCGGGTTGACCACGCCGCCGGGCGTTGGGCAGGCGATGACCAACCGCTCCACCCCCGCCACTTTGGCCGGAATGGCGTTCATCAGGACGGAAGAGGGGTAGGACGCCGTCCCCCCCGGCACATAAAGCCCCGCTGCCGAGACCGGCGTCCAGCGCCAGCCGAGGGTGGCGCCGCTCGCGTCGGTCCAGCTTTCGTCCTGCGGTTTCTGGCGGGCGTGGTAGGCGCGGATGCGGTCGGCTGCCAGTTCAAGCGCGGCACGGTCTTCGGGGCTGACCTTGGCGACCTCGGCCGCGATTTCGCCCGGGGAGAAGGCAAGGGTGTCCGGCGTCAGCACCAGCTTGTCAAAGCGGGCAGTGAGGTCGATCACCTCGGCATCGCCGCGGGCGCGGACATCGGCGATGATTTGGGCGACGGTGGCATCCACATCTTCCGCTTCTTCACGCTTTTGGCCCAGGAGGGCGGCGAAGGCGGCCTCAAAGCCCGGGTCGGCGGAGTTCAGGAAGGCAGGCATCGGCGGGACCTCTCAAACGATTGGCCCCAGATAGCGCGGGGGGCGGGGGGCCTCAAGCCGGGCGGTGTCGCTGCCGGTGGGGCGATGCCGATTTCTTCGAAGAAATCGGATCGGAGCCTTTGAAGGCTCCGGACCGGAATTTTCGAAAATTCCGGTGCCCGACCCTTAGCCGTGGGTCGGAACCTTACCCGAGGGCGCGCGGTAGGGGCGGGTGACGTCGTCCAGCCGGACCTCGACCGCCTCAACCTCCAACGCGATGGCACCGTCGCCTGCAAGGGTCAGGGTCAAACGGCCCGAGCCTTCGGGCCCCGGCGCGAAGTCCATCGCGAGGAGGGACAGGACGAGGTCCTTGTCGGCCCGATCGAAGCCGAAGCTTTTCACCGACAGCACGTCTTCCACCACCAGAACCGAGCGCACGCGTTCATAGGGCCGCCCGACAGCCTCGGCCTGGGTGCGGTCTTCCCAGCGGAAGCGGTTCAGCATCAGGGCAAAGCGGCGGCGCTTTGGGTCGTGGCTGATCTCGGTCACCGGCAGGACGGCATCCTGCACGAGAGTGGAGATCACTTGCAGATCGTCTGCATCCTGCGCGACCAGGCGCAAGGGCGCCTCGCCCCCGTCCTGAAACTTGGCATCCGGAGACTGGGCATCGGTCATGCGCTGATCCGCTCGATATGCGCGCCACAAGCGCGAAGCTTTTCTTCTACCCGCTCATAGCCGCGATCAAGGTGGTAGACGCGGGAAACGACAGTTTCGCCTTCCGCCGCAAGGCCCGCCAGGATCAGGCTGACAGAGGCGCGCAGGTCAGTCGCCATCACGGGAGCGCCTTTCAGCTTTTCAACGCCGGTCACGGTGGCGGTGCCGCCGTGGACGTCGATCTTGGCCCCCATCCGCATCAGTTCCGGGGCATGCATGAAGCGGTTCTCGAAGATCTTTTCTTCCAGAACACTGGTGCCTTCCGCCGTGCAGAGGAGCGCCATCATCTGCGCCTGCAGGTCGGTCGGGAAGCCGGGGAAGGGTTCGGTCGTCACGTCCACCGCGCGGACGCGGCCATTCTTGCGCGACACCTTGAGGCCGCGGTCGGTTTGGGTGACGGAGACGCCCGCCTGATCCAGTTTCTCGGCAAAGGCACCGACGAGTTCCAGCGTGCCGCCCAGACATTCGACCTCACCGCCGCAGATCGCGGGGACAAGCATGTAGGTGCCAAGCTCGATCCGGTCGGTCACCACGGGGTGGGTCGCCCCGCCAAGCCGGTCAACGCCTTCGATGGTCAGCGTGCTGGTGCCTTCGCCGTCAATCTGCGCACCCATGCGGCGCAGGCAGCGGGCAAGGTCGACAATCTCAGGCTCACGCGCGGCGTTCTTCAGGACGGTGGTGCCCTTGGCAAGCGTGGCCGCCATCAGGGAGTTTTCGGTCGCTCCGACCGAGACGAAGGGAAACTCGAACACAGCGCCTTTGAGGCGGCCGCCTGCGGCCTTGGCGTGGACATAGCCGTCGCGCAGGTCAAGGGTCGCCCCCATCGCCTCAAGCGCCTTGAGGTGCAGGTCAACAGGCCGCGCGCCAATAGCGCAGCCGCCCGGCAGCGACACGACCGCATGGCCATAGCGCGCCAGCATCGGGCCAAGCACCAGGATCGAGGCGCGCATCTTGCGGACGATGTCATAGTCAGCCTTGAAGTTGCTGATCGAGTGGCTGGACATCGCCAGCACCAGACCATCCTGCAGGCTGGCAACCTCGGCCCCCAAGGACTGCAGAAGCTGGGTCATCGTCGCGATGTCGGACAGGCGCGGCGCGTTGGTCAGGGTCAGCGGCTCATCGCTGAGCAGGGTCGCGGGCATCAGCGTCAGGCAGGCGTTCTTGGCCCCTGCAATCGGGATCACCCCCGACAAAGCCCCGTTGCCGCGCACCAGAATCGAATCCATCGTCCTAATCCTTACCTTCGGTCTCAATGCCGTCTTTTTTCGGGCCGTCGTTTCCCGGCGCATCTTCGGCGCTGCGGGCCTGTGCTTGCGCCTTGCGGCGCGCCATGTTGGCCTTCAACGCCGCTTTCTGCCGGTCCAGGCGCACGGTGGCGGCAGTGATTTTGCCGGTCGTGGTGCGGTCTTTCGGGGTGGATGGGCTGCGCATGGCCATGTCCTTACCGCAGGCGGGGCGCAGGGTCCAGATTGGCCAACCAGACCTGGGGTTATTGGGCGCGCTTGAAGAAGAGGGTGAAGCCCTTGCCGTCCACTTCACCCGTCATGGTCATCTCATCCTTGCCGATGCAGGCGAAATCATACTGGGCGGATTTCTGCATCGGCAGGTCGGCGAAGTTGATCACCTCGCTGGTGGAGGGGTTTTCGGTCATCTTGCCGGTCTTGGAGTCTTTCGAGAAGGATCGGGGGATCACGATCTGAATTGCCGCCTTCGAGCCGCGATAGCACATCTGCAGGCGCTGGGCGTCGGTGGACCACAGGTTGTCAACGCTGCCGCCAAGGTCGATGCCGGTGACGGGCACGCCGGTGGCATAGTTCAGCTTCACCCGCAGCTTGTAGAACCCGAAGGTGGCGGTGCCATCGGGGTTGAACTTGATGCCGAAGTTGCCATCAACCTCAACGTTCTCGGCACTATCGGACACCATCTCATAGATCACGCGGCTCAGCTCACCCTGATCAGCCAGCCAGCTGCCCACTAGGCAGGCATCGCGGGTTTCGGTCACCACGCAAGTTTCGCAGCCGGGGAACTTCATCGCGTCAAGGGTCAGAGTCTCGGACGTCGTGCCAAAGCCCATGCCGGCAAAACGCAGCGTCTCTTCCTCGGTGCAGTCCTGTTCGGTGTTGATCAGGCCGATGCTGGACCAGCCATCCTGCGGTTTCACCTCGCGCCGATAGCTGATGTCGGCGGGGCTTTGGCCGGTGGTCATGTAGGTGCCGCCGGCAAAGATGACGTCGTGGATGAAAAGGGTCAGCGGTTCGACCCTGATGGCGGTCGAGGTCGAAAAGAGGATCTGCGTTGTGTCCAGCGGTTGCGGTGCGGGAAAGACGTAACCGTTGGGATCGGGGCGGTTCGAGTCGGGCATCTTGACCTTGCCATCAAGATAATCGCGTACAAATTCGGCCAGAAGGTACGGCGGGACTTGCGCCAGAAGCGCTGCCCGCTGGGCATCCGGGCCGGGGACCGTTGGCATCGCCTTGATGAAGTCAAAGATCGGATAGACGTTGCCTGCCGCAAGCCAGGCAAAGAACACCACCTGCCCACCCGCCGCTTCGGCCTTGTGCAGAGGGGCGATCTGGGCCGCATCGGCAAAGGTCTCGGACCGTTCTTTCAGGTCGGTCGGGACGGGATAAATCCAGTGCGCAATGAACTGGGCGGTGCCTTCCACCCACCAGCCGGCACCTTCATCATACATGTTGAACTGGTCGGGCCAGGTCGCACCCTGCACGCAGTGAAACAGCTCATGCGCGATGGTGTTGTCAAAATCGTCCAACACCGGCGTTGGCGTGGGTCCGCCACCGCCCATATCCCCCACAGCCACGTTGAGCCTGACCACACAGTCCTTGGGATCAGAGCCTTGCGCATCGGCCAGCGGCGCGTCTGCCTCCACCTTGCTGGTATCGGTGAAAAGAAAGGTGATCTCTTGCACCTTCAGCCCGTTGCTTTGCGAATAGCCGTCAAGCCAGGCCAGCGTCGTTTCGGCCGCGGTCATCGCCAAGGGCTCGTACTGCAAGACCGCGTCATCGCCCAAGCGGTGCAGTGACCGGATGCCAACCGACCGGCCAAAGGCCTGCACCGCGATCCGGCGAATTTCGGCGCAGACAAAGCCGGGGTCCTTCGCCTTTTCCTCCAGGAATTCGTCGGTGGTGCAATCCAGAAACTCGGCCCTGGCGGGTGCGGCCACCCAGAGGACGCACAAGGCAATGCCAAGGGCAAGCCACGGGGCCAGCAAACGGCCTTGGCGCGGAACGGGCAGATCACGCATCTTGGCCTTCGCTTTTCCGGGGAGGGGACCTGCCCCAAAACCTAGTCCGCGCCGGTCCGGTTTGGCAATCGCGTCCGTTCGTCCAATCCTTCCGCCCACGAAGATTCCCCGCCAGAACCCGCTTGCAAGCCCGCCGCTTTGCGTTTAACACGCCCGCCAGAACGCGTTGAGGCACACCAGCCAAACCGCCCGGCGCTGCAGTAGCTCAGTGGTAGAGCACTCCCTTGGTAAGGGAGAGGTCGAGAGTTCAATCCTCTCTTGCAGCACCATCTATCCTCTTGATTTTGCCTAAGCATCTGATCCATTTTGGATTTGTGCCGCCCACTAGTGCAGATGGGTCGTGCAGATGCGTTATGCCATGCCTAATCCAGAACTGATCAACGGGAACTACTATCTCCGCCTTCACGTCCCGAAGGACGTCGCCAGTATCGCCAAGGGAAAGACGCTTCAGGTCCCTGTAGGTGATCATCTTTGCCCTGCGACGGTGGGCAGCGTCGTGAAGGTGTCGCTTCGGACGAAGGTCTACGAAGAGGCGAAGAAGCGGTTCACCAAAGCACTGGCAGCTATCGAGCGGCAGTGGGACGCGCTTCGCAGCGGGCCAGAAAGCATCCCGCACAAGACGCTGGTCGCCCTAGCGGGGCAGCATTATCGACGCGGCGTCGGGATCGTTGACGACGAGCCGGGCGAGCCGACGGTATGGGAGGCCATGCGCGGGCTGCGTGAGCGGCTGGACGCAAGCGTAGAGGCCAGACATGAGTGGTATGGCCCCACGGCAGACGCACTCTTCGCAACGAACGGGTTGAACGCCGACGTCACAAGCCACTTGCGCTTGATCGAAGAGCTTCACAGTGCGGCGAAGCAGTATGCGGAAGTCAACTATCGGAAAGCAAAAGGCGACTACCGGCCCGACCCTGATGCTAGCCGCTTCCCAGAACTGCCAAATCCGACCGCCCCACAATCCAAGCTACAAGAACCGCAGGGCAAGGTGACGATCACCCAGCTCTTCAAGCTCTGGGAACTCGACCATCTAGCGGCAGGCAAGTCGCCACGCACCGTGAAGGACTTTTGGCACAAGGCTAAGTCACTGATGAGCTTTCTTGGCCACGACGATGCGGAACGGGTCACACCGGAAGACATCTCAGATTGGTGCGATGACCTGAAGCTGAACCAAGGCATAAACCCGAGGACCGTAAGCCAGAAGTACCTGGCCCTAGTGAAGCTGATCTACGCAATCGGGGTCGAGAAGCGGAAGATCAAGGACAACCCGGCGAAGGACAACAAGGTCCGCTACTCCAAGCGCAAGAAGACGCGACCCAATGGCTTCACTGACGCGGAAGCTCTGGCAATCTTGAGGGCGACCCTTGTGGATGACCAAAGCCGAGGCCGAAGGACAGAGGAGAACCGACGGGCTATCCGTTGGCTTCCGTGGATTTGCGCCTTCACGGGGGCCAGGATCACTGAAGCGGCCCAGCTCCGCACCATCGACCTGATCGAAGAGGGTGGAATCCTCTGCCTTCGCATCACCCCTGAAGCAGGGTCGGTCAAGACTGGCAACTACAGGATCGTGCCGCTCCATCCTCAGCTCTTGGACATGGGCTTGCCTGCGATGATCCGCAGCCTGCCACCGGGGCCGATCTTTTACCACTTGAAGCCCTTCCGTGGCGTTGCGGCTGATCCTGTAGAACGCGCCCAAAACGCCGGGGCGAAGGTCGGGGAGTGGGTGCGGAAGGTCGTCAAGATCACTGACCCAGCGCTTCAGCCCAACCATGCGTGGCGGCATCGCTTCAAGACGGTAGCGCGAGAGGTGGGAATGGACGTCGAAATCCGCGATGCCATCCAAGGGCATGAGGACGGCAGGGCAGCAAGCGACTATGGCGAAGTGACCATCAAGGCGATGTGGAACGCGCTGCAAGCCCTCCCTCAATACGACGTCACTGAAAAGCCTTAAGGACGCCCGCAGCGGCCCGTAGAGGGGCGCAGGAGCCTATCGCAGGGGTGTACGCAAGCTAAGCCGCCCAGCGCCGCTATAGGGGCCTCCCAGCGCGTCCAGATAGGCTTGTCACGGTCGGCTTGTTGAGCCTGCAGGTTGGTGATCGAGTTAGGTTCCACCATTGCAGAGGGTGACCTCTGTGGGGGCCTCTCTGGCGGTAGCTGCAAGACCAAGACTTGGGATGCATAGCTGGGGCCACCCTTTCCTGACCCATGAGCTGTGGGGGGTAAGGGGGGCATCTGCGGATGCAGACCAAGATATGAGTTTAGGAGATTAGCTTAAGCTGGAAGCAATGGCTTGAACTGAGCAGGCACCTTCCTACTCCCCACCCCAATGATCCCTGCATATGGTTTGGGTCAAGTACTTTCGAAGAATGAGAGCATCATCATAACAGCTGAAGGACTGCGTCACGGGTTAGAGGATGAACATGTTCGGCATTCAAAGGCACTTGCAGGCTCTGATTCAGTTGCAGGATGAGGGGCGGATTCACCGGCACTCCCACCAACTCCGAAAAGCGCCTGTAAACGATATCAACACGCAGGCCATCCACGTCCGCACTCTTTGTCATTGCTGGTTCAATATCGTGAGCAAAGAACTCAAGAACGAGCTTCCAGTCCTTTATCGGCGCACGATCTTCAAGCTCCTCAATCCTCAATGGAAGCACAGCCTTCAGGGTTGCAAGGTGATCTTGAACATACCGCTCAGTTAGTCGCCCTCCGTGTGCCTCAATAGCAATGATCTTTAGTTCATTCAGGTGTTTAAGCTCAGCGTCTCCGAACTTCTTCTTAGACGTGTTTGTAGCAAAAACCGAGTCTCCAAAACCTCTTGGCCGCCAATCATTGAGGTCTCCTGCCTCGTGCAGGGCAATCGCGTCAGCAAGTCGCTGCTCAACGACACCACGTGTTCCAGTGTTCTTCAATCCAACACCTTCTAGCAACTTCTTCGCTGAAGCCGCATCCAGCACTGGGATAGGATTCGGCATGGCCACCTTTTTTTGAAGGCTGAGCCTCAACTTACGATGCAGCAGGGCGCGGAGATACTGACTTGCAGCAGAGCGGGAAGGATCACTTAGGCAGTCTAGTTCATTTAACAAATCAGCCAATGCACGGGCTGCGTGACGTTCACGCGGCTTCTTGGACGAAGCCCATGCAGCATCGAGAGCATCTACTGATTTAGCATTGTTCAGAAAGGGACTCTTTGAGACACTTAGCCCGCGTTGGTTATACTGCTTAGCCAGCCAAAGAACCCTCTCCCCCCGAGGCTCGAACTCATAGGCGTTTACCAGTTTATGATTGTATAGAGCCTGCGCAGTGAGCTGAAAGTGCATTATACACAAGTACGGGGGATGAAGGTCCGTCAGAAACAACGTGCGCAGCTGAGTTAGAATGTCACCCGTGTACCCAAAACGAGCAGAAACCGCTGCGACAAAATCTATACTTTCACTTAAGTCGAGATCGCCCAAGAGTTCTGCTTCTCCCAGCGCCTCCTGCTTGAATAGGTCTTGGACATCTTGAACGGAAATGACTTGAGCTAGACCGCAACGATCAAGAACGGTCCTAACAGTTGTCCAGCTGCGTCCAAGTTCAATCCCATCTGCTAATAGCATCGAGTAAATGCGAGATGCAGTCATTCTGCCACCGATTGCCAAAAGCAGAATAGAGTGCAGATGTGATAGAATCCGGCTAGCTTCTTGGTGGTCGCACTTTTCGTCCTCTTTGATGCGCTTGTGCATATCGAAATACTTGGACGAGATAGCCGTCAGCACATTCGAAGCTTCTGCGGCAGTTGGTAAGGAGCTTGGGTCAAGAACGTATGTTTCTGGCTTCAAGCCGGGACTAAAGAGTAAGGCCGCAACGAAGCGCTTGAACTTGGTTGTCGGTGATCCGGTTTGCTCCCACGCCGTTGCTTCAAGATGCACCCAGTCAGCATGATCCTCTACGACACCGAGATCGTTAAGGATTTGGTCAGCACGAAGTGCATACTCTCCACCAGTGCCGGGCTTAAGAGGCAGAAGGAGGGTCCGAACTGCAGCGTCAAGACTCATCGTCATCTTGGCTTACCCAGGAGTTCTGTGGGGTCTACGCCGAGACCTCGTGCGATCTTCTCAAGGGTCGTGACCGTGGGGTTGCGGACCAAGCGTTCACATCCACTGACAAAGGTACGGTCGATGCCAGAACGATGCGCAAGTTCCTCTTGGGAAAGGCCGCGCTCGCGGCGCAAGCGCAGCAAGTTGCTGGCGAAATGGGCGAGAAGTTCAGAATCCGGTCTCATGATGCTTGTTGCAATCACTCCAAGTGGACGATAAGTCCACGGACTATGAGTCTCAGGAGGCACTGCTTCTTGATTTCCTTGGCCAGTCTGCCACAAGAAGTAGAGGTCACGCGTGGAGCGAATGATGCTTGATTCTGGTGCCAGCAGATCATCGGTGTCGCTCTTCAGCGGCGCGGGAGGCATGGACATCGGCTTTGCGCGAGCCGGTTTCGCAAGTAGGTTTGCCTGCGAACTGGACCCGGATGCTTGTGAGACGTTCAACTTGAACTTGCACCTAGTCGGACACATTGGGAATCGGATCGTGCCGACCTCAGTCACCGAAGTCGATTTCGGAGCGCTCGGTTCAAACGTGGATGTGGTGTTTGGCGGACCCCCGTGCCAAGGATTTTCCGTGGCAGGGAAGATGGACCCCAGTGACGACCGCAGCGAACTCATCCACACGTTCTTCGACGCCGTGGAGGCGATCAAACCGAAAGGCTTTGTTTGTGAGAACGTCAAAGCGCTAGCGGTCAATGATCGCTGGGATGAGGTTAGACGTCGTCTCTTTGCACGAGGTCGGGTGGATTATCGTGTCGCTCTCGTGGTGTTGAATGCAACCGACTTCGGAGTTCCCCAAATCCGTGAGCGAATGTTCTTGGTGGGTTTGCGGAAGGACCTCTACCACGGTGTAGACAAGACCCTGGAGCTGGAGTTGCGCCGAGAGCTTTCCGGCCTGCGCCGCACCGCGCCTTCGGTCTCCGATATTTTGCGCCACATAGGGCGTGCTGGTACTGCCAACAATCCGCAGACATGCACCGCCAAGATATCTTATGCGAAAGCACCCATTCTTCGCCGCTCGCCTTACGCAGGCATGCTGTTCAATGGGGCAGGTCGCCCTCTTCCGACTTCCGGTTACGCAACGACGCTCCCGGCTTCCATGGGCGGAAACAAGACCCCGATTGTTGATGAAGACGAAGTGTTTCTTGGCAGCCCGAGCTTTGTGGAGGACTACCACTCTCACTTGATGAGTGGCGGCAAACCTCACCAAGGCGAGGCACCAAGGCGCTTACGGCGACTGACCATCCGAGAATGCATGGCGATACAGACCTTCCCTGATGACTACCGCTTTTATGGGCGCAAGAGTTCGGTTTACCGCCAGATCGGAAACGCTGTTCCTTGCGATTTGGCCGAGGCGGTCGCCCGTTCATTCCGGGCAGTTCTGTCCGCGCATGAGGCTGCACTACCATCAAGACGGGTCGCCTAGACGCCCGCTGCAGCCGCCCTGAGTCCTGGGTCAAGCGCGTGGCTGGGTTGCTTGAACAACACACATAGCCTTGGACCAAAAGGGGCCGGAAAGCGTAGGGGTCGAGAATCTCAGCGCTCCACCAACATAGCCCCTCATTGCTTTTCCCCCCGTGTCGGGGGCCTACCCGTGGCGGGGGGTCTCACCTTTACCCGGCAACCATCCCTGCAGCCCAGCGCCGACCGTTCAGCGCCCGTTGCCATCTGCCCGGCTGCGCTCCTTCCCCCGACTTCCAAAGCTGCGATCCTTCCGTTTTGTATCATGCACAACGATCCTTGACGATTGATACGGTCTTGCTTACCTTCCTCTCCAGACGAAGAGAGGAGGAAGCCTCATGAAGCAATACGTCATCTACAAGCGCGTCAGCACGGCAGAGCAGGGCCGCAGCGGCCTTGGGCTTGAAGCTCAGGACCGTGACATGCAGCTCTACCTTGAGACCTTCTCCGAAGTTCCCTTCGAGGTCATGGCCGAGTTCGTGGACGTGGAGAGTGGTGGGAACGACGACCGGCCAGAGCTGGCCAAGGCCATCGCACTGGCCAAGCGCACGGGGGCCGAGATGTTGGTTGCCAAGCTGGATCACCTCAGCCGCGATGTGGCCTTCATCGCCACGCTGCTGAAGGACAAACGCCTGAGCTTCCGCGTGGCATCCATGCCCCATGCCGACAAGTTCCAGCTCCACATCTACGCCGCGCTGGCCGAACAGGAGCGTGACTTCATCTCCCGCCGCACCAAGGCCGCACTCGCCGCTGCGAAGGCCAAGGGGAAGGTCTTGGGTGGGCTGAGGGACACCACGATGAAGCGCAACGAAGTGGTCAAGCTGGACGCCCAGCGCCGCGCTACGGACCTGCAGGGGGTGTTGCTGCCCATGCGGCAGGCAGGGAAGTCCCTGCGCGAGATCGCAACCGAGCTGTCCCGACTTGGCGTCAAGACGGCGCGGGGTGGAGAGTGGACCGCAGCACAGGTATCGCGGCATCTGTCGCGTTTGTCTTGAGAAGGAGAAGACGAAGAATGAAGCTGATCCCAGTCATCATCATTGCATCACTTGCTGGCGCTGGTGGCTATGTCTCCGGCAAGCAGAGCTTGAAGGCCAACACCTTCGATGAGTTCACGCCACGCTTCGCCGATGACACCTTCACCGACCATAAGTGCATCGTGCTGGTCGAACGAGACGATAGCAGGCTGGTCTACCGGGGCTGTTGGGCATCCCACATCGTGGAAGCAAGTCGCGCGACTTGGAAAGCCACAGGGCAACAGTTCCCCTACTGGCCCATCGCCGAGTTCAACAGGGAGACTGACCCTCTGGACCTCAACCCACGCTACTGATGCCTGCCCTTGAAGGGGCGGCACGACTGGTGCATAAAGATAGTGCAGATCAACAGCGGCACAACTGCACGGTGCAAGCAAAATCAATGGCTTAGGCGGCAAGGGTTAGACTTCAATCCTCTCTTGCAGCACCATCATTCCATAGATACCTGATAATTTTCAGCACGTTAGCGGACGGCCATGTTATCAGCCCACCTTTGCGTCCACCATTCGGAGTAAGCTTATCGCTTCAAGTAATGCGCGTTGCTCATGATGGATTTGACACCCTTGAGGCGGGTTGCGCTTCTGAGATCGAGCGCGCACCGAAATCTAAGTCACCCGGCGGACTATAAGATAGCTGCCCCGCCAGTAACCATCTCAAACATGTTGAGCTGGGAGGCGCGTCAGCGGAGACCGGTTGACGGCACAGTCGCACAGCTGTGTGTTACCTCAGCGAGGGCCCGTCACCCTTTTGATTGTGCCCCAAACCGTGACCCCCAACACGGGATCTGACAGACCTACCTGATAGCAAGCTAGTTCGCTTCGGGTACCTATCGCACTCATGCTACCAGCTCACTTACAAAGGCTTGGTATACGTTGTTAACTGATCTTCTTGTCGATGAAGCCCAGCGTCGATGCATTTTCCAGAAGTGTTCGTACCCTGCTTCGGTCAAGGCCATTCGGGACTTCGGCATCGATCTCGAGCTTCAAGGAGACCTCACTTTCAGGAAGCATAGTCAACTGCTCGATAATCGCCTCCACGATTTGACGCATCTCGTGTGCTGGCCGATCTGCAGAGATCATGACCGTCCCAATGAACCGCGTCGGATCGCGTTCCGGCTGCACAACAGCTGCCGTTGGCTTCAGTCCGGTCTGTTCTGCCGCAGCTTTTGTCGGTGTCTGCACCGGTTCCGATGGCGCGGGAGCGCCCACTGCAACCTCGAGCGCCTGCTTTTCTGCTACCTCTGGCTTCACGATGAGGCTGTCGGAGTCGATGACCACCGGGGCGTTTGCGGCATTCTGCAGAACGAGTCCGATGTAGCGGCCGCTCTTCTCGTCCCATCGTTCCGCATAGGCGAAAGGACCTGGTACCATCGCGCCGACCGATGAGCGCACAGCCTTGATCAAAACGTTCCGATCCTTCACCCGTGGCAGGTAGATATAGCGGTTCAGATATTCCCAGAGATCCCTGAGTGAAAGGTGGCCTTTTCCATTCCAGATGTACTTTTGCAGTTCGCGGTCTAAGCGGGAAGGACCAAGCTCCGGCAGCAAGCCTTCGTCGCTGGTCAGTTTCTTGCTGGCACGGGACAAAAGCCCATCCTAAGCTGGAACTTTCGACGCGATCCACTGGACATCGGTCTGCGCACTGTCCTGCATCGGATATAGGAGATAGCACCAGGTCTCTTTCAGCCGCGTTTTCACTGTCTCGGCTGCCTCGGCGACCTTTGCCTTGGCAAGCGCGCTGTCACGCTGTGTAAGGTTCAGCCTATCCGTGTCCTTGACGATCCCTGCCCATGCGAGGGACGAGCGCATGGCTTCCTTCAGCCCATCTAGCTGCCTCGACTCTGCCGTAAGGAACACCAGCATATTCCGATACACCTTCACCAGCCGCGTCGTTCGCGATCAGCACCAGCATGTCGCGGTCCTGCATGAACCGCTCGACGATCTTCCTGCGATCCTCGCGGGACACGCCGCCATGGATCACCTCGACCGCATCGGCGCGGCCAAGACGCGACCGCACGCGATCATGCAGGTAGTAGAGGGTGTCCTTCGGCTCGGTGAAGATGATGAGCTTGCGGCGGTTGCCGAGGGAGTCGACCATCATGCCCGCGACCTGATTGCGGCCTGGGTTACCGACTACAACACCGAAAGGCCCCACTCGGCCCTCGGCTACCAGACCCCTGCAGGCTTCGCTCTGCACCTGACCACCGCAATCGCCCGTCCCGCTGCACGCAACGAGGGTTCCGCGAGCCGGGCGATTGCTCAACACGCGCCGAAAGGCGTAAATCAGCCACCGGCTCCGATCGCGGCTGGATGAATGTTCAGTGGCAGGTCATCTCCAACATCTGCGGCACTAGAGCGCATAGGATTGCGCTGTTCTTGTGCTTCGATGATGGTGCCGCACCATGGTGGAGCCATTCTCTTTTAGAAGCGATTCAGGCGTGCCGGTTTTCGATGACAGCGTTCCAGTCGCTGTCATGGATGCAGAATGCGCGGTTTGCAGCTGGGGTGCCCGAATGATCCACAGGCTTGACCGCTCCGGAACGGTGCGCATCTGTGCGATACAAAGCCCGCTTGGAGCTGCCTTATTGCGCCACTACGGGTTGGAGCCACAGGATCCCTCCAGCTGGCTCTTCATTGACAATGGTGTTGCTCACGAAGATTTTGAGGCTGTGCTGCACGCCGGTCGACGCTTGGGAGGATGGGCAAGGCTGACGGTGCTTCTGCGCGTTCTGCCACGGCCAGTCAGGGACTGGCTTTACATACGCCTGGCACGCAATCGCTATGCTCTCGTCGGCAGGTCAGTCATGTGCCGCATCCCAGATGCTGCGTTTCAACGCCGGCTGCTGAGATGAAGGTTCTCGTCCTTGGCGGTTATGGCGTCTTCGGCGAACGTGTCGTCCGGCTTTTGGTCAAGGATGGCCACGCAGTCACCATAGCGGGTCGGGATGGGGGCAAGGCAGCAGCGCTGGCAGCTTCGCTTGGCTGCACCTCGGTGCAGATGGACCGGCAAGGAGATCTTCAGCGTCTGGCTGAATATCAGGTGCTTGTAGACGCAGCTGGCCCGTTCCAAGCGTATGGCGACGATCCCTTCCGACTGCCTCGTGCTGCCATTGCTGCCAAAGTTCACTATCTGGATCTGGCGGATGACGCCCGGTTCTGTGCTGGCATTGCCAGCCTTGACGCCGAAGCAAAAGCTGCAGGATGCTGCGTGATGTCCGGGTTATCCTCGGTTCCTGCACTGTCCAGCGCGGTTGCTCGCGCGCTGATTGGCACAGGGACCCCAAGGGTGATCGACGTTGCAATCCTGCCCGGGAACCGCAGCCCGCGCGGTCTGTCGGTGATGGCCTCAATCTTGTCGCAGGTTGGCCAACCCATGCAGGTCTGGCGAGGCGGAAGATGGACGGCTGCGGTTGGCTGGTCTGAGCCACGCAACTTTATTCTCCCGGGTGGGCTTGTCCGGCAGGGCTGGCAGATTGAGGTGCCGGACGTGACGCTGTTCCCAGCGCATTTCGGCGCGGAAACGGTTCGGTTCAGCGCCGGGCTGGAACTGGCCGTGATGCGATATGGGCTGGCTGCCTTTGCCAAGCTGCGGGAATGGTTTGCGATCCCCGTCAACGGCCCAATCCTGCGGACTTTCAAAACGGTCGCCGACCTTCTTCTTCCGTTTGGCTCAGATCGTGGCGGCATGTCGGTCACCGTGATCACTGGGCAAGAGCGCAGGTGTTGGCGCCTGCTGGCCGAGGAGGGTGACGGTCCCTTCATTCCGGCAGTTGCCACGCGAGCACTTCTGCGGCGCAAGGCACTACCGGTGGGCGCCGGTCCGGCGCTGGAAGCGATCACGCTGGACGAAGCGGAGGCCGCCATGACCGATCTGCATGTGAGGACAGAGCGTGTCACAGAACCGACTATCCCGCTGTTCGCAAGGGCTCTTGGCTCGTCCTTCGGGTCGCTTCCCGCGCCGATAAAGGCAACGCATGAGACGGTGGATATCAGTCATTGGCAGGGCCAGGCCTCCGTACTTCGTGGGAACGGCTTGTGGAGCCAAGCTGTAGGCCGCCTTTTCGGTTTCCCGCCGCCCGGGGAAAATGTGCCAGTCCAGGTCACCAAGACAGTGACCGCAAAGGGCGAAACCTGGCAACGACGTTTCGGGAGGCGACTCTTTCGCTCGCACCTTGCGTATGTTGATGGGGACATGACGGAAAGCTTCGGTCCGTTTGCATTCCGTCTTGGTCTCAACGTGCAAGAGAACGAGTTGCGCTTTCCTGTGAAGTCCGGGCGACTTGGACCATTCCCCCTGCCGCGCTGGCTTTTGCCGGTTTCAATTGCACGCGAGCACGCAACTGAGGGGCGCTTCTGCTTCGACGTAAAGCTTCTTGCGCCGGTGACACACGGTCTAATGGTCCACTATCGGGGGTACCTTGACCCTGCCGGGTCCGGAAACACTTAGCGCCACAGGAAAACCCGATCCTTAGCAGACGGCCTGCAGATTGCGCAGCGCCTTGCAAACGACCTTTTTGCTCCTCATCGAATCCATTCCGGGACGCGAACCACATCATCAACACCGCGAAGCAGTGATGTCAGTCGCTTTCGGTAAACACCTCTGCGCGTTTCTTGCGGACCATGGGAAGCAGGACGACAACAAGGACGATCACTGTCAGCACCAGTAGGGTGGCGCTGATCGGACGGCTGATGAAAACGGTCGGATCGCCACGGGCCTGGATCATCGCCCGGCGCAGGTTTTCCTCCAGCAAGGGACCAAGGACAAAGCCCAGCAGCAGGGGGGCCGGTTCGCAGCGCAGTTTCAGCAGGATGTAGCCCAGAAGGCCGAAACCCGCGACGGCATAGAGGTCATAGACGTTGGAGTTGACCGAATAGACGCCGATCGAACAGAAGGCCATGATGATGGGAAACAGCACATGGTAAGGCACCTTGAGCAGTTTCACCCAAAGCCCGATCAAGGGCAGGTTCAGCACGATCAGCATCAGGTTGCCGATCCACATGCTGGCGATGATGCCCCAGAAGAGCGCGGGCTGGTCCGTGGCCACATTCGGCCCAGGCACGATGCCCTGGATGATCATGGCCCCCACCATCAGCGCCATCACCGGATTGGCCGGAATGCCCAAGGTCAGAAGCGGGATAAAGCTGGTCTGCGCGCCGGCGTTGTTGGCACTTTCCGGTCCGGCGACGCCGGCGATGGCGCCTTTGCCGAACTCCTCGGGCGTCTTGGAGATGCGCTTTTCGACGGTATAGGACGCAAAGGCCGCCAGGACCGCCCCGCCACCCGGCAGGATGCCCAACGCGGACCCCAGCGCCGTGCCCCGCAGCATCGGCGCGAACATCGCCTTCAGATCGGCACGTGATGGCCAAAGCGCCCCAAGCTTGGTGCCCAGAACCGTCCGGTCCTGATCGCCCTCCAGATTGCGCAGGATCTCGGCGATGCCGAAGATGCCCACGGCGAGCGCCACGAAGCTGAGCCCATCGGCATAGGCCGTGATGCCAAAAGTAAAGCGCGGGGTGCCGGTGTAGATGTCGGTGCCGACCATGCCCAGAAGCAGGCCGAACACCACCATGGCAAGCGCCTTCAGGATAGAGCCGTGGGCAAGGGCAATGGCCGAGACAAGGCCCAGCAGCATCAGGCTGAAATACTCTGCCGCGCCGAATTTCAGCGCGATGACCGTCAGGGGCGGGGCAAAGATTGCAACCAGCAGCGTGGCAACGGTTCCGGCAAAGAAGGATCCAAGGGCTGCCACGGCAAGCGCGGTTCCCGCCTTTCCCTTGCGGGCCATCTGATAGCCGTCGATCGCCGTCACCGCCGAAGAGGATTCGCCCGGCATGTTGATCAGGATGGCGGTCGTCGATCCGCCGTATTGCGCGCCGTAGTAAATGCCCGCCAGCATGATCAGTGAGGCCACTGGCTCCAGTTGGAAGGTGATGGGCAAGAGCATGGCAATGGTGGCCGTGGCCCCGATGCCGGGCAAAACGCCGATCAGCGTGCCAAGGATCACCCCGATCAGGCAGAACAGCAGGTTTTCCGGGCTGGCTGCCGTGGCGAACCCAAGGCCAAGGTTGGAAAGCAGGTCCATGCCTCAGCCTCCCAGCACGGGCAGCCAGGGCCCGAAGCGGCGGAACGGCAGGCCAAGCGCCACCGAAAAGACCAGCGTGCAGAAGACCGTCACCGCAACGGCAAGGGCCACGGCGTGCAGCGGTTTCAGTTTCAGCCCGGCAAGGGCCGCGATCAGCGTGGTGATGAAGATCGAGGGGACAAAGCCAAGCCCCCGCACGGTCAGCCCGAAAAAGATCGGTGCCCCAAGAATGAATACCATTCCGCGCCAGGCATAGGCCCCGACGGATTCGCCCGTGCTGCGGAAGGACGTGAAGACGATGGCAAGACCAAGCCCGGTCAGCAGCACCGCCAGTACCATGGGAAAGTAGCCCGGACCCATCCGGAAGGTCGTGCCCATCTCCAGCCCGAGGGAGGCGATGCCGAACCCCAGACCAAAGAGAACAAACAGAAGTCCGGCGGTGAAATCCGCCTGGTTGATACGGTTCATCAGTTGCCCCCCGTCGTGCAAAGTGGCCCCGGCAAAGCTGCCGGGGCCATTCCGTTTCAGTCGGCGTAGACGCCCGCGGCTTCGATCACCGGCTTCCAGCGGGCAATCTCGGACTCAAGCTTGGCTTGCAGGGCTGCGGGGGTGGCATCGGCAGCGCTGGAGGGTGCGGTGCCCAGTTCGGCGAACTTAGCGGCGATTTCCGGGTCGGCAAGGGCCACCTGAAGCGCCGCCGCCAGCCGTTCGGTCGCCTCGATCGGAGTACCCCTCGGCGCGTAGATACCGTGCCAGATCGACACCTCCACGCCCGGCAGCCCGCTTTCGGCTACGGTCGGCAGATCGGGGAAGATGTCCAGACGCGCGGGCGAAGTAACGGCATAGGCCTTGATCGTGCCGCCCTTGATCTGTTCGGCAGTGTTGGTGGACTGGTCACACATGATGTCGATCTGCCCGCCCAAGAGTTCGGTCATCGCAGGCCCTGTGCCCTTGTAGGGAACGGTCACGATGGGGGCCTCGACCGCTTGCATGAACAGCATGCCGCAGAGGTGCGATGCGGCCCCAATCCCGGCGTTCGCCATGGTGATGGTGTCGGCGTTTTCCTTGACATAGGCGATCATGCTGGCCATGTCCGTCGGCTCAAAGTCCTTGCGCGCCACGATGGTCATCGGCACTTCGGTCACCAGACCCACGTATTCGAAGGCTTCGAGCGGGTTGTAGGCAAGGTTGCGGTACAGCGTGGCTGAGGTGGCCATCCCGATGTGGTGCAGAAGGATGGTGTAGCCATCCGCCTCGGCCGCGGCGACGTTGCCCGCGCCTAGGGTGCCGCCCGCGCCGCCTACGTTTTCAACGATGATCTGCTGGCCGAGTTCAGCCGACATCTTTTCGGCGATCAAGCGCCCCACGGTGTCGGTCGGCCCGCCTGCGGCAAAGGGCACGACCATGGTGATCGACCGGTCGGGATAGCCCTGCGCCAGGGCGCTGGTGCCGACAAATCCTGCAAGCGCCGCAGCGGCGGCGTATTTCACGAAACGTGCCATTGGTTCCTCCCAAAGCTGGCATCTGAACCGCGCGCCCCTCCTCAGGCGCTGCGACTGTCGCTAAGGGAAGGGCGCGCGGTGCCGCAACGCAAATGCTTCGCTGGCCCCGACGCAGAAAACTTCTGCCGCTGGGGCCCTGATGGGTGGATTTCGAAACAGCGACGGCAAAAGGATGGGTGTCTTTCCACCCATCCGGTCAATCGCCGTCGTCGTCTGCGATCAGGCGTCGGTCAAGCCCGTGCTTCTGCATCTTCTCGTAAAGCGTCTTGCGCGAGATCCCGAGATGTTCGTAGACGCGGCGCAGATGGCCGCCATGGGCCGAAATGGCTCCCGAAATGACCGACCGTTCAAAGCCTGCCACCCGGTCGGCCAGCCGTAGCGGCGCCGCACCGCTGGCCCCCGGCAGCCAGTCCAGTCCCAGCACATAGCGGTCTGCCGCGTTGCGCAACTCGCGGACATTGCCCGGCCAGTTGCGCGCCGCCAGATCGGCGAGAAGTTCCGGTTCGGGCGTTCGGTCCGGTGCCGAGTGGCGGGCCGCTGCCTCACGCAGCAATTGCAGGAAAAGGAGGGGGATATCCTCGCGCCGCGCGCTCAGCGGCGGGACGCGCAGCTCTGCCACATTCAGCCGCCAGTAAAGATCCTCGCGGAAGGTGCCCCGCGCGACATCGGCTGCAAGGTCGGTCTTGCTGGTGGCGATGAAGCGCACATCCAGGGAGATGGCGTCGTTCGACCCCAGCCGCGTGATCACCCGCTCTTGCAGCACGCGCAGCAGCTTGGCCTGCAGGTCCAGCGGCATCTGCCCAACCTCGTCCAGCAGAACCGTGCCGCCGCGCGCATGTTCGAACCTGCCGTAGCGGGCCCGCATCGCGCCCGGAAACGCCCCGGCCTCGTGCCCGAAAAGTTCGGATTCAATCATCGCCGCAGGCAGGGCCGCGCAGTTCACGGCTACGAACGGCTTGGCCGCGCGGGGTGACAGATCGTGCATGGCGCGCGCGACCACCTCTTTGCCTGCGCCGGTTGGCCCGAAGATCAGCGCATCCGCTTCGGACGCCCCGATCGTGCGCAGGCGGTAGCGCAGGTCGATCATCGCCGCCGACCGGCCCGGCAGGCGCGCCTCAAGGTCATCGCGCTGGCCCGCAGCCGCCCGCAAGCGGCGGTTCTCCAGAACCAGCATCCGATGGTCCAGCGCGCGGCGCAGGACGGCAATCAGGCCTTGGGTCGCAAAGGGTTTTTCGATGAAGTCATAGGCCCCGCGCCGCATCGCCTCGACTGCAAGCTGCACCTCGGCATGGCCGGTGATCAGGATCACGGGCAGGTCCGGGTCCAGATCGCGCAGGCGTTGCAGGAGGGTCATGCCATCCATCCCCGGCATCCGGATGTCGCTGAGAACGACGCCGTTCAGCCCCGGCCCGGCATGGTCCAGCACCTCTTCGGCCGATCCGAACCCGGTCACCTGAACCCCGGCCAGATCCAGCACCTGTTCGGTCGAAGCCCGCATCGCGGCATCGTCATCGACCAAGAGGACTCGTGCGGCCGTCATGCCGCAGCCTCGGCCTTTGCGCCGGCGGGGGCAAGAACCACGGTGAACACGGCCCCTCCTTCGGCTGCGTTGGCGACCTGAAGGTCACCCCCGAAATCCTTCATGATGTTGTACGAGATCGACAGTCCCAGCCCAAGACCGGAGCCGACGCGCTTTGTGGTGAAGAACGGATCGAAGATGCGGTCTGCAATGGCGCCGGGCACGCCGGGGCCATTGTCCTGCACGGTCAGGTGCACGCGGCCATCCCGCAGTTTCGCCTCGATGGTGATCCGGGCGTCTGCCAGTCCGTCCACGGCGTCGGCCGCGTTGGACAGAAGGTTGACCAGCACCTGCTGCAACCGCACTGGCCCCGCACGCACCAGCGGCAGATCGGCAGGCACATCCTGCACCAACGCGATCCCCGCAAGGCGCGTCGCTGCAAGGGTGACAGCCTCGGTGACCGCAGCGTCCAGCACAATGTCCTGCAGCGGCGCGTCAGGCTTGCGCGCGACGTTGCGCAAGTGACGCGCGATGGTGGCCATCCGGTCGATCAGGGACAGGATCTGGTCGATATTACTTTTGGCGCGCTGAACCTCGCCCCGGTCCAACAGGATGGCGGCACTGTCGGCATAGTTGCGGGCCGCTGCCAGCGGCTGGTTGATCTCATGACTGAGCGCCGCCGACATCTGCCCAAGGGCCGCCAGCTTTCCCGCCTGCACGAGGTCACCTTGCGTGCGGCGCAGTTCCGCTTCGGTCAGCCTTCGTTCGGTCACCTCTGCCTCGATCAACACGTTCACGCGGGCCAGATCGGCCGTGCGCAGCGCCACGCGATGCTCCAGTTCCGCCTTCGCCTGCTCTTGCAGGGCAAAACGCTCTGCCAGCCGCGCCCGGCGCTGCAGGATCACACCGATGCCGGCAACTGTCGCCCCCAGAAACAGGATCACCGCCAGCACGGCCAAGCGCGCCTGCGCATAGACTTCGCCGGTGTCCAGAAGCACCCGCACGGTCATTTCCGCGCGTGGCAAAAGTTCGCTGGCCATGAGGTACTCACGCAGGCTGCCATCGGCATCGGCCAGGCTGATGAGGGTGACGCCATCGGCCGAAACGATCCGGTGCGGCAATTCCGTGGGCGTCCGGTCGGCATAGCGCCGTTCCTGCAAGGCATGCGCCAGGCGTTCGGGAGTAAGCGGCATTAGCCCTTGGTAAAGCCAGGCCGGATAGGACGACAGGAACACGATCCCGTCAGGATCGGTCACGATGATCCGCGCCGCCTGAGATCGCCATTCCGCTTCGATCACGTCCAGCCCGATCTTCACGGCCACCACGCCGGTGATGGTGCCCCCCTGTCCCCGCACGGGGGCCGCAAAGTAGTATCCCCGCACGCCCGACGTGGTGCCGATGGCGTAGTAACGGCCCTTGTTTCCCGCGATCGCCTGCTGAAAATAGGGGCGATAGCTGAAATTCTCGCCGATGAAACTGTCGGCCTGACCATGGTTCGAGGCGGCAATGGTCAGCCCGTCCGGCGTGATCACATAGATATCGAGCGCGTCAAGCTGCACGCTTTTGCGAGCCAGCCAGACGTTCAGCGCCATGCGTCCGGCGGGGTCTTCCGGTGCCTCCAGCAAGGCACGAAGATTGTCGCTGTCTGCCAGAAGGTCCGGCACGGATTCAAACCGTTGCAATTGCCCTTCCAGAACCTTGAGCGTCAGGTCAAGCGTTGCCTCGGCGCGCAGATGCCCATCTTTCAGATAGGCAACACGCGCCATCTGAGTCGCGAGAATGGCCAGCCCAACAAAGACCACGACGCAAATCGCCACAAGACCAAGGACCTTATGTCGGCTTCGTCCCATCGCCATCTCAACCAGTTGCTTACTCGTCTGCTTCTACGCTGCCGACAGGCCCGTCAACAATCTTTCCCGACAGTGGCCGTGCAGGCTTTCGGCCCTTAGCGGCCGGTTGGCACGAAAGACATCAACGGAAGCTTCATGGAACCTTGGCTTGCGAGGTCCGCCAGCCCAGAATGCTTGAAGGAAAAGGACTGCGGTCGAACCTTCTCTATAGAAAGACAACTGACTTCAATCTTCCTGCGATTTCGTCAGGATGCTGTCTGGCCAATCGTCAATCTAAATGGAGTGTGTCGTTCCCTCATTGTTGCGGCAGCCAGATTGTCGTGATCGTTCCTATCTTTTTTGCGGTCCTGACCATCTGCCCGAAGGCGCGGTCCTTGGTGCGCATTCAGGTCGGAGATTGGTTGGCAAAGGCTTGTTTTGTCCGCGTCTATTCTTGGGCCTCGCACTCCGAGCCCGCCTTCATTGAACGCTCTTCGGGCGCGATTATCGTGGTTCCTGGCTTCGTTGTGGTGATGAACGTGGCCGCGATCGTCCTGCGCCGGCGGTTCGAACGGTGCAGGTCACGCGCATCACGGATCTTTCAGCAATGGCAGCATCAGCGCGAACAACTCGGCTTGCGAGGTGATCGCGCAACGCTGGTAAAGCTGCTTGCGGAACACCTTCACCGTCTGCGGCGACAGGCCCAGCCGCAGGCTGATCGACACCGTCGAATGCCCCCGCAGGATCAAAAGCGCCACCTCCGCCTGCCGTGGCGATAGGGAAATGCCATGCCGCCGCGCCGCGGATTGCGCCAGAACCGCCGCCGTATCCTCGGCCGGGCCCGCGCTTTCCGCGATACCCCGCCAATGCGCCCGCGCCAGCGCCGCGACCACCGGCGCCAGTCGCTGGCAGCACTCCGCCTCCGCTGGAGAAAACACCCGGCCCGAGGTCGCGTCCCGTCCGAGGCACAGGTTCAGCGACACCCCCGGCTCCGGCCAGACGACAAAGGTCAGTTCGTCCTGCAATGTGGTCTGGTCATAGTATTCGATGAAGTAGCGGCTGCGGTGGAACGCGTCCGGCGCGATGTCGCGCAGCCGGTACAGCCCATCCGGGGCGCGCTCGAGGTGTAGGTCAAAGTAGGGGTCCAGCCGGAACGCCCCCGCGACATAGGTCCGGTCAAGTTCCGCAAAGACCTGCGGCTTGTTGAACCGACGATACAAGACCAGCGGTGGGCCCGCATCGCGGTAGGCCAGGATGATCAGGTTGTCGGGCCGGGCCACGGCCAGGAAAAGCTCCCACAGAACCGCCTCGAACCCGTCGCGGCCAAGGCGGGTGATCGCCTCGGCCAGCCGACCCTCAGCAAGATTGGGCAGCGCCTGCACGTTCGGATACCTCATTGGGGGTATATACCCCCTGGACCTGCATAGATTAGCCTGATCCTGCCCATTTTGGGGGTATGGAGGGCGCATGTCCATTGCCGTCGACATCCGCGATGCCGTCAAATCCTACGGCCCGGTCACCGCGCTGCACGGCGTGTCGCTGGCGATTGCCGACAATGAGTTCTTCACCCTCCTTGGCCCCTCCGGCTGCGGCAAGACCACCCTTTTGCGACTGATCGCTGGGTTCGAGACGATCACCTCGGGCGAGATCCGCCTTTTCGGCCAGGACATCGCCCGGTTGGAGCCGAACCACCGCCCGGTGAACACGGTCTTTCAGAACTACGCTCTCTTCCCGCATCTGACCGTCATCGAAAACGTCGGCTTCGGGCTGAAGATGCAGGGCGTCGATGCCCCCACCCGCCACGCCCGGGCGGGCAAGATGCTGGAAATGGTGCATCTGTCGCAATTCGCCGACCGCATGCCCGCGCAGCTTTCCGGCGGCCAGCAGCAGCGCGTCGCCCTTGCCCGCGCGCTTGCACCTGCGCCCAAGGTCCTTCTGCTGGATGAGCCACTCTCGGCCCTTGACCTCAAGCTGCGTCAGGCGATGCGGGTCGAACTGAAGCAGCTGCAGGAAGACACCGGCATCACCTTCGTTTTCGTCACCCATGACCAGGAAGAGGCGCTGACGATGTCCGACCGCATCGCGGTGATGTCGAATGGCCGCGTCCAGCAGACCGGCACCGCGCGTGAGATTTACGAGGCCCCCATCAACCGCTTCGTGGCGGACTTCATCGGCGAAACGAACCTCTTGCAGGTCGATGTCGAGTCCGTATCCCAGGGTCTTGCAACCCTTACCCTGCCGGGAGGCCACCGGATCACTTGCCCTTCGGCCAGCACGACCACTGGCAAGCACCACCTGTCGATCCGCCCGGAACGCCTTACCATCTCGCCCGAGGCCGACCTTATCGCTACCGTCGACCGGGTGGTCTACCTTGGAACGGACCTGCAGGTGATCGCGCATCTTGAGGGCGGCCAGCCCATCACCCTGCGCCTGCAGAACGCTGCACGCACCACCCCACCCGACCCCGGCCAACGCATCGGCCTGCATCTGGAGGAAGGCGCCGCCCGCCTTCTGGCCGACTGATGGCCGGCCCTGGAAACATCCCCCCGTCCGCCAGCGACACTGGCTATCGCAGCCTGATTGGCCCGCTCCTTCTGCCGACTTGGGCGGTCATCGGGATCTTCATGGTCCTGCCCGTCCTTCTGATGGCGGTCTATTCCTTCCTGACGAAAGAGTTTCGCGGCGGCGTGATCTGGGACTTCACCCTTGCCGCCTATGATCAGTTCTTCGTCACGCGCGGCCTTTTCGGGGATGAGCCTGCGCAGATCGAATGGACCTATATCAACATCTTCTGGCGGTCGATCTGGCAAGCGGGGCTGGCGACGATCCTTTGCCTGATGATCGGCTTTCCGACCGCCTGGTTCATCGCCACCCGGCCACCGCAGACCCGGGGCCTATGGCTGTTCCTGATCACCATCCCCTATTGGGTCAATCTTCTGATCCGCACCGTCAGCCTAAAGTTCCTGATCCGCGACAACGGCCCCTTGAACGAAAGCCTGATGGCGATCGGCCTGATTGACGGCCCCCTTCCCTTGGTGAATACCAACCTCGCCGTGCAGTTGGGCCTCTTTTACAGCTACCTGCCCTTCATGGTCCTGCCGATCTACGCCGCGGTTGAGCGCTACAACTTCGCCCTGTCCGAAGCCGCCGCCGACCTCTACGCCAGCCGCTGGGCCACCCTGCGCGAGATCGTGCTGCCGGTCGTGAAGCCCGGCCTCATCGCGGGCTGCATCCTGGTGTTCGTGCCGTCCCTCGGCGCTTTCCTCGCGCCGGACCTTCTGGGCGGGGCCAAGACCTTCATGATCGGCAGTCTCATCGACGAGCAGTTCAAGGGCAGCCAAGGCAACTGGCCCTTCGGCGCGGCCGTCGCGATGATCCTGATGACGCTCGTTTTGGTCGTGCTCCTCCTTTACGCCCGCGCCCAAACCCGCGGGGCCACGCGATGAAAGGCGTCCGCTACTACCCCGGCTTCCTTCCGCTGACGATACTCTGCCTCGCCGTGCTCTATGCCCCGCTCGCCGTCGTGGCGGTCTACAGCTTCAACGGTTCCGCCTCGATCACCGAATGGGGCGGCTTTTCCTTCCGCTGGTACGCCGATGTCTTCACTGGGCCCGAGGCCGGACGCTTCGGCCAGGCCGCCTGGAACTCCCTCACCATCGCACTGATGGCCGCCACCACCGCCACCGTGATCGCCACCACCGCCGCCCTCGCCATGCTGCGCGGTGGGCCGTTCCGCGGCCGCCAGGCGAGTTTCGCGCTGATCAACCTGCCCCTCATGGTGCCCGAGATCGTGATTGCCGTCGCGACGCTCATCTTCTTCTCGACCATCGGGCTGACCACCGGCTACCTGACCATCCTTCTGGCCCACATCACCTTCTGCATCCCCTTCGCCTACCTGCCCATCGCCGCCCGGCTTGAAGGGGTTGAGGGCACCTACGAACAGGCCGCCCGTGACCTTTACGCCACCCGCGCCCAGGCCTTCCGCCTGATCCTGCTGCCGCTTCTCATGCCGGGAGTGATCTCGGGCTGGCTTTTGGCCTTCATCATCAGTCTTGACGACTTCATCATCACGAACTTCGTCAAGGGCGCGGGGATGGAGACGCTGCCGACCGCCATTTTTGGTTCCGTGAAACAGGGCATCAAGCCCAACATCATGGCCATTTCCACGCTGATGCTTTTGGTCAGCGTCCTTTTCGTGACCGCCGCTTACCTTATCAACCGCAAGGGCCGCCAAGCGCCCGCAACCCCAGGGAAACCCTCATGAAAAAGCTTCTCCTGACCACTGCCTTCCTCGCCTCCCCCGCCTTCGCGGAAGGCGAGCTCAAGGTCTACCACTGGTTCGAATACATCCCCGAAGAGCTTGTCCAGAAGTTTGAGGCCGAGACCGGGATCGACGTCACCATCGACACCTACGACAGCAACGAAGCGATGCTTGCTGCGCTCAAGGCCGGGAAACTCGGCCAGTACGACGTCGCCGTCCCTGCCGACTTCATGGTCAGCATCATGGCCGCCGACGGGATGCTCGACACCTACACGCCCGCCGAAATGCCAAACCACGCCAACATCGCGCCGCAGTGGATGGACGTGCCCTTCGATCCCGCCCGCACCCATTCCATCCCCTACCAGTGGGGCTCCACCTCCTTCGCCGTGAACCGTGATGTCTTTGCGGGCGACATCTCCTCGCTTGCCATTATGTTCGACCCGCCGGCCGAGCTGCAGGGCAAGATCAACGTCCTCGACAGCCAGAATGAGGTGCTGATCCTTGGCTCGCTCTACCTCGGCATCCCGCAATGCACGCAGGACCGGGCGCAGTTGAAGGCGCTGAACGACATGCTTCTGAACGCCAAGCAGCATTGGGCCAGCTTCGGCTCGGACATCGCCAAGGACGTGCTCGTTAGCGGCGATGCCGCGGCGGGGATGATCTACAACGGCTTTTCCGCCAAGGCGCGGGCCGAGGGCGCGAATGTCGAATACTCCTACCCCAAGGAAGGCCACGTCCTCTGGATGGACAACGTCGTCCTCCTGAAAGACGCGCCGAACCGCGACAACGCGTTGAAATTCATGAACTTCCTGCTTGAGCCGGAAAATGCCGCCGCCGTCACGAATTACGCCGCCTACACCTCTGGCGTGACGGGGGTAGAGCCGTTCCTGGATGATGCGATCAAGAACAGCCCAGAAAACAACCCGCCCGCCGGGATCACCGCCGGCGTCTTCGCCCAGGCCTGCGACCAGGCAACGCAAGAGCTGTACGACGCGATCTGGACCAATCTGAAGAAGTAAGCACAGCGGGGGGCCGTCCACACCCGGCCCCCCATTTATGTGTCCACAAGTATCCCGGGGAGTCCGGGGGGCTGGCCCCCCGGTGCATCGTATGAAACTCGCACTCTGGCAGGGCACCTCGCCCGCCCAAGACCTTGAAGCCGCGCTCACCCAGGCCGAGGCGGCCCTCAAGGCCGCCGCCACGATGGGCGCCTCCGCCCTCGTCCTGCCCGAGATCTGGCTTCAGGGCTACAATCAGCCGGACATCCCGGCCCGCGCGATCCCCCTCGACAGCCCGCCGATGCACCGCCTTGCCAAGGCCGCGAAGGCCGCGCACATCGCCCTCGTCACCGGCTATGCGGAACGCGACGGCGACACCGTCCACAACTCCGCCGCCTGTTTCGGCCCCGACGGCGGGCTTCTCTGCAACTACCGCAAGGTCCAGCTTTACGGCCCGCGAGAGCGTGCGCTGTATACCCCCGGTGACAGCCTGTCCACGTTCCGCTTGGGCACCGAAACAGCAGCAATCCTGATCTGCTACGACATTGAATTTGCGCCGCATATCAAGTCACTCGCCGACCGCGGCGTGACCGTGATCCTTGCCCCCACAGCCAACATGCAGCCCTTCACCCATGTCGTCCGCCACACCGTCCCCGCCATGGCTGCGAACCATGGCGTCAGCATCGCCTACGCCAACTACTGCGGATCCGAGGACGACCTGACCTATGTGGGAGGCTCCCTCATCGCAGGCCCGCACGGCGAGATCCTTGCCCAAGCCGGCGACACCCCCGCTCTCCTCATCGCCGAAATCCCGCCCCGCGACCCAAACCGCCTTGCCACCCAATCCGCCGACCTGAGGCACCTCTAGATGCGCGATCCCCGCCACGACATCTTGTTTGAACCGCTTCGCATTGGCCCCAAACTGGCCAAGAACCGCTTCTACCAGGTCCCGCATTGCAACGGCGGCGGCTACCGCGACCCCTCGGCCGTCACCGAAATGCGCCGCACGAAGGCCGAAGGCGGCTGGGGCGTGATCTTCACCGAACAGACCGAGATTCACCCGACATCGGAGATCACCCCGTTCATTGAACAGCACCTATGGGAGGACAAGGATATCCCCGCCCTCGCGGGAATGGCCGAGGCGATGAAATCCCACGGCGCGCTTGCGGGCATCCAACTGGCCTATTCCGGCATCAACGGCCCCAATCTCTACAGCCGCGAGGTGCCGCTTGCCGTCACCGGCGGCCCGATCCTCACCTTCACCTCTGACCCTGTCCAGGCCCGCACGATGGACAAGCAGGACATCCAGGACCTGCGCCGCTGGTTCCGCAATGCCTTTCGCCGCAGCCAGCAGGCGGGCTTTGACCTGATCTGCCTTTACGGCGCGCATGGGTTTGGCATCCTGCAGCACTTCCTGTCCCTCGCCACCAACCACCGCACCGATGAATACGGCGGCAGCCTTGAAAACCGGTCAAGGTTCCTGCGCGAGATCGTTGAAGACGCTCGCGAAACCACGAAGGGTGAGCTTGGCATCACCCTGCGCATGTCGCTGCACGAAGCCGGAACCCACGGCTTTTCCAACGCCGAACTGCGCGATTTCATCGCGATGCATGCCGACCTACCCGACCTCTGGGACCTCGCCCATGGCACATGGGAGGCGTGCTCCGGCACCTCCCGCTTCACCCCGGAAGGCGCGCAGGAAGACCTCGTCAAGGGCATCAAGGACCTGACGACGAAACCCGTCGTCGGTGTCGGCCGTTTCACCTCGCCTGACGCGATGGTTCGCCAGATCAAGGCCGGCATCCTTGATTTCATCGGTGCGGCAAGGCCCTCCATCGCCGACCCGTTCCTGCCGAAAAAGGTTGAAGAGGGCCGATACGAAGACATCCGCGAATGCATCGGCTGCAACATCTGCGTCTCGGGCGACATGACCGGCGGGATCAGCCGCTGCACCCAGAACACCGCCTTCATGGAGGAATGGCGCAAGGGCTGGCACCCCGACCGCGCACGTCCCAAAGGGCCAAGCGAGTCGGTCCTGATCGTCGGCGCTGGCCCCACGGGGCTGGAGGCCGCCCTGCAAGCCGCCAGACGCGGCTACAAGGTCACGCTGGCGGAGGCTTTAACTACCCTCGGTGGCCGGGTGACCAAAGAGCGTCAGCTTCCGGGCCTTTCCGCCTGGGGTCGCGTCGCCGACTACCGTACCGGCCAACTTGCGCCGATGCCGAACGTGGAAATCTACCGCGACAGCCCCCTCACGCCCGAGGATATCCTTGCCATGGGCGCGGACCACGTCGCAATCGCGACCGGCGCCACCTGGCGACGCGATGCCGTCGCTCGCCTCCACTTGCATCCGATCCCCACAGATCCCGGCATGCCCATCTATACACCTGACGACCTGATGGCAGGCCGCATCCCCGAAGGCCTGACTGTCACGCTATACGATGACGATCATTTCTACATGGGCTCTGTCCTCGCCGAACTCCTTGTCGCTAAAGGCAACCGTGTTCACTTCGTCACCCCTTCAGTGAAAGTCGCCGAATGGACGGACAACACGCTGGAGCAAGGCACGATCATGCGCCGCCTGATGGAGCTGGACGTCACCTTCCATTTCAACAAGGCCCCGGAGGCCATTGGTGAGAAGGATGTAACACTGGGCTGCACCTGGACGGGCCGCCAGTCCGCCTTGCCCACCGATGCCGTCGTGTATGTGACCTCCCGCACCCCGAACGACAGTCTTTTCCACGCCACCAATGCCTTCGACTGGCAGGGCCAAGGCCTCCGGTCGCTCAAGCTCATCGGCGACGCGGCTGCCCCGGGGCCCATCGCCTGGGCCACCTATGCCGGGCGCGCCTGGGCAGAGGGCCTCGACATGCCCGACCGGGGCGATACCCTGACCTTCCGCCGCGAGGTTGCAGCACTCAATCCCGGCGCGTCCCTTCTGCCCTGACAAGGATGCCGACCATGACCCATTTCCGCCACCGCAAATTCAACACCCGCGACACCTACCCCGAGCAGAAGCTGGACAATGACCTTGCCCAGGCCGTCGTGGCGCGTGGCCGGATCGTCTTCCTGCGCGGCCAGTGCCCGCAGGATCTGGACACCGCCAAAGATATCGGCAGCCATGACCCGGTGGAGCAGACCCACAAGGTGATGCAGAACATCCGGCAGCTGCTGGAGGAGGTGGGCGGCGACATGAGCCACCTTTGCAAGGTCGTGGTCTACCTGACCGATGTCCGCCACCGCGAGGCAGTCTACCGGACGATGGGGGAGTACATCAAAGGGGTGCATCCGGTCTCGACCGGGGTGGTCGTGACCGCGCTGGCCCGGCCAAGCTGGCTCGTGGAGATTGACGGAACCGCCGTGATCCCGGACGCTGAGGCATGACCTTCTCGCTGGTTGCGCGCTGTGCCAGGACGGGGCAGTTCGGCATGGCGATCTCGTCCTCCTCCCCCGCCGTCGCTGCCCGCTGTGCCCATGTGCGGGCGGGGGTGGGGGCGGTGGCCAGTCAGAACATCACCGACCCATCGCTTGGGGCCCTGGTGCTGGACCGGCTGGCGGACGGGTTGTCGGCCGGGGATGCCTTGAATGCGGTCGTGGCGGGGCGTTCGCACATCGACTATCGCCAGCTTCTGGTGGTGGACCGCGAGGGTGGGGTTGCAATCCACTCAGGCGCTGAGGTCCTTGGCGTCTGGGGTGAGGCGAGGGGTCTGGACTGTGCGGCCGGGGGGAACCTTCTGGCTGACCCCAAGGTCCCGGCGGCAATGGTGGCGGCCTTCGAGACTTCGGCGGGGCATCTTGGGGAACGGCTGATGCAGGCGCTGGAGGCCGGGCTTGCCAAGGGCGGTGAGGCGGGGCCGGTGCGGTCGGCGGGGCTGAAGGTTGCGGACCGGCTGGACTGGCCGCTGGTCGACCTGCGGATCGACTGGGCGGATGACCCGATCGGGATGCTGCGGGCGGCCTGGGGGGTCTATGCCCCGCAGATGGCGGCCTATGTCCAAAGGGCGGTGGACCCGACCAAGGCGCCGTCCTACGGGGTGCCGGGGGATGAGTGAGCCGGGCCGCGCCAAAGGAGTGTCCCGGGCAGGGACATTCATCCGACCATTTCAAATCAATAGCTTATGCAGCCGTTTTCAGACTTTCTTTACACTTCACGGGATGCGGAGATCATGAGCGAGACCATCCATACCCTCGTCATCGGGGCCGGGCAGGCAGGGGTTGCGACCTCGGCCCATCTGGCGAAACGGGGCGTGCCGCATCTGGTGCTGGAGCGCGCCCGGATTGCCGAGCGCTGGCGGTCGGAGCGGTGGGACAGCCTCGTCGCCAACGGCCCGGCTTGGCATGACCGCTTTCCCGAAGCCGAGTTCGACGGCTTCGACCCGGAGGCCTTTGCCCCCAAAGAGGCCGTCGCCGGGTATTTCGAGACCTTTGCCAAGGCGCGAGACTTGCCGATCCGCACGGGCGTTGCCGTGACCCGGCTAGAAAGGCACGGCGAAGGGTTCCGCGCCACAACATCGCAAGGCGTGATCGAGGCGCGCCATGTGGTCGTCGCCACCGGGCCGTTCCAGAAGCCGGTAATCCCGGCCGTGGTGACCGATCCCGGCATTTCCCAGCTTCATTCCAGCGCCTACAAGAACCCCACCGCCCTACCAGAAGGCGCCGTGCTGGTGGTTGGCGCAGGCTCATCCGGCGCGCAGATCGCCGATGAGCTGGCGCGCGCCGGGCGGCGGGTCTTCCTGTCGGTCGGCCCACACGATCGGCCGCCCCGGCGCTATCGGGGGCAGGATTTCGTCTGGTGGCTGGGGAAACTGGGCAAATGGGACCTGAAAGCCCCAACCCCGGGAACCGAGCATGTGACGATTGCGGTCAGCGGGGCCTATGGCGGGCATACGATGGACTTTCGTCGCCTTGCAGCCTTGGGTGTCACGCTTCTGGGCCGGGCCGAGGACTATCGCGACGGCACGCTGCATATCGCGGAGGATCTGGCGAAGAACATCGCCAACGGCGACCGGAATTACCTGTCGGTGCTGGACGAGGCCGACGCCTATGCGACGGCCCAAGGTCTGACCCTGCCCGAAGAGCCGGAGGCGCGCCAGTTCCTGCCACTGCCGCCTGCGGTGACCGACCCGATCCGGACGCTTGATCTGCGGGCCGAGGGGATCGCTTGCATTCTCTGGGCCACGGGCTTTCAGCTGGATTTCAGCTGGATCGCCATCGACGCCTTCCGCCCGGACGGCCGCCCGCGCCATAGCGAAGGCGTCAGCGAGATCCCCGGCCTATATTTCGTCGGACTGCCCTGGCTTTCCTGCCGGGGGTCAGCCTTCATCTGGGGCGCCTGGCGCGATGCAGAGCGGCTGGCGGAGCTGATCGCCAAGCGCGAGGCGGTGACGTGAGCACCGTCTCGACCAAGACTTTGTCACACCCCAAACAGGGATGGCGTTAGGGGGAGCTGCTGGCATTGGCGCTGCCTTTGATCGGCGGACGCGCAAAGGCTATCGGCCTGTCCATGTCCTGCTGGACCGCGAAGGCTGGGGCAGAAACGTCAAGGAAGTCCATCGCATTTTCAGGCAGTTGGAGATGCGACTAAGGGACAAGATACCCAAACGGCGGGCGCTAAGCGCCCGTGCTCGACCTGCCATACAGCCACCGCCGAGAAGATGTGGTGGCGACACTCGACGGATTACGTCGCGTCACCGGCTATCCCAAAACCATCCGCGTCGGTCAGGGCAGCGAGTTCGTATTGCGCGATGCGGTCTTGTAAGCTTTCCAGCGCGGCGTGGTCTCAGACTCTTCCCGCCGGGGGCAAACCAACGGATAAACCGTTCATAGATGCCTTCAATCACCACTTTCGCGCTTAGGTCATGAACCAGCACTGCTTCCTGACGCTTGCAGATGCGGCCGAATATTTGGAGGTTCGGCGCAGATACCACAACGATGAACCGCCATATGGCGCGATCGGCAACAAGGTTCCGACCGTTCCGACGAAATCAGGAGCATCAGCAGCCAGTCACCCGGAGCGAAGCCGGAAAACTTTCTTTTCGGGCAGGCCAACGTAGGAAGACGGATCAGTGACCAACGGGGTCCGGTAGTGGCTGGATGATAGTTCAGTGGAAGGTCGCCTCCGCCCGTCATGACAGTTGAAGCCGTGCGACGCTCCGGCCCTTTGGTCCAGGTGGGTTATGCAGTTACACCTTGCTTTGGCGTTTCTTGGAGCAGCTTGAAGCGATCGGCCCAGAGCGGTTGTAGCCTGACCAATTGCGAAAGTCGGAGCTGCTGGGCGTAAGCGCATCAACCATTCTGCGATGTCTTTATGAGACGCCGCCTGTGTGAGCCATGAGGCCAGAAGATGGTCCCAGTTCAGTTCACGACCTTGAAAACCGGCACGAAGGAGGCGGGCGCCAAGGATTCATCCGTGCCGATCAGGTCGATGTTCTCAAGTGTCAGCGTGACGATCTTTGGCCCGGCATGCTGGATCGTCAACTTGCCTTCGATGGCGCGCACAGCAAGTTCGATCGCGAGTCTGCCTTGAAGCACCGCAAAGTCGGTTGGGGCTGCCAGAATGCGCCCGCGTTTGATCCCACGGTAGACACCATGACTGACGTAGGTCGATACGATCCCGATCGTATCGGTCAACCCGCGCGCCCTGAGGACGGACACAGCCGCTTCGGCCATCGGACCGCTGCCGACCAGATAGTCGATGTCCGGAACAGTATCGAGCACGTCCTCGACCAATAGAACCTGCTGTTCAAGACCGGTATCGCCAAAGCGGGTTGCGACGATCTCGGCCGAGCTTTCGGCTATGGCCTCCAGAAACCCGCGTTCGACGAAGCGCACCCAACCGGCCCCTTGCGGGCCAGGAAACCATGCCAGGCGAACAGGTGGGCTTCCCTTTGGATGGCGCAAGGCAATGGCGCGGCCCGCCTCAGCCCCCATTTCGCGCCAGGAGACACTTGATTTGGCGGTGACGCCCGCGTCGTCCATGTCATTCACAGCGGCAATGACCGGCATTCGACGGGCTATTTCGATCACGCTGGGGGTCAGGCCTTCATAAGAGACCGGCCCGAGGATCAGCGCGTCCATATCGCGCTTTCCGCAGGCTTCCACTTGCTCGATCTGCCGGGTCAGGTTCGGGTAGCCCCCCGCCTCATACAGGTCGAAGGAAACGCCAAGCCGCTTTGCCTCTTCGACCATACCAAAATTGACGCTCAGCCAATAGGCATCCTTCAGGTGGGGATAGATGACACAAAGCCGCCAAGGCTGCGCTGCGTGATCAAGGGGTTGGTAAGCAAGCGCCACAGTCGGGCTGTCGTCGTCAAAGGCGACAGTGGGCACCTGCAAATCCCAGGTTTCTGCACCGGCATCGGGGACAGCGTGCGCTAAAGCTACTGCAAGGATGAGCGGCCGAATAAAGTGCATGTCTTTGTGCCCGCCCTCTGTATTCTGCAACAAGACCATAGACAGGGTGCCTGCAAGATGCCGCGAAAGTCCAGCTTGTCTCGGGCAAGTCTTGGCCGGATGCTTCTCATGGCATTTCTGGTCATTGCCGGGTTGCCGACGCTGACTGGTATTGTCGGATGGTTCGAGTTGCAGAAGGTCGCGCGCAACCAGGCTACGGTCGTTACGGAATCGATCCCGGCCATTTCGGAGGTGCGGGGCTTTACCCAGGAAAGCAGCCGAATAGTTGCCGTCGCACCGGAACTGGCGGCCGTCACAAGCGATGCGGCGCGGCGCGAGCGGGCAGCCTTTCTGTTTGCTCAGGTTGACGCCCTGGCCAAGCGGCTTGAACGCTACGAAGACATCGGCAACCTTGCACCTGCGGGACTTGAGCAGGCCGAAGACGATGTGCGTGACAGCATCGAACAGCTTGACCGTCTTGTGCGGAACCGGATCATCGCAACGGAGGCTCAGGCAGCCCGGCTGCAAGCCGGTCTCGGGGCCACGACCGAATTGCTGGAGATCGCCGACACTTTGGTGGCCAACGCCCAGATGGGTACCGCGGCCGCAATCTCGAACCTCTATGATCTGGAAAGTACCGGCCCGGATACAGAAGCGCGGCTTGAGTCCCTGGATAAGCTGATTGAGGTCGACCTGTTCCGGCAAGGCATGATGTCCGAGATGCGGTCGCATATCGGCGAAGTCGGGCTGTTGCTGAACCGGATCGCGACGGTGGAAAGCCAGGCTGCGCTTTCGCAACTTCAGACCGAGCTTGAGACGCGGATAGATATTGTCACGCGGCGTATCCTGGCGGTGAATGATCCGATCCGTGCCGAACGCGCGCTGTCCTTGTTGCAGATGATCCGGCCAAGTTCAGCACCGCCGCCGGAAGCTGAGGATATCTTCAACCTGACAAGGGGCATCCTTGATCTGAACCAGCTTATTGCGTTGACCCAAGGCAAGGTCAGCGAGGCTGTGGGGCGGCTGGACAGCGAAGCGCAGGCCCTTGCCGATCTGATCACCGCGCGTGCGGTTCAGGCGGGCGACGGGGCCACCGCCGCCATCCGCGCAACCCAGCAGCTTTATGCCTGGGGGTCGGTGGCCGCACTGCTGATATCGCTGATCGTGGTGTGGTTTTATGTCCGCGGCAACATCACCCGGCGGCTGGACGCGCTTTCCGCCACGCTGACGCGGTTGGCTCATGGCGAACCGGTCGGGCGCATCGTGCCGCAAGGTGTCGATGAGATCGCAGAGATGGAAGCAGCGGCCGAGGTTTTTCGTCTGCAAGGCATCGAAAACCACGCCCTCGCGGCCGAACGCGACCAGAACCTTGCAGAGTTGCAGCGCCACCGCCTGGAGCTGCAACTGCTGGTGGCCGAGCAGACCAAGCAGCTTCGCGGTGAGGTCAGCGCCCATGCCGATGCGCGCAAACGGGCAGAGGCAGCCGACCGCGCCAAGTCCGAATTTTTGGCGATGATGAGCCATGAGATTCGAACGCCGATGAATGGTGTGCTGGGCCTGCTGCGCAGCCTTGCCCGCGACGGCCTGACCCCGCGCCAAGAGCGGCAGTTGCAAGCGGCACATGCGTCGGGCGAAGGCCTGATGACCATCCTGAACGACATTCTGGACTACTCCAAAATGGAAGCCGGAACTGCAGAGCTGACGGAAGAAACATTCTCACCCGGCACGCTGCTGCGGGACATCGCAGTCCTCATGACCCCGAGCGCACAGGAAAAGGGCCTGAGTTTGCACCTGGACCTGCCGGCCGATCTGCCTGCAGCCATAAGCGGCGACATGGGCAAACTGCGTCAGATCCTGTTCAACCTCGTTTCCAATGCCGTAAAGTTCACTGAAAAAGGGCGGGTGCAGTTGGCGGTCTGGGTCACTGGCGACGGCCCGCAGTTGACCTTCGTCGTCAAGGACAGCGGCAAGGGCATTTCCGAAGGCGCACAAGAGCGCGTCTTTGGGGTCTTCGAACAGGAAGACGCCCAGACGGCCCGGCAATATGGCGGCACAGGGCTGGGGCTGGCGATCTGCAAGCGGTTTGCCGATGCGATGGGGGCCAGCCTGAAGGTTCAAAGCATGGTCGGCCACGGAACGACCTTCACTCTGGTTGCAACGTTCCGCCCGGCCGAGGCAACCGACCTGGTGTCCAAGCCATCGCCAATGCCGGGCCGACCTTCGGGGCGCAAGCTGCATGCGCTGGTCGTCGAAGACAATGACATCAATCAGATGGTGATCGGAACCTATTTGGAAGACATGGGCCATTCCGCCATTGTGCTGTCGACGGCAGAAGCGGCCCTTGCCGAGCTGAAGGGCCCCGGTTTCGACGTGATCCTGATGGACGTCAATCTGCCGGGCCTGTCGGGAACCGCCGCGACCCGCATCATCCGGTCAAATCCCGATCGGCAGATCGCCGACTTGCCGATTATCGGCATCTCGGCCCATGTCTACGAGTCCGATATTCAGGAGAACCTGGCAGCGGGAATGTCTGCCGTCCTGGCAAAGCCACTTTCGCCAGAAGCCCTGCAGACCGCCCTCGATGCTCATGTCTTGCAACGTCATGCCCTGTTTCAGTTGGCACAGGACATGGGCCCGGACCGTGCGGCAGCTTTGGGGCGGCTGTTTCTGGAAGGCCTGCCCAAAAATCTGGCCGCCCTGGAGGCCGCTGCAAAATCTGCGGACTATCCGGCCCTTTCGCGCGCTGCCCATCTTCTGAAAGGCGCAGCGGGCAACTTTGACCTTGGCCCTTTAGTAGCGCGACTGACCCGGATCGAAGCGCTTGCGGCGCTTGGCGCGTCCGAGGAGCTGTCGATCTGCCTTGATGACCTGCCAAAGGCGGTCGACAAGGCCGCGCTTGCAGTGGACGCAGCACTCGGCACGCTTGACGCCAGTGTCAGTCAAGCAGCGCAGTGAACACATAGCCTTCACCATGCGAGGTGGTGAAGATGCGCGGCGCCTTCGGGTCGTCGCCCAGTTTGGAGCGCAGGCGCTGCACCAGAACGTCGATTGTGCGCGTGTTGGTACCGTCCTGCCGATGTGTGATTGCAGCGATCAGCCGGTCGCGGTCCATCACCGTGCCGGGATTGAACACAAAGACCCGCAGGAGTTCATACTCGGCCCTGGTCAGCACGATCGGCTCACCAGCGGCATTCGTGACTTGCCTCGACCCGACATCAAATGTGAACCCGTTGAAGTGCAGGACCCGCCGCGTTAGTGCCCGCATCGCCGCTGTCCGGCGCAGCAGGTTCTTGACCCTTGCAAGCAACTCGCGCCGGTTGAAAGGCTTGCAGACATAGTCGTCGGCCCCAAGCTCGAGCCCCACGATGCGGTCGACATCATCGGTGCGGCCCGACAGCAGGATGATACCGATTTCCGACCGCGCACGTTGTTCGCGGGTGATCTCAAGCCCGTCTTTGCCTTGCAGATTTATGTCGGCGATCAACAGATCGGCCGTGCCCGTGGACAGGATCTTTTCGGCCTTTTCCGCTGTGTCGCACTCTGAAACCCGATAGCCAAATGACTCAAGGTAGCTGGCAAGCGCATTCCGCGTCACCGGCTCGTCTTCGACGATCACGATATGGGCGGGTCTTGGCGACATCGAACCCCCGGAGCTTCCTCCTTTCTGTTAACAATTCTTTACAAAAAATGCGAGTCCGTTCATGGCGCGCGTCTGACGCATTCACAACCCATGCCTAGCCTTGAGTCGCAGGAAAGAGGTCAACTTTCCGCAAACACAGCGCAACAGCGCGTCTCAACAATAGGGAATTCGCAATGAAACATGCCAGAATGATGCTTGCCGGCGCCGCAGCGCTGGCCCTGATTGCGCCCTCTGTCAGTGCTCAGGATTCGACCGATCCCATCATGATCCCGCTGCACAACTGGTCCAGCCAGATCGTGGTCAGCCATGTTGTGGGGAATGTCTTCACCTCGATGGGCAACAGCGTGGAATATGTCACGACGGACAGTCAGGCCGTTTATGAATCCATCCGTCTTGGCGACGTCTCGCTTGAGGTGGAGGTATGGGAAGGCGCGTTTGGCGCCTCCTTTGACGCAGCGGTCGCCAAGGGTGGCATCCATGCCGCCGGCGCGCATAACGCGGTCACGCGTGAAGACTGGTGGTATCCGGCCTGGACCAAGGAAGCCTGCCCCGGCTTGCCTGACTGGAAAGCGCTGAATGATTGCTCTGCACTTTTCGTGACGCCGGAATCTGGCGGCAAGGGCCGGTTCCTTGGCGGACCGGTGGACTGGCTGAAGCACGATCAGGAAAAGGTTGACGCTTTGGGCATGAACTTCGTCGTCGTGAACGCAGGGTCAGCCGCAGCGCTCTGGGCCGAAATCGGCGCGGCCGAGAAGACCAAGACCCCGATCGTGGTGTTCAACTGGACCCCGAACTTTGCCGAAGCCGTCTGGCCCGGCGAGTTCGTCGAATTTCCGGCCTGGGAAGCGGGCTGCAACGAAGATCCAGCCGTGGGGCTGTACCCCGACAAGATCTACGACTGCGGCAACCCGGCAACCGGTTACATGAAGATCGCTGCCTGGGACGGGATGAAGGACAAGTGGCCGGCTGCCTATGGCACATTGACGAAGGTCAGCCTGACCAACGCCCAGATTGCCGAAATGGCCAAACTCGTCGACATCGACGGGATGGAACCGGAAGACGCTGCAACAGCCTGGATGGATGCAAATCCTGACGTCTGGAAGGCTTGGCTCAATTAAGACCGACAGATCAACGCATGATTGCCCATCCGGTGCACTGCCGGGTGGGCAAATGTGGATAGAACGAAAGGGTCAAGGGTGAGCGAGACTGTCATTTCCTGCCGAAGCGTCAGCAAGATCTACGGGCCGGATCCGGTCCGGCATCTGGCAGAATTGAAGGCGAACCCGCAAACATCTTCGATTGGCTATGTTCACGCGGTCCGCGATGTCGATCTTGAAATACAACGCGGTGAAATGCTGGTTGTCATGGGTCTTTCCGGTTCGGGAAAGTCAACGCTCGTGCGGTGCTTGTCCCGTCTGGTCGAGATAACCGGGGGAACCGTTACAATCGAAGGCCAGAACATCTCAACCCTGTCCGAACCTGCCTTGATCGACCTGCGCCGCCGCAAGATGGGGATGGTGTTCCAAAGCTTTGGCCTGCTGCCACACCGCACCGTGCTGGACAACGTGGCGTTTCCGCTTGAGATGCGCGGCCAGGACCGCAGCAGCCGCTATGCCAGTGCTCGCGAAATGCTGGACCTGGTGGGGCTGGCTGGGCGCGAAAGCTACTTCCCGCGCGAATTGTCGGGCGGCCAGCAACAGCGCGTCGGCATCGCCCGGTCGCTGGTCGTCAAACCTGACATCTGGTTTCTGGACGAACCCTTCTCGGCGCTTGATCCCTTGATACGGCGCGAGATGCAGGATGAATTCCTGCGGCTGAAGGGTCTTTTGAACAAGACCGTGATCTTCATCACCCATGACTTCGACGAGGCTCTACGTCTCGCCGACCGCATCGCCATCATGAAAGATGGCCGGATCGTGCAATGCGACAGCCCGGACCAGATCGTCCTGCATCCCGCCACTGACTATGTCGTCCGTTTCACCGCCGACATTGACCGCGCGCGCGTCGTGCGGGTGGGCAGCCTTGCGCGCCCCTTGGACGGATCACTGGATGGTGCCGCCTGGTCCTCAGGCCGCACCATCCGGGATCTGGCGCGCGATCTGGTCGCGGACAGCCGCGCCATGATCCCATTGGCCGATTCCAATGGCAAAATCATCGGCGCGGTGAACCGGCAAGAGGCGCTGGATGTCCTTCTGGGGGATCGCGCCTGATGGGCCCCCCGGCAACGGGAAAAGGTGTTGCTCTGGTCATTCTGGGCGTGGCGGTGGGGCTTGCCCTGACCAAGGCCCTGTTGCCGCCGGGTCTGATCCGCCCGCCAGAATGGTTGGTGCTGCCGTTCGCCACCTGGATCAACGCCGCTTTCAGCTTTGCGCAGAACGACCTTGGCCTGATGGCAGTCACGCGGGCGTTTTCCGATGTGGTGGAATGGCTTTTGGATGTCACGGCGAACCTGCTTTACGGCAAAAGCCGCTGGCCGAACCTTGGCCCCATTCCCTGGATCGTGGTTGCTGTCACGGCCTTCATGGTGGGCTATGCCCTGAAAGGCTGGCGGCTGGCAGCCCTATCGGGCGGGACATTCGTCTGGATCGCGCTGATGGGACAGTGGAAATGGGCGATGGAGACGTTGTCGGTCATCGTCGTGGCAACCCCCTTTTCAGTGATGCTTGGTCTTGCGGTGGGGGTCTTGGCCTGGCGCTCGGCGCGGTTCGAGCGGGTGTTGAACCCGGTTCTGAACATCGCGCAGTCCCTGCCGCATTTCGCCTACATGATCCCGGTCGTCGTTTTCATCGGGGTCGGTCCCAAGGCCGGCGCCATCGTGACCATCATTTTCTCGGTGCCTCCGATGATCCGCATGACGATCCTCGGCCTGAAAAAGGTGCCCGAAGAGGTGATTGAGGCCGGCAAGATGTCTGGCTCTACCCGCTGGCAGCTTTTGACCCGCGTGCGGATCCCCACCGCACGGTCCGAGATCCTGATCGGGGTCAACCAGGTCATCATGCAATGCCTTGCCATGGTGGTGCTGGCCAGCTTCATCGGCATGCCGGGGCTGGGGCAAAAGCTGCTGCAGCTGCTTCAAGCGCTGAAGATCGGGTTGTCCGTGGAAATCGGCGTGACGATTGTCCTCTTGGCCGTGACGCTGGACCGCCTGTCCAAGGCCTGGGCGCTGCGCTTGCCCGAACACGCCGAGCCAAGCCCGTATTGGATAAACCGCAACCGACTTCTGCTGATCTGGCTGGGCCTTTGTGGTTTTGGCTTCGTGCTGGCACATTTCGTGCCCTATTTTCTTGAGGTTGAACGCAAGCAGGCTCTGTCCGTGGCCGGGCCAATCGATGCGCTGATGGATCAGTTCATCCGACTGATTGCTCCGGTAACAACCTGGCTGCGCTGGTTCCTGATAACCTGGGTCTTGATCCCCATGCGGGATGCCTACCTGTGGATGCCGTTCTCGGCCGTTCTGGCCTTGCTGGCGGCGATTGGCTGGGCCATCGGCGGTTTGCGATCGGCAGCGATCTGCGTGGCATTCTTCGGGTTGATCGCCATGTCCGGCTGGTGGGACCGGGCGATGATCACTGTCTACACGGTGACCATTTCCGTCGTGATTGCTGCTCTGATCGGGCTTCCACTGGGAATCTGGGCCGCCCGCAGGCCGGCACGCGCCGAACGTGTCCTGCTGATCTGCGACACGGCACAGACTTTCCCCAGCTTCATCTACCTTATCCCGGTGATAATGCTGTTTGGGGTCAGTGACGTGGCGGTGGTGGCGGCCGTTATGGTCTTTGCGACTGTGCCGATCACGCGCTACACCATTGAGGGCCTTGTCAACGTTCCGCCCGAACTGATCGAGGCAGCGGAGATGAGCGGCGCGACCAGGCGGCAAATCCTTTGGCATGTGCGCCTGCCCATGGCGCTGCCGACCATGCTGGTCGGGGCCAACCAATCCGTTATGTTTTCGCTGTTCATGGTCATCATCGCGGCCTTCATCGGTACGCAAGACCTTGGCCAGGAAATGCAGCGCGCGCTCTCGTCAACCGATGTCGGCAAGGGGCTGGTCCTGGGCCTTGCGGTGGCGTTCATGGGGCTGATGACCGACCATCTGATCACCCGTTGGTCCGAAACCCGCAAACGCGCCTTGGCGTTGTAAACGCGCGCCAAAGTGGCCGCCCTTCATCGCTTAGGACCAGGCAGATATTGGAAACAAGCTGCTAGCCGCAAGGTTTCCAGTCGACCCGTACGGCGCGTCCAATATGAATGCTGGTAACTGCGATCGACGATCTGATGATCGAGCCTGTTGGCGTGCACCTCCTCTTCTGCAAGAAATTTCATTAATCGACAGAAATTTTCAAGTCAGTTGACGTCCCAATGTGACGCCCCTACCGATCGGCGTGCAATATCTTGCGGAAAGCGAGAAAACTTGCAGAAATGGCGCTGTGCGCGTCGTCATGGGAGGAACACATGAGCTACGTCAAGGCACTGGTACTGAGCGGGGCATCGGCCGTCACGCTCCTGGGGGCTTCCCCGGCGGTCATGGCCGAAGGTGGTTTGCGCTGCGAACCGGGCGAGACCTATGTGATGAACGTCATGGTCAGCGGGCACCCGTACTGGGTGCCGGTCTTCGAAGGTTTCAAGCAGGCGGCCGAGGCGTTGGGTTGCGAGGCTGTGTTCTCGGGCACGCCGGACTATGACATCACCAAGCAGATCGCGTCGTTCGAGCAGGACCTGGTGACCAACCCCAAGGGCATCCTCTTGCACCCGATGCAGGCCGACCCGTTCATCGACCCGATCAACCGCGCGATTGATGCCGGTGTGTCGGTGACGACCTTCGCGGCGGATTCGCCCAAGTCGAAGCGGACGGCCTATATCACCTCGGACAACCTGGCCGAGGCGGCCTTTGCGGCAGAAGAGATCGTCAAGACCGTAGGCGACAGCGCGGAATATGCGGTGCTGGAGAACCCCGGCCAGTCGAACCACGACTTGCGGGTGACGGCGCTGATCGCCTACATGGAAAAGAACTACCCGAACATGAAACTGGTCGGCCGGCAGGCTACGAACCAAGACCCCAACGCGGCCTTCACCGCCGTGTCAGCGATGCTGCAGGCGAATCCGGACCTTGCCGCGCTGTGGATCCCGGAGTCGGGGTCGGCGGAAGGGGCGGTCGCAGCGGTGAAGGCCGCAGGCGACACGCTGGTGATCATCCACGCCGACATCTCTCCCACCACGCTGGAAGAGATCAAGGCGGGCAACATCCATATGGCGCTGAACCCGAACCAGGGCATCCAGGGCTTTGTCGGGTTCATGAACACTTTCCTTGGCGCGCGTCCGGGCCTGATCGACCCGTTCAACGACTACAAGACCTCGGGCTACAACCCGATGCAGATCCCCTTCGTGGACAATGGCTTTGCCGTGATCACCAAGGACAACGCCGAAAGCTTCGTGCTGGAAGCGTATATGGAAGGCCGGAACTGAGGCCCTTGCCCCGCCGCCACGGTGGCGGGGCGCACCTCACCTGGAATGACCGATGACCCTACCGCCGCCCCTTTTGCAGCTGACCGACATCGCCAAGTCCTTTGGCGCGGTCCGTGCCCTGCGTTCCGGGCAGTTCGAGCTGCGGGCGGGGGAAATCCATGCGCTGGCGGGTGAGAATGGCGCGGGCAAGTCGACGATGATGAACATCATCGACGGCATCCTGCGGCCCGACAGCGGGACGATCTGCATCGACGGGCAGCCGGTCCAAATCGACGGCCCGGCGACGGCCCAGCGTCTGGGGATCGGGTTCGTGCACCAGGAAATCGCGCTGTGCGCCGATATCTCGGTGGCCGAGAACATCTTCATGGCGGAAACTGCCCGGTCCCGGCGCAGGCTGATGGGAGGAGCTGAGATGATCGCCCGCGCGGCGAAGGTGTTGGCCCCGCTGGCCGACATTGACCCCCGGCTTCCCGCCGGGCGGTTGTCGATTTCCCAGCAGCAGCTGGTCGAGATCGCCAAGGCCCTGACGTTGGACTGCCGCATCCTGATCCTGGACGAACCCACCGCCGCATTGACCGACCATGAGGCGCAAAAGCTGTTCGGGATCATGCGGGGGCTGGCCGACCGGGGGATCGGGATCATCTACATCAGCCACCGGATGGCCGAGATTTTCCAGACCTGCGACCGCGTCACGGTGATGCGCGACGGCCAGCATATCCGTACGGACCGGACGGCCGACATAACCCCGGCCGATGTGGTGAACGCGATGGTCGGACGGCAGCTCGATGCGCTCTATCCCGCCAAGCTGGAGGGTCCGCGCGGCCCTGAGATCCTGCGTGTCGCGGGCCTGACCGACCGGCGCTATCGCGACGTGTCGTTCACGCTGCACCGGGGCGAAATCCTGGGATTTGCCGGTTTGATTGGTGCCGGGCGCAGCGAGATCGCGCGGGGCGTGACGCGGCTGGAAGGCAATGCGGTCGGGCAGCTCTGGCTGCACGAGCAGCAAGTGGCGCTTCGCGACTATGCCGACTGCATCGCCAAGGGGATCGTCTATCTGTCCGAGGACCGGAAGGGCGATGGCGTCTTTCTGGACCTGCCGATTGCCGCCAATGTCTCGGCGCTGGACTTGTCGCGGGTGGTCCGCCGTCGTGGCCTGATCGACCCCGCGCGCGAAACGGCCCAGGCGCAGCGCATCGGTGAAAGCCTGCACCTGAAGGCCGCCAGCATGGCGCACAGGGTGGCGAGCCTGTCGGGCGGCAACCAGCAGAAGGTCGCGCTGGCCAAATTGCTGGCGGTCGAGCCGAAGGTGATTTTCCTGGATGAGCCGACGCGGGGCGTCGATGTCGGGGCAAAGGCGGAAATCCACGGCATCCTGCGCGGGCTGGCTGACAGCGGGGTAGGGGTCGCAGTGATTTCGTCCGAGATGCCAGAGCTGATCGGCCTGTGCGACCGGGTGCTGGTGGTCAGCGAAGGCCGGATCACAGGTGAGTTGTCCGGCGATAGCCTTACCGAGACCAACATCATGAGCCTTGCCGCGCCCGGAGCGATGGCCCTTTCGGGAACCCTGCAATGACGACGACCCAAGACCGCAGCCTTCTGTCCCGCCTGTTCGGCGCCCGTGAAACCGGGTTGGTGCTGATCATCCTGACGTTGTTCATCCTGATGTCCTTCGCCAGCCCGCATTTCCTGACCTGGACCAACATGCGGGCAATGACGATGGCCTTCTCGGTCGAGGCGATTGTCGTGGTCGGCATGACGATCCTTCTCATCTCTGGCGGGATCGACCTGTCGGTCGGGTCAGTCACCGCACTTGCCATGGTGATCGCGGGCCTCCTGTTCCTGAACGGAGTGAACCCCTGGATCGCCTCGCTGATCGCAATTGCGGCCTGTGCCGGAATCGGGGCGGTGATGGGGTTCTTTGTGACCTATGTCGGGCTGCATCACTTCATCGTCACGCTGGCGGCTATGGTGATCGCGCGGGGCCTTTGCCTTTTGGGCACGGGCGGGAGGCCGCTGGGGCTGTTCGAACTGCCCGACAGCTTCAAATGGATCGGGATCGGGTCAATCGGTGTGATCCCGGTGGCCATCGTGATCTTTGTCATCGTCGTGGTGGTCTTCGACTTCCTTCTGCGGCGCACCACGGCCTTTCGGTTGGTCTATTACACCGGCAGCAACGAAAAGGCCGCCGCCTATTCCGGTATCCGGACCAAGCGGGTGATCTTTCTGACCACGGTCCTGTGTTCCACACTCTGCGGGGTTGCGGGCATCATCTACATGGCGCGCTTCGGGTCGGCCCAACCCACTTTCGGCGTCGGGATGGAGCTGAACGTGATTGCCGCCGCCGTGATCGGAGGCGCGAGCCTTTCGGGCGGCAAGGGCACGATCTTCGGCGCCATCCTCGGGGCGATCCTTCTGTCGCTCGTATCCTCATCGCTCGCCCTGTTGAACGTGTCGGTCTACTGGCAGGACATCATTCGGGGATCGATCCTTCTGGCCGCAGTGACGTTCGACCACTACCTCGTGAAACGACAAGCGGCAGGAGGGCGGGCATGAACGAGCTGAACGACGATTTCACCACTATGCGGCAAATGCATGCGGTGCTGGTGCGCCACTTTGTCGAGGGCCGCAAACAGGCCGAAATCGCTGAAGAGATGAACCTGTCGACCTCGAAGGTGAACAGGATCATTGCCCAGGCACGGCGCTCGGGCATGGTGAAGATCAGCATCGAGACGCCCTTCCAGCGCCTGATGGACATCGAGCGGCAACTGGCAACTACGGGGCTTGTGAAATCGGCCATCGTGTCGCCCACGGTGTCGGACAACGACGGCACGCGACTGGCGCAGGTAGGACAGGCAGCGGCCGCACATCTGGTCGAGACGCTGCGGGATGGTGACATCCTCGGGATTTCAGGTGGCAAGGCGGTTGCGGCGGTGGTCGATGCACTGTCGGTGGAACGGCCCATCGATGTGCAAGTGGTGCCACTCACCGGGGGTGTGCAGGGCAAATTCCACACCGACGTCAACAACCTTGCCTCCCGCATGGCGGAACGACTCGGCGGTCGGTCGCTCCGGCTTCATGCGCCGCTCTTTGCCGAGCGGGCCGAGCAGCGCGAGATGCTGATGAACCTGGGCGCGGTCAAGGAGGTACTGGATCTTGCCCGTCGGGCCACGGCCTGCCTGGTCGGGATCGGGTCGATCACGCAGCCGGATTCATCCTACTTTGACCTGCATCCCCTCTCAGCCCCCGACCGCGCGATGTTGCCGGGCCTGGGGGTGATGGCCGAGTTTCTGGGCCATCTGGTGCATGACCGCGGGCAGGTCGCGAACTTTGCGCTGAACCAGCGGCTGGTGGCCCTGCGGCCTGACGAGATCAAGGCCTGCGGCCGGGTGGTCGCGGTCGCGGCAGGTGAAGACAAGGTGGGACCGGTTCGGTCGGTTCTGCGCGGGGGGTATGTGTCGATGCTGGTGACCGATGAGGACACTGCGGGGCGGATACTGGCAACGGAAGGACAGACAGAGTGAGCGACATGTTGATGCGTGAGATTGCGCCAGGCCATAACGCCAGCGCGGTAGGTTTGGGGACCTGGGCCATCGGTGGATGGATGTGGGGCGGGACCGACGATGCCGCGGCTGAGGACGCGATCCGTGCGGGCCTTGATGCGGGGATCACCCTGATCGACACGGCCCCAGCCTATGGTCTTGGCCATGCCGAGGAGGTTGTTGGCCGGGCTATTCAAGGGCGGCGGGATCAGGTTGTGATCGCCACGAAATGCGGCTTGGTCTGGCACGAACAGCGTGGCCCCTACTTCTTCTCGCAAGGTGGTCATGCCGTGCACCGTGACCTCAGCCCCGCCGCGATCCGCCACGAGGTGGAGCAAAGCCTTCGGCGCCTTCAGACCGACCGGATCGACCTTTACATCACCCATTGGCAGGACCCGACCACGCCGATCCCTGAGACAGTCGCCGCGCTGAAGGCCCTTCAGGCCGAAGGGAAGATCCTGGCCTTTGCCGCCTCGAACACGTCGCCCGACGATCTGGCCGCCTATCGCGCGGCGGGGGGGATCGCAGCGGTGCAAGAGGAATACTCCATGTTGCAACGTCGGATCGAGACGACGCACCTGCCCGCCTGCCGTGAAAACAGCATCGCCGTGATGGGATATTCCGTTCTGGGCCTTGGCCTTTTGTCGGGTGGCATCACGGCGGATCGCGTGTTTGCAGGGGATGACCAGCGGCGAGAAGACCCTCGCTTTTCGCCCGAGAACCGCGGCCGTGTCGACCAGCTGATGCAGACGATCCGGCCCATTGCCGACCGCCACGGCGCCAGCCCTTCGCAGGTTGTCATCGCCTGGACATTGGCCCAACCCGGCCTGACCTTCGCCCTGTGCGGCGCGCGAAACCCCGATCAGGCGCGCGAGAACGCCAAGGCCGGGCGGCTGCACCTTACCGAAACCGACCTTGAGGACATTACCCGCGCCATCAATCGGCATCTGAGCCCCGTCACCGCCTGATACGGCCCACAGCCCTGCAAGACCATAACGGCGGAGCGCCCCTCCGCGAAGGAAGACGTCATGCCCGAAACACGCCAGCAGAGGATCGACAGAATTGCCCAAAGCCCGGCATTCGACGTGATCGTCGTCGGCGGGGGCATCAACGGCATCGGCGTGTTTCACGACCTCGCCCATCAGGGCCTGCGGGTGCTTCTGGTCGAGATGAACGATTTCTGTTCCGGCTGTTCAGCGGCTCCGTCACGCATGATCCACGGCGGGCTGCGATACCTGGAAAACGGCGAGATTTCCCTTGTCCGCGAAAGCCTGGTTGAACGGGACCGGCTGCTTCGCAACGCGCCGCACCTTGTTCGCCCCCTGCCCACGACCGTTCCCATCGAACGCTTTGCCTCGGGCCTGGCCAATGCAGCGCTCAACTTCATGGGCTTCACCGGTCGCCCCAGGCCGCGTGGCGCCTTGCCGATCAAACTGGGGCTTATGCTTTACGACGCGATAACAAGGGCCGGACGGATGTTGCCCCGCCACCGGTTCCGTGGGCGCAGGGCGACGCGATCGGCTTTCCCAGCCCTCCGCCCTTCCATCCGCTTCTCGGCGACCTATTACGACGCCTGGATTTCGCATCCCGAAAGACTGGGGATCGAACTGATCTGCGACGCCATGGCACGAAACCCGCAAGCGATTGCCTTGAATTATGCGCGTCTTACCCATGGCGACGGCAGGCTGGTCCTGACCGATGGGGAGACCACGCAACCCATTGCGGTCAGCGCACGAATGATCGTCAACGCGACCGGCGCCTGGATAGACGAAAGTGCCGCGACCCTTGGTGCCCGGCTGAACGAGCGGCTTGTGTCGGGCACCAAGGGATCGCACCTCATCCTGGAAAACCCCGCGTTGATGTCGGCGCTGAGCGGTCAGATGATCTACTTCGAACACAGCGATGGACGCGTCTGCATTGTCTTTCCCTACCTTGGTCGTGTGCTTGTCGGCTCGACTGACCTGCGGGTGAACACGGCCGGAAGGACGGCCTGTAGCGTGGAGGAACGCGACTACATCCTCGCGGCGCTGCAAGGGCTCTTTCCGGCTATCGCCATCTCTGCCGACCAGATCGTCTATTCCTACGCTGGTATTCGCCCGTTGCCGGTCAGCGATGCCGACTTCACCGGGCGCATCTCGCGCGGGCATACGGTGCGCAAATTGCACGGCGCAGTGCCGCAGATCGGCATGGTGGGTGGCAAATGGACCACCTACCGTGCCTTTGCCGAGGAAACGGTCGATGCGGTGCTGGCCGATCTGGGTCTTGCCCGGCAGGTCAGCACCCGCGACATGCCCATCGGGGGGGGCGCTGGCTTTTCTGAGGATCTGGCCGCCAACCTTGTCACCTCGCACGGGCTGAGTGCCGAACGTGCAGCGCATCTTGTGGACCTTTACGGCGCGCGGGCCGCTTCGGTCGCTGATTTCTGCACCCGGGATGACCGCCCCTTGCCTGGCATTGCGATGACCGAAGGCGAGGTGCTTTGGGCCATCCGGCAGGAACAGGCGCTGCACCTTGACGACGTGTTGCAGCGGCGCAGCCCGCTGGCCATTCGCGGACTTCTTTCCATGCCACTGATCACCGCTGCAGCCCGGGTCATGGGCAGCGAACTTGGCTGGTCTGCAGCCGAGACACACACAGAAATCACCTGCTTTCTCAGCGATCTTGAAACCTGGCACGGGGTCACCTTGGCCCCGAAAGGAGCCTTCTGATGAAAATCTCGCCCAAGGTCCGGATGAACCGACTGTTTCGAAACGGCGGTTGCCTTGACGTGGCCGTCGATCATGGCGTCTGCAACGAACCAAGCTTTCTGAACGGGCTTGAAGACATGCCGCGCGTGGTCGACATGCTGGTGGGTGCCCGACCCGATGCGATCCAGTTGACCTATGGCCAAGCCGACCTGCTGCAGTCGAGGCCCGAAACGGACAAACCTGCACTGGTCCTGCGGCTTGACATGGGCAACCCCTACAACGCGACCCGTCATCGGGTGATGTGGGCCGAACTGCAGAACGCCGCCGACCCTGTGCTGCCCGCCGTGCAGATGGATGCGGCCTGCGTGGTGGTCAACCTCTTCATGCTGCCAGACGAGCCGGACCTCTTCCGTCAATGCATCCAGAACATCGCCCGCGTGCGCGAGGATTGTACGCGCTACGGCATGCCGCTGATGATCGAACCCCTGGTCATGCTGCCCAACGATGTTCGCGGCGGGTATCAGGTCGACGGCGACGCCGAGAAGATCGTCACACTCGTCCGGCTGGCCACCGACATGGGGGCCGATATCATCAAGGCCGATCCCACCACTGACCCGAGGGAGTTCCACCGGGTCGTCGAGGCGGCTCGCGTGCCGGTGCTGGCGCGCGGCGGTGGGAAAGAGGACTTGCGGCTTGTTCTGGAAAAGTCCGCCGCTCTGGTAGAACAGGGCGCAAGGGGCCTCGTCTACGGGCGCAACATCTATCAACACGCGAACCCCAAAGCTGTCCTGGCGGCGCTGATGGCAATCATCCATCAGGGTGCTGACGGCGCGGGTGCGTGGGAGGTCTACAACCGTGGCGCCTGACCTGCTTCTGGGCATCGATATCGGCAATACGGTCGTCAAGGCGGTGCTGTTTGATTTGGCAGGCCGTCAGTTGGCCCGGCATGGCGTGGACGGCACCACGCTCAAGCCCGCGCCGGGCATGGTGGAGCGCCCGGTGGCCGAGCTTTGGGCCAATGCGCAGGCAGCGATTGCGGGCTGTCTGGAAAAGGCCAGTGTCAACCCGGACCGGATCGCCGCGATCGGTCTCGCCGGTCATGGCAACGGACTTTACCTGCTGGATAGGGCAGGGGAGCCGCTTCTGGGAATTCAGTCCCTCGACAGCCGCGCCGCAGCTTTGTCCATCGAACTTGACTGTGCCGTTGGAGCTGACTTGCACCGCATCTGCGGTCAGCGCCCCTGGCCGTCGCAGACACCCACGCTGCTCGCCTGGGTCAAGGCGCATCAACCGGAGGTCTATGCCCAGGCCGGAACCCTTTGCTTTGCCAAGGACGTCATCGGCTGGAAGCTGACCGGCCAGCGGGCAACCGACGTGTCTGACATGTCCGGGGCGGGTCTGCTGCGTTTGCCGGAAGCGGAGTACGACGCGGGCCTCTTGTCGCTGTATGGTCTCTCGGACGCCATGCCACTGTTGCCGCGCCTCGGTCAGCCGACCGAGGTTGTCGGCCATGTCACAGCCATTGCAGCATCGGCAACCGGGCTACGCGAGGGTATTCCGGTTGTCGCAGGATACTTCGATGTCGTGGCCTCGGCCCTTGGGTCAGGTGCAATAGGGGCGGGAACGGCTTCGATCGTCCTCGGCAGCTGGTCGATCAACCAGGTTTTTGCCGATACTCCTGCGCAAGATCCTAATGTGTTCATGGTCGCTGCATTCGGTCCCGGCCGATTTGCCAACATGGACAACAGCGCCACCTCGGCGGCCAACCTGGAGTGGTATGTCCGAACCCTGATCGAACGTGATGGCCATACGGGCGACGCCTTTGCCCAGGTCAATGCGCTTGTAGGCCAGGCGACCATCGGTCCCGAAGATCCGATGTTCCACCCGTTCCTCTACGGCGGCAGACATGGAGCGCACCAGCGCGGCGGCTTCTATGGTCTCGCAGGGTGGCATGACGAAGGCTACCTGCTGCGCGCCTTGTACGAAGGTGTCGCATTTGAACACCGCCGCCATGTCGAGGTGCTGACAACGACCGGATCTGGCATCGGCCAGGTCTTTCTGTCCGGCGGCGGCACAAGATCACCCCACTGGCCGCAGATGATGGCCGATGTGCTGGGCCTTCCGGTTCGCCTTGGGACCGCCGAGGAAACCGGCGCGCTTGGCGGTGCAATCGCCGCAGCGGTCGGCATCGGTCTTTATCCAAGTGAAGAAGCCGCAGTCGCTGCGATGACAACGCAACGGGCACTGCTGTCGCCCGACCCTGATCGCAAGGCGTTGCATGACCGCCGCTTCGCAGTCTGGCAGCGCCTCATCGCCGCGCTGGAGCCGCTTTGGGCCGACCTTGCAGATCTGGGACAGCCATGACGGATGAAGGGGATTACGACTACATCATCATCGGTGCTGGAACGGCAGGCTGCGTGCTGGCCAACCGGCTGACCGCAGACGGCAAGACCCGCGTGCTGCTTCTGGAGGCCGGGGGATCGGACCGCTATCATTGGGTGCAGATCCCGGTCGGCTATCTTTACTGCATCGGCAATCCGCGCACCGACTGGATGATGAAGACCGCGGCCGAGCCCGGTCTGAACGGTCGCAGCTTGAGCTACCCACGCGGCAAGGTGCTGGGCGGCTGCTCTTCGGTCAACGGCATGATCTACATGCGCGGTCAGGCAGCGGACTACGACCATTGGCGGCAGCTGGGCAATCCCGGCTGGGGCTGGGACGATGTGCTGCCCTATTTCCGCCGGTCCGAGGATCATTGCGACGGCGAAAGCCCGATGCATGGTGCGGGCGGCGAATGGCGGGTGGAACGTCAAAGGCTCAGCTGGGAGATTCTGCGCGCCGTTCAGGAAGGGGCAAAGGAATTCGGCATCCTGCCCCGCGATGATTTCAACGATGGATCGAACGAAGGTTCGGGCTTCTTTCAGGTGAACCAGTCGCGCGGCCTGCGCTGGAACACAGCGCGCGGGTTCCTGCGCCCGGCGATCCGGCGCGGCAACCTGCGCGTTGTGACACATGCGATGGTGCGCCGCATCACGCTTGATGGCCGCCGCGCGACTGGGGTTGAATGGCTGGCCGACAACGCCTCGTTCCGGGCCCGCGCCGGGGCCGAGGTGATCCTTTCAGCAGGTGCAATCAACAGCCCGAAGATATTGGAGCTTTCGGGGATAGGCCAGCCGGCGCGTCTGTCAGCGCTGGGCATCGCCGTTGCGCATGACCTGCCCGGCGTGGGCGAAAACCTGCAGGACCACCTCCAGATCCGCACCGTCTTCAAGGTGCGCGGAACGTCGACACTGAACGACATGGCAGGCAATCTGTTCGGCAAGGCGCGCATCGCTTTGCAATATGCACTGACCCGAAGCGGGCCGATGTCGATGGCTCCAAGCCAGTTCGGCATGTTCACGAAGTCAGGTCCTGACCGCGAAACGCCCGACCTCGAGTATCACGTCCAGCCCTTGTCGACCGACCGGCTGGGCGATCCACTTCATCCCTTCCCGGCGATCACGGTTTCGGTCTGCAACCTACGACCGACCTCAGTCGGCAGCGTCCATGCGACGACATCTGGCCCCGAGGTCCAGCCCGACATCCGCCTCAACTACCTTGCTACCGCCGAGGACCGCCGCGTTGCCGTGGCTTCAATTCGGCAGGCACGCCAGATCATGACTGCCCAAGCCCTGCGCCCTTACGCACCGGAAGAATTTCTCCCGGGGCAAACCGTCACAACCGATGCCGAACTTGCCGCGAAGGCTGGTGACATTGCGACCACGATCTTCCACCCGGTCGGCACCTGTAGGATGGGAAGCGACCCCGCTTCCGTCGTGGACCCCCAGCTGAAACTGCGTGACATAGGCGGCCTGAGGGTCGTCGATGCCTCGATCATGCCCCGCATCGTGTCAGGCAACACGGCGTCGCCGGTCATCATGATCGCCGAACGCGCTGCTGACCTAATCCGCGGCCGCATCTAAATAGAGGATCACATGCCGCATTCCACAATGGTATTCGCAGGTGTTGAGGCCGCAGAGGCCGATGCCGAAATGGTGTTTCGCCGTTGAGCATCTAGTCCGCCAGTTGCGGCTGGAATTGGGCTGTGCGCTCTTTGAAGCGCACCGATCCTTTTGATCAATCACGAAGGATGGGAAGCAAGCACATCGTGGATCGCTGCACCTCAAATGGTTCAAGGCAGCAACCGGACGGATGAACCGTTTGGCAGGGCAGCAACGAACAAGGCCAGACCGCCCAAGAAGCATTCGAGAAGTAAGCACCAGTCTCGTCGGGATTGAGGGGGGGCCGTTCCTCACTGCATACGGCAAATGCCTGTCCGTCATGCTTTATCAGTCACCTCGGCCGCAGTGGATGGCGGCGGTCAACACAGCAACCCAGATTAGTAGCAGCCCTTGACCATGGCCGCAGCGAGGGTTCGCTTTGAGCCCATTGCGGTGATCCATCTACCCTGTAGGTTCTATGAACAAAGGCCGGGGTCGAAAGTGTTCCCAGAAGACACAGTCTATTTCTATGCTCAGACGGATGACTTCGCGGAGTTCTCCAACTTTGCCCCGTATGGCGTTGCGGTCGATGGTCTCTGGTGGCCAACCGTCGAACATTGCTTTCAGGCGCAGAAGTTCGACGACCCGGGCTATCGTGAGAGAATCCGCCAAGCGCGCAGGCCGAAAGATGCAAAGGTCCTTGGAATGACGCGCCAGCTTCCGCTGAGGCCTGACTGGGAAACTGGCAAGAACGGGGTAATGCTCGATGCAGTGCGCATCAAGTTTCAGACGCACGCAAAGCTGGCGCGGCTGCTTCTGTCGACAGGCGAGCGCATGATTGTGGAAAACGCACCTGCAGATTTTTACTGGGGCTGCGGGTCTGATGGGTCAGGTTTGAACAAGCTTGGACAAACTCTAATGAAGGTGCGAGAGGAACTTCAGCGACAGAACCCCCCGGCTGCTGCCAAAGACCGCTTCGTGTAAAAATCCCTTGAACGGCATGAGCCTCCGTCAGCCCGGAATCGACGCGCTCTTGCGCCGCCTGGCAGCACCCGACCGCCCCCTCCGGCAGGTTCTTTTGACCGATCTTTTGCGTGTTTCGTCCAGCGGCTGAAGGCTGTGGGCCATGCAGACCGTCCCTGGGGCCAAGGTTAGCCATTGACTTCGGCGTTCCGGCTTCCTCCAATCGGGGGAGGACCTGACCTTGTGACGGTCAGCTTTCTCAATGAACAATGACAGGGAGATGGACAATGCTTCTGAAGCATGGATTTGGCCGTGCGGCGGTCTTTGCCGCTTTGATGGCTGGCACTGCACCCATGGCGCTGATGGCTGAGACGCCGGCGGATACGCTGGTTGTGGCAGATGCGATCGATGACATCGTCTCGATCGACCCGCATGAGGCGTTCGAATTCTCGGGCACCGATTTGAACAACAACACTTACGACTCGCTGATCGAGCTTGATCCGACCAAGCCGGGCGAGCTGGTGCCGGGCCTGGCGGAAAGCTGGGCCGTGGCCGATGACGGGATGACTTACACCTTCAAGGTTAAATCCGGCATTACCTTCTCCAGTGGCAACCCGATGACCGCCGAGGACGCGGCAGGGTCGCTGCGCCGGGTGGTCAAGCTGAACAAGACACCGGCCTTCATCCTGACCCAGTTCGGCCTGACGCCGGAAAACGTGGATCAGATGATCACGTTTGACGGGGATACGGTCACCATTAAGACCGACAAGGAATATGCGCCGTCCTTCGTCTACAACTGCCTGACTGCCGGTGTGGCAAGCATCGTCGACATGAAGACCGTCATGGCCAATGAAGTCGAAGGCGACATGGGCAATGCCTGGCTGAAGGCGAACAGCGCCGGTACCGGGGCATATGTGCTGCGGTCGTTCAAGCCGAACGAAGGCTATGTGCTGGAAGCCCGCGCTGGCCACTGGCGCGGCGATGCAAAGATCAAGAACGTGTTCATGCAGCACGTCCCGGAAGGTGCAACGCAGCGCCTCTTGCTGGAAAAGGGTGATATTGACGTTGCCCGCGAAATGACCCCGACCGACATCGCGGGCGTTACCGGCAATCCCGATATCGTGGTCCAGAATGACGTCGGCGGCCAGGTCTACTATCTGGCGCTGAACCAGAAGAAGGCCGAGCTTGCGAACCCCAAGGTGCAGGAAGCCATGCGCTGGGCGGTCGATTATGCCGGCATGACCGACAGCATCCTGAAAGGGCAGTGGGTCGTCCACCAGTCCTTCCTGCCGCAGGGTTTCCTGGGCGCGCTGACCGAAACGCCCTATAGCCTGGACGTCGAAAAGGCCAAGGCGCTGATGGCGGAATCCGGGGTGACCCTGCCGTTGGAGGTGAAGTTCACCGTCCGCAACAACCAGGAACGGCTGGATATCGCCACCTCGCTGCAGAACACCTTCGCTCAGATTGGCATCAATCTGGTGCTGGACGTGGGCGATGGCGCGCAGGGGCTGGAGGTCTATCGGGGCCGCCTGCACGAGATGACGCTGCAGACCTGGGGGCCGGATTATCCCGACCCGCATACCAACGCCTCGACCTTCGCGCAGAACCCCGACAACAGCGATGAGGCCGGGAACACCGGATACCTCGCATGGCGCACCGCATGGGAGCCGGGTGAGTTGCACGCGATGACCGACGCTGCGGTGGTCGAGAAAGACACCGAAAAGCGCAAGGCGATGTATGAAGAGATCCAGCGCAAGCACCGCGATGGGTCGGCCTTCGTGATGATGTTCCAGCAGGCGCGGCAAGAGGCGATGCGCGCCAATGTGCAGAACTTCTTTGCCGGTGGGGCGACCGACTCGGCGTCCTACTGGACCGTCACCAAGTAAGCGACCGGGCCGCCCCCTGTCTTGGGTGGCGGCCCAGTTTTCCGCATGACCGGCATTCCCGCATCGCCCCCGCGTTCCCGCATCGCCCCGCTTCTGGGGCAGATCGCGCTTGGGGTTGGCACCCTGGCCATCACCCTGCTGGGGCTGCTCTTGATCACCTTCATCATCGCGCGCATCGTGCCGACGGACCCAGTATTGTCGATCGTCGGCGAACGGGCCACCCCGGCACAGATTGCGGCGATCCGTGACAAGCTGGGGCTGGACCTGCCGCTGTGGCAACAGTTCTTCATCTACGTCCGCGATGCGCTGCAGGGTGACCTTGGCACCTCGATCCGCACAGGCCAAAGCGTCACCGCAGAAATCGCGCGCTATTTCCCCGCCACGTTGGAGCTTGCCACTTTGGGTACGATCTTCGGCACCCTTGTCGGCGTGCCTGCGGGCGTCTTGGCCGCGACCCGGCCCGGCAGCATTGCCGACCAGATCGTGCGGGTGGTGGGCCTGATGGGCTATTCGATGCCGGTCTTCTGGCTGGGGCTGATCGGCCTTCTGGTGTTCTACGGCAAGCTGGACTGGGTGTCCGGGCCTGGCCGACTGGACCCGACCTATGACATGATGATGCAGTTCACCTTGACCAGCTACACCGGCATGATCCTGATCGACGCAGCGCTGAACGGCGCCTGGGACGTTTTTGCCAATGCCGTCAGCCACATCATCCTGCCGGCGGGCCTTCTGGGCTATGTCTCGATGGCCTATATCAGCCGGATGACCCGCAGTTTCATGATGAACGAGCTTGGGCAGGAATACATCACCACCGCCCGGGTCAAGGGCATGCCGGAATGGCGGGTGATCTGGGTGCATGCGATGAAGAACGTCCTAGTGCCGCTGATCACGGTGATCGCGCTGTCTTACGCATACCTCCTGGAGGGGTCTGTCCTGACCGAGACGATCTTTGCCTGGCCGGGGCTTGGCAGCTACATCACCGACGCCCTCTTTGCCGCCGACATGCCGGCGGTGCTGGGCGGCACGGTCGTGGTGGGGGTGGTGTTCGTGACGCTGAACATGGCGTCCGACATCCTCTATCGTCTGGTTGACCCAAGGGCGCGGGCATGACGGCGCTGCGCAGCTGGCTTAGCGACCCGAACCCCGCCTCACGCCGGCAGGCGCGACTGGGGCAGGCCTGGCTTGCCTGGCAGCGCATAAGGCGCAACCGGCTTGCGATGGCGGGGCTGGTGATCGTCGGCATCCTTTTGGTGGTTGCGGCCCTGGCGCCCTGGATCGCGCCGCATGACCCCCTGACACAGGACCTGTCGCGCCGTCTGTTGCCGCCGGGTACCCCGGGCAACCTGCTGGGCACCGATGATTTCGGTCGCGATATCCTGAGCCGCATCATCCATGGCGCGCGCATTACGCTGTACATCATCGCGCTGGTGGCCGTGACTGCGCCGGTCCTTGGCCTTTTGATCGGCACGGTGGCGGGCTATTTCGGCGGCTGGATCGATGCCACGCTGATGCGCCTGACCGATATCTTCCTGGCCTTCCCGCGCCTGATCCTGGCGCTGGCGCTGGTCGCGGTGCTGGGGCCGGGGATTGAGAATGCGGTCCTTGCCATCGCGCTGACCGCCTGGCCGCCCTATGCACGGGTGGCGCGGGCTGAAACGCTGACCGTCCGATCCTCGGACTACATCGCCGCGATCCGGCTGCAGGGGGCCTCCGCCCCACGGATCATCGCGGGGCATGTGGTGCCGATGTGCCTGCCTTCGGTCATCATCCGGGTGACGCTGGACATGGCCGGGGTGATCCTGATTGCGGCGGGCCTGGGGTTTCTGGGCCTTGGCGTCCTGCCGCCCGCGCCGGAATGGGGGCTGATGATCTCGACCGGGCGGAAGTATCTGTTTGAGCAGTGGTGGGTGGCGACCATGCCGGGTCTGGCGATCTTCATCGTCAGCCTCGGCTTCAACCTTCTGGGCGACGGCTTGCGCGATGTCCTTGACCCGAGGAGCACCAGCCGATGAGCCTTCTGGACGTCAAGAACCTGCGCGTGACCTTTGATAGCGAAACCGGCCCGGTGCAGGCGGTGCGGGGGGTGTCCTTCTCGCTGGGGCACGAACGGCTGGGGATCGTCGGCGAAAGCGGGTCCGGCAAGACGATGACCGGGCGCGCGGTGCTGCGGCTGATCCGGCCGCCGGGGCGGGTGGAAGCCGACGTGATGACCTTTGACGGGCAGGACCTGCTGAATCCGAGCGAGCGGGAGATGCGCGCCCTGCGAGGCAAGCGTATCGGCATGGTGATGCAGGACCCGAAGTACAGCCTGAACCCAGTGATGACCGTTGGCCGCCAGCTGACCGAAGGCCTGCGCCTGCGCGACAAGCTGGGGCGGGCGGATGCGACGGCCAAGGCCATCGCCGCGCTGGACGCGGTGCAGATCCGCGACCCGGCCCGTGTGATGGAGGCCTACCCGCATGAGCTTTCGGGCGGCATGGGCCAGCGCGTGATGATCGCGATGATGCTGATCCCAGAACCGGATTTGCTGATCGCCGATGAACCGACGAGTGCCCTGGATGTGACCGTGCAGGCCGAGGTGCTGTCGATCCTGGACGGGCTGGTGCGCGACCGTGGGATGGGCCTGATCTTCATCAGCCACGACCTGCGGCTGGTGGCGCGGTTCTGCGACCGGGTGCTGGTGATGCACAAGGGCGTGGTGGTCGAAGAGGTGGCCGCTGCCAACTTGCTTGAGGCAAAGCACCCCTACACCCGCGGCCTTCTGAATTGCCTGCCGCGGATCGGTGGCCCGCGCGGTCCCTTGCCGGGACTGGACCGTACCGGGGCCTGGGCGACAGAGGGTGCACCATGACCGTGCCCCTTCCAAAGACCGCCGCGCGCCGGAGTTTTGAAAAACTCCGGTCCGGACCCTTTGAAGGGTCCGGTGCGATTTCTTCCAAGAAATCGCCCCCATGCCCGCAGGTCCGCGCATGAGCCTGATCGAGGTGGACAACCTGACCGTGACCTTCCGCGCCAAGGGGCGTGAGGTGCGGGCGGTCGACAGTGTCAGCCTGACGGTCGGGGCGCGCGAAAGCTATGGGCTGGTCGGGGAAAGCGGGTCGGGCAAGTCCACCATCCTGCGGGCGATCTGCGGCATGGCCCCGGTCACCGGCGGCACGATCCGCATCGGGGGCGAGGTTCTGCCTAATCCGCGCGGCCGGGCGTTTTCGACCCGGGTGCAGATGGTGTTTCAGGACCCCTACGCCAGCCTGCACCCGCGCCACACCATCGACCGCACGCTGTCGGAGCCGTTGGCAATTCACGGCCTGCCGGGCCGCGATACCCGCGTGGTGCAGGCGCTGACCGATGTAGGCCTGCCGCCCGCATTCCGCTTTCGCTATCCCCACCAGCTGTCCGGCGGACAGCGCCAGCGCGTGGCCATTGCCCGCGCCCTGATGCTGAAGCCGCAGATCCTGCTGCTGGACGAGCCGACCAGCGCGCTGGATGCCTCGGTCCAGGCTGAGGTGCTGAACCTGCTGAACCGGCTGCGCGCCGAACAAGGACTGACCTTCCTGATGGTGTCGCACGACCTCGCGGTGATTGACCACATGTGTGACCGGATCATGGTTCTGCAGCATGGCCGCACCGTCGAAGAAATCTCGCGTGACGATCTTGCCAACGCACGCATGACCACCCCCTACGCCCGCAGCCTGTTCGACGCCAGTGCCGACCGGATGCTCGGCACCACCCCGGAGCCCACCCGATGATCCCCGTTTTCGACGGCCACAACGATATCCTCCTCCGCCTGCTGCTGGACCCCGCCCGGCGTGAGGAGATTTTCCTGAAAGGTGAGGGCAAGGGCCATCTGGACCTGCCGCGCATGCAGGCCTCGGGCTTTGCGGGCGGGTTCTTTGCGATCTACCTGCCGTCGCCCACCGCGCATGACGACCCGGATTTTCAGGCGCTGATGCAGAACCCGCCCTACAATCTGCCACTGCCGGACCTGATCCCGTTCCGCGATGCCATCCACCCGGCCACCATGATGGCGGGGCACCTTCTGTGGATGGAGCGCGCGTCACAAGGCGCGCTGAAGGTCTGCCGGACGGCGGTTGAAGTGCGGGAGTGTCTGGCTTCCGGGATCATCGCCGCCCTGATGCATATGGAAGGGGCCGAGGCGATTGATGAAAGTCTGGACTCCCTGCACCTTTTCCACGCCATGGGCCTGCGGTCGCTGGGGCCGGTCTGGTCGCGCCCAACGATCTTTGGCCATGGCGTGCCCTTCGCCTATCCCGCCAGCCCGGACACCGGGCCGGGGCTGACCGACGCGGGCAAGCGGCTGGTCGCCGAATGCAACCGCTTGCGGATCATGCTGGACCTCAGCCACATGAACGAGGCCGGGTTCAACGATGTGGCCCGCCTGTCGGATGCGCCGCTGGTCGCCACCCATTCCAACGCCCATGCGATCTGCCCCTCGACCCGCAACCTGACCGACCGGCAGTTGGCGGTGATCCGTGACAGCGGCGGGATGGTGGGGCTGAACTTCTCGGTTTCCTTCCTGCGGCCGGACGGGCGTCAGCTGGAAGTGACGGGGTGGGACCCGATCCTGCGCCAGATGGATTACCTTCTGGAGCGGCTGGGGGAGGATCACCTTGGCTTCGGCTCTGACTACGACGGCTGCACGACGCCTGCGGTGATCGGCGATGTGACCGGCCTGCCGCGCCTTCTTCAGGCGCTGGCGGACCATGGCTACGACCGTCCGCTCTTGGAAAAGCTGGCGCAGGCCAACTGGCTGGCCCTGTTGGACCGGACGCTGTAGCGGCCCGCGCCGGCGGGCGTTTAGTCCGCAAGGGGCGTGCAGGCCTGAGGCAACAGCCATGGGCCAGAGGTCGGCAGTTGATTCATCGCGATCCGGCAGGCATAGGCTTGGCCCAGAAGGCCTGGCTGCATGACGCTGTCCGGCGTGCCCTCGGCGGCAAGCTGGCCGTCCACCAGCATCACCATGCGGTCGGCGAACATCGCGGACAGGTTCAGGTCGTGCATGACCGCGATCACCCCGCCACCGGCATCGGCAAACCCTCGCGCCAGACGCATGACAGACAGCTGGTGGCCTAGGTCAAGGCTGGCGACGGGTTCATCCAGGAACAGCCAGCGCGGGCCAAGCGGGCCGACCGGCTGCCAGACCTGCGCCAGCGCGCGGGCGAGGTGGGCGCGCTGACGTTCGCCCCCCGACAGCGTCTGGAAGGCGCGGGCGCCGTGGTGGTGCAGGCCCACGGCGGCCAGCGCTTGGGCCACAAGACCGGAGTCGGTAGAAAAATCGCCAGCTTCCTGACCCATCGCCACCACCTCGGCCACGGTGAAGGCGAAGGCGACGTGCGTGTCCTGCGGCAGAACGGCGCGCAGGCGGGCGAGGCGGGCAGGGGACAGGGCGGCGGTGTCTTGCCCGTTCAGCCTTACGCTTCCCGTATAGGCAACCTCACCCAATGCCGCGCGCAGAAGCGTGCTTTTGCCGGCGCCGTTCGGCCCGCAGACGGCCAGAACTTCGCCCGGTCGGACGGAAAGGGTGATCCCGGTCAGGGCGGGCCTACGGGCAAGGGTGACATGAAGATTGTCGATCTGCAGCATGTCAGCCACACCCTCCGCCGCGCTGGCGGAGAAGGATCCACAGGAAGACCGGCGCGCCGATCAGGGCGGTGATGATGCCGATGGGCAGCTCGGCCGGGGCGACGATGCGGCGCGACAGGATATCGGCCAATACCAGCAGGCCCGCGCCAAGCAGGGCCGCGTTCGGGATCAGCCGGTGATGGTCAGGGCCGGTGGCCAGCCGCAAGAGGTGCGGCACGACAAGGCCGACAAAGCCGATGCCACCTGAGACCGCGACCGCCGCCCCTGTCATGGCAGCTGCGCCCAGGATCGCGCCGCCCTTCAGGCGCTGCACGTCGATCCCAAGGTGCCGGGCCTGCGCCTCGCCCAGGGCCAAGGCGTTCAGCCCGCGCGCAAGCCTGGGGGCAAGGGCAAGGCCAAGTGCGACCAGCGGCAGGATGGCCACAAGTTTGGCCCAGGTCGCCCCGGCGAGGGACCCCATCGACCAGAAGGTCAGATCGCGCAACTGGGTGTCGTCGGCCAGATAGACCAGCACCCCGGTCGCGGCCCCCGCCAGTGCGCCAAGGGCGATGCCGGCCAGAAGCATCGTCGCCACCTCGGTCCGCCCGCCGGAGGTGGCTACTCGGTACAGTGCTAGGGTTGCAGCAAGGCCGCCCAGGAAGGCGGCCAAGGGCACGATCCAAGTCCCGACAAAGTCTAGAACCGCCGCTGGCAATAGCCCGCCGAGGACGATCGCCAGCACCGCTCCAAGCCCCGCCCCGGCGTTGATGCCAACGATCCCGGGATCGGCCAGCGGGTTGCGAAACAGGCCCTGCAGCAGCACCCCGGCGACGGCCAGGGCCGCGCCTACTGTCAGACCCATGGCCAAGCGCGGCAGGCGGATGTCGTAAAGGACAACCTGGTCCCGCGCCGAAAGCCCCGCGCCAAAGGCCGCGCGCGCAAGGTCACCGGCCCCAAGGCCAGCTGCCCCGCTGGTCAGGGACAGTGCCGAGGCAAAGGTCACGAAAGCTGCCAGCGCAAGGGTCAGCGGGGGCAGGGTGGGTCGGCGGGAAGGGCGGGCCAGATCGGGGGAAAGCGTGACCATCGCCTTAGCCCTTCCCGCCATACAACAGGTCGTGCAGGGTCTTGGCCGCATCAGGCGTGCGGGGGCCGAAGCCCAGCAGCAACAACCCGTCCATCCGCAGGATTGCGCCAGCTTCGGCGGCAGGTGTGGCCGCGAGTGCAGGATGCGACAGCACCGCCGCGTCCGTGATGGCAAGGTCACCTCCGCGGTCCATCATCAGGATCACGTCCGGGGCGGCGGCCAGCACGGCCTCATCCGTCATGGGTTTGTAGCCTTGAAAGCCGGTGCCGGCGTTGATCCCTCCGCCAAGACGGATGATCGCCTCGGCCTTGGTGCCTTCGCCCCCGGCCATGACGCGCCCGCCTTGCAGCGACAGGATGAAAAGCACCCGTTTCGGCGCGGTCACGGTGGCGGCGCGGGCCTCGGCCTCGGCCAGCCCGGCGCTGACACGGGCGGCCAGAGCCACCCCTTCCGGGGCGAGGTCCAGCGCGGCGGCAACGGCTTCGATCCGGCGGGGGATGTCAGCGGGGCCAGTTACTTCGGGCAGGGTTATGAAACGGATGCCGGAGGCCGCCAGCACGGCGACGGCTTCGGGCGGGCCACCGGTGTCCTCGGCGATCACAAGGCCAGGGTCCAGTGCAAGCACGTTCTCAGCCGACAATGCGCGGACATAGCCCACATCGGGCAACTCCAGCACGCCGGCCGGGTAGGTGGAGGTGCTGTCGCGCGCGACGATCCGGGCTTCGGCGCCAAGCGCCACGGCAATTTCGGTCACCGCGCCGCCCAGGGTGATGACGCGGTCATTGCCGCCCGCCATCGCCACTGTGGTGAAAAGGCAAAAGGCCAGGGCCGCAAGGAGGTTTGAGCGGGCGGTCATACCGACACCTCTTCCAGCCGGGGCAGGCTGGCGACAAGGGCGTTCCACGGGTCTGCAGGCGTGTTCTTGCGATAGCCGAATAGTTGCAGGATCAGGTCGCCATCGGCGGCGAAGGCTTCCACGCTCCACACATCGCCGGTGCGGGTGGGTTTCCAGACGCGGTAGACCTCGGCCAGCCGGTCGGCGCGGAGATGCAGGTTGAAGCGCGGGTCGATCACGTTGATCCAGGGGCCCATCGGCACGATGTTCGCAATCGGACCGCCGTGAATCTGGATGCAGCCAGCGTTGCCGACGAAGACCATCATCGGAATCTGCCCCTTGGCCGCCCTTTGCAGGGTTTGGGTGACCGCTTCAGGCTCCAGCCGCTGGACGTAAGGCGTGCCTGCCGCGCGGTAGGCGCCCAGGCGGTTCATCCCGTGATCCTTCACCAGCCTGAGGAACTGATGCGTGTCGGTCATCGCGTCCCAGGCGCGCCGCAGGGCGGGGGCGTCGCCATTGGTCCCCAAGGCTGGTTCAACCGGGCGACGGGGGGCAAGGTCAAGGGCGGCCCATTGCTCGGCCAGGCGCATATTGCCCAGAAGATCGGCCCAAAGGTCATGCCGCGACTGATCGCCGAGATACACCTTGTGGACCGCGTCCCCGGCGGCATCGAACACCTGCAGGCTGCGCCTCGGACCTTCCGCGCCGGGTTCCTGCACCGCGAAGGCATGGACCCAATGGTCAGAGAAGATCCGCAGGTCAATCTCGGGGTCCAGGACCATCGCGGCGAAGGGGCCGGTGCGGTAGTCCGAATACCGGCCTCGGCGTTCATGGACGCAGTGGTCGTTCCGGGTCAGGGCCATCACATCGCCAAGCCGACCGACCCAAGGGATCAGGCGGTCCGGGTCAGCGGTGATGGCCGTTGTGCCGTGGCCAAGGTGGGCGGCGACCAGATCAGCCTCGGCGATCTGGTGGAGGGCCGCAAAGTCGCGGGCACGCGCTTTCGGGTTCTCAGCGCGCAGGGCGCGAATCTCGTCTGGGCCAAGCCGGGCCATGGGGCATCCTTTCGTGTTCCAATCGGGCGCGTCACTGGCGAAAGGCTGGGGCGCAGGGGGGTATCCGGCGCGGGCGGCGAATACTTGACAATAACAGTCACCAATTCTAGGAATCATTTCCTGACAGTTCAAGTCAGAAAATTCTGCCGCCAGCCCGCGCCTTTCTAGCCATGGCCAGCCCTTCCGCAGACAAGACCCGAAGGGACAACCATGACGACCGACCAGCGACCCGCAACACGCGGGCTTTTCCTGACCACAGCCCTGGCCCTTACACTGGCCGCCCAGCCCGCCGCGGCACAGGACGAAGGCGAGGGGCTTTTCCAGATGCTTGGCCGCATTATCCTTGGCACCGGCACGGGCCGGGTGGCCATCGACACGCCGCAAGCCGTGACCGCGCTGGACGCCGCCGAGCTGAAGGCCCGCCAACCCAAGACTCTGGCGGACGTCTTCAAGGGCGTGCCGGGGGTGCAGACGGCGGGGGCCTCGGCCCGCATGCTGGGGCAGGCCTTCAACATCCGGGGGATCGGCAATGCCGAACAGGTCGCCTCGGAAGAGCGGATCAAGGTGACGGTCGACGGCGCGCCCAAGTTCTTTGAGGCGTACCGCGTGGGGTCATTCTTTTCGGACCTGGAGCTTTACAAGCGGGTCGAGGTCTTGCGCGGCCCGGCCTCCTCTACCCTTTACGGGTCGGGCGTGATCGGCGGGGTGATCGCCTTCACTACGCGCGATGCGTCGGACTATCTGGCGGAGGGTGAGACGGCTGCACTGAAGCTGCGCCTGGGTTACGCCAGCAATGGCGGCACCGGATCGGGCGGAGTCACTTATGCGCAACGTATTGGCAACACCGAGTTTCTGGCCGCGCTGAACCGCAGCCGGGGTGGAACGATGCAGGACGGGTCTGGCGCGGATATTCTGGGCACCGATCACAACGCGACCTCGGCCCTGCTGAAGGGGCGGGTAGCCTTTGGCGACGATGGCGATCAGGACCTGACCCTGTCCTACGCGCGTACCGAGACGGACCTGAAGGATTCCCCCGTCACCCCCACCGGCGGGGCTGTGCTGATCCCGACCTTCGGCATCGCGGATGTGGCGTCACGCGATGAAACGGTGACGCTGACCTACCGCAACGGCTTTGCGACGAGCGATCTTCTCGACCTGACGGTGCAGCTTTCGTACACCGATACCTGGCTGGAAAAGTCCAACATCCGCCCCGGGCCGGGCCTGACCTGCCGCGCGGGGACGTTCCAGGTCGTCTGTCCCAGCACGTTCGAATACGCCGCCTTGGCCCTGAAGGTCGAAAACAAGGCTGACCTGTCGGCAGGCGCCTGGCAGAACACCCTGACACTCGGCCTGCAAGTGACCGAGCAGGACCGCAAGTCCGCCTCCTCAATCGGCGAGATCAGCTTTCACCCGCAGGGCACTGACCGCAAGCTGGGGCTTTACGCGCTGGGCGAGTTCGTCTGGAATGACCGGCTGACCCTGATCCCCGGTGTCAGGGTGGACTTCGGTGACCGCAGCAGCCGAAATCTGCCAGCGACGGCGCAAGGGGGCGATACGTCCGACACCGCGGTTTCAGCTTCGCTGGCCGTGATGTATGACCTCAGCGACAGTCTGGCGGTCTTTGGCACGCTGGCCACCACCGAACGGATGCCGACGCTGGATGAGCTTTACTCCTCTGGCCCGCAGGTGGCGAGCCTGAGGCTGGACAAGGAAAAGGCCGAAACGGTTGAACTTGGCCTGACCTGGCAACGCGACGGGCTTTTGACCGGCGACGACAGTCTGCAGGTCAAACTGACCGGATTTCACAACGACATCGACAACCTGATCGCCCGCAATGCAACCGGCGTGGCGGGGGTGGACCCTTACTTCGTCAACCTGCGCGCGGCGCAGATCTGGGGGGCCGAGCTTGAGGCCGCCTATGACGCGGAACGCTGGTTTGCCACCCTCGCTTGGAGCAAGGTCAAATCGCGGGACGGCGCAACTGGGCTGCAGCTTGCCGATACCCCGGCCGAGAATGTGGCGCTGACGCTGGGGGTGAAGCTGCCGGATCAGGGGCTGGTGATCGGCTGGCGCGGGTATTACTTCGACCACATCACCAACTACAGCGCCGGGGCGACGGTGGTGAACGCCAATGCCTCAGGCTCGGCCTACGACACGCATGACCTGTTCGCCTCCTGGACCGCACAGACCGGCGCATTGGCGGGGCTGGAGGTCAACCTGACGGTCGAGAACCTGTTCGACGCGCAGTACCGCAACAACCTGGCGCTGGACAACGCGCCCGGCCTGAACGCGAAGGTGACCATTGGCAAGAGCGTGACATGGTAAGGCTGGCCGTTCTTCTGGTGATGTGCCTGACGGGGGCCGCACTGGCGCAAGGCGTGGGCGGCCCGCCCGAAACGATCCTTGCGCCGACAGTGCCCGAGGATGCCGTAGCCACCTCGCAACTGCCCGAGCCAAGCCCACCGGTCGAGACTGACCTTCTGTCGCTGGTCGAAAAGGCACACCCGGTGGTGCAAGGCGTTATGGCGCTGCTGGCGGTCAATGTCTTCACGGTCCTGACGGTGTTCCTCTTCAAGCTGGCCGAGTTCACGCTGGCCTTCCTGCGCCTTGGCCGGGAGGCCCGGGCGCTGGCTGAAACGGCGGGGCTGGTGGTCCCGGCGGGCAGCGGCCCCCTGGCGCGCAGTGTCCGGGCCGCGCGGGCCGAGGTTGTGGCCTTGCCTGCCCAGCTGACCAGCGACCTGCGCGCTGCGGCGCGTGACCGGCTGGACCTTGCCCTGACACGGATTGAGGCGGGGGCGGTGCGGCAGCTTCGGTCTGGCACCGGAACGCTCGCCTCCATCGGGGCGGTCGCGCCTTTCGTAGGGCTGTTCGGCACGGTCTTCGGCATCATGAACAGCTTCCTCGCGATTGCCGCGACCCAGACCACCAACCTTGCTGTCGTCGCCCCCGGGATCGCCGAGGCGCTGCTGGCGACCGGAATCGGCCTGGCCGCCGCAATCCCGGCAGTGATGGTCTACAACCGCGCGATGCGCCGGATCGCCGAGTTCCGCCACCGGCTGGCCGATGGCACCGCCGAGGTGCTGCGCCGGTTCAGCCATGCGCTGGATGCCCGCATGCCACCGGATCAGCCGACGGGGGGGAAAGCAGATGCGCACCCCCTCTGACGACCGCGAAGATGAGCTGAGCGAGATCAACGTCACCCCCTTCATTGATGTGATGCTGGTCCTGCTGATCGTCTTCATGGTGGCCGCCCCCTTGTCGACGGTCGATGTCGCGGTGAACCTGCCGGGATCGTCGGCCCCGCCAGCCGATCGCCCGGCAGACCCGATTTGGCTGACCGTCACGGCAGACCTGCGCCTGCTTTTGGCCGAAAGCGAAGTGGCCCCTGACGCGCTTGGCCCGGCGCTGGATGCCCGGACCGGGGGCGACCGGGGGCAGCCAGTCTTTCTGCGCGCTGACCGCAGTGTGGACTATGGGGCGCTGATGGGGGTGCTCGATGCGCTGCGCGGGGCCGGGTACCTCCAGGTGGCCCTCGTCGGGCTGGAGGGCGGGCCATGACCGCGCGCCCGGTCGGGTGGGTGGCAGCAGGGGTGGTTGCGGCGGGCCTGCTGTCAGGGGCCGCGCTGGCGTTGGTCCATGCCGGCACTCAGCCGCCCGAGCCGTTGGTCCTGAACCTGTCCCCCCTGCCGCCTGCCGCCCCGTCGATTGCAGCACTGGCCGACCCCGCGCCGACGGTGGTGGACGAGGCACCTGATCCCGCCAAGGCCGACAAGACACCTGAGACCGACGCGCCGGTGGTGCCGGACCAGGACATGGTGCCTGACCTGCCGAAGCTTGCCGCAGCCCCAACCCTGCCCTCTCCTGAGGTTCCTGTTGCAGCAGACGTGACCCTGCCACCGCCGCCGACAAAGCCAGAACCGCAGCCCGCAGACCAGCCCGACACCAAGCCGAAACCGAACCCCAAGCTGGCGGACACGGCGCCCAAATCTGCCGTGACGCCAGACCCCAGGCCTGACAAGACCCCCGCGCCCGACCAAAACCCGGTCACGGCAGGGGCCATAGCGCCAGACGCCGGGGCAATTGCTACGGGAGGTGCGAAGGTTTCGGCTGCGGCCTATGCCCGGTCGGTGATGAAGGCCGTCCGCGCCACCCCCCGCAAGTCCGGCGTCGGGCGCGGAAAGGTGCTGGTCGGCTTTTCGATTGCGCGGGATGGCAGCCTTGACCGCGTCATGATCCTGGCACCCTCAGGCAATGCGGCGCTGGATGCGGTGGCGATTGACCACATCCGCCGGGCTGCACCCTTCCCTGCGCCACCGGACGGGGTCGGGACCAGCTTTTCGTTCGAGTTTGTGGGCAAGTGACGCCCGGGCCAGTGGCCGCACACGGCCCAGCGGCCCCGATCCGGGGTCGCTTATGCCGTGGCCGTGGCTGAGGTGCTGTCGCCCTTCACCCGCTCTTCGCTGGGGCGGTTGCCAGTGGCCAGATAGATCGCCTGCTCGGCAATCGTGGTGGCGTGGTCCCCGGCGCGTTCGATGTTCTTGGCAATGAAATGCAGGTGCATCGAAGGCCCGATGCTGCCGGCACTTTCCATCATGTAGGTGAACAGCGACCGGAAGAGCGTGTTGTACATCTGGTCAATTTCGACGTCGCGGGCGCGCACGGCGGCGGCAAGGTCGGCGTCCTTGCGCACCAGCGCAAGCTGCGCGTCCTCCAGCATCTTGGCCACCATGACCGACATGCGCCGGATCGTCCCGGCATGCCCGTCCACCGGGGCCGAGCGTCCGATCACCCGCGTCCGCTTGGCGACGTTCTTGGCATAATCGCCCACCCGCTCAAGGCTGTGGGCCGCGCGCATCACCGCCAGCACCAGCCGCAGGTCGCTTGCCGTGGGCGCGCGGCGGGCGATCAGGCTGGCTGCTTCGGTCTGGATGAACTCTTCCAGCGCATCGACCGCCTTGTCGCCGATGATCACTGTATCGGCGGCGGGCAAATCCAGCGCTTCCAGCGCCTTGGCCGCGTTCACTAGGGCGGTTTCCACCAGACCGCCCATGCGCAACAGATGCGCCTGCAGCGCCTCCAGATCGCGGTCGAAGGACGAGACGATGTGACTGTCACTGTCTGACATGATGCTTACCCGATCCGGCCGGTGATGTAGGCTTCGGTGCGGGGGTCCTTGGGGTTGGTGAAGATGGCCCCCGTCTCGCCAAACTCCACCAGGTTGCCCAGGTGGAAGAAGGCGGTCTTCTGGCTGACGCGGGCGGCCTGCTGCATCGAATGGGTCACGATGACGACCGAAAACTGGTGGCGCAACTCGTCAATCAGCTCTTCGACCTGCGCCGTGGCAATCGGGTCAAGGGCCGAGCAGGGTTCGTCCATCAGCAACACCTCGGGCGAAGTGGCGATGGCGCGTGCGATGCACAGGCGCTGCTGCTGGCCGCCGGAAAGCCCGGTGCCGGAAGCGTCAAGGCGGTCCTTCACCTCGCCCCAAAGCGCGGCCTTGCGGAGGGACGCTTCGACGATGGCGTCAAGTTCTGCCTTGGAGCGGGTCATGCCGTGGATCTTGGGGCCATAAGCCACGTTGTCATAGATCGACTTCGGGAAGGGGTTCGGCTTCTGGAACACCATCCCCACCTTGGCACGCAGCTGGACCGGGTCGACGCGGCGGTCGTAGATATCCTCGCCTTCCAGCAGGATCTGGCCCGACACGCGGCAGGACGCGACAGTGTCGTTCATCCGGTTCAGGCAGCGCAGGAAGGTGGACTTGCCGCAGCCTGACGGGCCGATGAAGGCGGTGACGGTCCGGTCAAGGATGGTGACATCCACATCCTTCAGCGCGTGGTTGGTGCCATAGTGGACCTGCACCCCCGATGCCGAAATCTTTGCGGTCTGGGTGGCAAGGCCAAGCCCCTTCTGGGTCATGTCGTTCATGGTGTCCTACCAGCGGCGTTCGAAGCGGCGGCGCAGCAGGATCGCCGCGACGTTCATGATCACAAGAAAAGCCAACAGCACGATGATCGCGCCCGAAGACCGCTCGATGAACGCGGGGTCCGAGCGGGAGGCCCAGGAATAGACCTGCACCGGCAGGGCGGTTGCGGGGTCCATCACGCCGCCATCGAATGGGCCGGCGGGGTAGTTGGTGACGAAAGCCACCATCCCGATCAGGAGAAGCGGCGCGGTTTCACCAAGGGCGCTGGCAAGGCCAAGGATCGTGCCGGTCAGGATGCCGGGCATGGCAAGCGGCAGGACGTGGTGGAACACGGTCTGCATCTTGGACGCGCCCACGCCAAGCGCCGCATCGCGGATCGACGGCGGCACCGCCCGGATCGCGGCCCGAGTGGCGATGATAATGGTCGGCAGCGTCATCAGCGAAATCACCAGCGCGCCGACCAGCGAGGATGACTGCGGCAGACCGGCGAAGTTGATGAAGATCGCCAGGCCCAGAATACCGAAGACGATGGACGGCACGGCGGCGAGGTTGGAGATATTCACCTCGATCAGGTCGGTCAGCCGGTTCTTCGGCGCGAACTCCTCAAGATAGATCGAGGCGGCGACACCAACGGGCAGCGTGAAGATCAAGACCAGCATCATCATGTAAAGGGACCCAATGATCGCCACGCCAAGGCCCGCCGATTCCGGCCGCTGGTCAGACGCATCCGGGTTGGTCAGGAACCCTGTGTTGAAGCCCGAGGTCAGGATACCCGCTGCAATCAGCTTGTCCGCCAGTTGCAGCTGTTCAAGCGAGACGTTGCTGTCCAACTCCGCCGTCTCAAGCGTGACGCGGCCTTTCATGTAGCCGTCGATCCGCCCCGTGGCGTAGGCGTTGAAGTCGATGGTTTGACCAATCAGCGACGGGTCCGCCAGCACCATATCCCGCAGGCGCCCCGGCGCATCGCGCGAGATCATGCCAGAGATATCCTTGTCGCTGATCCCCTCGACCGCGATCCCTTCAGCGGTCAGGAAGTTCGCGAACTGCTGGCCGATCAGCTTGCCGTAGCCAATGGTCGTGACCTTCTCCAGATCGGCCGGATCGCGCGCGCCCTTCGGGTCCAGGATCTCGGCCTCAAGCGTGATCGGGAAGGCGACGCTGGCCTGACGGAAGGCCGATGTACCATCGCGGAAGATCGTGAACAGCATGATCGCCAGGACCGAAAGGCTGAGCACGATGGCGACGATGCCGTACCACTTGAACCGCGTTTCGGCAGCGTTGCGGCGGCGTGTCAGATCATCCTGCACAAAAAGCGAATTCTTCGGCTTGGTGGCGGGCACGGCCCCGGCGGCGCTGATGTCGGTCATTCGTATTGCTCCCGGTATTTCCGCACGATCCAGAGGGCGAGGATGTTGAGGCCCAGCGTGATGACGAAGAGCGACATCCCCAGCGCAAAGGCCACCAGCGTCTCGGGCGAGTTGAATTCGGTGTCGCCGGTCAGCTGGCTGACGATCTTGACGGTGATCGTCGTCATCGCCTCGAACGGGTTGAGGTCAAGCCGCGCGGCGGCACCCGCACCCATGGTCACGATCATCGTCTCACCGATGGCGCGGCTGGCGGCCATCAGGATGGCACCCATGATGCCGGGCAGGGCGGCTGGCAGCACCACCTTCTTGATGGTTTCCGACTTGGTCGCCCCAAGCCCAAGCGAGCCATCCCGCATCGACTGCGGCACCGCATTGATGATGTCATCGGCGAGGGAGGAGATGAACGGGATGTTCAGGATGCCGATCACTATACCGGCGGTCATGACGGAAGAGCCGGAGTTCCCGAAGCCGAACGGCTGGGCGAAGTAATCGCGCAGGAAGGGGCCGACCGTCACCAGCGCGAACAGGCCGAAAACCACGGTCGGGATACCGGCAATCACCTCGATCAGCGGCTTGACCACCGACCGCACGCGGTTGGACGCGTATTCCGCAAGGTAGATCGCCGCGAAGAGACCAATCGGCACCGACACCAGCATCGAAATCAGGCTGATGTACAGCGTGCCCCAAAGAAGCGGGATCAGCCCAAGTTCCGAATTGCCACGGAAGTTCGGCGACCAGGTCAGGCTGAAGAAGAAATCCGCCGCCGGATACATCGTGAAGAACCGCAGCGATTCCGTCAGCATCGACAGCACGATCCCCACCGTCGTCAGGATCGCGATGGTCGATGACAGGATCAGAAGCGCCAGCACGACCTGCTCCACCCGGTTGCGGGCGCGGAAGTCGGGGCCAGTGGCGCGGATCGCGAAGACAAGGCCCGCGACGGACAGGATCAGGGTCAGGATGGCACGGCCAATCACGCCGACTCGTGCCATCTCGCGGTATTCCTGGGCTGCGGCCAGCACCTCGGGGGTGACTTCGGCGCCAAGGGCCACGCCCACGCCGGCCAGCCGGTCACGAACGCTGCCAGCTTCGGTGCGCACCTGTTCAGCCTCGTCTTCCGTCATCGCACCTTGGGCGACGGCGGCGTCGAGCCCGGCGGCCACACGGCGGACATCTGCGAAAAGCAGGGTGCGGGCAGACGGGTCTTCCACCATTTCCGCCGGGAAGAAACCGCTCAGCTGTCGTTCGATGACAATGGGTTGGATGATCAACCACAGCGCAAGGCCGATCAGCGCGGGCACCGAGGCCAGGATGAAACCGAACCAGCCGTAATAGCCGGGCAGGGAATGCAGGCGGCGGATGTTCCCATCAACGCTTTTCAACGCGCGCTGTCGGCACAAGACATAGCCGGCGACAGACAGGACCGCGATGACGACCAGCAGAAGAAAGACCGACATGGGAACCCCGTTCGGCAAGAGAAAAAAGAATGGGGCGGCACCGATGTGCCGCCCCGTCCTGGGATCAGATCACTCGAGCGGGCCCATCGGAGTGCGCGCGGCAACCATCGCCTGGGTCGCAGCCAGTTCCGGGTCGGACACGAGGCCATACTGGGCCAGCGGGCCGTCCGGGCCAGCCATATCGTCAGACACGAAGAACTCCACGTATTCCTTCAGGCCGGGGATCACGTCCATGTGCGCCAGCTTGACGTAGAAATACAGCGGGCGGGACACCGGGTATTCGCCCGAAGCGATCGACTCGGTCGAAGGAACGACGCCCGACATCGTGGCAACCTGCAGCTTGTCGGTGTTGTTCTGGTAGAACGACAGACCGAAGACGCCGACGGCGTTCTTGTCGGCATCCAGACGGGCCAGCGTTTCGGTGTAGTCGCCGTCGATGTCGACCGAACGACCATCGGTGCGCAGCTTCATGCAGGCATCTTCTGCCGCATCTTCATCCATGCCGCCGTCCATGAAGGCCTTCATCGCGCCGGTTTCTTCGCAGCCGGCGATGATGACGCGGGTGTCGAACACTTCACGGGTGCCGTGCTTGGTGCCCGGAACCAGCATCAGGATGTCCTGGGCGGGCAGGTTCGGATTGAACTCTGACCACTGGGTGTGCGGGTTTGCAACCAACGCGCCGTCCTTCAGGACCTGCTCGCCGATGGCGTTGTAGACGTCGGCCGGGGTGAAGGCGAAAGCCGCGCCCGCGACGTCCGAGGCGAAGACGATCCCGTCATAGCCGATGCGGACTTCCATGACTTCGTTCACGCCATTTGCGGCGCAGGTGTCCAGGTCCTTCTGGCTGATGCGCGAGGACGAGTTGGCAATGTCGACGGTGTTTTCGCCCACGCCTTCACACATCTTCGCACGGCCAGCACCCGAGCCGCCGCCTTCCACGACCGGGGTCGGGAAGTCGAAGTTTTCGCCGAAAGCTTCGGCGACTATTGTGGCATAGGGCAGCACGGTGGACGAGCCGGTGATCTGAACCTGGTCGCGGGCAGCTGCCGCGCCGGCCGAGAGGGCGGCGATGGCAAGAGCCGACGTCGTGATGTGCATGAGTTTCATGAAAGTCTCCTGATGATCTCGCGGCCAATCGAGTCGGCCTATGATCGGCTTACGGTCGCTTGATGACGGAGATATTGGACTTTTGTAAAAGTCATGTGACGGAAGCATGCCAGTCGGTTGTCACACTTGCTCCCCCGGTACAGGACCCACAAAGCCAAACGGGCCGTCCACTGGACGGCCCGCTGGTGCTGTAAGGTCTTCAGGCTTTCGCAGGCGGGGTCAGTTCGCTTTGCCGGTGTAGCAATCGGTGCGCACCGTGGTGCAGACCTGGCTGGCCTGGGCCTGGGTCATCGGGCCCACGGCCACACCGGTCAGCTTGCCGTTCTTCGGGAACCGCGGCGAGAAGCCGGACAGCACCTCTCCATAGGTTCCCGACACTTCTTTCCAGTGCGCCTGTGCCGCCCCTTCCGAGCTGAAGGCCCCAAGGTAAGCAAAGTACGACCCACCCCCCGCGGAAGCGGACGCCGGTTGCCCGGCTGGCGGCAATTCGGATGCGACAACGGTCGAAGGATCAAGGACGGCCGGGTTCGACACGTTCCCCCGGGAAGAGATCGCGGCCGAATTTTCCGTCTCAAGCGACGGCACGTTCACCGAACTGCTGAGGGCGGCATCGTCCAGCTTGATGTTCTCCACCCGCTCGCGCAGGCTTTTGGTCACACGCCGGGCGTCCATCGTGTTGTTGACGATGCGCGGGGTGATCAGGACCAGAAGTTCGGTCTGACCCTTGGTGCTGGACTTGCGTCCGAAAAGCCCGCCCAGGATCGGCGCCTTCGAAACGCCGGGGATACCGGCGCTGCCGCGGGTGGAACGGGTCTCGAACAGACCGCCCAGGGCAATCGTCTCACCGCTGTCCACCGCGACCGAACTGGTCAGGGTGCGCTGCGAGATGATCGGGTTGCCGGTCGATGCGTCGGTTTCACCGACGGTGGACACTTCCTGATTGATGTTCAGCGTGACCGAGCCGGAGGAGTTGATGCGCGGCGTCACTTCGAAAATCACGCCGGTATCGCGGAATTCTACGGTCGACACAAACACATCGCTGTCGCCAGAGTCCTGTGCGGTACGAACCGAGATCGGCACTTGGTCACCCACCACCAGACGGGCGGATTCGTTGTTCAGGATCATCAGGTTGGGCGAAGACACCACGGTAACCCGTGTGACATCTTCCAGAGCGCTGATGATCGCGTCGGGGCCTCCGGTTGCACCCAGGACAGCCGTAAAGCCTGGCACTTCGGCGCTGATGCCGGTGCCGGTGGTCGACTGCGTCAAGCCAAGGCGTTCGCCGCCGTCTTCCAGGAAGTACTGCACGCCATAGCGCAGCTCATCGTTCAGCGAGACCTCGATGATCGTCGCTTCGACCAGAACCTGCCGTGGCGGCACGTCCAGCCGGTGCAACATGCCCAGCACGCGCTGATATTCGGCATGGGTCGCGTGGATCAGCAGCGTGTTGGTGCTGTCGCTGGCCACGATCCGGGTGGCGTTCAGGTCTGCCGAAGCGCCGTCAAAGCTGGCTGCCATCAGGTCTTCTTCCGACGCGCCCTCTTCTGCGGCTGCTTCGCCTGCGTTGGTTTCGACCTCAATGCCAAGGATGCTGGCAAGCGTCGGCGCGATGTCCCCAGCGCGGGCGTATTTCATGTCATAGGAATAGATCTGCGCGTCGTTCTGGCCTTCTTCGGTCAAGCGCTTGATCCAGACGGCCACATCCTCCAGCGCGCTGGGCGTCTTGGCGACGGCGAGGATCGAGTTGTTCTCGGGGATCACCTCGAACACGACCAGGGGCTCAAAGCTTTCGTCGGTTTCCACCAGTCGGTCCATGCCGTTGACGATGGACTGCGCCGACCGGCCACGGATCGGGAAGATGCCGACCGACCGGTTCGCAAGCCAGGCCACGTCAAAGCTGTCAATCGTTTCCTGCCAGGCGCGCTGGTCGGCCGAAGTGCCGGCCAGAACCACGATGTTGCGCTGGGCGTCGATGCCCACTATCCCGGCCCCGGCGAAGGGCTGCAGGATCGTCGCCATTTCCTGCGCGCCGATGTTCTGCAAGGGCACCACGCGCAGCGAATAGCCGATCGGCACTTCGCGCCCGACCGAGGCCCCGATGCTCAGGTCACCAGACAGCGGCACGATGGCAAAGCTGTCGCCGCGCCGGATCAGGGCCGCACCATTTTGCTTCAGCGCCAGTTCGAACACCTCGATCGCGGTGGTGCGGCTGATCGGCTGGGTTGACCGGATGTTGACCGTGCCGGTGACGCCAGGATCAAGCACGTAATTCTCGCGCAGAAGTTCCCCCAGGATCGCGGCGGCCGCTTCGGCGATGGTCACGTCGACCAGGTTCAGCGAAACAGTCCGCTCGCCGGCCGAGTTGACGGCCTCGCTGTCGCGAAAAAGGGGCTGGCGTCCGGGGTAGATCGTGCCCTGGCCCGCTTCGACCATCGCACCGCCGGTCACCCGGCCTTCGGACCGGTTGCTGGCCGCGCCGTCGCCCCCACCCAGGATCGTGTCTGCGCGCCAGCCTTCGACACCCTGAGTGTCCTTGCGTGACGTGACTTCATCACAGCCAACGACCAGAAGCGCCGCCGTGGCGCCCAGCAGAAAACGTTTCATCTTGTGCCCTACTCTGTTCGCGCCCGGATGTATCCCCAGTGCGCTGTGCCTCGTTCTTGCCGATTGGCTACCATAAGAACGGGCTGTAACTGCCTAGAAAGCCGAAACAATCAGGAAGAGAGCAATTATATGTGATCCATAGGCAACACCCCAGCGGGTGCGTTTGGGCGGTTTTCCCACCGTCTTTCGCAGGGTTTCGACAGCCAGCGCTGACAGCGCCGACAGCCCCAAAACCCAAGCTATTGTGGCTGGGCCGACAAACGCTCCAACACCTGCCGCCAGCCAGATGTCACCGGTCCCCAGGGCTTCGACGCCGCGCCAAAGCCGAAAGCTGATTTGCAGCGCCCCAAGAATTCCGGCGCCAAGGGCGGCCCCGGCAAGCGCGCCGCCTGCATAATCGCCCAAAAAACCGGCAACCAGCCCCAGGGCCAGAAGGGGCAGGGTCCATTCGAACGGCAACCAGCGCCAGGCGAGGTCTTGCGCCAACATCAGGAATGACAGGCCCAGCACCGCCGCGGTGACCGCCGCTTCGCCGCCAAGGACAGCCCCTGCCAGCACCGGGGCGGCCACAAGACCGACCCCAAGGCCCAGCGTCACCGGCCGCTGCCAGCGCGTCACCGCCGCCTTGCCACCCCCCGCCCGCAGCCCGGCCCGCACCACCATGACAAGCGGCCCAAGGCCCACCGCGACGGCCATCGCGGCACCTGCGGCCAGCGACAGGAGGGCGTCACCGCTCAGCGCACGATCCTCACCGACAGGATGTCATAGCGCATCAAACCGCCCCGGAACGCGAGGCCGCGCTGCGCAACCTGCGCCACCAGCCGCGCCGTGCCGCCGGTGGTCAGCGTTGCCTCGGCCTCGATCGTGTAGACGGGGCTCGAAAGTTCGATCAACCAGGCGGCGGCGCTGCCAAGGCGCGGCATGCCCTGCCCGGTGGAGCGGCGCAGCAGGATGTCCTCCACATCGCTTGGCCCAAGACCGGGGATCGCGGCCAGCACAATGCGCGGGGCCGTCCGCGGGTTTACCTGCGCGGTGAAGTTCAGCGTCGTCAGATAGCGTGAGGCGACCAGCGCCGACGCACGCGGCAGGCCGGCTGCCGTCAGCGCATCATAGACGGAGGCGGTGCCCCCTTCCGGGGTGCGCAGAAACCCCTCCAGCGCCTGCGCGATCGTAGCCGCGTCAAAGGCATCGATGCCGGCATTCTCGCCAATGCTGATCAGCGCTGGGGTCAGAAGTTCGGGGGGTGCTACCAGCACGTCGATCTTTCCCGCCTCATCCTGTATACTATAGGTGACGGTGCCTTCGGCCATCTGCAGCGTCACCTCGGTCCCGTCGCGGGGGCTGATCGGCTGATCAGGGTCGATCCGGCCAAGGTCGGCAAGGGCCACGTTCAGCCCGCTCCGCGCCAGTTCGACCGCGCGGGTGGCGTTGACCTCGGCCCGGACGGCCAGCGCTTCGGTTCGTGATGATGCCAGAAATGCCGCGACCGACAGCAAAAGCGCGAGCCCGACCCAAAGGACGGTGATCAGCACATAGCCCTTTGCGGCGCGGCGGCGGGTCAGCGCAATTCGCATTGCGGTTCCTCCAGCCCCGAGACGCCGAAAGCGGCAAGGCAGGCCGCACTGCGGTTGGCAAAGACCCGCGCGGTGATCACCCGTTGGTCGCCCACCTCCACCGCGATTGCAGCGGGCAGGCCGGAGTTGCCGGTTTCATAGCGCCAGACCATCCCCTCCACCCCCTCGCGTGGCAGAAGGTAAAGCAGGCGGATCGGCCGGTCGCTGCGCACCAGTTCGGTTTCCTGCGGGGTGTCCGTGCTGACACGGGCGTCGCGCACATCAAGATGCCGGGCGACGATCAGGACAAAGCTGTCTACCCCTGCCGCATCGGTCCGCGCCTCAACCCGCAACTCGGCCGCATAGGGCAAGGCCAGGCCCGACACCGCCGGTTCCACGATCATCCGCGCGGTGCTGCCGGTGCCGACAAAACGCGCCTCGGCCCCTTCGGCCCCCAGCGCGGTCAGGCCCGAGGCCCAGCCCTGCAAAGCCCGCCGCGCGGCCAGCCAGTCGGCGGCCCCGGTCTGCGCGGCGGCGGCCCGCGCGTCAGACGCAATGCGCAATCCCCAGCTGGCACTGGTCAGAAGTGCCAGCGTCAGAGCGGCGATGGCCAGCGCCACCAGCGCCTCGGCCATGACGAAACCGCCGGCCCGCCGCTGCCGCCGCCTCATATCGGCGCCTCAGCATAGCGGATAGCGCGCAGGACGACGGGCGGGGCGTCGCCCTCACGGTCCACCACGCTGACCGAGACGAAGATCAACTCGCCCTCAAACGTCGGGCCAAGCTGCATGTCGGGGGCGGGGGTGTCGCCGATGGCAAGCTCCCACGTCAGCGCACCGTCGGTGCCGTTTTCCACCGTACCGACCCGCAAGGGAATGTCGACGCCAACCCGGTCCAGCACGGTCGCCGCAAGCAAGACCCGCGCCGCCTGATCACTCGCGCGGCGGTCCAGCAGGCTGCCGGTGGACAGGGCATTGTAGAACCCGCCCAGCACCAGCCCGGCGATGGCCAGGGCCACCAGCGTCTCAACCAGCGTAAAGCCGGAGGCCCGACGTCGGGCGCGCAAAAGGGCAGGGCGGATCATCGAACCTGCACCTTCCCGGTCAGCCAGTCCACGCTGATGCGAGCCAACTCGTCATTGCGGGCCAGCGTGAAGTCCAGCCCCTGGCTTTCGCCCGACGGCTGCAAGACCACCCGCGCTTCATCGGGGCTGACGGTGATCCCGCGCCCGAAGACATGGCGCGCGGGGCCTGCGACCAGCACCCCCTCTTTGGCCGACAGGATGATCTCGACCGGGCGGCCGCCCTCCAGCGCGCGCATCCTTGCCTCTTGCAGGAACAGGCCCACCTCGGCCGCCTCGGCGGTGAGGCGGGCGCGGTCATTGCCGCCAAAGCTGAGGATGGCCAGCGTTCCGATCAGGACCACGATGGCGACAGCCACCAGCACCTCGACCGTGGCAAAACCCTTTGCCGCGCTTGGCCTGATGCGGCGGCACATGCCCTTAGCCCGTGATATCGGCGCTTTGGCCTTCGCCGCCGGGCTGCCCGTCGGACCCCAGCGAGATCACCTGCACCACATTGCCATCATACTTGTAAAGGAAGGCTCCGCCCCAGGCGTCAACCGGCATCCGCCCGTCACGCAGATAGGGGCCGTTCCAGCCCGGCACCGCGCCGGGGTTGGTGACGAGCGCGGCCAGCCCCTCGCCTTCGGCAGGCAGTCGGCCGGTGTCGATCTGGAAGATATCCAGCGCGGTCCGGATCTGGGCAATCTGCGCTTCGGTCGTGTTGACGCGGCTGCCTTGCAGCTGGCGCATCGCCGCCGGGCCGACCAGACCGACCAGAAGGCCGATGATCGCCACGGCCACCAGCATTTCGACCAGCGAGAACCCGCGTGTCCGGTTGCGGCGGCGGCTTGGTCGTTTCATGGGCAATGCCAGCAAGATCATCCTGTTCCCCATCCTTCAGAACGCAATCGAGTTGACCGCAACAATCGCCGAAAACAGCGCATAAAGGCTGATCCCCACGATCAGCCCGACACCGACAATCAGCGCGGGCTGGAATAGCGCCAGGAACCGCTCCAGCGCCTGATCCGCCGCCTCACGCATTTCTGTGGCGGCGCGGGCGGTCATGCCCGACAGATCGCCGGTTTCCTCGCCGATCCGCACCATCTCGATCGCCGTGGTGGGGATAAGTCTGGCTTGGGTCAGGGCCGATGACAAGGCCTCGCCGCTTTCGACGCGGGTGGTGACAGCACGCAACCCCTCACGCACCGGGCCTGTCGGGGCGGTGGAGCCGACGACACGCAACGCCTCGGACAACAAAACCCCACGGCGGAGGAGCGCTGCGAGGATGTTCAGCGCCACCATCACCTGATTGCGCTGGATGATGTCGCGCACCATCGGCAACCGCGCGGTGACGCGGGCGATGACCGGCATCGCCTTGCCGCGCCGATGCAGCATCCAAAGCGCAAAGCCGCCGATGGCCAGTCCCGCCACAAGGACCGGCCAGACCGCGCTGAGGAAGGCCGACACGCCAAAGACCACCCGGCCAAGGGTGGGGACGGCGTCCATCCGGTCTTCGATCAGCGGGCGGAACTGCGGGATGATCGCAATCATGATCAGGCCGATGGACAGGATGGCAATGACCATCAGGAGTGAGGGATACATCAGCCCCGTAACGATCCGCCGGGTCAGCATCAGGCGTTGCTGCAGGATATCGGCCGCCGTTGCCAGAGCCTCGGGCAGGTCGCCCGACACCTCGGCCCCGCGCACCAGCGCCAGCGTTGCGGCGTCGGTCAGGCCAACATGGTCGCGCAAGCCGTCCAGAAGGCCACCGCCCTCGCGCATGTGCATCCGCAGGGCGGTAGCAGCGACGGGCAGCGCCCGATCCTTGCCGTCGGCCATGATCGACAGCGCGCGGTCCAGGCTGATCTTGGCGCCGGTCAGCTTGGCCAGCCGCGCGATCAGATCGGCCCGCTGGCGCTGAGTCAGCCGGGCAGGGGCCTTGCCCGCCTTCAACGCCTGCGCAAAGGCAGTCTCAGGGGCCACACCAGCCGCGGGCGTGATGTCGACCGGATAAAGCCCCTGCGCCCGCAACAACCGCGCCGCATCCGACTTGTCCCGCGCGCCGATCCGGCCACGCTTGCGCCCGCCCGCCGCATCGCGGGCGTTATAGTCGAATTGCACTTCGGCTGCGTCTGCGCTGTCGGCCATGGGTCAGGTGCGGAAGGCCGAGGTTCCGAACACCCGCACCAGTTCGGGCAGGGTGGTGCGGCCACGGGCAAAGAGGCCAAGCGCCTCCATCTCCATCGTGCGGTGGGCGGAATGGCCCGACACGGCGGCCGAGGCGTCCTTGTCATCCATCATCTCGAACACGGCAGTTCGCCCGGCAAAACCCGTGTCATTGCACTTGGTGCACCCGACCGACACGCAAGGCACCCAGTCGTCTGGCGGCCCAAGGCTGGGGTCCAGCCGGGCAAGGCCCTCCAGCAGCTCATACTCCTGATCATTCATGTCATGGATCGGCTCGGCACAGTGTTCGCACAGGGTGCGGACAAGGCGCTGCGCGCCGACCAGCCGCAACACGGACTTCAAAAGGTAATCCGGCACGCCCATGTCGGTCAGGCGCAAAACCGCATCCGCCGCGCGGTTGGTGTGCAGCGTCGACAGCACAAGGTGGCCGGTCAGCGCCGCCCTTACCGCAAGCTCTGCCGTTTCGGCATCACGGATTTCGCCCACCATGATGACATCCGGGTCATGCCGCAGGATCGTGCGCAGGGCCGAAGCGAAGGTCCACCCCAGATCCGCCTTCACCTCGATCTGGATCAGGCCAGGCGTCTGGATTTCGACCGGGTTTTCGATGGTGATGATCTTGCGGCCGATGTCGTTCAGTTCCGCCAAGGCGGCATGCAACGTGGTGGTCTTGCCGCTGCCGGTGGGGCCGGTCATCAGGATCAGCCCGTTAGGCTGGCTTAACGCGTCGCGCAGCGGCCCGATGATCGCGGCGGGCAGGTTCAGGCTGTCCAGCTTCGCCCGCGCGCCCTTGTTGTCCAGAAGGCGCAGCACCAGCGTCTCGCCATGCACGGTCGGGGCAGAGGCCACGCGAAAGTCGATCGACCGCCCCGCTGACTTTTGCCGGATGCGCCCGTCCTGCGGCAAGCGGCGTTCCGAGATGTCCATCCCGGCCAGGATTTTCAGGCGCGAGACGACACCGTCATAAAGGTGCCGCTCCATCGCGTCGCCTTCGACCAGAAGGCCATCCATCCGCAGCCGGACGCGCGGGCCCTTTTCCAGCATCTCGATATGAATGTCGGTGGCCCCGCTTTCGACCGCACGGGCAAAAAGCCCGTCCAGATAGCGGACCGTGGGCACGTTGTTGGCAAGCTCGGTCAGCTTGTCGGTATCAAGGTCGCCCGCGGTGACCACGGCGGCGACGGGTTCGGCCGCCTCTGCCTCAGCCGTTTCGCTGCGGATCAGGGCGGCTTCGATATCGCGGTCGGTCGCCACGACCAGATCCAACGCTTCGCCGAATAGCATGCCAATGGCCTGCAACACCATCCGCGCCGCCGGGTTGGCAATGGCGATCCGGGCGCGGTCTCCGTCCAGGGACAAGAGCGCCACGCTGTTGCGTTTCATATAGTCAACCGACAGCCGGTCATCCTTCGGCAGGCGCTGGGGCATGTCGTCCAGCGAGACAACCGGCAGGCCGTGGTCCGCCGCAATCGTCTCGGCCCACAGCTTTTGTGACACGATTCCCAGCCGATCCAGCACGATTCGTACCGGCTGCCCGGTTGAGGCCGAGATTTGCCGCACGCGCAGCACGTCCGACATGCCAAGCGTGCCGTCGGTCAGGAACCGGGCCGGGATTTCGATATCATCCAAAGCCACTGTCAGTGCGCGCGCCATGATTCGATCCGTTCTTTGGTCTGTAACAGCCGGATTTGCCCCATGATCTATGTTGCAGGCCCAACTGTTGCAAATGTTTTGCCAATTCCACGATTTAACGTCACTACCATGCAGCTTTTGCGACGATCTCTGCTCAGTTCCACAGCGCAGCGAACGTAGTGCAGCGAAAAAGCGCTAGTAAGGCTGCAATGTGGCAACATCTGTCTAGATTTTGCCATTGTTTTGCTGCGGAATAGCCCGTGAAACCGATTGCAACCAGGGAGTGTGGGCATGGGTCCCCGGAATAAACTTGCATGCCTGCTGGCTGGTGTTGCCGTAGCGGCAATCACGTCGACATCTATCGCTCAGAACGCGGACATGCAGGGTGCCGGTGCGCCGTCGTCTACCGCCGCAGGGGTGTTGCCTGCAGACCAATCCGCAGCACTACCTGTGTCGCAGACGGCGACCTTCGACACCATTCTGGCCAAGCTGAATGTTCCTGCCGCCGGGCTCTTCAGCCTGCGCGCGCCCGCGAACACCGGCATTCAGGTCTTTGTCGACGGCGCCCTGACCATCGACGCGACCGGAACCCTGATGGAAACCATTGGGACGGAAATCACCGGTCTTCTGTCGCTAAAGCCCGGCGACCACCTGATCGAAGTGCGCGGGATTGCCGCCGACCATCCCGATTGGTTCCGCATCACCCTTGCCGCTGCAGGCGCCGAGCCTGCACCGCTGGCCGAGCTGGTGCAGCCGGTTGACGCCGCGACCGCGGCTGCGATCCTTGACGGGCAGGCGATGCTTGCTGGAACCAGCATGGCCAGCGCGGACGGCGCGCCGATGACCTCTCCAACCGAACCCGCCTTCACACGCTTTGTCATCGGCGGCGGTTCCTCGACCGCGGGCAAAGCGGCAGTGGCCGGCGGCTCGGCTGGCGGCGCAGGCACGGGCTCGATGACCGGAGTGCTGCCTGCGGGAATGTCTGCCGGCATGGCACCGGGCAAGTCGTCCGGCGGCAGCACCGGCGCGCAGGATAATGGGACGGTCACGGCTGGCATGTCGGCGGGTGGCGTCAGCGGCGGCGGCACTGGCAGCGGCGGCATGGGCGGCGGCAGCGGTGGGACTGGCAGCGGCGGCACAGGCGGCGGCAGCACAGGCGGTGGTGGCACTGGCAGCGGTGGGACCGGCGGCGGTGGCACCCCGACCCCGACGCCAACTCCGACCCCCACACCCACCCCGACGCCCACACCAGCCCCGACCGGTCTGGTTCAGGTCACGCCCCTCTCCCCTCCGGCCAATGTGGTGCTGACCTCTGCGGTCCAGCTGACCTCGGCCGGGGATGCGATGGGCCGGGTGCCGAACACCGGCACCACCCTCTTTGGTGAGGTGATGGACAACTCGATGTTCGACATCGTCAATGTCGCCATCGCCCCCAGCAACCGGACAGCGACCGTTGATGTCGGACCGACGACCGGCCAGTTCGCGGTACGCCTCTTCCCGGAAGACTTTGCCGCCGGGCCGAATATCACCGTCACGATCACCGGCGCCTCCAGCGCATCGAACCAGGTGGTGGCCCAGCCAGTCAGCTATACCCTGACCGGCATGCCCGCGCAGGACGGCGTGACCCAGGCGCTCAGCCGCCTGACCTATGGCGCGACGCCTGACCTTTATGCGCGCGTTCGTGCGATTGGCTTTACCGCCTTTGTCGAACAGCAGCTCAGCCCGGAAACGATTGCCGACACGGCCTTCAACGCGATGAACGCTGACGCCCTCTTGAACCGGACCACCCAGTCCGAAGGGGACATGTTCAACAGCATCATGGCACATGACATCGCCCACGCCGCTTTCAGCGAAAAGCAGCTTCGCGAGGTGATGGGTCAGTTCTGGATGAACCATTTCCACGCGACCACCAAAGACACCAGCATCACGCAGCAGAACATCGACGACCGCGCCTTCTTCCGCGCGAATGCCTTCGGCAACTTCGAAGACCTGCTGTTGTACAGTGCCCGCAGCCCGCTCATGTCGCAGTTCCTCGACAATGACGAAAACCGCCGCGGCAACCTGAACGAAAACTACGGTCGCGAAATCCTTGAACTGTCGTCGGTCGGCGTGAATGCCGGCTACACCGATGCCGACGTGCGCGAAGTCGCGCGGATCTTCACCGGCTGGAGCTACGTTCGCACCAACCCGAACTCGCAGGGTGTGGCCGAAGAATATGACTTCCGCTTTTACCCCGACCGCCACGACACCGGCAACAAGACGATCAGCTTCCTCAACCTGACGATCTCCGGGCGCACTGGCGAAGCTGGCGTTCAAGAAGGCGAAGAACTGATCACCGCCCTGTCGCAGAACGTGAACACCCGCAACTACGTCTGCGGCAAGATCGTGCAGCTTCTGGTGGCTGACGCTCCGCCGGCAAACTTTGTGGCGGCTTGCGCCATGGCCTGGGAAACCTCGGGCGGCGAGATTGAGCCGATGCTGCGCGCCATTCTGCTGGACCCGGCCTACATCACCACGGTCGCCTACCAGCGCAACAAGGCGAAAAGTCCCTACGAATTTGCGGTCTCTGCCGTGCGCGTCTTTGGTGCGGCCCCGCAAGGCGACGCGGCCCAGGTCAGCACCTTCTACCGCCAGGTGCGCGAGACCTTTGAAACCGCAGGTCAGAACAAGCTGCGCTTCTCGGTCCCGACGGGCCTTCCCGAAGTGGCAGCGGCCTGGACATCCTCGGCGACCATGATCGCGGCCTATAACGAGATGATGGACATCACCGAGAACCGCCAGAACTACGGAATTGACCTTCTTGCCGACATCAACGCCGCAGGCATTGAGACCGCCGAGGAAGTGGCAGCCTACCTTCTGACCCTCGGCACCGCTGACCGGTTCCGCCAAGACGAATTCGACGCGATGGTTGAGGTTCTGAAGGGTGCCGACGGGATCTTTGAACCCCGCGTTCCAGCGCAGACCGCACAAACCACCCTCGCGTTGGAGCAGGCGATGGGCCTTCTGGTCGTCCTGCCCAGCTTCCTGATCCAATAATCCGCCTGGCCCTTTGACGGAGCGACACATACCATGACAACGCGCAGACAGTTCATGACCTCGCTTGCCGCCGCCGCCAGCATGGCAGGCGTGGCAGGTGCCCCCAAATTCGCCTTTGGCCAGACCGCCGGGGGCAAGACCTTCATCAAGGTCTTCCAGCGCGGGGGGGCGGACGGGTTGCACCTCTTCCCGCTCCATGCCGACCCCTTCTACTACATGTATCGCCCGGATCTGGGGATCGAGGCACCCAGCAGCGACGCCGAAAGCGCGGTCAGCCTTGGTGCTGGCGCGCGGCGCTCGATGAACCCCAATCTTGTCCTACTGAAAGAGATCTGGGACAGCGGTACCATGATGCTCGCTCCGGCGACGTCGTTCACCGGAAACAACCGGTCGCACTTCGACTGCCAGCGCTGGATCGGGACCGGCGCGCGGAACAACCTGATCGACGGCTACCTGAACCGCTACATGCAGTCCGTCCCGGGCCCCAACCATCCTCTGCGGGGGATCGTCGCGGGCAAGACCTCGATCAGCACCGAAATTGGCGGCAGCATCATTGTCCCAGCCATTTCGCAGGCCTCCAGCTTCAACCTGACGAACGCCGACCTTTGCTCTGGCACGGGCTGCGCCGACAACCAGCTGACCGAAATGATGCGCGAAATTTCGTCGCATGAGGTCGATCTGTCGGCCGTCGAAGGACGGGTGCGCGACAACCAGTTGATCATGCTGGAGTCGATCCAGGAGGTGCAGGCTGCCGGGGTCAACTACACGCCGTCCGCTGGCGGTCTCAACTATTCCAACAGCGACCTGGGCCGTGGCCTGCGGCTTTGCGCGCAGCTTATCAAGGCGGGCGTTCCGCTTGAGGTGGCAGCGCTTGACTGGAACATCGGTTGGGATACCCACTCCGACCAGATCGCCACCACGGCAAACCGCTTTACCGACCAGACCAAAGGCTATCACCGCGCGCTGACCCAGGGCGCCACCGATTTCCTGTGCTTCTTCCGGGACATGGGCGCCGCGATGAACAACATCGTGGTTCTTGTGGGCAGCGAATTCGGCCGCACCAAAAAGCAGAACGGGTCTACTGGAACCGACCATGGCGAAGGCGGTGCCTGGTTTGCCTTCGGCGGCCCGACGAAAGGCGGCGTTGCGACCGATGCAAGCGGCATGGCGCGGGACGTGGTATCAATCGAGGATACGCCTGCGGTCCCACGGGATTGGTTGCCGACCGTCACCAGCTATCGTGACATCGTCGCCGAAATCATGATACGCCACATGGGAATGCCGCAGAACCTGGTGCAGACGGTCTTCCCGGCTGCAGCTCCAGGCCAGCCGGCCCACCAGTTTACCGACCTTGGCCTGTTCACCGGCAACTCCGCCGCCTGACAGGGCCGGGGTCGCTGCTTGCGATGTGTTGAAGGCAAAGGAATGTCGTGACGAACGAAACGGAGACTTCGCCGCCGTCGAAAGCGTCATTGTCCTTTGGCACCTTGCTGGTCAGGCTCAAGAACGTCCTTCGGCAGGGTGCGATTGATCTGGTGCGCCCCGGCGATGCCGGGCGTGCCCGTTCGGCTGAGGCGATCGAGATCACGGATCAGGGCATTTTCCTTGCCCTTGCCAACAGTGACCAACCGGTGCCCCTGACCCCGCAGATGCTGGCCGGCTTTGCTGACCGCTCCAGCCCGCGCCCGGTGGATCTGGTCTTTCGCGGCAACAGTTGCATCGACGTGGCTTTTTCCGTCCCGACCGCCCCGCTGGACGAACTTCGTCAGCTGATCGAAAGCGAAGTCCAATTCCGCTCGCCCTTTTCTGAAGCGGTGGCGCTGTCGTTCTGGACGGCGCGCGAACAGGCGGACGGTCGCTGGCATGTGCAGGCGGCCGTGCTCTTGAAGGCGAAGGTCGCTGAGCTTCTGGCCGATCTGCAGGCCAACCGCGTGCCAATGGGGCAGGTCTGGCGCGAAGCCACCGGTGTCAGCTTTGCCGCGCAGCCGGTCTGGGCCTCCGGCCCCCAAGCCGCACCGGGGCCGCTGGCCATCCTCAAGGGTCTGCCCACCGCGCTGAAGCTGACCCTTGCCGGCAGCGGGCTTTTTCTCGCCTCGGCCACCGCGCTGACGCTGTCCTTGGGCCTGAGCGCGGGCAGCCTCGCCTCAGACGCCGACGCCGCCCGCGCCAGCCTCAGCGCTGAGGCGCAAACCTCGGCCAGCCTCCGCAGTCTGGATCAATCGCTCGCCCGGTCCGCCGACCGGCTGGCGATGACCGGGCGGCTCAGCGGGCTTTTGCCCGACGGGTTCTGGCTGGATCAGCTGGCTGTCGAACAGGACACCGTCACGCTCACCGGATACGGCCCCTCGGCGGCCGAGGTGACGCGTCTTCTGACTTCGCTGCCGGAACTGACGGACATCACCTTCGCCTCGCCGGTCACCCGCGACAACACGCAGTCGCTGGAACGCTACCGGATCTCGGCAACCTTCGTCGGCGCAACCCAATGAGCGTGTTTCACTTTGCCCAGCCCGGCCTGCCGCGCCGTGTCGCCCTGACCGCCGCCTATGGCGTGGCGGGGCTTTGCACGCTGCTGGCGCTGGCGCTGATCGCGGGCCACGACGACCGCCGCGCCGAAATCGCCGAGATGGAAGCCGTGATCGCCCGCGCCGAAGGGGCTGCCTCTGCCGATGGCACCGGGCTTCCCCCCGAGGCGTTCTATACCGGTGAGACACCGCAACTGGCCCAGGCCGCGCTGCAAACCGATCTGCAGGCCTTGGCCGAAACCCACTCGATCGAGATCGAGGTGATCCGCGCCGACCAGATCGAACAGATTGACGGCTTTGTCCGCCTGAACCTGACGCTGAACGGCGTCGCCCCCGAGGCAGAGCTTGGCCGTTTCCTGCACGGCCTTGCCGCGATGGAGCCGATTGTGGTGGTCGAACAGCTGTCCCTGCGCCGCGCCCGGAACAGCCGCTCCGACGCTGAACGAAAGATCACCTTTCAGGCTGAACTTTTCGGGTTGGCCAATCGATGAAGGTCCCGGTGGAATCCCTCACGCAGACCTTGCGCAGCACCGGCACGGCGGTAATCGCCCGCCGTGGCACCCTCTTTGGGCCGGTGGCCTTTGGCGTCTTCTGCCTCGCCTCCCTCTGGATATGGCTGCCACCCGCCAGCAACAACGCCCCCACGACTGAGGCTGGCCCGCAAGACCTTGCCACCCGCATGGCCGCTTATGAGGCCGAGATTGCGGCCCTGATCCCCATCACCAGCGACCGCCCGCTGTTTCAGGCCGACCGCCGCCCCGTTGCTGCCCCCGAAGCCCCCGCCCCCCCGCCCGAGGCGGTTCTGGTTCTGGTCGGCATCCTGGGGGACGGCGACGAACGCATCGCCCTGGTGCGCCGGTCAACCAGCGAAGATCTGTTCCAGATCGAGGCCGGTGGCCAGCTTGGCCAATGGACAATCCAGTCGGTCGACATCAGCTCGATCACCGTTTCCGAGGCTGACGGTTCGACCTTCACCCTGCGGCTGGACGGATAGCGCCACGCCTGCGACTGCATGGCCCGCGCCGCCATCCGGCTTCCAAAGCTCCGATACGGCGGAAGACCCGGGTTGCCGATCCTTTGGCCTTGGGCGAAAAGGACCATGTCGCCGTGGCCCTGCTTGCCTGCCTTGAACCGCCGTCCAGATCTGGAAACCGTCGTGACCATCAGCGCCCTCCACCACCACTTGGCCCCGCGTTCCCCCTCAGCCCGCTCCGCTGCGGCCAGGGGCCAGCGTCCGCGCCGAGAGGGCCTGTTGCGGTGACGGCTTACGTGCACCTTGTCGAAGGCGATAGCGCGGCAGACCGACTAGCCCGCGTCGCGCAACTGGCCAAGGCCTCCCGCCGCCCTGTGCTTCTGTTTGCTGAGACGTCCGCCCCGGCCTGCACCCCGCTGGACTGGCTGATGGGCCCCGGCTGCACCTGTTGCCTGCCGCCTGGCCACCCGCGCCAGCGCCTGATGCAGGCCGCAGCAGATGCCTCCCCCTGCCGCATCATCATCGACGCGGGCCCGCCTGCACTGGCAGACCGGATCGCGGCGTTGCTTGAGGCGCTGCCGGTGCCCCTCAGGCTGCGAATTCTCTGAACGCCTAGCGTCGTTTTCCCGGCGCTTGGGTGGTCCTGTTCCCGCGCGCTCCGGTGGTGACCGGCGTGTTGCTGCGGTTCTCCTCCAGAAGCTTGCGCCAGCGGTCCAGGCGGCCAGCGTCCAGCGTGCCTGCCGCCACCGCCGCCTGCACCGCGCAGCCCGGTTCATGCGCGTGGGTGCAGTTGCGGAACCGGCACTGCGGGGCCAGTTCGGCAATCTCGGCGAACAGCACGTCCAGCCCCACCGACAGGTCGCTGACATGCAGCGTGCGGATGCCGGGCGTGTCGATCACCCAGCCCCCGCCCATGATCCCGTGCAGGGAGCGTGAGGTGGTGGTGTGCCGCCCCTTGGCATCCGCCTCGCGGATATCGCCGGTGGCTTGCGCCTCTTCGGGGGACTTGTCGGCCAACGTGTTCAGCAAGGATGACTTGCCAACGCCCGACGAGCCAACCAGCGCCACCGTCTGCCCCGGCCCGCACCATGGCGCCAGGATCGCCGCCGCTTCAGGCGCCTTGGCGTTCAGTACCACGACGTCCAGCCCGCGCTGCAGGCCCGCAACCCGGTCGACATAAGGCTGCGGGTCGGGCACTTGATCGGCCTTGGTCAAGACCAGAACCGGGGTGGTCCCCGCCTCATTCGCCAGCGCCAGATACCGCTCCAGCCGTGCGGGGTTCAGGTCATCATTGCACGAGGTGACGATGAACAGGGTATCGACATTCGCCGCAATCAGCTGCGGTGGCCCGCCGCCCTCGGTCCGGCGCTGCAACAGGGTATGGCGGTCAAGGCGGCGGGTCAGGCGGTTGGTCTCAGGCTCGACCAGCACCCAGTCGCCCACGGCATAGGTTGAGGTGTTGGCGTGCGGCGGCAGTTGCAGCCTCACCGGGCCAGTGCCGGTTTCCGCCGTCATCCGCGCACGGTGGACAGTCGCCACGCGCATCGGCTGCAGGCCCGCCTCATCCGTCTCCAGCTGGTCGGCAAGGAAAGGCGTCCAGCCAAGGGCCAGCAGGGAAGGGGCTATCTGATCCGGTATCTCGCTCACCCTTGACTGAGTGCGCGACCCCGCGCGCCGATGCAAGCCCCGCCGTGCACGCCAGGGCCTTGCATGCTGGACGGCCCCCCGTGCCCCGCGCTATAGGCCCAGACCTGCGGCAAAGCCTGCCGCATGGGGGGCCAGTCATGCTGTGGGACATTCGGGCACGCATGAAGCCGGCCCTGTCGATCATCGACCTGATCCCGAACGTCCATCGCACCCCCGCGCTGGTTGCCCTGCGCCGCGCCGTGCTGGAAGGCCGCCCCGCCGCCTTTCGCCTTGACCCTGATGACCGGGAACTCGCGTTTCATGAGGCATCGGTGCAGCTGACCTCGCCCATCGGCGCGCGGGTGCTGAAGGGGCTGTACCTCGCGGGCGAGCTGAAGCTGAAGAAACCCGGCCTTCGCCCGGTGCCCGCGCTTGACGCCTACATCGCCACCGAACCCGCCTTCCGTGCCGAGGTGGCGCGCATTCTGGCAGCCGAGGATGCCCGCCTGCAGCGCCTGACTGAGATCATCGCCAAACCCGCCTCCGCCCAACCGGAGGAGCTGACGGTCGCGCTGATCGACAAGGTCTTTACCGCGCGTCTGGGCCATGCGGCCCTTGGCACGCTGCAGATCGGCGGCATTGACTGCCACCGCAGCCTCGCCCCCGCCACCACGGATGACCGCCTGCGCGCCGAAGACAAGCTGGTGATCTGGTGGCTGGACAGCAGCGGCCAACGCCAGGGCGACTCCGCCGCCTGACCCAGAGACAAATTCGGTGCCAGCTTCGGGGCAGGGGGCATGGCCCCTCTTGTGCATACATATACAAAGATATATATGTATGAAGGTAAAGCAGCGAAGGCAGACCCCCATGGCCCAGACACAGACCCGCATCCAGTCGGCCCCCCGCATCCCTGCCGTCTTCGCGCTTCTCCTTGCAGCCTTGTTTTTGGCCGCTGCCCCCCTCCGGGCGGAGCCGCTGACCCTGTCCCTCACCGACATCACCGACTGGAAAGCCGTCTACGGCACGGTTGAGGCGCGGGATCGTGTGCCCGCCCGCGCGCGGCTTGGCGGCATCCTTGTGACACTGTCCGTGGCCGAAGGCGACATGGTCACCGAAGGTCAGGACCTTGGACTGGTGACCGATGACAAGCTGGCCTTGCAAAGCGACGCGCTGGCTGCCCAACGCACCGCCCTTGCCGCCCAGCTTGCCAATGCCCAAACCGACCTTGCGCGCGGTGAAGACCTCCTCGCCTCCGGCACCACCACCGCGCAGCGGGTGGATGCCCTGCGCACGGCGGTCGACGTGCTGAAAGGCCAGATCGCCTCACTGGACGCCCAGGCGCAGGTGATCGACCAGCAGGTCGCCGAAGGCCGCATCCTTGCCCCCGTATCAGGCCGCGTCCTCGACGTCCCCGCCTCGCGCGGCGAGGTCGTCCAACCGGGTGAGCCTGTGGCCGTGATCGGCGGCGGCGGCACCTTCCTGCGCATTTCCGTCCCCGAACGCCACGCGACCAGCCTTGTCGAAGGCGACCCCATCGAAATCGCTGCTGAGGACGCCACCCTGACCGGCACCCTTTCCCGCGTCTATCCGCTGATCGAAAACGGCCGCGTCACGGCCGACGTCGAGATCACCGATCTGCCCGACCGCTTCGTCGGCGCGCGCCTGTTGGTGCGGCTGCCCATCGGAACCCGCCCGGCACTCCTGATCCCCGCCAGTGCCCTCACCACCCGCGCGGGCCTTGATTTCGTGGCGCTGGTCCAGCCCGAAGGCCCGTCCCTCCGCACCATCGTTCCCGGCGAACGGCTGACCCTGAACGGCACCCCGATGGTTGAGGTTCTCAGCGGCCTTGCCCCCGGCGACGCCATCCTGACCGAAGTGCCAGCCACCGCAGGGGCCAGCCATGATTAAGACCCCCCTCGGCATCGCGGGCCGCCTGACGCAGGCCTTCATCAACTCGGCCCTCACACCCCTCTTCATCCTTGCAGCCCTCGCCGGTGGCCTTGTGGCCCTCGTCTCCCTTCCCCGGGAAGAAGAGCCGCAGATTTCTGTGCCAATGGTCGATATCCACATCCAAGCGCAGGGGTTGAAGGCCGAAGACGCCGTCAAGCTGGTCACCGAACCGTTGGAGGTGCTGGTCAAGGGCATCAACGATGTCGAACACGTCTATTCCCAGACCCGCGACGATGCCGCGATGATTACCGCGCGCTTTGTCGTCGGCACCTCGGCCGAAGACGCGATCCTGCGCGTCCATGACAAGGTCCGCGCCAACCTTGACCGCATCCCCGTCGGCATCCCCGAACCCCTGATCGTCGGGCGCGGCATTGACGATGTGGCGATCCTGACGCTGACCCTCTCCGGTACGGGCCTGTCGGCCAACGACCTGACCCGCACCGCCCGCCTGCTGCAGACCGAGGTGGCGAAGACCGAAAACGTCGGCCTCACCTACCTTGTCGGCGACGCGAAAGACGCGATCCGGGTGGAACCCGACCCCGACCGTTTGACCCTTTACGGTGTCACCCTCCAGCAGCTTGCGGGCAAGGTCGCGCAGGCCAATCGCACCCTCAACACCGGCAAGCTGCGCGATCAGGGCCAGATGACCGACCTTGTCGCCGGCGAGACCCTGACTGCGCCTGCCGCCGTGGGCCAGCTTTTGCTGACCACCCGCGATGGCCGCCCGGTCTATGTCGCTGACGTCGCCACCGTCCGCTATGTCGAGGATACGGCCGACCATATCGTCACCCACCTGACCCTCGGCCCCGATGGCCAGCCCACCGGCGGCCCCGCCGTCACCCTCGCCATAGCCAAGCGCGCCGGGGCCAATGCCGTCGTCGTGGCCGAGGCTGTCCTTCACCGGGTTGAGGCGCTGCGCGGCACCCTGATCCCCGAGGCGGTCACCGTCACCATCACCCGCGACTATGGTGAGACCGCCAACGAAAAGGCCAACGAACTCCTCTTCCACCTCGGCCTCGCCACCATCTCCATCATCGCGCTCGTCTTCCTCGCCATCGGCTGGCGTGAATCCCTCGTGGTGGCCATCGTCATCCCCGTCACGATCCTGCTGACCCTCTTTGCCGCCTGGATCATGGGCTACACCCTGAACCGCGTCTCCCTCTTCGCGCTGATCTTCTCCATCGGCATCCTGGTCGATGACGCCATCGTGGTGATCGAAAACATCGACCGCCACTGGGGCATGGACCGCAAGAAATCCCGCGTCCAAGCGGCGATCGAGGCTGTGGCCGAGGTTGGCAACCCCACCATCGTCGCCACCCTGACTGTGGTCGCGGCCCTGCTGCCGATGCTGGCCGTTTCGGGCCTGATGGGCCCCTACATGTCCCCGATCCCGGCCAATGCCTCGGCTGCGATGATCTTTTCCTTCTTCGTCGCCGTCATCATCACACCTTGGCTGATGGTCCGCATCGCTGGCCGCACCGACATGACAGAGCACGCCAAGGACGACATCCACGGCGGCCATCACGGCGGCTGGCTGGCCCGGAATTATGAGCGCGTGGCGCGGCCCATCCTGAAAACCAAGGCCCGCAGCCTGACCTTCCTTCTGGTCACCGCTCTCCTCTCCTTCGGCTCTCTTGCCGCGCTTTACACCCGCGACGTGACCGTCAAACTCCTCCCCTTCGACAACAAGTCCGAACTCAGCGTCGTCATCGACCTGCCCGAAGGCAGCGCCGTCGAAGCCACCGACCGCGTCGCCCGCGACGTGGCGGCAATCGTCCTGCAACTGGAGGAAGTCACCAGCGTCCAGACCTATGTCGCGGCCCCAGCCCCCTTCAATTTCAACGGCCTCGTCCGCCATTCCTACCTGCGGTCTGAACCGCAAATGGCTGAGGTTGCGATCAACCTGACCCCCAAGACCGACCGCGACCGTGCCAGCCACGACGTGGCCCTTGAACTGCGCACCCGCCTAACCGCCCTGCCAGTCCCCGAAGGCACCAGCCTCAAGGTCGTCGAACCCCCGCCCGGCCCCCCGGTCCTGGCAACCCTGCTGGCCGAGGTGTACGGCCCCGATCCCGAAACCCGCCGCGCCGCCGCCACCAAGATCCGTCAGGCGTTTGAAGCCGTGCCCTTCATCGTCGATGTCGATGACAGTTTCGGCACCCAACCCCGCCGCCTGCGCGCCACCATCTCCTCGGATGACCTCGACCTCTTCCGCGTGCAGGAACAGGACGTGTTCGACACGCTTGCCCTCCTGAACGGCGGGCAGACCGTGGGCTATTCGCACCGCGAAGACGGCCGCCAGCCGATCCCGCTGATGATCCAGCGCCCGAAGTCCGACCGCGTACTTGACGAACGCTTCCTGACCACCCCCATCCCCGCCAACGCCCTTCCCGGCGCGCGTGGCGTCGTCGAACTTGGCGATGTGGTGCAGGTCACCGAAGAACCCGCCAGCTTCCCGATCTTCCGCCACAATGGCCGCGCCGCCGAGATGGTCACCGCCGAACTCGCCGGCACGTTCGAGGCCCCCCTCTACGGCATGCTCGCCGTAGCCGCCGAGATCGACAAGATGGACTGGGCCCCCGGCGAAAAGCCCGTCATCGCCTTCAACGGCCAGCCTGAGGATGAAACCGTCACCACCCTTCTGTGGGATGGCGAATGGGAGGTGACCTTCGTCACCTTCCGCGACATGGGCGCCGCCTTCGGCATCGCGCTGGTCGGCATCTATATCCTTGTGGTCGCGCAATTCGGGTCGTTCAAACTGCCCCTCGTGATCCTGACCCCAATCCCGCTGACCTTCCTTGGCATCATCTTCGGCCACTGGCTGTACGCCGCGCCCTTCTCGGCCACCTCGATGATCGGCTTCATCGCGCTTGCGGGGATCATCGTCCGAAACTCCATCCTTCTGGTCGATTTCATCCGCCACGGCACTGACCGCCAAGTCACCGTTGACCTCTTGATTGAGGCTGGGGCGATCCGCTTCAAGCCGATCCTCCTGACCGCCATCGCCGCGATGATTGGCGCAGTGGTCATCCTGGCCGACCCGATCTTCCAGGGCCTCGCCATCTCGCTTCTGTTCGGGCTCCTCAGCTCGACCCTTCTCACCGTTCTTGTCATCCCGGCCATCTACCGCGTGCTGCGCACATGACCGGCACCCCCGTCCTCAGCACAGGAGACTGACATGGCACATATCGTGGTTCTCGGCGCCGGACTTGGCGGCGCCATCATGGCTTACGAGTTGAAGGATCAGGTCCGCCCCGAAGACCGCATCACCGTGGTCACCAAGGAACCGACCTATCACTTTGTCCCCTCCAACCCCTGGATCGCCGTCGGCTGGCGCGACCGTGAGGATATCACCGTCGACCTTGCCCCCACGATGGCGAAGAAGGGAATCAACTTCATCCCCGTCGCCGCCGAACGCCTACATCCGGCCGAAAACCGCATCGCGCTGGTGAACGGGGACTCCGTCACCTACGACTACCTTGTGATCGCCACCGGCCCGGAACTTGCCTTTGACGAAATCCCCGGCCTTGGCCCCGACGGCCACACCCAATCCATCTGCCACATCGACCATGCCGAGGCGACGAAGGCCGTCTTCGACAAGCTGGTCGCCAACCCCGGCCCCGTCATCATCGGCGCCGCACAAGGCGCCAGCTGCTTCGGCCCGGCCTATGAATTCCTCTTCATCCTCGAAACTGCCCTTCGCCGCGCCAAAGTGCGTGACCGCGTGCCGATGACCTACGTCACCCCGGAACCCTATATCGGCCACCTGGGCCTTGATGGGGTGGGCGACACCAAGGGCCTTCTCGAATCCCAGATGCGCGAAAAGCACATCAAGTGGATGACCTCGACCCGAGTGAAAAAGGTCGAAGACGGCCACATGTTCGTGGAAGAAATCGCCGACGACGGCACCGTGAAGGCTGAAAAAGACCTGCCCTTCGCCTTCTCGATGATGCTGCCCGCCTTTCGTGGCATCAAGCCCGTCGCCGGGATTGAAGGCCTGTCGAACCCCCGCGGGTTCACCATCGTCGACAAGCACCAGCAGAACCCGACCTATCCCAACGTCTTCGCCGTCGGCGTCTGCGTCGCGATCCCGCCAATGGGGCCAACCCCCGTGCCCTGCGGCGTGCCGAAGACCGGCTTCATGATTGAATCCATGGTCACCGCCACCGCCCACAACATCGGCGCGCTGGTCCGGGGCAACCAGCCCGACCGCGTCGGCACCTGGAACGCCGTTTGCTTGGCCGATTTCGGCGATGGGGGCATCGCCTTTGTCGCCCAACCCCAGATCCCGCCGCGCAACGTCAACTGGTCGTCGTCGGGCAAATGGGTCCACCTCGCCAAGGCGGGGTTTGAGAAATACTTCATCCGCAAACTGCGCAAGGGCCAGTCCGAGCCGTTCTACGAAAGCCTCGCGCTCAAGGTGCTTGGCATCGACAAACTCAAAGAAACCACCAAAGGATAAACCATCATGTCCATCGATCGTGCCGTCATGCTTTTCGCCGGGGTCATGGTGCTGCTCAGCGTCCTGCTGACCGCATTCGTGTCACCCCTCTTCGTCTGGTTCACCGTCTTCATCGGCGCGAACCTGATCCAGTCGTCCTTCACCGGCTTCTGCCCCGCCGCCATGGCCTTCAAGGCGCTGGGCTTCAAGACGGGGACGGCGTTCCAGTAGGGCTGGGCGCGATGGAACAGCTTGCAGGCTTCGGCGGCACAGAGGGGCAGGCCGCCCGCGCGGTGGCCCTTCTGAAGTCGCTCTCGCACGCCGGGCGGCTGCAGATCCTGTGCCTGCTGCTGGACCGGGCCATGAACGTGACCGAGATTGCGGCAGCCCTCGGCTGCACCCAAGCCCAGGTCTCGCAGCAACTTATGCGGCTCAGGGCTGAGGGGATCGTCCAGACCCGGCGCAGCGGCAAGCAGGTGATCTACCAACTCGCCCGGGCTGAGGTTGCCCCCGTCGTCAGCGTGTTGCGCGACACCTTCTGCAGCCGCCCCGATTAGCCATTCCTGCGGCCCTTGCCGCCGCGCGCCACACCGCTACGTCCTTTTGCATGCGGTATGTGATCCTTCTTTGCGGTCTGGCCCTGCCCCTCCACGCGCAGGAGGTGGACCTGGAACTTGTGCTCTTGGCCGATGCTTCCGGCTCAATCACCCAGGCCGAAATTGAGTTTCAGCGTCAGGGCTATGCCGCCGCAATCACCGATCCCGATGTTCTTTCTGCTATCCGCAGCAATCTGACCGGCACCATTGCCGTCACGTACGTCGAATGGGCCGCAAATCAGGTGGTCGTCGTCGACTGGACCGTGATCGACGGTGAGGCATCCGCCGCCGCCTTCGCGCAAGCGCTGCTGGAGCCGCCCCGCCTAGCCACCGGCCGCAATGCCATTGGCAATGCCCTTCTCGAAGGCCAGCGCTTGATTGAGGCGAACCAGATCACCGGCCTCCGCCGCGTCATCGATTTTTCCAGCGACAGCCTTGGCAATTTCAGTGGGGCAGGCATTGCCGAAGCGCGGGAAACGGTGTTGGCCGCTGGCATTACCATCAACGGCCTGCCGATCCTGGACGATGGCGAAGGGGACCCCTTGGCCGATCTTTATGTTTCAGACCTGATCGGCGGCCCCGGCGCCTTTGTCCTGCCCGCCTACGGCCGCGATGGCTTTGTTGAGGCGGTCCGCCGCAAGCTTATCCTTGAAATCGCGGGTGACCTGCCCACCCCAGAGGAGGGGATGGTCGTCCAACTGACCACCGCTGACCCTTAAGGCGCACAGTCTGGGCGGCACCCACCGCACCAACTTGGCTTCCAGCCAATCCCTTACAAATCATTAAAGCGCCAGAAATCACCCAATGATTTCAACGGCCCCCTGCCTGTCCCTGCCCGGGACAGGTCAGAAATCCGTCGGCGCCCCGCCTTCCTGCTTCCGCTTGGCCACGAACTGCCGAAGCTCCTCCTGATGGTCGCCGTTCATCGCGGGGGCCTCGAACTCGGCCAGGATCTGCTTGTAGATTCGGTGCGCGCGTTCCTGCGTCCACATCGCCCCATCGATCTGCCAGGCCTCATAATTCCGCCAGTCCGAACAGATCGGCGCGTAGAAGGCATTCTGATAGCGGTCCTGCGTGTGCTGGACGCCAAAGTAATGCCCCCCCGGCCCAACTTCCTTGATGGCGTCAAAGGCGAGATCATCCTCCGTGGTGGCATAGGTCGCCTCCTCGAAGTAGCGCTGGATCATCTGCAGGACCTCGCAGTCCATGACGAACTTCTCAGGCGAAGCGATCAGCCCGCCCTCCAGCCAGCCGGCAGCGTGGTAGACCATGTTGGTTCCAGACTGCACCGCCGACCACAGGCTGTTGCTGGTCTCCCACATCGCCTGCCCATCCGGCACGTTGGCCGCGCAAACCCCGCTGGCCCGCATCGGCACGCCGTAGAACCGCACCAACTGCCCGGTCATCTGCGTCGCCCGCATGTATTCCGGGGTGCCGAACGCCGGGGCCCCAGACTTCATGTCGACGTTCGACGTGAAGGTCCCGATCGCCACCGGACACCCTGGATTGATGTATTGCAAAAGGACCACCGCCGCCAAAGCCTCGGCAATCGACAGTGCCACGGCACCGGACATCGTCACCGGCGCCATCGCCCCGGCAAGGGTGAACGGCGTCACCACCACCGGCTGCCCGCGCCGCGCCAGCCGCATCGCGCCGTCCAGCATCGGGAAGTCATGCTTCAGCGGGCTGACCGAGTTGATGTTGGTGTACATCCGCGGCTTCGCGTCAAACTCGTCATGGGAAAGGCCGCCCGCAATGCGGACCATTTCCATCACGTCCTCAACCCGCTCTGCGCCCAGCGAATAGGCGTGGCAGACCTTGTCCGTCAGCGTCAGCTTTTCATACAGGCAATCCAGATGCCGGACCGAAGCATGGATGTCGATCGGCTCAACCGGATACCCCCCCGCCACATGGATGCAGTTGAAGTACTGCGTCAGCTTCATGAATTCCTTGAACGTCTCGAAGTCGCCCGAGCGTTTGCCCCGCTCCATGTCCCAGGCGTTCGGCGGCGAGCTTACGTTCACGAACACCATGTGCTTGCCGCCCATGATGATCTCGCGGTCCGGGTTGCGCGGGGTGATGGTGAAGGTGCTCGGCGCATGGCCCACCATTTCCATCACGAAGTCCTCGTCCATGCGGACGTTGGTGCCGTTCACGATGCAGCCGGCCTTTTTCAGGATCGTCACGGCCTCGGGGTTCAGGAATTCGATCCCGATGTCGCGCAGGATGCGCATCGCGGTTTTGTGGACCCGCTGCACGCCGTCAGCATCCAGAGGTTCCGTCGGGCGGTCCGGGTTGACGGGAATCCGCCAGGGCATCTGGTCGATGACCGCCGTGCCAGCACGAACCTGCATCCCCGCCCGCCCACCGGCGCGCTTTCTACGGGTTGGTTCTTCGGTCATAACAGCCCTCCGTTGTCCTGAAGGCGAAGATGACGGAACCGGGGGCGGAATGAACACCGTGCCAGCGACGCAAAAGCGTCGTTTTCAGCACACGGATGGGATAGTCAGCCTTGCAGCCCGGTCAACCACTCTGGCAGGGCACCAATATCGGGCAGGACCACATCGGCATGGGGGGCCAGATCGCCTTGCTTGGCGATGCCCGTCAGCACGGCCACGGTGCGCATCCCCGCCGCGCGCCCGGCCTCCAGATCATGGCGGCTGTCGCCCACCATGGCCACCCGCGCGGGGTCCAGTCCCAACGTCCCGGCAAAGGCCAGACACATGCCGGGGCCGGGCTTCGCGCCATGGCCGGAATCGTATCCGGCAATGAAGTCGAAGCATTCGGTGATGCCATGGGCGGCCAGATGCTGGCGGGCCGGGATTTCGCTGTCATTCGTCGCCACGCCCAGCTTCAGCCCCCGCGCGCGCAAGGCGTCCAGCAGCGGGCGCAATGGCACCGCTTCGGACATCGGTGCCGCCCCGGCGGTTTCGTCGATCAGCTCGGTCAGGCTGAGAACGGTATGCCCCGGCAGATGTGGGGCCAATGCGGCGGCAATATCGGCAGCCGTGGCCGCGATCACCGGGCTGTCGGGCGCAAAGGTCAGCGTTGCCGCATCAAACCCGATGGCCCTCCCCAACTGTGCTGCGTGGTCAGGCCCAGTCGCGACCGAGGCCAGAAATCCCTCGGCCCACCGCCCCCAGCTGATGCGGAAGTCGAACAGGGTTCCGTCCTTGTCGAAGATCAGACCGTCAATCATGTGCAGGCAATCCCAAGGGTTCAGGTCCAGTGGACAGGTTCGCCACCCGGCAGCGCCGCCCGCGCGGCCTGGGGTGCGGTATAGGGTAGGGCATGCTGGTCGCAGAAGGCCACAACCCACTGATCGTCCATCATCAGGAAATCGAGAATCGCCCCCTGAAAGTCAACATCCCCCGCGCGAGCCCGAAGATCGCCCAACCCCGCCCCGGTTGCATTCAGAAAAACCGGCAGCAATTCGTCATCCGCCGCCAGCCAGGCCAGCACCTGCAAGGCGAGGATCTGAGCGGATTCTTGCTGCATATTTGCTCTTTCCTGCGGCTTTGGCCCCGGTCCCTCGCGGCAATATGACGATTGGCGGGAATTCGGAAAGGATTTCTTAACTAACTGGGTAACACACTCTTCATCATTCTGACCAACATCCTTGGCCAGGGTTCAAATGGGCGGGAAATGAGCGGTAGAATCCTCATTGTTGATGATGTGGCGACAAATCGGATCGTCTATCGGGCCCGCCTGGCTGCGGCCTTTTATGAGCCGATCCTCGCCTCGGATGGTGCAAGCTGCCTTGAGGCGGCGCAGTCGGGGCTGGGCCCGCGGCCAGACCTGATCCTGCTTGACCTCAACCTGCCGGACATGCCGGGGCACGAAGTCCTGCGCCAACTGCGTGCCGATCCGCGCAGCCGCGACATTCCGGTGATCGTGCTGACAGCAGCGCAGGACGCAACTGCCCGGCTGGCGGCCTTTACGGCCGGGGCGGATGACGTGATCCTGAAACCGGCGGCGGACCGGGTGCTTTTGGCCCGCGTGCGCAACCTGATGCGCTCGCAGGCCGAATTTGCCGGCGACGCGGCCCTACCCGGCGCGGGCTTTGCCGAAGCGCCCGTCAGCTTTGAACCGCCCGGCACGCTGGCCGTGGTGACCGCCCTGCCAGAGGTTGCAGCGGACCTGCAGACCGCGCTGACCGGCCTTCTGCGCGACCGTCTGGTTGCGCTCACCCGCACCCAGGCCCTGGCTGAGGCTTTGGTCGAAAACGCCACCCAAGACCGCCCCAACCCGGGCCGGTCCTTGGCGGATGTGTTCATCGTGGCGGAAGACGACAGTGGCCCCGGCGCGTCACTTCGGCTGTTGTCCGAACTGAAAAGCCATCAGGCCACACGGCATGCTGCGGTCTGCCTACTGTTGCGCGGCAGCACGCATGAATCGGCGGCCATGGCCCTTGATCTTGGCGCCGATGATGTGGTGGATCAGTCGATCCCTCCGGCGGAACTGGCCGTGCGCTTGCGCAGCCTGGTGCGGCGCAAGCGGTTGGGTGACCGGCAGCGCGCCCGGATGCAGGACAGCCTGCGCCTTGCGATGGTTGACCCGCTGACCGGGCTTTACAACCGCCGGTATGCCGGGCCGCACCTGTCGGCCATCGCCGCCCGCGCGGGCGAGACGGGGTCGCCCTACGCGGTGATGGTGGTTGATCTGGACCGGTTCAAGCGGGTGAATGACCAGCACGGCCACGCTGCCGGTGATCTGGTGCTCGTTGAGGTGGCGCGTCGCCTGACGGCCAACCTGCGCGACAGCGACCTTTTGGCCCGCATCGGGGGGGAGGAGTTTCTGATCGTCCTGCCCGACAGCGGCATGGCCGAAGCCCGCCGCGTGGCCGAACGTCTGTGTCAGGCGGTGGAAGAACGCCCCATCCGTCTGCCTTCAGGCGCTGGGCTGACGGTCACGGTGTCGATCGGGGTGGCGGTCTCGGACGGGGCGGCAACGGTGGATGCGGTGGTGGAGCAGGCTGACCTTGCACTGCTTGACTCCAAGGTGTCGGGGCGCAACCAGGTGACCTTCCGGCTGAGTGCGGCGTAAAGCGCGTCAGTCGCGGGGGCGGCGGCGGAGCCCGTTCTCCAGCCGGTCAGCAAAGGCCAGACGGTCCGCTTCCGACATCTGGGCAATCCGCGCCTCGATCAGGCTGCGGCCCAGTTCCAGCCGCCCGGCATTGCGCGCCTCGATCGCGGCCAGCGCGGTCTGCACGGCGGCAGGGTCAAAGGGACTGGCCCGCAGCGCCTCTAACAGTGCGGCGAATTCGGCCTGAGCGGCGGCGCGCGTCTCACGAAAGCCCGGCGCCCGGTCGATCAGCGCCTTCCGGAGGGCGCGGCGGTCGTCAACGCTCAGCGCCTCGCTGAAGGGGCCAAAGGACAGATCGCGCGGCATCCCGCCACTGCGCCCGTCCTTCATCCAGGCCCCGGCCACCAGCCCCACCACCGCAAGGTTCAGCGCCACCGAAATCGCCAGCGCGATCTTCAGCCCCCGACCAGCCGTCGCCGCGGAAGGCGGGGCAGGGGGCTTGTCCGGCATCGGGGGCGGGGTCACGGTTTCGGTCATCGCATCACCCTTCGTTCGTCAGAAAATCGGCCGAGGGGAAGAGGTCGAGCGTCTCCGTCCCCGCCAGTCCGCCTGTCAGCAGGTCCAGCGACGCGGGCTGAAGATAGCCCAGGGCCACCCCCGCCACCATCGCCGAACACACGCCCGCCAGCACCGGCCCGCCACCGAACAAGGCCGCCAGTCGCGCCAGGAGACCCGGCGCAGGTGCAGGCGCAGGCACAACCCAGCCCACAAAGGGCTGCGGCTGCAGCGCCATCGCATCGGCCAGCACCCGGTCCATCAGCGCAGGCGACGGCGTGGGCCGGTCGCGCGCGGCAAGGGCCAGAAGCCCGTCCAGATCCTTATCCTGCATGTCCGTCATCCTCATATCCCAGGGCGTCCCTTTGCCCCGACAACACTGCCGCAAGGGCGCGCTTGCCCCGTGCGGTCAGGCTTTCTACCGCTTCAACGCCGATATCCATCACGGCGGCAATCTCGGGGTTGGTCAGCCCCTCGATATGCCGCAGCACCACCGCCTGACGCTGACGGTCCGGCAGTTCGGCCAGCGCCGCCTCAAGGGCCGCAACCCGCCGCCCGTCCTGCAAGCGCTGGTCGGCACTGGGCGCGCCATCGGCCAGGTCGGGCGCATCGTCCAGCGTAACCTGCCCCTTGCGGCGGCCTGACCGCTGCCGGTCGATGCACAGATTGGTGGCGACCCGGTAGGCCCAGGTCGTCACCTTTGCTTCGCCCTGCCGCCAGTCGGGCGCCATCCGCCACAGCCGCAGCAGCGTTTCCTGCGCCACGTCCTCGGCCTCGGCCCGGTCCCCGCCCAACATGCGCGCCGCATATGCCACCACCCGCGGCGTGACCCGTTCGGCCAACGCCCGCGCCGCCTGACGGTCCCCATTGGCATAGAGAACCATCAGCGCCTCGTCCGAGGTGGTGTCCTGTGCGTCGTAGGCCATGGTCATCCTGTGACGGGTCTAGCGGTTCGCGGGCGCTTGGCCAAGGGTCGGGTGTCAGAGCGTCAGTTGTCGCTGCCGCCCATCATGCCCTTGCGATGCTTGCGCTTGCCCATGTTCTCCATCGCCGCTTCAGCCTCGGCCTTCGAGATGGCACCGTCGTTGTCGCTGTCCAGCCGGGCAAAGTGGCGCTGGCCCGGGCCTTCCTCAACCTCGTCCAGCGACAGGCTGCCGTCTCCGTTGTTGTCGCGGTTCTCGATCATTTTCGCGGTCCGGTCGGCCAGGCTTTCGGTAAAGCGCGCCAGGTGCTGGGCCGAAACTTCTTCAGCGTTCAGCATGCCGTCGCTGTTGGCGTCAGCAGCGGTGAACATCGCGGCGCGGTGCGCTTCCAGTTCCGCTTCGGTCAGCTTGCCATCAGCGTCGGTGTCGATGCCGTCAAACATCTCCAGAAGCATCGCGCCACGGTCGCCCGGGCCACGCGGCCCCTCTTGCGCCAGTGCGCCCGAGGCGAAGGCCGCCCCCATCAGGGCAAGCACGGCAACGGTGGATTTCATCGGTCCAGTCATGGTCATCTCCAGGTTTGGGGCCCCATCTCTGGCCCGTCTGATAGGGCAAACGGCGCGGTCGCCGCTTTCCGTCGCAGATTTTTTGCAACCGCCGATCCCCGCCGCCCGCTCGCGACATGGCGACACGGGGGGGCATGGCCCCCTTGTCGCGCGCCTTGGCTTGGCGCATGGTCCCGGCCTGCCCATGTGTGGTTCCCCGACCTGGCCGAAAGCCCTGCCAATGCCCCTAGCAAACCTGTCTGAACTCCAATCCTTCGCTGATGAGGACGACCGCCCCCTGCGCCCCGCCCTCGCGCGCGGCTGGCGGCGGAAATGTCCCAATTGCGGGGCGGGTCCGATGATGCGCGGATTTCTGAAGGTGCGGGACAACTGCCCGGTCTGTGGCGAGGCGCTGCACCACCAGCGCGCCGATGATGGGCCAGCCTATCTGACCATCCTGATCGTGGGCCATATCCTCGCCCCGGTCCTTCTGTTCGTCTATTCGACCTGGCGGCCGGAGCCGTTGGTCCTTGCGCTGTCCTTTACCTTTGCCACCGTGGCGCTGTCCCTGTTTCTGCTGCCCCGGCTGAAGGGCGGCATGGTCGCCTTCCAATGGGCCAAGCGGATGCATGGTTTCGGGTCCGGCCGCGATGACTGAGGATATCCGCCCCGCTGCGACGGTCATCCTGTGGCGTCAGGGTCCTTCGGGGCCCGAGGTGCTGATGGGCCAGCGCGGGGCAGGGGCGGTGTTCATGCCGTCGAAATTCGTCTTCCCCGGTGGCGCGGTTGACCCTGACGATCACGCTGCCCCGCTGGCGGGCCACCTGTCGGACGTCTGCGCCCATCGGCTTGCCCTTATGGTGGACCCCAGTGCCCCGGGGCCCGAGGTTCTTGTCGCCGCCGCCCTCCGGGAACTGGAAGAGGAAACCGGCCTCCGCCTGCTTCCCGCGACCTACCCTGCCTTGCGCTTTGTGTTCCGGGCGATCACGCCCCACGGCCGCACCCGCCGCTTTGACGCGCGCTTCCTTCTGGCCGATGCCGCTTGCCTTGCCGGCGACCCCCAGGACTTCAGTGCCGCCTCGGGCGAGCTTGCCCACCTCCGCTGGTTGCCCTTGCCGGATGCCCGCACCCTTGACCTGCCCTTCATCACCGAGGTCGTGCTGGCCGAAGTGGCCGCCCTAGTGACGGGCGGTGACCAGCCCGGCGTGCCGTTCTTCGACAATTCCGGCACCACCCCGCAGTTCCGCCGGTTGCTCTAGCGCCCCGCCCTTTGCAACGGGAAAGATCGGGTGCGGCACCGGGTCTTTCGCCCGGAACAGGAACTGGCGGAAAATCTCGACATAGCTGCGGTAAAAATAGCTGTCGTTGCGGCGCAGGTAATGCTCGCGGTTGCTGAAATACAGCCCCGGCAGCTTGTACCACGCCACCCCCGGATGCATGTGGTGCACGACGTGGAAGTTGTTGTTAAGAAACAACAAGGACAGTGGCCCCCGGCTTTCTATGACCACGGTGCGCGCCCGTGCCGCCTCATGCGCGCGGTGCTCCAGATAGGTGCGGATCTTCAACAGGCTCCACCCCAGATAGGCCGCGACCAGATAGGCCCAGACCGGCATCGTGCCCACCGCCGCCAGCCACAACAGCACGATAGCGACGCCCGGCAGGTGCAGGCCCCAGGCCAGCGCCACGCGACGGTCACCCTTCAAGGCAGCCCGCAGGTCCCCGGTCACCAGCGCCCAGGTCGAAATTGCCGGGCCCAGCAGCATCCGCCCCGCCAGCGTGTTGTTGAACCGCAAAGCCGCCTTGACCGGGGCGGACAGCCGCGCCCAGACCGCCGGGTCCTGAAAGTTCGACTCCGGGTCGTCATAGGGGTCGGTCAGGTTCGGGTCGAAATGGTGCTGCAGATGCAGATCCTTGAAGCGCAGGTAGGGGACAAAGATGGTCAGGCCGGGAAAAACCAGCGCTTCTGAGAGGCGTTGGTTGCGGAACGGGTGGCCGTGCAGGACCTCATGCGTCAGCGATGAATACTGCGCGATGGCCAGCGCCGCCGCCAGAACCGCAAGGACAGGCGAGATTTGCCAGAAAAGCGCGGTTGCCAGCGCCCAGAGCCCGTAGGTCGCAAGGAAGAGCAGCAGCGTCGGCCATTCGATGGCCAGGGAACCAAGCCGTTTGTCCGGCTGTTGTATGTTCTGCAAGATCATGCCCGATCAGGTAAATATTCCGTGACGCTATCAGCACGTGCTTTGCGGGGGAATTCGGGATAATGTCAACGAAACCTCGCCAGTGTTTGGAAAACACAACAGATGATGGATAAAGTTGACAAGCGCGATCGCGCCCCGGTCTTCCGCGCCCGCCTGGATGAGGCGATGAAGGATCGCAAGGTCACCCAGGCAGCACTTGCCCGGCTGACGGGGGTCGACCGCTCCACGATCTCGGCGCTGCTGCAGCCCGGCACCCGGCTGCCCAACGCCCAGCTTGCCGCCGATTGCGCCCGCGCTTTGGGCATCAGTGCGGACTGGCTTTTGGGCCTGTCGGGCCGCCCCGAACCCATCGCCGACCTTCTGGCCGCGTCCCTGTCCTTGACCGAAGCCCCCCGCGCGCTGATCGACGAACGGATCTTCGGCTGGCATCAAGAAGCGGCGGGCTACAAGATCCGCCATGTCCCGGCGACGCTGCCCGACATGCTAAAGATCCGCAGTGTGGTCGAATGGGAATATGAGCCCCAGCTTGGCCGCACCGCCAAACAGGCCATCGGCGCGTTTGAAGACCGCCTGAAATGGATGCGCGGCGCAGGGTCGGACTATGAAATCGCCCTGCCGGTGCATGAGTTGACCGCCTTCGCCACCGGCACCGGCTATTACGAAGGCCTTCCCGCCGATCTGCGTCTGCAACAGTTGCAGCACCTGATGACGCTGTGCGAGCAGCTCTACCCGTCGCTCCGCCTTTGCCTTTTCGATGCCCGGCGGCTCTTTTCAGCCCCGATCACCGTCTTCGGGCCATTGCTCGCGGTGATCTACCTCGGCCGCCACTACCTCGCGTTCCGCGATTCAGCCCGGGTGGAAACCATCACCCAGCACTTCGACCTTCTGGTGCGCGAGGCTGAGGTTGGCGCCCGCGACATGGTGGCCCATCTGCAAACCCTGTGCGACCGGGTGCGCTGACCGCCGATCGCTTCCGTGCCGCAAAGCGAGGACCGCCCGCAAGGGAGGGACGAGCGACCGGTCAGAACGCCCGCAAAGCCCCTGCGACATAGCCGTTGAAATCAAAGATCTCGCGCGCCGCCGCCAGCCGGTCACCCGCCGCCGCCCCCCGGTCCAGCACAAAGCCGAACCGCCCGGATGGCGTGCCGATGGCCAGTGTCCGATAGCCGCTGTCGACCCACAGGATCCACCAATCCTCTTGCCCCTCAACCGCCAACCGGCCCGGCCCGTTTGGCGTGGCAAGGCCCGAAACCGGCCGCTCCACCCCGTTCAGGCACAAGACCCCGTCCACGGCCAGACCGCCGGGCGCTGCCCGAAACTCCAGCCACCCCGCGCCACAACTGCCACGCGCTGCCGCCTGATAGGCTGCCACCTGGCTCCAGCGCCCGGCAATCTGCGCAGGCTGAAAGGCGGCGGCGGACCAGATCGGCGCGTCCGCGCTGCGGAAGACCACTGCTGGCGGGGGTGGGGCGGCACAGGCTGAAAGCGCCAGCACCAAGGCCAGGATCACTCGATGCACAGGGTCACCCGGGCGCCATTGTCCTGCAGGATTTCGTGGCACCCCAAAAGCGGCGTGATGGGCGAGCAGGTGCGCGAGCGCGCGAGGCACACCCCCTCGCACTGACTTTCGCGGTCGCATTGCTTACCGCCGTCGCCGGTTTCAAAGATGCAGGTCCGCAAGATGCCTGACCCTACCGGAGACCATTTTCCTTTGCGCTTTTCGCAAGCCAGCTGTGCCTCGGTCTTCACTTCGGCCGGGGCGACAGGGGCCAACGCGGGTTCTGCCGCGGCTTCCGCTTCGGGTTGGGGCGCGGGGTCTGCTGTTGCCTCGGCCGCAGGTTCCACGGCAGGATCGGTGGCCTGAACCTGTGCAGGACCATCTGCCACGGCGATGACTGCCCCCTCTGCAACAGCCGCAGTCGGCGCACCTGCAGGCGGGGGGGCGTCCAGCGCTGTCACCTCGATCGCGTCCCCTGCTACAGCGTTGGGGGTCACGTCCCCGTCAGGCCCCGCGCCCTTGCCCGGGGCGGAAAGCTGACAGCCCGCGACCAGCGCGGTCACGATCAGGGCAAAACCAAGCGGGAACAGACGGTGGGCAAGGCGCGGCATCGGGTTCTCCGGGAACGCGCTCAGCAGTGCCTTGATCCGCCCCATCCCGCAAGCCCCTCAATACGGCGCGGGGAAGGCCCGGTGGGTTTCCGCTATCTCGGCCAGCACCGCGTCAGACAGCGTGACCGAGGCCGCGCTGATGTTGATGCGCAATTGCTCCAGCGTGGTGGCCCCGATGATCGGGATCGTGCGGAACGGCCGCGACAGGCAAAACGCAATCGCCATCTGGCAGGGGTCAAGGCCATGGCGCGCCGCAATCCCCATATAGGCCGCCACCGCCGGGAAGACCTGCGGCGTGACCCGCCCGCCAAGGTCGGGCGTATTCACCCGGCGGGTGCCTTCCGGGATCACATCGCCCGCATATTTGCCCGACAGAAGCCCGGTCGCCAAAGGCGAGAACGCCAGCAGCGGCATATCCTCGATCAGGCTGAACTCGGCCCAGTCGGTGTCGAACTGCCGGCAGAGAAGCGAATATTCGTTCTGCACGCTTGCCATGCGCGGCAGGCCAAGGCTGTCGGCCAGATGCAGCCAGCGCGCCGCCCCCCAGACGCTTTCGTTGGAAAGCCCGATGGCGCGGATCTTGCCTTCGGTCACCAGTGCCTGCGCAGTGGTCAGCACATCCGTCATATGCGCAGTCTCAGCCGCCTTGTCGGTGCCCGTCGGCGCATAGCGCCAGGCCTGACGGAAGTGATAGCTGCCGCGGTTCGGCCAGTGCAGCTGGTAAAGGTCGATGTAATCGGTCCCCATCCGGCGGAGCGATCCTTCAACCGCCGCCCGCATCGTGGCGCCGCTGATCGGCTGGCCCGGGCGCACCATCTGGCCCTTGCCGGTGATCTTGGTGGCAATCTGCAGCCGGTCGCGACCGCCCCGCGCGGCCAGCCATGACCCGATGATCTCTTCCGTCCGGCCCACCGTCTCGGTCCGCACCGGGTTGGTCGGGTACATCTCGGCCGTGTCCCAGAAGGTCACCCCCGCCTCCAGCGCCATGTCGGCCTGGACGTGCCCTTCGCTTTCGGTGTTCTGCGTGCCCCAGGTCATCGTGCCTAGGCAAATCTCCGAGACTGTCAGGCCGGTCTTGCCAAGGGTCAGGGTCTTCATCACGCCTCCGGGGGTCATCCGGCAACCAATTGCTGCCCTGCAGCAAGCTAGGCCGGATCAGCGGCGGGGCAAAGGCCCAGACTTGAGAACATTGCGCGAACATACTACAGTTTCGGACATGAGTCTGTCCGTTAACACCCTCGGCCCGCCCCGGCCCCAGGACCTGCAGCCGCTGGTCGGTGACCTGACCTTGCGCAAGGGCCGGGTGCATGAGCTCTGCGGCCCCGCGCGGTTGACGCTGGCCGCCCTGGTGATGGGCAAGACCCAAGGGCCCGTGGTCTGGATTCGCCCGGGCTGGCTCTCTGACCGGCTGAATGCGGCGGGCCTGCAGCCGATGGCCAACCCCGCCCGGCTGATCATTGCCACCGCCGCCCGGGACGAAGGCCTTCTCTGGGCGATGGAAGAGGCGCTGCGCTCGGGCACCGCCCCCCTTGTCGTGGCCGAGGTGCTGGCCCCCCCCGGCTTGACCCCGATCCGCCGCCTGCACCTTGCCGCCGAGGCGGGCAGTCAGGCCGCCCACCGCGACGGGACGACCGCGCCCATTGGCCTGATCCTGTTGCCGGGGCAGGGCGGCGCGCAGGGGGTGGAAAGCCGCTGGCACATGACCCCGCGCCCCAGCCGGTCGCTTCTGTGGTCGGATGAGGGGGCCTGGACCCTGACCCGCCTCCGCGCCCGGCTGGCCCCACCCGCCGCCTGGGCGCTGCGGCGCGGCGAAGACGGGGGCGAAACGCTGGACCCCCAGCCACTGGACCTGCCCCCCGCCAGCGGAGGTTAGCCTGCCCAAGGCAAAGCACGCCAGATTGATCGCGCAGCGCGTCGAACCCTGCTAAGCTTGCCCCAAAGGAAAGGTCCGCCCATGCGCAGACTGACAGCCCTTGGCCTTGCCGCCCTGCTTCTGGCCCCCATAGTGGCTCAGGCCGCCACCGTCGACTACGCCCTCGACGCCGCCGCCTCGACCGTCGCGTTCGAGACGGACTTTGGCCCCGACATCATCACCGGGCAGATCCCGCTGGCCCAGGCCGACCTGACGCTGGACTTTGACGATGTGCGCAACTGCACCGTCGCTGTCGCGCTTGACGTGACCGGGGCCGAGGCGAGCTTTCCCTTCGCAGCCCAGGCCCTGAAAGGCCCGAAAGTGCTGGACGCCAAGGCCCACCCGATGATGACCTTCCAAAGCACCTCGGTCGCCCGCGCGGGCGAGGCGGCCGATGTCACCGGCCAGATCACCATTCGTGGTGTCACCCGCCCCGTAACCCTCCGGGCACAGCTTTTCCGACCGCAAGGCAGCGCTGAGACCGACTACAGCCGCCTGACCGTCCGCCTGACCGGCCGCGTCAACCGCAGCGACTTTGGCGCGACCGGCTGGGCTGACCTTGTGGGGGATGAGGTGCGAATCGTCATCACCGCCCGGATCGACGCGAAAGGCTGACGCATGGCCCTGCGCAACGGCCCTGACAGCATTGGCCTGGTCACGCGCGTGATCCATTGGACGATGGCCCTCCTGATCCTCGCCATGATCGCGCTTGGCTTGCGGCTGACCTCCATGGAGCCGGGCCTGTCCAACCTCTGGCTTTACGGGCTGCACAAGACGTTTGGCATGATCCTTCTGGCGCTGGTCGTGTTCCGCATCCTGTGGCACGTCCTGTCGCCGCCGCCCGCTCCCATCGGCCCGCCCGGCAGGATGCGGCTTTTCGTCAAGCTCTGGCACTGGACGCTTTACGCCCTGATGATCGCTACCCCCATTGCAGGCTGGGCCGGGTCCTCGGCCAGCGGGATCGACACGGTGATCTTCAACCGCTTCACCCTGCCGCCTTTGGTTGAGCCGAACGAGACATCGGAATTCGTCTGGTTCATCCTGCACGAGATATTCGCCAAGACCCTGCTTGGCATGGTCATCGTCCACGTCCTCGGCGCCCTCAAGCGTGAGATGGACGGCGACGGCACCCTGACCCGGATGATCCGTGGCCGTGTGCCACCCGGGTAAAGCCACCGCTGGCCCTTTGCAAAACCATGCGCTAAACGAACGACGGACGTCCGGACAAAAGGCGCAGACATGGCACGGATTCTCATCACCTCGGCCATTCCCTACATCAACGGGATCAAGCATTTGGGCAATCTGGTGGGCAGCCAGTTGCCCGCCGACCTTTTCGCCCGCTTCAACCGCGCGCTTGGCAATGAGGTGATGTTCATCTGCGCCACCGACGAACACGGCACCCCCGCCGAGCTTGCCGCCGCCAAGGCGGGCAAACCGGTGGCCGACTACTGCGCCGAGATGCATGCCGTTCAGGCCGAAATTGCCAAAGGCTTCCGCCTGTCCTTCGACCACTTCGGCCGTTCGTCCAGTCAGCGCAACCACCGGCTGACCCAGCACTTCGCCGGCAAACTGGCCGAGAATGGTCTGATTGAGGAAGTGTCGGAAAAGCAGGTCTTTTCCATCGACGACAACCGCTTTCTGCCGGATCGCTACATCACCGGCACCTGCCCGAACTGCGGCTACACGGCGGCGCGCGGCGACCAGTGTGAAAACTGCACCAAGCAGTTGGACCCGACTGACCTGATCAACCCGCGCTCTTCAATCTCCGGCAGCACGAACCTTGAGGTGCGGGAAACCAAGCACCTTTACCTCCGCCAGCGCTCGCTCCGCGACAAGCTGGAGGCGTGGATTGACTCGAAACACGACTGGCCGATCCTGACCACCTCCATCGCGAAGAAATGGCTGAACGACGGGGATGGTCTGCAGGACCGCGGCATCACCCGTGATCTGCATTGGGGCATCCCGGTCAAGAAGGGCGATCAGCCCTGGCCGGGGATGGAAGGCAAGGTCTTCTACGTCTGGTTCGACGCCCCCATCGAATACATCGCCGCAACCGCCGAATGGGCGGATGCGAACGGCAAGCCTGACGCTGAATGGGAACGCTGGTGGCGCACCGACAAGGGTGCCCAAGACGTGACCTATTACCAGTTCATGGGCAAGGATAACGTGCCCTTCCACACCCTCAGCTTCCCCGCCACGATCCTGGGATCGGGTGAGCCTTGGAAGATGGTCGACTACCTCAAGTCCTTCAACTACCTCAACTATGACGGCGGCCAGTTCTCCACTTCGCAGGGCCGCGGCGTCTTCATGGACCAGGCCCTGTCGATCCTGCCCGCCGATTACTGGCGCTGGTGGCTTCTGTCCCACGCGCCGGAATCCAGCGACTCCGAGTTCACCTGGGAAAACTTCCAGACCGCCGTGAACAAGGACCTCGCCGATGTCCTTGGCAACCTTGTGTCCCGCGTGACCAAGTTCGCCGTGGCGAAGTTCGGCAATGACATCCCCGCCGGCGGCCAGTTCGGGCCGCTGGAGACCGCCCTCATCGCCGACCTTGGCGCGCGGATCACCGATTACACCCGCCTGATGGCGCAGATGGAGGTCCGCAAAGCCGCAGCCGAGTTGCGCGCGATCTGGGTCATCGGCAACGAATATCTGCAGGCCGCCGCCCCATGGTCCGTGGTCAAGACCGACCCCGAACAGGCGCAGGCGATCATCCGGCTGTCCCTGAACCTGATCCGGGTCTACGCGGTCCTGTCCGCGCCCTTCATCCCAGATGCCTCGGCCACCATGCTGCAGGCGATGGGCACCGATGACGCCAGCTGGCCGCACGACATTTCCGCCGCGATGCGCACGCTTCCGGCAGGCCACGCCTTCACCGTGCCCGAAAACCTTTTCCGCAAGATCACGGATGAGGAACGCTCCGACTGGCAGACCCGCTTTTCCGGCATCCGCACCTGATCTTCGCCGCGCTGCGGAAAACCTTCCATCGCAGCCGCAGAAACTGCGCCGGGGCGCGCGGATTTCCGCTGGATTGCGCCTGAGACGGGAAGATATTCCGCCGATGCCTGAATCTCTGGAAACCGCGCCACAGCTTCCGGTGGTATTGTTTCCCCATCGGACCCGAGTCGCTGCCACATGAGGAGAGCCCGAGATGCCCGAAGTTCTGCCTTCGCGTCACCAGTCGCCACCCCGTTCGCGCCGCACCTATGCCGCCATCGCCCTGTTCCTGATCGTGTATATCGGGGTGCTGGCCGTGGTCCTTGCCCCCCGCGACATGATCGCCGCCGACACTGGCGCGATCTTCGCGGACAGCAACTGACCTACCCCATTTCCAGTGCGAAGGCCCGCCTCAGGTGGGCCTCCGCCGCCTCTGGGGTCAGGTCCGTGGTCCCGGCCAGCAAAAGCCCGGCCAGCCCGTCCTGCAACGCCGTCAGCCGCAGCGCGGTGGCCTTGGGGTCAGGACAGCGCCCATGCATTGCCGCCAAATCCGCCGTCAGCCGCGCCAGCATCCGGCCTTGCACCCGGGTCAGCGCCGCCGCCATCGCCGGGTCTGACGCCGCGAGATCCGTTGCCTCCAGCCACAGCCGCCAATAGGCCCGCGCCTCAGGCGCGAATGCCGTTGTCAGCCAGGTCTCCAGCGCCTGGTCGGGCGGGGCCGCAGGCTCCTCGACCTCGGCAAATATCGCTTCCCAGGCCAGCGCCCGCAGTTCGGGCCAGCGGAAGTAGTGGTTCAAAAGCCCCCGCCCCACACCCGCCCGGTCGGTCACGGCCCGCGTCGTCGCCGCATGCAGCCCGACCTCGCGCAGCACCTCCGCCGCCGCCTGCTGGATCAGCGCCGCACCGTCCGAAACCCTCTTGTCCGTCTCTGCCACCCGCGCCCCCTTGACAGGATTGAGCAGTTGCTCAATCTTGCGCTGAGCAACTGCTCAACACGGAATAGCCGATGTCGGACCCCTCCCGCAACTCTGCCGTCGATCTGATCCGCACCGCGGCGCTGATCGGCATCTGCGTGGTCAACCTGCCGTTCATCGCCCTGCCGGGGGCCGTGCTAATGCAGGACCCCGTCACGCCCGCTGACCGCCTTGCCACGGATCTCGTGCAGACGCTGTTTGAGGGGAAGTTCTTCCTCCTCTTCTCCTTTCTCTTCGGCTGGGGGATCGAGGTGCAGATGCGCACCGCCAACCGGCAAGGTCAGCCATTCGCCCCGCGCTACGCCCGCCGTCTGGCCGGACTGGCAATCCTGGGGGTCCTGCACGCACTCCTCGTCTTCACTGGCGACATCCTGGTGCTTTATGCCCTACTGGGTGCGCTCGCCTGGCCACTGCGCGATGCCACGCCCCGACACCTGGTCCGGCTCGCTGTGGCGATGATCCCGCTGGCGTTTGTGGGTCTGATCCTTCTCGCCATCCTCGTCGGTGCCGGTCTGCCCGAACCCGACTACCGCGCGCTGGCGCATGGCTTCTGGCAAGCCGCTCTGATCCGCACCAGCGAATGGCCGCCAACCTTCGTGATCCTCTTGCTTTTCCAGGGCCCCCTTGCGTATGGGGCCATCCTGATAGGCCTCGCCGCTGCCAAGACCGGCTTCTTCCACCCCGACAGCCCGGGGCGGCACCTGCTGCGGCGCGCCTTCCCTTGGACGCTGACCCTTGGGTTGGCGCTGAATCTGATCGTCGCCCTGTCGCCGATGGACGACTCCCTGCGCGCGCTGGCGGGTCTTCTGCTTCTGGCCCCCGCAGCGCCGATCCTGTCAATGGCTTGGTTACATTGTCTTTTATGGTTAGCTGATCGGCTAAGCATGCCTGCAGTCCTGCAGCGCGCCGGTCAGAACTCGCTCAGCGCCTACCTTTTGCAAGGCATCCTCGCCGGGCTCGTGTTTGGCGGGCATGGGCTTGGGTTGTTCGATCAGCTGGGGCAGGCGGTGCTGTTGCCGCTCGCCATTCTGATCGCGCTTCTGGCGATGGTCCTGACCGGCATGATGGCGGGCCGCTGGGGCAGGGGACCGTTCGAAGCACTCTTGCGCCGCATCACCTACGGGCCAACCGGCCCATGAAAAAGGCCCGGGCATGACGCCCGGGCCGCACTCATAACCACCAGACCGCCCGAACCTGAAAGTCAGGCCCGCAGGTCGAAGCGGTCGGCTTCCATCACCTTGACCCAGGCGTCGACGAAGTCGCAGACGAACTTGCCCGCGTTGTCGTCCTGGGCGTAGACCTCAGCATAGGCCCGCAGGATGGAGTTGGACCCGAACACCAGATCCGCCCGCGTTGCCGTCCACTTCACGGCACCGGTCTTGCGATCGGTCAGCTCATACAGGTTGGTCCCCTTCGGCACCCACTTGTAGGCCATGTCGGTCAATCCGGCGAAGAAGTCGGTGGTCAAGGCACCCACGCGGTCGGTAAAGACGCCATGGCCCGTACCACCGTGGTTGGTGCCGATCACCCGCATCCCGCCAATCAGGCAGGTCATCTGATGCGCCGTCAGGCCCATCAGCTGCGCGCGGTCCAGCAACAACTCTTCCGCGGTGACCGCATAGTCCTTCTTCATCCAGTTGCGGAACCCGTCCGCCACCGGCTCAAGCACCTCAAAGCTGTCGGCGTCGGTATGCGACCGGGTGGCATCGCCGCGCCCGGCATGGAACGGCACCGTCACGTCAAAGCCTGCAGCCTTGGCCGCATGTTCCACGCCCACGTTGCCCGCCAACACGATCACATCGGCCACCGACGCGCCCGCCGCCATGGCAATCGGCTCCAGCACTGACAACACGCGCGCCAGACGGGCGGGTTCATTCCCCTCCCAGTCCTTCTGCGGCGCCAGACGAATGCGGGCACCGTTCGCGCCGCCCCGGTTGTCCGACCCACGGAAGGTGCGTGCCGAATCCCAGGCCGTCGTCACCATGTCGCTGATGGAAAGGCCCGACGAGGCGATCTTGGCCTTTACCGCCGCCACGTCCCAGCCGGTCGAACCAGCCGGAACCGGGTCTTGCCAGATCAGGTCCTCAGCCGGCACCCACGGCCCCAGATACCGAACCTTCGGCCCCATGTCGCGGTGGGTCAGCTTGAACCAGGCGCGGGCAAAGGCGTCCGAAAACGCCGCCTGATCCTTGGCAAACCGCTCGCTGATCGCGCGGTAAGTCGGGTCCATCTTCATCGCCATATCGGCGTCGGTCATCATCGGCATGCGGCGGATGGTGGGATCTTCCACGTCAACCGGCATATCTTCGGGCGCGATGTTGATCGGCTGCCACTGGAACGCCCCGGCGGGGGATTTCACCAGTTCCCAGTCGTACTTGAGAAGCAGATCAAAGTAGCCACCATCCCACTTCGTCGGGTTGGCAGTCCAGGCACCCTCCAGCCCCGAGGTGATCGTGTCGCGGCCAATCGACCTTGCAGCATGCACGTTCCAGCCAAGGCCGCCTTCTTCGATCCCGGCCCCTTCCGGCTCGGCCCCGATCAGGGCGGCGTTGTTGTTGCCATGCGCCTTGCCGACAGTGTGGCCACCGGCGGTCAGGGCGACGGTTTCTTCGTCATCCATCGCCATGCGGGCAAAGGTTTCGCGCACGTCATGCGCGGTGCGCATCGGGTCTGGCACGCCGTCCACGCCCTGCGGGTTGACGTAAATCAGGCCCATCACCACAGCGGCCAGCGGGTTTTCCAGGCTGGTCCGGTCTTCCTTCGTCGGATAGCGCTGGTCGGTCAGCCATTCCTTCTCCGACCCCCACCAGATGTCCTTTTCCGGGGCCCAGATATCCTCACGGCCAAAGCCGAAGCCGAAGGTCTTCAGACCCATCGACTCATAGGCAATCGTCCCGGCCAAGGCCATCAGATCGGCCCAGCTCAGCCGGTTGCCGTACTTCTTCTTGATCGGCCAAAGAAGGCGCCGGGCCTTGTCAAGGTTGGCGTTGTCCGGCCAGCTGTTCAGCGGCGCAAAGCGGTGGTTGCCGGTGCCAGCACCCCCCCGACCATCGGCCATCCGGTAGGTCCCCGCGGCATGCCAGGTCATCCGGATGAAAAGGCCACCGTAGTGCCCCCAGTCGGCCGGCCACCAGTCCTGACTGTCGGTCATCAGCGCGATCATGTCACGCTTCAGGCCCTCAAAGTCCAGCTTCTTGACCTCTTCCTGATAGTTGAACCCGGTCAAGGGGTTAACCTTGGTGTCATGCTGGTGCAGGATGTCCAGGTTCAGCGACTTTGGCCACCAGTCCATCACCGTCGTTTCGGTCGTCGTGATCGCGCCATGCGCCACCGGGCATTTACCCGACCGTGGAATATCGTTGCCGTCCATCTTGCTCTCCTTGTCTGGCTGGATGCACGGATGCTGCAGGCCCGGCCACATCCGAAATCGGGGGCCGACGACTCGCAACGCTGCATCATGCCGTAGCGATACCACCCCGCAGCGATAATTGGAATTTTCATTTTCCAATCGCCGCGATATGCTGGGCCTATGACGCAACTCACCATGAAACACCTGCGCTACTTCGAGGCGCTCGCCCAGCACCGCCATTTCGGCCGCGCGGCCGAGGCGTCGGCGATCTCGCAACCGGCCCTGTCGCTGCAGATAAAGGAGCTTGAGGATATCCTTGGCGCCCCCCTTGCCGAACGCGGCCCCCGCCAGATCCGCCTGACCGCGCTGGGCGAGGATTTTGCGCTCCGCGCCCGCGAAGTCCTGCGCGCTGTCGATGAACTGGCGTCCCTTGCCCGTGCCTCGACCGGCCCCCTGTCAGGGCGTTTGCGTCTGGGGATCATCCCAACCATCGCGCCCTACTACCTGCCGCAGCTGATCCGCCGTCTGGCCCATGACTTCCCCGAACTGGACCTCCGCCCGCGTGAGGCGGTGACCCAGCGCCTGGTCCGCGATCTGGCCGAGGGGCGATTGGACCTCGCCCTTGTCGCGCTGCCGGTCTCGGAACCGTCGCTGACCGAACACCCGCTTTTTGACGAGGAATTCCTCCTCGTCCGCCCCCTGTCCGACGCCGCCCTTCCAGTGCCCACGCTGTCCGACCTTGCCAAAATGCCGCTCCTACTTCTGGAGGAGGGGCATTGCTTCCGCGACCAGGCCATCGCCGCCTGCAAGCTGCCCCGCGCCCCCGCGGGGGAGATAATGGAAGGTTCCTCCCTTTCCACCCTCGTCCAGATGGTTGGCGCCGGGATCGGCGTCACCCTGATCCCAGAAATGGCCGCGGGGGTTGAGGCGCGGTCCGCCCCCGTCGTCGTCCAGCGCCTGGCCAGCCCCCGCCCGGGCCGCAGCATCGGCCTGGTCTGGCGCCGGACCAACCCGCTCGCCGACCGGCTGGCCGACCTTGCGCGCAGCCTGACGCCGCCTTCGGATGCGTTGCCGCAGGCCATCGTCACCGCTTGACCGCGCCGTCCGCTTGCGCCATCCAAAGGGCATGGTGACCACGGTACTCCTACGTCTGCGGCAGGTCGTCCTGCTGATGCTCCTCACGGTCTCACTGACCGCGACGGCCTTTGCCCACCGCATGCCCAGCCCCGACGATGGCGCCCTGGCCTTCGCGCTCGCCAACGGGATGACGCTGGCCGACCTCTGCGCCAGCGACCTTGACGGCGACGGGATGCGCGACAGCCATTGCCCGGCCTGCCAGATCACCGCCACCCCGGGCCTGCCCGCCACGGCCCCCACGCTGATCGACCTTGAGCTTGCGTTCGTTCTGCAGGTCACAGCCCCCCGCGAAAGCCGGGCGCTTGCGCGCATCCTTGACCCCGCGCGCAGCCCGCAAGGCCCCCCCGCCGCCTGACCGGCGGCACTGGCCCACCGTCGCCTGACCGGCGACCTTACCCCCATCGCCGCCCTTGTGCCCCCCAAAGCTGGCCCCATCCCGGGCCTTTCCCCCTTTCGCACATCCGCAGGCATCCCATGACCCCTGACACCCCCCCAAACCGCCTCTACTTCGCCGCCTGGCGCTGGCATTTCTACGCGGGCCTCTACGTCATCCCCTTCCTTCTCATGCTGTCCGTCACCGGCCTGATCATGCTCTGGGTCTCTTCCATGACCGAGCTGAACGGCGAGCGCGCCATCATCACCCCCGGCACTGACTTTGTCCCCGTCAGCGCCCTGCAGGCCGCGGCTGAGGCCGTCATTCCAGGCAGCACCGCCACGCAATACATCGCGCCCATGGGCGCAGACCGCGTCGCCGCCTTTGCCGTCGCAGTCGGCGACGCCACCACCGGCGTCACCCTGAACCCCTACACGGGCGAAGTCATTGAGACTTTCCCCTGGCGCGCCGGGTGGTATGACTTTGCCACCGACATCCACGGCACCCTCCTGATCGGCAGTACCGGCGACTGGCTGATCGAGGCTGCCGCAAGCCTTGCCCTCCTCCTGACCGTCACCGGCATCTACCTGCACTGGCCCCGCAACGGGGCCACCTGGCGCAAAAGCCTGACGGTCCAGACCGCCGCGAAAAGCCGCGCCTTCTGGAAATCCTTGCATGGCGCGGTCGGCCTCTGGGTCAGCCTTCTGCTGGTCGTCTTCCTGATCTCGGGTCTCAGCTGGGCCGGCCTCTGGGGCGCCAAGTTCGTGCAGGCCTGGAACACCTTCCCGGCGGAAAAATGGGACAACGTCCCCCTTTCTGACGCCACCCACGCCGAGATGAACCACAGCGCCGCGAAAGAGGTGCCCTGGACGCTGGAACAGACGCCGCTACCGCTCTCCGGCTCCCTCGCCGGAACCGCCGCCATCACCGGCCCCGTCACCATCGACAGCGTGACCACCTTTGCCGCCACCTTGGGCTTTGACCGCCGCTATCAGCTGAACCTGCCCGCCGATGAAACCGGCGTCTGGACGATCAGCCATGACAGCATGTCGAACGACGGCCCGAACCCCGCCGCCGACCGCACCCTCCACATCGACCAGTTCACCGGCAACGTGCTGGCCGATGTGCGCTATGCCGACTATTCGGTCTATGCCAAGCTGATGGCCTGGGGCATCGCCTTTCATGAGGGCGACCTTGGGGCCTGGAACCTCGCCCTGAACACCGTCTTCTGCCTGGGCATCATCCTGATGTCCGTCTCCGGCGCGGTGATGTGGGTCAAACGCCGCCCCACCGGCGCGCGGCTGGGTGCGCCGCCCCGGCCCGCAGATGTGCCCTATGCCAAGGGCGCACTCCTGATCACGCTCGCCTTGTCCCTGGCCTTCCCCATGCTTGGCCTGACGCTTCTGGCCGTAATGGTCCTTGACCTTCTCATCCTCTCAGCCGTCCCGCCGCTAAAGCGGCTGGTCAGCTGATCCCCCAACCCCCTGAAACGGAGTTCCCCTATGAAACCGATCCTCGCCTTCCTCGCCGCCCTCTGCCTGGCCGCCCCTGCGTTCGCACATGACTTCACCGCCGGCGATCTTGAAATCAAGCATCCCCACATCCCGCAGCCCGCAGCCTCGGCCAAGGCCGCCGGGGGCTTCATGACCATCATCAACAACGGAACCGAACCCGACCGCCTGATCGGCATCGAAACCGGCATTTCGTTGAAATCCGAGGTCCATGAAAGCAAGGTCGATGCCAACGGCGTGGGCACCATGACCCACATCGACGCACTGGAGATTCCGGCCGGCGGCACCGTCACCCTGGAACACGGCGGCTATCATATCATGTTCATGGGCCTCACCGCCCCCCTGATCGAAGGCGAGATGCACAAAGCCAGCCTGATCTTTGAAAAGGCCGGCTATGTCGAGATTGAGTTCAGTATCGACCCAGCCACAGGGCAGGGTGGGGGCATGGATCATTCCACCATGGACCATTCCAAGATGGACCACGGCGCCGCCACCGACTGATGCACCCGGGCAGGGGCGGCGTCAGCCGACATCGCCCCCGCAGACCCAGCAAGCCCGGCCATGCCTGACGACTTCCGCCCCGGCGAAACCGCCTTGCCTTTCGACCCCGGCGCTGCGGAATGCACGCATCTGCACTTCATCGGGCTAGCAGCAAGGCAGGCGATGATTCTGCGCTATTAGACGAGTGACCCACAGCGCGACTTGATCGTGCAAAGCCCCGCCCACCGCGATGGCCCCGCCGGAGTTTTTGCCCTCCGCTCGCCTGCGCGGCCAAACCCGGTGGAATCGGCCGTTGTGCGGCTTTTGGGCAATGACGTACAGCCGGGCATCCTGCGGGTCGACGCGCTGGATGCCTTTGACGGCACGGCGCTTCTGGACGTAAAGCCCTGGCTGCCAGGTGTTCATGTCCCGCCCGAACTTGGTCATTAACCCGCGATAAAGGGGGTGCCGCTCTGTCACGCAACCTTCATCCAAACGCGAAACAGCCGTCATGAAGGCCCGCTAATCCTCCGCCAGCAAAACGGGGGTGGCAGCATGCTTCAGGTCCAATCGGTGACGCGGATGTTCGGGCAGAAGGCTGCCGTCGACAACGTCAGCTTCTCCGTTGATGGACCTGCCTTCGTCGGCATCATCGGCCGCTCGGGTGCTGGCAAATCCACCTTCCTGCGCCTGATGAACCGCTTGATCGACGCCTCCGCTGGCGAGATCCGGGTCGATGGCCAGAACGTCCTGGCGCTGAAAGGCCCACAAGCCCGCGCCTGGCAAAGCCAATGCGCCATGATCTTCCAGCAGTTCAACCTTGTGCCGCGGATGGATGTGGCCTCGAACGTCCTCCACGGCATCCTGAACCGCCGCTCCACCCTGCAAACGATGTTCAACCTCTGGCCCCAGGCCGATATCCTGAGGGCGCTGGATATCCTTGACCGCCTCGGCATCGCCGAACAGGCCCCGAAACGGGCCGAGGCGCTGTCGGGCGGCCAGCAGCAGCGCGTCGCCATCGCCCGCGCCCTGATGCAGGACCCCAAGATCATCCTGGCCGACGAACCCATCGCCAGCCTTGACCCGATGAACGCCCAGGTCGTGATGGACACCCTCAAGCGGATCAACGTCGAAGACGGCCGCATGATCATCGCCAACCTCCACACCCTTGATACCGCGCGCCGCTACTGCGACCGGGTGATCGGCATGCGCGACGGCCGCATCGTCTTTGACGGCACGCCGGAACAGCTGTCCACCAGCGTCGCCCGCGACATCTACGGGGCGGACGAGTCGTTCAACGAATCCGCCACTTCCACCTCGATCCCCACCGACACCGCAGCCGACCGCACCTATGCGGACCTGATGCTGTCGTGACCCTGAACCACCTGCCAACCAACGGAGTGACCATGAAAAAGCTGCTGACTGCCACGGCCATGACCGCCGTCCTCGCCACCTCGGCCTTCGCCCAGGACGCGATCACCGAATTCAACATCGGCATCCTTGGCGGCGAAAACGCCCAGGACCGCCTGACCAACCAGGAATGCTTCCGCGCCGCGATCGAGGCCGAGCTTGGCGTTCCGGTCAAACTTTTCGCCCCCGCCGACTATGACGGCGTGATCCAGGGCCTTCTGGGCGGGACCATCGACTACGCCTGGCTCGGCGCCTCGGCCTACGCCAAGGTCTACCTGACCGACCCGGCCGCCGTGGAACTGAAGCTGACCAAGCAGAACGTTGATGGCTCCACCGGCTATTACTCCATCGGTTTCGCCCGGGCTGACTCGGGCATCACCTCGATCGAAGACGCCAAGGGCAAGATCTTTGCCTTCGCCGACCCGAACTCCACCTCCGGCTACCTCGTCCCCGGTGCCGAGCTGATGTCGACCTACGGCAAGCTGGAAGACTACTTCGCCGAGGTGAAGATGTCCGGCGGTCACGAACAGTCCATCGTTGGCGTCCACAATGGCGATTTCGACGCCGGCGTGTCCTGGGCTGACGGCCTTGGCAACTGGGAAGACGGCTACAACTCCGGCGCCTTCCGCCGCGCTGCCGATGCAGGCCTGGTCGACATGTCGAACCTGGTTGAAATCTGGCGCTCGAAGCTGATTCCCGAAGGCCCGCTGGTCATCCGTTCGGCCCTGCCGACCGAGGTCAAGGACAAGGTGACCGAACTGACCGCCAACCTGTGGGAAACCGATCCGGAGTGCGCGTACAGCGTCGCCGCCGGTGATGCGAAAGACTTCGTTCCGGTCGAACAGTCGGCTTACGAAGGCGTCATCGCCGCCCGCAAGCTGCAGGAAGGCATGTAACCAACCGCGTCGCTGCGCCGGGCCTCCCATCGGGGGGCCCGGTTTCCTTTTGCGCCGCCGCGTCGCGCGCCAGATTCTCGGGGGACAGCATGGTCGATATCGCCTACGGGCCGGAACGCGGACAGCGTCCCGACCTGACCAATGGCCGTGAGGCCTATCTGGAAATGGTCCGCCGCAAACGCATGTACGGCGGCATCCTGCTGGTGATCTTCGTCGCCCTCATGTCCTCGGGCTGGATGCTGGCCGATGAACGCAACGCTGGCGGTTTCTGGAACGGTCTGCCGCAAGTCTTCGACTTCCCCGCCGAGGTGCTGTCAGAGGCCTGGGAAAAACGTGCCCTTCTGCCCGGCATCTTCTGGGACCACATCCCAGCCCTGATCGAGACGCTGAACATCGCCGCCGTCGCCACCCTTCTGGGCGCGCTTGCCGCCGTGTCACTCTCCCTCCTCGCCACCCGCGGACTTGCCCGCTGGCCGCGCCTGATCCCCGTTTTCCGCCGCACGATGGACGCGCTCCGCGCCATTCCGGAAATCGTCATCGCGCTCGTTCTGATCTACATCCTCGGCGGTGGCCCGGTGCCTGCCGTCATCGCCATCGCGCTCCACACCGGCGGCGCCTTGGGCAAGCTTTTCTCTGAAGTGGCCGAAAACGCCGACCTCAAGCCCGTCGAAGGCCTCGCCTCCGTCGGTGCCACCTGGTCGCAGCGCATGTGGCTCGGCGTCATCCCTCAGGTCGCGCCAAACTGGCTGTCCTACGCCCTGCTCCGGTTCGAGATCAACGTCCGCGCCTCTGCCATCCTGGGCTTCGTCGGCGAAGGTGGCATCGGCCATGACCTCAAACTCGCCATGCAATGGGGCCAAGGCCGCTATGATGAGGTGGTGGCGATCTTCCTCCTCCTCTTCGCCGCCATCGTGGTCATCGACCGCATCTCCGACCATTACCGCCACAAGCTGGTGAAGGGGCACTAGGGCGATGCCACTGTCCCAAAGCTTGAGCCCCCACCCCCATCCCCTCCCCACAAAGGGGGAGGGGCGGCCCCTCGGCCACCGCCCAAGTGCCATGCCAGAACGGTCACCCCCTTCCCCCCTCGTGGGGGAGGGATGGGGTGGGGGGGCCGCGTCCCAAAGACCGACCGTCAACCGAAAGGCCGCGCCATGACCGCCACCCTAGCCGCCCCGCAGCCAGCGCTCGCCGATACGATGACCCGCCGTTTCGCCGCCAAGCGCCGGATGGCCTTTGCCATCCCCGCCGTGATCCTGGCTTACCTGATCTATGCCGCGATCAGCTTTGACGTCGCCAGCCTCGTCCAGCGCGCCCGCATGGACAACGCGGCCATCCTTCTGGGCGACTTCTGGTCGCACAAGACCCATGTCACCCGCGACAACCGCTCGGGCGATGTGACCGTTGCCATCGAAGGCGAAGGCAAAGGCACCTACCCGCCAGGCATGCTGCCCGACTGGGTGACCATCGCTGGCGATGTGACCACCATCGACCTTGGGACCGGCCATGTCGTGACCTACGACGACGCCGGCGCTCGCTTCATCGTGCCCGGCTACGGCACCATCGACATCCGCCCCGTCGGCGGCAAACCGGTGTTGACCGCCCCGGAACCGATCCCCGACTGGATTTCGGTCGCGGAAAACAAGGTCAGCGTCACGACCGACGCCGGCCGCTTCAGCTACTCCCGCTCCAAGGTGGAAACCTTCAAGTACGAACCGGGGTGGGAACTCTTTTTCTTCACCCTCGACAGCCCCTTCTACGGCAAGGGCCTGGGCGAACTGGCCGCTCTCGCCACCACCGGCGACCGGATCGACCCCACCCGCAGCAACATCGGCTACATGGTCAATGAATTCTGGACCAACCGGATGTGGCGCCACGGCGACGTCGCCTGGGCGATCTTCGAGACGATCCTGATGGCTTTCCTCGGCACCATGACCGCCGCGATCATCGCCTTGCCGCTTGGCTTTCTGGCTGCCCGCAACTTCATGCCGCTCGGTCCGTTCCGCTTTGCCATCCGCCGGGTGTTCGACTTCATCCGCGGCGTCGACGGGCTGATCTGGACCATCATCCTCTCCCGCGCCTTTGGTCCGGGGCCCATGACTGGTGCGATTGCCATCGCGATCACCGACGTCGGCAGCTTTGGCAAGACCTTCTCCGAAGCGCTGGAAAACATCGACGAAAAGCAGGTCGAGGGCATCCAGTCGACCGGCGCCAACAGTCTGCAACGCGCCCGGTTCGGGGTCATCCCGCAGATCACCCCGGTCCTGCTTTCGCAGGTGCTCTACTACCTCGAATCCAACACCCGCAGCGCCACCGTGATCGGCGCCATCGTCGGCGGCGGGATCGGGCTTCTCCTGACCCAAGCCATCCTGACCCAGAAGGACTGGGAAGAGGTCGCCTACTACATGGTTCTCATCGTCCTCATGGTCATGCTGATGGACAGCCTCTCCGGCTGGCTCCGCCGCAAACTCATCAAGGGGGAATGATCGTGTACGACCGCAACCTCGCGTCCTGGTACTGCGACCTGCTCTTCGGCAAATACGCGCCTTGGGTGCGGGGGGCGATCCGGTCCCGCAAACCCGAGCCGGTTGCGCGCTTGCGCGCAGAGGCGAGATGAAAGACTTGCGGCGCTAGCCGCTCAATTTGGTGGCCGCCCACGCCGTACAAAGGTTAACGAACCATGACCGCATCCGCCCAAGCCGTTGATACCATGGACAAACCCAAAGCGTCCCTGCCCGGGACACGGCTTTCCCCGCATGGTCCGGTCATCCATCCCACCGCCCAGGTCACCAACTCCAGTTTTGAAGCCTGGACCGAGGTTGGCGAAGGTGGCCGCATCATCAACTCCACCTTCCACGCCTACGCCTATTGCGACCGCTTCGCCGACATCGCCAACACCACGGTGGGTCGCTTTTCCAACATTGCCGCGATGACCCGCATCGGCCCGACCGACCACCCCTTCACCCATGCGGCCCAGCACCATTTCCTCTACCGCTCTGCCTCTTACTGGCCTGATACCCCCGATGACCCTGCCTTCTTCGCCGCCCGCGCCGCCCGCCGCACCACCCTTGGCGCCGATTGCTGGATCGGCCACGGCGCGATCATCAAGCCCGAGGTAACCATCGGCATCGGCGCCATCGTCGCCTCCGGCGCGGTGGTGACAAAAAACGTCCCCCCCTTCATGATCGTCGCGGGCTGCCCGGCCACTCCCCTCCGCGCCCGGTTCCCGCAAGGCGTGATCGACCGCCTTCTCGCCCTCGCCTGGTGGGACTGGGACCACGCCCGCCTGCGCGAAACGCTGCAGGATTTCCGCAGCCTGAAGGCCGAAGCCTTCCTCGAAAAGCATCACGCCTGATCTGACGCAACCGTCAGCGTCACCCGGTCCCCGGCAAACCAGGTGGTGCCAAGTTCCACTGGAATCCCACCCGCATCGACGTTCACCGCCACCGACCGCAAGAGCGCCGCCCCGGGCCGCAGCTGCAAGGCCAGCGCTTGCACCGGGTCAGCCACCGTCGCCGTCAGTCGCGTCTCGGCCCTCGTGTAATCCGCCACCCCGCAGGCGGCCAGCGCAGCCGTGATCGACCCCATCTCGCGCAGCACCTCGGGCAAGGTCGGGAACCGCGCAGCGGGGAAGATCGACCGAAAGGCCGCCAGGGGCTGGTCATCGGCCAAGGACACGCCTTCCACCACATGCACGCCCTCACCCGGCCGCAAGGCCAGCGCGCGTGCCTCCTCGGCATCTGCAGGGCGGGTTTCGACCCTGGTGATCCGGCGCGATGGCGTCTGCCCCGCCGCCAGCACGTTCTGGTGAAACCGCACCCGCCGCCCCAGCCGATAATCCGTTGGCCGCGCGGTCACGAACACCCCCGCGCCGCGCCGGGCATGCACCGCCCCCGCCTCGGCCAGCGTGGCCAGCGCATGGCGCACCGTGTGGCGGTTCACGCCAAAGCGCGCAGCCAGCGCTGCCTCGGTCGGCAGCTTGTCGCCGGGCTGGTAATGCCCCGCCCCGATTTCGCGGCGCAATGTCTCGGCGATGCTTGCCCACAGTGCTTTGGTCGCCAAGGTCTTTCCCGTCATCAAAAATTCATAACTCTCCGGTTGGCCAAACCCGCCGGCTGCTGTATGATTTGTATAGTTGTATAGGCGACTAGACAACCCGAAAAACTTGTCGCCCGAGAAACTTGCCGGCCAAGACCCTTGAAAGTCGCACACCTTGATGACCGAAAACCTGTTGGAACGCGCATGACCAAAGTCCCCTCGCCTGACCGGAAAACCTGGATGGCCACGCTCGCCAAGGCGCCACCTGAGCGGCTGGAAGCACTTATGCCTGATCTGCCCCCGCATGAGGTGCTCCGCGCCCCGGAAATCGGCGCGGTCATGGTGCAGGGTCGTACTGGCGCCACCGGAGCCCCGTTCAATCTGGGTGAAATGACGGTCACCCGCGCCTCGGTCCGTCTGGGGTGTGGCACGGTTGGCCATGCCTGGGTGCAAGGCCGCGACAAGGCCCATGCCCGCCGTGCGGCCCTGGCCGATGCGCTGCTGCAGACTGACGCGTTGCCAGCAACGCTGGCTGGGATCATCGAACCGCTGCAGGCCGAAGCGGCCAGCGAAAAGGCCGGCCGCGCCGCCAAGGCCGCCGGCACGAAGGTTGAATTCTTCACAATGGTCCGGGGGGACAACGCATGACTTTGGGCATGACCCTGCACGCCGACGCGCTTTCCGGTGGCTTCACTGATGCCCCCACCCAGTCCGCCCGCGCCTTCCGTGCGGTGCTTGAGGCGATGGCCCGCCCCGGCACGATCCACACCGTCGAAGGGGCTGCCCCGCCTGCACCCCTTTCGCTGGCCGCCGGGGTGGCGCTTTTGACGCTGACCGACCCCACCACGTCCCTGCATCTGGCCGGGGCTGCCGATTGCCAGCCGGTCCGCGACTGGGTCGCCTTCCACATCGGCGCGCCTTTGGTCGCGGCGGGGGAGGCGGACTTTGCCCTTGGCACCTGGGCCGCCCTGCAGCCCGTCACCCGCTTCAAGATCGGCCAGCCGGACTATCCCGACCGTTCGGCCACCCTGATCGTCGAGGTTGACCGCCTGACCAACCACGGCCCCGCCCTGACTGGCCCGGGCATCGCGCTGGCCACCTGGCTTTCCTTGCCCGAAACCGCCGCTTTCAATGCCAACCGGGCGCTTTTCCCGCTTGGGTTCGACTGTCTTTTCACCTTTGGCAACCGGCTGGCCGGTCTGCCAAGGTCCACCCGAGTGGAGAAGATCTGATGTATGTCGCCGTCAAGGGTGGCGAACGCGCCATCGACAACGCCCATGCCTGGCTGGCCGAGGAACGCCGCGGCGACCCCAGCGTGCCGGCCCTGTCCATTGCCCAGATCCGCGAACAGATGGCGCTTGCCGTCAACCGGGTGATGGCCGAAGGCTCGCTTTACGACCCCGACCTTGCCGCCCTTGCCATCAAGCAGTCGCGCGGTGACCTGATCGAAGCGGTCTTCCTGATCCGCGCCTACCGCACCACGCTGCCCCGCCTGACCGCCTCACGCCCGGTCGACACGGGTGCCATGGCCGTGGACCGCCGCGTGTCGGCGACCTTCAAGGACCTGCCCGGTGGGCAAGTGCTGGGCCCGACCTTCGACTACACCCACCGCCTGCTGGACTTCGCGCTGATGGCCGAGGGTCCGTCCGACGCGCCCTCCAGCGCACCGGTGGCCGAGGGTGGACCCGTTGCGCAAAGGGTCCCCCACGTCACCAGCTTCCTAAACCGCGACGGGTTGATCGAGGCGGCGACCCCCTCCGACACCACGCCCCCCGACCTGACCCGCGAGCCGATGGAGCTTCCGGCCACCCGCCCTCTCCGCCTGCAGGCACTTACGCGGGGAGACGAAGGCTTTGTCCTCTCGATGGCCTACAGCACCCAGCGCGGTTACGGCCGCACCCACGCCTTCGTGGGAGAGCTGCGCATCGGCATGGTCCCGGTTGAAGTTGAGATCCCTGAACTTGGCTTTGCCGTCGAGATTGGTGAGGTTGAGCTCACCGAATGCGAGACCGTCAACCAGTTCAAAGGCTCAAAGTCCGAACCGCCGCAGTTCACCCGCGGCTACGGCCTCGTCTTCGGCCAATCCGAACGCAAGGCCATCGCCATGTCCCTCGTCGACCGCGCTCTGCGGTGGGAGGAGTTGGGCGAAGACTTCACCGGCGCCCCTGCGCAGGATGAGGAATTCGTCCTGATGCACTGCGACAACATCCAGGCGACCGGGTTCCTTGAGCACATCAAGCTGCCGCATTACGTGGATTTCCAGGCCGAACTGGAGCTTGTCCGCCGCCTGCGCACGGAAGCCCAGGCGATGCAGGAGGCGGCGGAATGACCCTAGTCACCGCCCCCATCGCCATCGCCATCCGCCGCATCCTCGGCGTCCCATCGGTCGCGCGGATCATCGCGGGATCGTCCCGGGCTGCCGTCAATCTCGACCCAGACGTAGAAACCATCGTCCTCGCGCCGCAGCGATCTGCGGCGGCGGGATTTAAGGCGGTGCCGGTGGACCGCATAGGCCAGGACCACCAAAAACAGCATGGCCCCAAACCAGCTGAACCACCATCCGTTGGTCGAATCGTAGCCGAACACACCGACCTCCTCAGCCCGCGGGGACCCCATGTCTGACTACAACTTCGCCTACCTCGACGAACAAACCAAGCGGATGATCCGCCGTGCGATCCTGAAGGGCCTTGCTGTCCCCGGCTACCAGGTCCCCTTCGCCAGCCGCGAAATGCCGATGCCCTATGGCTGGGGCACGGGCGGCGTGCAGGTCACCGCCGCTTGCCTCGTACCGGAGGACAAGCTGAAGGTCATCGACCAGGGTGCCGATGACACCACCAACGCCGTCTCCATTCGCCACTTCTTCCAGCGCACCGCCGGGGTCGCCAGCACCGAGGCGACGGAGGAGGCGACGATCATCCAGACCCGCCACCGCATCCCCGAAACCCCGCTGACCGAGGGGCAAATCCTCGTCTACCAGGTCCCGATCCCCGAACCCCTACGCTTCCTTGAACCGCGTGAGACCGAGACGCGGAAGATGCATGAGCTGGAGGAATACGGCCTGATGCACGTCAAGCTCTACGAAGACATCGCCCGCCACGGCCAGATCGCCACCAGCTACGCCTATCCGGTCAAGGTTGAGGGGCGCTATGTCATGGACCCCTCGCCGATCCCGAAGTTCGACAACCCGAAGCTGGGCCAGAACCCCGCGATACAGCTCTTCGGTGCCGGGCGTGAACAGCGCATCTACGCCCTGCCGCCTTATACCGAAGTCGTCAGCCTTGATTTCGACGACCACCCCTTCCAGGCCTCGAAGGCCGCGCATGACTGTGATCTGTGCGGTGCAAAGGACAGCTATCTGGACGAGGTCATCACCGATGACGCGGGCGGGCGGATGTTCGTCTGCTCCGACACCGACTATTGCAGCAGCCGCCGCGCGGCAGGCCACAAGGGCCGCCTCTGGGCCCCCGAACCGGAGGGCGTGGCATGACGCTGATGGAAAAGATGACCGCGACCACCCAGCCGCTTCTGAAGGTGGATGGTCTGACCAAACGCTACGGCCCCCGCATTGGCTGCCTTGATGTCAGCTTTGACCTTTACCCCGGTGAGGTCCTTGGCATCGTCGGCGAAAGCGGGTCGGGCAAGTCCACGCTTCTGTCCTGCCTTGCGGGCCACCAGCGCGCTGATCTTGGCCGCATCGCGTACGATGGCCGCGATGTGCTGGCCATGTCCGAAACCGAACGCCGCCGCCTTGGCCGCACCGACTGGGCCTATGTCCACCAGAACCCGCGCGACGGGCTGCGGATGGGCGTCAGCGCGGGTGGCAACGTCGGCGAACGGCTGATGGCCGTGGGCGCCCGCCACTACGGCGACATTCGCGGCAAGGCGCAGGATTGGCTGGGACGGGTGGAGATTGCGGGCGACCGGATCGACGACCGCCCTTCGGCGTTCTCCGGCGGGATGCAGCAACGCCTGCAGATCGCCCGCAACCTGGTGACGTCGCCCCGCCTCGTGTTCATGGATGAACCCACGGGCGGCCTTGACGTCAGCGTTCAGGCGCGGCTTCTGGACCTCCTTCGTGGCCTTGTCCGCGACCTGGGGCTAAGTGTCATCATCGTCACGCATGACCTTGCCGTCGTCCGGCTTCTCGCGCACCGTCTGATGGTGATGAAATCGGGCCGCGTCGTCGAACAGGGCCTGACCGATCAGGTGCTGGACGATCCGCAGCACGCCTATACCCAACTTCTCGTCTCTTCCGTCCTGCAGGTATAACACCATGATCCGCATCGAGAACCTGTCGAAAAGCTTTACCCTGCACAATCAGGGCAGCGCGGTCATTCCGGTCATGGCGGGGGCACACCTCACCATCCAGCCGGGCGAATGTGTGGGCCTGACCGGCCAATCCGGATCAGGCAAATCCACCCTGATGCGCATGGTCTGGGGCAACTACCTTGCCGCAGGGGGCAGCATCATGGTGGGCGACACCGACGTCGCCACCGCCGAACCCCGCCAGATCATCGCCCTTCGGCGTGAGACGCTGGGCTATGTCAGCCAGTTCCTCCGCGTCGTCCCCCGCGTGCCGACCTTGGACGTGGTCGCAGAACCGCTCCTCGCCCTCGGCACACCCGTGGCTGAGGCACGCGAGCGCGCCGCCAACCTTCTTCAGCGCCTCAATATCCCTGAACGGCTCTGGCCCCTTTCGCCCACGACCTTCTCTGGTGGTGAACAGCAGCGCGTCAACATCGCGCGCGGCTTTGCGCACCCCTATCCCGCGCTCCTTTTGGACGAGCCCACCGCCAGCCTGGATGCGGCGAACCGTGAGGTTGTGCTGACCCTGATCGAAGAAGCCAAGGCCCGCGGTGCCGCCATTCTTGGCATCTTCCACGACGAAGGTGCGCGGGCGCGGGTCTGTGACCGGCTGGTGGACGTGACCGGCTTCACGCCAAAGGTAGCTGCATGATCTTCGCCATCGTTGGCCCGTCTGGCGCAGGAAAGGACACGCTGATCGAAGGCGCGCTGCGGCAGCGCCCCGACCTGCGCCTGATCCGCCGTGTCATCACCAGGCCGACCGGGGCAGGGGGAGAGGATTTTGAGGGCGTGACGGAAGCCGACTTCGCCACCCGCCTCAAGCACGGCGACTTCGCCCTGCACTGGCAAGCGCATGGGCTGAGTTACGGCATCCCTAAGGCGCAACTTTCCGCCCCCGGCGACGTGATCTTCAACGGCAGCCGTGCCGCCTTACCTGAGGCGGCAAAAGTCTTTCCAAACCTGCGCGTCATCCTTGTCACCGCCCCCGATGCCATCCTCGCCACCCGCCTTGCCGCCCGGGGGCGTGAGACGGAGGCCGACATCACCCAACGCCTGACCCGCGCCGCCTTCACTCTGCCCGCAGGGATCACGGCGGAAACGGTGGTCAACGATGGAGCACTAGAGACCGGCATTGCCCGGCTGCTGGCAGCCCTTCAACCGGTCAAGGCGTAGCGGTGCAAAAGATGAAAGCCCGCGTCATCCTCACCAAACAGGCACAGATCCTCGATCACGAAGGGCCTGGGCAGCACTGGCGCGAAATGCGCGTCAAGGGCTGCCAGGACGGGTGCCACCTCAGCCTCGGGCAGACGGTCGGTCAGCGTCAGGTGGAACCGAAACTCCTCCATGACATAAGGATAGCCCCAAACCCCCAGCAGCGCCCGCTGGCGGCTGGACAGGCTTTCCGGGCGACGCCGCGCGATTTCAGCCTCGGTCAGGGGGGCGCGCAAGCTGTCGGTCCCCTCAACCACCATCGCGCCGAATTCCAACAACGCCGCCTCACAGCCCCGGGGCGTCAGCGCCAGGAACCCGTGCAGGTTCTCCAGCACCAACCCCTCACAGCGCACCGGGGTCAGACGGCTGGCAAGACCCGCCACCACCTCGGCCACCTGGACGGCGTCCACACCATCGCCCAACCGGAACGGCGCGCGGATCGTGCCGTGAAAGCCATAGCGGCGCGGGTCGACCGTGATCTCACCCGCAGGCCGGGGCAAACCGGGCAGGGCGGTGCCACCGCCAAGCCAGGCCATCGCCCGGTCAGCAAACTCACCCGCGCGCGGGGCGTAATAGACAGCGTAGCGTTTCATATCCATGCCTCGCGGCGTAACGAACCAGTGTCACAGGCCTGTGACAGGTCTGTGCCAGTCAGCCCCGGCTGGCCCCCGACTTCAAGACCGACTTCAAGACAGGAAACACCATGACGGAAACCATCCTCGCCAACGCCACCCTTGTCCTTGAAGGCGAAGTCCTGCGCGGCTCTCTGCGCCTCGCCGAAGGCATGATCGCCGACATCGCCGAAGGCGGCACCATCCCCCCGGGGGCTGTTGACTGCAACGGTGACCTCGTCATGCCCGGCCTGGTTGAGCTTCACACCGACAACCTTGAACGCCACATCGAACCGCGCCCAAAGGTCGCCTGGCCGCACCAATCCGCCATTGTCGCCCACGACGCCGAGCTTGCGAGCACCGGCATCACCACCGTCTTCGATGCCCTCCGCGTCGGCTCCCTCGTGTCGGGCAAGACCAGCAACGGCGAATATGCCCGCGCGCTGGCGGATGAGATTCTGGACCTGCGCCGCGACGGTGCACTCAAGATCAGCCATTTCCTGCACCTGCGGGCCGAGGTCTGCTCTGAGACCCTGGTCGAAGAGCTGGCCAAGTTCGGGCCTGAGGATCAGATCGGCATCGTCAGCCTCATGGACCACACCCCCGGTCAGCGCCAGTTTCGCGATATCTCCAAGCTGAAGGACTACTACACCGGCAAATATGGCCTGTCCGAGGCCGATTGGTCCGACCACGTCACCACCCAACTGGAACTCCGCGCTCGCCTTGGCGACGCGCATGAGGCGGCCGTGGTGACCGAGGCCCGCCGTTTTGGCGCGGTCCTGGCCAGCCATGACGACACCACCGAAGGTCAGGTTGCCACCAGCGCGCAGCACGGTGTCCACTTCGCCGAATTCCCGACGACGGTCGAAGCCGCCGCCGCCTGCCGCGCGCATGGCATCAAGGTGATGATGGGCGGCCCGAACCTGATCCGGGGCGGCAGCCATTCCGGCAACGTCGCGGCGAAGGAACTGGCCGAGGCGGGGCTGCTGGATATCCTGTCGTCGGATTATGTTCCGTCCTCGCTCCTCTCCGGCGCGCTATTCCTGGGCGATCTTTGGGGCGACGTCGCGCGCGGGGTGGCCACCGTCACCACCGCCCCTGCCGCCGCCACCGGCCTTGCCGACCGGGGGGCCATCCGCCCCGGCCTGCGCGCCGACGTGATCCGCGTCGCCCGTGTCGGCCATGCCGCCGCCTTGCGCGGCGTTTGGGTCGCGGGGCACCGTGTCGGCTGATTGAAGGCCAGATTGAAGGCCTTGCCGCGCTGCGCTACACCCCGTGCAAACGGGGGGCACAATGCAGGGCTTTCAGGCGGAACCAAAGCACGATGCTTATGACGTCGTCATCATCGGCGGGGCAATCATGGGGTCCTCCACCGCCTGGTGGCTGACCCGCATGGACCCCACCACCCGCGTTCTGGTGCTGGAGCGTGACCCGACCTATGCCCAGGCCGGGACCACGCACACCAACTCCTGCATCCGCCAGCAATTCTCGACCGAGCTCAACATCCGCATCTCGCAATTCGGGGCGGAGTTTGTGCAGAACCTGCCCGCGCAGATGGGCCATGACCCCCGCGTGCCTGACCTGCGCATCCAGAACTTCGGCTACATGTACCTGGCCGACACGCCCGAATTTGCCGCGACCTTGCGCGCCAACCAGCGCGTCCAGACCGCCCTTGGCGCCGAAACCCGCCTGCTGACGCCCGATCAGATCAAGGCCGAATACCCGTTCTATACCGTCGATGACCTGACCCTCGGGTCGATCAACACCAAGGACGAAGGCTATTTCGACGGCTCCACCGTCTTTGACTGGTTCCGCCGTCAGGCGCGGGAGGCGGGGGTGGAGTATGTGGCGGATGAGGTCACCGCCATGACTGTCGCCCGCGACCGCGTCACCCATGTCACCCTGCGCTCCGGCCGCCAGATCGCCTGTGGCACTGTCGTCAACGCCTCTGGCCCGCGTGGCGCACGCACCGCCGCCATGGCCGGGATCGACCTGCCGATCGAACCCCGCAAGCGCCTGACCTGGATCATCCAGGCCGCCCATCCCCTTGACCGGCCGTTGCCCCTGACCATCGACCCCACGGGTGTGCACATGCGCGAGGTTGGCGGCGGCACCTATATGATCGGTGGCCACGCCGACCATGACCCCGCGGTGGGTTTTGACGACTTCGCGATGGACCCGACAATCTGGGAAGACAAGATCTGGCCCGCCATCGCCACCCGCATCCCCGCGTTTGAGGCGGTCAAGGTCATCAGCGAATGGGTCGGGCATTACGACTACAACACGCTGGACCAGAACGCCGTGACCGGCCCGCATCCGCAAGTCAGCAACTTCCTGTTCCTGAACGGTTTTTCCGGCCACGGGCTGCAGCAATCGCCCGCCATGGGGCGCGGCACCGCGGAATGGATCCTGCATGGCCGCTACCAGACGCTGGACCTCACACCCTTCCACTATGACCGCATCGCCAAAGGTGCCGCTGTGGTCGAAGGCGCGATCATCTGACCAATGCGGCCTTCGGTATTCAGCCCTTGGCCGCTGTCGGAATCCCAGCCCTTGCAAGGCACCCACAGCGCGTCTGACATCTGGGCATAATCCCGAAAGGCCGGATCATGCCCGTCACCGTTCTTGCCCTGACCACGCTGCGCCCCGGCGGCGATGCGGCCCTGGCGCAGTATATGGCCGTCGTCGGCCCCTTGATGCAGGCCGCAGGCGCGCGGCTTCGGAGTCGACATCCGGTGCAGGAATCCTTGGCTGGAACCGCGCCCGAGTTTGTGTCGCTGATCGAATACCCTGACCGGGCCGCGCTGGCTGCCGTCTTTGACCACCCCGATTACCGCGCCTTGCAGGCAGTCAAGGATCAGGCCTTCACCCGGTATGAGGTGCATGTGCTGGGCGACTGATGCGCGTCCTGCCTTACGCCTTGAAGACGGCCTCCAATTCGCGGAACCCCTTCACCTCGATCGGGTTGCCCGACGGGTCGCGAAAGAACATCGTCCACTGCTCGCCCGGCTCACCCTGAAAGCGGACCGACGGCGGCAGCACGAAAGCCACCCCGGCGGTGGTCAGCCGGTCGGCCAAGGCGCGCCAGTCGTCATAGCCCAAGACAAGCCCCAGATGCGGCATCGGCACCAGCGCTTCACCCACGCGGCCGGTGTTTGTCGTGGCGAAAGGCACGCCCAGATGCAGGCTAAGCTGGTGGCCGAAAAAGTCGAAATCCACCCAGGTTTCGGTGCTGCGGCCTTCCACGCAGCCCAGCGTGCCGCCGTAAAAGGCGCGGGCTTCGTCAAGGTCGGTGACGTGGTAGGCAAGGTGAAACGGGGTCGGCATCCGGGCGGCTCCTGGGGGCGTTGGGCAACGGTTTGGGCGTAAATCTCCGCGCCTCCCATGCACGCCCCGGCGCGCCGCCGCAACGATCATGCTGCGGTTTTCGTCGGGCGAAGATTAATTTTCCATGAAAACCCGCGATCAAGCCATTGATATCCTTATCTCTGCTGCTCTGTCCCTGCCCGGGACACTCCCCGTTGCCTCAGGCCCGATCCGCGACTACCCTCACGCCCGAATTCAGGGAGGACACCATGACCGAAAGACCGATGGGCTTTGACACCCTTGCCATCCACGCCGCCACCGCGCCCGACCCCGCCACCGGGGCGCGGCAGGTGCCGATCTACCAGACCACCGCCTATGTCTTCCGCGACGCCGACCACGCGGCCAAGCTCTTCAACCTGCAAGAGGTCGGCTACATCTACTCGCGCCTGACGAACCCCACCGTCTCGGCCCTGGCGAACCGGGTCGTGGCGTTGGAGGGAGGTGCAGGCGGCATCGCCTGCTCGTCCGGTCACGCGGCGCAGATCATGGCGCTGTTCCCGATCATGGCCCCCGGCCGCAACATCGTCGCCTCGACCAAGCTTTACGGCGGGACGATCCAGCAGTTCTCAAACACGATCCGCAAATTCGGCTGGTCGGCGAAGTTCGTCGACTTCGACGATCCGAAGGCCATCGAGGCCGCCATCGACGCCGATACCCGCGCCCTGTTCTGCGAAACGATCTGCAACCCCGGCGGCGCCCTGTCCGACCTGCCGGCCATCGCACGCGTGGCCGACATGGCCGGGATCCCGCTGATCGTGGACAACACCACCGCCAGCCCCTACCTCTGCCGGCCGATCGAACACGGCGCGACGCTTGTCGTCCATTCCGCCACGAAATACCTGACCGGCAACGGCACCGTGACAGGCGGGATCGTGGTCGACTCTGGCAAGTTCAACTGGTCGGCTTCGGACAAGTTTCCGTCCCTCAGCCAGCCCGAGCCTGCCTACCACGGCCTCGTCTTCCACCCGACGCTGGGCAACATGGCCTTCACCTTCCATTCCATCGCCATCGGCCTGCGCGACCTTGGCATGACGATGAACCCGCAAGGTGCCCATTACACCCTGATGGGGATTGAAACCCTTGGCCTGCGGATGCAGCGGCATGTCGAGAACGCCCAGGTCGTGGCCGAATGGCTGGAGCAGGATCCGCGCGTCGGCAAGGTCACCTATCCGGGCCTCAAATCCTCGCCCTACCATCACCTGGCGCAGAAGATCACGCCCAAGGGCCCCGGTGCCTTGTTCACCTTCAGCGTCAAGGGCGGGTATGAGGCTTGCGTCAAGCTGATCGACAACCTCAAGCTTTTCAGCCACGTCGCGAACCTTGGCGACACGCGGTCGCTGGTGATCCACTCCGCCTCGACCACTCACCGCCAGCTTTCCGAAGAGGCGCAGATCAAGGCCGGGGCCGCGCCGGATGTGGTGCGGGTGTCGATCGGGATTGAGAATGTCGAAGATATCATCGCCGATCTCAATCAGGCGCTGGACAAGGCCACGGCGTAACGCCGCACCGGCCCCGCGCCGCCACGGGAACCGCCTTGGGCACTCAGCCCTCGGAGGCCTCTGGCGCGGGGTCAAGCGACGGGGCAGGGATCATGCCGTCGGGCAGGGGGGCCAGCCAGCCGATCCGGACCTGACCAAAGGCCGGGGTGTCGGGTGCCCAGTCCAATGACAGCGATAGGATGCGGCAGGCCTGCCGGTCCTCCGCTTCGCTGCAGGTCTGGACGACCGCAGTGACCAGTGCCGTCAGGGCGTCGGCCACCGATGCCGCGTCCAGGGGGTTGGCAACTTCTGCTGGGGCTTCATCCTCAGCCCCTGCGACCTCTTCTGCCGGTTCTTCGACTACCACCGCATCAGGGTTCGCGCCGATGGCCAGGATTTCGGTCTGGAAGACATGCGCGCCAAGGTCGGGCAGCGGGTCGACCTCGGGTTTCAGGCGGAAGGCCAGTTCGATGGCGAAGCGGGCTGTGCCGCGGACCTGATCGACGCTGTCCGGCACCACCCGGGCGCTGTGGACGGCGCAGTCCTGTGCGACGGTCGCCAGCAGCACCGGGCACAGGCCTTCGGCCATGCGCGGCGCGCGGATATCGGCAAAGACCTGCAGATAGGGCTGGGCGGGCAGGGTCTGACCCTCGGCCAGAAGGGCGGTCAGCGGGGCGGTGTGGATCACCGTCACGCTGCGCCCCGGCACAAGACGATCCTGCGCAAGATAGGCACGCACGTCTTCGCGCGGGATCAGCCCGCCAGTGGGCGACACCAGCCAGCCACCTTGCGCAAGCGCCGCGTCAGCGTACTGGCCGGATGCATCCTGCGCGGCGGGTGCCGCCGGCAGGCTGGACCAATACTGCCAGCCAGCAGCGCCAAAGCCCAAGACCATCAGCGCAAGGCCGGTACCGATCAGCAGGCGGAGCATCAGAAGTCTACCCCTTGCGACAGCGTGGCCAGATTGCCAAAGGCGAAATCAGTGGCGATGGCGCGAACCCGGGCGGTGAAGTCCTGACCCTCGGCGACCTGGCCCTTGATCTCGAAGAACTGGTCTTGCGTGGTGCGGATGCGGGCGCCGGCGATCGGGTCATAGACGGCCTTCGGGTCAGCCCCGGCCGGCACCCGGCCGATCACCGACAGCGTGCCCGTGTCAAAGCCGACGCGGCTTTGCCCGGCCATCACGCCAAAGCTGTCGCGGAACCAGACGTCATAGGCGTCCGCCGCCACACGCAGCGCGGCAAGCTGGCTTTCGGCGTCCTGCCGCGACAGGGCAGGATCCCGGACCGACCCTTGGGCGACCTGCATCAGCTGATGCCCGGTATTCAATGTATAGGCGGGCTGGATGCCGCAGGCGGTTAGACCGTCGTTCAGTATCACCTCGACCGGGACAACGGGGTCAAGGTTGGCAATGCCAGCCTGATCGCCGCCCAAAAGGATCACCCGTTCGATCCGGGCGCCGGGCGCCAGATGCAGGTTCCACATCCGGTTGCCGCTGCCAGTCTCAAGCACCAGATAGACCGGGTTCTGCGTTTCGGTAACCGCGATGTCATAAGCCTCATAGGCCGGGCCGCTGGCATCAAACGTCGTGTCCGGTCCACGGCGGCGGTAGCGGTCGACAAAGGTCTGTACAGCGGCGGCGAGGTGGCTATCGTTGTAGGTGGACAGGGCCAGCGCCAGATCACTGGTGCCTGCGGTGGCGTGACCGACGACCGTGCCGGGCTGCGGCGGGGTCGGCATGCAGCCAAGGATCGGGCGGATCGTGGTGATTTCGGCTGGAATGTCGGCTGCGACGCGGGTGCTGTAGCCGGTGACGACCGCATCGATGAAAACCGGACGGTTCCCGTCATGTGCGGCAATCGGGCCAGTCGCTAGCAGACCATCCGCCGAATCGGCCAGATAGTCGGCAGGGGTTGCGTCAGCGTCCGGCAAGCCCGACCCGCCCAAGCCCGTCAGCGCCGAGATGGCGACCGACGGCAGGATGCCTTCAAGCACTTGCGGCCTTAGAACCACCAGCGCACCCGCCGCCAGCACGGTGGCGCCAACCACCACCAAACCGATCGGACCGCGCATTATTCCCTACTGCCCCTTGGCCATTGTTGTCCCATTTACACCATCTTCCACAACTTGGGCAAAATATGGCCGAAACGGCGGAACACTTGCGCTTTCCGCCGTTTTTCAGCGGGTTATTCGACGATCTGGTAGAAGATCGTCACGTTGGCCGACAGGCCAAGCTCACCCCCCGCAACCGGGACCGGCGCGGCCGAGGCTTCGGCGCGGAACATTGGCACCGGGTCTGTCGAAGCGCTTCCTTCGCTGATCGACAGCACGCGTCCCAGCTTTACCCCAGCGGCAGCGGCCAGCAGTTCTGCCCGGGCGCGGGCATCGGCCACAGCCTCTTGCCGGGCTGCGTTTAGCGCCGGTTCTGGATCGGCCAGCCCAAAGGTCAGCCCGTTCAATGTGTTGGCCCCATCCGCCACCGCCGCATCCAGCACCGCACCAAGGCCGTCCAGCGCGCGGACGCGAATCGTCAGCATGTTCGTGGCGACATAGCCCGCAATCGTCGGCCCCGAGACGGAGGAGCTGTCATACCCCGTCCAGTTCGGGTTCAGCGACAGGTTCGAGGTCTGCATGTCGCGCGCCTCGATCCCGGCGGCGGCCAGGCGGGCCATCACCGCGTCAAGCGCGGCCGAGTTGGCGGACAGCGCTTCGGCGGCGGTTTCGCCTTGCGTGGTCACGCCAATGGACAGGGTGGCAATGTCGGGCACAGCCTCGACCGTGCCGGTGCCGGTCACGGTGATCATCGGGGGCGCCGCTTCCTGTGCAAGGGCGGGCAGGGGCAGGGCAAGGCTGGCGGTCAGCATGAGGGCCGGCAGGATACGCATCGGGTTCTCCTTGAAAGGGCGCGGGCGATTGGCGCGTGGTGTCAGGGATTGGGACGCGCGCCACAAGGGCTTCCTTGGCCGCTCTTTACCCGTTTTTCTTTCTTTCGGCGAAAAGCTGCTATAAACCGCCATCAACCGTCCGGGGCACGTTCCCGCGCTTTCACAATTCGTGCTAGACCCGCGTCATGAAACCGACATTCGCACTAGACCTGAGCCGCGACCAGATCGCGCTTCTGCACCGGACGCCCAAGGGTTGGCTCTCGATTGGCGAGGTTGCCTTCGACGCACCTGACGTTGATGCAAGCTTGTCCTACCTGCGCAGCACGGCCCTTGGCCTGTCGCCGCTGGGGGTGGCCACCAAGATCATCCTGCCCGCCAGCCAGGTCTTGTACACCGAGGTGCATGCCCCCGGTCCAAGCCGCGACGAAAAGCGCCGCCAGATCGCCGCAGCCCTTGAGGGTCGCACGCCGTACCCGGTTGAGGACTTGGTGTTCGACTGGTCCGGCAAGGGGGCCAATGTCAAGGTCGCCGTCGTTGCACGCGAAACGCTGGATGAGGCTGAGGCCTTTGCCGTCGCCCACCGGTTGAACCCGGTCTCGACCGTGGCGATCCCGGAAGAGGGTACCTTTGTCGGCGAACCCTGGTTCGGCCCGACTGCCGCCGCCACCGCAACCCTGCCTGAGGGCGAGACGGTCGATCGTGACCGTGAGGCCGTGGTGTTCCTGCAGCGTGACCTGACGCCGGCTGTGGCCTCAGCGTCCGTAGTGGCAGAAGACGTTGTTGCTGAGGCGGTTGCCGACAGCGATGTGGCACCCGACACGGCGTCGCAGCCTGCCCTGGCCGCGACCGTCGCTGATGGCTCCGATGACACCCTGCCTGGTCTGGAAGAGGCGCTGAATGGTGACCTTCCGGCATCAGCGCTTGAGGGACCACAGGCGGCCACCCCGGCGTCCGAGACGGTCGAAGCCAAAGCAGATCAATCCTTTGCAGATGTCTTTGCGGCCACCGCTCCCAACAGACCCGAGGCCACCCAAGAGGTGGACGATCTGGAAGAAAGCCTGTCGGCTGCCCTTGCCGATGTGGCTGATACCCCCATTGCCGCGCCGATTGTCCGTGCACCCAATGCCGCCCCCCCGGCCGTGACCGAACCCGCGCCGGCTGACGTGGAAGAAGCGCCTTTCGCGCATGTCACCGATACCAACGCCTTCCCGGACGCCGAAGATGACCTTCCCGCCGCACCCCTTCGTGCGGCCAAGGCGGGCGCTGCCGTCACGGCGCCCATGGTGGCGGATGACGATGATATTCCGCCCGCACCGCCCTCGGCTGCGATGGTGGCCTTTGCCAGCCGCCGGTCTGCAGGTGCTCCGGGCACAGCCCCGCCCGTCGACGGCGCGTCGCGGGCTGTGGCGCAATCGATTTCGGGGTCAGCCAAACCTGGCGCTCCTGCTCCGGCCCAGCCTCGCGTGTCGCCGCCCAAAGGGTTCGCCGGTCTGGTGACTGCGCCGTCGATCCCGGGCACTCGGGCCAAGCCGAAGATCAAGCCGCCCATCTCTGAACCCAACCGTGGCACTGCAGGGCAACCTGCATCCGGCGTGCGGTCGCCCGCGCGTCCCGGTGGCACGTTCGGCACCTCTGCCCCGCCGCGCAACCGGACGGGCGTGGTGTTCATGGTGCTGGTGGCGCTACTGCTGCTGTGCCTTGCGCTGATTGCGGCCTGGTCGTCGTTCTATCTGGCCCGCAACGCGACTGAAACCGCGACCCAGACCGAGTTGGCCGAAGGCGCCGCTGCGGGCTCCGAGGTCACCCCCGTTGCCCCCGGCGTTGAAGATGAGATGCTGGCGGATCTGCAGGACCCCGAAGGTCTGACGGATCCCCTTCCCGAAGCCGAGGGCGTGCCTCTGGCCGGAGGAGATGCGGGCGCGCTTGCGACCGAAAGCCTAGACCTGACGCAGCTGGACGAAGAGTCAGCGCCGATCAACCTTGCCCCGGAAGAGGCGACCGACCTGCCCGCGGGCACCCTTGCCGAGGCCGCCGAGGGGACGGTTGCGGAAGAAGTTGTGCCAGAAGTTGCGGCGGTTGAAGAGGTTGCAGCGGAAAACCCGGCCGCTTCTGACCTCCCGCTGCCGGTTGAACCTGCGCCAGACACTGCCGTCACGACCGAGCTTGCCGTTGTTGCCCCTCCCGTTGAAGATCAGGACGAGATTTTCCTGTCGGCCATGGACGCCCCGCCCCCGGCACTGGATGCGCTTGCCCTGCCGGTGCCTGTCCTTGTGGCCGATGCGGCCCCCGACGCGCCGATGCCGCCGCCAGCCTTTGGTACGGTCTACCAGTTTGACGCGCGCGGCCTGTTGATGCCGACGCCCGAAGGCATCCTGTCGCCTGATGGGGTGATGCTGATCGCCGGCCCGCCACCCTTGGTGCCGCCCGCACGGTCTGAAGTGGCCGCCGCCGCCGCTGCCGCCCGCGCGCTGGAAGCGGCACCTGTTGCCGCGCCTGTTGTGGCAGGGGCGACGGCCGCCGATGCCTCGTTGGTGACCGCTGGCGATACTCCCGCAGCACCCGCCGTGGACCCAACCCTTGCCCCCACCGTTGCCGATCCGGCAATGGCCGGCTTCCGGCCCCGCGCCCGGCCCGAAGGTCTGGCGCCTGAGGCAGCACCCGAAGATGACGCCAGCTTGACCGTTGAAGGCGAAACCGCTGTCGCTACCCTGCGGCCCCTGCCGCGCCCAGCCAGTGTGCTTGCCGCCGCCTCGGCCTCGCGACCGGCGGAAGAGGTGACGGGCCTTGCTACCGGTGACCTTGGCGCACAGGGTGCCTCGCTTGCCGCTCAGGCCGAGGCGCGCCTTGCGGCGGCCGCAGCGCTTGAGGCGGAGAACCCCTCGATCGTCGCTATCTCGATGCGCCCGGCCCCGCGGCCGAGTGACCTGAGCAACGCGGTCGAGGCCGCCGTCGCTGCCGCCGTCCGCGCGCCCGAGCCTGAGGCAGAGGTGATTGAGACCGCCGCCGCCCCGCCGGCTGATCTGAAGCCCGAGGAACTGGACGAGTTGGACGAGCCCGAAGTTGCGGTCGCAGCCCCCTCGATTCCGTCCAAGGCCAGCGTGGCCAAGCAGGCGACCTTTGCCAATGCGATCAACCTGTCGCGGATCAACCTGATCGGGACTTACGGCACCGACTCGCGGCGCTATGCCCTCGTCCGGCAGTCGAACGGGCGCTACAAGAAGGTGAAGGTCGGCGACAAGATCGATGGCGGGACCATCAAGGCGATCACCGAGACCGAGGTGCGCTATCAAAAGGGCGGCAAGCTGATCTCATTGGCGATGCCGAAAGCCTGAGTGTGGGCTGTCCCGGGCAGGGACAGTCTGGATTTCCCCGATAAAACAAGGGTTTGGATTTTCCCTTCATGATCCGTTAAGGATCATGGCGGGTTGGTCAGCCCCCGGCAGCAACGCCCGCTTCGGCGAAGGTGGCCATGCCGGAATGGCAGGCGACGGCACCCTGCAGCACCCCGATGGCCAGCGCAGCGCCTGACCCTTCGCCAAGGCGCAGGCCAAGCGACAGAAGCGGCTCTTTCCCCAGCTTTTCCAGCAACCGGCCATGCGCGCCTTCGGCGCTGAGGTGGCCTGCGACGCAGTGGTCCAGCGCGCGCGGTGCGGCACGCTCCAGCACGGCAGCGGCGGCGCAGGCGATGAAGCCGTCCAGGATCACCGGCACGCGGGCCATCCGCGCGCCAAGGATCGCGCCAGCCATCGCCGCAATCTCGCGCCCGCCTAGGCAGCGGAGGACCTCAAGCGGGTCACCCAGCACTGCGGCATGGCGGGCAAGGCCAGCGGCCACGGCGGCCTCTTTCCGGGCGAGGCCTGCGTCATCCACCCCAGTGCCACGCCCGGCCCAGCCGGTGCCGCCATAAAGGGCCGCTGCAAGGGCCGCCGCGACAGTGGTGTTGCCGATCCCCATCTCACCTGCCACGAAGATATGCGCCGTCGGATCGACTGAGGTGAAACCCTTATGCAGGGCAGCGACGACCTCATCCTCGGTCATTGCCGGGGCTTCGGTGAAGTCGGCAGTCGGGCGGTCAAGGTCCAGGGCGTGGACGTCAAGCTTGGCCCCGAAGGCGCGGGCCAGCTGGTTGATTGCGGCGCCACCATGGGTGAAGTTGCCCACCATCTGCACCGTCACCTCAGCCGGGAAGGCCGACACGCCGCGCGCGGTAACGCCATGATTTCCCGCAAAGATCACGATTTGTGGCTGGTCGGCGCGGGGCTTGTCTGTGCCTTGCCAGCCTGCCATCCAGATCGCCAGTTCCTCCAACCGGCCAAGGGCGCCGGGGGGTTTGGTCAGCTGGCCATTACGGGCCTTTGCGCCGTCAATTGCCGTCTGATCCGGGGCGGGGAGGCTGCTCAACAGACTGCGAAACTGGGCGAGGGTCTTGAACGGCATCGGCGTCTCTCTGGTTGATCCTTGGGCCTGATGGGGCTACCCCAAGGCCTGCAGGAACGCCAGCCGGGAACAGCCGCTTTGCCCACCCTTCGCGACATCGAACCGCAGCTGTTGCCGGACCTCTGGTCGGGCTTTGCGCTGCTGACGCGGCTGCCGGTGCCGAACCACGCAGCCCGTGGGGCCGCCAGCGCCTGGGCCTGGCCCGTGGTGGGCGCGGTGCTGGGAGCGATTGCGGCGGGGTTTGCCAGTGCGGCCCTTTGGCTGGGCCTGACGCCGGGCGTGGTGGCGGCGGGCGTTCTGGGCCTGACGGCGCTGATGACGGGGGGCCTGCATGAGGACGGGCTGTCTGACACCGCCGATGGCCTTTTCGGCGGCTGGACGCGTGAGCGGCGGCTGGAGATCATGAAGGACAGCCGTGTCGGCAGCTATGGCGTGCTGGCGCTGGTGCTGGTCACGTTGGCGCGCTGGTCGGCCTTGGCGACGGTGCTGGCGGCGGGCGGGCACTGGGGCGCGCTGATTGCCGTGGGGGCGGTCAGCCGCGCGCCGATGGGGTTGGTGATGGCGGGCTTGCCCAATGCGCGGGCGACGGGGTTAAGCCATGCGACAGGGCGGCCAACGGCGCAGGTGGCGCTTATCGGCGCGGGTCTGGCGGTGGCCGTGGCTTTCTTGGGAACGGGCTGGGCGACACTGCCGATGCTCGCGCTCACCGCGCTGGCGGTGGGGCTGCTGGCCCGGACAGCGCAAGCGCGGATCGGCGGGCAGACCGGCGACATTCTTGGCGCGTCCCAGCAACTGGCCGAGGTGGCCTGCCTTGCCGTGCTGGCGGCCCGGATCGGTTGACCCTGCGCAGCCTGAGCCTGCCGGGATGCACACAGCCGCCCTCTGGCCTTTGGGGGCGGGCCAAGATAAACGCTGTGCCAAAGCCCCCTGACAAAGCCCCATGGGAAGCCGCGCCATGACCGATTATTCGGATGCCATCTCCTCGACCGAGGATATCATCGAAGACGCCCGCAACGGGCGGATGTTCATTCTGGTGGACCATGAGGACCGCGAGAATGAAGGCGATCTGGTGATCCCGGCGCAGATGTGCACGCCGTCCGCGATCAACTTTATGGCGACGCATGGGCGTGGGCTGATCTGCCTTGCGCTGCCCGCTGCCCGGATCGAGGCGCTGGGGCTGCCGTTGATGAGCCCGAAGAACTCCAGCCGGCATGAGACCGCGTTCACCCTGTCGATCGAGGCGCGTGAAGGTGTGACGACGGGGATTTCCGCGGCGGACCGCGCGCTGACGGTGTCGGTGGCGATCGACCAGACCAAGGGCCCGGCCGACATTGCGACACCGGGGCATATCTTCCCGCTGCGGGCGCGGGATGGCGGCGTGCTGGTACGGGCTGGCCATACCGAAGCGGCGGTGGATGTGAGCCGTCTTGCCGGGCTGAACCCGTCGGGCGTGATCTGCGAGATCATGAACGATGACGGCACGATGGCGCGCCTGCCAGACCTGATTGCCTTCGCGCAGCGGCACGGGCTGAAGATCGGCACGATCAGCGACCTTATCGCCTATCGCCGCCGGCATGACAATCTGATCACCGAAAAGGCGGTTAGCTCTGTCGCTTCATCGCATGGCGGCGACTGGCTGATGCGGGTCTTCGCGGATGAGACACACGGCGACGAACATATCGTGCTGTCGAAGGGCGACCTTTCGGCACCGGGACCGGTTCTGGTGCGGGTCCATGCGCTGAACCCGTTGGAAGATGTGCTGGGCGTGGGCGGCGGGGGCGAATTGCCCGCAGCCATGCGGATCATCGCGGCTGAGGGGCGGGGGGTTGTCGTCCTTCTGCGCGACACGACGATGAAGATGGTGGCGCCCGGCGAACACTCGCCGCAGACCTTGCGCCAATACGGGCTTGGGGCGCAGATATTGTCGTCGCTGGGGCTGTCGGCGATCACGCTGGTCACAAACTCGGCCACGCCCCGTTTCGTCGGGCTTGAAGCTTACGGGCTGACCATTGCGGGCACGCGCCCGATCAAGGAGTAACGCCGATGGCGACTGCGGAAACCCACTACACGCTTCCCTTGCCCAGCTTTGACAAGCCGGTGAAGCTGTTGATCGTCGTGGCCCCCTACTACCGCGACATCGCCGATCAGCTGATCGCCGGGGCACGGGGCGTGGGCGAGGCCTGCGGGGCCGAGGTGGATCTGGTTGAGGTGCCGGGCGCGCTTGAGGTGCCGACGGCGATCGCGATGGCGGAACGGATGGCCAAATATGACGGCTATGTCGCGCTTGGCTGCATCATCCGGGGCGAAACCACCCACTACGACACGGTGTGCAATGATTCCTCGCGGGCGCTCAGCCTTTTGGGGTTGCAGGGCGCTTGCATCGGCAACGGCATCCTGACGGTCGAAAACCGCGCCCAGGCCGAGGTGCGAGCCGATGCTGCCGGGCAAAACAAGGGCGGGGGTGCCGCAGCGGCCGCCTTGCACCTGATCGCCCTTTCGCGCAAATGGGCCGGAGCTTCCAAAGGGATCGGCTTTCGTCCATGACCACCGCCAAACGCGACCTCAAACGCCAGATGAAATCCGCCGCCCGGCTTTATGCGGTGCAGGCGCTGTTTCAGATGGAAAGCTCGGGCCAGACGGTTGAGGCCGTCACGCGTGAGTTCGAGACCCATCGTTTCGGGGCGACCTATGACGAGGGTGAGTTTGCCGAGGGCGACGTGGACCATTTCCGCGCCGTGGTGGGCGGGGCGGTCAACTGGCAGGCCAAGATCGACCAGATGACCGACCGCGCCCTTGTGGCCGCCTGGCCGATTGACCGGATTGACCCCGTCCTGCGCGCCCTTTTCCGCGCGGCCGGGGCCGAGATCGTGGACACCGCCACCCCGCCCAAGGTGGCGATCACCGAATATGTCGACGTGGCCAAGGCCTTCTTCCCCGATGGGAAGGAACCGAAGTTCGTCAACGCCGTTCTTGACCATATGGCGCGCGAGGCCAAGCCTGAGGCTTTCTGATGCGTCAGAAGGGAATGCACCCCTGACAGGAGCCTTCCATGAGCCGACTTGCCCTTGCCGCCACCTTCGCCCTGACGGCCTGCATCACCCCCGTCCATAGCGCCGACCCCGCGTTTCGGGGGCCATGGCAGCTGACGTTCCTTGACGGGGCACCTTTTGCGGCAACCAGCACCCTGTGGTTCGATGAAGACGGCAATCTGGCCGGGCAGGCGCCCTGTAACCGTTGGAGTGCGACCAACGCCGCCCGCCTGCCCGATCTTCAGCTGTCGGATATCGTGGCCACGGAAATGGCCTGTGACGCCTTGGCGGAGGAAACCGCGTTTTTCCAAAGTCTTGCTGCGATGGACACCGCCACCTTGCAGGGCCGTGACGTGCTGATGCTTGCAGGCCCGGATGGGGAAAGGATGGTCTTCAATCGCTTGGTGGTCATTCTTGACAACTGAGCGGCACGGTCCCTTGTATTGCCCTCTAAGACCCTGCGCTGACCGCCTTGGCACGCAAAGCCCAAGCCGGATCATGCGCGGTGATGCCGAAAGATCGTCTGCTGAGGGTAGGAGTTGCCTTTGCGCCCTTTACTGATCCTTGCCCTCACTCTGGTGCCCGGCATGAGTCCTGCCCAAACCATCATCGACATTGAGTGGCAGTTGCTGGCGATCAACGGTGCGGTGACCGAAAGCGGCACGACGCTGCGGATCGGGGCCGATGGGATGCTGGTCGGGGCCGGGCCGTGCAACAGTTGGTCGTCGACGAACGTGGCCACCTTGCCTGCGCTGGAATTGCGCGGCATTCGGGCCACACGAAGGGCCTGCGACAAGCTGGCCGAAGAGCGGGTGTTCTTCGACACATTGTCCGCGATGACCACGATGGCCCTGGATGGCGACCGCAGTCTTGTTCTGACCGGGCCAGACGGGCGCAGCATGGAGTTCGTAATCGAACGGACGGTCTGCAAGACCTGCAGGACAGGTGGCTGAAACGGCTGAACGCGCGCGGTTTCAGGGGCTGGACCAACTGCCCCCAACACACCATATGGGCGGTTCAACTAATTTGGGGTTCCGATGTTCAGCCGCGCGTCCGTCGCCAGTTTTCTTGACCGCCCAGCGGTAACCCGTTTTCTGATTGCGGTGATTCTGATCAACGCCGTCACCTTGGGTCTGGAAACCTCTCCCGCCGTCATGGACAGGGCAGGGGGGCTGATCCTGGCCATCGACCGCATCTGCCTGTCGATCTTCGTGGCCGAACTTGCCGCCCGGCTTTACGCCCTTGGGCTGCGGTTCTTCCGGTCCGGCTGGAACGTCTTTGACCTGGTGATCGTCAGCATCTCGCTTCTGCCAGCCACCGGGGGTTTCTCGGTCCTGCGGGCGCTGCGTGTCTTGCGGGTGCTGCGGGTGATCTCGGTCACGCCGTCCTTGCGCCGGGTGGTGGACGGGCTTGGCCGTGCGCTGCCGGGAATGGGGTCGGTCTTCCTTCTGATCGCGATCATCTATTACATCGCGGCCGTGATGGCGACCAAGCTCTTCGGCGCAAGCTTTCCGCAGTGGTTCGGCTCGCTTGACGCGACCGCCTTCACCCTGTTCCAGATCATGACGCTGGAAGGCTGGTCGGGAGAAATCGTGCGCCCGATCATGGAGGTCTACCCCTTCGCCTGGGCCTTCTTCGTGCCCTTCATCCTGATCACCACCTTCGCCGTCTTGAACCTGATTGTCGGTCTGATCGTAAACTCGATGCAGGAGGCCGCGTCCGAGGATGAGCGCGCAGTCACCGAAGCCTTCGAGGCGAAGGTTCTTGCCCGGCTGGACGAGATTGACCGCAAGCTGGACGTCAAAGGCTAACGGTTGGCGTCAAACAAGGCGGTGGCGCGGTCGAAGAACCGGTTCCGGGTGGCCGGGCCTTCCATCATGATCTCATGCTCGGCCCCGGGGTAAAGGTCGAGCTGGCCCGCCCCCCAACCCGCCATGCGCAGATGAACGGGGCCGACGTCGACCACCTTTTCCGCCGTTCCCAGCGCGCAGATCGCGGGCAGGCGGGGGGCGGGCATGGCGGCCAGCGCGGAACATTCGCGCAAGGCCGCCCCCAGCCAGGCCAATGACGGCCCGCCAAGCGCGAATTCGGGCACGGCCTTAACCTGATCGCGCATGTAGGCCCACATCTCACGGTCAGTGGTCAGGACGTTGCCTTCAAACGGCACCTGCAACAGATAGCTGTCCGGCCCGGTGGTTGGCGCATAGCGCGCGGCAAGGCCGATGGGGGCGGCAATCGCGGTGACGATCTGCGCCACCGGGCGTAGCCAGGCGGCCATCGAGATGCCCCACATCGGCGCCGAGAACGCTGCCGCCTGCACCGGCACCCCGCGCATCAGCGCGCGCAAGCCGATGCAGCCGCCCATCGAATGGGCCATCAGGAACCAGGGCTTTGGCAGGCCCGCCGCCTCGGCCTCGGCCATCATCGCGTCAAGGTCTTGCTGGTATTCGGCGAAATCCTCGACATGGCCGCTGTTACGGTCCGGCAGCGCCCGGTCGGCAAGACCCTGACCGCGCCAGTCGATGGTGATGACCGAATAGCCGCGCTGGACCAGATCGCCCGCCGCACGGCCGTATTTTTCGATACACTCGGTTCGGCCGGGCAGAAGCAGGACCGTCCCTTTCTGCCCGGCCTTCCACCAGGCCACACGAATGCGCATTTGTCCCGGCTGCAGCCAGCTGCAGACAACGCCTTGGGGCGCATCGGCAAGGCCTGCGTGGAAGGGCGCGTCCGTCACCCCAGAACCGAGCCCAGCTTCATAGCGAGACCCATGTTGCCATCAACCGCCAGCTTGCCGGTCATGAAGGCCGAGGCGGGGTTCATCTCGCCCTCAAGGATCGCGCGGAAGACGTCGGCATTGGCGGTCAGGGTCACGTCGGCCTCTTCATCGGCTGCGCGCACGCCGGCGTGGTCCAGCATGATTGCGCCTTCGCCTTCGATGACGAACTTCGCCACCCCGTCAAAACCGCCGGAAAGTTTGGCAGTCAGCGCCTTCACGGCGTGGTCGATCATCTCGGTCATCAGTCTCTCCTTCGTGACGCTGCGGGCTCTGGCATTTCTGCGGGGATCGTCTACCTTATGGATATGATGCTGTGGCCCCGTATTCTCAACCGTATCGTTGCGGCAGTTTTGCCGCTTTTCCTGACTTGCGCCATGGCTATGGCGTTGGATCAGGAAAAGCTGGACGGACTTTTTACCCGGCTGCAGGCAGCGGGCGCGGATGAGGCCGGGCGGATCGAGACGGAAATCTGGATCGAATGGTCGAAATCCGGGTCACCGGCGATGGACCTGCTGCTCCAGCGCGGGCGCGATGCGATGGCCGTGGGCGAATTTGGCGTGGCGGTCGAACATTTCACTGCGATCATCGATCATTCGCCCGATTTCGCCGAAGCCTGGAACGCACGGGCGACGGCCTACTACAACTTGGGTGATTACGGGCCGTCGGTGGCCGATATCGCGCAGGTGCTGGCGCTGAACCCGCGCCATTTCGGGGCGCTTACCGGCTTTGCGTCGATCCTGGAAGAAACCGGCAAGACCGAACAGGCGCTTGAGGTCTACAAGGCCGCGCTGGCGATCCATCCGCATCTTGAAGGCGTGATCGACGCCGTCTCGCGTCTTGAAACCCAGGCCGAGGGCCAGGAGCTTTAATCCATGGACGCCACCCGGCGGGTGACGGCGGTCCTTGGGCCGACGAATACCGGCAAGACCCACCACGCGATTGAACGGATGCTTTCCCACCGGACCGGCGTCATCGGCCTGCCTTTGCGCCTGCTTGCGCGTGAGGTCTATGACCGCATCGTGGCCAAGGTCGGCCCCTCGGTCGTGGCGCTGGTCACGGGCGAAGAGCGGATCGTGCCGGAGCGGACGCAGTATTGGGTGTGCACGGTCGAGGCGATGCCCTTGGACATCGGTGCCGATTTCGTGGCGGTGGACGAGATCCAGCTTTGCGCCGATGCCGACCGGGGGCATGTCTTCACCGACCGGCTTCTGCGCGCGCGGGGCTTGCATGAGACGCTGTTTTTGGGGTCGGACACCATGCGCGGGGCGATTGCAGGACTTGTGCCGCATGTGACCTTCGTGAAGCGGGAGAGATTTTCGACCCTGACCTATTCAGGTTCGAAAAAGATAAGTCGGATGCCCCCACGCAGCGCAATCGTGGGGTTTTCGGTTGAAAATGTATATGCCATCGCCGAACTGATCCGCCGCCAGAAGGGCGGTTGCGCGGTGGTGATGGGCGCGCTTTCCCCCCGGACGCGCAATGCGCAGGTGGCACTCTACCAGAATGGCGATGTGGATTATCTGGTGGCCACCGACGCCATCGGCATGGGCCTGAACCTTGATATCAAGCACGCGGCCTTTTCCGCCACTGCCAAATTCGACGGCCGCCGGATGCGCCCGCTTTACCCCCAAGAGCTGGCCCAGATCGCGGGCCGTGCCGGGCGGCATACGGAAGACGGCACCTTTGGCGTCACCGGTGAAGCGCGGCCCTTTGATGAAGACCTGGTAGAGGCCATCGAAAATCACCGCTTTGCCCCGGTCAAGAAACTGCACTGGCGCAATGAGCAGATGGATTTCGGCAGTGCCGACAGGCTGATCCGCAGCCTGGAATACCCGACCTCAAACGACTGGCTGACCCGCGCCCGCGACGCCGATGATGTGCTGGCCTTGAAAGCGCTGTCGGCTTTGCCCGAGGTGAAGGATCGCCTGACCGAACCCAAACGCGTGCAGCTTTTGTGGGACGTCTGCCGGATTCCCGACTTTCGGTCCACCGGCGGGGCGGAACACACCACGCTTCTGACCCGGATCTTCGAGTTCCTCGTGGGTCGGGGTCTGGGCGGCGGGCGCATTCCTGCCGACTGGCTGGCGACAGCGGTGCGGCGGATCGACAAGACCGAAGGCGATATCGACACATTATCACGCAGATTGGCCTATATTCGCACCTGGACTTACGTCACCCAACGGAAAAACTGGGTTGAAGACGAAAGCCATTGGCGCGATGAGACCCGCGCTGTAGAAGACCGCCTGTCAGATGCGCTCCACGCGGCGCTGACGCAACGATTTGTTGACCGGCGGACGTCAGTTCTGCTCCGCCGGTTGAAGCAGAAGGAGGCTCTGGTGGCCGAAGTGAACGACAAGGGCGAAGTGACGGTTGAAGGCGAATTCGCCGGCAAGCTGGAGGGGTTCCGCTTCAAGCAGGACGCCAGTGCCACGGCCGATGCGGCGCGCACGCTGGCGCAGGCCGCCATTCAGGCGCTGAAGCCGGAATTCCATCTGCGCGCCGACCGTTTCTACAACGCGCCGGACACCGAGCTGGATTTTACCGAACAGGGCGGCCTGATGTGGGGCAACTCGGCCATCGGCAAGCTGGTCAAGGGCGCCGAGGCGGCAAAGCCGTCGGTTGAAGCGTTTGTTGATGAAGAGGCTGGCCCGGAGGTGATCGAAAAGGTCCGCCGCCGCCTGCAGCACTTCATCGACCGCAAGGTAGCCGCCCAGTTCGAACCGCTTCTCGCGATGGGTCGGGATGAGGCGCTGACCGGTCTTGCCCGCGGTTTTGCCTTCCGTCTGTCCGAGGCGATGGGCGTTCTGCCCCGCGACGCCGTGGCCAATGAGGTGAAAGAGCTCGATCAGGAAGCGCGTGGTGCCTTGCGCAAGCATGGCGTCCGCTTCGGCCAGTTTACCGTGTTCCTGCCCGCGCTTCTGAAGCCCGCGCCGACCCGGTTGCGGCTGGTGCTGTGGTCGCTCTGGAACGGGCTGCAGGAGTTTCCTGAAAGCCCGCCGCCCGGTCTGGTGACGATTCCCAACATGGCCGAGGTGCCGAAACAGCACTACACGCTGGCGGGCTACCACCCCGCAGGCACCCGCGCGATCCGCATCGACATGCTGGAACGCCTGGCTGATATCCTGCGCCAGAAAGACAGCCGCGCCGGGTTTGAGGCGACGCCAGACATGTTGTCGATTACCGGCATGACGCTGGACCAGTTCTCGGACCTGATGGCAGGCCTTGGCTACAAGGGCGAGAAGGCCGAACGCGTCAAGGCCAAGACGGTTGAGGCACCGAAGGCCCCCGAAATCTCGGCCGAGGCGGCTGCAGCGATTGCCGCCGGCCAGCCGATTCCCGAGGAAGTCTCGATCCTGGCCCCGCCGCCGGAACCCGAAGCGGAACCCGCCGCCGATGCAGCACCCGAGATGGAGGCCTTCTACACCTTCACCTGGGCCCCGAAGCCACGCTTCCAGCGTCCCGAACGCAGCCCGCGCCCGGAACGCAAGCCGTTGGCCGAGGGCGAGGTCCGTGCGCCCCGTCCCCAAGGCGACCGTCCGCAAGGCGACCGTCCGCAAGGCGACCGTCCGCAGGGGGATCGTCCTCAAGGTGAGCGTCCGAAAGGCGACCGTCCACGCGGCGACCGGCCGAAGGATGGCCAGCGCCCTGATCGCAAGGATGACCGGAAGGGCGACTACAAGGGTGGCAAACCGCAGCGCGATGACCGGCAAAAGTCGTTCGAGGCCCGCCCGCCCCGTGTTGAAAAGCCGATCGACCCTGACAACCCCTTCGCCGCCCTGTTGGCGCTGAAGGGCAAGGTCTAAGGATTGGCCGGGCCTTCGGGCAAAGCGAACCCTTCCGCCCCGCCGGGCCTGCGGCTAGACAAATGGCTGTGGCAGGCGCGCTTCTTCAAGTCGCGCTCTGTCGCGGCCGAGCTGATCGAGGCGGGCCACGTTCGGGTGAACGGCACCCGCGTCAGCCGTCCGGGGCGCGACATAAGCGCGGGGGACGTGCTGACCTTCCCGCAAGGTCCGCGCATCCGGGTGGTGCGCATCTTGGCCTTGGGCCTGCGCCGTGGCCCCGCGACTGAGGCACAAGCGCTTTACTTTGACCTGGAACCGCCCGCTGCGGCGCCGGACCCGCTTGAATGATCCGCACACCTGCTCTAGCTACGGCAGCAACCATTACTTTCGGGGCCCGCCCATGACTTACGTCGTCATCGACAACTGCATCGCCTGCAAATACACCGACTGCGTCGAGGTCTGCCCGGTGGACTGCTTCTACGAGGGCGAGAACATGCTGGTCATCCATCCGGATGAATGCATCGACTGTGGCGTCTGCGAACCCGAATGCCCCGCCGACGCGATCCGCCCGGATACCGAGCCGGACATGGAAAAGTGGGTGACCTTCAACCGGAAGTATGCCGTGCAATGGCCGGTGATCGTGACGAAGAAAGACCCGCTGCCGGGCTATGAAGACCGCGACGGGGAAACCGGGAAGTTGGACAAGTACTTCTCGGAAACGCCCGGGGCAGGGGGCTGAACACCGCCTTTGGTGCATGCCGATTCGCGCATGGCTGCAGTGACGAAAGCGAGAAGCGGTTAAAAGCTTCATGATTTCAAGTGCTTGCCGCCTGTCCGCCCAATTCTGTGCCAGTTGGAATCACCGCGTTTTTGTGTTATGGTTTGTTTACAAACAAGCATGGAAGCCTGACACACGGCTTAGCGCATCGCGCCTGAGCCTATTTTTTTGTGACATAAGTGCGCTCTGCTCCTGATCATAGGGGTCTGGGCGTGGCCTACTTGTCTCAAAGACAGGTTTCCCATCTGGGGAACGCTCTGAATGACCAAACTGAAAAAGCCTGAATTCCGTCCGAACGATTTCGTGGTCTATCCGGCGCATGGCGTTGGCAAGATCATCTCGATCGAAGAGCAGCAGATTGCCGGGATTCAGCTGGAACTGTTCGTCATCTCCTTCGAGAAGGACAAGATGACGCTGCGCGTTCCTACCCACAAGGCCACCGAAATCGGCATGCGTGCCCTCTCGGCCCCCGATGTGGTGACCAAGGCGCTTGATACCCTGAAGGGCAAGGCCAAGGTCAAGCGCGCCATGTGGTCCCGCCGCGCCCAGGAATATGAGCAGAAGATCAACTCGGGTGACCTGTTGTCGATCGCCGAAGTGGTCCGCGACCTGCACCGCACCGACGACCAGCGTGAGCAGTCCTATTCCGAGCGTCAGCTCTATGAAGCCGCGCTGGAACGCCTGACCCGCGAAGTCGCAGCCGTGTCGGGTGTGGATGAAGCCGGTGCCGCCAAGCAGGTCGACTCAGTGCTCGTCGGTCGCGTCGCGGCCTGAGATTTCGGTTGCTTGACTATTGAAACGGCGGTCCACTGGGGTCGCCGTTTTCTGTTTGTGGTTTGTGGGTTAGGCAGCACTCATGCGGCCACCAGATCAACCTCAATCAGACGGTCGCGCCGGGCTTCCGCAAACATGGCGCCGATCTTGTCGACCAGTTCACGCAGGTCATTCCCCAATCCGACATATCCCGCAACCTTCAACCGGTAGGGTGCGCGTACTCCATTGATTTCGTTTGACGGGACGCTGTCCCAAAGCGCATCAAGATTGCGCCCGTGCCAATCGGGCGCGTCCAACACATCCAGGATCCGCTCGAAAACGTCGTTGGGCGTCGTGCAGCCGGCAAGGTTGGAGGCAATGTCCCTCACCCGAAATACCGCTCCGCCGGCAGATAGCCTGCCAGCCGCCCGGCGGCACACCAGTCCCGCTCAAGCGCGAGGTCACCGATCAGGATCACCTGATCCGACGGCACCTTGCCCAAGGCTGCCCGCACCCGGTCGCGCATCTCACCAAACCCGGCCAGCGCATAGGGCGCCGGATGCGCCCCGTCCAGCACCGGATTGGCCGCCTCCACCATTCCCGGCGTCAGGGGTGCTATGGCCAAAGCCAGCCGCCCACACTGCACATCCGCCAGCTTTACCGCCCGATCCAACGGAATTGTCGGTCGAAGTACGCTGACCCGCAAGGCATTGGACGAAAAGAGAAACGCCACCACATCATGCCCCGTCGCGGCCCGCACGCTGGCATAGGTCCGATACTCCAGCCCCAACGCCTGCGCCCGCTTCACCCGTAGCCGAACCACCTCGATCGGCAGTACCGGCAGCAACCGCTCCCTCGCCGCGGTCCAGCAATGCCGTCGCCAACTCAGCCCACCCTCAAGCGACGGCCCCCGGTTATGCCCGATCTCAGCCATGCAAACTCCGCAGCATTTTACTAAAATTGTCTTTCACATTTGCACAAATATCGCACAGGGGGGCCGGGGGATGTGAAATCCCCCGGGGCCGGCCAAGGGCGCAGCCCTCAGTCATAGTCCCGCAACCGCGCCACATAGCGGGCCATCGTGTCAACCTCGAGGTTCACAAGGTCGCCCACGGCCACCTCTCCCCAGGTGGTAGCACCTTGGGTATGGGGGATGAAATTCACCCCGAAGTCGGCCCCTGCCACTTCGTTCACCGTCAGGGATGTGCCGTTCAAGGCCACCGATCCTTTGGAGGCCACGAACTTCGCCAACCCCGCAGGCGCGCGGAAGGTTACGCGGACAGATCCGCCTTCGGGCCGCACCGCCACCACCTCGGCCAAGCCATCGACATGGCCCGAGACGATGTGCCCGCCAAGCTCATCCCCCACCTTCAACGCGCGTTCGAGGTTGATCCGCTTGCCAGGCGCCCACGAAGACAGGTTGGTCTTCGACACCGTCTCGCCCGAGATTTCGACGTCGAACCAGTTTTCCGGCGTGGTTCCCAGCGCGACGACCGTCAGGCAAACCCCGTCGCAGGCAATGCTGGCGCCGATGTCGATGCGGGTGGTGTCATACTGCGTGGCGATGCGCGCGCGCAGGTCGCCGGTGACCTTGGTGTCGATGATCCGGCCAATATCGGTGACAATTCCGGTGAACATGGCAGCCCCCTGTTGCGTATCCTAGCCGAGGTAGCCCCCGCGGGCCAGTCCTGCAAGCCCAGTCCTACAGCCGGGCAGGGGTGCGGCGGCATAGCTACGCGGTCAAATTTCTGCCGATAGGGGAAAGGTGCCGGGGATGCCATGAACTCTTCACCCTTTCATACGAATTCCGCTGTAGTTTGTCGTGAACTCAGCGCAGATAGGACAAAGCCCAAGGAACCACCCGCTTGACGAAGACTGACGCCACCACAGGCCGCCATTTCCTCTTTCTGCAGGGGCCGCATGGCCCGTGGTTCCATGCCTTGGCGGGTCTGTTGCGGGCGGCGGGTGGCACGGTCTGGCGCGTGGGGTTCAATTTCGGCGATCGGGTCTTCTGGCCCGGCCCCGGCTACATCGCCTTCAAGGACCGGCACGAAGCCTGGCCCGACACTTGCGCCGACCTGATGGCGCGCCACAAGATCACTGATCTGGTGATCTACGGCGATACCCGGCCGATCCATGCCCAGGCCGTTGCCCTGGCGCAGGCGCGCGGCATCACCGTGCATGTGTTCGAGGAAGGCTATCTGCGCCCCTATTGGGTGACTTATGAACGCGGCGGCGCGAACGGTCATTCGCGGCTGATGGAGTTGACTGTGCCCGAGATGCAGGACGGTCTGGCGCGGGTCGACCTTGACCTGCCGGACACGCCCGCCACCTGGGGCGACATGCGCCAGCACATGTTCTGGGGGGCGATGTACCATGGCTGCGTGGCGCTGGGTTTGCGGGCCTATGCCAACTTCCGCCCGCACCGGACGCTGACCGTGGGGCAGGAATTCATGCTCTATCTCAAGCGCTTCTTCATGATGCCGGTTCACCGGCTGGAACGTCGCCTTGCCACCCGCCGCATTCGGCGCGGCGGCTTTCCTTATCATCTGGCGATCCTGCAGCTGGAACATGACGCGAGTTTCCGCGACCACTCCCCTTTTGCCACGATGACCGAGTTTCTGGCCATGGTGATGGACGGCTTTGCCAAAGGCGCGCCGCAGCATCACCATCTGGTCTTCAAGGCGCATCCGCTTGAAGATGGTCGCGTGCCCCTTGCGCGCGAGATCCGGCGTCTGGCGGCAGAGCACGGGTTGGCGGACCGGGTGCATTTCGTGCGCGGGGGGAAGCTTGCGGTCTTGTTGAACGATGCGCGGTCCGCCGTCACGGTCAATTCCACCGCCGGGCAGCAGGCGCTCTGGCGCGGCCTGCCACTGCGCAGCTTTGGCGCAGCGGTCTATGCCAAGGCCGAGTTTGTGTCCTCGCAGCCGCTGGAGGCGTTTTTCGCCGCACCGGAGCGTCCCGATACCCGCGCCTACCGTGACTATCGGCATTTCCTGCTGGAAACCTCGCAAGTGGTGGGCGGGTTTTACTCGGCGGGCGGCAGGCGCGCACTGCTGCGACAGGTGGCCGACATGATGCTGGCGCCCAATGATCCCTATGAGGCTTTGCAGTCGGGCACAGCGGCACCACGGCAACAGTTGCGGGTTGTGCGCTGACTTGCGCAAAGCGCACTAGCCTTCCGGCTGTGGTTTCGCTAGTTTTGCTGACAATATCTTGGGTTCGGCAGGGGTTCCATTCGTGCGGCTTACAGGTTCCAGGACGGTAAAGACGGTGGCTCTTGTGGCGTCGGTGGCCATGCTGGCTGCCTGTGGTTTGCCACGGTCCGGACCCACCAAGCGTGAGATTCTGGCCGGATCGGTGGACGAAAAGGGCGATGCCTACATCGTCAACGTCACCCCGGCCGTGTCGCGGGCCACGGCGGTGCAGCCGACCTTCGGCTTCAGTGCAGCGTTCCAGAATGCCGGGCTTATGGGGTCGGACACGTTGGCCTCGGGCGATATTCTGTCGATCAGCGTCTTTGAAAACGTCAAGGATGATCCGCTCTTGGGCAACACCGGGCAGCGTGTGTCGGCGCTGACGGATGTGCAGATTGACGGCCAGGGCTTCATTTTCATTCCCTATGCCGGGCGGATCAAGGCGGCGGGGCAGACGCCCGAAGGCCTGCGTCAGGCCATCACCCGCCAGCTGGAAGACCAGACGCCGGACCCGCAGGTTTCGGTCGGGCGCGTGGCGGGCGACGGCGCGACGGTGTCGATCTCGGGTCAGGCCGGTAACGGCGTGTTCCCGATCGAAGCGCCGACCCGGACCCTTGCCACGATGCTCGCCAAGGCGGGCGGCGTGACGATTGACCCGGACGTGGCGATCATCCGCGTGACGCGGGCGGGCCATACGGGCAAGGTCTGGCTGAAGGACCTCTATGAAAATCCCAGCCTCGACATCGCGTTGCGGCCTGGCGACAAGATCGTGGTCGAGGAAGACAGCCGCAGCTTCATCGCGCTTGGGGCGACGGGCGGGCAAAGCCTGGTGCCGTTCCAGTCCGAAACCCTGTCCGCGCTTGAGGCGATTGCTACGGTCGGTGGCTTGTCGACCATGTCGGCTGACCCGACCGGCGTCTTCGTGCTGCGCGATGAAGATGAGGCGATTGCCAACGCCGTCCTTGGCCGCAAGGACCTGATCGGTGAGCAGCGGGTGATCTACGTCCTTGACCTGACCGATCCCACCGGCCTTTTTGAGGCGCGGGATTTCCAGATCCGCGATGGCGACACGCTCTATGTGACCGAAGCGCCGTTTGTGCAGTGGCAAAAGACGCTGGGCGCGATCACCGGCACCACCGGTGCGGCCAGCAACATCGCCAACACTGCCAACGCCGGCAACTGACCGCCTTGGCTGAGGCGCCGGGGTCTGGGGCGCCCGAACTTCCGGCCCTCGCCGGGGTTCCGCGCCGGCTCTGGCACCAGAACCTGTCCCTGCTGCGCAATCGCACGCTGCACCGGATGCTGGACCTTACCGGGCATGAGCTGCGCCTTGGCATTCCGCGACCCGGCGATGGCGTGCTGGTCTGGGGCCGCAGTCCAACCGCCTGGCGGGGCGAGGCGCTGGCCGCCCGCCACAGCCTGCCGCTGGTCCGGGTAGAGGATGCCTTCCTGCGGTCGATCCACCCTGGCCGCGCGAAGGGTGAGGCCCCGCTTGGCCTGCTGATCGATCCGGTCGGCGTGCATTTCGACAGCGCCGGACCGTCGAGGATGGAAGAAATTCTGCAGGCTGCTGACTTGCAGAATTCGAACCTTCTGCACCGATCAATGGCTGCAATTGAGCGGATCAAGTATCTTCATCTTTCAAAATACAACAATTTTGACCCAGACCTTGCCGCCCCCGATCCCGGCTTCGTTCTGGTGGTCGACCAGACCCGGGGCGATGCCGCGATCCACCATGCCGGGGCCAGCGCCGCCAGTTTCCGCACCATGCTGGAGGCCGCCCTTCACGATCACCCCGACGCGCGCATCGTCATCCGCACCCACCCCGAAACCGCTGCAGGCCTGCGCCCCGGCCATTTCGGAACTGCCGATGTGGGCGGCAGGGTTTCGCAGCTGACCAGCGCCGTTTCGCCCCATCACCTGCTTGCAGGGGCATCGGCGGTCTATACCGTCTCCTCGCAACTGGGGTTTGAGGCGATCCTGCATGGCCACCGGCCCCACGTCTTTGGCCAGCCCTTCTATGCGGGCTGGGGCCTGACGGAGGACGCCCAAGCTATCCCCCGCCGCACCCGGACACTGACCGCCGAACAGCTTTTCGCCGGGGCGATGATCCTCGCCCCGCTTTGGTTCGACCCGTGCCGCGACCGGCTTTGCCCGCTGGAAGACGTGATCGACCAGCTTGAGGCGGAAACCCGCGCCTACCGGCAGGACCGGCGCGGCCATGTGGCAGCGGGCATGCGGCTGTGGAAACGCGCGCGGCTGCAAGCGTTTTTCGGCACTGAACACGCCTTGCGCTTTCGTGACGATCCCGTCCAGGCAGATGCACAGGCTGTCGCCAGCGGGCGCAACCTTCTGATCTGGGCGGGAAAGGAGCCGGAAGGCTTCACCCCCAAATCCCCCTGCCTGCGGGTCGAGGATGGCTTTTTGCGATCAAAGGGCCTTGGGGCCGATCTGATCCCGCCCCTGTCCCTCGTGACCGATGACCTTGGCATCTACTATGACCCCAGCCGCCCCTCCCGGCTTGAGGCGCTGATTGCAGCCCCCTTGCCGCCGGACGGGCGGGACCGGGCTGAGGCCTTGATCGCGCGGCTGCGGGCTGAGGGCGTCTCGAAATACAACCTTCCCGCAGCCCCTTTGCCGCCCTTGCCGGACGGCCGCCGGATTCTGGTGCCGGGGCAGGTGGAGGATGACGCCTCGATCCGCAACGGGGCAGGGGCGGTCAACACCAACCTTGGCCTTTTGCACGCGGTGCGGGCGGCCCACCCGCAAGCAGTGGTGATCTACAAACCGCATCCTGATGTGGTGGCGGGCCTGCGCCCTGGGGCTATCGCGGCCGAGGGGTTGGCGGATGTGGTGCTGACGGGCACCGACCCCGTGGCGCTGCTGGCAAAGGTGGATGAGGTCTGGACGATGACCTCACTTCTCGGGTTTGAGGCGCTGCTGCGCGATGTCCCTGTCACATGCCTTGGCGCGCCCTTTTATGCCGGCTGGGGCCTGACCACCGACCTTGGCCCCACCCCCGACCGCCGGGGACAGGCTGACCTTGCGGCGCTGGTCCATGCCGCACTTGTCTACTATCCGCGCTACTGGGACCCGGTCAGCCGCCGCCCGTGCCCGCCTGAGGTGGTGCTGGACCGGCTGGCCAGCGGCACGATCCCGGCCCCGGGGCCTGCGAACCGGCTGGTGGCAAAACTGCAGGGGCGGTTTGCTAGCTTCGCCCACCTTTGGCGCTAGCGCGCCAGCCGCCAGAAGCGCCACATCAGGCTGGCTGACGCACAGGCCAGCCCCACGACCAGCCCAAGCCAAAGCCCGACCCCGCCATAGCCCATGGGAAAGGCCAGCACATAGCTGCAGGGGATGCCGATCAGCCAATAACTGACCGTCGCCAGCACCATCGGCACCCGCGTGTCCTGCACCCCGCGCAACAGGCCAAGCGCGATGACCTGCATCCCGTCGGCCAGCTGGAACAGGGCCGCCAGCATGAGGAGGACCGATCCGTAGGCGACGATGGTCGCGCTCTCGGGCTTCTCCATGTCCAGAAACAGCGACACGATCGGCTCTGGCACCGACAGGAACAGCACGACCGACGCCAGCGCCACACCCAGCGAGATCAGGATGGCGGTCTTTGCTGCCTGCCGCAACGCCACCCGGTTGCCCTGGCCGTCAAAGCGGGCGATGCGGATCGTTGCGGCACTCGACAGGCCGACATGCAGCATGAAGGTCAGCGCTGCCACCTCCAGCGCGATGCCATGGGCGGCGAGTTCGACCGTCCCGATCCAGCCCATCATCAGGGCCGAGGCCTGGAAGAGCCCGCCCTCGGCCAGCCCGGTCAACCCGATCGGCACGCCCAGGCGCCAGACCTGGCCCATGGCATGCCAATCCGGCCGCCAGAAGCGTTGAAACAGGTGATAGCGCCGAAGACTGGGCAGGAAGCCTGCATAAATCCCCAGCACGATCAAGGACATCACTTGGGTCGAGATGGTGGCAATCGCCGCCCCGCGCGCGCCAAGTTCCGGAAACCCCCAGTTCCCGAAGATCAGCGCATAGTTGACCGTGATGTTCAGCAGGACCGCAAGGATCGTGACCCACAGCACCACCTGCGTCCGCCCCAGTGCGGAAAGATAGCTTTGCAACACCGTGACGCACAGCGCGGGCACCAGCCCGAAGCCGACGATGCGCAGATAGCTTTGCGCGATGGACGAAACCTCGGGGTCCTGCCCCAAGGCCAGAAGGATCGCGCCGGACCACCAGAAGATCGGCATGACCAGAAGGCCAAACAGGATCGACAGCCACAGCCCCATCCGCGTGTCGCGCCGCACCTGCGCCTCATCCCCGCGGCCAAGGGCGGCGGCGACCATCGGCATCACCGCCTTGGCAAAGCCCGACCCCAGCACATAGACCACAAAGAAGGATGAGGCCCCAAGGACCACCGCAGCCAGTGGCAGAACGCCGTAGCGGCCCATCATCACCACGTCCGTCACATGCAGCGCCATCTGTGCGAGCGATGACCCGGCCAGAGGCAGCCCAAGCGCCAGCGTCTCGCGCGCGTGGACGGTGCGGGGAATATGGGGCATCGGGTTCGACATGCTGGCCGATTACGCTGCCGTTTGGCGGTTCACAAGCCGCTGTCGTTGCTGCGGTGCAGCGTCAGACGGCGCCGGCCAGCAGCCACATAGCGGTGATGGCGATCAGCACGCCGAAGGTCAGCTCCATCGCGGGCAGCGCCCGGGCAAGGCGCCCGCCGCCAAGACTCTGCAACGCCCCCTCACGCGCCCAAACGGCGAGGGCGGCAACCCCCACAGTGACCGAAGCGGTGCCGAGGCCCATGATGAAGGCCCCGGCGATGCCAGCGGCGGCGATACCAAGCTGCCAGGTCAGGATCAGCACGAAAAGCGCACCTGTGCAGGGGCGAAGCGCAATGCCTGCGACCAGCGCCAGCGCATCGCGCCAGCCGGTCAGGCGGCTGACCTCTTCCAGCGTCGGGCCATGCGCATGGCCGCAGGTGGCGCAGTGGGCGTCGTGGCTGTGGTCATGGTCATGGATGTGCCCGTGCGCGTGCCCATGCCCGTGCGCGTGCCCGTGGTCATGCGCCACGCCTTGCCGCCGCAACCCCCGCAGCCCGCGCCAGGCCAGCCACAGCCCAAGGCCCGCGATCATCGCGTGGCTGGCCGGGGCCATCCAGCGGTCCGCCGCCCCTTCGACCGCCAGCCGTGACAGGCCCAGCACGGCCACCGCCGCATAGACCAGCGCCACTGCCACCGCCGCTTGCGCCAGGCTTGAGGCCAGCGCCAACCTGGCAAGTGGCGCCATCGGCACCCGCCGCGCCACGCCGTAGCCGCCGATCAACAGCTTGCCATGCCCCGGCCCCGCGGCATGCAGGACGCCGTAGCCGAAACACACCGCCCAGAACGCCGCCAGCGCCCCCGCCTCACCCCCACGCAGCGCGCGGATCGCTCCGGCCATGCGGTTCTGGGCCGCCTCTTGCGCCCCCTGCAGCGCGCGGGCCAGCCCATCCAGACCACCCGTCAGCCACAAAAGCCCGATCCCCACCACCAGAACCAGCCCCGCAAGGCCGAGGGCGCGGCTTACTGGGCCGGGCATGTCACGCGAACCTCTTCGGCATAGTTCTTGCCCACAGCAGGAAAGCTCATCTCAAGGTCGACGTCGGGGGTGAACTCCTGCAAGGCGGCCAGAAGCGCTTCATCGGCCGCGTCAAGATCGGGGATGAAGGTCTCAGCCAGGCAGCCCGCCCCACCCGTCAGGACCGGGTCGGTCGCGATGGTGTAGGCGGTGTAATAGCCCGGATCATAGACCTGCACGATCAGCGGCTCCGCGCCCAAAGGCACCGGCTGGTCAAACGTCCTGACATGGGTGGAGGTGATGCGCCCCTTGGCATAACTCGCCCCGAAATCCGCTGGCCGCGACAGGGGCAGGTCTGCATCGTTGACCAGAACATAAGTGTCGCCCGGAAAGCCCGGGTCCCATTGCATGTCAAAGCCGGCAAGCCGCGCTGTTTCTTCCGGGGTCAGGACGCCGTCCCAATCGGGGTCAAGCCCCATGTCGCCGATGATGAAGAGCGAATAAAGGTCATCATAGGTCCAGCTGATCCGCACACCGGTCGCCTCGTTTCGGTCGTTGATCAGCACTTCGATGCCGGTATCGATGAACACATGCGGATGGGCAAGCGCCGGGCCTGCCATCAAAACACCAAGGATCGCTGCCATACCTCGCATGGCGCAGAACCTAAGATGCGCCGCCCTCCGCGCCAAGGGGCGTCGCGCAAACCGGCGGAAAGCCCCCGCAATTCCTGTCTCGTTCTCTAGTCCAATCATCCTCAGGAGAGCCCTGGGGGCAGAATGCCCCCTCACCGAGGAGGCGGGCGGAAGCCCGACGACGAGACAAAAGCCTTGCGCGCCAGCGCTCCATCAGGAACCCGCGCTGACCCCGCAAGCTGCCCTCAGCCGCGCTGCATCGCCGGGTGGGTGGCTGCGTCATAGATATCCGAGACCGAGCCCAGCACCTGCGCCGCACGCCCCACGATCAGGGGGTCGGGCGTGCCGATGGCCGCGTGGTCCTTGTTCGGATAATCAAGCGTGGACAGGAAATGCTTCATGCAGTTCAGCCGCGCGCGTTTCTTGTCATCGGACTTGACGATCACCCAAGGCGCATCGGCGGTGTCGGTGTAGAAGAACATCGCCTCTTTCGCCTCGGTGTAATCATCCCAGCGATCCAGGCTCGCCTTGTCGATGGGCGACAGCTTCCACATCTTCAGCGGATCGGTTTCCCGGGCGATAAAGCGGGTGCGCTGCTCTTCCCGCGTCACGCTGAACCAGTACTTGTGCAGCCGGATGCCGGACCGGACCAGCATCCGCTCCAGTTCCGGGGCTTGGCGCATGAATTCCAGGTATTCTGACGGGGTGCAGAAGCCCATCACCCGCTCGACCCCAGCGCGGTTGTACCAACTGCGGTCGTAGAATACCATTTCGCCAGCCGTTGGCAGATGCGCGATATAGCGTTGAAAGAACCACTGGCCTTTTTCCACGTCAGACGGCTTGGTCAAGGCGCAAACCCGGGCGTAGCGGGGGTTCAGATGCTCCATGAAGCGCTTGATCGTGCCACCCTTGCCAGCGGCATCCCGGCCCTCCATCAGGATGACGAACTTCTGCCCGGTCTCTTGCGCCCAGATCTGGACCTTCAGAAGCTCGGCCTGCAACCGGGCCTTTTCCGCCTCATAGGTGGCGCGGCCCATCAGGCGTGCATAGGGGTAGCGACCGGATTCGAAGGCCTGCCGCAAAGGCGGGGGGTTTACGGCCGGAAAGGCGCGCGGTCCGGTCGCCACCTCGGTTTCGGGTGTGGTCTGGGGAGTGTCTGCCTTGATGCCGTCCATGCGTGCCCCCTTGATCTGTGCTCTGTCCTGTCCCTTGGACAGATCAGCAAGGATCTTGGGCGCTTGCCTTGATCCGTGTCAAATGCTGCCGGAAAAATGAAGCGGGGCGACAGGGTTCCAGATCCCGCCGCCCCTGATTTGGAATAGTCTTGCAAGAAAGCAGATGCCGCCAATTCACCGCAGCAAAACCATCCTAGCAAGCATGGTTAAGGGGCACATACCCCATCTGCGGTAAGGCCATGGAAATCTGGTCAGGCGGCGCGGGCGCGCGCAATAGTTGCAACCGCGTCCAGCACCTGCGGCCATTCCGCCATGAACAGAAGCTGCCCTGTACTCGGCAGAAAGCGCACCTCAAGCTGCGGGTAATCGACGGCCAGCTCACGGATCGTGGCAACCGGCGATTGCGGGTCCTGATCGCCTTGCAAGAGGAGGACCGGCACCTTCACCCCCCGCACCACCGCCGACCAGTCCTTTTCCGACCCGATGCATTCCGCGGTGAACGCCGCATGGGCCGACCACTTTGCCGCCATGCAGACGTCAGACCCTTCGAGCACGGCCGCCCGCACTTCGGGGCGGTCGAAGGTTTCCATATCCGCTGGGCTGCCACCGTTCACCTGGCGAAAGAACGCCTCCTTGCCCAGCCGCCGCGCAAGGCTGAAGCCCGCCTGGACCAGAAACGGCAGCACACGCGGCGCATAGCGGGCATTGGCGAGGATGAAGCGCTGCCACTTGTCCATCCGCTCATACTGCGCGGCGCTGCGCAGGGGCAACTGGCAGGCGGCGCCGACGATCGCGCGCACAAGGTCTGGCCGCTGGATCGACAGGTTCATCGCAAAGCGCAGGTCCGCGCCAAGTGGAATGGCCACCGCCCCCTTGATCCCAAGATGGTCCAGCACCGTTGCATAATCGCGGGTGACGCCCGCGAGATGATCTTCACCCTTGGGCAAGGCCTCGGTCCGGCCATAGCCCGCCCGGACCGGCACGATCACCCGCATCCCCCGGCTGGCAGCCGCCCGTTCCGCCGTGGCCGGCCAGCGGATCAGCCCGAAATCAAGATGCATATAAAGGACCGGCATGCCCTGCGGATCGCCAAACTCGATCCAGGTCAGCCGCCGCCCGTCCGAGGTCCGCATCTCACGCAAGGGCCGTGGCTCAAGCGCGCTGCGGCCCTGCAGCGAAGCCCCCCCCTGCACCGGGATCAACGCCACGTCCATCAGCCCCAGCACCACCCGCACCAGTTCCGACTGGCTGTGCGTTTCGGTCTTGGCCAGCACCGACCGCACCTGCGTCCGCACGGTTTCCAGGGACCGGCCTCGTGCCTCGGCAATGTCGCGCAAGGGCAGGCCAAGCGTCACGCCGCGCACGATTTCCACTTCGGCGGCGGTCAGGCCGAAGGCTTCCTGCACGGTGGTCTGAAACCCCTCCGGCCAGACAAGCTCCGTCGACACCACCAGCGCCAATGGCCGAGTGGTGCCGCCCTCCACCGGGCTGACCCGCAGGATGACCGGGCTACCGGTGATGGTCGACCGGATCCGCAGCGTCACCACTTTTTCCGCCTTCCGCGTAGCCACCCGGCGGATCACGCCCGACAACAGCGCCAGGTCCTCGGCGTCAAAGGGCAGGCCGGCGAAGACCCCGCCTTCGGCCACCGAAAACGCCACCTGCGCCGCCCGGTTGCACCCGGCCAGTACCGCGCCCCCATCGCTGAGGAACGCGGCCGAGCGGGGGATATCCTCCAGCACCGACCGCAGGCCCGGCACTTCCTGGCTGGCCTCGAACCGGTCCAGAAACACCGTGGCGCGGGCCAGATGCGCCTCGATCTCGGGGTCTTCCAACGGGATGGCGCTTTCGACCGGCCCCACGCGCAACGGGCCTGCGCGGCCTTCCCAGACCTCCAGCAGCTCTTCCAGCCGGATCGGGTCCACCGCCACGTCATAAAGCCGTTCGACGATCTCGGCTCGGTGGTCGCGATCGGCAAAGGTGGCGCTGATGGGGTGCGGCTTGGACTCAGTCATGCCTTGACCCTGCGTCAGGCGGCCCGCCACATCAAGACACCCCCGCGCAACAAACCCCCCTTTTTCTTGCTGACGAGAGGCCTTAGCCTGCACATGCCCGACAGTGTGCAATTGCCTTGCCGGCCTTTGGCTTGACCCCCTTCGCAGGAACCCCCCGATGATTACCCTTTACGGCGTCTTCCGGTCCCGCGCCTCGCGCCCGATCTGGCTGTTGTACGAACTGGACCTGCCCTTCACCCATGTCCCGGTGATCCAGGGCTACCGTCTGCCCAAAGCCAGCGCGCCGGATGCGCCGTTGAACACTACCTCGGCCGCGTTTCTGGCCGTGAACCCGCAAGGCCAGATCCCCGCCTATGTCGAGGGCGACCTGACCCTTACGGAATCTCTGTCAATCACCAACCACCTCGCCCGCACCCGCGGCGGCGCGCTTGGCCCCCAGACCCCGGCCGAGGCTGCGCTGATCGACCAATGGACGCTGCTCGCCGTCACGGCAATCGAAGGCTATGCGCTGGAGATCCTGAACGTGACCGGGGCAGGGGGCGACAAGACCCCCGAAGGCCAGGCCACCATCGCGATCAATGCCGAAAAACTCCGCCGCCCGCTGAAACGGCTTGAGGCGCACCTGTCTGCGCATTCGCACCTCGTGGGCGACCGCTTCACCGTTGCCGACTTGAACCTGGCCGAATGCCTGCGCTACGCGCAAAGCCACCCGACCCTGATCGGCGAATTCCCGGCAGTGAAGACCTGGCTTGAGACCTGCCAGGCGCGCGAAGCGTTCAAGAAGATGTGGGCGGCACGGATGGCCGAACCGGCGTGAAGGTTGACCTGTCCGAGCGGGGGGGTCACACCCCCGCACCCCCGCAGGATATTTGAAGACAGATGAAAGCCAGTGGTCCCTTCGTCATGGGTGCCAGTGTGGCAAGCGCCGGGTGTTGCCCAGTTCGCAAGAACCTATCATGTTGGTCCATGCAGCTTGGCGAAGGGGTCGAAATGCCGGTCCTTCTGCCAAGCATATTCACTCCATCCGGCAACCTTTTCCGCCGTTTCATCGCCGTGCATCATGGCGATTGCACCCAGCGCCATGTCCATGCCGGCTGACACGCCGGACGACGTGATGAATTTGCCATCTTCGACCCAGCGCGCCTCGCGGACCCAGTGCACATTTGGCCCCTGTGCCGTCACCCAATCGAAGGCCATCTTGTTTGTCGTGGCGCGGCGTCCATCCAAGGCCCCTGCTTTCGCCAAGAGCGCGCTGCCGGTGCAGACGCTTAGAGTGAACTCTGATTGCTCAGACGTGCGGGCGATCCAGTCAAGCAGGACCGGGTTTCCAACCTCTCGCCGCGTGCCCATTCCGCCTGGCACAAACAAGATGTCGTAATCGGTGCCATCATTGATGGTCATGTCTGCAAAGGCGGATGGTCCCTGACCGCTGCGCACCGGTCCCTGCGCCTCAGCGACAAGCGTCAAAGCGTAGTCGCTGCCAAGCATACCGAACATTTCCAGCGGGCCGAACAAGTCGAGCAGTTCGAAGTCTGGAAAAATCAACGCTGCAATCTTGCGCATACCCGTCCTTCGCCCCCTCGGGTGCCTATTGCCTGGTCGGGAAAGTCACGGAGTTTTTTACCTTGCCCAACCCCGCAAGATCAACACCCTGCAGAAGGCCAATCCGCGCAGTACCTTTCCCTTCGCGGTCATCTGCCTCCCCGCCAGTACCGCCCGTGCTGCTTGCAACGATGTGCATAGACACTTGGTCAACGCTAACGCGCGCTTGGTTGGCATGACAGTGTCACTGCGAACCCCTCTCTGACACCCGCTGCCTCTGTCGCATCAGTGGCGCAGCCGTCCTCAACGCCACATGAACCATTAGAAGCTCCTTACCAAGGGCCTGATTTGCTCTTTTTGGAAATACTCCACGGGGGGTCCGGGGGGTGTGAACCCCCCCGGACCGACGCCCGCTCAGGGCACGTACTTCTGCCAGGGATGCGCCTCGACAAACCCCAGCACCTCCCTGATCTTCCGGTTCGACAGCAACCCCTCCCGTTCCCCCACCGGGCGTGACAGGGGCACGTTCGGGAAGAAGCGGGGCAGAAGTTCCGAGTTTGGCTGCGGCACCGCGTTCTCATCATTCACCGCGTTGAACACCTGGAACCCGAGGCCATCCTTCTTCAGGCACAGGTCCACGATCTGCCCCAGATCCCGCGCGTCGATGTAGCTGAAGGTGATCCGCCGCCGCAGGCCCGGATTCTGCGCCAAGGGCGGGAACAAAGTCGCATATTCATGCGGCTCCACCACATTCCCGATCCGCAGCGCATAGACATCCGCCCCGAACCGCCGCTGAAAGCTTTGCGCCGTGACCTCGTTCACCTTCTTCGACATGCCGTAGCTGTCCATCGGGTCGATGGGGTAATCTTCCTCCAGCGGCAAGACCTTCGGGTCCACCACCCCGTCGCTGAAGCACACCCCGTAAGTCGTCTCCGAGGACGCCACGATCACCTTCCGGATCCCCATCTTCAGCGCCGCCTCGATGACGTTGTAGGTCCCGACCGTGTTCACCCGGTAGGTCTCGGTATCCGGTACCATCCCGTAACGCGGCACCGCCGCGAAATGCACCACCGCGTCGAACAGTTTCGCCGCCCCGTCTTCCTGCTCGTCATACCCCGCGTGGGTCCGCATCGCCGAATAGACCTGCCCCGCGTCGCAGATATCCCCCAAAAGGTCAGCCACCCCCGGCAGCCCCAAAGGCACCCGGTCAAAGTTCAGCACCCTGTGCCCCTGCGCCACAAGATACGGCACCACATGCTTGCCCGCCTTGCCTGACCCGCCTGTAAAGAGTACCCGCATCATCAATCCTCCATTGCTGGCGCAAACCTAGGGCACGCCCCCCGGTCCCGCCACCCCCCACATCTTGCGCCCCACCCCCTGCGAGTGGTCTAATGGCTGCAACAACAAGGTGAGCCCTCTATGAACGACCTCCTCTCCGGCGCTTCGCAGACCTACGACGCCTCTTCCATCGAGGTGCTGGAAGGGCTGGAGCCTGTCCGCAAGCGCCCCGGCATGTATATAGGCGGCACGGATGAACGCGCGCTCCACCACATGGTCGCCGAAATCCTCGACAACGCGATGGATGAGGCGGTCGCGGGCCACGCCAACCGGATCGAGTTGGAACTGCACGACGACAACTCCGTCACCGTCCGCGACAACGGCCGCGGCATCCCCGTCGACCCGCACCCCAAATTCCCCGGCAAATCCGCGCTGGAGGTGATCCTCTGCACCCTCCACGCCGGGGGCAAGTTCTCCAACAAGGCCTATTCCACCTCCGGCGGCCTCAACGGCGTCGGCTCCTCGGTCGTCAACGCGCTTTCCGACCTGATGACCGTGCAGGTGGCCCTGAATAAGGAACTCTACGAACAATCCTTCTCCCGCGGCATCCCGCGCGGGCCGATCCAGAAACTCGGCCCCATCCAGAACCGCCGCGGCACCACCGTCACCTTCCACCCCGACCCCGAGATTTTCGGCCACCAGACCCTGAAACCCGCGCGCCTCTACAAACTCGCCCGCTCCAAGGCCTACCTCTTCTCCGGTGTCGAGATCCGCTGGAAATCCGCCGTGGCCGACGGTGAAACCCCGCAAGAGGCCACCTTCCACTACCCTGGCGGCCTCGCCCAATACCTCTCCGACACGCTTTCCAAGATCACCACCTACGCCGAACGCCCCTTCGCCGGGCGCGTCAGCTTCGAGGAGAAATACCAGATCCCCGGCTCCGTCGAATGGGCGATCAACTGGACCCCCGCGCAGGACGGGTTCCTGCATTCCTACTGCAACACCGTCCCCACCCCCGAAGGCGGCACGCATGAGGCCGGGTTCTGGGCCGCCACCCTCAAGGGCATCAAGGCCTACGGCGAGCGCGTCAAGAACCGGAAGGCCGAGCTCATCACCCGCGACGACCTCCTCACCGGCGGCTGCGCGCTCCTCTCCGTCTTCATCCGCGAACCCAGTTTCGTCGGCCAGACCAAGGACCGCCTCTCCACCGAGGAAGCCGCGAGATGGGTGGAAAACGCCGTCCGCGACCATTTCGACACCTGGCTTGCCGCCGACCCCCGCAGCGCGGGTGCGATCCTCGATTTCCTCGTCCTCCGCGCCGAGGAACGCCTGCGCCGGCGTGAGGAAAAGGAGACCCAGCGCAAGACCGCCACCAAGAAGCTGCGCCTCCCCGGCAAGCTGACCGACTGCTCCTCCAAGACCCGCGAGGGCACTGAGCTTTTCATCGTCGAAGGCGACTCCGCCGGCGGCTCCGCCAAAGGCGCCCGCAGCCGAGAGACTCAGGCCCTCCTCCCCCTCAAGGGCAAGATCCTGAACGTCCTCGGCGCCGCCTCCGCCAAGCTGAACGACAACTCCGAAATCCGCGATATCTGTGAGGCGCTAGGCGTCCAGATGGGCACCCGATTCAAGGTCGACGACCTGCGGTATGAAAAGATCATCATCATGACCGACGCCGACGTCGACGGCGCGCATATCGCGAGCCTCTTGATGACCTTCTTCTTCACCCAGATGCGCCCCCTGATAGACAAGGGCCACCTCTACCTCGCCTGCCCGCCGCTTTACCGCCTGACCCAAGGCGCGCGGCGGATGTATGTGGCCGATGATGCGGAGAAAGAGATCTGGATGGCCAAGGGCCTTGGCGGCAAAGGCAAGATCGACGTCCAGCGCTTCAAGGGCCTGGGCGAGATGGACGCCAAGGACCTGAAAGACACCACGATGAACCCCGCGACCCGCAAGCTGATCCGGGTGAGCATCGACGAGGACGAACCCGGCATGACCGGCGACCTCGTGGAGCGCCTGATGGGCAAGAAGCCGGAACTGCGGTTCCAGTATATCCAGGAGAATGCGCGGTTTGTGGAGGAGTTGGATGTGTGAGTGAGGAATCCAAAAAGAAAAACTGCTTGGCCTGCTCTTCGCCGATACCAGCAAAGGCGAAGAAGTGCGTCAAATGTGGGAGTCATCAAGACTGGCGCAGGCACCTCGATTTTGGCAACACCTCGATCGCATTGTTAGTTGCCTTTCTCGGCCTCCTTACCGCTATGCCAACGACCTTTTCGATACTGCAAAGTAATTGGCGGCAGGTGCGCCTGCCCGCAGTTGAAATTAAAATAATTCAACTCGGGTCGAATAAATCCCAGATAGTTATTCGAAACAATGGCCCAACATCCTTGGTTGCATCTGACTTTGCGTGCTTGCTGGCTTTTCCACGTGACCCACATCTGCAGAGCGATCTCTTCTTCCAAATAATTGCGGCAGGTGATGCTGAATTAGAAGTGCGACCGCTGCTTGCCAGTGAACAATTGTTTATTGCGCATGTTTTCTATTCAACTGATCCTCAAGTTATTCTTTCAGGAGAAACTAGGGTCATTGAGCTATCGTATCTCTTCAGTGATCTTAGTTTGCCAGAAAGTTGGCCGCAGCCCTTTACCAACCAATGCATTACACCCGGAGACGGGGCATTAACTCCAAGCAAATTAATTCCGGTGGATTGGAATTTCTACTCGCCCTTTGGGCTCCGTGACTTGATACAAAAATCTAATTACTCGGATGACTGGAACCTTTCGAAAGAATTTCTTGACGAAGTAATTTCTGTTTATGAAAGTATTCCTTAGCCATCTTGGGTTCGGCGGCAACCGACCATACCCATTCTTCCCGTCGGATTTGCCCAAAGCAAATATGACCGCGCCCTCCCTCCCGGCCCTCGCAAGCGTGCTCGGGCGTTCGGGGCTGAAAACAGTCCACTGGACAGTTTTCGCGGGTCACAGGCCCGCCGCCCCTCACCCCCGCATACCGTTCGCGGTCAGCTTTGCTCCCCGGCGTCGCATCGTAGGGTGGGGTTCCACCCCACCGAACCCTGCGCGCAATGGTGGGTTGGAAACCCACCCTACGCTAGGCCCTCGCAAGCGCCGCCGCCCCTAACCCTGTTGCGGTCAGCTTTGCACCCCGCCGTCGCATCGTAGGGTGCGCTACAGCGCACCGCGTAGGTCGGGGCGTGCCCCGACTCTCCCCACCCCAACCGATTCGCCCCGAAAGGTTAACGCCCCACCACCTCCACGCGCGTAGAGACGGAAGGAAGACGCAAGGAAGACCAGATCAAGACCCCGAAAACACCGCCAAGCCAACGGGTTAACGCAAGGACCTCCCCCGGCCAAAGATCACGCCCGCTCATCCTTCGGGCTGCCCATCACCACGAACGTCGTGATCGACCGGACCTGCGGCAGGACCCCCAGGATCTCGGTATGCCAGTGCTTGTAGGCGGCCAGATCGGCGGCCTCGACCCGGAGGAGGTACTCCACCGTGCCGGTGATGTTGTGACACTCCCGCACCTCATCCGCGCGGGAAATGGCGCGCTCGAACGCCTCCTGGGCGGCCTTGGTGTGGGTGCCAAGACCCACCGTCACATAGGCCACGAACCCCACCCCCATCCGCCCCGCATCAAGGACGGCGCGGTAGCCGCGGATCACCCCGGCCTTCTCCAGCGCCTGCACCCGGCGCAGGCAGGCGGAGGGGGAAAGCCCCACGCGGTCGGCAAGGGCCAGGTTGGATTGCCGGCCGTCGCGCTGCAGTTCGCGCAATATACGGTGGTCTATGTCATCAAGTGTGATCATTTGTTGCAAGACTAGGCGCAAGGGCGGCATCTTTGCAATCCCTCGCCGCCACGGCTGGGGCAGGATGCGCGGATGACATATGAGCTTTTCCTTGCCCTGCTGGGCTTTGCCTTCGTCACCTCGGTCACGCCGGGGCCGAATAACATGATGCTGCTGGCGAGCGGAGTGAACTTCGGCTTGCGGCGGACCGTGCCGCATATGCTGGGGATCAGCATGGGCCACGCGCTGATGGTGTTTCTGGTGGGGCTTGGCCTGGCCGGGATCTTCACCGCCTGGCCCCCGGCGCTGACCGTGCTGAAGGTGGCGTCGGTGGCCTACATGCTGTGGCTTGCCTGGAAGATCGCCCACGCTGGCGCGCCGGGGACCGGGAAGGCGTCGGCGCAACCGATGACCTTCCTGCAGGCCGCCGCGTTTCAATGGGTGAACCCCAAGGCCTGGGCCATGGCGCTGGGGGCCGTCGCAGCCTATGTCCCCTCCCCATCGGTTCAGGCCTATGCCCTTGTGGCGCTTGTCTTTTCTGCGGTGAACCTGCCCTCGGTCACCGTTTGGGCCGCAGCTGGCCAAGCCGTCCGCCGCTGGCTGGACGGGCCGGGGCGGTTGCGGGTTTTCAACGTCACGATGGCGGTGCTGCTGGTCGTGTCCTTGTGGCCCGTGGTCACGATGGAGCTGTAGCCTACCGCAGCCAAAACCCTTCGCGTTTCAAGGTGTTGCGGATCACCTGTTCGCGGTGGGGCAGGCGGTCGCGGTCAAAAAGAGCACGCGCCTTGCGGCCCTTGTTCTGGTAGACCATCGCCTTCATCTGCTCCCAGTCGCGCAGGGTCGGGCGGATGGCCTTGTCGCGCGCAACCTCTTCCAGCACCGCCACCGCAAGGTCACTTTCGCGGGCGTAGAGGAGGGGCAGGGTGCGGTAGTGGCAGGTCGCCGCCCCGTCCAGGGCCGACAGTTCCGGCCCCGGCCGCCCCCCGCCGAAGGAGTGGATGACCAAGGGCAGGGTGATCTGGTCCAGCCAGGGGAAAAGCTCCTGACAGATCAGCGCCTCGGGCGGGTCATCGCAGATTGACTTCGCCCAGTTGGTGAACCGGGTCCCAAAGGCACGGGGGCTTTGGTGGAAGAACCAACCGGCATTGAAGTAAAGGTGGCGCTGCCAGTATTCCGGCGGTTGGCTCAGGTCGAGCGAGGAGGGGTAGTCGAGCCCGAACCGGTCATAAAGCGCGCCCCAGGTCTGGGCGTAGGTTGGCCCGTAAAGCTCGATCTGCGGCCAGGTCCCTTCGCGCCGCATGGAGGCTGACGGGCGCTTGAAATCGAAAGGAATGGCGGAAAGGGGGCCGGTGATCAGCGTGTCGGTATCAAGGAACAGGAAGGGCGCGTCGGGCAGGGCCACCAGCGCCTCGATCTTGTTGCCATAGGGGTAGGGGCCGCCGAAGGCCTTGTTTTCAAATGGCAGTATCTGCGCGCCAAGGTTCGTCAGCACTGCCTTGCCACGCTCAGACATCCGCGGGTCGGACTGCCAAAGGGGGCCCGGCTGTGGCTCGGCGATGAAGAGGGTACCCTTAAAACCAGGGTCGGAATGCCGCAGCGAAGCCGCCAGCAGGATCGCTTCAAACTCCAGCCGACCGGACTGGCCGACGGCAAGGATATTGAAGCCCATCGCCCCTTACCGAGGAGTAAAGCGGAGGGAGAGGCAAGACATGCCCCCATCCAGCTTGGCGCATTCGGAATTCCCGATCTCACGCACCTGAAACCCTGCGGCGAGGATCGCGTCACGGGTGCGGGGAAAGCCTGTGGGCATCAGCAAAAGGTCATTGAAGCGGATAGTGTTGGCGGCAGCCTCTTCCCCTTCGGCAACGGGGATCACCCGGTAGCCGTCAAAGCAGCCCGTAGCGGATAGGCGGGTGGTGGACAGGATGGTATCGGCGTCCAGAAGCGAGCAGTCGGTCTTGAAATGCAGGACACCCGGGGGGGTGTGAACCTCTCGCACCGTGTGACCCCAAGGGGCAACGAGGCGGGTCAGTTCGGCAATCCCAGCGGCATTGGTGCGGGCGGATCGGCCCACCAGAACCTCCGTCTCGGTCACCAGAATGTCGCCGCCTTCGATGAAGCTGTCAGCGCCGGTGATCGCCACAACCTGCGCGTAAAGCGCGCGCAGATGGGGGGCCATTTCACCGGCTTCACCGAGACGCGAGGGCGCGCCGGGGCGCATCACTACGGCCCCCTGCGGCAGGCAAAGCGCTGTATCCTCAACAAAAACGCTGTCTGGATAGGCCTCTAGCGCGGGCAGTTCGATGACCGTGGCACCGGTTTCCTGCAAGGTGGCGATATAGGCCGCGTGATGCGCCTGCATCAGCGCAAGGTCGGGCGTTCCGGTGTCGACAGCGCGCAGGCCCGCGATGATCGAGGGCGCGGGTTTGCGCGTGATGGCATGGGTGAAATGGGTGGAAAAGGACATGGGCACCCCCGGGGATTTCGCGCCTTAGTCGCACCCCCGGGCCAGTTTCGCAAGGGTCTCAGCCCGCCCAGGGCAGGGTCAGGGCTGGGTGGAAGATCCAGCGCCACCAGGCATAGTCGAGGAATTGCCCCGCCAGGATGAGGAAGCTGAAGGCCAGCGTGGCGGCCATGGCGATTGCGTACCACAGGGTGGCCAACATCCGGCTGCGCGGGGTGGCGGGTACAGCACCCTCAGCCGCCTGCGTGCCGTCCCAAAGGCCGGGCTTCAGCCCAGCAGCGCGGGCGGCGGCGAGGGTGTAGACGCGGGCGGCAAGGCTGCGGGTCAGCCAGACGCTGGTGAAGGCGAGGGCGGCAAAGGCCAGGGTGATCCAGCCCTGAACCTCGGCCAGTTGATCGGCGGACATGGTTTCCAGCTGCGGTGCCCAGTCGGTGGCGGTGGTGATCATGCCACGGGCACCAGCGAAGGGCAGAGCCATGAGGGCCGCCAGCACCGCCAGCGCCGGAACCCGCCAGCCCGCCTGAGCCACGACGGATCGCAGGCGACGCAGCTCAAACGCGGCGGAGAGGCGGTCCTCAGCCGCCAAATGGGCAAAGACCAAGGGCAGGACAGGCACGACCAATGCCGCCGCGAAGACGCCCAGGAAATAGACCAAGGGGCCGACAAAGGCCTGCTCATACCCCTTGTTGAACGAGTTTTCCCAGCCTGCCCACCACGCGCCCAGCCACAGGACGGTGAAGGGCAGCGTCCAGACCAGTAGGGCCGTCAGCGCCATCAGCCCGGCGCGGATGTTCGCCCCAAGGCCGCCAAGCGCCCGCGTCATGCGGCCCGAGGGGCGGCCTTGCCATTCGCGGGGACCCATCAGCCAACCGGGTGCCTCTTCCGCTGCACCAAACCGGTCACGGGACAGGTGGCCGGACCGGCGGGCCAGCCAGCCAAGGGCAATGATGGCGGTCACGGGGCCGGTGCACAGTAGTGTGCCGATGGCAGCGTTCGCGACAAGCCGCCCGAGGCGCGACAGGCGGCCGGGGCCATAGGCGGGGCGGGTGAGGGCGGTCATAGGAAGGCCCCCTCGATCACATCCCCCTCAGCGCGGCTGGCGGCAAAGCCCATAGCGGCGGCGATGGTGGGGGCGATGGCGCTTTGGTCAACCGGACGGTCGATCACCCCGCGCGCGATGCCGGGGCCGAAGATCATCGCCCAGACCTCATGCGCGGAGCGGGAGTTGAAATGGTGCTGGAACGGTACATCGGCCAAAGGGTTCGCGTCGCGGCCGCAGTCGGGGGTGATCACGAAAACGGTGTTGTCGCGGTAGAACGGGTCCGCGTCGGCTAGGGACACCAGCCGCTGGAGGCCTTCGTCGATCACCGCAATGGCGCGGGTGTAGTGGCTGGGGTTGCCCCAGTGGACGTAATCGGGGTCCTGATAATTCACCATCATGAAGCGTGGCTTGAGTTCGGTCATCGCGCGGGTGGCAAGTTCGGTCAGCAGCCGGTCACCCCGCGGATTGCGCAAGCCGTCATCGCCAAAGCCCTGCCGCCAGCGGGCCCAGAACGCCTCAACCTGCGAAGAGGGGTCGGGGGTCGCCCCGCGTGGGTCGATGGTCAGGAGGCGGGTCTGCTCTTCCTCCAGCGCCACGCGCGCCTCGTCGGTCAATCCGCCCTCAGCCAGTTGCATCCGGGTGCGGTAAAGTTTGAAGCGATGCAGCGACAACATCTCGGACCGGTAGTCGACGCCGAAATGATCGCCCGCGCCGAAGGTGAAAAACTCCTCTTGCGGGCGGTCCTCACCGTTGATCAAGAGAACCTCATGTGACGGGATGTCGAACGCGCGGCGGAGGTATTCGAAGAGGGTGGGCTCCGTCGGCTCCAGCCGGTCTTGCAAGAAGGCGCTGGAGTCGCGGTAGGCGAGGTAGCGACCGGTCAAGAGGTTCAGCGTGCCCTCGGCGTGGCTGGTGTTCACGCCTTCCAGCTTGTCGATCCGCAGGTCGGGAATGAAGGTGCCACGCGGGGCCAGGCTGTGGCGCAGATAGGGGGCCCAGGTCGCCGCCTCATCAATCGTCTCTGCCCGCCGCACCCCGCCGCCAAAGCGCACCAGGATGACATTGGGGCCACGGTAGCCTGGTGCGGTCTGCGCAAAGGCTGGCAGGGGGCTGGCCAGCCCAGCGGCGAGGCCAAAGGTGAAGGTGCGGCGATCCATCGGGGCATCTCCCTGCGGTGTTAATAAGCTTAACATTGCACGAAGCGAGAGGTTTTGCGACTGATTCCTTCGATCAGGCAAAAAATGACAGTCAACAGTGTGGGGGAGTTGCGGCAGTCACCATGGGAAAACATGGTGGGCGACCCTGGAATCGAACCAGGCGTGGGTCGCCCCGGGGGAGTTACAGTCCCCTGCCGCACCTTGCAGCTCGTCGCCCGCCGGGGGTGGGTCTACCCAAGGGGGCGGGGGGCGTCAAGGGGGCGTTTCGGGGGCAGAAGGCAACGTTTTCGGCTTGCATCTGAAGGTGGTCCTGTCCCAAGGTCTGGCCAAATTTTCAGAGACGATTTCAGGGGGTCAGCCGATGAAAACTGGTGCGAAAAAGCCTTCCTGGGTGGTGGACAAGGAACGCGGCCAGAAGCGCGAGGCGCGTGAGACGCTGTGGCTTTTCGGCCTGCACGCAGTGCGCGATGCGCTGGAAAACCCTGCGCGCGAAAAGCTGCGGCTGGTGGTGACGAAGAACGCGCTGGACAAGCTTGAGGCATCCGTTGCCGCCTCGGGGATGGAGCCGGAGGTGGTGGACCCCCGCCGTTTTGATGTGCCGATCGACGAAGGGTCGGTCCATCAGGGGGCCGCCTTGGAGGTGCGCAGTCTGGATTGGGGCAGCCTTGAAGAGGTGTGTATCTCTGGCACGGGCCTGCCCTTGGTCGTCCTCCTAGACCGGGTGACCGACCCGCATAACGTGGGCGCCATCCTGCGCTCGGCCGAGGTGTTCGGCGCGCGCGCGGTCATCGCCCCGCGCCACCATTCGGCACCGGAAACCGGGGCCTTGGCCAAGACCGCCAGTGGCGCCTTGGAGCGGCAGCCCTACCTGCGGGTGACCAACCTTTCCGACGCGATGGAGGCGTTGAAGGCCATGGGTTACGTCCTGATTGGCCTTGATGGTGAGGCGGAAGTGACGGTGGAAGAGGCCGTGGCCAAAGCTGGTGGCCGGGCCATCGGCCTTGTCCTTGGGGCCGAAGGGCCGGGCCTGCGCGAGAAGACGAAAGAGACCTGCGATGTGCTGGCCCGCATCCCCTTTGCCGGCGGGTTTGGCAGCCTGAACGTATCGAACGCGGCGGCGGTTTCGCTCTATGCAGCGACCCGCGCGTGATCACGAATCCGAGACAGGTCTTTAACGGTGTCCCAACGTTCCTACGTTTAAAAGTGGAGGCACGGGCCGGAACCCCGTCCTTGACTTCACTGTCCCTCGTTCCGCACTTGGCGCCCTGGGCCTGGCCCATGGGCGCCTTTTTCTTGGGGGTTCTTCATGCCGACCGATGCTGAAATCCGTGAGATCCTGACCCGCGTGAAGACCATCGCTTTGGTCGGCTGGTCACCGAAACCTGACCGGCCCAGCCATCGCGTGGCCGCCTTCCTTGCGGCGCGGGGCTATCGAGTGATCCCGGTCAATCCGGGCCAGGCCGGGCACAGCGCCTTGGGCGAAACGGTGGTGGCGACGCTGGCCGAGGCCGGGCCGGTCGACATGGTCGATATCTTCCGCCGCAGCGAAGAGGCGGGCGGTGTGGTGGATGAGGCGATTGCGGCGGGCGCAAGCGTGGTCTGGATGCAGCTTGGCGTGGTGGACGAAGCAGCGGCTGCACGCGCACGGGCGGCGGGCTTGCAGGTCGTGATGGACCGCTGCCCGGCAATCGAGATCCCGCGGCTGGGGCTTTAGGGGCACCGGAATTTTCGAAAATTCCGGTGTGGAGCCTTCAAAGGCTCCGGTCCGATTTCTTTGAAGAAATCGGACTCACCGTCCGGCCTTTTCAGCGATGCCCGAAGTGCCCTCGCGCCGGTCGAGTTCCGCCAGCACGTCGGCCAGCGTCACATCCCTTGCGGCCAGCATCACCAGCAGGTGGTAAAGCACGTCCGCCGCTTCCGACGTCAGGCGCGCGCGGTCGCCCTTGACCGCTTCGATGACCGCCTCAATCGCCTCTTCGCCAAACTTCTCGGCGCATTTCTCGGGTCCCTTGGCCAGCAGCTTTGCCGTCCATGAGGTTTCGGGATCGGCCCCCTTGCGGGCGGCGATGGTGGCGGCGAGGCGTTCCAGACTCATGTCAGCCTCACAGGGATGCTGGCTGCGGCCATGTGGGCCTTGGCCTGGCCGATGGTGAAGGTGCCGAAATGGAAGATCGAGGCGGCGAGGACGGCGCTGGCATGACCTTCGGTGATGCCTTCGACCAGATGGTCAAGCGTGCCGACGCCACCGCTGGCGATGACCGGAATATCCACCGCATCGGCAATCGCGCGCGTGAGGGGGATGTTGTAGCCGCCCTTGGTGCCGTCGCGGTCCATGCTGGTCAACAGGATCTCGCCCGCACCCTTGGCCGCAACCGTCCGCGCAAACTCCACCGCATCGATCCCGGTTTCGCGGCGGCCGCCGTGGGTGAAGATCTCCCACCGGCCCGGGGCCACGGTTTTGGCGTCAATCGCCACGACGATGCACTGGCTGCCAAAACGGTCAGCGGCCTCGGCCACCACATCCGGGCGGGCCACGGCGGCAGAGTTGAAGCTGACCTTGTCCGCCCCTGCGAGCAGTAGCTTGCGCACATCCTCGGGCGTGCGGACCCCTCCGCCGACGGTCAGCGGCATGAAGCATTGTTCGGCGGTGCGGGTGACAAGGTCGAACATCGTCGCCCGGTTATCTTCGGTCGCCATGATGTCGAGGAAGCATAACTCATCCGCGCCGGCAGCGTCATAGGCCTTTGCCGCTTCGACCGGATCGCCTGCGTCGACCAGGTCGACGAAGTTCACGCCCTTGACCACACGGCCATTGGCGACATCAAGGCAGGGGATGATCCGGGTCTTCAGCATGCCCCCACATCGCGCGGAGGGGGACAAAAGGCAAGCCTTTAGCTGGCCATCCGCGCCACCGCCCCGCGCGAAATCAGGATGTGGAACGGCATCACCAGCCGCAGATAGGCCCGGCCCCAGATGTTGTGCGGGTGCACCCAGGTGGACATGTAAAGCCGCCCCTCCTGAAGCAAAACCGCGATCCGGAAGTTCAGATGCCGGTCATCGGTGCCAAGGATGATCTCGGTTTCCGTTTCAAGGCAGGTTGGAAAGATCGCGCGGTCAGGCTCACCCGTCTTCAGACCAAAGGGGCGGACAAGGGCGTTGCGTAGGCCAAGAAGGCCACGCGCCCAGCCGGGAAGGGCCAGACCCCGCGTCGCCGCCTCACGCGGGGAAAGGGTGGACGAGACCGAATAGCAATCGATGAAGTCGCCGGTTTGGTGCAGGGACCAAAGGGTCGAGGCGCGGGGAAGGGTGTCGGTGCGAAGATCAGACATGCAGCAACCATGCAACTGGGACCATCGCGGGGGAATGAGGCGAGTGGTCGCGGTCAGTAATGTGGCATCAGGATGTGAATCTTCCTTTTAGGTCCGAATGCGACTTTCTGGAACCAGCAATTGAGTTGGCGACGGAAGCCAAGGATGGCTTTGCTGGACGAAATAGCCCTTGACCGGCCGGATCACGGCATCAGCTTCAGAACGGAACGCACAAGGATCAGGTTACCCCCAGCGACGGGGCGAATTTGTTGACCTCACCTTCCGTAAAGGCAGAGAAACATGAAAACACTCGCGGCGCTGGTTTTTCCCGGCTTTGACACGCTCGATTACTTTGGTCCCATAGAAATGCTCGGGGGGTTCGGAAACGAGACCAGGATCATAACGGTTGCGAAAGGCAGCGATCCCGTACCCAGTTGCCACGGTCAAAGGGTCGTCGTGGACAAGACCCTGTCGGAGAAGAACGACTACGACCTTTTGCTCATCCCGGGTGGGGATGCGGCCTTGATCGCCGGTCAGGACGAAGAGTTCCTGCAATGGATACGAGAGGCCTCCGCAAACGCCGAAAAAGTGATGGCCGTTTGCACCGGCTCGGTCTTGCTGGCGATGACGGGCGTGCTGGATGGGCGCAAAGCGACCACGAACAAGCGCGATTTCATCGACACGGTCCATCTCGCCCCGCATGTCGACTGGGTGCGAGAGGCCCGCTGGGTTGAAGATGGCAAGTTTTTCACATCTTCGGGCGTTTCGGCTGGAATGGACATGGCACTTGCGGCGATGGCAAGTCTGTTTGGCGTGGAAATGGCGGAGAGGCTGGCTTTGGGGTGCGAGTACGAATGGCACAAGGACTCTGGCCGCGATCCGTTCGCAAAGCTGGCGGGTCTGGTTTGAAGCAAGCGGTCATTTGCGGCATTGCGACGTTCGTGCAGTATGGAAAGAAAGCTGAGGCGCATCACGGACCAAGCGCGAGGTGCGGTGCGAAATGAACCGACCAACACAGGGGATAAAGCGTCAGGTGGTTGACGCCAGCGCCCCAAGTGCCGCCCTAAGATCAATCGCCCCGTCATAAAGCGCGCGGCCGGAGATGGCCCCGGCGATCACGCCGGTGTCGCGAAGGGCCAGAAGGTCGGCCATCGACGACACCCCGCCTGAGGCGATGACTGGGATGGTGACTGCGCGCGCCAAAGCCTCGGTCGCGGCGATGTTCGGGCCCTGCATCGCGCCGTCGCGGTCGATGTCGGTGTAGATGATCGCGGCCACCCCGGCGTCTTCAAAGCTGCGGGCAAGGTCGGTGACCATCACCTCGGTTTCCGTAGCCCAGCCCTTGGTGGCGACGCGGCCATTGCGGGCGTCAATCCCGACGGCGACATGGCCGGGGAAGGCTTTCGCAGCCTCACGCACCAGGGCGGGGTTTTCCACCGCCACGGTGCCAAGGATCACCCGAGCGAGGCCCTTTTCCAGCCACATCGCGATGGTCGCCATGTCGCGGATGCCGCCGCCAAGCTGGCAGGGGACGCCAACCTTCGACAGGATTGCCTCGACCGCAGCACCATTCACCGGCTGGCCCGCAAAGGCGCCGTTCAGGTCAACCAGATGCAGCCATTCGCAGCCCGCCGCCTGAAACTTCAGCGCCTGTGCGGCGGGGTCGTCGCCGAAGACGGTGGCCGCCTCCATCTCGCCGCGCAACAGGCGGACGCATTGGCCATCCTTCAGGTCAATCGCGGGATAAAGGATCATCGGCTGCCCCCGTTTTTCACTGCGCGGTCTTTGGCACGCGGGGGCGCAGATGAAAAGATGGGGCAACGCGACCCCACGTCACGCTTGATCGAAAACGGGAGTGGCGCGATGGATTGTCACACCTTTGGGAGGAGGACACCCATGAAGACCCTGATCCTTGCGGCCGCCCTGGCCCTTGCTGCAACCACCGCTTTCGCCGACCCGGTCGAGGGCACCTGGCAGACCCGCGCCGATGACAATGGCAACTATGGCCATGTCGAGATCAAGCCCTGCGGCCCGGCCTTCTGCGGCACGCTGGTCAAGGCTTTTGACGGCAGTGGCGCAGAGATCGCCAGCGACAACATCGGCCGCAAGATTGTCTGGGACATGGTTGCCTACCCGGACGGGCTTTATGACGACGGCCGGATCTATTCGCCCGACCGTGACAAGGAATACAACGGCGACATGACGTTGAGCGGCAACAACCTTGCCGTCCGCGGCTGCGTCATGGGCATCTGCCGCGACGGCGGCACCTGGAAGCGCGTGAACTAAGGCGCAAACTTCGGGTCGCTGGTCGCTGTCCGACCGGCTAGGGTCTACGCGAAGGAGACCCGCATGAGCCGTACCGATTGGCTGTTTTTGATGATCCTCTCCATCCTGTGGGGAGGATCCTTCTTTTTCGTCGAGGTTGCGTTGACCGGTCTGCCCGCCCTGACCATCGTCTGGGCGCGGGTGGCCTTGGCCGCTGCGATCTTGTGGGTCGTCCTGAGGGTCACCGGGGTCGCGTTCCCAAATCCAGCGGTCTGGCCCGCGCTTCTGCTGATGGGGCTGTTGAACAACGCCATCCCGTTCACGTTGTTTGTGCTGGCACAGGGGCAGATCACCGGGGCGCTGGCGTCGATCCTGAACGCGACCACTCCCCTCTTCACCGTGCTCGTCGCACATCTGGCGACGCGGGATGAGCGGATTACCCCGGCCAAGGCGCTTGGGCTGGGCCTGGGCTTTGCCGGGGTAGTCGTGATGATGGCGGGCGCAGAAATCGGCGGGGCAGTGGCCGCAAAGCTTGCCTGCCTGTGCGCGGCCTTGTCCTATGGCTTTGCCGGGGTTTGGGGGCGGCGGTTCCGGCGGCTGGGGGTGGCTCCACTGGCGACGGCATTTGGGCAGGTGGCGTCCTCGACCCTGATCTTGTTGCCGGTCTGGCTTTGGGTCGACACCCCCTGGACCCTTGGCTGGCCGGGGTGGGAAGCGGCGGGCGCAGTGGTCGGGATCGCGGCACTGTCGACGGCGCTGGCCTATCTGATCTTCTTCCGACTTCTGGCCTCGGCCGGGGCGACGAACCTTTCGCTGACGACCTTCCTGATCCCGATCAGTGCTACGGCCTTGGGCTGGCTGATCCTGGGTGAGCGGCTTTTGCCCCAGCATCTGGCCGGTTTCGCGCTGATTGCAGCGGGGCTTCTGGCCATCGACGGGCGGGCGTTTCGCCGAAGGGCGGCTTAGGGCCGCCAGCGGAGAAAGTTGGCAATCAGACGCAGGCCCGCAGCCTGGCTTTTCTCGGGGTGAAATTGCGTGCCGATGATCGTGTCACGCCCAACGATGGCGGTGATCGGTCCGCCATAATCGCAGAACGCCAGCCGCTGTTCGGGATCGGTGACGTGGAAATGGTAGGAGTGGACGAAATAGGCGTGGTCGCCGGTCGTAATCCCCTCCAGCACCGGATGGGGCCGTTCGATCACCAGATCGTTCCAGCCCATATGGGGCACTTTCATGGCCGGGTCTGCCGGGGTGATGCGTTCCACATCGCCGGCAATCCAGCCAAAGCCTTCGGTCAGGCGGTATTCGTGCCCGCGGGAGGCGAGCATCTGCATGCCGACGCAGATGCCAAGGAACGGCCGGGCGCGGGTGGTCACCGCCTCTTCGATTGCCTCGAAAAGCCCGCCATAGCTGCCAAGCGCCGCGCGGCAGGCCGGAAAGGCGCCGTCGCCGGGCAGGACGATCCGGTCAGCGCGGGCCACATCCTCAGGGCGGGAGGTGACAAGGATATCGCCACCAGCGCCTTCAGCCGCCATGCGCTGAAAGGCTTTCTCGGCGGAGTGGAGGTTGCCGGAATCGTAATCGACGAGGACGGTGAGCATTGTGGGACCGGCGGGTTGGCGGAGAGGGTAGAGCCTCCGGCGGGGATATTTTGGCCAGAATGAAAGGGTTAGAGGCTGCCTTTGGTCGACGGGATGCCCGGGCTGCGCGGGTCGGGTTCGACCGCCATGCGCAAGGACCGCGCGACGGATTTGAACGCGGCCTCGGCGATGTGGTGGCTGTTCAACCCGTGGATCAGGTCGACATGCAAGGTGATGCCGCCATGGGTGGCCAGCGCCTGGAAGAACTCGCGGACGAGTTCGGTGTCGAAGGTGCCGATCTTGGGCGTCGGGAAGGGCAGGTTCCAGACAAGGTAAGGCCGGGCGGACAGGTCGAGCGCAGAAGCCACCTGCGCGTCGTCCATCGCCAGAGAGAAGTGGCCGTAGCGGCGGATGCCGGCTTTGTCGCCAAGCGCCTTGGTCAGGGCCTGGCCAAGGGCGATGCCGACATCCTCAACCGTGTGGTGGTCGTCGATGTGGAGGTCACCCTTGGCGCGCACGGTGAGGTCGATCAGGCTGTGGCGGGCCAGCTGGTCCAGCATGTGGTCGAAAAAGCCGATGCCGGTCTTGCAGTCATGCGTGCCGGTGCCATCAAGGGTGACGGAGACCGAAATCTCGGTCTCGGCGGTTTTGCGGCTGACCTCGGCACGGCGCATGGGCTTTCTCCTGGCGTTCGCGGCCTTATAGGCCGCGCTGGGCCGCAGGGGAAGGCGGTTCACGCAGGCGCCGGGCGGCGAGCCAGCCGAGAAGGGCCATGAGCCCGGCAGTGGCAAGGCAAAGGGGTAACCCGCCAAGCTGGTAGCTGAGGCCGGAGAGAAGCGTGCCGATCAGCCGCCCCGCCGCGTTGGCCATGTAGTAGAACCCGACGTCGCGGGTGATCCGGTCTGCTGATCCGAAGGCGAGGATCAGGTAGGAATGGACTGAGGAATTGACGGCGAACACAAAGCCGAAGACGAGGAGGCCCGCGACGATGGTCAGGCTGAGGGCGGGGGAGGGCTCGCCCGCCCAGAATGCCGCGGATGCCAGCGCAAAGGGGATCGGCACAAGGTATCCTGCCCAGCGGATCGCCTTGGCCACGGTCGCGGCCTGCGGCTGGTCCTTGCCGCCAAGGATGCGGGGGGCCATGGCCTGCACCGCGCCATAGGCGATGATCCAGAGCGCCAGGAACCCGCCGATCAGGAAGAACGCTTCACGCCGGCCTTCGGGGGTGCCATCGGAGAGGACCATCTGGAAATAGATCGGGACACCGACGACGAACCAGACATCGCGGGCACCGAACAGGAACAGACGCGCGAGGGAGAGGCGGTTGACGCGCGGGTCGGGGGAGCGCCAGCCGCCCCAGGCCTCCTCCGCCTTCATCCGGCCGGGCAAGCCTGCGGGGAGGAACAGGATGACGGCCAGTAGGATGATCGCAAGCGCCCCGGCCATGCCGAGGACAGCGGTCTGGAAGCCTGCAACGGCAAGGAGGGCGGCGCCGAGGAAGAACCCAAGGCCCTTGACCGCGTTCTTTGACCCCGTCAGCCGGGCGACCCAGCGGAAGAGGCCGCCGCCTTCGCTTGGCGCGAGGAGTTTGACGGCGGATTTGGAGGACATCTTCGCCAGGTCCTTGGCCACCCCCGACACCCCCTGCACTGCCATGACGAAGACGACCGAGGCAGCTACGCCCCAGCCGGGGTCAAGCTGCGCCAGCGCCACGAGGGCCGCAACCTGCAGGCCAAGCCCGGCATAAAGCGTGGCGGCAAGGCCGAACCTCGCGGCAAGCCAGCCTGCGCAAAGGTTGGTCGCGATCCCGGCAAGTTCGTAGAGAAGGAACAGCCAAGCCAGCTGGATCGGTGTAAAGCCGAGGCTGTTGAAGTGCAAAAGGACCAGCATCCGAAGTGCGCCATCGGTGGCCATGAAGGCCCAATAGGCGGCAGTGACAGCGGCGTAGGCGCGCAAGGGGTTGACGGTCATGTGCTTGGCTGCCCCCGGGAGGGCGCCGCCCTCCCGGACCCACCCGGGATATCTGGGGACATAGAATGGGGCATCAAAGCGAGGCCGCCACCATGCGGGTGATGTCGGCAAGGCGGCAAGCATAACCCCATTCGTTGTCATACCAGGCGTAGATTTTGACTTGGGTGCCGTTCACCACCATCGTCGATTGCGCGTCGATGATGGCGGAGCGGCGGTCATTGGTGAAGTCGGATGAGACGAGGGCGCGGGTCTCATAGCCGAGGATGCCGTGCAGAGGGCCTGCAGCGGCGGCGGCGAAGAGGGCGTTGACCTCTTCGACCGTGGTCGGACGCTCCACTTCAAACACCGCATCGGTGAGCGAGGCGTTGAGGAGGGGCACGCGGACGGCGTGGCCGTTCAGGCGGCCTTTCAGTTCCGGGTAGATGAGCGTGATCGCCGTGGCCGATCCGGTGGTGGTCGGGATCAGGTTAAGAAGGGCTGACCGCGCGCGGCGCATGTCCTTGGCGGGGCGGTCGACGATGGTCTGGGTGTTCGTCACGTCGTGGATCGTGGTGATCGAGCCGTGGCGGATGCCAAGGCTTTCGTGGATCACCTTCACCACTGGGGCAAGGCAGTTCGTCGTGCAACTTGCTGCTGTCACAAGGGTTTGGCTGCCGTCGTAAAGGGGATGGTTCACCCCGTAGACAAGGTTGAGGGCCCCGCCATCCTTGACCGGGGCGCTGACGACGACCTTCTTCACCCCCGCCGCATAGTAAGGCGCAATCTTGGCGGCGGTCTTGAAGACGCCGGTGCAATCGATCACCAGATCGACGCCAAGGGCGGCCAGGGGCAGGGCCTCGATGGTCTTTTCATGGGTCAGTCGGATGCTTCGCCCGTTCAGGATCAGCGCATCCTCGGCAGCGGCCACCGGGGTGGTCCAGCGACCGTGGACCGAATCGAATTCCATGAGGAGGGCGTGCTGTTCGGCGTCACCGGCGGGGTCGTTCACCAGGACAATCTCACCGCCCGCGCCGGTGTCGATCAGGTCGCGGAGCGCAAGTTTTCCAATGCGGCCAAGGCCGTTCAGCGCAATACGGGGCATGTCAGGTCAGGCCTTTTCCGAAGGAGCGACGTCGGTGCCGATGGCGTCGACGCGCGATTGCAAGGACAGCCGGGTCAGGCTGTCGAAGGGCAGGGCGACGAAGGCCATGATCCGACGACGCAGCGCGGCGTAGGTCTGGGCGAAGACAAGCGCGCGTTCCGCATCGGTTCCCGTGGCTTTGACCGGGTCAGGCAGGCCCCAGTGGCCGGTGATCGGCTGGCCAGGCCAAGGCGGACACTCTTCGGCCGCAGCCGTGTCGCAGACCGTGAAGACGAAATCCATCACGATCGACCCAGGCCGTTGGAATTCCTCGATATGCTTGGACCGCAGGCCGGTGATGTCATGGCCATTGCGCTGCAGCACCTCCAACGCCATCGGGTTCAGCGTGGTGCCGGGGCGGGTACCGGCCGAAAACGCCTGAAACTTGCCGCGGCCCAGGTCACGCAGCAGCGCTTCGGCAAAGATCGACCGGGCCGAGTTGCCAGAGCAGATGAACAGCACGTCAAAATCGGTGTCTTGCATGAAAGGCTCCTGTCGGGCTGCAAGAAGGGGGGAAAGCAGGTCTGGTCGCGCCCGGCCGATATCCAGCGCCAGATGGGCAATCAGCCCCTCAGCCGTTTCCAGATCGACCGCGTAGAACAGCGACCGCCCCTCGCGCCGGACCTGCACCAGACCCACCGACTGCAGGTCAGCCAGATGATGCGACAAGGTGTTCTGCTTGAGGTCGAGCGCGATGGCGATTTCCGTCGGGCGCACACCTTGCGGCGCGAACCGCATCAACAGGCGGTAAACCGCCAGCCGGGCGGGGTGGCCAAGCATCGCAAAGGCAAGGGTGGCGTTGTGCTGATCCATATTTCCAGAAATCAGGAAATATGCCTGGCTGTCCAGTGAAGGTTTCATGACAGGCGAAGGGGGCAGACAGGCGTAGGGGGGAAATGCCAAAGGCCGCCCGAGTGGGCGGCCTTTCAAGCGGTCCGATTGGAGCGGGCGATGAGATTCGAACTCACGACCCTAACCTTGGCAAGGTTATGCTCTACCCCTGAGCTACGCCCGCACTCCGTTTCGGTGCGCATCCTCTATAAAAGCCCGCGCGCGGCTGCAAGGGGAAAAAAGCACCGGGTTGGAGAAGATCAGGAATTCCGCTGCGATGGGGAACCGGGGTGCGGGGGACAGCGTTCGGTGTGAAGGTCGGCCAGTTCGGTTGGCCGCAGCGAAGGGAGACTGTCATGAAAGGTATCATCGCCTGGGCCATCGGCCTGCCGATTCCGATCATCATCCTGCTGTATCTGTTCGACGTGTTCTGAGGCCAGCCCGTTCGCCGGGCCAAGCCGCCACGATCAAGGATACCGCGAAACAGGCCCCGCAGCGCGGGGCCTTTTTCACAGGCTAGAGCGGAGCGCGGTCACTCCAGCTCGACCAGCAGGTCCTTGGCGTCGATCTGCGCACCGGGCTGGACGTGGACCGCCTTGACCACCGCCTCACGGTCGGCATGAAGGCCGGTTTCCATCTTCATCGCCTCGATCGTCAGAAGCAGGTCACCCGCCCGCACCTTCTGGCCGACTGTCACCGCCAGCGACGCGATGGACCCAGGCATCGGCGCCCCGACATGGCCGGGGTTGCCGTCCAGCGCTTTGGGACGGGCGGCGGTCTTGGCCTTCACCGCACGATTCGGCACGCGGATCACGCGGGGCTGACCGTTCAACTCGAAGAAGACCTTCACCTCGCCCTCATCCGTGGTCTCGCCCACTGCTTGCAGGCGGATCTCCAGGGTCTTGCCAGGGTCGATTTCGGCTGTGACCTCTTCGCCCGGCTCCATGCCATAGAAGAAGGCCTTGGTCGGCAAGACGCGCACAGGGCCATAAAGCCGGTGCCGGGCGCGGTAGTCCATGAAGACCTTGGGATACATGAGGTAGCCGTTCAGGTCCTCATCATCCACCGTCTCGCCCTCAGCCTCATCATCGCCAAGCCGCAGGTCTTCGGCCAGTTTCCGGCGCGCGGCCTCAAGATCAACCGGGGGCAGGCGCAGGCCGGGGCGGTCGGTCATCGGGGCCTCACCCTTCAGCACCTTGGTCAGGATGCCCGCAGGCCAGCCGCCGGGCGGTTGACCGAGGTTGCCTTTCAGCATGTCGACAACGCTATCGGGGAAAGCCACCTCAACGTTCGGATCTTCCACCTGCGCGCGGGTCAGGTTCTGCGCCACCATCATCAGCGCCATGTCCCCCACGACCTTGGAGGACGGCGTGACCTTCACGATATCGCCGAACATCTGGTTCACGTCGGCATAGGTCTGGGCTACCTCATGCCAGCGGTCCTCCAACCCAAGGGACCGTGCCTGCGCCTTAAGGTTGGTGAACTGGCCACCCGGCATTTCGTGCAGGTAAACCTCGGAGGCAGGGGCCGGGATGCCAGATTCGAACGCCGCATACTGGGCGCGGACCTTTTCCCAGTAGTTGGAAATCTCGCGGATCGCAGTGATGTCCAGCCCTGTGTCGCGTTCGGTGTTCTTCAGCGCCTCAACAATTGACCCCAGGCACGGCTGCGAGGTCCCGCCACTGAACGCATCCATCGCCGCATCGACCGCATCCACCCCGGCATCGCAGGCGGCGAGGATCGTTGCGGCCCCGGCGCCACTAGTGTCGTGGGTGTGGAAGTGGATCGGCAGGCCGACCTCTTGCTTCAGCGCCTTGACCAGAACGCGCGCCGAGGCGGGTTTCAAAAGGCCCGCCATGTCCTTCAAACCCAGCACATGCGCGCCGGCGGCCTTCAGCTGCAGGCCCATGGAGACGTAGTACTTCAGGTCATACTTCGGGCGGGCGGGGTCCAGCAGGTCACCGGTATAGCAGATTGTGCCTTCGCAGACCTTTCCAGCCTCGACCACCGCGTCCATCGCGACGCGCATGTTTTCGACCCAGTTGAGCGAGTCAAAGACGCGGAAGACGTCGACCCCGCTGTCCGCCGCCTGCTTCACGAAAGCCTGCACCACGTTGTCGGGATAGTTGGTATAGCCTACCCCATTCGACGCACGCAGCAGCATCTGCGTCATCAGGTTCGGCATCGCGGCCCGGAGATCGCGCAGGCGCTGCCAGGGGCATTCCTGCAGGAAGCGGTAGGCCACGTCGAACGTGGCCCCGCCCCAACATTCGACCGAAAGAAGCTGCGGCAGGTTCGCCGCATAGGCCGGTGCCACGCGGATCATGTCGATCGACCGCATTCGTGTGGCGAGCAGGCTTTGGTGACCGTCCCGCATCGTGGTGTCGGTGATCAGCACCTTCTTCTGTGCCTTCATCCAGTCGGCAACGGCTTGCGGGCCCTTCTGCTCCAGCAGGTTCCGCGTCCCCATCGCGGGTTCCGCTTTCAGCGCGGGGGGCTTCGGGGCCTTCGCCTCGGCATGGGGTTTCGGGCGGCCAGCGGTTTCCGGATGCCCGTTCACCGTGATGTCGGCGATATAGGTCAGGATCTTCGTCGCCCGGTCCTTGCGGCGCTTGAAGTTGAAAAGTTCAGGCGTCGTGTCGATGAACTTGGTGGTGTAGGTGTCGTTCAGAAAGGTCGGGTGTTTCAGCAGGTTGATGACAAACTCGATGTTCGTCGCCACCCCCCGGATGCGAAACTCACGCAAAGCCCGGTCCATCCGGGAAATCGCCTTCTCCGGCGTCTGCGCGTGCGCCGTGACCTTGACCAGCAGCGAGTCATAATACCGCGTGATGACCCCCCCAGCATACGCCGTGCCGCCATCCAACCGAATGCCGTTGCCCGTAGCCGACCGGTAGGCCGTCAGGCGGCCATAGTCGGGGATGAAGTTGTTGAGCGGGTCTTCCGTCGTCACCCGGCACTGCACCGCATGGCCGTTCAGCTTGACATCAGCTTGTGAAGCCACGCCCGTTGCTTCGGGCAAGGACTTGCCTTCCTCGATCAGGATCTGCGCCTGAACGATGTCGATCCCGGTAACTTCCTCGGTAACCGTGTGTTCAACCTGCACCCGGGGGTTCACTTCGATGAAGTAGAACTGCTCGGTGTCCATATCCATCAGGAATTCGACCGTGCCCGCGCATTCGTAATCGACGTGGGCGCAGATGCGCTTGGCCATTTCGCAGACCGCCTCGCGCTGGGCCTGCGTCAGATAAGGCGCGGGCGCACGCTCCACGACCTTCTGGTTCCGCCGCTGGACCGTGCAGTCACGCTCCCAAAGGTGCCAGCAGTTGCCCTGCTTGTCGCCTAGGATCTGCACTTCCACATGCCGGGCGCGCAGGATCATCTTTTCCAGATAGCCCTCGCCGTTGCCGAACGCCGCCTCCGCCTCACGCCGGCCTTCGCGAACCTTGGCCTCAAGCTCCTCCTCGTTCAGGATCGGGCGCATCCCCCGGCCGCCACCGCCCCAGCTGGCCTTGAGCATCAGCGGATAGCCCACCTCGGCCGCCTGCCGCTTGATGAGCTGCATATCCTCGCCCAGCACCTCGGTTGCGGGGATGACGGGGACGCCCGCCTCCATCGCCACCCGCCGGGCGCTGGCCTTGTCACCCAAGGCGCGCATCGTCTCAGCCCGCGGGCCGATGAAGGTGATCCCGGCCTGATCGCAGGCATCGACGAAATCGGGGTTCTCGCTCAGAAGCCCATAGCCTGGGTGAATCGCATCCGCCCCGGCCATCTTGGCCACCCGGATGATCTCGGGGATCGACAGATACGCCCCAACGGGCGACAGCCCCTCACCGATCCGGTATGCCTCATCTGCCTTGAAGCGGTGCAGACCCAGCTTGTCTTCCTCGGCATAGACGGCCACCGTCTTCTTGCCCATCTCATTGGCGGCCCGCATGATGCGGATGGCAATCTCGCCCCGGTTGGCGATCAGGATCTTCTTGAACTCGGGCATCGGCGGCACTCCCCAGGGCAGACGCGTCCACCTTAGGGGTGCTGCATTGCAGCGCAAGAGGGATTGCCGCCGTTTATGCACAGAAATGCGACAGGCCGCCGCAGGTTGCCGTTAGCGCAAACATGCACAAGGCCGCGCAGCCGAACAATCCGCGAACGCAGGGCTTTCCCTGCGGGATGATCCATATATACTAAGGCCCATGAACGGATGGGATGAAGATGAGGCTTTCGCGGCCGCTGCCGCGCCGATCTCGCTCTCGCAGCGCGCGCTGGCGGGGCGGGCGATGGGGCCTGGAGAAGTTGACTATCTCAAAGGGCTGAACAAAGCACAGCTCGATGCCGTCAACGCGCTGGACGGTCCAGTGCTGATGCTTGCAGGTGCAGGAACAGGCAAGACGAAGGCGCTGACTGCACGGATCGTGCATCTATTGCGCCAGCACCGCGCCCGGACGAATGAGATTTTGGCGGTGACCTTCACCAACAAGGCTGCCCGCGAGATGAAAAACCGCGTCCATGCGATGCTGGGCGAACAAGCTGAGGGGATGCCCTGGATGGGCACCTTCCACTCACTGTCGGTGAAGATCCTCCGCCGCCATGCTGAACTCGTCGGCCTGAAGCCCAACTTCACCATCCTGGACACCGACGATCAGCTGCGCCTGCTAAAGCAACTGATCAGCGTCGCCAATATCGACGAAAAACGCTGGCCTGCGCGGCTTCTGGCCAGCCTCATCGACGGCTGGAAGAACCGCGCGCTGACGCCAGACCGCGTGCCGTCCTCGGACGCAAGCGCCTACAACAACCGCGGGACGGAGTTGTATGAGGCCTATCAGGAGCGTCTGAAAACCCTGAACGCCACCGATTTCGGTGACCTCCTCCTTCACTGCGTGACGATCTTCCAGAAGCATGAGGATGTCCTTCAGCAATACCAACGCTGGTTCCGCTACATCCTTGTCGACGAGTATCAGGATACCAACGTCTGCCAATACCTCTGGCTGCGCCTCCTTGCCCAAGCGCACAAGAATATCTGCTGCGTCGGCGATGACGACCAGTCGATCTACGGCTGGCGCGGGGCTGAGGTTGGCAACATCCTGCGGTTTGAAAAGGATTTCCCCGGCGCGCAGGTGATCCGGCTGGAGCAGAACTACCGCTCCACACCGCACATTCTTGCGGCGGCAGCGGGAGTAATTGCAAAGAACAATAACCGACTAGGCAAGACACTTTGGACTGACGAAGAGTTGGGAGAAAAGGTCTCCCTGATTGGACATTGGGATGGGGAAGAGGAAGCTCGGTGGATTGGTGAGGAGATCGACAAGTTCATTGATGGGTCTCATCAGATAGCGAAGCGGCGTAGGAACCCAAGATCGAGAACAATTGTTCAAGAATTCGAGAGGCTCGCCAAGAAAGGCGCTCTCAATGGCGTGAGGTCGCCGGAAGAACTTTATGAAAGGTTTCGGCAGCAGAATAGCCCCCTACGCGAGTTCAAGACTCGAAGACTTATGTGGGAGCTGTCAGGACGTGTGGACCATGGAATTGAGAACGATCCTGCATTCTTTCAGTACAGCCATGAAGAAATCGCGATCCTCGTCCGCGCCTCTCATCAGATGCGGGCGTTTGAAGATCGGTTCCTGACCATCGGCCTGCCCTACCGCGTGATCGGCGGGCCAAGGTTCTACGAACGCCAGGAAGTCCGTGACGCGATGGCCTATTTCCGGCTGGCCGTCTCGCCCGACGATGATCTGGCGTTTGAGAGGGTCATCAATCTCCCCAAGCGCGGCCTTGGCGACAAGGCGCAGGCCGACATCCAGCGGATGGCGCGGGCGGCTGGGGTCTCCCTCCTCGACGGCGCGCGCGAGGCGGTTGCAAAGTCCACCTTCGGCGGCAAGGGCGGCGTGCAATTGCGCAGCTTTGTCGAAGGCGTGGACCGCTGGCACATCGCCACCCTGCACCCGGAATACGACCACATCCGCCTGGCCGAGACGATCCTTGAGGAATCGGGCTACACCGAGATGTGGCAGAACGACAAGACGCCGGAGGCGCCGGGCCGCCTTGATAACCTCAAGGAACTCGTCAAGGCGTTGGAGCAGTTTGATAACCTGCAAGGCTTCCTCGAACACGTCTCCCTCATCATGGACAATGAGACGGAGGGGGCGGAAGAAAAGGTCACCATCATGACCCTCCACGCCGCCAAGGGCCTTGAGTTCCCTGTGATCTTCCTGCCGGGCTGGGAAGATGGCCTGTTCCCCAGCCAGCGCAGCATGGACGAAAGCGGGTTGAAGGGCCTGGAAGAAGAACGCCGCCTTGCCTACGTCGGCATCACCCGGGCGGAGGAGTTGTGCACCATCAGCTTCGCCTCGAACCGCCGGGTTTATGGCCAATGGCAAAGCCAGCTGCCCAGCCGCTTCATCGACGAACTGCCTGCCGACCATGTCGAGGTTCTGACCGCCCCCGGCCTTTATGGTGGTGGCTATGGGGCGGCGGCGCAGGTGGGCTTTGGCTCGCATCTTGAGGAGCGGGTGTCTAAGGCGGATGTCTACAATTCGCCCGGCTGGCGGCGGATGCAGGAGCAATCCGCGATCCGACCGATGGCCCAGCCGCGCGAGGCGCGGAACATGATCATCGACGCCGAGGCGGTGTCGCCCTATGTGCTGGGTGACCGGGTCTTCCACCAGAAGTTCGGCTATGGTGAGATCATGGCGATTGAAGGCGACAAGCTGGATATCGAATTTGACCATGCCGGGTCAAAAAAGGTGGTCGCACGCTGGGTGATTCCGGCGGATCAGGTGGGCGATCCGGTGGATGACGTGCCGTTCTGATCGGGCTGTCCCGGGCAGGGACATGAGAATAGCCGTAACGAAACCAATGGCTTGAGAAATCCGTTCAGGGTTTCTTAACCCCCGGCCGTACGCGTTCCAGAAGCTGCACGCCGATCCCCGCCACCAGCCCCCAGAAGGCCGCCCCGATCCCGAAGGCGGCAACGCCTGACGCGGTCACGGCAAGTGTAAGGGTAGCGGCAAAGCGTTGCTCGGGCACGGCAAAGGCCCCGGCCAGCGCGCCCATCAGTGGCGACAGGAGCGCCAGCGCCACCAGCGCCAGCACGACGGGCGCGGGCAGGGCGGCCAGCACCTGCAGCACCGTCGGGCTGAGAAGCCCCAGCCCGACCCAGGCCCCGGCATAGGCCAACCCCACCACCCAGCGGCGGTCGCGGTCAGGGTGCACATCGGGGCCAAGGCAGATCGCCGCCGTGATTGCGGCCATGCTGGTGGTATGCGCGCCGAAAAACGCGGTTACCGCCGAAATCAGCCCCGTGACGGTCAGGGCGCGGGCCACGGGCGGCTCATATCCTGCCGCACGCAGGGTGGCAAAGCCGGGCAGGTTCTGCGAGGCCATGGTGACCAGGTAAAGCGGCACCCCAAGGCCAAGGATTACCGACAAGCGAAACTCGGGCATGACCGGCTCAAGAATGGGCGCTGACAGGCCCAAGGCCGAGACATCCGCCCCGCCGAACAGTGCAAGCACGATCCCGGCCGCAAAGGCCGCCAGCACGGCGATGGCCGGATTGACCAGCCGCACCGCAAGAAACACCGCGACCATCGGCAGGACGACCATCGGCAGGGCCTGCGCCGCACCCGCGCCCTTCAGGCAGAAGGGCAAAAGGACCCCGGCCAGCATGCCCGCCGCAATCCCGTCGGGGATGCGGGCGACCAGCGCGCCCAAAGGGCGGATCAGCCCGGTCGCGGCGATCAACAACCCCGCCACCATGAAGGCGCCGACGCCCTCGGCCAGGGTGATCCCGCTGGTCGCGGCCACCAGGGCCGCCCCCGGTGTGGACCAGGCCAACACGACCGGCACGCGAGACCACCAGGACAGAAGGGCCGACCCGAAGGCCTTGCCCAGGGACACCGCCAAAAGCCAGCTTGCCGCTTGCGCAGGCGTGGCCCCTAGCGCTGTAGCGGCCGCAAGCACGATGGCCACGCTGGCCGCATAGCCCACCAGTGCCGCCACCAGCGCCGCCGAAATCACCGAAAGCCGCATGCCACCCCCGACCAAAGCCGTAGGACTATCCCGCCGGGATCAGCGGGGCGCAAGGGGCGGAAACTGGGGGGGAGGGGCGGCGGTGCCAGGGAGGAGGAGAGGCACCGCCGCAGTATCGAACGGCCAGGGAGGAGGAGAGGCCGCTCAATCTTGGTGGGCCGTGTGGCCCGGAATGTGTGGCGGCGGTGCCAGGGAGGAGGAGAGGCACCGCCGCAGTATCGAACGGCCAGGGAGGAGGAGAGGCCGCTCAATCTTGGTGGGCCGTGTGGCCCGGAATGTGTGGCGGCGGTGCCAGGGAGGAGGAGAGGCACCGCCGCAGTATCAGACACCCGGGGAGGAGGAGAGGGTGCCCAATCCAGATAGGCCGTTTGGCCCGGTGTAAAGATGCGGCGATACCAGGGAGGAGGTTGGTATCGCCGCTGATCGCAAAGGCCCCAAGGGAGGAGGAAAGGGGCCTCACGAAAACCTATTTGCCGTAGGCAGCTTCCCGAGCGATGTCGGTGATGCCCAGACGGCTGATCCCAAGATCACCCAGTTCGCGATCGGTCAGGGCGTTCAGCTCGGCCACGGTGCGGTTGTAAACGCGGCGCTGCTGCCATGCGGCCAGAACGCCGTCTTTCAGAACCAGAACCCGGTCCATAAGACCTTTGCGGGCGACGCGGTTGGTGTTGACGTATGCCATGTCTCTCAAGCCTCTCGATTTGGTCAGCGTTGTCGGCTCGCTGTTAGGGGTAACATGAGGCAGATGCTGCAGGTGCACAATACCGCCCGGCTGCAATGCTGCCATGCAGCATCCGCATGGCTGTGGTCACGAAATTGTCATGATTTCTCAGCGCCTTCGCTGGAATTTTGAGCGTTTGGTCAACAGCTCTTGCCCTTCTGCGCAAAGATCGCAACGTTAGAGGAAATCTTGTGCGGTGGAGGAAACGATGACGGTGGATCGGGAAGCGGTGATGCAGGTTCTGGCTGGGGTTGCGCACCCTGGCGGAGGGGATCTGGTCAGCCGGGACCTGATTCGTGCGCTGACGGTCGAAGGTGGTCTGGTCCGCTTCGTGATCGAGGCGGCGACCCCCGATGAGGCCCGCGCCTTGGGCGACGCGCAGGCCATGGCTGAGGCGCGGCTGAAGGCGCTGCCGGGGGTGACCGGCGTGCAGGTGGTGATGACAGCGCATGGGCCGGCGGCCAAACCGCCCAGCCTGAAGATCGGCCAGCACCCCACGCCGCAGCAGGGCGGGCCGCAGCGGATATCCGGCATCGACCGGATCATCGCCATCGCCAGCGGCAAGGGCGGGGTGGGCAAATCGACGGTGGCGTCGAACCTGGCTGTTGCCTTGGCGCGGCAGGGGCGGCGGGTGGGGTTGCTCGACGCGGATATCTATGGGCCAAGCCAGCCAAAGATGATGGGCGTCTCCAAGCGCCCCGCCTCCCCGGATGGCAAGATCATCGAGCCCCTGATCGCGCATGGCGTCACCATGATGTCGATCGGCCTCATGCTGAAAGAGGATGAGGCGGTCGTCTGGCGCGGGCCGATGATCATGGGCGCCTTGCAGCAACTCCTTGGGCAGGTGGCTTGGGGAAAGCTGGATATCCTGATCATCGACCTGCCGCCGGGGACGGGAGATATCCAGCTGACGCTCTGCCAGCGGACGCATCTGACGGGGGCGCTGGTGGTCAGCACGCCGCAGGACGTGGCGCTGCTGGACGCGCGGAAGGCGCTCGACATGTTCTCCAAGCTGAAGACCCCGGTCCTTGGCCTGATCGAGAACATGTCGACCTACATCTGCCCCAACTGCGGGCATGAGGCGCATATCTTCGGCCATGGCGGTGTGGCTGCGGAGGCGCGGAAGCTGGACCTGCCGTTCCTTGGCGAATTGCCCCTGGCGCTGGACGTCCGGGTGGCCGGTGACAGCGGCACGCCGATTGCCGCGACCGACAGCCCGCTGGCCGAACCTTATGCGCGCCTCGCGCAGCGCCTGATTGCGGGCGGGATGGCCTGACCTCCGCTTGGGTGCGCGACGGGTGATCAAACAGGCTGTTCCAGCACCTTAGGCGGCGTGGGGCTGCCTGGGGTCGCATCGGAAAGCGTGGTCCTGGGCCTGCGCGGGGTTTGATCTTGAAAACATACCAAATGGTATGTATCGTCTTCCGACAGAGGGAGGACCCGATGACCCGTTCCATCCGCACCGTTTTGTGGTTCAACGACCGGGGCCGTGAGGCGGCTGAGTTCTACTGCGGCCTGATCCCCAACAGCCATGTCACCAGCAGCTATGCCAGCGATAGCGGCGGGCCGGATGGCGACATGCATTTTGAAGTGATCGATTTCACTCTGAATGGCGTGCCGTACCAGATCCTTCAGGCCGGGCCGATGTTCCCGCTGTCCGAATGTGTGTCGGTGATGGTCGCGACGCCGGATCAGGCCGAAACCGACCGTCTTTGGGAGTTGCTTGTCGAGGGCGGCGGTAGCCATGGCCCCTGCGGCTGGCTGAAGGACCGCTTTGGCCTGTCGTGGCAAGTGGTGCCTGCGCTGGTCTACGACCTGATGACCGGCCCTGACCGGGCGAGGGCCGGTCGCGCCCTGGCTGCGGTGATGCATATGGGCAAGATCGACATTGCGAGTGTTGAAGCCGCCGTCGCGGCCTGAACCCCAAGAGGGAGACACAAGATGCCTGACGACATTCCCGCTGACCAGCGCTACCGCCCCGGTGACCGGATCATGCAAGGCGTAATCCCCTACGTCTGTCTCGCCGGCCAAAGCGGTGCGGCGGCTGATTTCTACATCCGGGCCTTCGGGGCCAAGGACATCGGCCGCATGCCGATGGACGACACGCCGGGCCAGTTCATGCACCTGCAGCTGGAGATCAACGGCGGCGCTCTCATGCTGACCGACCACACGATGTCCAGCGTCCAGCCGGGCGAGGCGCCCATGCCGCATGGTCACCTGCAGCTGATCGTCCCGGATGCTCAGGCATGGTGGGACCGCGCGGTGGCTGCGGGCTGCACGATCATCGCACCGTTGGAGCGGCAGTTCTGGGGCGATACATGGGGCCTGCTGGCCGATCCCTTCGGGCTGAAATGGGCGGTGTTGACACCGGACCCGGCCCTTTGGGACAAGGACACATGATCGCAGCCGTCCAATTGCCTTTGTCATGACCCGCCCGCCCCGGGGCGAAGCGCGCGCGCAGTTGCTTGCAGCCGCGCGCGATCTTGTTCGGCGCAAGGGTTTTGCAGCCACCAGCGTCGATGATCTGTGCGCCGCTGCCGGGGTGACGAAGGGCGCGTTCTTCCACCATTTCCCGACGAAAGAGGCGCTGGGCGTTGCACTGGTCGATGACTGGACCGCAACGACCGGGGAAATGTTCGCCGCGCACGACTATAATAGCCACGCGGACCCGCTTACCCGGGTCTTTGCCTACCTTGATCTGCGCCGGGCCATCCTGAACCAGCCCCTGGCTGAGTTTTCCTGCGTCGCGGGCACCACGGTGCAAGAGGTGTTCGAGACCGCCCCCCAAATCCGCGATGCCGCCGGGCGCAGCGTGCAATCCGGGGCGGATCACGTCCGCGCGCACCTTGCCGAAGCCTTGGCTCTGCATCCGGTTCCCGGCGTTACCGCCGACAGCCTTGCCCGGCAGTTTCAGGTGGCGACCCAAGGCGGGATCATCCTGGCCAAGGCCGCAAATGACCCGGCCCAAGCACGTGAGGCCTTTGACCATCTGGAACGCTACCTGCGCCTTTTGTTCCAGCGCCCGGCCTGAAAGAACGATTCGAATCATTTCGGCATGGGATGGCATGGGAAAACGGGCCCAAAGCCTGGATTCTGGCAAGATTCGCAAAGGCTTTGCCAGGCAACTCCTGAAACAACGCCCCAGTTGGTGCCACTGCGGGCCAAGTCGCACTGGCTGCCGCTACACGCCGTGATCACGCACTGAACACAACATCTTGCGTATAGCGGAGCAATTCCTGTCTAGCGCTGGGATTGGGGACAGTGGCGCGCACAACAACATCCTGCTTTCGGCCTTGGGCTAAAACAACATATTGGTGTTTCTCCAAAGATTTCCGTTGATTCCCATGCAATCCCGTGGCATCCCTTTACTCACGGACGGCAGATGGGAACGACTAAGCAGGGGCAGCTACAAGACCCCGAAACGAAGGCGATAGGCAGCTTCATACAGGCAGCCCCATTTGATCGGACGACAGAGATCCGGCGCGCGAGCGAGCAGACATCTCCCCCAGGTGGCGCGCGTAGCTGGACGCCCAGCGATGGGACAGCGGCGGATCGGGTAGTGGCAGCAACCCGATCCGCCTTTTCTATTTCATCGCATGGGTTTGCAAGTTTGGGGTTTGCAAGGTTTGAAGAAGGCCGGAACAGGCGATGGCAGAGGCGTTCAGAGGCGAGTTCTACCAGAAGGTAGATGCCAAGGGCCGGGTGTCGATCCCCGCAGCCTTTCGCCGAATCCTCGAATCCGACGATCCCCCAAGCACCGATTTTCCGCGTCCCCGGGTCTACATGATCTACGGCGGCGCCAACCGGAATTTCGTGGAATGCTACACCAAGGCCGGTGCCGATGCGCTGGCCGATGAAATCAGCCTGATGGACGAAGGGTCAGACGAGCGCGAGCAGGTCGAATTTGACCTCTTGTCCTGTTCGGTGATGGTTGAGATTGAACCGGACGGCCGTATCGTCCTGCCGCCCCGCGTGCGGGAAAAGGTGGGTCTGGCGGGCGCCGATTTCGCCGGGGATGAGGCCGCGTTTCAGGGCCGCAACAACCGTTTCCGTCTGTACCGCCGCGACACCTATGACAGCGCCGTGGCGCAGCGGCCGAATGCGGGGCTGGATGCGCTGGCGCTTCTGGGCCGCGCGAAGAAGGAGCGGGGAATGTGATGCACCCCCGCGACGTGCAGCCGCGTTCCGACATCGCCGCGCGCGATCCCCATATTCCGGTTCTTCTGCAGCCGCTTCTGGCCGCCGTAGCCCCCGTTCGGGGGCTTTGGCTTGATGGCACCCTTGGCGCGGGCGGCTATACCCGGGGCTTGCTGGAAGCGGGGGCTGAGACGGTGATCGGCATCGACCGGGACCCCCTTGCGTTGCAGATGGCCGATTGGGCCGAAGCTTACGGGCCGCGTGTCCGTCTGGTGCAGGGGACATTCTCAAACCTCGATACGCTGGCGGGTGAACCGCTTGACGGGATCGTGCTGGACCTTGGCGTGTCCTCGATGCAGCTGGATCAGGCCGAGCGTGGGTTTTCCTTCATGAAGGACGGCCCCCTTGATATGAGGATGAGCCAGTCTGGCGACAGCGCCGCCGATCTGGTGAATACGGCTGAGGAAACCACCCTCGCCGACATCCTGTATAACTACGGTGAAGAACGCGCCTCGCGCCGGATTGCCCATGCCATCGTAGCCGCGCGGGCGGTGCAACCGATCACGACGACCGCACGGTTGGCCGAGATTGTCGCCCGCTGCTTGCCGCGCCCGAAGCCCGGGCAAAGCCACCCCGCGACGCGCAGTTTTCAGGCGATCCGCATCGCCGTGAACACCGAATTCTCTGAACTTGCCGAAGGCCTTGCGGCCGCCGAACGCGCGCTGAAGCCGGGGGGGATGCTGGCCGTGGTGACCTTCCACAGCCTGGAAGACCGGATCGTCAAACGCTTTTTCCAGCTGGCCTCCGGGCATGAGGCGAACGCCAACCGCTATGCGCCCGCGAAAACCGACACCACCGCCCGCTTTGATCTGGTGACCCGCCGCGCGGTAGGCCCCGATGATGCTGAACTGGCGGTCAACCCCCGCTCTCGCTCTGCCAAACTGCGGGTGGCGCGGCGGACGGCTGCCCCGGCGCTACCGCTTGACCCTGTCGATCTGGGCGTGCCGCAGATCGTGAAGAAAGGCCGCCGCTGATGCGCCCTGTGCTTTATGTCCTCAGTTTCCTCGCCCTGATCGCGCTGGGCTTCTGGGCTTATCGGGAAAACTACACCACCCAGGCCGCGCTGAAAGAGGTGCAGACCCTGCAACGCCAGATCGTTGGCCTGCGTGAGGCACTGGCCCTGCAGCGCGCCGAATGGGCCTACCTGAACCGCCCCGACCGCCTGCGGGAACTTGCGACGGCGAACTTTGACCGGCTGGGCCTTCTGCCGATGGAACCCGGCCAGTTTGGCACCCCGAACCAGATCGCCTATCCCCGCAGTGCCTTCCCCGAGATTGACATGCCGGTCGACATCCAGGGCGAACAACCGGTTGAGGAGGGTTTGTAATGCGCACCCCCCTGAGGCCCCTTGCCCGCATCCTGCAAGCCCGCGAAGACGGGCTGAACCCTGACAGCATCGAAAAGGAAAACCTGCGCCTGCGCCATGAAGCGATGCGCGAGAAGGCACGGGGGCGGGCCGAGTTTCGGCTGCTGATCCTGTGTGCCAGCTTCGTCCTGGCCTTCGGCGCCATCGGCGCCCGCATGGGCCTGATGGCCGCGACGGAACCGGTCGAACCCCGCGCCAGCGCACCGGGGGCCGAGATCATCGCCCAACGCGCCGACATCACGGACCGCAACGGCCGGATCCTTGCCACCAACATGACCACCCACGCGCTTTACGCGCACCCCAAGGTGATGGTGGACCCCAAGGGCGTGGCGGCAAAGCTGGCAGAAATCTTCCCCGACCTGAAGGCCGCCGACCTTGAGCGTCGCTTCACCGACGGGCGCAGCTTCGTCTGGATCCGCAAGGTCCTGTCGCCCGAACAGATGCAACTGGTGCATGAAATCGGCGACCCCGGCCTTCTGTTCGGCCCGCGTGAGATGCGACTTTACCCCAATGGCAGCCTGGCCGCCCATGTCCTTGGCGGCACCTCTTTCGGGGCCGAAGGCGTGCATTCGGCCGAAGTGATCGGCACCGCTGGCGTGGAAAAGGCTCTCGACGCGCGCCTGCGTGACCCTGCCCAAGGCGGCAAGCCCCTGACCCTGTCGCTGGACCTTACGATCCAGTCCACGGTCGAAGAGGTGCTTTACGCCGGCATGACCATGCTGAACGCCAAGGGTGCCGCCGCGATCCTGATGGACGTGCGCACCGGGGAAATCGTCGCCATCGCCTCGCTGCCGACGTTTGACCCGAATGACCGGCCGAACCCCCTGGTCGACAAGAATGCCGAACCCGGGGACAGCCCCTTGTTCAACCGCGCGGTGCAGGGCGTGTATGAGCTTGGCTCGACCTTCAAGATCTTCGCCGCCGCTCAGGCGATGGAACTGGGCCTTCTGACCCCTGACAGCATGGTCGACGCCAATGCCCCGATGCGCTGGGGCCGCCACCTGATCAAGGAATTCGAGGGCAAGAATTACGGCCCCCTCCTGTCTGTCACCGATGTCATCGCCAAATCGTCGAACGTGGGCACTGCGCATATCGCGCTGATGATCGGCCCCTTGCGCCAGCAGGCCTTCCTCAAATCCCTTGGGTTTTTCGAGCCCACCCCGCTGGAGCTGATCGAAGCCCCCGGCGCGCGGCCGCTGATCCCGAAGAAATGGCCCGAGATCGTGACGATCACCACCTCTTACGGCCATGGCATGTCGGCCAGCCCGATGCACCTGGCCGCAGCGTATGCCGCGATTGCCAACGGCGGGGTGATGATCAAGCCGACGCTGCTCAAGCGCGAAGGCCCGACCACCGGCGTCAGGGTGATGAGCGAGAAGACCGCCTTCGAATCCGTCAAGATGCTGCGCCGCGTGGTGACCGAAGGCACGGCCTCTCTGGGTGAGGTTCCGGGCTATGAGGTTGCGGGCAAGACTGGCACTGCCGACAAGCCCAAGCGCACGGGCGGGTATTATGAGGACAAGGTCATCAACACCTTTGCCTCGGTCTTTCCGGCGTCTAACCCGCAATATGTGCTGATCGTCACGCTGGACGAACCCCTGGATACCGCCGGGTCCGAACCGCGCCGCACCGCGGGCTGGACCGCCGTGCCGGTGGCGGCCGAGATCATCCGTCGCGTCGCCCCCCTGATGGGTCTGCGCCCCAAGCTTGAACCCCCCGCACCGGATGCGGTAACAGCCGCCAGCAACTGACGGGGATTTGGCATGACAGCGCGCGTGACACGGCTATCGGACCTTGGGCTGACGGCCCGGGCCGGGCGTGACCCCGCGCTTTCGGGCCTGACCGCCGACAGCCGCGCCGTGCGGGCGGGCATGCTCTTCGCAGCCCTTCCCGGCAGCGCCACGCATGGTGCCCGCTTCATCCCGGCGGCACTGGAGCAGGGGGCGACCGCTATCCTGACCGATGCTACTGGCGCAAAACTGGCGGCTGAGGTGCTGGCCGAGTCGGAAACCGCACTTGTCGTCGCCGAAGACCCGCGCGCGGCACTGGCCTGTGCGGCGGCCCTGTGGTTTGGCCCCCAGCCCGAAACCATGGTCGCGGTCACCGGCACCAATGGCAAGACCAGCGTCGCCACCTTCACCCGCCAGATCTGGGCCGCGCTTGGGGAACAGGCGATCAACATCGGCACGACGGGGATCGAAGGCGCCTGGGCCGCCCCGTCCAGCCACACCACGCCCGATGCGGTGACGCTGCAAAAGCTTCTGGCCGCCGCCGCCGCCGACGGGATCACTCATGCCGCGATGGAGGCGTCCAGCCATGGCCTTGACCAGCGCCGGCTGGATGGCGTGCGCCTGAAAGCGGCGGGCTTCACCAACCTGACGCAAGACCATCTGGATTATCACGGCACGATGGCGGCCTATTTCGACGCCAAGGCCCAGCTCTTCACCCGGCTGCTGCCCGATGATGGCGTGGCGGTGGTCAACCTGAACGGCGCCAAGGGGCCCGAGATGGCCGCCCTTGCCGAAGCCCGTGGCCTGCGCGTCCTGACCATCGGTCATGGCGAGGCTGACCTTCACATCGCAGGCCAGCGCTTTGACGCCCGCGGCCAGGACCTGCGGCTGATTTGGCAGGGCCAGCCACAACAGCTGCGCCTGGGCCTGATCGGCGGCTTTCAGGCCGAGAATGTGGCCGTGGCGGCAGGGCTTGCCATCGCTGCGGGTGCCGACCCCACGGCGGTGTTTTCGGTGCTGCCGCAGCTGACCGGCGTGCGCGGGCGAATGCAACTGGCGGCGACGCGGAAGAACGGGGCTTCGGTCTTCGTGGACTACGCCCATACGCCCGATGCCATTGAAACCGCGCTGAAGGCGCTGCGCCCGCATGTGATGGGGCGCATCCTGATCGTCTTCGGCGCGGGCGGCGACCGGGACCGCACCAAGCGCCCCTTGATGGGGGCAGCGGCGCAGGCTTACGCCGATGTGCTTTACGTCACCGACGACAACCCCCGCACCGAAGACCCGGCCACGATCCGCGCCGCGATCCTTGCGGCCTGTCCCGACGCGAATGAGGTTGCCGATCGCGCCGAAGCCATCCTGCGCGCCGTTGATGCCCTGCAACCCGGCGATGCCCTTCTGATCGCGGGCAAGGGCCATGAGTCCGGCCAGATCATCGGCACCGACATCTACCCGTTTGACGATGTGGAACAGGCCTCCGTCGCCGTCGCCGCCCTGGATGGAGTGATCTGATGCCCCTTCAGCCTTTCATTCTGGCCCAAATATCCTCGGGGGTCGGGGGGCAGACAGCCCCCCGGGCCAGCCAGGGGCGCACGCCATGACGCTTTGGACCGCATCCGACGCCGCACAGGCCACCGGCGGCCGCAGCACGACCGACTGGCAGGCCAACGGCGTCTCCATCGACACCCGGACACTGCAGCCAGGTGATCTGTTCGTCGCCCTCAAGGACGCGCGTGATGGCCATGATTTCGTCGCCCAGGCCCTGGCCAAAGGGGCTGCCGCCGCCCTCGTCAGCCGCATCCCCGAAGACGTGCCAGCCAACGCCCCGCTTCTGGTCGTGCCGGATGTCCTGCAGGCGCTGGCCGCCCTTGGTGCCGCCGCCCGCGCCCGGACGCAGGCCCGCGTCGTCGGCATTACCGGATCGGTCGGCAAGACCTCGACCAAGGAAATGCTGCGTGCGATCCTGTCGGGGCAGGGCAAGACCCACGCTGCCGAGGCCTCATACAACAATCACTGGGGAGTGCCCCTGACGCTGGCCCGCATGCCCGCCGACACCCGCTTTGCAGTGATCGAGATCGGGATGAGCAATCCCGGTGAAATCGCCCCGCTCGCAGCCCTCGCGCGCCTTGACGTAGCCCTTGTCACCACCGTCGCGCCTGCGCATTTGGAGGCATTCGAGAGCATTGAAGGCATCGCCCACGAAAAGGCCTCGATCTTTGACGGCCTCGTCCCCGGCGGCACCGCGATTTTCAACGCCGATGTGGCCACCACGCCGATCCTGCGCGCCAAGGCCGCCAGTGCTGGCCGCGCGCTGTCTTTCGGCACCACGGCGGGGGCCGACTGGCAACTGGTGGAAACCCGGCTGACCGATGACACCACCGTTGTCCGCGCCACGCATGCCGGGCAGGCGATCCTTTTCAAGGTCGCAAGCCCCGGCCGCCATTTCGCGCTGAACGCCCTTGCCGCCCTGGCCGCAGCCGAGGCGTTGGGCGCGGACCCCACCATCTCGGCCTGCGACCTCGGCCATTGGCAACCGCCCCCCGGGCGCGGCCAGCGTGAGCGGATCACGCTGGATCTGGTGGACGAAACCTTCTTCGACCTGATCGACGACGCCTTCAACGCCAATCCCGCCTCGATGGCGGCCGCACTTGACGTCCTGATCGCCGCCAGACCCACCGACGGCATCGGCCGCGTGGGCGGTGGCCGCCGCATCGCCATTTTGGGCGACATGCTGGAGCTTGGGGTCACTGAAGCCGCCCTTCATGCCGCCATTGCCGCCCATCCCGGGCTGGCCGCCGTCCATGTCATCCATTGCGTCGGCCCCCGGATGAAGGCGCTGCACGAAGCCCTTCCCCGCGCCCAGCGGGGCGAATGGGTGCCCGCCGCCACCGACCTTGTCCACCGCGCCCGCCACCTGATTGACGCGGGCGACATCCTCCTCGTGAAGGGCTCCAAGGGGTCAAAAGTCAGCCTCATCGTTGACGCCCTGCGGAAAATGGGGCAGGGCACGCAGCCGATAGAAGGAACCCCCTGAATGTTTTTCTGGCTTACCGAGTTTTCTGACGGCGGGGACTTCTTCAACCTCTTCCGCTACATCACCTTCCGCGCGGGTGGGGCCTTTGTCACCGCGCTGATCTTCGGTTTCATCTTCGGCCGCCCGCTGATCGACTTTCTGCGCAGAAAGCAAGGCAAGGGCCAGCCGATCCGTGATGACGGACCGCAATCGCACCTGTCAAAGGCCGGCACACCCACGATGGGCGGCCTTCTGATCCTGTCGGCGTTGATGGTCTCCACCCTTCTTTGGGCGCGGCTGGACAACCCTTATGTCTGGATCGTTGTGCTGGTGACGCTGGCCTTTGGCCTGATCGGCTTTGCCGACGACTATGCGAAGGTGACCAAGCAGAACACCAAGGGCGTCTCGGGCCGCTTGCGGATGGGGCTTGGCCTCTTGATCGCGGCGCTGGCGACCTATGCCGCGTCGATGTTCCACCCCGAAACGCTGACCAACCAGCTGGCCTTCCCGTTCTTCAAAGATGCGCTCTTGAACCTGGGCCTTTTCTTCGTGCCCTTCGGCATGATCGTGATCGTTGGTGCCGCCAACGCAGTGAACCTGACCGACGGTCTGGACGGCCTTGCCATCATGCCCGTGATGATCGCGGCCGGCACGCTGGGCGTGATCGCCTATGTCGTCGGCAACTCCAACTTCACCGAATATCTTGATGTCCACTTCGTGCCCGGCACCGGGGAACTTCTGATCTTCGCCTCGGCCCTTTTTGGCGGCGGCCTTGGGTTCCTGTGGTACAACGCCCCCCCGGCGGCGGTGTTCATGGGCGACACCGGGTCATTGGCCCTTGGCGGTGCCTTGGGCGCGATTGCGGTCTGCACCAAGCATGAAATCGTGCTGGCCATCGTCGGCGGGCTGTTCGTGGTCGAAGCCCTGAGCGTGATCATCCAGGTCCTCTACTACAAGCGAACCAAGAAGCGGATCTTCCTGATGGCCCCGATCCACCACCACTTCGAAAAGAAGGGCTGGGCCGAGCCGCAGATCGTGATCCGCTTCTGGATCATCAGCCTGATCCTGGCGATGGTGGGGCTTGCCACTCTGAAAGTGCGGTAGTGGCCGATGCGCGAGGCTGATCTTTATCCTGCGCTCAAGGCCTATCTTCAGCGGCAGGGCTATGAGGTAAAGGCCGAGATCGGGGCTTGCGACATCCTTGCCCGACGCGGTGATGAACCGCCGCTCGTGGTTGAGATGAAGGTAAGCTTTTCGCTCTCCCTCGTGATGCAGGGCGTGGCGCGGCAGGGGGTGTTCGACACCGTCTACCTTGCTGTGCCGGTGTCGTCCGACCGGGGTTGGGCCTTGCGCTACAAGGATATCCTGGCGCTTTGCCGCCGGCTTGGCCTTGGCCTTCTGGCGGTGGATGTGGCGCAGGACCTGGTCACCGCACATCTTGACCCGGCCCCTTATGTGCCACGAAAATCTGCGGTGAAGGCCGCCCGGCTTCTGCGCGAGTTTGATCGCCGGGTGGGCGATCCCAATATTGGCGGTACCACTGGCACGCCGCGCATGACCGCCTACCGCCAGGACGCGCTGCGCTGCGCGGCGGAACTTAGCCGCTCTGGTCCGGTCCGGGCGATGCTGGTCGCCCGTGCCAGCGGCGTGGCCCACGCCGGAACCCTGCTGCGCGCCGATCACTACGGTTGGTTTGACCGGCACGGCAAGGGCATCTACGGCCTCAGCCCGCGGGGCATGGCTGCGGTCTGCGAACACGATCAGACCATCGCGGCACTTCGGGCCGGGTGACAGGCGCCTTCGCGGTGCAGGCGTTTAGAAAGTGTGAACCGGTTCCTGCAAGCCATTGATCTTCCCAAGGGTCAACGTGCCGCCCACCCCGGGACACCCAATCTCCCCTTCCCCTTTCATCCGTCCTCAAATATCCCACGGGGGTGCGGGGGTGTGACACCCCCGCTTCCACGGACGGGGGCGGGCGATGATTCCAGTCAAGGGCTACCAAGACGCAAAAGTCGCCGTCCTCGGCCTGGGCCGCTCTGGCCTTGCCACGGCGGCAGCGCTGCAGGCGGGCGGGGCGGAAACCCTGCTCTGGGACGACAGCCCTGAGGCGCGGGTGAAGGCCGAAGTTGAAGGGTTCACCCTGACCGACCTTACCCGCCACGGCGCGCTGGATGGGGTGGCTTGCCTCATCACCTCACCCGGCATCCCGCATCTTTACCCGGCCCCCCACCCCGTTATCGCCCGCGCCTTGGAGGCCGGGGTGCCGGTCGACAACGACATCGGCCTCTTCTTCCAAAGCGCCGCCTCGTCCGAATGGGCCGAGATGGAGGCCCCGCCCAAGGTGATCGCCGTCACCGGGTCGAACGGGAAGTCGACCACGACAGCGCTGATCCATCATATCCTTGAGGTGGCCGGGCGCCCGACGCAGATGGCGGGCAACATCGGCAAGGGCGTCCTCTCCATCGACCCCCCGGTGGATGGCGAGGTGGTGGTGCTGGAACTCTCCAGCTACCAGACCGAACTTGCCCGCGCGCTGACGCCCGACGTCGCGGTCTTCACCAACCTTTCGCCCGACCACCTTGACCGCCATGCGGGCATGGGGGGCTACTTCGCCGCCAAGGCGCGGCTTTTCACCCAAGGCGGCCCGGACCGCGCCGTCATTGGCGTGGATGAGGCAGAGGGGCGGTTTCTGGCCGGGCAGATGGGGCAGGGCCCGATGGATGACCGGGTGATCCGCATATCCTCGGGCCAGAAGCTTGAGGGGTTCGGCTGGTCGGTTTTCGTCCGCAAAGGATTTCTGGCCGAATGGCGCATTGGCCGTCAGGTGGCGTCGATTGACCTGCGTGAGGTGAAGGGTCTGCCCGGCGCGCACAACCACCAGAACGCCTGCGCCGCCTATGCCGCTTGCCGGTCGCTGGGGTTGGCACCGAAGCTGATCGAGGGCGCGCTGCACTCTTTCGCCGGTCTGCCGCACCGCAGCCAGTTGGTCGGCGAACGCGCCGGGGTGCGGTTCATCAATGACAGCAAGGCCACAAATGTGGACAGCGCGGCCAAGGCGCTTCAGGCCTTCCCGAAGATCCGCTGGATCGCCGGGGGTCTGGGCAAGGAGGGCGGGATTGCCGGGCTGAAGCCCTATCTCCCCTCGGTCGTGAAGGCCTATCTCATCGGCCACTCTGCCCGCGACTTCGCGCTGCAGCTGGGCGACACCCCGCATGAGATTTGCGAGACGATGGAGCGCGCCGTGGCCAGTGCCGCGGCTGAGGCTGTGGCGGGGGAAGTGGTCCTTTTGGCCCCTGCAGCGGCAAGTTTCGACCAATACCCGAACTTCGAAAAGCGGGGTGAGGATTTCACCGCTCAGGTCAAGGCGCTGCTCGGTTAGGTCGGCCTTGCATCGGGTGGGGGGCTTCGGCCATCCTTGGGCCGGGCAGGGGGAGTGTTCGAATGGCGGGGGTTAAGACCGATCTGGCGGGGCTGGCGGCAGCGGTTCAGGAGAAGGCCGGGGCCGGGCGGGTGATCCTGGCCATCGCAGGCGCCCCGGGGTCGGGCAAGTCGACCTTGGCCGAGGAATTGGTGACCCGGCTGAACACAAGCGCCTCTCCGCAGGCCATGGTCTTGCCGATGGACGGCTATCACTATGATGACCTGCACCTTGTGCCCGCAGGCCTGCGCCCCCGCAAAGGCGCGCCGCAGACCTTTGACGTGGGCGGGCTATACCACACGCTAAAGCGCCTGCGCGCCCGGGATGAGGCTGAGGTGGCCGTACCCGTCTTCGACCGCAAGATCGAGATCGCCCGCGCCGGTGCCCGGCTGATCCCCGCCGATATCCCGGTGATCGTGGTTGAGGGGAACTGGCTCCTCCTCAACCAGTCACCCTGGGACCGGCTGCGTCCAATGTTCGACCTGACGGTGATGGTGGATGTGCCAGAACCCGTCTTGCGCGCCCGCCTTCGTGACCGCTGGGTCGGCTTTGGCCTGACCGAGGCGGAGATCATCGCCAAGCTTGAGGACAACGACCTGCCCAACGGGCGGCTGGTGCGGGACGGGTCGGTCACGCCCGACTACCGTCTGGCCAATGGGTGAGGGGGCGGCAATGGACCTGATCGACACGCATCAGCACCTGATCCTGCGCGACCGGATCGGCTACGCCTGGACCGAAGGGATGCCGGACCTTGCCGGGGATTTCACGCGAGAAGACTACGCCGGGCTGGTGGCGGGCCGGGTTGCGGCGACGATCTTCATGGAAACCGGGGTCGACGACGCCGATTACCAGACCGAAGCGCGGCTGGTCGCGGGGATGATCGGGACGTCCGTCGGCGGCGTGGCCATGCTGGGCCAGATCGCCAGCATCCGGCCTGAGGATGACTCGGGGTTCGACGCCTGGCTGGAGGAGGCGCAGGGGCTGGGCGTCGTGGGCTTTCGCCGCATCCTGCATGTGGTGCCGGATGGGGTATCGCAATCTGATACCTTCCGCGCCAACCTTCGCAAGATCGGGCGGGCGGGGCTGCCGTTCGATCTGAACTTCCTGTCGCGGCAGTTGATCCCGGTCGGCATCCCCCTGTTGCGCGCCTGCCCGGACCAAAGCTTTGTCCTTGACCATTGCGGCGTGCCGGACGTGGCGGCGGGCGATTGGGATCTTTGGAAGGCGGGGATCGATGCGGTGGCGGCTTTTCCGAACGTGGTCGTCAAACTCTCCGGCATCACCGCCTATTGCGCGCCGGGGACGGCGACGGTGGCGTTGCTGCGACCCTATGTCGATCACCTTCTGCGGGTCTTCGGGGCGGACCGGATGCTCTGGGGCAGCGATTGGCCGGTGGTGAACCTTGGCACGGGCTTGCCGGGCTGGATCAACATGACGAAGGACTTGATTGCCGAGCTGTCCACTGACGAGCGGGCTGCCATCGCGCAAGGGACGGCAAAGCGCGTCTATCGGGTCTGAGCGGGCGATTCTTCGACGAAAAATCAGGGGGTCAAAGGGCGAGGCTGGCCTCGGTCTTTGCCAAAAGCTGGGCAGAGGCGGTGAGGGCTGTCGTCTCCGCTGCATCCAACTCGGGCCGCAGTTCGGCGGTGATGCCCTTGCGGGTCAGGACGCGGGGCAGGGACAGGGTGACCGAGGGCACCCCCCCGATGTCCGTGGTGCGGGATGACAGGGACAGGACCGCCCCTTCATCCGCCGCAATCGCGCGGACGATGCGGGCAAGGCCGGCGCCGATGCCATGCCAGGTGGCGCCCTTGCCTTCGATGATCCGGTAGGCGGCGCGGCGGACGCCTGCGTCAATCTCGGCCCGGACGGTGTCGGTGATGGCAGCGCCGACCTGGGCTGCGAAGCTGGCGATCGGGACGGATCCTGCGCGCGCAGCGGACCAGCCCAGAACCTCGCTATCGCCATGTTCGCCAAGGACATAGGCATGCACCGACTGCGGCGCGATGCCAAGGTGGCGGCCCAGAAGGCTGCGGAAGCGGGCGGTGTCGAGGATGGTGCCGGAGCCGATCACGCGGGAGGGGTCAAGGCCGGACAGGCGGGTCGCGACATGGGTCATCACATCGACCGGGTTGGTGGCGATCAGCAGGATCGCATCAGGTGCAGCGCGGGTGACTGCGCCGATGATCGAGCGGAAGACCTCTGCGTTACGCTCCAGAAGTTGCAGGCGGGTTTCGCCAGGCTTCTGGCTGACGCCTGCCGCAAGGATCACGACACCAGCGCCGGCAAGATCGGCATAATCGCCGCTGCGCACCGTCACGGGGCGGCCGAAGGGGACGGCGTGGGAGATATCTTCCGCCTCTGCCAGGGCGCGGGCGGTGTTCTGGTCGACCAGCACCACCTCGCTTGCGCCGCCTGCCAGGACGAGGGCGAAGCCTGCAGAACTCCCCACCATTCCGGTCCCGATGATGCCGACCTTCATGCACGCTCTCCCTATGTCTAGGGGAAAGCGTCGCGCGGCTGGGGCTTGGGCGCAAGGGCATGCGCTTGGGGTGCGCGGGTTTCGGTCAGGGCCGGGGGTGGTGGGTCAGAGAAGGGCGTCCAGCAGGTCGTAAGACCCGGCCATGCCTTCGCCCATGCCTGAAGCGAGCACCTGATCGCGTGCGGGGGCAGTGGCGTAGGTCACCGTCACCTGCACCGTCGTGCGGCCTGCGGTTTCGGTGAAGGTGGTTTCCACCGTTGCGGGGCCGCCGGTCCAGTCGGGATCGAAAACCTCGGTCGCGGTGATGCGGTCTGGAGTAATGGACTGGATGGTGCCGGACAGCGTGATCCGGGTGCCGTCCTGCATGACCCAGGTATAGCGGTACTGGCCGCCGGGTCGGGGGTCCATTTCGCAGACCGCAAGCGGCATCTCGGCGCTGCCCATCCAGCGGGCAAGGAGGGCCGCTTCGGTATGGGCGCGGAAGACGGCGGGTTTGCGGGCGGGAAAGCTGCGGGTGACGGTGATCTTGAGGTCACCGGTGCCGATTATGCGGAAGTCAGAGCGGCCGAGTTCCGGGATCAGGCGGGGGAAGAGGGCATCAAGCTTGGCATAAGCGTCCTCCATCCCCGGAAGCATGCCGCTGGCGGCCGCTGCAGTGCGGGCCTCCGCGGTGGAATAGCGGACGGTCATGGTCAGGCGGGTGGTTTGCGGGGCGATTTCGGTCAGGGTCTGGGTGACGGTGGTTTCACCGCCGGTCCAGTCTTCGTCGAAGGTTTCCGTATGGATCAGGCGGTGGGGGGCGTCCACCGTCAGGAAGCGCCCCTTCACCCCCATCAGACGATCCGGCGCGGTGCGCCAGACCCAGCGGAATGTGCCGCCAACCTGCAGGTCCATGTCACAGGTGACCATCGGCCATTCTTGCGCCCATTGCCAGCGCGGCAGGATCGCGGGATCGGTCAGCGCCCGCCACAAAAGCGCGGGTGAGGCGTTGAAGCTGCGGGTGAGCACAAGGTCGGTTTCGCCCGACAGGGCCATATTGAGGGTGGCAAGCATGATCAGGCCTTTGCAAGAATGGTTTCTAGGCGGGCGTAGCTGTCTTCCAATCCGTCCGGCATGCCCGAGGCGATGATGGCGGCGCGTGCCTCCAGGCTGGGCAGGGTCATCACCATCGTCATCCGGGTGCCTGCGCCATCGGGGACGAAGCGGGTGTCGACATTGTTGTCAGGGGTCGGATCGGGCAGGAACATCCGTTCGATGTGGACGATACGCTCTGGCGTCACCTCAAGGTATTCGCCGGTTGCGTGGAAGCTGGTGTCGGTGCCGTTCGTCCAGCCAAAGCGGAAGCTGCCGCCCTTTCGTGGGTCGCACTCGCAGGTGGGCATGGACCAGCCGTCCGGCCCGATCATCCAACGCCGGATCAGCGCGGGTTCGATGTGGGCGCGGAACACCAGCGCCGGGGGGGCGGTGAAGGACCGGGTGACGATGATCCGTGTGTCGCCATCGAGGGTCAATTGAACCGGGGCGGTCATGGGCTGTCATCCTTCTGCAGGTCAGCCAGCACGTCATCCAGCCGGGCATAGCGCGCCTCCCAGAGCGCGCGGTACTGGCCGAGCCAGTCCCAAAGCTGTTCCACCGCATCGGGCTTCAGCCTTCGGGGGCGCGAGGTGCCGTCAATGCGGGTTTCGATCAGGCCGGCATCCTCAAGCACCTTCAGGTGGCGGCTGATTGCCGGTTGGCTGATCGGGAACGGGCGGGCGAGGTCCTGCACGGTCGCCTCGCCCAATGCCAGCCGGGCAAGGATTGCGCGGCGGGTGGGGTCGGACAGGGCGGCGAAGGCGGTGTCGAGTTGGGCGGACATGGGTGACCCGATTATTATGTAACACATTAATTATATAACGGATTTAACATAAATTTCAAGCGCCGCGGAGTCACGCAAGATTTCCCTTGGCGAGCCGCACGAAGATAGCCATATTTCAAGGGTTTGTGGTGTTCAGGAGGTTTCGAATGTCCCTTTGGTCCAAGCTTTTTGGAAAGAAGTCCCAATCTCTTCACACAGCGGCGGGCGCCAAGGGCCTGTCGGTTCGCGAGCAGCTGGAAGCGCGGCGGGTCACGCTGGCAAAGGCGGTTCGCGCGGCACCGGTGCAGCGGGTCGCCCGGCCGACAAGCAGACCACTTTACCAGCCGGTCTACAGCGCGATTTACGGCCACCGTGCGCCAACCGAGATGACGCAGGCGGAGGCGGTTTGCTACCTCGTGGGCGCGGCGGCGGCCTACTATCAGGGCGATGGCCTCGATGGCGGGCTTCTGGGCAACTACGGCGAGGCCGAGACGGCGGACACGTTGCCTGCACTGCGCCTGATCGGGGCGGGGGCGGTCGCGGATATCCTGGACGAGCTTCTGACCCAGATCGAAAGCTTGCGCGACATGGACGGCCCCGAGTACTTCAAAGAGATCGACAAGGTCGACAAATCCCTGAAGGCGGCCGGGATCGACGGGCTGACCGCCCTCCTCGACGTCTATCTGGACCGGGAATACCCTTGGGCGTGACGCTGCTGTCCCCGTTCGTGTCACAACGGGCCTGCTGATCTTTCCGACTGGTCAGAAGGGGTGTTCTTCGCTACTCTGCCCCGCAGACCCGGGGGATACATCCGGGCTTAAGGCAGAGCAGGCGTTTTCCAGGCGGTTTTCCCATGACTGAAATGGTCTATGGCTCTAATCCCATACGGGTAACAGAGCCGGTGCTTCCCCGTTGGTGGCGCACCATCGACAAATGGACGCTGACCTCGGTCTTCGTCCTTTTTGGTATCGGGCTTCTTCTGGGGCTTGCCGCCTCGGTCCCCCTCGCCACGCGCAATGGGCTGGAGCCGTTTTACTACGTCCAGCGGCAGGCCTTCTTTGGGGGCGTCGCGCTGGCGGTGATGATCGCGATTTCGATGATGTCGCCGGCGATGGTGCGGCGGTTGGGCGTCATGGGCTTTGCCGGTGCGATGGTCGCGCTGATGCTGCTGCCGGTGTTCGGCACCGATTTCGGCAAGGGGGCGGTGCGCTGGTTCAGCCTTGGCTTTGCCTCGTTCCAGCCGTCCGAGTTTCTGAAGCCCGGCTTTGTGATCGTCGTCGCCTGGCTGATCGCCTCGGCGCAGGACCTGAACGGACCGCCGGGCAAGAGCATCTCTTTCGCGCTGACGCTGGTCGTCGTGGCGTTTCTGGCGATGCAGCCTGATTTCGGCCAGTCGGCGCTGATCATCTTCGCCTGGGGGGTGATCTACTTTATCGGCGGCGCGCCGATGACGCTGATCGTCGTGGTCGGCGGCATCGTTGGCGTGGCGGGGTTGGTGTTCTATGAGGCGTCCGAGCACTTTGCCCGCCGGATTGACGGGTTCCTGTCGCCCGACGTTGACCCACGCACGCAGCTTGGCTATGCCGCCAACGCCATTCAAGAGGGCGGGTTCTTCGGCGTCGGCGTGGGTGAAGGGCAGGTGAAATGGTCGCTGCCGGACGCGCATACCGACTTCATCATCGCCGTCGCGGCCGAGGAATACGGGCTGATCCTGGTTCTGGTGATCTTGGCGCTTTACGGGGTGATCGTGGTCCGGTCGCTTGGCCGGTTACTGCATGAGCGTGACCCCTTTGCCCGGCTCGCGGGCGCTGGCCTTGCCTGCATCTTCGGCGTTCAGGCGATGATCAACATGGGTGTCGCGGTGCGGCTGCTGCCGGCCAAGGGGATGACACTGCCCTTCGTCAGCTATGGTGGATCGTCGGTCATTGCCGCCGGGATCACGATGGGCATGCTTCTGGCGCTGACCCGCCAGCGCCCGCGCGGCCAGATGAGCGACGTCTTCCGGCGGGGTCGGTGATGGCGAAGCTTCTTCTCATCGCCGCAGGCGGCACGGGCGGGCACATGTTCCCCGCCCAGGCCCTGGCCGAGGCGATGCTGGCGCGCGGCTGGCGGGTGAAGCTGTCCACCGACGACCGGGGCGCGCGGTATGCGGGCGGCTTTCCGGCTGAGGTGGTGATTGAACGGGTCGCCAGCGCCACCTTCGCGCGCGGTGGAGTTGTGTCCAAGCTGCTGGTGCCGTTCCGTATTCTGGGCGGGGTGCTCGGAGCGCTGATTTCGCAGCTGCGCGACAAGCCAGCGGTTGTGGTGGGGTTCGGTGGCTATCCGTCGATCCCGGCACTGTCGGCGGCCTGGGTGCTGCGGCGGCCGCGCATGATTCATGAACAGAACGGCGTCCTTGGCCGGGTGAACCAGATCTTCGCCCGCCGGGTGCAGACGGTGGCCTGCGGGACCTGGCCCACGACGCTGCCCGCAGGGGTAACGGGCGAGGCGGTTGGCAACCCGGTGCGCCAGGCCGTGCTGGATCGGGCAGCCGCGCCCTACATCCCGCCGGGGGATTACCCGATGGCGATGGTGGTGATCGGCGGCAGTCAGGGCGCGCGCATCCTGTCGGACGTTGTGCCCGCCGCCATGGAGCTTCTGCCCGAAGGCCTGCGTGCCAACCTGCGCGTCGCGCATCAGGCGCGCGACGAAGACGCCACCCGCGCTGCTGGGGCTTATGAGGCTGCCGGCATTCGCGCCGAGATTGCGCCCTTCTTCGCCGACATCCCGCGTCGCCTGTCCGAGGCGCAGCTTGTGATCAGCCGGTCTGGGGCCTCTTCGGTCGCCGATATCAGCGTGATCGGGCGGCCTGCGATCCTGATCCCCTTCGCGGCGGCAACGGGCGACCATCAGACCGCCAACGCCAAAGGCTTGGTTGACGCCGGTGGCGCGGTCATGCTGGCGGAAAAGGCGCTTGACGCTAGCACGCTGGCACGGCACATCGCCGCGATCCTTGAAGACCCTATGAAGGCCGAGACCATGGCGCGTGCCGCCCTTGGCGAAGGCAAACCCGATGCGACCGCCCGCCTTGTGGCGCTGGTCGAAGCCCTGGCAGGAGAGCACGCATGAACGCCGCCACCAAGCTGCCGCTTGAACTCGGGCCGATCCACTTTGTCGGGATTGGCGGCATCGGGATGAGCGGGATCGCCGAGGTGCTGATGACGCTGGGCTACCGCGTGCAGGGCTCGGACGCCAAGGCGTCAAAAATCACTGACCGGCTGGTCAAGCTGGGGGCCACGTTCTTTGAGGGGCAGAAGGCCGGGAACCTTGGTGAGGCGGCGGTGGTGGTAATCTCGTCCGCCATCAAGAAGGGCAACCCGGAACTGGAAGAGGCCCGCCGCCGCAAGCTGCCGGTCGTCCGTCGGGCTGAGATGCTGGCCGAGTTGATGCGCCTGCGGTCGAACATCGCCATCGCGGGCACACATGGCAAGACGACGACGACGACGATGGTGGCCACCCTGCTCGACAAGGGCGGGTTTGATCCCACGGTCATTAACGGCGGGGTGATCCACGCCTATGGCTCGAACGCGCGGGCCGGGGCGGGGGAGTGGATGGTGGTCGAGGCGGACGAAAGTGACGGCAGCTTCAACCGCCTGCCCGCGACGATTGCCATCGTGACCAACATCGACCCCGAACACATGGAACATTGGCACACCTTTGACGCGCTGCGAAAAGGGTTCCTGGATTTCGTGTCGAACATCCCGTTCTACGGCCTTGCCGTCTGCTGCACAGACCACCCAGAGGTTCAGGCTCTGGTTGGCCGGGTGACCGACCGGCGGATCGTGACCTTTGGTTTCAACGCGCAGGCCGATGTGCGGGCGCAGAACCTGACCTATGAGAATGGGGTCGCGCATTTCGACATCGCCCTGCAAAGCGAGGATGCGCTGATCGAGGGCTGCACCCTGCCGATGCCGGGGGACCACAACGTCTCCAACGCCCTTGCCGCCGTTGCCGTGGCGCGGCACCTTGGGATGAAGAAGGACGAAATCCGCGAGGCCTTGGCCGGGTTCGCTGGGGTCAATCGCCGCTTCACCAAGGTGGCCGAGGTGAACGGTGTCACGATCATCGACGATTACGGCCACCACCCGGTGGAAATCGCCGCAGTCCTGAAAGCCGCGCGGCAGGCCACCAAAGGCCGGATCATCGCGATCCACCAGCCGCACCGCTATACGCGCCTTTCCAGCCTGTTCGAGGAATTCTGCACCTGCTTCAATGATGCCGATGTGGTAGCCATCGCTGATGTCTATTCCGCCGGCGAAGACCCAATCCCCGGGGCCGAGCGCGATGATCTGGTGGCGGGGTTGATCGCCCACGGCCACCGCCACGCCCGCGCGCTGATGGATGAGGCGGACCTTGCCCGGCTGGTCAAGGAGCAGGCGCGGCCGGGCGATATGGTCGTCTGCCTTGGGGCCGGCACGATCAGCGCCTGGGCCAACGCGCTGCCTGCCAAGCTGATGGGCGCCGCGGCGTGAGGCGGGGCAAAACTTTTCGAAAAGTTTTGCAAATTCCTTCGAAGGAATTTGGGCCCGGCCCGACAGAGGTACGCGCCGGATGAGCACGCCGCTTATCCTTGGCGCGTTTTGGGTCCTTGCATCGGCCATCGTGGCGATGCTGCCGATGAAGCGGCAAATGGTTCCGGGAGTTGCACTCTTGATCGCAGCCCCGGTTCTTCTGGTCTGGATCGGTTGGGTACACGGCTGGGTCTGGCTGGCCTTTGGTCTTTTTGCTTTCCTCTCGATGTTCCGCAACCCTTTGCGCTATTTCATCTGCCGGGCTTTGGGGCTGCCAGCACCGCTGCCGAAAGAGCTTGAGAAATGATGCTTCCGCTGGCGCTTTGCCTGGTTTGGCTGATTGCGGCGAATGTGATCGCGATGTTCCCGTCGCGCGATTACCACTGGCGCGCGGCTTACGTGATGATCGCCATCGGCGTGCCGCTTCTGGGCTGGGTCACCTATGAGGGCGGGCCGATCATCGGCATGGTGATCCTGGCCGCAGGCGCGTCGATCCTGCGCTGGCCGGTCGTCTATTTCTGGCGTTGGCTGAAACGACAGGTGGGTTAGGCTCATGAACGGCGTCGAAGGCGATCTGATCTTTTACATTCTGGCCTTTGCAGGGGGAACTGCACTTGTGGGAGGCTTCATAACCTGGGGCATGACCCGAAGACACGGCTGGAAACCGGCGCTGCTTATCCCCCTTGCGATCGTGCTCGGCGCAGTCGGGATGGTCTGGAGCGCCGGCGATGAAGGTCTGCGCCCGATCGGTGTCGCCGCGATGCTGGCGCTTCCGGGGGTGCTGGGGGCTGTGGTCGGTCTTTTGATCGGAGCCGGCCTGCCGACGTTGGGCCGACGCCGCAAGAACCGGTCGGAGCCATAATGGGCAAAGGAACCAAAAGATGAGCGAGATCCTTGGATACGCGCTGCTTGGCCTTGCGATGGGTGCCATAGCTACGGCTCTGACGCTCGCCGTTGGCCGCTGGATCGGGCGTTGGGCAGCTGTGGCGATCCCGCTTCTTGGGATTGTGGCTGCCGTCGCCCTTATCGCCAATGGCGAGCTGCGGTATGGCGGATATAGCCGTCTGGACTGGTACGCCTATGCGATCTTTCTTGCAGTGCCGACGGTGTTAGGTGGCGGGATCGGGCTGTCGTTCCGTCCCTGGCGCAAACGCATGGTGTGACGCGGCCCCCTTGCCCAAGACCTTTCCCGCCGCTACCAAACCCGCATGACCTCACTTCCCACCCCGCGCGGAACGCTGACGCCGAACCGCCCTTTGGCGGACCTGACCTGGCTGCGCGTGGGCGGGCCTGCGGACTGGCTGTTCCAACCGGCAGATGTGGCGGACTTGTCGGCGTTTCTGGCAGCCCTTGACCCTGCGATCCCGGTTTTTCCGATGGGGGTTGGGTCGAACCTGATCGTCCGTGACGGCGGAATTCGCGCCGTGGTGATCCGGTTGGGGCGGGGCTTCAACGGGATTGAGGTTTTGGGCGACCGTGTGACCGCCGGTGCCGCAGCGCTTGACGCCCATGTCGCAAAGCGGGCTGCTGAAGCGGGGCTGGACCTGACCTTTCTGCGCACGATCCCCGGCAGCATCGGGGGCGCGGTGCGGATGAATGCAGGCTGCTACGGCAGTTACGTTGCCGACGTGCTGGAGGAGGTGCAGATCGTCACCCGCTCGGGCGAGGTGCAGAACCTGCCTGCAGCCGCGCTAAACCTGCGCTACCGGCAAAGCGACCTGGCAGATGGGGCGGTCATTGTCGGCGCCACCTTTCGCGCCAAACCGGGCGAACCGGCGGCGCTTGAAGCCCGTATGGTGGACCAAATCGCCAAGCGCGATGCCAGCCAACCCACAAGGGATAGATCTGCAGGCAGCACCTTCCGCAACCCCTTGGGGCGCAGCAGCACCGGCGCGGCGGATGACACGCATGAGCTGAAGGCCTGGAAAGTGATCGACGACGCGGGCATGCGCGGGGCCAGGATTGGCGGCGCTCAGATGTCGCTGATGCATTCCAACTTCCTGATCAACGCCGGAGGGGCGACTGCCGCCGATCTGGAAAATCTGGGCGAGGAAGTGCGAAAAAAGGTTTTCCAATCAAGCGGTATCACGTTAGAGTGGGAAATCATGCGGGTCGGAGAATACCCGCGCGACTAACAATATCACGGGTCACATAAGACCCGGATGAGGCAGTAAATGGCGGGCGCATCGAGCAGGATGCCCCCCAGAGTGGCGGTTTTGATGGGTGGGCTTTCCGCTGAGCGGGAGGTCTCTCTCGTTTCAGGGCGCGAATGCGCCGTGGCCCTCCGGGAGGCTGGATATCAGGTGGTTGAGGTCGATTGCGGCCCCGACCTTCCTGTGCGCTTGGCCGAAATCCAACCCGATGTCTGCTTCAACGCGTTGCATGGCCGCTGGGGCGAAGATGGCTGTGTGCAGGGTCTGCTAGAATGGCTGGCCATTCCCTATACGCATTCCGGTGTCCTTGCTTCGGCCTTGGCGATGGACAAGGCCAAGACGAAAGAGGTTTACGCCGCCGCAGGCCTGCCCGTCGTCGCCAGCGTGCTGGCCGCGCGTGAGGCGGTTGAGGCCGGGCACGTCCTGCCGCCCCCTTATGTGGTGAAGCCCAACAACGAAGGGTCTTCGGTCGGCGTCTATATCGTGCGCGAGGGGGCGAATGCGCCTCGGATGGCTTCGACCATGCCCGCGACAGTACTGGTCGAGACCTATGCCCCAGGGCGCGAACTGACGACCACGGTCATGGGCGACCGGGCGCTGGGGGTGACGGATATCATCACCGACGGCTGGTATGACTATGATGCCAAGTACAAGCCCGGCGGCAGCCGACATGAATGTCCGGCCAATGTCCCGGCCGAGATTGCGGCGGCCTGCCTTGACTATGCCCTGCGGGCGCATCGGGCATTGGGGTGCCGGGGCGTCAGCCGTACCGACTTCCGCTGGGACGAAGCGCGCGGTCTTGCCGGGCTGATCCTTCTGGAGACGAACACCCAACCCGGGATGACGCCCACCTCACTCGCACCGGAACAGGCCGCGATGCAGGGGATCAGCTTTGCCGATTTCTGCGACTGGATGGTGAGGGACGCGTCATGCAACCGCTGACCGCCACCCGAAACTTTGGCCCTGCGGGCGCCCGGATCGGGGCGCCGGTTGCTGCCCCCGCCAAGGCGCAAATCCCAGCTCAACCATATGGTCAGCCATCGGGGCGGGCCCAGGCTCAGGCGTCCCGCCCGGCCCGGCGCGATCCGGCGCCATCGAAATGGTCCTACCGGGTGCAGCGGCTGATGCTGACGCCCTATGTGCGGATGTTCCTGCGCACCGGTCTGCCGATGCTGGTGCTGCTGGCAGGCGTCACGATCTGGCTGTCGGACGAGGCGCGCCGCCAATCGCTGGTCACCACGCTGACGGACCTGCGCGAAGACTTTGAAGCGCGGCCGGAATTCCGCGTCTCGCTCGCCCGGGTTGAGGGCGCGTCAGATGATCTGGCCGAGGCGGTGCGGGCACGTCTGGGGCTGACGCTGCCGATGTCGTCCTTCGACATCAACCTTGACGAGGTCCGCGCCCGGATCGAGGCGCTGGATGCCGTTGCCCGCGCCGATCTTCGGGTGCGATCTGGCGGCGTGCTGCAGGTGCTGATCACCGAACGCGTGCCTGTTGCCGTCTGGCGGACCGAGGCGGGGTTGACCCTTCTGGATGACACCGGCCACCGGGTTGCGGGTCTGTTTGCCCGCAGTGACCGGCCCGACCTACCGCTGATTGCCGGCCACGGCGCCGATCTTGCCACGCCCGAGGCGCTGGAGCTGATTGTCGCGGCTGGTCCGCTTGCCCCCCGCATCCGGGGCCTTGTCCGGATGGGCGAACGCCGCTGGGATCTTGTCCTTGACCGCGACCAGCGCGTCCTTCTGCCCGAAAAGAACCCCGTCCAGGCGCTGGAGCGTCTGCTGGCGCTGGACCACGTCCAGGACATCATGAACCGCGACATCCTGACCGTTGATCTGCGGTCAGACCACCGCCCCACCCTTCGCCTTACCCCCAACGCCCTTGCCGAGATGCGCCGTGCTCAAGGCATCGAAACCGTGGAGAACGAACTGTGACCGATCTCTATACTTCGCAACGTGCCATGCGGAACATGCGGAAGGCCGCGATGCAACGCGGCGTGATCGCCATTCTGGATGTGGGCACGTCCAAGATTGCCTGCCTTATCCTGCGCTTCGATGGCCCTGACCGGCTGCGAGAGCAGGATGGCGTGCGCCCGATGGCCGGGCAAAGCCAGTTCCGGGTGATCGGCGCTGCCACCACACGGTCCCGTGGGGTGCGCTTTGGCGAAATCGCCGTGATGAATGAGACGGAGCGGGCGATCCGCACCGCCGTGCAGGCGGCGCAGAAGATGGCGAACGTGCGGGTGGATCATGTGATCGCCTGCTTCTCGGGCGCGGAACCCCGCAGCTACGGGCTGGCGGGCGAGCTTGATCTGGCCGACAGCGTCGTGACCGAACAGGACGTCAGCCGCGTGCTGTCGGCCTGCGATGTGCCCGACCTTGGCGACGGGCGCGAGGTGCTGCATGCCCAGCCGGTGAACTTTGCGCTGGACCACCGGTCCGGCCTTGGCGATCCGCGCGGGCAGATCGGGCACCGGCTTGCGGTGGACATGCACCTGTTGTCGGTCGAAGGCGATGTGGTGCAGAACCTGCTTTACTGCATCAAGCGCTGTGACCTTGAACTCGCCGGGCTTGCCTCCTCGGCCTACGTCAGCGGAATTTCCTCGCTGGTGGAGGATGAGCAGGAACTGGGCGCTGCCTGCATCGACATGGGCGGCGGGGCCACGGGCCTGTCGATCTTCATGAAAAAGCACATGATCTACGCAGATTCGGTGCGGATGGGCGGGGATCATGTGACCTCGGACATCTCCAAAGGTCTGCAGGTCCCGCTGGCGGTGGCGGAACGCATCAAGACCCGGCACGGCGGCCTTTATGCCACCGGCATGGACGACCGTGAGATGATCGACATCGGCGGCGACAGTGGCGACTGGGAAAAGGACCGCCGGCAGATCAGCCGGACGGAGCTGATCGGCATCATGCGGCCACGGGTCGAAGAGATCCTGGAAGAGGTGCGCGGCACGCTGGATGCGGCGGGCTTTGACAGCCTGCCCAGCCAGCAGATCGTGCTGACCGGCGGCGGCAGCCAGATCCCGGGGCTGGATGGTCTTGCGACCCGCATCCTTGGCCAGCGGGTGCGGCTTGGACGGCCTTTGCGGGTGCAAGGCCTGCCGCAGGCGGCGACCGGCGCACCTTTCGCCAGTGCGGTTGGCCTGTGCCTTTTCGCGGCCCATCCGCAGGACGAATGGTGGGATTTCGAAATCCCCGCCGAACGCTACCCGGCACGGTCGCTGCGGCGGGCGGTGAAATGGTTCCGAGACAACTGGTGACCACAACATCCATCCTCTCGGGCGAAATACCGCTGAATCTGGGATACAAAGCCCCAGATTTTGCGTCTTTCCGGTCTTTTTTTCGTGACCTTTAGCCGGGTTGTGGATAGATTCGGGGATAAGTCGGTCAGATGCACACGGGACAGGTGCAGTCAGGGCCGGAAAAGAAACAGGCGGCAGACAAGAAACGGACGGGCAAACCCATGGCACTCAATCTGACGATGACACCTGAGCGTGAAGAGCTGAAGCCGCGCATCACCGTCTTCGGTGTGGGCGGGGCAGGCGGCAACGCGGTGAACAACATGATCGACCAGGCGCTGGAAGGCGTTGAGTTTGTCGTGGCCAACACCGATGCCCAGGCCTTGCAGCAAAGCCGGGCGCATGCGCGCATCCAGATGGGTGTGAAGGTGACCGAAGGCCTTGGCGCAGGCGCGCGGCCGACGGTGGGCGCTGCAGCGGCGGAAGAGACGATCGAAGAAATCGTCGATCACTTGGCTGGCGCACACATGTGCTTCATCACTGCCGGGATGGGTGGTGGCACCGGCACCGGGGCGGCCCCGATCATCGCGCAAGCCGCGCGTGAATTGGGCGTGCTGACTGTCGGCGTCGTGACCAAGCCCTTCCAGTTCGAAGGCAACAAGCGGATGCGTCAGGCCGAAGAGGGGATCGAAGCCCTTCAGAAGGTTGTCGATACGCTGATCATCATTCCGAACCAGAACCTCTTCCGGCTGGCGAACGAGCGCACCACCTTTACCGAAGCTTTCGCGATGGCTGACGATGTTCTGTATCAGGGCGTCAAGGGTGTGACCGATCTGATGGTGCGCCCGGGCCTCATCAACCTCGACTTCGCCGACGTCCGCGCGGTGATGGACGAGATGGGCAAGGCGATGATGGGCACCGGCGAAGCCAGCGGTGAAGACCGCGCGGTTCAGGCGGCGGAAAAGGCGATTGCCAACCCGCTTCTGGACGAAATCAGCCTGCATGGCGCCAAGGGTGTGCTGATCAACATCACCGGCGGCCATGACCTGACCCTCTTTGAACTGGACGAAGCCGCCAACATCATCCGCGAAAAGGTTGACCCCGACGCGAACATCATCGTCGGCTCCACGCTGGACACCAGCATGGAAGGTCGCATCCGCGTGTCGGTCGTGGCCACGGGCATCGACGCCTCGGTCGCGCGGCATGAAGTGCCGGTGGCCCGCCGCTCGATGGCGGCGCCGCTGACGCTGACCCCGGCCTATCAGGCCGAAGCACCGCGCGCTGCAGCACAAGTTGCGCCTCCGGCCCCCGCGCCGCAAGCGCCCGCCCCGCAGCCGCAAATGGCTGATGATGAGCCGGAAACGATCCTCGCCAACCTCTTTGACGGGGCAGGGACCCAAGCCGGGATCGAGGCGGACACTTACGCCGCTGATGATCTGCCGCCCCCGGCCTACCGTCCGCAACCGGCACCGCAGCCGTCGATGATCCGCTCGGCCCCCGCAGCGATTGAGGCAGATGCGGGTGAGTTTGTGGCGCCGCGTCCGCGCACCGCCGGCCAACCCTCGCCCGAGGCGCTGGCGCGTCTGCAGGCCGCCGTGTCCCGCCCGGCCGCCAGTGCCGCGCCCAAGTTCGCCCGTCCAGCCGCAGTGACCGCCCCGGCCCCAGCCCCCGCTGCGGCCCCGGCAGCCGCCAAGCCGCGCTTTGGGATCGGGTCGCTGATCAACCGGATGGCTGGTCATCTTGAAGCCACGGCTGAACGGCCTGCCCCCAACGCAGGCCGCGCCCAGCCGCCGGTGACCGCCTACGACGACGAGCATGACATGGGAACCGATCAGGACCGGATCGAGATTCCCGCCTTCCTGCGCCGTCAGGCGAACTGAAACACAACGACTGCACCTGCAGCATAGAGGCCCGGTCAGACCGGGCCTTTTTCATTTAAAACAATGATTTGGCGGGTTTCTGCGACTGTCACATACCGTCACAAAGAGTGAGTTGAGCTTCAGCCCCCTCGCGACTAGCTACTGTACAACCGGATGCGGTCCGTGAACCCCGCACCACATGAGGTCGAGCGCGTCGTGCAGAACAGCCTGATATCCCCTGCCACCTTTACCGGGTTCGGCCTTCATTCCGGCGCGCCGGTGACGATGGTCGTGCGCCCGGCGCCGGCGGATCATGGGGTCTGGTTCCGCCGCACGGATGTTGCTGGTCAGGACGCGCTGGTGCCCGCCCGCTGGGATGCGGTTACGCCCTCGCGGCTGTGCACCGTGGTGGAAAACGCGGACGGTGTGTCCGTCTCGACCATCGAACATGTGATGGCGGCCCTTGCCGGCAGCGGCGTCCACAACGCCCTGATCGACATTGACGGCCCCGAGGTTCCGATCCTTGACGGATCGGCCGTGCCCTTCGTCGAAGGTTTCCTTGCCGCCGGGATTGATGAGCTTGACGCCCCGGTCCGCGCGGTGCGTGTGCTGAAATCCGTCGAAGTGCGCGAGGGTGAGGCGGTTGCCCGTCTTGACCCGGCGGACATGCTGGAAATCGACTTCCGCATTTCGTTCGAAGATGCAGCGATCGGCACCCAGTCGCGCCGCTTGAACATGGCCAACGGCGCCTTTGTGCGCGAGTTGTCGGACAGCCGCACCTTTTGCCGCCAGTCCGACGTCGATGCGATGCGTGAAGCGGGCCTTGCCCTTGGCGGCACGCTGGAAAACGCCGTGGTGTTTGAGGGCGCGCGCGTCCTGTCGCCGGGTGGTCTGCGCCATGCCGATGAGCCGGTGCGCCACAAGATGCTGGACGCGCTTGGCGATCTTGCCCTTGCCGGCGGGCCGATCCTGGGCCGTTACACGGGTGAACGTGCTGGTCATGCGATGACGAACCGCCTGCTCCGCGCGCTTTTCGCCGATCCCAGCGCCTATCGTCTGGTGGATTGCGGCCCGCAAACGCTGGGCAAACTGCCGGGGGTCGGCGTGCATCTGGGCGACCTGCCCACGCGTGCCCAGACACTCGTCTAAGATTTTCCATCGCGCGAAAGTCACGAAAGGCGTTTTGCGCCCCGGATTTTTCTGTGCTAGGACGTGGCAAACGCCGGGCAAATCGCCCCGGTTACAGGTCCCGACAGGGGCTCCAGCGACGGGCACCGAACGGGGGCGGCAGGTTTGGATAGGCGGAACATGTCAGGCAGCAGGCCCGGCGCAGGGATTGTGGGAACAGCGCTTTTGGTGGCAACGCTGGCCGGTTGTGCCGGCGGGACGCGCGAACGTGCGCTGGACACCTATACCGCCGAAGAAATCTTCAAACGGGGTGAGTTGGAGCTGGAAACCAGCCGCCGCCCGGATGACGCGCTTCTGTACTTCCAGGAAGTCGAACGCCTGTATCCCTATACCGAATTCGCGAAGCGCGCCCTGATCATGCAGGCCTTCACCCTGCACAAGGCCAAGAAATACCCCGAAGCGCGCGATGCAGCACAACGCTTCCTTGACTTCTACCCCGGAGATGAGGACGCGCCCTATGCGCTCTACCTCATGGCGCTGTCGTATTATGACCAGATCGACGATGTCGGCCGCGATCAAGGCGTGACCTTCCAGGCCCTGCGCGGCATGCGCGATGTGATCGAGACCTATCCTGACAGCGAATATGCCCGTTCGGCCATTCTGAAGTTCGACCTCGCCTTCGACCAGCTGGCGGCGAAGGAAATGGAAGTCGGACGCTATTACCTCAAGCGCGGGCACTATACCGCCGCGATCAACCGCTTCCGCGTGGTTGTGCAGGATTTCCAGACCACCACCCATACGGCTGAGGCGCTGCACCGCTTGGTGGAAAGCTATCTGGCGCTGGGTCTCGATGATGAGGCGCAGACAGCAGCCGCGATCCTGGGCTTCAACTACCAGGCCTCGCCCTTCTATGACGACAGTTTCCGGTTGCTGAAAGGCAAGGGCCTGTCGCCGGAAGCCAAGGGCGAAAGCTGGCTGACCCAGGTCTATCGCCAGATGGTCCGGGGCGAATGGTTGTGACCGGGATGGGCGGATCGCCCATCCGACGGGCCTGACATGCTGCGCAGTCTTGATATCCGGGATGTGCTGATCATCGATCGGCTGAGCCTTGATCTTGGGCCCGGGTTGAATGTGCTGACCGGTGAAACGGGGGCGGGCAAATCGATCCTGCTGGATGCGCTTGGCTTTGTGCTTGGCTGGCGCGGGCGGGCGGAACTGGTCCGCCAAGGGGCCGCGCAGGGCGAGGTGACGGCGGTCTTTGATCTTCCGCCGGGCCATGCCGCCCATGCTGTCCTGGCTGAGGCCGGGATCGAGGCCGAGGATGAGCTGATCCTGCGCCGGATCAACACCGCCGATGGCCGCAAGACGGCTTGGGTCAATGACCGCCGCGTGTCGGGTGAGGTGCTGCGCGATCTGTCGGATCATCTGGTGGAACTGCATGGCCAGCATGATGACCGGGGCCTTCTGAACCCACGCGGACACCGCACCCTGCTGGACACCTTCGCAGGCCTTGACCTCGCCCGTTTGCGGGCGGCCTGGGGCGCGCAACGCACCGCCCGTGCGGCGTTGGCCGAGGCCGAGGCCGTTCTGTCCCGCGCGGCGGCTGAGGAGGAATTCCTGCGCCACGCCGTCACGGAACTGGACAAGCTGAACCCCGAACCGGGTGAGGATGCCACGCTCGACGCCCGCCGCCGCCTGATGCAGGGCGCGGCGCGGATTCGTGAGGATGTGGCCAAGGGTCTTATGGCCCTGTCCGATCAAGGCGCCGAAGGCCGGATGCGTGACGCGCTGCGCTGGCTGGAAGGGGCGACCGACAAGGCTGAGGGTCGGTTGGATAGCGCCCTCGCCGCCCTGAACCGCGCGCTGATCGAGCTGGGTGAGGCGCAAGCCGGGGTTGAGGGCGCGCTTGAAGCGCTGGAGTTTGACCCCGGAGAGTTGGAGCGGGCTGAGGAACGCCTGTTCGCCATCCGCGCGCTGGCCCGCAAGCACGGGCAATTGCCGGATAACCTTGGCACCTTCGCCGAAGGCCTGCGTACGCGGCTTGCGGCGATTGACGGGGGAGCAGCTGGCATCGCCCGGTTGCAAAAGGCGGTGGCTGAAGCGGAAGCCGCCTTTGCGGCGGAGGCCGCGCGGATCACCGCCGCCCGGCGTGAGGCGGCGGCTCGTCTGGACGCGGCCATGGCCGCCGAACTTGCCCCCCTCAAGATGGAACGCGCGGTCTTTGTGACCGAATTCGCCGCTGGTGAGCCGGGGCCTGAGGGTGTGGATGCGGTGACCTTCACCGTTGCCACCAACCCCGGCGCGCCTGCGGGGCCGTTGAACCGCATCGCCTCGGGCGGGGAACTCAGCCGCTTCCTTTTGGCGCTGAAGGTCTGCCTGACCGGGGATACCCCCGGCCAGACCCTGATCTTTGACGAGATTGACCGAGGCGTCGGCGGTGCCACTGCCGATGCCGTGGGCCGCCGCTTGCGGGCGCTGGCCAAGGGCGCACAAGTGCTCGTCGTGACGCACTCGCCCCAGGTGGCCGCCTTTGGCGCGCGGCATTGGCGGGTGGAAAAGCGGGTGGTGGCGGATCAGACGCTGTCAACCGTCACTCCTTTGGTCGCTAGCGACCGGGTTGAGGAAATCGCCCGCATGCTGGCCGGTGACACGGTGACCGAGGCCGCCCGCGCGGCGGCACGGGCGCTGTTGCAGGGATGATGCCGTAGTGGGCGGTCTTCCAGTCTACTGCCCCCAGTTACAGCGTTTATGACACAAGACATGCGCCAAGCGCATAGCGGGACTTCCGCTTCGGACGTTTAATGCTGCGCTGCAGCGTCCTATCTTACCCCTGTAAAGAAGAGGTAAGACCATGTTCAATTTCATCAAATCCGCCCTGTCAGGCCGTTCCTTCCCGTCGCGCCGCGAACTTGAGCGTGACTATCTGAACGCCGCCGTTTCGCTCTACGACCTTGAGCGTCGCGAGCGGGAAGTGGAAAACGGACTGTTCCGCCGGTCCAGCTTCGACCTTTGATGCCGCTTACCCCGGCACCAGCTTGCCAGGGTTCATCAGGTTCAAGGGGTCAAGCGCGCGCTTCAGCGTGCCCATGACCTCCCAAGCTGTGCCGTGTTCGGCCGCCATGTGACCGAGCTTGCCAAATCCCACGCCATGCTCTCCGGTGATCGTGCCGCCAAGGGCCAAGGCCCGGTCGGCCATCCGCCCGGCAAGGGCTTTGGCGGTGGCCACTTCCTCAGTTGAAGACGGATCAACCAGCAAAATCGCGTGGAAGTTCCCGTCCCCGACATGGCCAAGGATCGGCCCGGGAATGCCTGAGGCAGCGATGTCGGCCCGCGTCTCCTCCACCGCTTGCGTCAGGGCCGAGATCGGCACGCAGACATCCGTCACCACCGCTTTCGCCCCAGGTCGTGTCGCCAGTATCGCGCGGTAGGCGCTGTGCCGGGCGGCCCAAAGGCGGGTGCGGTCTTCCTGCTTTTCGGCCCATTGCAGGCCTTCGGCCCCAAACCCTTCGGACAGATCACGGAACCGGCGCACATCTTCGGCCACGCCTTCGGGATGGCCATGGAACTCAACCAGCAGCTGTGGTGCTGCGGGCAGGGTCAGTTTTGAAAAGGCGTTGCAGGCCAGGACGGTGTCCACATCGAGGAACTCGATCCGCGCGGGCGTCAGGCCCATCTGCATGGTGGCAATCACGCAGTCCACCGCTTGGGCGACCCCGGGGAAGGCTGCGACAGCGGTCATCACCGCCTCAGGCTGGCCATGGAGGCGCAGCGTCAGTTCGGTGATCAGACCCAGCGTCCCCTCAGACCCGACCATCAGCGCCGTCAGGTCATAGCCAGCGGAGGATTTCGGCGCGCCCTTGCCGGTGCGGATCACGCGGCCATCGGCCAGCACCACCTCCAACCCCCGGACATTGTCGCGCATCGTGCCATAGCGCACAGCCGTGGTGCCTGACGCCCGCGTGGCCGCCATACCGCCAAGGCTGGCATTTGCCCCTGGATCGACCGGAAACATCAGCCCGGTCGTGCGCAGCTCGTGGTTCAGCGCTTCCCGCGTGAGCCCTGGCTGGACGCGGACCAGCCGATCCTCGGCCCGCACCTCCAAGACCGCCGCCATCTCGCGGAAGTCCACCACCACGCCGCCCCGCAGCGCCAGCGCGTGCCCTTCCAGCGAGGTTCCGGCCCCCCAACCGACCAGCGGCACCAGGTGGCGGGTGGACCAGGCGGCCAGCGCCGCCACCTCAGCTGTCGACTGTGGAAAGACCACCGCATCGGGCAGCCCGGCAGCCACCAGGCTTTCGCTCGCCCCATGTTCGGCCAAGACGGCCGCCGCAACCGACAGCCGCCCGGGAAAAAGGCTGCGCAGGTCGGCCATGGCAAGGTCAGTGATCATCAGTCGACCCTAGCGCCCGGCAAAGCCCGCGCCAAGGGGTGGCCCTTCGCACGGCCTTGCGTTATCACGCCCGCATCAGCCATGCAGGGGAATCGCCCATGAAAGCCGCCGTCGTCACCTTCCCAGGCTCGAACTGCGACCGCGACCTTGCCACTGCCTTCGCTGCCGCAGGGTTTGACGTGACGCGGGTCTGGCACAAGGACACCGACCTGCCGCGCGGCGTTGATGTGGTGGGTGTGCCGGGCGGGTTTTCCTTCGGCGATTACCTGCGCTGCGGCGCCATCGCCGCCCAGTCGCCGATCAGCACCGCCATCCGCGCCCATGCTGATCAGGGTGGCTACGTCATGGGCATTTGCAACGGCTTTCAGGTCCTGACCGAGATGGGTCTTTTGCCAGGCGCTCTGATGCGTAACGCTGGCCTCAAGTTCGTCTGCAAGACCGTCACCCTGCGCTTGGCCACGACCGATACCGCCTATACCTCAGGCTATGTGCTGGGCCAGAAAATCCGCGTGCCGATTGCCCACCACGACGGTAACTATACCATCGATGCCGATGGCCTGGCCCGCCTGCAAGGCGATGACCGGATTGCCTTCACCTATACCGACAACCCCAACGGCAGCATGGCCGACATCGCCGGTGTCCTGTCGGAGAACCGCCGCGTCCTTGGCATGATGCCCCACCCCGAGCGCGCGACCGAGGCGGCCTTGGGCGGTGACGATGGCCGCGCGCTCTTTGCCGCGCTGATGGGCGGGATGGCGCTGGCCTGACGCCCTTCGGCTTGAGGGCCGTCTGCCCGCGGCCTACTCTGGCCCCATGTCCAGTATCGAGCACTCCTCGTCTGCCTCAACCGCACAGGGCCTGCCCTGGCGCGTGAAGTTGGCTGTCGGGCTGCTGCTGCTTCTGGCGGTCGGGGTGGTGCTGGTGTCGAACCGCCTTCTGACCGACCGCTACACCGCTGACACCCGCAACCGGGCCGAAGTGCGCCTGGCGCTGTATACCGGCAACCTGATGTCGGAACTGCAGCGGACCTCGGTCGTGCCTTTGCTTTTGTCGCGTGACCCCGAACTGGTGCAGGCGCTGCGCGACGGCAACTTTTCCGCGACCTCGGCCAAGCTGATCGCGCTGCAGGCGCAGATCGGCGTCGCCTCGATCAGGCTTTTGGCCAATGACGGGCGCGTGGTGGGGGCGACGAACCGCAACATTCTGGGTACTGGCAACCGGAACGAAACCTATTTCGTCGATGCCCAACGCACCAATGAGACGATCTTCACCGCGGTAAAGCGGGATTCGGGCGGGTTCGATTTTGTCTATTCCCGGTCGGTGCAGGCTGATGCCCGAACCTTGGGCGTCATCGTCGTGTCGGTCGATCTGATGAAGTACGAACGCGCGTGGTCGGGCCTGCAGGACGCGGTTCTGGTGACCGACAGCGAAGGCATGGTGATCCTTGCCACGGAATCACGCTGGCGCGGTCTCTTGGTGGATGAGGCGCTGGCCCTGCGTGACCCCCCGTCGGCCATCGCGCGGGCGCTGCGGGCCACGGCGGACTGGGCGCAAGATCCGCCTGACGCCTATGTCCGTGGCGAGGCCGTGATGCGGACCGAAGCGCGCGTTCCGTTCCGGGGTTGGAAGATCCAGACCTTCACTGCCTACGGGTCGGTCCGCGATCAGGTGAACGGCATCCTTGCGCTTCAGATCATGGGCTTTGCCATCCTGATGGCCTTCACTTTCTACATCCTGTCGCGGCGGGCCTGGTCGCGGTCCTTGTCGTTCCAGCGCGAGTCTGCGGAACTTCGGGCGCTGAACGCCAGATTGCAGCGCGAGATTGCGGAGCGTGAGAAGGTTCAGAAAGACCTGGCCGTGGCCGAACTGACTCTGGCGCAGTCTTCCAAGCTGGCGGCCTTGGGGGAAATGTCGGCGGCTGTCAGCCATGAGTTGAACCAGCCTTTGGCCGCGATGAAGACCTACCTTGCGGGCGCGCGCCTCCTCCTCCAGCGCAAGCGCCCGGATGAGGCGCTGTCGTCCTTCCAGCGGATTGATGACCTCATTGAACGGATGGGGGCCATCACCCGACAGCTGAAATCCTACGCCCGCAAGGGGGGTGAGGCGTTCGAAGAGGTGGACCTGCGCGCCTGCGTGTCCTCGGCCCTGTCGATGATGGAGCCGCAATTGAAGGCCCGCGTCGTCAAGATCAGCCGGGGCCTGCCGCGCCAACCGGTGATGGTGATGGCCGACCGCATCCGGCTGGAGCAGGTGATCATCAACCTTCTGCGCAACGCGCTGGACGCTACCAAAGAAGTGAAGGCCCCGCAGATCGACATTCTTCTATCGGCAGGCGAAACCGCCACCCTGACGGTGCGCGACAATGGCCACGGGATCACCGAACTCGAGAACCTTTTCGAGCCCTTCTACACCACCAAAAAGCCGGGTGAGGGGGTGGGCCTTGGCCTTGCCATCTCGTCCGGCATCGTGACCGACCTTGGCGGGCGATTGACAGCACGGAACGGCGAAGGGGGCGGCGCCGTTTTCGAGATGCAATTGCCGATCCTTGGCAACAAACAGGAAGCAGCAGAATGATGAGGTCCCAATGGCCCGCGCAATGAAAGTGGCGATCGTCGATGATGAAGCGGACATGCGCCAGTCGATCAGCCAGTGGCTGGCCCTTTCGGGCTTTGACACCGAAACCTACGCCTCGGCCGAAGAGGCGTTGAAGGTCATCGGCCCAGATTTTCAGGGCGTGGTGGTCAGCGACATCAAGATGCCGGGTATGGACGGAATGGCGTTCCTCAAGCGTCTGATGGGCCAGGACTCAGGCCTGCCCGTCATCATGATCACCGGCCACGGCGATGTGCCGATGGCGGTTGAGGCGATGCGCGTGGGGGCGTTCGACTTCCTTGAAAAGCCTTTCAACCCCGACCGGATGACCGAACTTGCCAAGCGCGCCACCCAATCGCGCCGGATGACGCTGGACAACCGCGCCCTTCGGAAGGAGCTGTCGGATGGATCGACCATCATCAAGAAGCTCATCGGCTCATCGCCCGCGATGGACCGACTGCGCGAGGATATTCTTGATCTCGGGCAGGCGGACAGCCACGTCCTGATTGATGGTGAGACGGGGACCGGCAAGACCCTTGTCGCCCACGCGCTGCATGCCGTTGGCCCGCGGGCGTCGAAGAAATTCGTCGCCATCTCCTGCGCCGCCTGGGGTGAGGATCAACTGGCCGCGCGGCTGTTCGGCCCGGCCGAGGATGGCACCCTGCCGCTGATCGAAGAAGCGCGGGGCGGGACGCTGTGCCTTGAGGATATCGAGGCGCTGAGCCACGCCCTGCAGTCGCGCCTTTTGACGGTGATCAACGATCAGGGTGCCCCACCCGAAACCCGGATCATCGCGATCTGCAACCAGCACGCGCCGGATACCACGCTTGAGGCGGTGCTGCGGCCTGACCTTTTCTACAGGCTGGGGGCGATGACGATCCTGCTTCCGCCGCTCCGCACCCGGGGGGAGGATATCCTGCAGCTTTTCACCCGCCTATCGGAACAATTCGCCGAGGAATATGGCTGCGACGCGCCGCAGGTGACGGCGCAGGAAGCGGCCCAGCTTCTGCAGGCGCCGTGGCCGGGGAATGTGCGGCAGCTGGTCAATATCGCCGAACGTGCCGTACTGCAGAACCGGCGGGGGTCGGGGTCGATTGCCTCGCTCCTCATGGCGGATAACGAGGCGGCGGGGCCGGCGCTGACCACCGAAGGCAAGCCCTTGAAAGACTATGTCGAGGCTTTCGAGAGGATGCTGATCGACAATACCATGCGGCGGCACAAGGGGTCGATCGTGGCGGTCATGGAAGAGCTTTGCTTGCCACGCCGGACCCTGAACGAGAAGATGGCCAAGTACGGGCTGACCCGGGGCGACTACGTCTGACCCTGGGATGTCCCGGGCAGGGACATCTTGCGCTCCCAAGGATTTCAGTGGCTTGGTGGCGCGCTTTAGTTAGTTCTTAACACTCTGACACTTCCCGCACCATCCTGCTGGGTGGGAACTCCTGACTTGCCGCGTCCCTTGCGATGCTGTCCGTTGTACGTCTTCAAGGGACAGAGGCAAGCATGACCATTGCGGGGCGGATCGGGTTCGGGCTGGCCTTGCTGCCCTGGCTGGGAGGGGCCGCCCGGGCCGAGTGCCTCAGCGGCTGCGGCTATGGCGGGCTGATCGCCATCATGGCGCTGGTCGCGGTGGCGGTGCTGGCGCTGTTCATTTTCGTGATGGTGAAACTGGGGATCGGGTGGCTGATCAAATGGGTCATCGCCGCTGCGGTGCTGGCCGTTGCGGTTCCGCCCGCCATCATCGCGATCCTGCACAGTCACAAAGAGCGGAATTTCAATCGGCTGGACCATGCCGGGCCGCTGCCAAAGCTGGCGGACAAGACGCCACTTTTCATCATCGGCGGCGATCTTTTCCAATGCCCCAGGCAGGTGGAGCGCACCATTCGCGCCTGGGCCGGCAAGGGCGTGCTGGTGGTGACGACCTGGCCAATCGAGGGGATCGACTTTAGCCAGTCGGTCGCGCTTGCCGACCTGCCCATCGCCTTGCATGTCGGCGGGCGGACGGGGAAGGACACGGACGCCGAGAACCTTTACAAGGGCTACAGCTACCACGTCCGCGCCCTGCAGCCCGATCAGCGACGGGCGGCGGCGGACAGTGTCGACTATGTCGTCGTGGCCCAGTGCCGTCAGCGTCACGAGCTCTTTGACGCCTTCGAGGACCATCCGGACCTGCAGGACACGACAGAACCGTTCTATGTGGAACTGGCGATGGCTCCTTTGGCAAAAGGCAGTGGCTCCCTGTCGATCCACGCGCTGACCTTCGATCTGCTGGACTTGCGTTACATGGGATCGACGAACGGCTTTCTGTTTGCCAACACCCGCGTCGGGGGCAGCAATACCATGCCTTATGATCTGGCGGTTCTGGAGGCGGCCCTGTGTTCCCGGACGGATGGTTCCATGGTCAACAGCTGCGCGCCGTAGCTGGGCCTTGAACGGCGCGGCGATCTGTGCGGACTTTCGTAGCGAGTGGTTGGGGGAGGGTTTTGGTGCGGCTCAGGGTTCTGACGATTGCAATGGTTGGTCTGGCGGTGCCCGCTCAGGCGGAGTGCACAAGCGGCGGGTGCCATGATGGGTTGGCCATCATGCTTGCCTCGATGCTGGCCTACGCGCTGATTGCAATTGTGCTTCTGGTGATGCTGGCGCGAGCGAAATGGCGGCGGGCAGGCCTGGGCGCGTTGGGCGTGGTGCTGGTGCTGGCAGTTGGGGTGCCGCTGGCCTCGCAAGGTTGGCAGTCCTGGAAGCGGTCCGCGATGGAAGGGCGTGAGGTGGCGGGCCAGCCACCGGCGTTGACCGGGCGCGGGGTGCTGCTGATCCCGCAAGGCGAGGCGTGTTATAGCGACGCCTGCATGTCGGTGCTGATCGGGCGGGGGGATGCGGGCGCGTATGTCCTGCCAGAGGCGGCGCTGGCCGGGGTGGACCTGACGCAGCCGGTCCCGCTGGCCGACCTGCCCTTGCAGCATTGGCGCGCGCCGGGCACGGTCGGCGGCGAAGCCCTGCGCCGGACCCTGTCCGCCAAGGAACGGCAAGGCATCGCGGCCAGCATCGATTATGTCGTGCTGACGGGTGAGCCGTTCTATCTGTCCACGTCGGGGCCGATGGAAGCCGCCTTGCGGACCCATCCCGACCTGCGCGGCATGCGCGCGGGGGAGTTGTTGCGCTTTGCCATGGGCCCGATGACTCCGGGCGTGCTGACACTGGCAGAGCTGCGGTTTGACGTGCTGGACCTGTGGCTGGTGGACCCCGCGCTGGCGATCCCGCTGGCGCCAGGGAACTTGCAGTCGGCGCGAAACATATCTGTCGGGGTTGAGGCGGCTGCCAAGGTTCTGTGCTGGGTGCGCGGGCCAACCGGCGCGGGCGAGATTGACTGGGGCTGCCGCAGCGGGTTGGAATGACCTCAGGTGCTGCCGCCCGCAGGCCTTGGGGCGACCCGCCAGAACCCTGCCGCACCCGGACTGATGCCGGACTTGCAGCAGAGCCCCCCCGAAATTGAGCATTGTCTTTCCCGGCGCTTTCCCGCTAGGGTTAAGTGACGCGGAGGTGACACTTTCGCGCAGGAATTCTTTGCCCTGCAGGACTGGCGCCCCATGCGTGCCGCCGACAGGGCAATCGGATCGGCCGCAAGGCTGTGGAATTTCCCGCCAAGTCCTTGACGATGCGGGATTTAACAGGTGGACGGCTGCAAGGCCGTTCGTAGTGAAACGCGATGACGTGTGCGACATTGGCAAAGACAGGCGAGGGGTGCCCACCGGGCACGGCCCGCCGCTTTGCAGATCGCGCCTTCGCCCGAACAAGCCGCCCTTACCCTGTCAGTCACCCGCCCGGGGCATCTCCCGGGGCGGGCTTTGGCAGGCCGGGCGCATTGGAACATCATGGCCAAAAAGATGCTGATCGACGCCACCCATGCCGAGGAAACTCGGGTCGTGGTGGTGGATGGAAACAAGGTTGAAGAGTTCGACTTTGAAACCGTAAACAAACGCCAACTTGCCGGAAACATCTACCTTGCCAAAGTGACCCGCGTGGAGCCTTCGCTTCAGGCGGCCTTTGTCGAATATGGTGGGAACCGGCACGGGTTTCTGGCTTTTGCCGAGATTCACCCGGATTATTACCAGATCCCGGTCGCGGACCGCAAAGCCCTGATCGAGGAAGAGCGGGCGATGGCCCGCGCCGAGGAAGAGGAAGACAATCGCCGGTCGCGTCGCCGCCCTGCACGGGGTGAGCGGGCCGAGAAGGTCAAGACCTCGGACGCGGTGGCCGAAGGGCCGTCGGGGATGGACGTCGTCGATCTGGGCGAGGACGAGGCTGAGGCGAATGGTGCTGAGGCTGGTCAAAGCCACGATCATTCGCATGACCATTCGCATGACCACGACCACGCCGAGGATGGATCGCGCAACGCCGCGCCTTCGGAAGAGGCCAGCGAGGGGGAGCGCCCCTATCGCGCGATGGACCATGCCAGCGACACCGATGACGAGATCGAATCGATCGCCGAAGAGGATGTGTCGGAAGAGATTTCCGCCCCGCGCCGCACCCCACGCGCCCGGCGCTACAAGATTCAGGAAGTGATCAAGGTCCGGCAGATCATGCTGGTGCAGGTCGTGAAGGAAGAGCGTGGCAACAAGGGTGCTGCGCTGACCACCTACCTGTCGCTGGCCGGCCGCTATTGCGTCTTGATGCCGAACACTGCGCGAGGCGGCGGGATTTCCCGCAAGATCACCGTGGCGGCAGACCGCAAGAAGCTCAAGGAAATCGCCGGTGAGATCGAGCTGCCGGAAGGTGCGGGCCTGATCATCCGCACGGCGGGTGCCAAGCGCACCAAGCCCGAGATCAAGCGCGATTACGAATACCTGATGCGACTGTGGGAACAGATCCGCGAGCTGACGCTGAAATCCATCGCCCCGGCCAAGATTTACGAGGAAGGTGATCTGATCAAACGGTCGATCCGCGACCTCTTCAGCCGCGAGATTGACGAGGTGATCGTCGAGGGCGAGGGCGGCTATCGCACCGCCAAGGACTTCATGCGGATGATCCTGCCGGCACAGGCGCGGCAGGTGGTGCGGCATACCGATCCGATGCCTTTGTTCGCGAAGTACCAGGTGGAAAGCTATCTGGCCGGCATGTTCAACCCGGTGGTGCAGCTGAAATCCGGCGGCTACATCGTGATCGGCGTGACCGAAGCGCTGGTGGCGATCGACGTGAACTCAGGGAGGGCCACCAAGGAAGGCTCGATCGAGGAAACGGCGCTGAAGACGAACCTTGAAGCCTCGGACGAGGTGGCGCGGCAGCTTCGCTTGCGCGACCTTGCGGGGCTGATCGTCATCGACTTCATCGACATGGAAGAGCGCAAGAACAACGCCGCCGTTGAAAAGCGCCTGAAGGACAAGCTGAAGACCGACCGTGCCCGCATTCAGGTCGGCCGGATTTCCGGCTTTGGCCTGATGGAGATGAGCCGTCAGCGCCTGCGTCCGGGGATGCTGGAATCGACCACGCAGCCTTGCCCGCATTGCCATGGCACCGGTCTGATCCGCAGCGACGACAGCATGGCGCTGCAGGTTCTGCGCGCGCTGGAGGAAGAGGGCACGCGGAAGCGATCGAAAGAGGTGCTCTTGAAAGCGCCGATTGGCATCGTGAACTATCTGATCAACCAGAAGCGCGAACATATCGCCCTGATCGAGGCGCGCTATGGCATGTCGGTGCGGATCGAGGCTGATCCGATGCTGATCAGCCCGGATTACAGCATCGAAAAGTTCAAGACCGCACTGCGTGTGGTGCCGGAGACGCCCGTCATCTCGGGCCATGCGGGCCTGATGGGCGCTGCGGTGGCAGAAGAGGATGAGGATGATCTGCTTGACGATCTGATCGAGGAAGAGATCGAAGAGGCCGAAGAGGTTGAGGCGGCGGAGCCTGTCGTCCGCGCCGCGGCCCCGGCGGCTGAGGGCGACAATGGTGCCCCCGGCAAGAAGAAGCGGCGTCGTCGTCGGCGTCGGCGGGGTGGGGCCAAGGACGGTGAAGGCACCGCCAATGGCAGCGCCTCGGATGAAGATGGCGATGATGATGGCGACGAGGACGAAGCCGTTGCCGTGGCAGAGCCGGTGGCTGAGGCCGCGGCGGACGACAAAGGCGTCGCCCGCAAGCGCACCCGCAAGCCACGCGCCCGGAAGGGGGATGTGGCACCTGCCGCTGAGCCAGCGGCCCCGGCTGTGACCGCCCCTGTCGTGGAGCCGGTTGCCGAGCCTGTGGCTGAGGTTGCTGCACCTGAGGCTGCCCCGGAAGCGCCGACCAAGCCCGCGCCGCGCAAGCGGACCCCGCGTGGCAAGGCGGCTGAGGCTGCGGCCGAGGCGGCGCCAGAACCGGCGCCAGAACCGGCACCGGAGCCTGTACCTGAGCCAGCCCCCGCGAAGCCCGCGCGTGGCCGTGCCCCCCGGGGCAAGGCTGCAGCAGCGGCGGAAGCGACCCCTGCGCTGATGCCCGATCCGTCAATCGCGCCGGTGGCTGAGACGGTCGCCCCCGATCCGTCAGAAGCCCAGACGCCCGTGGCGGGCGACGAGCCGGCAAAGCCGAAGCGCAAAGGCTGGTGGTCGCTGGGCCGCTAAGCCGGAACGACCGGCAGCGTTTGCCGGTCCGTCGCAACGCAAGACATTAAAGCCCGGTGCCGTCAGGTGCCGGGCTTTTCCTTATGGCGGATCAGGTGCAGGCTGACCGCCCCCTCAGCCTTTGCGCCAAGGTAGGTATGGCCGCTTTCGGTGCAGAAATGGGGCAGGTCGATCAGGGCCATCGCGTCGGTCGTGCGGACGCAAAGGACCGTGCCGGGCGCAAGCGACATCAGCCGCTTGCGGGCGCGCAGGACCGGAAGCGGGCACAAGAGCCCTTCGCAATCCAGCATGTCATCCCATTCATCCATCAGCGGCATCTAGCGGGACAGGGCGCTGCGGGCAAGGTCGCCAGGCAGCCCGCCTTGGCCGTCCGGAAGCCACAGGCCGGCCACGTTACAGGGCGGCCACGGGGATGTGACGGCTTGCGCGGGTGACGGAACGCCCGAAAGCCGCTATCTGAGGCTGAAGGGGAGCCGCCGCATGTTCGGAATCGAGATCATTGACGCTGCCTTGCTGCCTGCGATGGCGGTGGCCCTGCTTGCGGGGGTGCTCTCATTCCTGTCGCCTTGCGTCCTGCCGATCGTGCCACCCTATCTGGCCTATATGGGCGGCATCAGCATGGGCGAGATGACAGGAAACGGCACCGCCCGGCGCCGGGTGATTCTGCCCGCGCTGTTCTTCGTGATGGGCCTTTCGACGATCTTTCTGCTTCTGGGCTTTACCGCCTCGGCCTTTGGCAGTTTCGTGTTGCAGAACCAACTGCTGCTGGCGCGGATTTCCGGGGTGCTGATCATCATCTTCGGGCTCCATTTCGTGGGTGTGTTCCGCATCGGCATTCTGGACCGCGAAATGCGGATGGATGCGGGGGATCGGGGCGGATCGGCGGTCGGGGCCTACCTTCTGGGCCTCGCCTTCGCCTTTGGCTGGACGCCCTGCATCGGGCCGCAGTTGGGAGCGATCCTCAGCCTTGCGGCGCAGGAGGGCAGCATGGAGCGTGGCACCCTGTTGCTGGGCGTCTATGCGCTGGGGCTTGGTTTGCCGTTCCTGCTGGCCGCGATCTTTGTCGAACGGTCGATGGTGGTGATGGCCAAGCTGAAGCGCCACATGCGGGTCATCGAACGCGCGATGGGGGTGCTGCTGCTGATCGTAGGTGCTGCGCTGGTGACCGGGGCTTTCACCGATTTCAGCTATTGGATGCTGGAGACCTATGAGGTCCTGGGCCTGCCTTTGCCCGGGTGATGCCTTTCTTCTGCTGCATCATCCGTTAAGGTAACACGGACACAGTGGCGGGATGGACGTGCCTGAAACCGGGGAAAAACGGAAGGCTGCAGCGGTGGAAGGGGTCTTCCGCCGGCAGGTCTTTTATGTGCCGGGCTATGACCCGCATCCACCCCGCCGCTACCGTGAGCTTTACCGGACCGAGGGCGCCGAACAGGCGGCGATCAGCGGCTATTCCCTGCGGCTGAAGCCAAAGCTGCGGCAGGCGGGCGGGGCGCGGCCTTACGGCTGGACGGTTGAGGCGGACATCGGCCGCAGATGCGAGATCGATTTCGAGGTGCTGGTCTGGTCCGACCTAGTACGCCAGTCGATGACCGAAGCGATTGCCAGCACCTACTGGCTTTTGGCGCGGACGGCCTGGGCCTATATCGCCTCAGGCGCGCTGTTCCGGCTGGTGCGGTTGCGCAAGGGGCCGATGATTGCGGCGCTCTATCCGGCGATCCTGCTCTTGGTGCAAGGGCTGGTGGCGCTGGCGCTTGGCGGGCTGGTGCTCTGGCTGGGGGCAGCGCTGCCCTGGGGGCTGGAATGGGCCTTGGCGGGGGCGGTGGTCTGGCTGGCGCTGGTCGGCTTTCGCGTGATCGACCGCAAGCTTTATGTCTATTACCTGGTGCATGACTATGCCTTTACCGCCAGCGAAGGCGGGGCCTATCCCGCCCGGCTTGAGGCGCGGCTGGCCGAGTTTCGCGCCCGTGTCCGCGCTGCCCTTGGCAGCGGTGTGGATGAGGTGCTGGTGGTCGGCCATTCCTCGGGCGTGCATCTGGCGGTGTCGTTCCTCGCCGATCTGATCCGCGAGGGGGTGCCTGAAGGGGGGCCGGCGCTGGGGTTTCTGTCGCTGGGGCAGGTGGTGCCGATGGCGTCCTTCCTGCCCAATGCGGTACGGTTGCGGGGGGATCTGGCCTATCTATCCACGCGGGAGGAGTTGACCTGGGTCGACGTGACCGCGCCCGGCGACGGCTGCAGCTTTGCCTTGTGCGATCCGGTGGCGGTCAGCGGCGTGGCGCCTGAGGGGCAGCTTTGGCCCTTGGTGATCTCGGCTGCGTTCACGCGCACGCTGTCGCCGGAGCGCTGGAAGGCGCTGCGGTGGAAGTTCTTCCGGCTGCATTTCCAGTACCTCTGCGCCTTTGACAATCTGCCCGGGCGGCGGGCGGATTTCGACTACTTCCGCATCACGGCGGGGCCGATGACGCTGGCGCGGCGGTTCCGGCAAAGGAAACCCTCGACCAGCCGGATCGCGACGGCCGCCAGCCCGCACAAGGATGTGGCATGACGCCGCCAAAGCCTGAACCGCGGGCAGATCGGGTGTCGCTGTGGGGCTACTTGCGGCTTTTCCGGCGCGACATCCTGTCGGCGCAGCCGCAGCGCCTGTACCGCGCCTGGATGGCGGAGTTTCGAACGCCGTTCTTCCGGAGCTACCTGTGTAACGATCCTGCGCTTGTCCGGCGGGTGCTGGACGAACGGCCTGCCGATTTCCCGAAGTCGGGGCGGGTGACAGAGGGGTTGTTGCCGCTGCTGGGCCAGTCGGTCTTTGTCACGAACGGTGAGGAATGGTTGCACCAGCGGCGGATCATTGATCCGGCGTTTGAGGGTGGGCGGCTGCGTGAGGCGTTCCCGGCGATCTGGGCGGCGGCTGAGGCTGCCGTGGCGCGGACGGGGACGGGTGAGGTGGAGGTGGAGCTGGCGGCAAGCCACGCGGCGGCGGATGTGATCTTTCGCACGCTCTTTTCGATCCCCATCGAGGATCGGGTGGCGCAAGAGGTGTTCCATGAATTCCGCGCCTATCAACGCAGTGCGCCGATCCTGAACCTTGCGGCTTTCCTGCCCTTGCCGCGCTGGTTTCCGCGCCTGCACCGGAAGGCGACGCTGCAGTCAGCGCGGGTGATCCGGGGGCTGATCACCGGGCTTACGGCAGACCGTGCGGCGGCGATTGCGGCGGGGACCGCGCCGCAGGATCTGGCGACCAAGATCATGACGACGGCGGACCCGGTAACCGGCGCACCCTTCGGGACCGGTGAGATGGTCGATCAGGTGGCGATCTTCTTTCTGGCGGGGCATGAAACCAGCGCCTCTGCCCTGGCTTGGGCGCTTTATCTACTCGCCACGCACCCCGAGGTGCAGGAGCGGGTGGCGGCAGAGGCGGCGGGGATCAGGCCGGAGTTCGGGACGATGGGAACCTTGCGCTTTACTCGCGATGTTTTCCGCGAGGCGCTGCGGCTTTACCCCCCCGTGCCGATGATGGTGCGGGAGACCACGGTGCCGGAAGACTTCCGGGGCCGGGTGGTCAAGCCCGGCGCGCAGGTGGTGATCAGCCCCTGGCACCTGCACCGGCATGAACGCCTGTGGGACCGGCCCGATGAGTTTGACCCCGACCGCTGGGCGGGCGAGGGGAAGGAGGCCGCGCGGGATGGTTATCTGCCGTTTTCCCGCGGGGCGCGGGTTTGCCCGGGGGCGGGGTTTGCGATGCTGGAGGGCACGCTCTTGTTGGCCCATCTGGTGCGGGCCTTCCGGTTTGAGGCGGTGCCGGGCAAGGTGCCGGTGCCGATAGCGCATCTGACGGTGCGGGCGAAGGACGGGATCTGGCTGCGGGTGACGCGGCGCTAGGGGCCGCTCATCCAGACGTTCGGTCAGTCTTCGCTGACGTCAGCGATGACCGACCGCAAGGAAGGGAAGAGCGGCCCGCTTAGTCACTGTCACCGGCGATCTGGGTCAGGACCTGGCCTTTGCCGCGTAGGCGCAGGATCAGGGGCACGATCAGCGCCAGTGCGGCGATGGCCAGAAGCGTGGCCGACAGGGGCGTGGAAACCAGCGTTGTCCAGTCGCCTTGCGAGATCGCGAGCGCCCGGCGCAATTGCTGTTCCGCCATCGGCCCAAGGATAAGCCCCACGACCACCGGCGCGATGGGGTAGCCGTAAAGGCGCAGGCCGTAGCCGAGGAAACCGAAGATCACCAGCATCGAAAGCTCAACCGCCGATGGGTTCACGCCGATGGTGCCAAGCGTGGCGAACATCAGGATGCCGGCGTAAAGCCACGGGCGCGGAATGCGAAGAAGCAGCACCCAGAACCGGATCAGCGGCAGGTTCAGGACCAGAAGCATGACGTTGGCGATCAAAAGGCTCGCGATCAGGCCCCAGACCAGCTGCGGGGCGGTTGCGAACAACAAAGGCCCCGGCTGCAGGCCGAATTGCTGGAAACCGGCCAGCATGATGGCGGCTGTTGCGGTGGTCGGCAGGCCGAGGGTCAGGAGGGGCACCAGCGTTCCGGCGGCGGCGGCGTTGTTCGCGGACTCAGGCCCTGCCACGCCTTCGATGGCGCCGTGGCCGAATTCCTCAGGGTGTTTCGACATGCGCTTTTCGGTGCCGTAGCTAAGGAAACTGGCGATGTCGGCCCCGCCTGCGGGCATGGCGCCGATGGGAAAGCCGATGGCCGACCCGCGCAGCCAGGCGGGCCAGGAGCGTTTCCAGTCGGCAGCGGTCATCCGGACGGAGCCCTTGATCGCTTCAACCTTGTCGCTCAGCCCGTGGGTCTGGGCGGCGACGAAGAGGCATTCGCCAAGCGCGAACATGGCGACGGCAAGCGTGGTGACTTCGATCCCGTCCAGAAGCTGCGGCACGCCGAAGGACATCCGGGCCTGGCCGGTCAGGCTGTCGATGCCGATGGTGGCAAGGCCGAGGCCGATGAAAAGCGAGGTGAGGCCCTTGAGGGTGGATTCCCCGAAGGCCGCCGAGACGGTGACAAAGGCCAGCATCATCAGGGCAAAGTATTCGCGCGGGCCGAAGACGAGGGCGAGTTTCACGATATGGGGGGCAAGGAAGGCAAGGGCGAGGGTGGCCAGAAGCCCTGCGACGAAGGACCCGATGGCGGCAGTTGCCAGTGCCGGGCCGCCGCGGCCGGCCTTGGCCATGCGGTTTCCCTCCAGCGCCGTGACGATGGACGCGCTTTCTCCGGGAGTGTTGAGCAGGATTGAGGTGGTCGAACCGCCGTACATGCCCCCATAGTAGATGCCGGCGAACATGATGAGCGAACCGGCGGGGTCGAGGCCGTAGGTGACCGGCAGCAGAAGCGCCACTGTCAGCGCCGGGCCGATGCCGGGGAGCACGCCCACGGCGGTGCCAAGGGTCACGCCGATCAGCGCGTAAAGCAGGATCATCGGCTGCATCGCGGTGCCGAGGCCCTGGAGAAGGAATTCAAAGGTGCTCATCTTCAGCCGCCGTAGATCAGGGTTTCAAGCCAGCCGCCCGGCAGGTTCAGCTGCAAGAGGCCGTCGAAAATGCCGTAGATGCCGAAGGCTAGCGCATAGCCCAAGGGAAGGGTGAGGATGAGGTTCCGCTTGCCAAAGGCGGCGGCGGTGGCGGCGAAAAGGATGCCGGTCGCCAAGGCAAAGCCCGCGACATGCAGAAGGGCGATCTGGGCGATCAGACCGGCCCCGATCAGGAGAAGCGGCACCGGGTTCTGGCGCGGCACGGAGGCAAGGCGTCCCTTGAAGGCCCCGGCGACGGTGGCCGCCGCCAGCGCGATCAGGCCCCAGCCTACCACCTTGGGCATGGCGGCAGGGCCGATGCCCGCGTAACCGCCCTTGTCAGGGATCAGGCTTGCGTCCCACAGAAGGACCGCCCCGAAGGTCGCCAGAAGACCTGCGATGATGAACGCAGCCCCATCGGGGCTGCGTCCGGTTCCCGGAGTTCCGGTCATTGCACCAGACCGATGTCCTTGAGGATCGCGGTCGTGGCTTCGATCTCCTTGGCCAGCTGCGCGTCGAATTCGGCGCCGGAGAGGTAAGTGTTGGCCCAGCCCTTGCTTTCCAGCGCGGTCTTCCAGCCGGCAGAATTCACCAGCTTGTCGATATCGGCGGTGACGGCGGCCTTCTGCTCATCGGTCAGGCCGGGGGCGGCGGCGATCATGCGCCAGTTTTGCACGGCGACGTCATAGCCCGATTCCATCAGCGTCGGCGCGTCGGTTCCAGGCCAGCGGCCTTCCGTCGAGACGGCGAGGATGCGCATGGTGCCTGCCTCAACCTGGGGCAGGAATTCACCCACGCCAGAAATGCCAGCGGTAACCTGGTTGCCAAGGATGGCGGCCAGCGCTTCACCGCCGCCAGAGAAGGCGACGTAGTTGATCTTGGTCGGGTCGACGCCTGCCGCCTTGGCCAGAAGGCCCACGGTGATATGGTCGACGCCGCCGGCCGAGCCGCCCGCCCAGGAGACGGAGCCGGGATCGGCCTTCATCTTCTCGACCAGGTCCTGGATGGTCTGCAGTTCCGAGGCAGCGGGGACAGCGATGGCCACGGCCTCACCGGTCAGGCGGGCGATGGGGGTAACGTCGGCCAGGGACACCGGCGAGGCGTTGGTCAGGATCGCGCCGACCATGACATAGCCGCCGACGATCAGCTGCGACGGGTCACCCGCCGCCGAGGACGCGAACTGCGCAAGGCCGACGGTGCCACCAGCGCCGGGGACGTTCTGGACCTGCACGTTGCCGGAGATACCTTCGGCGACCATCACCTCTTGCAGGGTGCGGGCGGTCGAATCCCAACCGCCGCCGGGGGCAGCGGGTGCCATGATCATGTAGTCTTCCGCAAAGGCTGCGGTGGCTGCGGCCACGGCAAAGGCCGCGCCGAGAAGGGCGTGTTTCATTGTGGTCTCCTCCCAATGGCACATTGTGTGCCGGATATTGTCCGGGCGGCGCCTCCTCGCGCCGGTCCCATGGGGGGAGTGCAGCACAGAAACCTGTCAGGAAGCTGACAGGCCTCAGGGGCCGCTGAGCGCGGCCTGCCAGCGGGCGATCAGCCGGGCGCGGTTGGACTGGTCGAGGTAGGCCAGAAGCCCCGGGCTGACTGGCACGGGGCGGAGCTGGTTGCCAAGGGCGGCCTCCATCGCGCGGGCGGTGTTCTGGCCTGACACTTCAAGCGAGACCGCGCCAAGGCGCAGGCGGTCGGCCATCAGGGTCTGGCCATCGCGGCCCATCAGGAAGGCGAGGAAAGCGGTGCCCAGATCGGGCCGCGCCGCCGCGCGAGGGACAAGGCCCACGCGGCTGGTGACCACGGTGAAGTCGCGCAGAAGAAGGACGCCAAGGTCAGCTTCGCTGCGCGCGCGGGCGTCGGCGTAAGAGCCAAGAATGTTGTAGCCAATGGCCAGCCGCCCATCAGCCACGCGGTCGATGATCGCCTGGCTGGTGGGATAGGTCTGGAGGTCCGCCCGGCCCATCGCGGCCACGAGGGACCAGATGTCGGCGAAATGCTCCGCGTCCCGGGCAAGGTAAAGATAACCCACCGCCGAGCGCGCCACGTCATAGGTGCCGATGCGGCCCATGGCGGCGGGGGTCTTGGCCCAGGCGATCAGCTCCAGCCTCGACGCGGGCGGGCCGTCGGGGAACGAGGGTTTGTGCCAGACCAGAACGCCCGGTTCATAGGTCAGCGCAAAAGCCATGTCGCGCCAGTTGGCCCAGTCGGGCCAGGCGGCTGCAAGGGGAACGGTGACGCTTTGCGCATAGCCGTCATTGGCCAGCTTCACCTGCAGGTCCATGCCCGAGGAAAAGACGAAATCGGCGGTGGGCTGGCCTGCATCGGTCTCAACGGTGACGCGGGTGGCGATGTCGGCGGCCAGGAGGTCTTCGTAAATCACCGAGATGTCAGGGTTTTCGGCTTGGAATGCGGCGATCAGCGGGGCGGCGAGGGGCTGGTCGAGGGTAGAGTAGATGCGCAAGGTTGCCGCCTCGGTTCCCGGTGCGGCAAAGCGGGCCACCTCGGCCAGGGCCGGGGTCGCGAGGGTCAGGGTGAGGATCAGCGCGCGCCACATGGGGGGAGCCTGCCCGATCTGGACCCCTCGCTCAAGCCTTCAGGCCGGGACCGGAATTTTGGAAAATTCCGGTCCGATTTCTTGCAAGAAATCGGGGGCGCGCAAGCCCCGGCCTTGACGCTTTCCCGGCGGCGGTTGCTGCTTTAGGCTGGCCGCAAGGGGGGACCATGCGTCTGCTGCTTGTCGAGGATGATCTGCCATTGGCCGAGGCGCTGACCACGCTTCTGGCCGGGTCAGGCCATGCGGTCGATTGCGTGAACGACGGGCTGGCCGCCGAGGCGCTGCTTTTGGCCGAACAGTTTGAGCTGGTGATCCTTGACCTGAACCTGCCGGGCCTTGATGGCCTGAGCCTGTTGCGCCGCATCCGGGCGCGCAACCCGTCGCCTGCGGTCATGATCCTGACGGCGCGCGGGTCGGCGGAAGAGCGGGTGCGCGGCCTCGACCTTGGGGCGGATGACTACATGTCCAAACCCTTTGACGTGCGCGAGTTCGAGGCGCGGGTGCGGTCCTTGCTGCGGCGGCAGGCGGGGTTGCGATCTTCGGTCGTTCGGCTTGGCGCGCTGACGCTGGATCTGACCACGCGGCAGTTCCGGGCGGATGACACGGATCTGGACCTGCCACCCCGCGAGCGCGCGCTGCTGGAGTTGTTCTTTTTGCGCGCAGGCAAGGTGGTGACGAAGGAAGCCATCGTGCAATCGCTGACCTCGCTTGACGATTTGTTGTCGGACAATGCGATCGAGCAATATGTGTCGCGCCTGCGGCGGCGGATTGCGCCTTACGGGCTGGTTTTGCGCACCGCGCGGGGGCTTGGCTACCTGCTGGAACGCCCGGTGGAGCCGGGATGACCGGTTATTCTCTGCGCCGCAGGCTGCTGTTGGGCCTGACGTTGGCCGCCGCCCTGATCGGGGTGGTGGCGCTGGTCGATACATGGCGCGAGGCGGTGCGGACGGCGCAGGGCCTTTCGGACCGGGTGCTTGAAGGGTCAGCCCTTGCCATCGCAGAACGGGTGACGGTCGACGAAGGCGGGGGGCTTGAGGTCGACATTCCCTTCGCCGCGCTGGAAATGCTCGCCTCTGCCGCAGAGGATCAGGTGTTCTACCGCGTCGATGCCCCGGCGGGGACCTTCCTGACGGGGTATGAGGCGCTGGCAGTGCTGGATCCCGGCGAGGACGGGATTGCCTTTGCCGATGGGCTTTTCGGCGCGGTGCCGATCCGCAGCGCCACGCTGGTGCGGCCGATTTCCACCGGGGCCGAGTCGGTGGCCTTTACCGTCACGGTGGCGGAATCGACGCGGGCGCGGTCGGCGCTGGCGCGCCAGATCCTGATCCGGTCGGCCGTGCGAATACTGGTGCTGATCGGCTGCATCGTGGCCATCGTCTGGGGCGCGGTGACGCTGGCCTTTCGCCCGCTGGACCGGCTGGGGGCGGCCATTGCCGAACGCACGCCGGATGATTTGCGCCCGCTGCAGGCGCAAGTGCCGCTGGAGGCAGCCCCCTTGGCGGGGGCGATCAACAGCTTCATGGCGCGGCTGGATGGTGCGGTGGCGGCGCTGCGGCATTTCACCGGGAACGCCAGCCACCAGCTGCGCACTCCGCTTGCCACGCTGCGTACCCAGCTGGCGCTGGCGCGTCGGGCCGGGGACCGGGTGCCGCGCGATGCGGCGCTGGACAAGGCCGAGGCGGCGCTGGTGCGGGCGGAACGGGTGCTGGCGCAGCTTCTGGCGCTGGCGCGGGTCGATGCGGCGGCCACGGGGCTGGCGCTGGTGCCGCTGGACCTCGCGGCGCTGGCGCGTGAGGTGACGGGCGAGGCGCTGCCCGCCGCCACCGAGGCGGGGATCGACCTTGGCTATGAAGGCGCGAGTGAGGCGCGGGCGCTGGCCGATCCGGTGCTGGCGGCGGAACTGCTGCGCAACTTGGTGGACAACGCGCTGCGCTATGCTGGGCGCGGGGCGGTGGTGACCGTGCGCGTCCGGCAAGAGGGTGGCGCGGTGCTGCTCGAGGTGGAGGATGATGGCCCCGGCCTGCCGCCCGACCGGCTGGCCGCGTTGCAGACGGCGGCCCAACCGCAGCGGATGGTGCCGGCGCCAGCGGTGGCGGGTGGGTCAGGGCTGGGGCTGGCGATCGTCGCGGAAATCGCGGCGCTCTTCGGGGCGCAGTGCCGGTTCGGCGCAGGCGCCGCCGGGCGCGGGCTGCGCGTCAGCTGCCGCTTTGCTGCAGGGTAGGGGGTTTACAGAACCTCGACCCGGTAGCTTTCGATGACGGTGTTCGCCAGCAGCTTTTCGCACATTGCCTTGACCTCAGCCTCGGCCTTGGCGGGGTCGGTCTGGGCGAGGTCAAGCTCAATCACCTTGCCCTGCCGCACGCCGTTGACGCCATCAAAGCCAAGCGAGCCAAGCGCGTGGCGCACAGCCTCGCCCTGCGGATCAAGGACGCCGGATTTCAGCATGACGGTAACGCGGGCTTTCATCGGGATCTCCGGGCTTTGGCAGGTCAGTTGATCAGGGTTGGTTTGGTCGTATGGGTGACGTTCGAGGGCATGACCCCCAGACGGCGGGCAAGTTCGCTGTAGACGTCGTTCATCGGCTGCGGGTCAGGCAGGGTGCCATCGGGGCGTTCGGGCAGGCGCATGTCCCACAGGCGGCAGCTGTCGGGGCTGATCTCGTCGGCCACGATCAGGCGCATGAAATCGCCGTCCCAGACGCGACCGATCTCGATCTTGAAGTCGGCCAGGCGGATGCCGACACCCATCATCACGCCAGAGAGGAAGTCATTCACCCGCAAGGCAAGGGCGATGATGTCGTCGAGGTCCTGCTGGTTGGCCCAGCCGAAGGCGACGATGTGCTCTTCGGCCACGAGGGGGGCGTTCAGGCGTTCGTCCTTGTAGTAGTATTCCACGATGGGGCGGGGCAGCTGCGTGCCCTCAGGGATGCCCAGCCGCGCGGTCATCGGCCCGGCGGAGAAGTTGCGGACCACCACCTCAAGCGGGATGATCTCGGCCATGCGGACCAGCTGTTCGCGCATGTTGATCCGGCGGATGAAATGGGTCGGTACGCCGATCTGGTTCAGCCCGGTCATGAAGAATTCCGACAGGCGGTTGTTCAGCACGCCCTTGCCTTCCAGCGTGGCGGGGGCGGCGACGGTCGGCGCGCTGTCGTCTTTGAAATACTGGATCAGGGTGCCGGGTTCCGGGCCTTCATAGAGGATCTTGGCCTTGCCTTCGTAGACCTTCTTGCGCCGTGCCATGAGCTCTCCGATGAATGGACAAGTCGGGCCGGGTTTCCACCCCTCCCTGCCGTTGACTGCGCTATAAGGCAAGGGCGGTTCCGTCGCAAGGCCGCGAGGTCAACCGGAGGGCTGGGCATGGGGCGCGAGGCGGAAGGGGCGATCCGGTATCTGGGCGCAGAGGGCGCTGGGCGCATCCTGATCGAAGGGGCCGAGGTGATCCTGCGCGGTGAAGTGCGTGCGAAGATCCCGCGCGAGGCAATTGCGGCAGTGCGGGTGGAAGGCGACGATCTGGTGCTGGACACCGCACGCGGGCCGGTGGTGGCGACGGTCGGGGCGGGGGTGGCAGAGCGGCTGGCGCAGGTGTTGCGAAAGCCGGTCCCAACCCTGGCCGAAAAGCTGGTGCTGACAGGCGCGGCCCGGGCGGGGTGCCTTTGGCCGGTGACCGATCCGGTGTTGCTGCAAGCGCTGGCGGAGCGGGTGGTGCCGGTGGCCGAGGCGACATTCCTCGTGGCCGAGATCATTGACGAGGCAGCGCTGGAGCGGTTGGTGCAGGCCCTGCCGGATCTGGCAGGGCGGCATGTCTGGTGCGTGAACGCCAAGGGGCCGCGACCCTTGCTGCCTGAAGCGCGCATCCGCGCGGCGTTGCGGGCGGCAGGCTGGATCGACAGCAAGACGACGGCAGTATCAGCGGCGATGTCGGCCACGCGCTACGGCCTGCGCAAGGGGTGATCGGGGGCTTGCGGGATGGGCGCCGGATGGGCATATGGTGCTGCAACAAACGTTTCCCGGAGGGCTGCCATGACCACGTTCGACGATCGCGAAAACGCCTTTGAAAACAAGTTCGCCCATGACAGCGAAATGCAGTTCCGGGCCGAGGCACGGCGCAACAAGCTGACCGGGCTTTGGGCGGCCGAGCTGATGGGCAAGTCCGGCGATGAGGCTGCGGCCTATGCCATGGAAGTTGTCACCGCCGATTTCGAAGAGGCTGGAATTGAAGACGTGGTCCGCAAGCTGGTGGCTGATCTTGCCGGCAAGGCCAGCGCCGACCAGATCCGTGCCAAGATGGCCGAGCTTCTGCCCGTGGCCAAAGCCCAGTTGATGACCGAAATCTGATTGTCTTGCGGTGACGCTGGCAAGCAGACGGCTTGCCAGCGGCCAACATCGCCTGCAGCGCGCTAGCGATTGCGCGACACCCGCCATTCCAGAAAATCTTTTGCAGCGCCGGGAATAGACCCGGGCGCGGTCCGTTGTCCCTTGTACTCGCGTCCGGTCGGCCAGACGCGGCACCCTGTCGACCGGTTCCAGCGGCAGGGCTTGACCCAAGTGCAAAGGAGAGGCGCATGTTGATCACCCCGGCCGCGACCTTCGACCCCAGCCCCGTGCCGTTTCCGGTCAGCGTTGAGACCATGCTGTTTGAAGACCTTTTGGCCTTGGGCGATGACTTGGCCGAGGTTGATCTTCTGGTCGTGCCGCTGATCGGCGTCGGGTTTGATGCCTTTGATTTGATCGAACGGCTGGGCCTGACCGTCTTCATGGGCCGGATTCGTGTGGTGTCCGACCGGCTGGCGGACCGGGCCATGGTCCTGCGCGAATTGCGCGATCTGGCCGATCCCCTGGGCCTGACCGTCGAGCTGAGCGACTGTCTTTAGTCAAGGCCCTGGCCCCAGCAGGACCGCCTATGCTGTCCCTGCGGCATGAGGCACAGCACATGATGTGATGCGGAATATGAATTTGCCTCTCGGCGGCGACCATGGCAAATGGGTCTGAACGCTGGCCGGAAGGAACCCGAAGATGTCCGATGCGCTGACCCAGATGCTTGCCTCGCGCGAGTGGCTGATGGCCGATGGGGCCACGGGGACCAACCTTTTCAACATGGGCCTGGAATCGGGCGAGCCGCCGGAATTCTGGAACACCGACCGGCCGGACAACATCCGCACGCTCTATCGTGGGGCGGTCGACGCAGGGTCGGATATCTTCCTGACCAATACCTTTGGCGGCAACGCCAGCCGGTTGAAGCTGCACGGCGCGCAAGGCCGGGTGCATGAGCTGAACCGCATCGGTGCGGCATTGGGGCGCGAAATCGCCGATGCCGCTGGCCGCCCGGTCGTGGTGGCAGGCTCGGTCGGGCCTACGGGCGAGATTTTCGAGCCGATGGGCACCCTGACCCATGCGCTGGCGGTGGAGATGTTCCACGAGCAGGCCGAAGGGCTGAAGGCGGGCGGGGCGGATGTCCTGTGGGTCGAGACGATCAGCGCGTTCGAGGAATACAAGGCCGCCGCTGAAGCGGCAGCCCTGGCAGGCATGCCGTGGTGCGGCACGATGAGCTTTGACACCGCCGGGCGCACGATGATGGGCGTGACGTCGGCCGCGATGGCGGAAATGGTGGAAAAGCTTCCGAACCCGCCGATCGCTTTTGGCGCCAATTGCGGCGTGGGGGCAAGTGACCTGATGCGCACCGTTTTGGGCTTTGTCGCCACCGGCACGGCGCGCCCGCTGATCGCCAAAGGCAACGCCGGGATCCCGAAGTATCAGGATGGCCACATCCATTATGACGGCACGCCGGAGCTGATGGCGGAATATGCTGTCCTTGCCCGCGATGCCGGGGTGCGGATCATCGGCGGCTGCTGCGGCACGATGCCCGAACATCTGAAGGCGATGCATGCTGCGCTGGAAAGCCGCCCGAAAGGCCCGCGCCCGACCCTGGAGGACATCACCGCGCATCTCGGCGGGTTCTCGTCAGCCTCGGACGGGACGGGGGATACCTCGGGCGACCCGAAGCGTGAGCGGCGCGGTCGGCGGGGATAACACCGGAATTTTCGAAAATTCCGGTCCGGAGCCTTCGAAGGCTCCGGACCGATTTCTTTTAAGAAATCGGTTTCTCTGCGGTCAGAATAACGACAATTGATCCCCAGCCCGCGGCGGTGGGGAAAAGAGATCACAGCGCAGCGGCGGCATTCCGTTGCCAAGGCCCAGCCGTTTGCGCGCCACGTCAGCCCGGCGGTGGATCAACTCGGCCCAAAGACCCTGGCCGGTCATCCTTGTGCCAAACTCCGGGTCATAGTCGCGCCCGCCGTGCAATTCGCGCACGCGGCCCATGACGCGGGCGGCGCGGTCGGGAAAGGTCGCCTCGATCCAGCGGCGGAAAAGGTCCGCCACCTCAAGCGGCAGGCGCAAGGGGATGGAGTTGGCGTAACTCGCGCCCGCCTCGGCCCCGGCTGTCATCACCGCCTCAAGCTCATGATCGGTCAGCGCCGGGATCAGGGGCGAGACTTGCACGCGCACAGGAATGCCGGCTTGGGCCAAGGAACGGATCATCTGCAGCCGCCGTTTTGGTGCAGGCGCGCGGGGTTCCATCTGCCGGGCAAGGCCTTCGTCCAGCGTGGTGACCGATACCGACACCGCCGCCAGCCCTTGCGCCGCCATCGGGCCCAGCAGGTCGATGTCGCGTTCCACCAGCGTGCCGCGCGTCGTGATCCAGACCGGGTGCTGGAAGGCGGCCAACACCTGCAACACCTGCCGCATCAGGCCGTGCTCTCGGTCGATGGGCTGATAGGGGTCGGTATTCGTGCCGATGGCGATTGGGGCCACCTTGTAGGCGGGGCGGCGCAACTCGGCGTCCAGCACCTCGGCGATGCCGGGGCGGGCGATCAGCCGGGTCTCGAAATCAAGTCCTGGCGATAGGTTCAGGAAGGCGTGGCTGGGCCGGGCATAGCAGTAGACGCAGCCATGCTCACAGCCGCGATAGGGGTTGATCGACCGGTCAAAGGGCAGATCGGGCGAGCGGTTGTAGGTGATGGCGGACCGGGGACGTTCCACCCGGGTTTCGGTACGAACCAGACGCTCCTCCTCCGCCAGGTCCCAGCCATCGTCATGCGCGTCTACGCGCAGCCGTTCGAAGCGCCCGGCGGCGTTGCTGTCGGCCCCGCGTCCGCGCAAGCGTTGGCCGGGAAGGATGCTGTCATCTGTCATGGTCGCTCAAATCTAGAACGAAGGCGGAACATTGGCCACAACTTTCCCACCCGCGACGGCTTTCTGTCGGCTTTCATTCGGTGTATGTCGCTTGGCGAACAGTGGCACCGTCGCTTTGCGACCATGCATCCTAGAAGACCCTTCCGCTTGGAGCCCACCCGATGGCCGACGAAGACGACATCATCCTTGCCGATCTTTCCGATGACGAGCTTGTGCTGCAAATGCACGACGACCTTTACGACGGTCTGAAGGAAGAGATCGAAGAGGCCGTCAACCTGCTGATCTCTCGCGGCTGGACGCCCTATGACGTTCTGACCAAGGCGCTGGTGGCCGGCATGACCATCGTCGGTGCCGACTTCCGCGACGGGATCCTTTTTGTCCCGGAAGTGCTTCTGGCCGCCAACGCGATGAAGGCGGGCATGTACATCCTCAAGCCGCTTCTGGTCGAGACCGGCGCGCCGCGGATGGGCAAGATGGTGATCGGCACCGTCAAGGGCGACATCCACGACATCGGCAAGAACCTTGTCGCGATGATGATGGAAGGCGCGGGGTTTGAAGTGCTGGACCTTGGCATCAACAACTCGGTTGAGAAGTATCTTGAAGCGCTGGAGCGTGAGCAGCCCGATATCCTTGGCATGTCCGCCCTGCTGACGACCACGATGCCCTACATGAAGGTCGTGATCGACACGATGAAGGAAAAGGGCATGCGCGAGGACTATATCGTGCTGGTCGGCGGCGCGCCTTTGAATGAGGAATTCGGTAAGGCGATCGGGGCGGATGCCTATTGCCGCGACGCCGCCGTCGCTGTGGAAACCGCCAAGCAGTTCGTGGCCCGCAAGCACAACCAGCTGTCTGCCTGAAGGCTTTGGCCTGACGACCCGTGCGCGCGTTCCCGTCCTTGCGGGGGGTGCACGGTGCTGTGATGCCGACAGGGCTTGCGAAAACCGTTTCAGGCGCGCAGGTTGTAAGGTGAGGAGGCGGTGTCATGCCACTGACGCATTTTCTAGGCCTGATCGCTTTGGTGATCCTGTCGGCGGGACTGACCTTGGCCCTGGCCTTCTGGTCGGGCGTGCCACTGGCCGCCGTGGCCTTCGCTGCCGTTTCGGCAAGCCTTATTCTGGGCTGGTCGCGCATCGGCCGCTAGGGCCGGCCGTTCCTGGGGAACAGCATGGATGATCTGATCCTCAGCGAGGTGGGCTTGGCACCGGTGCGGACCGGGCGCATCCTTCTGATTGCGTGCGGCGCACTGGCGCATGAAATCCTTGCGCTGAAGGCGGCCAATGGGTGGGACCATATGGATCTGCAGTGCCTGCCCGCCAAGCTGCACCTTTGGCCGGACCGGATCATCCCCGCCGTCGAGACCGCCGTGTCCGAGGCGCGCGATCAGTACGAAACGATATTCGTCGTCTATGCTGACTGCGGCACCGGCGGGCGGTTGTTCGAAAAGTGCAAGGAATTGGGCGTCGAGATGGTCGAAGGCCCGCATTGTTATTCGTTTTTTGAAGGTAATGCAGCCTTCGCGGCCAAGTCCGAAACCGAATTCACCGCCTTTTACCTGACCGATTTCCTGGTCCGGCAGTTCGATGCCTTCGTCTGGCGCCCGATGGGTCTGGACCGCCACCCCGAGCTGCGGGACATGTATTTCGGCAACTACACCAAGCTGGTCTATCAGGCGCAGGTCAATGACCCCGGCCTGGACACGAAGGCTCAGGACTGCGCAGCACGGCTGGGCCTGGCTTATGAGCGGCGCTTTACCGGCTATGGCGATCTGGCGACCACGCTTCAGGTGGTCGCAGAGCGGTAGTGGTTCAGCACGTAAAGCCGGATCGCCGAAGCCAGACCCTCATCACCGCTGCGCGCATCGTCCACTTCGGCGGCAAGCTGGTTGAGCGGAACCTGCCGCGCGGCGGCAATGTCGCGGAAGGCCTCCCAGAAGGGGGCTTCCAGCGAGACGCTGGTGCGATGGCCGTGCAGGGTAAGCGAGCGTTTCTGGGGGCGGGTGGTCATGCGCCAAGCCATAGCGCGCGACGGTTGACGTTGTCACCGGAGTTTTCAAAAACTCCGGTCCGGACCCTTCGAAGGGTCCGGTGCGATTTCTTCGAAGAAATCGCTTACACGATCCGGCGTAGGGGCTCTCGGTTGCAGAAGATGACGAACTGACCGGCATTCTCGACCACTGGAAAGCCGCGCCGCCTCATTTCTTCCAAAAACGGCTCGCGGCCGACAAACCGTTCCACATCGCGCACCTTGCGCCGGATTACCCCGCCTTCGCGGGCCGCTTGCGACGTGAACAGATGGGCGACCCAGTAGTCTGCGGAAAGGTAAGTGGGAAGACTGGTCATGGCAAACCTCCGTCCCCGAAGCCTGCCAGATCACGGTTAAACGCAGTTAATCCGTTTCGCGCTTGTGCGCGTCGAGGTCGCGCGCGGCTTTCTCGGCGCGGGCCTTTTCCAACTCTCGCTCTGCCTTCGTGCGCCCGAACTTGGCCGCGTTCGCGTCGGCGGTCTTGCGGGCGGCCGTGCGGGCCGCCTGCTTTTTCGCCCGGGCGAGGTTGACGATCTCGGCCATGCCTCAGCCTTTCGGGCCGATCATGTCTTCGGGGCGGACCACGCGGTCGAAGGTCTCGCCGTCGACATAGCCCAGGGCAATCGCCTCTTCCCGCAAGGTCGTGCCGTTCTTGTGCGCGGTTTTGGCCACCTTGGTGGCGGCGTCATAGCCGATCGTGGGCGCCAGTGCCGTCACCAGCATCAGCGATTCCTTCATCAGCTTGTCGATCCGGGCGACGTTGGCCTGCGTGCCCTCTACCATGTTGTCGGTGAAGGACCCGGCCGCGTCGCCCAGAAGCTGCATGGATTGCAAGACGTTATAGGACATCATCGGGTTGTAGACGTTTAGCTCGAAATGCCCCTGCGACCCGGCAAAGCCGACCGCCGCATCGTTGCCCATCACTTGCGCGCAGACCATGGTCAGCGCTTCGGCCTGGGTCGGGTTCACCTTGCCGGGCATGATCGAGGACCCCGGCTCATTCTCTGGCAGAATGAGCTCGCCCAGGCCGGAACGGGGGCCAGAGCCCAGAAGACGCAGGTCGTTGGCGATCTTGAAGAGGCTCGCGGCGACCGTCTTCAAGGCGCCCGAGAACATGACCATCGCGTCATGCGCGGCCAGCGCCTCGAACTTGTTCGGGGCGGTGACGAAGGGCAGTCCGGTGATCTTCGCGATCTCGGCGGCGACACGCGTATCCCAGCCGACGCGGGTGTTCAGGCCGGTGCCAACGGCGGTGCCGCCCTGCGCCAGCTCGTAAATATCGGGCAGGCACATCTTCACCCGGGCGATCCCTTTGTCGACCTGGGTGGCGTAGCCGGAAAACTCCTGCCCAAGCGTCAGCGGCGTCGCGTCCTGCGTATGCGTCCGGCCAATCTTGATGATGTCCTTGAATTCATTGGACTTCGCCCAGAGTGCCGCCGACAGTTTTTCCAACCCCGGCAGCAGCACATCGCGGGCCATCATCCCGATGGCGACATGCATCGCGGTGGGGAAGGTGTCGTTCGACGACTGGCCCATGTTCACGTGGTCATTCGGGTGGACGGGTTTCTTCGATCCCATCACCCCGCCCAGCATCTCAATCGCGCGGTTCGAGATCACCTCGTTCGCGTTCATGTTCGACTGGGTGCCCGACCCGGTTTGCCAGACCACCAGCGGGAAGTTGTCGTCAAACTTGCCGTCGATCACCTCTTGCGCGGCGGCGGCGATGGCGGTCCCCAACTCGGCCGAAATGTCGCCCTGCACGATGTTCACCCGGGCGCAGGCCTGCTTGATGACCCCGAGCGCGCGGATGATGGCTGTGGGCTGGCGTTCCCAGCCGATGGGGAAGTTGATGATCGACCGTTGGGTCTGTGCGCCCCAATACTTGTCTGCGGGCACCTCCAGCGGGCCAAAGCTGTCGGTCTCGGTCCGGGTTGCGGTCATCGGTGCCTCCTCGAAAGATGTCGTGCCTCTCCTAGCGCCGGAGGGCGGCGAAATCAATTGGCATACCGTCGCATACCGTAAGAAGGGATCAGGCCCGATAGAAGCGATAGACCCGCGCGGGGGGCAGGTTCAGCCAGACCTTCGCCCCGGCTTCGACCCGCAAGCCCAGCTTTTCCACCGCTTCGGGCGGCAGGGGGGGCTTCGGGCCGTAAGTGAACTGGATGTAGGGCGCGCCGGGGGCAAGGATGCGGAAGGCGGCGCTTACGATCGCCTCACGCACGGTTGCGGGCATCGACAGAAGCGGCAGGCCGGACACCACGGCCCCGACGCCGGGGGCCACCACGTCGCCGGCATGGTCCGCGCCAATATGGTGCACAGCCACGCCCGGGAATTGCTGATGAAGGTGGCGGACAAAATCGTTGTCTAGCTCAAAGAGCTCAAGCATCCGGGCGGGAACCCCGGTGTCTAGGATCGCGCGGGTCAGCCGGCCGGTGCCGGGGCCAAACTCGACCACGCGGCCGGTCTTTGGCCCCAGGCCTTCGGCCATGGCCCGCGCCAGAAAGCGGGAGGACGGCGCCAGCGCGGAGACCTGTTTGGGGTTCTGCAGCAGCCTGCGGCGGAACAGCGCCAGATCGCCGCTCAACGGTCAGCCCTTGCGGAACTGGTCAAGCGAGACGACCTGCGCATCGGTGCGGGCAGGGGCTTCCTCGGCTTCGGTATCGTCGTCGTCATCTTCTTCATCTTCATCCGACGATTGGGTTTCGAACTTCAGGCCAAACTCAACCGATGGGTCCACGAAGGTGCGGACAGCATCGAAGGGAATGATCATCGGCTCGGGGTTGTTGCCGAAGTTGAGGGTAATGGTGAAATGGTCATCGGTCACCGTCAGGTTTTCGTACCAATGCTGCACGACCACCGTCATTTCAGTCGGGTAGCGGTCGCGCAGCCAATCGGCCAGCTCGACCCCCGGATAGGTGGTGTCAAAGGTGATGAAGAAGTGATGCGCCCCGGGCAGGCCATGGTCGGCCACATCGGCGAGAACCGTCTGGATCAGCCCGCGCATCGCGCGATGCATCAGAGTGCCATAGTCGATGGAACGCGCCATCCGGATGCCCTTTCGTGATTGCCCCCACCATAGGGGATTTGCGGCCCAAGGGAAGGGGCGGCAGGCGGAAACTGACACGAGAGCCAAGACAGCGGCTAAACAATGCTGGCCAAGGCCGACGCCGCTGCTGAAAGCGCAAGCACCCAAAGAAGCGGCCAGTGCCGCCACAGAAGCGCCAGCCCCGCCGCCACGGCAATCACCGCAGGCAACAAGCGCAAGGTGGCGGGGTCGGGCAGGGCCACCTGCAGCGGGCCGAAAGACACCTCGGGCACGCTGGCGAAGAGGACATGCAGCGCAAACCAGAGCGAGAGGTTGGCAATCACCCCGACAACCGCCGCCGTGATCGCCGCCAGCGCACCCGACAGGCGCGGCATATGGGTCAGCCGGTCAATGAAGGGCGCGCCGGTGAAGATGAAGAGGAAGGACGGGATGAATGTCATCCAAAGGGCGACCAGCGCACCCATGACGCCAAAGCCAAGGCCACCCACCTGATCGGCGGCGATGAAGCCGACGAACTGGTTCACCAGAATCAGCGGCCCTGGCGTGGTTTCGGCCAGACCAAGGCCATCCATCATCTGGGTCAGGGTCAGCCAGCCCTTATCCTCGACCACCTCTTGCGCCATCCAGGCCAGCACCGCGTAGGCACCGCCAAAGGTCAGCACGGCGAGTTTGGAGAAGAAGATCCCGATCTCGGCCAGCCGCCCCGGTGCCAGCAAGACGAGCGCGCCCAAGGGGGCAAGCCAGATCACCAGCCAGACAGCGGCGGCCTTCAGCGACCGGGCCAGGGCGGCAGGTGGCGCTGGGGCTAGTGGGTCGCGCGCCACGGCGGACGTGCGCAGAAAGCCCCAGATCGCGGCGGTCAGGATGACCAGGGGAAAGGGCGCGTCGAAGACGTAAAGGGCCGCGAAGGCAGCGATGGCGATGACATAAGCCTCAGCCGATTTGAGCGCCCGGCGTGAGACGCGGATCAAGGCCTCGATCACGATGGCGATGACGGCGGCCTGCACCCCGGTGAAGAGGGCCGCAATCAAGGGCACATCGCCAAAGGCGGCGTAGATCATCGACAGGGCCAGCACAATGGCGGCACCCGGCAGCACGAAAAGGCCCCCGGCGATCAGCCCACCCTTCACGCCATGCAGCCGCCAGCCGATCCAGGTGGCCAGCTGCATCGCCTCGGGCCCCGGCAAAAGCATGCAGAACGACAGGGCACGCAGGTAATCGCCCTCTTCCACCCAGCGCTTTTCGTCCAGGATCACCCGGTGCATCAGCGCGATCTGGGCGGCGGGGCCACCGAAAGACAGAAAACCGATGCGCGCCAAGGTGCGGGTCATGTCAGACAGGGTAGGGGTCATGCGTCGCGCGCCTTCACTGCGTCTTTTGTGGCAGGCCAGTCATGACCCTCTTCGTGGCCGTCGCGGGCCCAGCGGTAAAGCGCGTCGTAAAGCACCATTCCAGCGGCAAGCTGTTGCAGGTCATCTTGAAACATCCGTGACAGTCCGACGGAAAGTGCCAAAAGACCAGCCGCCTGGGGGGCGAGGTCATGCCGGTTCGTATCGGCGCCGCGGATCTCTGTTGCCATCCGGTCAAGCGCCGGGCTGTGCAGCTGGAAGTCATCCAGAAGCGTGTCGAAAGTGCATCGGTCATCGCGGTGACTGAAGGGGACCCCTTCGACGTCAAAGGGGATCGCGCCGAAGCGTTCGGCCACACCGGCCACCTCGGCCGGGGCGACGTAAAGGAAGCGGGCAGTGGGGTCGATGAAGCGGCGGATTGCCCAAGGGCAGGCGATCCGGTCGATCTTGGGCCGGTGCCTTGTGACCCACGGTGTGCCGGGCGGAGGCAGGATGGCAAGCGGGGTCATCGGCAGACCTGCGGCAGCCCAGGCGAGGGTTCCGCCATGCAAAACCTCAGCCTGCCAACCGGCGCTGCGGAGCCAGGCGGCCGTGCCTTCTGACAGCTTGCGCCCTTTGGTGCAGACCACGATGGCCCGGCCGGGCGGGCCGCTCAGCGTATCAAGTGCGGTATGGGCCAGCCGCCGCGAGGTGGGGATCACCTGGGGCAGGGCGAGGACGTCGTCATCGATGCGGACATCGAAAACGGTCGGGGCGTCAGGGGTGCCGATCAGGCGAAAGGCCTGGGCGGGGGTGATCTGGGAAAAACCGGGCATGGGGTGCATCCTATGGCCAAGGGGTCAGGGATGCGACGCTTGGGCCGAAGCCTCACGGGGCGGACGCGGACCCCATGGCATTTGCCTAGGGGGTGGCGGGGGTTCGGTCAAGGGGTCAGCCGATGGGATCAGCCAGCTCTCGCAGCAGCTTCAGGCGCAGGGTTTCGGCATAGTCCTGCAGGCCGCGCGCGGTCATCACGAAACCGCCGGGGGTGATGATCCAGCCGCGATAGTAGTTGGTGACGGGGGCGGCGGGGCCGGGTTCCTCGATCGCGATGGCGTTCAGGGTGATGCCGGCTGCCATCGCCTCGGACCTTGCGTCGGCGTCGGTGAAGCCTGCGTTTTCCGGCCCGTCGCCGGAAATGTCGATGACATGGGCCTTGCAGTCGGGGACGGCGGCGAACTGGGCGATGGCGAAGCGCAGGCCCTGGCCCACGGCGGTGTCAGACCCCTTGAAGGCGCGAGGCATCGCGGCGGCGCGGGCGGCGAAGGTGGTGACGGCGTCCGGGGTCAGCATCCGTTGCCACGGCAGGGACAGGGTCTGCTGCGCGGGGCCGGACCATTGGACCACCGCGAGGGCCACCTGACCGCGGACCAGCGCCTCGGTCACTGCGGGGTCGGTCAGGGCCGAGGCAAGGCCGTCGACCTGCAGCCGGTAATCGGCGCTGTCGATGGAGCCGGAGACATCAATTGACAGCAGCAGCGCCGTCTCGCAGGCGAGGGCGGGTTGGGCGAAGAGCCAGGCAAGAAGGGCTACGCGTACCATGCGCAAGGATGTGGCCGTGCGGCGGATGATGGCAAGGGAAAGCTCGTCGATGACTTCGTCACTCCTCGCGAGGAGGAACCGCAGGCGAAGGAGGAGCGGTATGTGGGGGGAAGGTGCAGGTTTCTGTTGCCAGGTACCTGCGAACCCCGCCCTACGCGGCTAAGCGCAGGGGCTTAAGTTTCGATACCTCGAACTGCTTACGCAGCCAGAGCCATCGGAGCACGGTTGTCATTGGCAACTGTACTTGCGGTCCGATAACGGTGGTACCTACCGAGCAAAAGCTGGCCTCTTTGGTCGTTCGTCGATCCTATTTCGGCCCCACACGCCCGCAATGAACGGGAGGTTTTGGTGGAGCCGCCGGGTACCGCCCCCGGGTCCGAGCCGATTATTACAGGTGCGTTTATCGCCATAGTCGGAGTTGCCCCCGACAGGACCAATATAGGGGCGGGAGCGGGGGGGCGCAAGGGTGGTGTCCCGGGCCGGGACAACTTGGCAAGCCCTTGATCCGCAAGACTTCGCGAAGGGCGTTCAGCGATCCTTAACCTTGATCGGTCGCCGTAAGGTCAAGGCCGATGGCCCGGGCGGTCTGGTCGGCAAGGCCCACGCCGGCCTGCGTCATCGTCAGCCAGGTATGCGTCGCCCCGGCGGCCTGCAGGCGGGGGAGATCGTCGGCGTATAGTGCGTGCGACACGATCGGCCCTGCAAACCCCTTCCGGCGCAGCCAACCTGCGGCGTATTCCTTCTGCTCGACCCCCTCCATCGCGAGGATCGCGGCCTGCAAACCCTCAACCTTGAAGCTGCGCCAGAAGCCTGCATCCTCGACATCTGCCAAAAGCACGTTGCGACCGGCCTTGCTTTGGCTTTCGGCGACATATTCGTCGGAGTCGAGGCCCAGCACAGCCGCCCCCGGCGCCAGATGGTCATAGGCGGCTGTGCCGGTGCGGCCCATGCCAAGGATCAGGATGATCGCATCGCCAAGCTGCACGGGGCGTTCGTCGCGGTGGGTGAAGCGCGGCTCCAGCCGGGTGAGGCGGGTCTCGAACCGTTCGAAAAGGCGCTGGGCAAGGCGGTCCAATGGCGCTGCGGCGACGAAGGAAAAGCTGACCGCCAGCGCAAGGGGCACCAACCAGTCGGGCAGCAAGGCCGCCGAGAGGATCAGCGCGAATTCGCTGTAGGTGGCAAGGCTGAGCGTCGACAGAAAGGCGGTCCGCGCGCGCAGCCCGAAAGCGAGAAACAGCCCGAAGAACAGCGCGGCCTTCAGCGGCAAGAGCAGGGTCAAGACAGCGGCAAAGGCCACATCCTGCAGACCCGGCAAGCCGCCAAGGCCGATCTGCAGGAAGAAGCCGACGAGGAACAGTTCCCGCAGACCCCAGAGCGATTCGGACAGATCCTTGGCGCGTGGGTGGGTGGACAGGATCAACCCCGCCGCCAGCGCGCCGATCTCGGAGCTGAGGCCGAGGGCCTCAAACCCCGCGCCGCCGATCACAAGAGCAAGAAGAAGGTCAGCCAGAACCAGCATCTCGTCATGGCCAGCAAGATCAAGCAGGCGGTGCAGGACCGGTCGCAGGATCGGCAACGCCAGCACAAGCCCAAGCGCCCAAGGCGTAGGCACCTGGCCACCCCAGATTGCTATGACAGCCAAAGCGATGATGTCCTGCACCACAAGGATGCCGATGGCTGTGCGGCCATAGAGGTGCCAAGGTCGCGCTTCGCCTCAAGCGTCTTGGCGGAAAAAACGGTAGAGGAAAAGGACAGCGCGACGCCAAGGAGCAGCGCGGTTGGCCAGTCAAGATCAAGGATAAGGGCCAGCCCGACACCGAAGATAACAGTGGTTGCCGCCGACTGGAGCACTGCGCCGAACAGAACCTGCGGCTGGGTGATCTGGCGCAGCCGCAGTTTCAGGCCGACGGCGAACAAGAGGAGAAGCACGCCGAGGTGCGAAACATGGCTGAGCACCTCGCCGGTTTCGGCGGGCAGGTTCAGCGTTGGCCCCACTGCCGCGATGGCAAAACCGGCGGCAAGAAAGCCAACCATCGGCGGCAGGCCGATGCGGCGGACTGCAAGGCCGAAGAAAAAGGCGAAACTGATGCAGATGGTTTCGATCAAGTCCCGTCCCCGGTGCAACCGGCCCCCGAATTCGGTCCAACCCTAAGGGTTGGGGATGGCGGTGCGCAACCAGATGCGCAGGCCGTGGGCGGTGCAATCTGGCATGAACGACCGCGAGACGCAGAACGCCCGGAGGGGGTTCCTCCGGGCGTTCGCTTTTCGGTCAAGGCCGGGATCAGAAGCCCGACTTGATCATCTCGAATTCCTCGATCATCCGGTCGCGGAGTTCGGTGGTGGGCGGCGACTGGACGAAGAGGGTGGTGGTGACGGGGTCGACATAAGCGGCTTTCAGTGCCTCGGCCGGGATTTCGGCCATGGCGGCGTCGTTGGCCAGGGCGTAGCCGATCGCATCCAAAAGCGGCTGGGCCGAGCTGTGGGCCAGAAGCGAGTTGATGTGATCGTAGACCTTGTCCTCGTTGCCGGGGCCGTCCTTCATGTTGACAAAGCCGCAGTACCAGGTGGCGGCACCCTCAGCCGGCGAGCGGTTGAAGCCGACGGGGAAGTTTTCCGCCAGAAGGATCGCGACGGGGTCATTCCAGGACCAGGCAACCTGCACCTCGCCCGAGGCCATGAGCTGCGACAGTTCCGACGGGTCGGCCCAGTAGGCGCGGACGTTCGGGTGCACCGAACGCAGCCAGTCGGCGGCGGCGGTGAACTGTTCGTCCGTCACATTGTCCCAGTTGGTTACGCCGGTGGCGAGGAAGGCCAGCGACCACACGTCATCGGTGTTGTCGGGCATCGAGATGCGGCCGGCATATTTCGGGTTGGTGAAGACCGAAAGCGAGGCCACGTCTTCGGCCGGGACGGTTTCCGAATTGTAGGCGATGGCGGTGTAGGCATAGTCGGTCGGGATGTAGAACACGCCTTCTTCATTGGTGAAGGGCGCGGTCATCCGTTCGGGGATATTGGCGAATTCGGGGATCTTCGAGATATCCCAGGGCTCAACCAGGCCCGCTTCCTTGTAGCGCGGCACCGAGGCGGCGCAGGGGTGGACCACGTCGGCCTTGAAGCCCGAGGAGACTTTCTGGAACGCTTCGTCATCATCGGCGAAGAAGACGTAGGACGGCTTTTGGCCGTGCTTGTCGACATAGGGCTGCAGCATGCCGTCAATTTCCCAACCGGCCCAGTCAAGGACGGTCAGTTCGGGGTCGGCGGCATTGGCGGCCACGGCAAGCGAAAGCACCGAAGCGGCGCTGAGAAGGGCAAGGCTTTTGCGGGACATGTGTGCTCCTCTGTAAGGGTGGCGGCCTCTGGACGACCGACAGCCGGATTGCGACCTTTATTGGGGGCTGATCGTTGCCGACGCGCCCCGGTGCCCGAAAGGTGGGCGGCGTATAGGCAAAGGACAAGAGGTTTTTGCCATTTCCCTATGGGAAAGGCGCACAAAAATCCGTCAGGCGACCAAATTGGCGGCACTGCGACTTTGCAGGGCAGGGTAGGACAAGAAGGTGATGCTGCAGTGTCGGGCCTGCAACTTTTGCGATTCACTGCTGTGACAGGGGCCGGGCGCGAAAGGGCGTCCTGTCGGGCAGCACCCGCGCAAGCCGGGGCTTGCAGGCCCGGCGGGGGGCCGCTAATCCTGTGCCTTGTGCCGGGTGTTCCCGGTTCTGGCCTGCGGGGAGACATCCTGCGGGTCTGGCTGGAAGACCTGCCGCGGCCCGGGACCCCCCCGCTTCGCGCGGGTGCGCCGGTGCCGTGGCCCGAACATGGAGCCGCAGATGGCGCTTGATCTGGATTTCGTTCGCTCGCAATTTCCGGCGTTTTCGTCGCCGGTCCTGTCGTCGCATGCGTTCTTTGAAAATGCGGGGGGGAGTTACCCTTGCCAGCAGGTGGTGGACCGGCTGACGCGGTTCTACACCGACCGCAAGGTGCAGCCCTATGGTCCCTATCCGGGGGCGCAGGCCGGTGGGGCCGAGATGGACGAGGCCCGCACCCGGCTGGCCGCGATGATGGGCGTCGCGCGGGAAGAGGTGTCTTTCGGGCCGTCGACGAGTGCGAACACCTATGTGCTGGCGCAGGCGGTGCGGACCTGGCTGGACGGTACCGGCGGCGCGGTTGTGGTGACGGATCAGGACCACGAGGCAAACTCGGGCGTGTGGCGGCGGCTGGCGGATGCCGGGATCGAAGTGCGCGAATGGCAGATCGACCGCGAGACGGGGGCGCTGGAGCTGCCGGCGCTGGCGGCGCTGCTGGCGGATGGCATGGTCAAGCTGGTGTGCTTTCCGCATTGTTCCAACGTGATCGCCGAGATCAACGATGTGGCGGCGATCTGTGCGATGGCGCGGGACGCGGGCTCGCGGACGGTGGTGGACGGGGTGTCCTATGCGCCGCACGGGTTTCCCGATATCGCGGCCTTGGGCTGTGACGTCTATCTCTTTTCGGCCTACAAGACCTATGGCCCGCATCAGGGGATCATGGTCCTGCGCGAGGGCTTTGGTTTTGAGCTGCCGGGGCAGGGGCACTATTTCAACCACGGCACGCTCTACAAGCGCCACACCCCCGCCGGGCCGGACCATGCGCAGATCGCGGCCTGTGCCGGGATGGCGGATTATATCGATGCGCTGGCGGCCCATCATGGGGTGACGGGCGATGCGGCGGCGCGGAACCGTGGCGTGCATGACCTGATGCGCGCGGCTGAGGTGGCGGTGATCCAGCCGCTGCTGGATTATCTGGCAGCGCGCAATGATGTGCGGCTTTTGGGGCCGCGTGATGCGGGGCGGCGTGCGCCCACGGTGGCGATTGATCTGGGCCGGGCGGCGGAACCGGTGTCCGAGGCGCTGGGCCGCGATGGGATTGCGTGCTGGGCGGGGGATTTCTACGCCGTGCGGCCGCTGACCGCGCTGGGCGTGGACCTGGAGAAAGGCGTGCTGCGAATGAGCGGCGTGCATTACACCAGCGCCGCTGAGGTGGCCCAGTTGATTGCCGCGCTGGACCGGGTGCTCTGACGGGTTTCAAACGGAGCGCAGGCGCGCAAGCCTTTTGTCTTGCCTCTGCGCGGCCCAAGGGCCGCGCAACCGGCGCGGGTGATGGGGACATTCTGCCCCCAAACCCCCTGCCCTTGGGGGCCTTCTGCCCCCAAACCCCCTGAGAGTATTTGCAAAAAGAGCAAGATGAAGTGATCCGTCTTTGGGCGGGGGGCGTAACGTTAAGACTTGGGGAAGGCTGGGGTATGTCTGAGCTACCGTTGATCCTGTGGGTCCGCCGCGATTTGCGGTTGGGCGACCAGCCGATGCTGGCCGCGGCCGTGGCCACGGGGCGTCCGCTTGTGCCGGTCTTCGTGCTTGACCCCGAGACGGAAGCCCTGGGTGCTGCGGCGAAGTGGCGGCTGGGGCGGGCGGTCGAAGCGTTTGCCCGCGCGCTGGAGGGGATCGGGCTGCGGATGACCTTGCGGCGCGGGCCTGCGCTGGCGGTTCTGCAGGCTCTGATGGCGGAGACCGGAGCGGCGGGCGTCTGGTGGTCGCGGCTATATGACCCCGAGGCCGTGGCGCGGGATACCGGCGTGAAGGCGGCGCTGAAGGCGGCGGGCATCGAGGCGCGCAGTTTTCCAGGCCACCTGATGCATGAGCCTTGGGAAGTTCAGACCGGGCAGGGCGGGTTCTACAAGGTTTTCACCCCCTATTGGCGCGCGGTGCGGGACCGGGGCGTCGCAGGTCCGGCCCCGGCTCCGACCCGGGCCGTAGCACCTGCGGTCTGGCCTGCCAGTGAGCAGCTGAAGGACTGGCATTTGGGGGCCGGGATGAACCGGGGGGCGGCGATTGTGGCGCCCTATCAGGCGGTGAGTGAGGCGGCAGCGCGGGCCAAGCTGGCCGCGTTCCTGGATGGTCCGGTCGACAGCTATGCCGCTGCGCGTGACTTGCCGGGGGTGCCTGGAACCTCGCGCCTGTCCGAGAACCTGACCTATGGCGAGATCGGTATCCGTGAGGTCTGGCATGCGGGCCTGCGGGCGCGGGATGAAGGTCGGGCGGGGGCGGAGTCCTTCCTGCGCGAACTGGCCTGGCGTGAGTTTGCTTATCACCTGATGCACCACACGCCGCAGATCACCACCGCCAACTGGAAGCCGGAATGGGACAGTTTTCCCTGGCGCGGCGACAACCCCGAGGCGCTGCGCTGGAAGCAAGGCATGACGGGTGAGCCGTTCGTCGATGCCGCGATGCGCGAGATGTATGTGACCGGCACGATGCACAATCGCGCCCGGATGATCGCGGGCAGCTACCTTACGAAGCACCTTCTGACCGACTGGCGGGTGGGTTTGCAATGGTTTGCCGATTGTCTAACTGATTGGGACCCGGCCGCAAATGCCATGGGATGGCAATGGGTTGCAGGGTCTGGCCCCGATGCGGCGCCCTATTTCCGCGTTTTCAACCCAAGTGGCCAGGCCGAAAAGTTCGACGCGAAATCCGACTACCGCCGCCGCTTCATTGCCGAGCTGTCGCGCAGTCCGGGGCCAGAGGCACTGGCCTTTTTCGACGCTGTGCCCCGCGCCTGGAAGCTTGATCCCAAGGCACAATACCCGGCCCCGGTGGTCGATCTGGCGGAGGGGCGTGCGCGTGCCCTTGCGGCATATGGGGCAAGAAAGGCTTGAGCAACGCATGCCGTTTGAGGAAAGTGACCACAATGAAAAGAACCCCCGGGGAGGGCCGATGGACGTGCTGACGACAATGAAGGGCCAGACCGGCCTGCCGCGCTATTTTGCCCGCGCGTTTGAGGTGGCCGGGCGGCTGGGCGAGGGCCGGATGGACTTTGTATTGCCCGATGGCCGCCGCTTTCGCGTCGAAGGCAAAGCCCCTGGGATTGCGGCCGAGATCGAGGTGCACAACCCCGACCTTTTCGCCCGGCTGATCCGCGACGGCGACCTTGGCTTTTGCGATGCCTATCTGGATGGCTGGTGGTCCACCCCGGACCTGCAGGCCTTTCTGGACCTGATCCAGCGCCCGGCGAACAACCCCTTGGGCGACAGCTATCCCGGGATGAAGCTGGTACGCGCCTATGAGCGGTTGCGGTTCTGGCTGCAGTCCAACTCGAAGGCGCAGGCGAAGAAGAACATCTCGTACCACTATGACCTGGGGAATGAGTTCTACCGGCTGTGGCTGGATGAGACGATGACCTATTCGTCGGCCATTTTCGAGAACCCGCAAGAAAGCCTGGAAGCCGCACAAAAGCGCAAATACGCCAGCATGGTGGACCAGATGGGCGCGGTGCCTGGCGATCATGTGCTGGAAATCGGCTGCGGCTGGGGCGGGTTCGCGGAGTATGCCGCGGGTGAACGCGGGCTGAAGGTCACCGCACTGACGATCAGCCAGCGTCAGTATGACTTTGCGGTGGACCGGATTGCCAAGGCGGGGCTGTCGGACCGGGTGTCGATCAAGCTGCAGGACTACCGGGACGAACGCGGCACCTATGATGGGATAGCCAGCATTGAGATGTTCGAAGCGGTGGGCGAGCGGTATTGGCCGACCTATTTCAGCACGCTGCGCGACTGCCTGCGTCCGGGCCGCCATGCGACCTTGCAGATCATCACCGTGGCTGACGTCCGCTGGCCGCTTTACCGGCGCAGTGTGGACTTCATCCAGAAGTACATCTTCCCCGGCGGCATGCTGCCGGCCCCGTCGGTGCTGCGGGCCGAAGTGGAAAAGGCGGGGCTGCGGGTGAAGGGGTCGATCGAGTTCGGGACCAGCTACAGCCTGACGCTGCGCCGCTGGCATGAAACCTTCACCGACCGCTGGGGAGAAGTGAAGAAGCTGGGGTTTGATGACCGTTTCAAACGGATGTGGGATTTTTACCTCGCCTCTTGCGCGGGCGCGTTTCAGGGTGGAAACTGTGACGTAACGCAAATTACGGTGACACGACCGACCTGAGGGGGTTTTGATGGCAACTGCGATGCCAACCGGTGCCAAGGCGATAGCGGCAGTCAGCTTTGCCGTTGTCGGCTGGCTGACCGCAAACGCCTATGTGCCCAACATGGCGGAAGAAACCGCCGTTGGGGCCTTCCGTGAGCTGACGGCCCTGCTTGGCGCGATCATCGGCTGGAAGGTGATGGGGAACTCGGTCGGGAAGGGGTATCTTGGCGCGGTCGGATCGGGCTGGAAGACGGTGATCGTGCTGGTGTTTTTTGCCCTGCTGTTCTTTGGCATCTACGAGATGCTGCGCCAGTCGGTGAAGATGCGCTATGATGGCCCGTTCGAAGCGGTGGTGGATGTGTTCAACCAGATGCTGGAGCGGTCGGTGCCGCTGGGGTCGGTCGGGGTGATCGTGGTCATGGCGGTCGGGGGTGCGATTGCGGGCATCCTGACCGAAAACGCCAGCCGGCGTTGGCGCTGAGGCCCCGGGGGCCGGATGCGGGCTACCAGATGCAGGTGATCGGGGCGCCTGGCCTGCGGGCCTTGGTGCTAGGCGCGGATGCCGGGCGGTTGACGTTTTATTGCGACGTGATGGGATTGGCGGCCGCGCCGATCATTGACCTTGGTCCCGGCGGGCCCGAGGCCGAGGCGCTTGCGCGCGGGGTGATGGACGCCTACGGCCAGCTGACGGCGTCAGAGGTGCGGCGTCGCTTGCCGTCGTTGCGCGTGGCGGCGGCAAGCCGGGTTCGGGCAGCGGCTGGGCCCGCGCGCGGTCTGCGGGTGGGGACCGGTGAGGTTGAGGTGTCGGGCGCGCGGCAGGCCCATGCGGGATTCTTCGGGCTGGAGGTGCTGACCCTGCGCCACCGCCGCTTTGACGGCACGATGAGCCCGACCTTGCAGCGCGAGGTCTTTGTCGCGGGCGATGCGGTGACGGTGCTGCCCTATGACCCGGTGCTTGACCGGGTGCTTCTGGTCGAGCAGGTCCGGATGGGGCCGCTGGGTCGGGGTAACCCTTTCCCTTGGCAGTTGGAGGCTGTGGCGGGCCGGATCGACCCCGGCGAAACCCCCGAAGCCGCCGCGCGGCGCGAGGCCGTCGAAGAGGCGGGGCTGACCTTGGGCGCGCTGGAGAAGGTCGCGGAATACTATCCGACGCCGGGGGCGGTGTCGGAGTATCTTTATTCTTACGTCGGGCTTTGTGACCTGCCCGATGATGTGGCCGGGGTCTTTGGTGCGGCGGAAGAGGCCGAAGACATTCGCGGACATCTTCTGTCGTTCGACGCCTTGATGGACGCCGTCGCGCGGGGTGAGATCACCAATGCGCCCTTGCTGCTGACCGCGCTTTGGCTGCAGCGCGAGCGGGCCAGGCTGCGCTGACGTTGTGCGCTTGGCCGGCCCCGGAGGGTTTCACACCCTCCGGACCTCCGGTGGAGTATTTCTCAAAAGAGCAAACGCAAATTTGAGTTAAAGTTTAGGGACCTACAGGTTCAGGCTGACCCAGGCGCCGTTGCGGGCGGATGAGCGGACGCAGGCGTCGACGAAGGCCACGCCCTCCAACCCTTCCTTGAGGCCGGGGAAGGTGGTGCCTTCGGGGACCGGGGTGCCGGATTTGGCGGCGCGGATGGCGCGGGCGGCCTCCATGTAGATGGTAGCGAAGCCTTCCAGGTAGCCCTCGGGGTGGCCGGGCGGCACGCGGGTCACGCGGGCGGCATCGGGGCCGGAGCCGGCGCCGCCACGAGTGATCAGGCGCTTGGGTTGGCCCAAGGGGGTGAACCAGAGGTAGTTCGGATCCTCCTGCGCCCATTCAAGGCCGCCTTTGGTGCCATAGACCCGCAAGCGGAGGCCGTTTTCATTGCCGGGTGCGACCTGGCTGCACCAGAGCATGCCCTTGGCCCCACCCTGATAGCGCATCAGCACATGGCCGTTGTCATCGACGCGGCGGCCCGGCACGAAGGCGGTAAGGTCGGCAGCGAGCGTGTCCAGCGTCAGTCCGGTGACGAAATTCGCCAGGTTGAAGGCGTGCGTGCCGATGTCGCCGGTCGACCCGCCCGCGCCAGAACGGGCAGGGTCGGTGCGCCAGTCGGCCTGTTTGTTATCGACCGGTTCGGTCAGCCAGTCCTGGACGTATTCCACGTTCACCAGGCGCAGGTCGCCCAATTCCCCCGCCTCGATCATCGCCTTGGCCTGTCGGATCATCGGGTAGCCGGTGTAGTTGTGGGTGAGGGCGAAGACTACGCCACTCGCCTCGGCGGCCTTGGCCAGCTTTTTCGCCTCGGCCAGGGTGGCAGTCAGCGGCTTGTCGCAGATGACATGAATCCCGCGCTTGAGGAATTGCATCGCCACGGGGGCGTGCATGTGGTTCGGGGTCACGATGGCGACGGCGTCGATGCCGTCCTTGCGGCGGGCCTCTTTCGACGCCATCTCGGCAAAGCTCGTGTACGCGCGCGCCACGCCCAGATCGGCGGCCGAGGCGAGGGCTTTCTCGGGGTTAGAGGAGAAACAGCCTGCCACCAGTTCATACTGGTCGTCGATCCGGGCGGCAATGCGGTGGACGGCGCCGATGAAGGCGTCGCGTCCGCCGCCGACCATGCCAAGGCGCAGGCGTTCGGGGCGGGCGGTGTGGGCGGCGTCGATCATCGGGTCACTCCAATCCCAGCATGCGGCGGTTGGCGGCGCGGTCGGTGCCAGCGTCGGCGAAATCGTCGAAGGCTTTTTCAGTCACGCGGATGATGTGGGCGTTGACGAAAGCGGCCCCTTCGCGGGCCCCGTCTTCGGGGTGCTTCAGGCAGCACTCCCATTCGACCACGGCCCAGCCGTCGAAACCGTATTGGGTGAGCTTGGAGAAGATGCCGCCGAAATCGACCTGCCCATCGCCCGGGGAACGGAAGCGGCCGGCTCGGTTCACCCAGGACTGGAAGCCGCCATAGACGCCCTGCCGTCCTGTGGGGTTCAGTTCCGCGTCCTTGACGTGGAACATCTTGATCCGGTCGTGGTAGATGTCGATATGGTCAAGGTAATCAAGGTGTTGCAGGACATAGTGGCTGGGGTCGTAGAGCATGTTCGCGCGTTTGTGCCCCTTCACGCGGTCCAGAAACATCTCATAACTGATCCCGTCATGCAGGTCCTCGCCAGGGTGGATTTCATAGCAGACGTCGATGCCCTTATCGTCGGCGTGGTTCAGGATCGGCAGCCAGCGGCGGGCGAGTTCGTCGAAAGCTTCCTCCACCAGCCCCGCCGGGCGCTGCGGCCATGGGTAAAGGTAGGGCCAAGCGAGGGCACCGGAGAACGTGGCATGGGCCGAGAGGCCAAGGTTCTTCGACGCGGTCAGGGCTTTCTTCACCTGATCCACCGCCCATTCCTGACGCGCCTTCGGGTTGCCGCGCACCGCAGGGGCGGCAAAGCCGTCAAACGCGGTATCATAGGCCGGGTGGACGGCGACAAGCTGGCCTTGCAGGTGGGTCGAAAGCTCGGTCACCTCCAACCCCGCGTCCTTCGCAATTCCCTTGAACTCATCGCAGTAAGCCACCGAACTGGCGGCCTTTTCCAGATCGAACAGCCGCCCGTCCCACGACGGCACCTGCACCCCGCGATAGCCGCAATCGGCGGCCCAGGTGGTGATGGATTTCCAGCTGTTGAACGGGGCGGCGTCGCCCGCGAATTGCGCCAGGAACAGGGCCGGGCCCTTGATCGTCTGCATAGTCATCCTCCCAAACGGGCTGTGTCGCCCCAATCCACTTGCGCAGGAACCTCAAGGCCCTGTCGCGCCTCTGGCGGGCGCTTTTCAATTTCGGCTACCAGGGCGCGGGCGAGGAACTCACCCGCCCGGCCCACGTCTTCCTTGATGATGATGGTCTGACGGCGGAAACGGCGCAACAAGGCGATGGCCTCTTTTGCCACCACGTCGAAGTCCTGGCCCAGCACACGGCCGTTGCGTTCGGCCCCGGCGATTGAGGACATGGCGGCGGTGGTGGAGCCGACAAGAATACCGTCCGGCGGATTGGCCTCGGCAAAGCGGGCGGCGACGGCTTCGTCCACCGCCTCACCGCCAGAGTCAGAGGTCACCTTGTCGGCCACCTCGAACGGCAAGTTCAGAAGCGCGGCTTCATCGGAAAAGCCCCAGGTCATGTGGCGGGCATAAAGGTGCGAGCGGGGTGGCGCGATCAGCAGCAGCCGTTTCCGCCCACGCTGGACAAGGGTGCGCACGGCCAGGCGGGCAAAAGCCTCGTTGTCAAAGTCATAATAGGCGTGGTCGATGCCCATGTCGGTGCGGCCATGGGTGGCGAAGGGGAAGTTGCGTTCGCGCATGTAGCGGACGCGGGGGTCATCCGGTTTCGTCTGGTTCAGGATCACCCCATCCGCGCTTTCGGTTTCCACGATGTAGCGGATCGGCTCCATCGGGTCCTGGTCGGGGAAGAAGGGCATCACGATCATGTGGTAGGCCGTGCCGCGCAGCGCGTTGGCGATCGAATAGATCAGGCGTGAGGTGTGGTTCATCACGTCCGTCTCGGTCGACAGGACAAGGGCGATGACGTTGGTTTTGCCGGTGCGCAGGCGCACACCAGCCCGGTTTGGCCGGTAGCCGAGGAGCGCGGCGGTTTCGCGCACCCGACGCTTGGTGTCTTCGCCGATGTCGGGGGCATCCTTCAGCGCGCGGCTGACGGTGGCAATGGCAAGGCCGGTGGCGGCGGCAATCGTCTTCAAGGTCGGACGCTCATGGTCCGAATCAGGAAGGGTCAGGATGGCGGGATCAGGCGGCGATGCCATGGCGGTCTTCCCTGTCTGCCGGAGCAACCCGGCGAATCCCTGCGGGTGATTCGGCTCCGATAGGGCCTTTTGCAGCCGCAGAAAGCCGCTGCCCAACTGGAGCGAAAATCGCCTGTGGTGCAAGCCCCTGACGGATGTTTCGGCACTGCGGCATCAAAGTGGTCTGACCCCCCATTTGCCACGAAAAGGCGTGGTTCCCTCTCGCGATCAAATCTTTTGAGCGGGGAGGCGACAAGTGAAAAGATTGATTGATTGGCAAAACTATAACGTTATAGGAATGAGCTATAACGATTTAGAAACCGGGAGGAACGGATGAAACTGACCAAACTGACGGCCGTGCTTTGCGCATCGGTGGCCATGCCCGCCATGGCGACCGAGCTTGAAGTCACCCATTGGTGGACCAGCGGCGGCGAGGCTGCGGCGGTTGCCGAGCTGGCCAAAGCCTTTGACGCAAGCGGCGACAAATGGGTCGACGGCGCGATTGCCGGCGGCGGCGGCACGGCACGCCCGATCATGATCAGCCGCATCACCGGCGGTGACCCGATGGGCGCCACCCAGTTCAACCACGGCCAGCAGGCGCTGGAACTGGTTGAGGCCGGCCTGATGCTGGACCTGACCGAGGTCGCGGAAGCCAACAACTGGAAAGAGGTCGTCTATCCGCAGTCGCTTCTGGACGCCTGCACCGTGGATGGTCGGATCTACTGTGCGCCGGTGAACATCCACTCGCCCGAATGGCTGTGGCTGTCGAACAAGGTGTATGAAGATCTGGGCATTCCGGTCCCGACCAACTGGGATGAATTCGTCGCCACCGCCCCGCAGGTTGACGCTGCGGGCAAGATCCCGCTGGCACTGGGCAACCAGCCTTGGCAGTCGAACCTTGCTTTCGGCGCGATGCAGATCGCCGTGGCCGGGCTTGACGTCTGGAAGGCCGTGAACGTCGACAAGAACATGGACGTGGCGGCTGGCCCGGAATACGCCAAGGTCTTCGCGGCAGCAGCCTCGGCGCGCGAGCTGGCGAAGAAGTCGACCGTGCAGGACTGGAATCAGGCCACGAACCTGGTCATCACCGACGAGGCCGCCGGCCAGATCATGGGTGACTGGGCGCAGGGCGAATTCCAGGTCGCGAACGAAGTGGCCGGGGTCGATTACACCTGCCTGCCGGGCCTTGGGCTGAACGAGTACATCTCGACCGGTGGCGATGCCTTCTACTTCCCCAAGCTGGATGATCCGGAAAAGGAAGCAGCCCAGCTGCGTCTGGCTGCCCAACTGGTCAGCCCCGAAGTGCAGGTGGCCTTCAACCTGAAGAAAGGCTCGTTGCCGATCCGTGGTGACATCGACCTTTCGGCCGCAAACGACTGCATGAAGAAAGGCCTTGAGATCCTGGCCGGTGGCAACATCGTTCCGTCGGGTGACATGGTCTGGTCGGCAGACGTGCAAAAGCAGGCCGAAGACCTGATGGTCGAGTTCTGGAAGTCTGACATGCCTGCCGAAGAAGCCCATGGCAAATGGGTGGAAATCCTGAAGTCCGGCCTTTGATGCCAAAGTGACCAAGGGGGTCGCCCGCTGCGTGCGGGCGGCCCCTTTTTCAGCACTGAACGGCCAAGGGGGGACGATGTCCGGCAAGCCTGTGCGCCTCATGCGCAACCTGAACGCCAAGATCGCCGCGATACCGATGATCCTGACCACGCTGGTGGTCTTTGTCGGTGGCACGATCTGGACGGTCGTCTATTCCTTCACGGATTCCAAGCTGTTACCCCGGCTGCGCTGGGCCGGGCTTGAACAATACGAGCGTCTCTGGGGTACCAGCCGCTGGCTGATCTCGATCGAGAACCTGGTGTTCTACGGCATCATGTCGATGATCTTCACGATCTGCATGGGCTTCCTTCTGGCGGTGCTGATGGATCAGAAGATCCGCTACGAAGACACCTTCCGCACCATCATGCTTTATCCCTTTGCGCTGTCCTTCATCGTTACCGGTCTTGTGTGGCAGTGGATCCTGAACCCGCAATTCGGGCTGCAGGAAATCGTGCGCGGCTGGGGGTGGGAGAGCTTCAACTTTGACCCATTGAACAACCCCGACACGGTCCTCTACGGGCTGTTGATCGCAGGGCTGTGGCAGGGCACCGGGTTCGTCATGTGCCTGATGCTGGCGGGCCTGCGCGGGATTGACGAAGACATCTGGAAGGCTGCTCGGGTAGACGGCATCCCGACCTGGAAAACCTATGTCGTCGTCATCATCCCGATGATGCGCGCGGTCTTTGTGACAACCCTGGTGATCGTCGCCAGCGGGATCATCCGGCTTTACGACCTTGTGGTCGCGATGACGAGCGGAGGGCCGGGGGGCAACGCGTCCCAGGTCCCGGCGATGTATGTCTACGATTACATGTTCCAGGCGCAGAACCTTGGCCAGGGGTTTGCGGCGTCCACGATGATGCTGCTTTCCGTGCTGATCGTGCTGATCCCTTGGGCCTATCTGGAGTTTGGGGGCAAGAAACATGGCTGACGTGTCAATGGCTTCCGCAATGACCGGCCCGCGCGGGGCCAAGCCGAAAAGGGCCCTCAGCGGCCGCAACATCATGCTTTATGGCACGCTGATCGTTGTCTGCCTTTACTACCTTCTGCCCTTGTGGGTCATGGTGATGACCAGCCTGAAAGGCATGCCAGAGGTGCGCCTTGGCAATATCTTCGCCCCACCCTTGGAGATCACGTTCGAGCCTTGGGTAAAAGCCTGGTCCCAGGCTTGCACCGGGCTGAACTGCGACGGGCTTTCGCGTGGCTTCTGGAATTCGGTCATCATCACCGTGCCATCGGTGATCCTGTCGATCGCCATCGCATCGGTGAACGGCTATGCGCTGATCAACTGGCGCTTCAAGGGGTCGGATGTATTCTTCACCATCCTGATCTTCGGGTCCTTCATACCCTACCAGATCATGCTCTATCCCATCGTGATCATGCTGCGGGAAATGGGGCTTTACGGCACGCTGTGGGGGCTGGTGCTGGTCCACTCCGTCTTCGGGATGCCGATCCTGACGTTGTTGTTCCGCAACTACTTCAGCTCTATCCCCGAAGAGTTGTTCAAGGCCGCCCGCGTCGATGGGGCGGGGTTCTGGGGCATCTATTTCCGCATCATGCTGCCGATGAGCCTGCCGATCTTCGTCGTCGCCCTCATCCTGCAAGTCACGGGGATCTGGAACGATTTCCTGTTCGGCGTGGTTTACACCAAGCCCGACCTTTACCCGATGACGGTGCAGCTGAACAACATCGTCAACTCGGTTCAGGGGGTGAAGGAGTACAACGTCAACATGGCCGCAACGCTGCTGACGGGCCTTGTGCCGCTGATCATCTACTTCGTCTCTGGCAAACTTTTTGTCCGCGGTATCGCCGCTGGTGCCGTGAAAGGCTGACCCATGGGTAACTCGATTGAAGTCAAGGATCTGACGCTGAACTTTGGGTCGGTTTCAGTGCTGAAGAACATGAACCTCGACGTGCAGGAGGGGGAGTTTGTCGTGCTGCTCGGCCCGTCTGGCTGCGGGAAGTCGACGCTGCTGAACTGCCTTGCTGGGCTGTTGGACATCACCGACGGGCAGATCTGGATCAAGGGGAAGAACGTCACCTGGGCCGAACCGAGCGAACGCGGCATCGGGATGGTGTTCCAGTCCTACGCGCTTTATCCGCAGATGACAGTGCGGGGGAACCTGTCCTTTGGCCTGAAGAACGCCAAGATGCCGAAGGAGGAGATCGACAAACGCGTCGCACGCGCGTCCGAAATCCTGCAGATCCAGCCGCTTCTGGACCGCAAGCCAGGGGCGCTGTCGGGTGGCCAGCGCCAGCGCGTCGCCATCGGCCGGGCGCTGGTGCGCGATGTGGATGTGTTCCTGTTCGATGAACCGCTGTCCAACCTTGATGCCAAGCTGCGCAGCGAGTTGCGGGTGGAGATCAAGCGCCTGCACTCCCGTCTCAAGAACACCATGGTCTATGTCACGCATGACCAGATTGAGGCGCTGACCCTCGCCGACCGCATCGCCGTGATGAAGGGCGGGGTTATCCAGCAGCTTTCCGACCCGCAGACCATCTACAACAAGCCGTCGAACCTGTTCGTGGCAGGCTTCATCGGCAGCCCGTCGATGAACTTCCTGCATGGCAAGACTGTAGATGGCGGCAAGACCTTCGTCTTCGGCGACCACCGGATCAGCCTAGCCGGATACGATGGCGGCGCTGTGCTGGAGCGGGATCAGGCGATCTTGGGCGTGCGGCCCGAACATATCACCGTCTCAGCCAGCGCGCCCGTGGGTCCGTCGATCCCGGCCGTGGTCGAGATTGATGAGCATCTGGGGGCAGATAGCCTGTTGTGGCTGAAGGCCGGGGAAAAGGAACTGTGCGTCCGTGTCCCGGTTGAGGGGCGCCTGCCTGCGGGGACGAAAGTGCATCTGGCGCTCGACATCGCCAAAGCCTCGCTTTTCGACACCAAGACTGAACAGAGGATCTGAAGGAATGCTGGATCTGGCGGGCGGCTGGACGCTTTCGGATGAAAGCGGCGCCCATGTCGTGCCTTTTGACCTTCCCGGCGACGGGATCACCGCGCTGCATCAGGCCGGGGTGATCCCCGACCCCTACCACGGCCGCAACGAATATGACGTGCGCTGGGTGTCAGAGCGTGACTGGACCGCAAAGCGCGCCTTTACCCATGATGGCAGCCCGGCTGATCTGGTGATTGACGGCCTTGATACCGTGGCCGAGGTGCGGCTGAACGGGAACCTCGTCCTCTCTGCCGCCAACATGCACCGGCGTTGGCGGGTCGATGTGTCGCGCGCCTTGCACAAAGGCGCCAACACGGTGGAAATCCTCTTCCGTTCCCCCGTGCGTGAGGCGGCAGCGCGGCAGGCGGGCATGCCGTTCTACATCCCCTATCAGCAGGTGAACGGACCCATCCCCCATGCCAACATGTTGCGCAAGCAGCAGTGCGATTTCGGCTGGGACTGGAACATCGCCCTTGGCATTTTCGGCTTGTCGGGTGCCGTCCGGCTTGAAGCTCATGCCCCCCGCATTGGCGATATCGTCGTGACGCAGGCGCATCGTGAAGGCGTGGCAGAGGTGACATTGGCCGTCCATGCCGATGGCCTGGCCGAGGTGACGGCCACCCTCTGCGGTGTCACCGCAACCGCCCCGGTTCGTGCGGGCGTGGCGCGGATCACGCTGACGGTTGCCAACCCGGTGCTTTGGTGGCCCTCGGGCCTCGGCCCGCAGACATTGCATGAGCTGACCGTGACCGGGCAGGGCGCCAGCGCCACCCGCCGCATCGGCCTGCGTGAGATGCGCCTGGTGTCCGAGCCCGACGCGGCAGGGCGCAGCTTTGGCATGCAGGTGAACGGCCGGGCGGTCTTTGCCCGGGGGGCGAACTGGATCCCCGCTGATGCCCTCTCCGGCCGGATCACGCGTGATGCCGTGCGCGGCCTTCTGCAATCGGCACGCGACGCCCACATGAACATGATCCGCATCTGGGGCGGGGGACGGTATGAACCCGACTGGTTCTACGACCTTTGTGACGAACTGGGCCTGATGGTCTGGCAGGATTTCATGTTCGCCTGCCACCTTTACCCCTCGACCCCCGCGTTCCTTGAGGAAGTGGACGCCGAGGTGCGCGATGTCGTCGCCCGGATCAGCCACCACGCCTGCATCGCCCTTTGGTGTGGCGACAATGAGCTGATCGGCGCGCTGACCTGGTTCCCGGAAAGCCGCAAGGACCGGGACCGCTACCTTGTGAACTACGACCGGTTGAACCGCACGGTTGAGGCGGCGCTGCATTCCGTCCTGCCTGGCGCAAACTGGTGGCCGTCTTCGCCCAGCCCGGGGCCGCTCGCCTTCGGTGACGCCTGGCATGATGACTCCAGCGGGGACATGCACTTCTGGAGCGTCTGGCATGAAGGTCGCGACTTCGGCCACTACCGCGACGTAAGTCCCCGGTTCTGCAGCGAATTCGGGTTTCAGTCCTATCCGTCGATGTCCACGATCAAAGCCTTTGCTGATCCTGCGGATTTCAACATTGCCGCCCCGGTGATGGAAAGCCACCAGAAAAACGGCGGCGGCAATGCCCGGATCGCCGAGACGATGTTCCGCTATTTCCGCTTCCCGGTGGATTTCCCCAGCTTCGTTTACCTGTCCCAAGTCCAGCAGGGCCTCGCGATCAAGACCGCCGTCACCCATTGGCGCGGGTTGAAGCCCCATTGTCAGGGCACGCTTTACTGGCAGCTGAACGATACCTGGCCGGTTTGCAGCTGGTCCGGGTTGGACCATGGCGGGAACTGGAAGCTTCTGCACCACATGGCGCAGGGTTTCTTCGCGCCGGTGACCGTGGTGGCGGTCCCGAAGGATGGGGCGATCACCCTGCGGGCGGTGAATGACGGGCCGACCCCGGTTGAGATCACCGTCACCGCGCGGGCAGCGGCGATGGACGGGACGACGCGAGCGCTGGACAAGGTGACCCTGACCGTTCCCACCGATGCCGCCATCCCTATCCTGACGGTCGCCCCCGGCGCGCTCGCGGCGGGTGAGGTTCTGGTCTTCGACTGGACGGGCGATGCGACCGGCACTGACACATTCGCGCCGAAACCGTGGAAGGCCTATGACCTTCTGCCATCCGGCCTGCAGGTGGACACCCGGCAAGAGGGGGACGTTTGGCATTTGACCATGAAAGTCAACGTACTCGCCCCCTATGTTACAGCGTCGTCTGAAGTTCCGGGCCGCTTTTCCGCCAATGCCGTGACCCTGCTTCCCGGCCAGCCTGTCACGATCACCTTCACGCCGCAGGACCCCTCGGCCTCGCCCGCCTTCACCTTCAAGGATCTCCATTCCGCCACCTATGGCGGCTGACGAAAGGCCACCTTCATGTTCAGCTATCAACTCTACTCCTCGCGGAACTTCCCGCCGATGGATGCCACGTTCCAGATGCTGGCCAAGGCCGGATACACCGCCGTCGAAGGATATGGCGCGCTTTACGCTGATGATGCGGCAGTGGCGGCCACCAAGGCCGGGCTTGCTGCCACGGGCCTGACGATGCCGACCGGACACTTCGGCCTGGGGCAGCTGGAAACCGATGTGGACAAGGTCCTGTCCATCGCGCGGTCCCTGAACATGGAGCGGCTCTATTGCCCCTATGTCATGCCCGATGACCGCCCGACCGATGCAGCCGGCTGGGTGGCTTTCGGCAAACGGCTGCAGGCGGCGGGCGCGCCTTACAAGGCAGCGGGCTACGGCTTTGGCTGGCACAACCATGATTTCGAATTCAAGGCGCTGCCTGACGGCACCCTCCCGCAGGACCGCATCTTTGAAGGCGGCCCGGGGCTGGAGTGGGAGATTGACGTGGCCTGGGTCATCCGGGGCGGCGCAGACCCGCTGGCCTGGATCGCGAAATACAAGGACCGGATCACCGCCGCCCATGTCAAGGACATCGCCCCTGCAAGCGAGAACGCGGATGAGGATGGCTGGGCCGATGTCGGCCACGGCACCGTCGACTGGCCCGCGATCATGGCCGCGTTGCGCGGCATCGGCGTCAAGCATTTCGTCATGGAACACGACAACCCGAAGGATCACGTGCGGTTCGCGACCCGCTCCATCGCTTCGGCCAAAGCCTTCTGAGGAATAGACAAATGGCAAATCTTGGCTTGGGTATCATCGGCTGCGGCAACATCTCGACCAGCTACTTGCGGCTGGCCCCCCTCTTCAAAGGGCTGGAGGTGCGGGCGGTCGCCGACGTGAACATGGAGGCCGCGCAGGCCCGCGCGGCAGAGTTCAACGTGAAGGCGCAGTCGGTTGATGACCTTCTGGCCAACAAGGACGTCGATGTGGTCATCAACCTGACCATCCCCGACGCGCATTACAGCGTGACCAAGCGGATTCTGGAGGCGGGCAAGCACGCCTATTCCGAAAAGCCGCTGGTCCTGTCCTTGGAACAAGGCGTCACCCTGCGGGACCTAGCCAAGTCCAAGGGCCTTGCCGTCGGCTGCGCGCCCGACACCTTCCTTGGCGGGTCGCATCAGCAGGCCCGTGCGATCCTGGACGAAGGCCGGATCGGCACCATCACCGCCGGCTGTGCCGCCGTCCTGAACCACGGGATGGAACATTGGCACCCCAACCCCGATTTCTTCTTCCTGCCCGGTGCCGGGCCGATGCTGGACCTTGGCCCTTACTACGTCGCCAACCTGATCAATTTCCTTGGCCCGGTCCGCCGTGTGGGGGCGCTCACCTCCTCCGCGCAGGCGGCGCGCACCATCGCCAACGGCCCCCGCAATGGTGAGACGGTCCCGGTCAAGACCCCCACCAACATCCACGCTCTCTTGGAGTTCCACAACGGCGCCACGATCAACCTTTCCACCAGCTGGGACGTCTGGCACCACAAGCGCAACCATTTTGAGCTTTATGGCACCGAAGGCACGCTCTACGTCCCCGACCCCAACTTCTTTGGCGGCACGGTCGAGGTGGCGGGCCGGGATGGTGTTCTGACCACGGTGGAGCCCTGGGATCACCCTTTCGGCAAGATCAACCAGCACCACAACGGCCGCGACCTGGCGAACTACCGCACCGCAGGTCTGGCTGACATGGTCGCCGCCCTGACTGAAGGCCGCGACGCGCGTTGCTCGCTGGAACGGACGCTCCATGGGGTGGATATGATGATGGCCTGCCTCACCTCGGGGGAAAGCGGGCAGTTCGTCACCCTGACCACCACCTGCACCCGGCCCGCTGCGCTGTCGCCGACCCAGGCGCGCGCGCTGTTGGTTTAAGGCAAAGCCCGTCCGGCTCCTCCCTGCCGGGCGGGACCAGCGGGTGGGGGGATTGAGGGATCCCCCCGCCCGCGCTCTAAGAAATCGCCCTCGCCCCCTGCCAAAGGTCTGATGATGCTGGAAAACCCCGTTCTGCGCGGCTTCAACGCCGACCCGTCCTTCTGCCGCGTCGGGGCCGATTACTACATCGCCACCTCGACCTTCGAATGGTATCCAGGCGTGCAGATCCACCATTCCCGCGATCTGGTGAACTGGACCCTGGTCGCCCGGCCACTGAACCGCGCAAGCCAGCTGGACATGCGCGGCAACCCCGACAGTTGCGGCATCTGGGCGCCCTGCCTGTCCCATGCCGATGGGAAATTCTGGCTGGTCTACACCGACGTGAAGCGCCTGGATGGCGCTTTCAAGGACGCGCACAATTACATCGTCACCTGTGACACCATCGACGGTGACTGGTCTGACCCGACCTATGTCACCTCTTCAGGCTTTGACCCCTCGCTTTTCCACGACACGGACGGGCGCAAGTACTTCGTCAACATGCGCTGGAACCATCGCGGCAAGGGCACCGGCCTCAACCCCGCGCACGACGCCTTTGACGGGATCGAGCTGCAGGAATGGCACCCCACGCGCGGCCTTTTGGGAGAGGTCACGACGATCTACACCGGCACCGACCTTGGCCTGACCGAAGCGCCGCACCTTTTCCAGCGCGACGGCTGGTACTACCTGACCACGGCCGAAGGCGGCACCGGCTATGACCACGCGGTCACCCTTGCCCGGTCCAAGGACATTCGCGGCCCTTATGAGACGCACCCCGCCAAGCACCTGATCACCGCGCGTTTCAGCCCGGACAGCCCGATCCAGCGGATGGGTCATGGCCAGTATGTCGAAGGCCCCGATGGGCGCCACTGGCACAGCTACCTCTGCGGCCGCCCGCAAACCGGCCCCCGTGGCCCGTTCTGCGCGACAGGGAGAGAGACGGGGCTGGCTGAGGTTGTCTGGCGCGACGGCTGGCTTTGGCTGAAAGACGGCGGCCAGCTGCCCCCCGCCACCATTGACCTGCCCACCGCGCAGATACCTGAGGCTCCGGTGGAGTATGATTTCACTGGCCCCACCCTTCCGCCCGACTTCCAGTGGTTGCGCACGCCCCATCCCGAACGCCTCTTCACCATGACCGGCAACGCCCTGCGCCTGACGGGCCGCGAAAGCCTGGGGTCCTGGTTCGAGCAATCCCTCGTCGCCCGCCGCCAGACCGAAGCCGCCTATGTCGCCGAGGCAGACTTCGACGCCAACCCGCCCAACTGGCAGCGCGCCGTGGGCCTGATCACCTATTACAACCGCCACAAGTTCCATGCGGCCCTGATCACGCGCGAAGGCGGGCAGCGGGTCGTCACCCTCGTCTCCTGCCAGGGCGATTGGCCAGGTGAGGCGCTCACGTTCCACGGCCACCACCTGATCCCCGATGGCAAGGTGACCCTTGGCGTGACCGTGGACCGCGCCAACCAGCGCTTCAGTGTGAACGGAGTCCCGGTCGGCCCGGTTCTGGATGCCTCGCTGGTGTCAGACGAAGGCGGCAGGGGCGAACATGCCTCGTTCACCGGCGCCTTCGTCGGCGTTGTGGCGCATGATCTGACCGGGCAGGGCTGGACAGCGGATGTGACGCGGTTCCGCTATGCCAACCGGATTTGATCACATCTTGATTGCCGGGGCGTTGCCGTCATAAAGGGGGCACGCAAAGGGAGCCCCGATGGACGCCGACAACCGGAAGATACCGAGCCACGAGGTGACCTACACGCGCCTGCGCGACATGATCCTCTTTGGCCACCTCGCCCCGGGCGCCCCGGTGACGATCCAGGGCCTGATCGCCGATCTTGGCGCGGGCATGACCCCGGTGCGTGAGGCGATCCGCCGCTTGACCGCCGAGGGCGCGCTTCTGCCGCAAGGCAACCGCCGCGTGGCCGTGCCGCAGCTTTCGGCCGAGATGCTGGACCAGGTCGCCTTCGCGCGCTTGGCGATTGAGCCGAAGCTGGCCGCCCTCGCCGCCCCCCGCCTGACCCCGGCGCAGATCGACCGGCTGGAAGCAATCGACGGGGCCGTGAACCGCGCGATCGACGCAGGCAAGCTGCCCGACTACCTTGCCGCGAACCACGCCTTCCATTTCGCGCTTTATGAGGCGGCCAGGGCGCCGGTCCTCTTCGACCTTGCGCGGTCCCTCTGGCTGCGCGCGGGCCCCTCCTTGCGTGCCGTGATCGACCGCTACGGCCGCGAGGTCGCCCCTGACCTGCACCGCGAAGCCCTCGCCGCGATGCGCGCGGGCGATGCGGCCGCACTGGCCGCCGCCATCGAACGCGACATCCAGCAAGGCGTGGACCACGTTCGCCAAGCCCTCGCCGAAGGCGCCTGATCCAGCGCTTGCCAAATGGGGCGCGCAAGCGCGCAAGCCTTTCATCTCGCCTCTGCGCGCAAGTGCGCAACCGGCTCGGAGTGGCCTCCGGCGGGAGTATTTCTCAAAAGAGCAATCGGCTTTGCTCTTTTCAAAAATACTCCGGGGAGCGCGAGGGGCTGGCCCCTCGCACCTGAGGAGGAGCGGCACGCGACGACGAGGCAAAAGACTTGCGCGGCACGCGCTCCTTTTGGTCAAAGGTGGGGCGGGAGCGCCCGCTGCAGAAATTTGATCAAATTTCTTGAAGCGGCGCGCGTTTGATCATATCCTGCCTGCAACCGGGTGTCTGACGCCCGACTTTGATTGCGAGGGACGCCCGATGAACATGATCACCAACCACCTGCCGACGGCCGAACTGCAGCGCCTGGATGCGGCCCACCACTTCCACCCTTTCACCGACAAGGCCAGCCTTGCCGCCAAGGGCGCGCGGGTCATCACCCGGGGTGAAGGCGTCTGGCTGACTGACAGCGAAGGCCACAAGATCATTGACGGGATGGCCGGCCTTTGGTGCGTCAACATCGGTTATGGCCGCAAAGAATTGGCCCAGGTCGCGGCGCGGCAGATGGAGGAGTTGGCTTATTACAACACCTTCTTCCAGACCACCCATGTCCCCGCCATCGCGCTGGCTGCCGAGATTGCTAAGCTTGCGCCCGGCGACTTGAACAACGTCTTCTTTGCCGGTTCCGGGTCCGAGGCGAATGACACCAACATCCGCCTTGTCCGCCGCTATTGGGACGTGAAGGGCATGCCTTGGCGCAAGACCATCATCTCGCGCTGGAATGGCTATCATGGCTCTACCATGGGCGGGGGCAGCCTTGGCGGCATGAAGCCGATCCACGCCCATGGCGGGCTGATCGACGGGATCGCCCATATCGACCAGCCCTACTGGTGGGGTGAGGGCGGCGACATGACCGAGGATGACTTCGGCCTCGCCCGCGCGCGGCAGCTTGAGGAAAAGATCCTGCAGCTTGGCCCGGACAATGTGGCCGCCTTTATCGGTGAGCCGGTTCAAGGGGCCGGCGGCGTCATCATCCCGCCGCGTACCTACTGGCCGGAAATCCAGCGCATCTGCGACAAATACGGGATCCTTCTCATCGCGGATGAGGTCATCACCGGCTTTGGCCGCACCGGCAACTGGTTCGGGTCGCAAACCTTTGGCATCAAGCCGCATATCATGACCATCGCCAAGGGCCTTTCCTCGGGCTACCAGCCGATCGGCGGCAGCATCGTTTGTGACGAGATCGCCGAGGTTGTCGGCGGCGCGGGCGAGTTCTTCCACGGCTACACCTACTCCGGCCATCCGGTCGCGGCGGCGGTGGCGTTGGAGAATCTGCGGATCATGCAGGATGAGCATATCGTCGAGCATGTCCGCGATGTCGCCCACCCCTACCTGAAAGCGCGGTGGGATGCGCTGGCGGAGCATCCGCTGGTTGGGGAGGCAAAGCTAGTGGGCCTCATGGGGTCCATCGCGCTGACCCCGAACAAGGCCACGCGGGCCAAGTTCCCCGATGATGCCAACGTCGGCTACCGCTGCCGCGAGCGGTGCTTTGCCAATGATCTGATCATGCGCGCCGTGGGCGACCGGATGATCATCGCCCCGCCCCTGGTCATCACCACGGACGAGATCGACATTCTGGTCGACCGGGCGAAGAAGAGCCTGGATGAGTGCTGGCAGGGTCTGAAGGCGGACGGGCTGGTGTGATGTCCCGGGCAGGGACACCCCCTGCGGCCCTGTGATATCAAGGGCTTGGGCGGCCGTTTTCAGACTTTGTTAAGGTCTGGGCGCAAGGCCGAGCCAGACAGAAAGAAGGCGGCCGCCCCGGTGCAGGGGCGGCCGCCTTGGTTTTGGCGCTGGCCTTGAAGGCTGGTCAGTTTAGGGCACCCAGCACGAGGGGCTGCACCTCATGCCAGCCTTCCCACATCATCTTCAGCGCGACGTAAAGGATGATCAGAAGGCCCACATAGGCGATCCAGCGGTGTTTGTTCAGCAAGTCAGCCACGTAGCTGGCGGCAAGGCCCATCAGCGCAATCGAAAAGACCAGTCCGATGACCAGGACGGTCGGGTGGTCATGCGCGGCGCCCGAGACGGCCAGCACGTTGTCGAGGCTCATCGACACATCAGCAATGACGATCTGGGTCGCGGCCTGGGCGAAGGTCTTTGTCGGTGCGCCGCCACCGATGATGCCATCGGCGTTGCGGTCGGCATTGGCCAGGGCCTCGGCGGCGGCTTCTTCGGCGGCGTGCGAGGTTGAAAGCTCGCGCCACATTTTCCAGCACACCCACAAGAGCAGGATGCCCCCGGCCAAAAGCAGGCCAGTGATTTCCATAAGTTGCGCCGCGGCCAACGCAAAGCCGATCCGCATGACGGTGGCGGCGATGATGCCGACCAGAATTGCCTTTGCGCGCAGCTCTTTCGGCAGGCCGGCGGCAGCAAGGCCGATCACGATGGCGTTGTCCCCGGCAAGGACAAGGTCGAGGCCAATGACCTGCATCAGCGCAATGAAACCAGCCGCAGTGAAGATTTCCATGATGCCCCTGCCGCGTTGGATCGCCGTCTGGCTACGCCTTTGACCGGGCGGGGGCAAGCGCCGAGGGTGCCGCCGCCACTTTTCAAGCGGACCAAAGGCGGCTAGGGCAGGGGGATGCTGTCCTATCAACATCTTTACCATGCCGGAAACCTGGCCGACGTGCACAAGCACGCCACTTTGGCTTGGGTGCTGGATTACCTGACGCTGAAAGACAAGCCGCTAAGCTATGTCGAGACCCACGCCGGGCGCGGGGTCTATGATCTGGACGCGGAAGAGGCGGTGAAAACCGGTGAGGCGGCCGCGGGCATCACCTTGGCCGAGGCGCTGTTTCCCGCCGATCACCCCTATCGCCAGCGTCTGGCCGAAGCGCGGGCCGCGTATGGCGCGCGGGCCTATCCCGGCTCCCCCCTGATTGCGGCGCTTGGGCTGCGGGAAGGCGACACGATCCATCTGGCGGAACTCCACCCGCAAGAGGTGGCGCATCTGCGCGCCGTTGCCAAGGACTGGGGCGCGCATGTCTACCAGCAGGACGGCTTTCAACTGGCGCAGGCGATCACGCCCCCCACCCCCCGGCGCGGGCTGATGCTGATCGACCCGTCCTATGAGGTGAAGGCCGATTACGAGATGATCCCGCGCCAGATGGTCGCGCTGCACACCAAGTGGAACGTGGGCATCCTGATCCTGTGGTATCCGATCCTGCGCGGTGGGTCCCAAGGCCCGATGGTCCGCGCGCTTGAGGCGGCCTTTCCGGACGGGTTGAAGCATGAGGTGCGCTTTCCGCCAGCGCGGGACGGGCATCGGATGGAAGGCTCGGGCCTTTTCATCGTCAATGCGCCTTATGGGCTGGACGGGGAACTTGCCGCCCTGACCCGGCGCTTTCAGGCGCTTTCCAAACCCCGGTGAGAGACCTAGATTGCCCCCCATGATTGACGCACTCCTCCGCCGCCTGCTGGCGCCCGCCCCCACCACCCTGCCTGAACCCGATGCCCGTCTGGCGTTGGCCGCCCTTCTGGTGCGGATCGCACGGACCGATGGCCTGTATTCCGCCGAGGAGGTGGAGCGGATTGACCGTGTGCTGGCGCTTCGCCACGGCTTTGGCCCGTTCGAGGCCGCCAAACTGCGCACCGAGGCCGAGGAGTTTGAGGCCGCTGCCCCCGACACCGTCCGCTTTACCCGCGCGCTGAAGGCAGCGACCGTGCTGGAAGACCGGGCCGAACTGATGACGGCGCTGTGGTCGGTGGCCTTGGCCGATGGTTTGCGCGACGCCGAGGAAGACCGGCTGTTGCGGCTGGTGGCGAACCTTCTGGGTCTGACGGATGTGGAATCAGCGCAGGCCCGGAAGAAGGCCGAAAAGGCGTGACCTCCGTCCTTGGTCCGATTGCCAGTTTAGGCATGTATGATTTTGGTGCCGCGATCGCCGCGAATGACCGGCTTTGGGCCGGGGTGCGCGACCGGCTGCGGGCTGTCGGTGTTGCGGCGCCGGACGCGCTGACCCGGGGGGCTGGGGCCTACTGGCCGGCATGGGAGGCGCCGAACCTTCTTCTGTCGCAAACCTGCGGCTATCCGTTCCGGGCGCGGCTGGTGGGCCGGGTCACTTACGTTGGCACACCGGACTATGGGGTCGAAGGTTGCGCGCCGGGCCATTACCGGTCGGTCTTTGTCGCGCGAGCCAATGATCCGCGCCGCGATCTGGCTGCGTTTGATGGGGCGGGGTTTGCTTACAACGAGGCCCTGTCGCAGTCTGGCTGGGCGGCACCACAGATCCATGCGGCGAAGCTTGGCCTCAGCCTACCTCCGGTAGTCGAGACTGGCGGGCATCGGCTGTCGGCCCATGCCGTGGCCGAAGGACGGGCGGATATCGCGGCGCTGGATGCGGTGACCTGGGCGCTGTTGCAGGATGAAGACCCGGTGGTGCAGTCCCTGCGCGTGGTAGGGATGACCGAGCCGACGCCGGGGCTACCTTACATCACCGCGCTGGGGGGACCGGCGGACCTCATGCATGCGGCCCTGGCCGAGGCGATTGCCGAGCTCTCACCCGATGACCGCGCCACGCTGCACCTGCGCGGGATCGTCCGTATCCGCCAAGCGGACTATCTGGCCGTCCCCAATCCGCCCGCGCCGCAGGCACTTCACCCGGTTACCTGATCACATCGCCGATTTCGACCGGAGTTTTCGGGCGAATCTGCGTTGCATTGGCCCGGAAACTCGGCCCTACTTCTTGCTTCACCGCTTTGGACCCATTGCCCCATGCCTGCAGACAGCCCTGACACTCCGGTCATCGAAATCCGCGACCTGCACAAATGCTATGGCCCGCTGGAGGTGCTGAAGGGCGTCGATCTGGTGGCCCCGCGCGGGCATGTGGTGTCGCTGATCGGGTCGTCGGGGTCGGGCAAATCCACGCTGCTGCGCTGCTGCAACCTCTTGGAGGACAGCCAGCAAGGCGATGTGATCTTTGAGGGTGAAGCGGTGCATTGGAAGGGGCAGGGCCTTTCCCGCCATCCGGCCGACCGGGCGCAGGTGACGCGGATCAGGACCAACCTGTCGATGGTGTTCCAGCAGTTCAACCTTTGGGCGCATCTGACGGTGCTGCAGAACGTGATGGAAGCGCCGGTGACGGTGCTGAAGCGCGACCCGAAAGAGGTGGAGGCGAAGGCGCGGGAATACCTGGCCAAGGTCGGGATCGCCGAGAAGGCCGATGCCTGGCCCGCCCAGCTGTCTGGCGGCCAGCAGCAGCGCGCGGCAATTGCGCGGGCCCTGTGCATGGAACCCCGGGCGCTGTTGTTCGATGAGCCGACCAGCGCCCTGGACCCGGAGCTTGAGCAGGAAGTTGTCCGCGTCATCAAGGCCCTGGCCGATGAAGGGCGCACGATGATCCTGGTCACCCATGACATGAAGCTGGCGGCGGATTGCTCCGACCACGTCATCTTCCTGCATCAGGGCAGGATCGAGGAACAAGGCCCGCCCGCCACCCTTTTCACCAACCCGCAAAGCGACCGGTTGCGCGGGTTTCTTTCGGCGACGGCGGCCTGATGGCTTGCCTTGGCACCATCGCGGCGCTGGCCACCAGCCTGACGCTTGCGGCGGGTGAGCCTGTGGTCATCGGCACCGACGCGCCCTTTCCGGCCTATACCTATGTCGATGAGGCCGGCACCATCACCGGGTTTGAGCGCGATGTGATGGACCAGATCTGCGACCGCGCGCGGCTGATCTGCAGCTGGAAGCTGGCAAATTTCGACCAACTGATCCCCGGGGTCATGGCGGGGGAATTTGACGTGGTGCTGGGTGGAATGGCGGTGAATGATGAACGCCGGATGCTGGTCGACTTTACCCATAGCTACTACGGCACCGACCCCGAGGAATGGTACATCGGTCGCACCGGCGCGCCACCGCCCGCAACGGCCCTGACGGCCGTCCAGTCCGGCACCGTGCATGAAGCGCATTTGCGCCGCCTTGGCCTGCGCTACAAAAGCTTTGCGACCGAGCCCGAGGTGCTTGAGGCGCTGCGCAGTGGGGCGGCCGACCTTGCGCTTGGCCCGTTCGAGACCCGGCCCGACATTCAGGACTATGTTGCCGCCAACGGGCTGGATTTCCTCTACTCGGACATGATCCCCGATGACGGCGTGGCGATGGCCGTCTGCAAGGGCAACACCGATCTGCTTGACACATTGAACGCGGCGCTTGATGCCATGCGCGCGGATGGGACGCTTGCGACCCTCGAATCCCGCTGGTTCAACTGAACCGGCCCAACCATCCAACCAAGGGGAAACTACGAATGAAAAAACTGCTTCTTGCCACCGCGCTGATCGCGGTCTCCGGCGCGGCGCTGGCCGAATCGCACAGCCAGACCGTTCGTCTGGGCACCGAAGGCGCCTACCCGCCCTTCAACTTCATCAACGACGCGGGCGAAATCGCTGGCTTTGAGCGTGACGTGGGCGACGAGCTATGCAAGCGCGCCGAGCTGACCTGTGAATGGGTCACCAACGAATGGGACAGCATCATCCCGAACCTGCAGTCGGGCAACTATGATGTCATCATCGCGGGCATGAGCATCACGGATGAGCGCGACGAAGTCATCGACTTCAGCCAGAACTACTTCCCGCCAGCCGCTTCGGCCTATGTCGCACTGGCAGCGGATGCCGACCTGAAGGGCGTCGTCTCGGCCCAGGTCTCGACCATTCAGGCCGGCTATGTGGCGGAATCGGGCGCGACCCTGCTGGAATTCGCGACGCCTGACGAAACCATCGCTGCCGTGCGCAATGGCGAAGCGGTCGCCGTCTTCGCCGACAAGGACTTCCTTGCGCCGATCGTCGCGGAATCGAATGGCGAGCTGATGTTCGTCGGCGAGCCTGTCCAGCTGGGCGGCGGTGTGGGCCTTGGCCTTCGCGAAAGCGATGCCGAGCTGAAGACCAAGTTCGATGCCGCCATCCAGTCGATGAAGGATGACGGCAGCCTGAACGCGCTGATCGAAAAGCACTTCGGCCCGGAAACGGCGAAGTTCTGACAAGGGCAGGGGGCGCGGGTCACACCGCGCCCCAACCCCCATGTTCGCCGCCTGCGCCGACCCCAAAGCAATTGAAGGCCTGACATGGCTGACGTGCTACCTGACCTCAGGCAAGCACCTTGATTTCTATTGGTCGTTTCTGGTGGTGCTGTTGCTTTTGGCGATCACCGCCCCCGCAGCGCTGGCCATGGGCTTTGCCGGGGCCACGGCGGCGCGGTCGCGGTTCTTGCCGCTTTCCCTTCTGGGCAAGGGCTATGCGGCCATCGTCCGTGGCGTGCCGGACATCGTGTTTTTCCTGTTTTTCGTGATCGCGCTGGATCAGGGGATCGAATACCTGAAAAGCCTTGCCGTCTGCGAGGATCACGCCTGGCCCTGGCAGGGGCTGGAATTCCGGGTCTGCCAAGAGGCGAAGGTGCCGCTAAGCAATTCGGCGGCGCTCTGGCATCAGGCCTACGGCTTTGCGCTGGCGGTTTTCACCTTCGCGCTGGTCTTCGGGGCCTTTGCGGCCAACGTGCTTTACGGTGCGATGGGCGCGGTGCCGAAGGCGCAGCTCGAAACGGCCGAGGCCTATGGGATGAGCCATTCCCAGGTCTTCCGCCGCATCCTTGTGCCGCAGATGTGGGTCTATGCGCTGCCGGGCCTGTCAAACCTGTGGATGATCCTGATCAAGGCGACGCCCCTGCTGTTCCTTCTGGGCGTCAAGGACATCGTCTATTGGGCACGGGAGTTGGGCGGCTCAAAAACCCAGGCCTATGAATACCCGCACCCGGACTGGCGGCTGTGGTACTTTCTTGGGCTGCTGGTGTTCTACCTCTGCTTCACCAAAGTCTCCGAGGTGGTACTGGCGAGGCTTTCGGCCCGGCTGAGCCGTGGTCAGGCCACGGCGGGCGGCGAAGCCCTGCGAAAGGCTGCCGCATGAGCTGTTGGCAAACCGTGCAGGACTACGCCTTTCGCAGCATCGGCTTTGGCGAAAACCTGTTGCCGAAGACGGATTTCACCCTGTGCCAGCAGGTCACGCTGATCGGATCGGGGCTGATCTGGAACGTTTATTTCGGGGCGCTGGCGCTTGCCTTCGGGTTCTTCTTTGCCATCGCGGTGGCACTGGCGAAGTCGTCCCGCCATGCCGTTTTGCGCAAGCCGGCGGATTGGTTCGTGTTCGTCTTCCGCGGCTCACCGCTCTTCATCCAGTTTTTCCTGGCCTATGAGACGCTGCAGCTTCTGCCCAAGGCGGGGATTGAGGTGTTCGGGATCACGGTGGAAACGGCCTGGACCACGCGGGCCTGGGCGGGGGCGCTGTTTGTGCTGTTCCTGAACACCTCGGCTTACGCGGCGGAAATCTTTTACGGCGCGCTGAAGTCGATCCCCAAGGGTGATCTTGAGGCGGCCGAGGCCTACGGCCTGACCGGCTGGCAGAAGTTCCGCCGCATCCAGTGGCCGACGATGCTGCGGCTGGCCTGGCCTGCCTATACGAATGAGGCGATCTTCCTCTTTCACGCGACGACGCTGGTGTTCTTCAGCGGCTTTCCGGCGTTCCGCCAGATGGGCGACGCGCTCTATTACGCGAACTATTTTGCCGACAAGACCTTCAACCCCTTTGTCCCCTATCCCATCGTTGCTGCCTATTTCATCGGGCTGACGCTGATCCTGACCTTTGGCTTCGGACTGGTGAACCGGTATCTGAACCGGCACCTGCCCTCGAACCAGAAAAGCAGAATCCGCTTGCGTCCGCAGGTTATCCGATAGTACCCTTCAATTTGATCAAATTGCGCGAGGACACAACGGCCCGCGCCGGGGATCAAAAACAGGGGATGGGATCAAGGGCATGATCCGAAACCCGCCTGCCGGACCAATGGGGGTTCGTGCGTGGGCGGCTCATGCCTTGCCTGAACAACGATCATGATGAAAGACTATCTGCGTAAGCATCCGGACGTGCGGACCATCCGCGTGGCGGCTGTGGACTTGAACGGCCAGGCGCGCGGCAAGCGTGTGCCGGCCCGCTTTGCCGACAATGTGGTGAAGAACGGGACGCGGTTCCCGTTTTCGGTCCTGAATTTGGACATCTGGGGCGAGGATATCGACGACAGCCCGCTGGTCTTTGAGCAGGGCGATGCTGACGGGTTGTTGAAGCCGACCGAACGTGGCTTTATGCCGATGCCCTGGCTTGAGGCGCCGACGGCCCTCTTGCCGATCTGGATGTTCCGCGAAAACGGCCAGCCCTATGACGGCGACCCGCGCCATGCCTTGCGCGCGGTGGTGGACCGCTACAAGGCCCGCGGCCTGACCCCGGTCTGCGCGATGGAGCTGGAGTTCTTCCTGATCGACGACAGCGGCAAGACCATGCAGGTGCCCGCCTCGCCCCGGTCCGGCAAGCGCCGGAAAGCGGCCGAGACGCTGTCGATCCGCGCCCTGGATGCGTTCGACACCTTCTTCACCGACCTTTACGACGCCTGCGAGGCGATGGACATTCCCGCCGACACCACGACCAGCGAGACGGGCCTTGGCCAGTTCGAGGTCAACCTGATGCATTGTGACGATGCCTTGCGCGCGGCGGACGATGCCTGGCTTTTCAAGATGCTGGTCAAGGGTCTGGCCCGGCGGCATGGCTTTGCGGCCAGCTTCATGGCGAAACCCTATGCCGATTATTCCGGATCGGGCCTGCACACGCATTTTTCGGTGCTGGACGACAAGGGCGACAACATCTTTGACTCAGGCGGCCCGAAAGGCACGGCGCAGCTGCGCCATGCGGTGGCGGGGTGTCTGGCGGCGATGCATGACTCCACGCTGCTTTTCGCGCCGCATTTCAACAGCTATGAACGCCTCGTCCCCGACAAGCACGCGCCCACGGCGATTTCCTGGGGCTATGAGAACCGCACCGCCGCCATCCGCATTCCGGCGGGCAGCCCGACCGCGCGGCGGATCGAACATCGCGTGGCGGGGGGCGATGTGAACCCATACCTCATGCTGGCCGCCATCCTGGGCGCCGCCCTGTCGGGGATCGAGGACGGGGTTGAGCCGCCGCCGCCCGTCACCGGCAACGCCTATGCGATGGAATTGCCGCAAATCCCGTCGTCATGGGAGGCCGCGATCGACGCGTTCGAACATTCCGACAGCCTGTACCGCTTCCTTCCGAAAGAACTGATCCGCAATCTGGTGCAGACCAAGCGGCAAGAGTTGCACTACATCGCCGAACTGTCGCCGGAAGAGCGGGTGGAGCTTTACCTCGACACCGTCTGACGAACGTGCCCCCCTTGACCAAGGGGGGGCAAAGCGACCACCTTCGGCACAAGCCCCACAACGGACCGGGACCCATGCAGATCGGCATCCTTCAGACCGGTGAAAGCCCCGACGCGCTGCGCGATCAGGGCGACTATCCGGATTTCTTTGAAACCCTGCTGGCCGGCAAGGGCCTGACCTTTCGCCGCTGGGCTGTGCTGCGGAACGAGTTTCCTGCGGACGTGCATGACTGCGATGGCTGGCTTATCACCGGGTCACGCTTTGGGGCCTATGAAGACCACGCCTGGATACCGCCGCTGGAGGCCTTCATCCGCAAGGCTTATGGCGAACATGTCCCGGTGGTGGGGGTGTGTTTTGGCCACCAGATCATTGCCCAGGCCATGGGCGGCAAGGTCGAGAAGTACAAGGGCGGCTGGTCCGTCGGCCCGACCAAATACGATTTCGGCGACCGCACTTACACCCTGAACGCCTGGCATCAGGATCAGGTGACGGTCAAGCCGGAAGGCGCACAGGTCCTGGCCTCAACCGATTTCTGCGCCAATGCGGCCCTTCTGTACGACGACCGGATGTTCACCGTTCAGCCGCACCCGGAGTTCCGCAAGGAATTTGTCGAAGGCCTGATCAAGTTCCGGGGGCCGGGTCTGGTCCCCGATCCGATCCTTGCCGAAGCGACGTCGCGCCTCGACACGGCGACTGACAGTCCTGCGATGGCCGACCGGATTGCGACTTTCTTTCTGACCCACAAAGCCAAAACTGGGGCCGAGAAGCTCCGCGCCTGACGGTGCGGGGGCCACCCCCCAAAGACAGTGTGACATATGTCCAAATGGACCGACCAGCTGCCGGAAGCAGCCCGTGACTACATCGGCAACCGCCGTGTGGATGAAGTGGAATGCATCATCGGCGACATTGCCGGGGTGGCGCGGGGCAAAGCGATGCCCGCCGCGAAATTCGGCAAGCAGACCAGCTACTTTCTGCCGAATTCGATCTTCCTGCAGACGATCACCGGCGAATGGGCCGACAACCCGTTTGATGCTTTCACCGAACCGGACATGATCCTGGAACCGGACTGGTCCACCGCCACCGCCGCCCCCTGGACGGCGGATGTGACGCTGCAGGTCGTGCATGACGCCAAGGACCAGCAGGGCAACCCCATCGCCTATTCCCCGCGCAACGTCTTGCGCCGGATCATGGACCTTTACGCCGCCCAAGGCTGGAAGCCGGTCGTGGCGCCCGAGATGGAATTCTTCCTGACCGCCCGCAACATTGACCCGAACCAGCCGATCATGCCGCCGATGGGCCGGTCTGGTCGCCGGGCTGCGGGCAAGCAGGCCTATTCGATGTCGGCGGTCGATGAATACGGCAAGGTAATCGACGACATCTACGATTTCGCCGAAGCGCAAGGGCTGGAGATTGACGGCATCCTGCAGGAAGGCGGGGCAGGGCAGATCGAGCTGAACCTCGCCCACGGTGACCCGATCCGCCTGGCCGATGAGGTCTTTTTCTTCAAGCGCCTGATCCGTGAGGCGGCGCTGCGCCACGACTGTTTTGCCACTTTCATGGCCAAGCCCATCGCGGGTGAGCCGGGGTCGGCCATGCACATCCACACCTCGGTCGTGGACACGAAAACCGGCAAGAACATCTTCGCCGGGCCGAAGGGGGTAGAGACCGAGGCGTTCCTGCATTTCATCGGCGGGCTGCAAAAGCACCTTGGGGCCGCGGTCGCCCTCTTTGCACCTTACGTGAACAGCTATCGCCGTTACGTCCCGGACTTCGCCGCGCCGATCAACCTTGAGTGGGGCCGCGACAACCGCACCACGGGCCTGCGCGTGCCGATCAGCAGCGCAGCAGCGCGGCGGATCGAAAACCGCCTGCCGGGCATGGATTGCAATCCTTACCTCGGCATCGCTTCCACGCTTGCCTGCGGGTATCTGGGGCTGATGAACAAGGTGCAGAACCGGCCGGAATTCTCAGGCTCGGCCTATATCGACAGCGAGGATATCCCGGTGAACCTCGGCGACGCGCTGGACCTTCTGGATGAGGATCAGGCGCTGAAAGAGGTGATGGGGGTGGACTTCATCAAGGTCTATGATTCTGTGAAGCGCAATGAATACAAGGAGTTCCTGCAGGTCATCAGCCCGTGGGAGCGTGAGCACCTGCTTCTGAACGTCTGATGGTCAACCTTCTGCACGCCAATGACCGGGCGGGGGAATACCCGCACAGCTACTATGCCGCGACCCGCACGGCGCTGGACCCGTTTCCGCCGCTGAAGGGCGCGCAGACGGCGGATGTGGCCATTGTCGGCGGCGGCTACATGGGTCTGTCGGCCGCGCTGCATCTGGCGGAAAAGGGTTTCAGCGTGGTCGTGCTGGAAGCGCACCGCGTGGGGTTCGGTGCGTCGGGGCGCAATGGCGGGCAGGTCGGGTCGGGCCAGCGGCAGGATCAGGTCTGGATCGAAAAGGCCGTCGGCCGCGACCATGCCCGCCGGCTGTGGGACATGGCCGAGGATGCGAAGGCCCTGGTCCGCGACCTGATCGCCCGTCATGAGATGCCCGTCCCCTTCCGCCCTGGCGTCGCCCACGCCTGCTATTCGGCGGCCGAGGTGACCGAGACCCGCGCCTACACCGAAAAGCTCGCCCGCGACTATGGCTACACCCAGATTGAGGTGCTGGACCGCCCCGCCATCCGCCGCCTGATCGGGTCGGACCGCTTTGCCGGCGGCGCTTTGGACCGGGGGGCGGGGCATATCCACCCGCTGAACTTCGCGGTCGGGCTGGCGAAGGCCGCTGCTGCGGCGGGCGCGCGCATCCATGAAGGTAGCGAAGTCCTGGAACTGATCCCCGGCACGAAAGTCACCTTGCGGACGGCCACCGGCGCGGTGACGGCCGGCCAGGTGATCCTGGCTGGCAATGGCTATATCGGCGGGCTGGAGCCGAGCTATCCGTCGCGCGTCATGCCGATCAACAACTTCATCCTGGCGACCGAGCCTTTGGGGGATCGCGTTACCGAGGTGCTGGCCGAACCCGTCGCGGTGGCCGACAGCAACTTTGTGGTGAACTACTGGCGGCTGTCGGATGACAACCGCCTCCTTTTCGGCGGGGGCGAAAGCTATGGCTACCGCTTCCCCGATATCCTGAAGACCGTCCGCGCGCCGATGCTGAAGATCTACCCCCAGCTTGCAGATGTGAAGATCACCCATGCCTGGGGCGGTACGCTCGCGATCACCATGAACCGGATGCCCGCGCTGATGCGCCCGCAGCCCAACGTGCTGGCGGGCTCGGCCTGTTCGGGCCATGGCGTGGCGCTGTCCACCCTGACCGGCAAGCTTCTGGCCGAGGCGGTGGCGGGCGATGCCTCGGGCTTTGACCTTCTCGCCAGCATTCCGCAACCGCGCTTTCCAGGCGGCGCCACCTTGCGCTGGCCGCTCTTGGTGCTGGCGATGACCTGGTACGGAATGCGCGACCGTCTGGGCCTGTGACATCTGGCGGAGCGGGGGTTTCACACCCCCGCACCCCCGTGGGATATTTGGACCAGAATGAAAGACCAAAGCCATTGCGGCTTTCATTCTGGTCCAAATATCCTCGGGGTGAGCCAGGGGTTTCGCCACTGGTTCAAGAAACCACTGGCTCGGGGGGGCGAAGCGCCCCCGGGGGCTGCACATGGCGTGCGTTCTGGTATAGTTGGCCTCATGTCCCTGCCGAATGGATTCCTTGATGACTTGCGCACACGGCTGACCCTTTCCCAGATCGTGGGAAAGAAGGTCACCTGGGACATGCGCAAGTCCAACATGGCCAAGGGCGATTTCTGGGCGCCGTGCCCGTTCCATCAGGAAAAATCCGCCAGTTTCCACGTCGATGACCGCAAGGGGTTCTACTACTGCTTTGGCTGCCACGCCAAAGGGGACGCTATCGGTTTCGTGAAAGAGACCGAGAATCTGTCCTTCATGGAAGCGGTTGAGGTGCTGGCGCGCGAAGCCGGGATGCCGGTCCCGGCGCGCGACCCCAAGGCCGCCGAGCAGGCCGACCGGCGCACGCAACTGGTGCAGGTGATGGAAGAGGTGGTGAAGTTCTACCGCCTGCAGCTGAAGACCAGCGCCGGGGCCGAGGCGCGGCGCTATCTGGCAGAAAAGCGCCGGTTGTCAGAGGCCGCGCTCGACCGCTGGGAAATCGGCTGGGCGCCGGACGGGTTCAACGCCTTGCGCGATGCGCTGGCCGCCAAGGGGGTCAGCTCTGACCTGATGGTCGCAAGCGGCATGGTTGCCAAGTCTGACAACGGCCAGCTTTATGACCGCTTCCGCGCCCGCGTGATCTTTCCAATCCGCGATGGCCGGGGCCGGGCGATCAGCCTTGGCGGCCGTTCGCTTGATCCCAACGCCCAGGCCAAATACCTGAACGGCCCGGAGACGGAGCTGTTTGACAAGGGCCGCAACCTGTTCAACCAGGCCAGGGCGCGCGAGGCGGCGGGCAAGGGCAAGCCCCTGATCGTGGCCGAAGGCTACATGGATGTGATCGCCCTGTCCGAGGCAGGCTTCACCGCCGCCGTCGCCCCCCTCGGCACGGCGGTCACCGAAGACCAGCTGCGGCTGATCTGGCGCATTGCCGATGAACCGATCGTCGCACTGGACGGTGACACCGCAGGCTTGCGCGCCGCACAGCGGGTGATCGACCTTTCCCTGCCGATGCTGGAGGCAGGCAAGGCCCTGCGCTTTGCCGTCCTGCCCGGCGGCATGGACCCTGATGACCTCTTGAAAGCTCAAGGCGCCCCCGCCCTGCAGGCGGTACTGGACCGCGCCCTGCCGATGATCCAGCTCTTGTGGCAGCGCGAGACGGAAGGCCAAAGCTTCGACAGCCCCGAACGCCGCGCCACCCTGGACAAGACCTTGCGCGGGCATCTCGCGCGGATCACCGACCCCTCGATCCGCAGCCATTACGCTGATGAGATGAAGCGTCTGCGCCAGACGCTGTTCGGCACCGCGCCCGGCGCCTATCGTCCGTTCCAGCCTGGCCCTTATGTGAAAGGTCAGCGCCGCTTTGCCCCGCCCGGTGGCGCACTGGCGACCACCCGATCGTCCCTTCTGGCACAGGCGCAGGGCCCGGTGACGGAAACCCTGCGCGAGGCGGTCATCCTGGCCACCGTCATCCTGCACCCCGCCCTCATCCAGCGGTTTGAATCCGCGCTGGAGCGGCTGGACCTTACCGATGACGACCACGAAACCCTGCGCCGCCTGATCCTGACCCATGGCGATGCGCCCGATCTGGCTGACCGTCTGCGCGATGCCGCGCCCGCTGCCCTTGACGCGCTGATGGCGCGCCCCCATGTCGCCATAGCGCCACCGGTGCGTCACCCCCAGGACCATGACCTTGCCACGCTCTGCCTGGCTGAGGAATTGGCCAAACTTGACGCCTGGCGCGGGGCCCGGCGTGAGATTGAGGAGGCAGTCGAAGACATGATCGGTTTGCCGGACGAAGGCTTGACCTGGCGCCTGTCCAAGGCGACCGAGGCGCTGCACCAGTCCGACCGTACTGGCCCCGCTGAGACCACTGATCTGGGCGAAGACCGGGCCGCCCTGTCAAAACATCTTCAATCCCTGATCGATAGCCAGGTCTGGATCAAGAAAAACCGCTGATTCGGCCTTTCCCCCAGCCTGATTCGCGTTATTGATTCGGAAGCCACGCCTCGATTCGCGCCCATGACTTTTCCAGGAGCACCCATGGCCCTCAAAGACGCCGACGACGCCAAGCCAGACGCCGACGAACAGGACGTCTCGCTTGATATGAGCCAGGCGGCCGTCAAGAAGATGATCGCCGACGCTAAGGAGCGTGGCTATATCACCTACGACCAGCTGAACACGGTTCTGCCGCCCGAGCAGGTGTCGTCCGAGCAGATCGAAGACGTGATGTCGATGCTGTCCGAAATGGGCATCAACATCATTGAGGACGACGAGGCCGAAGAGGGTGCCGAACCCGTGGGTGAGCTGGTCGAGGTTTCAACCAGCCGCGAAGTGGCCGTGGCCGGCACCTCGGCCGAGGCGCTGGACCGCACCGATGACCCGGTTCGCATGTACCTGCGTGAGATGGGCAGTGTCGAGCTCCTATCGCGCGAAGGCGAAATTGCCATCGCCAAGCGGATCGAGGCTGGCCGCAACACGATGATCGCCGGGCTGTGTGAAAGCCCGCTGACCTTCCAGGCCATCATCATCTGGCGTGACGAACTTCTGTCGGAAGACATCCTCTTGCGCGACGTGATCGACCTTGAGGCTACCTTTGGCCGCAGCCTTGATGGCGAAGAGGAAATGGACGGCCCGGCGCTGGATGAGGTGGACGTGGACGCAGCCCCCCGCCGCGCCGGTGGTTCGGCTGAGCCGGAGCTGGATGCCGACGGCAACCCGCTTGCCCGCGAAGTCGATGAAGACGAAGATGACGAAACCGCCAACATGTCGCTGGCCGCGATGGAGGCCGCGCTGAAGCCGCGCGTTCTGGAAACGCTCGACCTGATCGCGCGCGACTATGCCAAGCTTGCCGACATGCAGGACCTGCGGATGAATGCTGCGCTGTCGAAGGCCAAGCAGTTTTCCACAACCGAGGAAGCGGCCTATCAAAAGCTGCGGTCGGAAATCGTGCTGTTCGTGAATGAATTGCACCTCAACAACTCCCGTATCGAAGCGCTGATCGACCAGCTTTACGGCATCAACCGCAAGATCATGTCGATCAACTCGTCCATGGTGAAGCTGGCCGATGCCGCGCGGATCAACCGCCGTGAGTTCATCGACGAATACCAGGGCTATGAGCTTGACCCGACCTGGCTTGACCGGATGGCGCAGAAATCCGGGCGCGGCTGGCTGGCGCTCTTGGACAAGTCGCGGGATGCGATTGAAGACCTGCGGGCTGAGATGGCGACGGTCGGCCAGTATGTCGGTGTGGATATTTCCGAATTCCGCCGGATCGTGAACCAGGTCCAGAAGGGCGAGAAAGAGGCGCGTCAGGCCAAGAAGGAAATGGTCGAGGCGAACCTGCGCCTGGTGATCTCGATTGCAAAAAAGTACACGAACCGGGGCCTGCAATTCCTTGACCTGATCCAGGAAGGCAACATCGGCCTGATGAAGGCCGTGGACAAGTTCGAATACCGCCGGGGCTACAAGTTCTCCACCTACGCGACCTGGTGGATTCGTCAGGCCATTACGCGCAGCATCGCCGACCAGGCCCGCACGATCCGTATTCCGGTCCACATGATCGAGACGATCAACAAGCTGGTGCGGACGGGGCGCCAGATGCTGCACGAAATCGGCCGCGAACCGACGCCGGAGGAGCTGGCGGAGAAACTTCAGATGCCGCTGGAAAAGGTCCGCAAGGTGATGAAGATCGCCAAGGAACCGATCTCCTTGGAGACGCCGATTGGCGACGAGGAAGACAGCCAGCTTGGCGACTTCATCGAAGACAAGAACGCAATTCTGCCGCTGGATTCCGCCATTCAGGAGAACCTGAAGGAAACCACTACCCGCGTCCTCGCCTCCCTCACCCCCCGCGAAGAACGTGTGCTGCGGATGCGCTTTGGCATCGGCATGAACACGGACCACACGCTGGAAGAGGTTGGCCAACAGTTCAGCGTCACCCGCGAACGCATCCGCCAGATCGAAGCGAAGGCCTTGCGGAAGCTGAAGCACCCGAGCCGGTCACGGAAGCTTCGCAGCTTCCTCGATCAGTGATGGGTGAGCGCACCGTATCGCCGCTGACGCAGCAACGGGCATTTGCGACGATCAAGGTCGTCGCGAATGCCGTCATGGCTGGCGAAACCGCCCTGACATATTCTGACTTGGCCCGACGCCTGGGCATGTCGAAGGTCAACGGTCAGGGTCTGAGCAGTTATCTGAACCGCGCGGCGGCACTGTGCGCGGAGCACGGACTGCCGAATGTGTCGGTTCTGGTGGTGTCAAAAGACAGTTTGGACCGCGGCACCCCAATGCCCTCCGAGGGGTCGTTTGCTGACGGGTTCTATGCCAGCACCGGGCTGACAAAGGCCGACATCGCGGCAGAGCAAGATCGGGTTCGGGCGTTTGACTGGGCCTCGGTGCGCTCGCTCAATATCGCCTAGTGCTGCTCTGCTAAGCCCGGGAAGAGGCTCAGCACCCACTTCCATATGGTTTATGCAACCTTAAGTTGTTCTTCTCTGGCGCATAGTCACGGAAAAACCAAAATACTGTCCAAAAAGCGGCAACGATCAGACCTACGCACCCGCACTGTTGGGCCAGATGCCTGTCCCTGATTTTCATAGGTGCAAAATGTTAGGCAGCCAAAGACTTCGTGTCACAGCCACCTCAGTTGCTTTGCTTTCCGCTTCGGTTCTTTTCGCCCAGACCGGCCCGCAGGTCGCATTAGTCTCCAAGGACGGCGGGATCACCGTCAAGGGTGAGCTGGTCGGGGTCGAGGGCGGGCTTTACGTGGTTGAAACCAACATCGGCATGGTAAAAGTCCCGGTGGCAAGTGTCACGTGTGAGGGCGAATGCCCGGCCGAAACGGCCGTCGCCGTGGCCGAACCCGGGCCCGCCCCGGAACCTGAACCCGCCCCAAAACCGGCGCCTGAGGTTGCCGCGACCGAGCCCGCCCCGGAACCCGAACCCGCCGCCCCGGTTGAGGTTGCCCCCGCTGTCGCGGAAGCTGCCGCCCCGGTGACAGAAGCCGCCTCTGCCGCTGTGGCAGTGGTGCCGGCCGACAAGAAGTTCGGCATCCACGGGTCGCGCACGCTGGGCACGAACCTGATGCCCAACCTTCTGAAGGCCTATGCCGCCAAGATCGGCGCGGGGTTTGAACAGATTTCGGTTGAACCCGGCGTCTCTGTCGTCCGCCTGACCGCTGCCGATGGCAGCGTGCTGGCCGAGATTGACTTGCAGATCAAAGGCTCTGGCAGCGCTTTCCCTGGCCTTGGTGGGGGGCTGGCGCAGATCGGCATGGCCGACCGACGGATGAACGATGGTGATCTGGAAAAGCTGGGCGCCCTTGGCGAACTGCGCGACACCCCGAACGAGATTGTCCTTGGCCTCGACGGGATCGTCGCCATGGTGCACCCCTCAAACCCGCTGCAGACCGTCAGCTTTGAAGAGCTGTCGCGCGTCTTCTCGGGTGAGGTCACCAACTGGCGCGACATTGGCGGTCCTGACCTGCCGATCGCGCTGCACACTTTCCCCGATGGCTCAGGCGACCGGTCGATCTTTACAAGCCGCGCCGTTGAACCCTTTGGCCGCACCATCGCAACCACCGCAGCCGAGCATGTGGAATATGCCGACATGCGCGAAGCGGTGGCGGCTGACCCGACTGCGGTCGGCTTCATCGGCCGGTCCTTCATCCGCGACGATGTGAAGGAACTGTCGATCCGCGAACAGTGTGGCCTTGTCTCCTCGCCCACGAACTTTCGTATGAAGACCGAAGGCTATGCGATGTCGCGGCGGATCTATCTGTACCGCACGCCCGGCACGCTGAACCCGGTCGCAGAGGAGCTGATCAACTTTGCGCTGTCGCACGAAGGCCAGCAGGTGATCGAAGAGACCCGCTTTGTCGACAACGAGATCGAGACGATGCGTCTGTCCGACATGGGCCTTGATCTTGAGATTGCCGAGGCCCAGCCCGGTTTCAGACCCGAAGCCATGGACGCGATGCTGTCTGACCTTGGCAACGCCGAACGTCTGAGCATTGCCTTCCGCTTTGCCTTCGGTCGCGCCTCGCTGGACCAGCTTTCCGAACGCGCGGTGGCGGATTTTGCGGCCCAGCTCGAAAGCGGTGCCTATGATGGCAAAGAAGTGCTCGTGGTGGGCTTTGCCGACTCGGTCGGCGGGTTCGAACAGAACCGTCGGCTGGCGCTGGCCCGGTCGTCCACGGTGGCAGACCTGATCAAGGCGCGCATCGGCAGTGAGGCCAGCAACCGGCTTGGGCTGAAAGCGCTGTCTTATGGCGAGATGCTGCCCTACCTGTGCAACGAAGACGACTTTGGCCGCGACGCGAACCGCCGCGTGGAAATCTGGGTCCGCTAAGGGCCCTTGGGGGGGCGGTTGCGCCCCCCTGATCCGCAGGAATTCCTGCCTTGCCAAAGCAGGGCGACACGGGCTTTCCTGACCGGGTTCCTGCCCGAAAGGTCCCCGGCATGCGTGCGCTTGCCCTGCTCTTGATCCCGCTTGCCGCCCCAGCCGGTGCTGCCTGCCCGGATGACTCCAGCCTTTTCGCCTGCCAGATCGGTGCCAAGCGGCTGGACATCTGTCAGTCGGGCAAGGTGCTGACCTATAGCTTCGGGCCCTCCGCCAGACCCGAACTGTCGCTTGCCGAACCGTTGGAGACCATAGCCTACCTTCCCTATTCGGGGTTCGGGCGCAGCAGGACTTACAGCGTCACCTTCCAGAATGACGGTCACAGCTACGAAGTCTGGTCGTCCTATGACCGGATCGGTGAGGGCGCGCCTGTGTCGGCTGGCGTCACCGTGAAGGAGGGCCGTGCCACTGTTGCGGAACTGACCTGCAACGCCGGCACTGTCACGCGAGAATTGGAGGGCATCGGGTTCCTGAAGCAGGATCTTGGCCAGTGTTTCGACTGGGAAAGCTCGTCCTGGCGGATGGGGCCCTGTGGCCAAAACCCGGAGTTCTGCGCGTGCTAGTGCAGGCCCCGCTGACCCTTCCGCGGCTCAAGATTAATCCAAGTCTGATCCCCGCCCCAAGCCGGAGGCCCCTGATGCGCGCCCTTGCCCTGCTTCTGACCCTACTGCCGCTGCCCGCCGCAGCCGCCTGCCCGAACGAAAGCGAGATTTTTTCGTGTACGATCAAGGGCAAACCTTTGCAGATCTGCCACTGGAAAGGCGCGCTGATCTACAATTTCGGGCCGGAGGACAGGCCCGAACTTTCCATCGCCGAGCCGTTGGAAACGGTCGAATTCACCCCCTGGCTGGGGATTGGTCGCTACATCTGGGAAACCGTGGCCTTCCGGAACGAAGGCTATACCTATGAGGTCTATACCAGCGTCGAACGCGGCCCGGAGGCGACCACTGGCCTGACGGGCGCGGTGACCGTCTACGAGGGCGAGGCTGAAATTGCGCGGCTGGACTGTGACGAAGGCTCAGCCACGAATTCCCTCGACGTCATCTACGCCTTGAAAGACTCCATCGGCCAGTGCTGGGATTACGACACCCGCGCCTGGACCAGCATCTGCGATTAGGCGGGCGGGGGAAGCGTGGCTTCCCAATTCTCACCCATGGCTAAGATGCAGGCTGTGCCGTTGGCGTAGCTTTGCACCAGCGTCCAGTCGCCGGACGGTTCGGCCCAGACCTCCAGAACCGCATCCTCATGGCGCAAGCCTGCGCCCGCCAGCGTGGCGTTGCGCAGCTTCAGCAAGACTTCCTCACGCGGGGCACAGAGCACCTCGGCGATGGGGCTTTGCGCGGCGGCGGGGCCAGTCAGGGCCAACAGAAGGATGAGTCGGGTCCACATGCATGGAATCGTAACATGACCATGACAGATCGCGGCGCGAAAAATCCGTGCCCTTTCCGTGCGAAAGACTAGCGCTGTTCGGTGAAGGGCCAGACCGCAGGCCTGATGCCCCGCGCCTCAAGGATGGCTTGCAGCCGCAATGCTTCCACCCGCATCCGGCCAGCCCAGGCCAGCATGTCGGTATTCTCGACCCCGCCGGCATCAAACTCGGCCAAGGCGGCGTCCAGCCGGTCCCGCTTGCGGCCTGGGTCTTGCGAGTTGGCATGGCCGCGCAGGCGTTTCTCGCCAAACTCCTCATGCGACTTCACCGCATAATGGTGCAGCGCCGCCACCCCCACATCCCGCCGCCGGACGGAGTGGAGGTTGGCAAAGACCGCATCCCCCCCCGACGGCATGACATAGCGCCCATGGGCCGGGTCCACCCGGTGAATACCGGTGCCCGCCAGCCGGTCGCGCCGCCCGATGGCCTTGACCTGATGGTTGGGCGCGGCCGCATCGGGCAAGGCATCGGTAAAGCGTTCGATGACCGGGGCAGGGTGGTACGCTGCCTGCCCGCCGCTGCCAAACACCACCCAGTTGACCGCCACCGCGCTGACGCTGTCGTCAAAGCGCTGCAGAAAACCGCCCAATGTGGTGTCTTCGCGCAGCAGCAGAAACTCATCCGCGTCGAAGAAGGCCAGCCAGTCCGCCCGCGCCCGCTTGCGCGCATCGACATAGGCCAGGCGCTGCGGCCGTTCGCCCACCGTATGGGGCCAGGGGATCAGCGTGATCTCACCCGCGTCGGCCAGTGCCGCCAGAAGCGCCTCGGTCCCGTCATCGCTGGCGTTGTCGTAAATCAGAAACTCATCCACCCCCAGCGCCTTGTAATGCGCCAGCCATTCGACCACCCCGCGGAGTTCGTTCCGCAGGATGGCACAAAGCGCTGTGGTCGGTGGGGTTTGCATAAGGGCCGTCCTAGCCCCTCACCCCCGGTCGATCAAGCAAGGTTCGCGGTGAAGAAGGCGATCGTCCGCTCCCACGACAGTTCTGCCGCCGCTGCGTCATAACGGGGCGTGGTGTCGTTGTGGAACCCATGGTTCACCCCGGGGTAGATGTGGGCCTCATAGGTCACGCCCGCCGCCTGCAAAGCTGCCTCATAGGCAGGCCAGCCTTCGTTGATCCGCTCGTCCAGTTCGGCGTAGTGGATCAGGAGGGGGCACTTGATTTTCGCCACATCCTCCACCGCCGGCTGGCGGCCATAGTAGGGCACCGCGCCCGCCAGTTCAGGATAGGCCACAGCACAAGCATTCGCCACCCCGCCGCCATAGCAGAACCCCGTCACGCCCACCCGGCCGGTAGACCCTTCATGCGCCAGCAGAAACTCCACCCCCGCGAAGAAATCATTCATCAGCTTTGTCGGATCGACCTGCGACTGCAACTCACGCCCCGCGTCGTCATTCCCCGGATAGCCGCCCACGCTCGTCAGGCCATCCGGCGCCAGCGCCAGGAACCCGGCCTTGGCCACCCGCCGCGCCACATCTTCGATGTAAGGATTCAGCCCCCGGTTTTCATGCACCACCAGCACCGCCGGCAGCTTGCCCGCAGCCCCCGCCGGCCGCACCATGTAGCCGTTCACCGTGCCATGCCCGTTGGGCGAGGGGTAACTCACCCGCTCGGCCACGATCCCGCTGTCATCCGCCGCCACTTGCTGGGCCAGCGCATAGTTCGGCGCCAGCATCTGCAGCAGCATCACCGCCGTGACACCCCCCACGGCCCACTTGCCCGCACGGTCCAGAAACTCACGTTTCGAGATCTTGCCATGGGCGTAATAGTCATAAAGCTCCAGCAACTCCTGGTCGAAATCCTTCGCGGTCATTCGGGTCATCGCGGCCGTCCTTTCCTGAAAACGCCAGCCTAACCCAGTCCGCGCGCCCGCCCGCCACACGAAGGCGTGAGTCCGCGCCGCCACAGTTGCCGCCCCCAGATGCTGCGCCTTGCACATAGCGCTTCCCGAAATGCACGCAGGCCCCCTATAGTCTGTGGTGGGAACCGGGGAAAACACCAGGGCCCGATGAGGCAGGAACAACACCAACAGCAAGGAGGGGGCCGATGCGCTGCCCATTCTGCGGCAACATCGACACGCAAGTGAAGGATTCGCGTCCGGCTGAGGATCACGTCTCGATCCGCCGGCGTCGGTTCTGTCCGGCCTGCGGTGGCCGCTTCACCACGTACGAACGTGTCCAACTGCGTGACCTTGTGGTCATCAAATCCTCTGGCAAGCGCGAAGATTTTGACCGCTCCAAACTGGAACGCTCGATCCGCATCGCGATGCAGAAGCGCCCGATTGATCCGGAGCGGATTGACCAGATGATCTCCGGCATCGTGCGGCGGCTGGAAAGCCTTGGCGATACCGACATCCAGTCCAAGCAGATCGGCGAGATCGTGATGGAAAGCTTGGCCCGGATCGACACCGTCGCCTATGTGCGCTTTGCGAGCGTCTACAAGAACTTCCAGACGGCGGATGATTTTGACGGCTTCGTCAGCGAACTCCGGCCCGGCAGCGCTGCGGAAGAGTGAGCGACCCCGATCACATGGCCCACGCCCTGCGCCTTGCGGCGCGGGGCCTGGGCAATGTCTGGCCCAACCCCGCCGTGGGCTGCGTCATCGTCCGGGATGGCGTTGTGGTCGGTCGCGGCTGGACCCAACCGGGCGGCCGCCCCCATGCCGAGGTCCGCGCCCTGCAGCAGGCTGGTCACTTGGCCGAAGGCGCGACTGTCTACATCACGCTGGAGCCCTGCGCCCATCATGGGCAGACGCCGCCTTGCGCCGAAGCCCTGATCGCGGCCAAGGTCGCAAGGGTCGTCACCGCCCTCACCGACCCCGACCCGAGGGTCTCCGGCAAAGGCCACGCCCTGCTCCGCGCCGCAGGCATCACTGTGACCGAAGGCGTGATGACGCCCGAGGCCACCCACCTCAACGCCGGTTTCCTGAAACGGGTGACCCAGGGCCTCCCCTTCGTCACCCTGAAACTCGCAGCCTCCCTCGACGGCCGCACCGCCACCGCCACCGGTGAGAGCCGCTGGATCACCGGCCCCGAGGCCCGCCGCAAAGTCCACGCTATGCGTTTGAACCACGACGCCGTCATGGTCGGCTCCGGCACCGCACTCGCCGACGACCCCGACCTCACTGTCCGCGACATGGGCGCAGTCCGACAACCCGTCCGCATCGTCCTCGACCGCCTCCTCAAACACTCCCCCGAAAGCCGCCTCGGCCGCACCGCCAAGGACCACCCTGCCTGGCTCCTCCACAGCCCCGCTGCGCCGGAAGCGTTGCGAAGCGAATGGGAGGCCACCGGCGCGACCCTGATCGAGGTCCCCGAAGCCAACGGCCACCTCGACCTAAAAGCCGCCCTCCAAACCCTCGCGCAGAAAGGCCTCACCCGCATCCTCAGCGAAGGCGGCAGCACCGTCGCGGCGGCACTGGTCAAGGCGGGACTGGTGGATGAATTGGCGATGTTTACGGGTGGGGTGCTGATAGGGGCAGAGGGCAATCCAGCAATGGGTCAACTTGGTCTAAATGCTTTGGCAGACGCACCAAGGCTAATCCGAAACAACTCAGAAGCGATTGGCAACGGTTTCTATGGCCACTGGAGATTCGGTCTCTGAAACCTAAGCAGACTTAAAAAAGTTCGGGTATATCCCGACGAAACGCTGCCAATCAAAGTCATCAACCGAACGAAGCTCACCAGTTATGATGCGCGCTGCTATATGCCACCCAGGTGAAAGGCTTGTGCAATACTGCGCATCGTAGCCTTGCTTCAAAACAAAACTCATACTTGCGGACTTTATCAGCATCTTTTCAAGGTCATTGCCAAAATCCTTTGTCACAAACCGACGGTAGATAATGTCACGCACTTCCGGTGTCTGCATGATCCAGGTGCAGTAGTCTTTGCATACTCCAACTGGCATCAGGCTACCAAGTGGCAGGAGTGTACTATCCTTCCTGCCCAACCCTCCAAATTCGTCCAGCCAATGGCGTAGATCCTGATACCATGGCCAAGTCTCATAGTCTTCAGAGGATGTCGTAGCCACATACTGCATAAGGCTATCCCAGAGCTTTCAATCGAAGATTCCTTGCATCACGACCACACAACAGCGCCCACTCCTCCTCGTTAGGGAGATGGGGTGTGGGGCATTGAAAGCGGTTCAACGTAGCATGACTTTCAGGTTAACGCTTCCCAAAACCCCCGCGCGTAGAGACGGAAGGAAGACAGAAGGAAGACGCCGGGAAGACCCCTCCCGGCATCCCTTTAACCCCTCACCAATGCCCGGTGCTCGCCATGCTCACCCAGGGCTCCGCCGGGGCCTTCGCGCCGCCCTTCTGCAGCAACTCCACCGACACATTGTCGGGTGACCGCACAAACGCCATCCGCCCATCCCGCGGCGGGCGGGAGATCAGGACCCCGTTCGCCTGCAGATGCGCGCACATCGCGTAGATGTCGTCCACCTCATAGGCCAGGTGGCCAAAGTGCCGCCCGTCCGACGGCAGCCCCGGGTCGCCGTCCCAGTTGTAGGTCAGCTCCACCGGGCACTCTTCCTGACCGGGGGGTGCCAGGAAGACCAGCGTGAACCGCCCGCCCTCGTTGTCATAGCGCCGCGTTTCCTTCAGGCCCAACAGCTTGTAGAACGCGATGGATTTCTCCAGGTCCAGCACCCGGACCATCGTATGCAGATAGCGGATCGTCATCTGTCTCTCCTTCATGGTTTTCCATTCATCTTGCGGTATCGCCCCCACCCCCCGCAAGATATAGTCTCGCCGACTCACACTCGAAAGGCCGCCGCCATGCCCCTGACCCCCGACCAGCTGTCCGAGATCGAGGCCCAGCGGGCCACCCCGCGCCCCACCCTCCGCGCCGTCAGCGAGGGGATGGAGGCCCACCTTTACCGCGCCCACCCCGTGCTTGACCACGGCTTCATCCGCGTCATCGACTACATGGGCGACGATGCGGCCATCGTGCAGGCCGCCCGCGTCTCATATGGCGCTGGCACCAAGCACGTCCAGAACGATGAGGGCCTGATCCGCTACCTCATGCGCCACTGGCACTCCACCCCGTTCGAGATGTGCGAGGTCAAGCTTCACGTCAAACTCCCCGTCTTCGTCGCCCGCCAGTGGATCCGCCACCGCACCGCCAACGTAAACGAATACTCCGCGCGCTACTCGATCCTGGATCGGGAGTTCTACATCCCCGCCCCCGAACAGCTTGCCGCGCAAAGCACCGTCAACAACCAGGGCCGGGGTGAGGTGCTGCAGGGCGAAGAAGCCGCCCGCGTCCTCGACCTTCTGAAATCCGACGCCAACCGCGCCTATGACCATTACGAGGCGATGCTGAGCCAGGACGGCCAACAGGGCCTCGCCCGCGAACTCGCCCGCATGAACCTCCCCGCCAACATCTACACCCAGTGGTACTGGAAGGTCGACCTGCACAACCTCTTCCACTTCCTCCGCCTCCGCGCCGACCCCCACGCCCAATACGAAATCCGCGTCTACGCCGAGGCGATTGCAGCCTGCGTGCGCGACTGGGTCCCCCTGGCCTACGCGGCGTTCGAGGACTACCGGATGGGCGGCGTGACGCTCTCGGCCAAGGCGATTGCCGTGGTTAAGCGGATGTTAACGGGTGAGGTGGTAACGCAAGAGACCTCCGGCATGTCGAAGGGCGAGTGGCGGGAGTTTGAGGGGGTTTGGGGGTGAGCATCGCTAAACAATGCAAGTGCCTCCACTTCTTATTGTGAGGCGGGTTCGCCATGTACCACCCGGCGGATGCTAGCGTACTTTATTCCGCACATAAGCTCTTTATGGGTTTTGAGGATGAGTATGGAAAATTAAAGGAAGGGTTTACTGGGACTTGTTTCTTCGTTGAATCTGATTCCCATCTTTTCTTGCTCACTAATCGGCATAACATTGATGCGGGCTACAAGGACAAGAACAAGCGACAGTGGAAACTAGCTTCGTTATCAATATCCGGGTACGATTCAAAATCTAAGTATTTTAAGGGTGACATCGTTGAAATTAAAGGTCCGATTTTCCCAGCAGTTTGGGATGAAGATGTTGCTATCTTGAAGGTAACTGGTTTTAAGGTTGACAAGGAGTTTTCTGGGGGGGTTTCGATAAGACATATTCAGCGAGAGGCCATTGCTGATGATGCCTTCTTCTCGGACTACAATGCTTCTGAATTTGTGGTGTTTTCGGGCTACCCAACTTGGCATGATCGGCACGAAAATCGGCCAATAATTCGGTCAGGAATAATTGCAAGCGATCCCAAGACGAACTATACAGGGCCAAATGATGATCCGGGTTCGCGTCGAATCGCATTTGAAGGATTCTCATTTGAGGGATCGTCTGGAAGTCCAGTATTTTCACTGGCATTTGGCTTGATTGCTGGACCCGGATTATCTGGCATCCGCTATAGACATCAAAGGCTTATTGGAATCAACCTAGGACATGAAACTGACGGAAGAACCGGCATACATTCAGGAATCTCAAGGATGATTAAATCTACAGTTGTTCTTGAGTTAATCGACTCCATGATCGCTCAGTTCCCTTAGCAAGCGTAGGGTGGGGTTCTACCTCTCCATGCCACACCCCATAATCCCGGAAAGGCGCGAGATGTTTAGAACCAAGATTCTGCCGGTCGTTACTGCTTTGTTCGTCTGCGCCCTTGTGATCGGCTTTTTCCCAAGACGACTGCTTGATCAGTTGGGCGCATCCGATACCGTAAAAGGGATCATCATCATCGTCCTGGCTGTCGTCGCGGCGGCGCTGGTTGAAAGGCTCCTGCGGCCAAAGCAACCGTAGGTCGGGGCGTGCCCCGACTCTTGGCGCAAGCGGCGGGGCACGCCCCGCCCTACAAACCCGGATCGCCGTTCGCGTCCCGGTGCCATGATGAATACGGCCAATCCCTCGGATGCTCCACCAACCCGTGCTTCACGGGATTGATCCAGCAATACCGGACACATGCCGCAAACGCCTCATCATCCCGGATGTGGTGCTCCCAAAACCGTTTTTGCCAGATCGGCGCTTCGTCCTTGTGTAGGTCGGGGTTCACCCCGACTCTTTCCTCATACGCCCCACCCCGGCGCATGCGCCCGCCGTTTGCTCCATATGCGTTTCTGGGGGAAAGAGTCGGGGTAAACCCCGACCTACGAACATCTCTGGTAAACTGCGCCTTGATCGACGCCATCCGGATCGCGTAATCGCTGTCGCCCTCTGGCAACGTCCAGACGCAATGCATGTGGTCCGGCAAGACCACCCAGGCGTCGATCGCAAACGGTCGTTTTGCGCGGGTCACAGCAACGGCCTCACGCAGCACGCCAATATTCCGCACAAGCGTATCTGCGCCGCGGTCCACAAGGTTGACCGTGAAGAAGACACAAGCACCGGGGACCTTGGGGCGGATGTAGCGCGACATGGGGCGCATCCTGCCCCGGCATGGTTAATGCGGGGTTATCAGCCGCCGGTCTCCACCCGGATCAACCGCACCTGATCTGCTGTCAGATACCCCGTCACCGGCTCGCCCGTGTCGGACTGCCAGTCGGCAATCGCCCGGCGGGTGAGGGCGCCGAAGTTGCCGTCGGTGCGGTTGATGGCATAGCCGAGGCGGGTCAGGCGGCGTTGCAGGTCGGCGCGTTCGGCGATGGTCAGCTCCAGGAGGCCCTCTTCCAGCGCGGCTGCGTCTTCGGCGACCGGGGGCGTGGCGATGCTGCCGGCTTGCGTCGCCAGCAGCTTCACCTGGGCCGAGGTGATGTAGCCGGTCTGCTCTCTCCGGTTGGCCTTTTGCCAGGTCTTGATCGCGGTCCGCGTCTTTGACCCCCAGAGGCCGTCCGCCACGCCCGCGTCATAGCCAAGCGCGGTCAGCTGCTTCTGGATGTCGGTCCGCTGGGCGCGGGTAAGCTTCAGCGCGGCCTCGGTCTGGGCGGCGGTCAGGGTGCCGGCGGGGGGTGTCTCGGTCGGCGGGGTGACGACGGCGCCGCGCGTCAGGGCGCGCAGCTGCGCCTCGGTCACATAGCCGGTGATCTTTTCGCCCCGGTCGCGCTGCCAGGTGGCGATGGCGTTCCGGGTGTTGCGGCCCCAGGCGCCATCGGCCCCGAAGGTGTTGTAGCCAAGCCGCGTCAGCTCACGCTGGACCGCCACGCGTTGCGCCACGGTGATGCCCAGCCGCTGTTCGGCCTGCGCATCGGCGGCGGCAGTGCCGTCCACCGGCGCGCCAAGGCGGGCGAGGGCTTTTTCGGCGTTGGTGCGGTACTGGCCTTTGGGGAACCTCGCCAGATAGTCGCGGTAGGCGGCGGCGGTGTTCGCGTTCTGAGCGGCGATATAGGCGTTGCGGTCCACTTCCTGCTGGATCAGCCCCTGGGCGAGGCCTTCGATCACCTGTCCCAGGTCCTGGGCCGGGGCGGGTGTCGTCAGGCCGACACTGGCGGCGAGGATCAACGGCAGGGCAAAGGTCCGCATGGGGCATCCTTTCAGATTGGGCGGCCATCCGGCCGTTTCACGGGTCAACGCGCGGAGGGCCAGATTGGTTCCGCTGGGCCCCCGCCACGAGTTTAACAAAGGGTAAACCCCGCCGCCAAGTCCTTGAAAACAGGATAGGCGGAGACTGTCCCTGCCCGGGACAACCCGTCAGACCAAGCGGGAGACGTCCACCGCCGCCCGCACGAAATCGGCAAACAGGGGGTGGGGGGCGAAGGGTTTGGACTTCAGCTCAGGATGGAACTGGACACCGATGAACCAGGGGTGATCCTTGACCTCGACAATCTCGGGCAGTTTGCCGTCGGGCGACATGCCGGAAAAGATCAGCCCGCATTTTTCCAGTTGGTCGCGGTACTGGATGTCCACCTCATAGCGGTGGCGGTGGCGTTCTTCGATCACGGTCGTGCCATAGATGCGGGCGACGGCAGAGCCTTCCTTGAGGTTCGCAGTATAGGCCCCAAGGCGCATCGTGCCGCCCTTGGCATCGGTCGCCTTGCGGGTGACGGTGTGGTTGCCCTGCACCCATTCCTTCAGGTGATAGACGACCGGAGTGAAGCGTTTCGCGCCGGCCTCATGGTCGAACTCCTCGGATCCGGCATTCTGCAGCCCCACGAGATTGCGGGCGGATTCGATGACGGCCATCTGCATGCCCAGGCAAATCCCAAGGTAGGGGATCTTCTTTTCGCGGGCATAGCGGGCGGCGTTGATCTTGCCTTCGGTGCCGCGTTCGCCAAAGCCGCCGGGGACGAGGATGGCGTGGAAGTTTTCAAGGTAAGGGGCAGGGTCTTCACGCTCAAAAATCTCGGCGTCGATCCATTCGGCACGAACCTTGGTGCGGTTCGCCATCCCGCCATGGGTCAGCGCTTCGGCAATGGATTTGTAGGCGTCTTCCAGTTGGGTGTATTTGCCGACGATGGCCACGCGGACCTCACCCTCGGGGTGGGTCATGCGATCCATCACGTCTTCCCAGCGGGCGAGGTTGGGCTTCGGCGCGGGGGTGATGCCGAAGGCGTCGAGGACCGCCTGGTCAAGGCCTGCCTGGTGATAGGCGAGGGGGGCCTGGTAGATCGTCTTCAGGTCATAGGCCGGGATGACGTGCTCTTTGCGGACATTGCAGAAGAGGGCGATCTTTTCGCGCTCACGTTCCGGGATCGGGTGCTCAGACCGGCAGACGAGGACATCGGGGGCAAGCCCGATGGATTGGAGTTCCTTGACGGAATGCTGGGTGGGCTTGGTTTTGAGCTCACCGGAGGCCGCGAGGTAGGGCAAGAGCGTGAGGTGCATCAGGATCGACTGGCCGCGCGGGCGTTCGTGGATGAACTGGCGGATGGCTTCGAAGAACGGCAGGCCTTCGATATCGCCGACAGTGCCGCCGATCTCGCACAGCATGAAGTCAACCTCGGCGTCGCCGATGCGGAGGAAGTCCTTGATCTCATTGGTGACGTGGGGAATGACCTGGATGGTCTTGCCAAGGTAGTCGCCGCGGCGCTCTTTCTCCAGCACGTTGGAATAGATGCGACCGGAGGAGATGCTGTCGGTCTGGCGGGCGGAAACGCCGGTGAAGCGTTCGTAATGCCCAAGGTCAAGGTCGGTCTCGGCGCCGTCGTCGGTGACGAAGACCTCACCATGCTCAAAGGGTGACATCGTGCCGGGGTCGACGTTCAGGTAGGGGTCAAGCTTGCGCAGGCGGACGGTGTAGCCCCGGGCCTGCAGCAACGCGCCCAAGGCGGCCGAGGCAAGGCCTTTGCCAAGCGAGGACACCACGCCGCCCGTGATGAAGATATAGCGCGCCATGGAGGACCCCCGTGTGTGTGTCGATGTGCTTGAGGCGATTCGGAGCAGGCAGAATCGCGACACCACGGGAATTGGGGTATAGCGAAGGACCAGCCATTAGGCAACGCCCGCCGCTAGATGCTGCGGCGGATGCTGGGGGATAGCCAAGCGGTAGTGGCGTCAGGGATTGGCAGGCGCTGCAGGGGCCGTGCCGGGGGCAGTCTCGGGCGCAGTTGCGGGGGCCGCCTCGGGAACCGGCTCTTCGGCGCGGGGCAGCGTGGCCGGGGCGTCGCCCGAGGTGGGCGGCAGAAGGTCGCTGCCCGAAAGGCCGCCAACGGCGGGTGCATCTGCCGCCGGGGCTGCCGCAGGGCTTTCCAGGCTATCGACGACCGATCCGCTTTCAGCGCCCCGGGTGGCAAGGATCGTCAGGGTGATCGAGGTGATGATGAAGGCCGTGGCCAGAATCCAGGTCGCCTTGGTCATCGCGGTTGCGGCCCCGCGTGCCGACATCGCCCCACCACCGCCACCGCCGATGCCAAGGCCACCGCCTTCGGAGCGCTGCAGAAGCACGCAACCGATCAACAGGAGGGCAAGGATGAGGTGGATGGTAAGGACGACGTTTTCCATGGGGTTCCTGGCGGGCTTCCTTGGGGGGCGTCCTTGCGGACATCCGAGCGACTGACGCGCCTATCTAGGCGGAAGGGCGTTTGGGTGCAAGGGTCGAGGGGCGTTTGCCAAAGCGGGGAGCCGTCCGGCGGGGCATCGAGCCCCCCCGGACGGCGCTGCCGGGGAGGAGTGCCGTGAAAGGCGGGTCTGGGGCCGGCGGCTGGAGCCTCCGGCGGGAGTATTTGGAAAAAGAGCAATGGGCGGGGTTTGGGGGCTGGATCAGAGAGCGGGGTCGGGTCCCTAAGCCTGGTGGACGGCTGACAGCTTGTTGCCATCGGGATCGCGCACGTAGGCCGCATAGAAGCCCGGGCCATGCGGACGCAGGCCAGGGGCGCCTTCGTCCGTGCCGCCGCTGGCGATGGCTGCGGCATGGAAGGCATCGACCGCCTTGGTGCTGGGGGCGGTGAAGGCCGGCATCGAGCCATTGCCCACGGTTGCCGCCTGGCCGTCATAGGGCCGGGTGATCCAGAGCCGCGCGCGGCGGTCGTCGGGGTGGGCATAGCCGACCTCATCCGCTTCGGTCGCGCGGCGGATAAGGCCAAGGGGGGCGAGGGTCGCGTCGTAGAAGCGGGTGGCGCGGGCGAGGTCGTTGGTGCCCAGCGTGAGGTAAAGGAAGGTCTCAGCCATTGACCTCATCCGTGGTTTGCTGGCCTGACAGGCGCTGGCGCAGGATTGACCAGGACATGCCGATGCCGAGGATCAGGGACAGCGCGAAGATCGCAAGCCAGACCGTCAGCGCCGAATTGCCAAGCGCCAGAAGGCCCCAGTCGGTCAGCACCCAAAGCCCCGCGCCGAAGATCGCGGCGATCACCAGCGCGCCAAGGATCCCGATCGAGCGCATGGTGGCAACGATGTAGACCATGGCCGCCACCGCCAGAAGGAGGCCGGAGAAGACGATTAGCGGCATTTGGTCAGCCCAGGCCTCACGCGCCCAGGTGACGTAGTTCCAGCGCGTCGGGTTGAAGATGGCGGCCAGAAGCAGAAAGGCGCCAAGCCAGCGCAAAAGGATGCCCATGATCGTGTCCTTCCGGGATTCAGGTGCGCCATGCTAGCCTTGTCCGGTAGCCAAGGCAAAGGGCGGGAATGGACGCACTTTACAACGATGCCGCGCTGGCGGCGTTTTATGACTGGGACAATCCCTGGCCCGAGGATTTCGACTGGTTTCTGTCGCAGCTTCATGGGGCAGGGACGGTGCTGGATCTGGGATGCGGGACCGGGATCTTTTCGGTGGCGCTGGCCGCGCGAGGGGCTGAGGTGGTGGGGGTCGATCCGGCAGCGGCGATGCTGGCGATTGCGCGCGCGCGGCCGGGGGGAGACAAGGTGCGTTGGGTCAATGCTGGCGCGCAGGGGTTGGACCTGGGGCGGCGGTTTGAGGCCGTGGTGATGACCGGGCATGCGTTCCAGACGCTGCTGACAGCGGCCGACCGCGCCGCCTGCCTTGCGACCATTGCGCGCCATCTCGCACCCGGTGGGCGGTTCCTCTTTGACAGCCGCAACCCCGAAGCGCGGGAGTGGGAGAGCTGGACGCCCGAGGCCACGCGCGCGGTGCAGGCGCATCCCGAGTTTGGTCCGGTGGAGCGTTGGAATGCGGCAACCTGGGACGCGGCGGCGGGGATCGTGACTTATGAGACGCACTACCGATTGGCGGATGGGCGGCATTTCCAGGCAAGCTCGCAGATCGCCTTCGCGGGGCTTGCGGCCCTCGCGGCAGAGATTGCAGCGGCGGGGCTGGCCGTTGACCGATGGTATGGTGATCCTGCGGGCGGCCCGGTCAGGGTGGCTTGCGTGGATTTCATTCCGGTCGGTCGTTTGGCGACGTGACTGACCGCGCAACCGGGTCCGGGTGCATTTGCAGGGTTTCCCCCTTGGCGCCCTGCCGCTATACCCCGCAAGGTTTGAACGTGTTGAGGGGAATCCTATGGCCAACGTCGTCGTGGTGGGCGCCCAGTGGGGCGATGAGGGCAAGGGCAAGATCGTCGATTGGCTGAGCGAGCGGGCCGATGTGATCGCGCGCTTTCAAGGCGGGCACAACGCGGGCCATACGCTGGTCATCGGCGGCAAGGTCTACAAGCTGTCGCTCTTGCCCTCGGGTATCGTACGGGGCGGGAAGCTGTCGGTGATCGGCAATGGCGTGGTGGTGGACCCCTGGCATCTGGTGATGGAGATCGACAAGCTGCGCGGTCAGGGTGTCGACATCAGCCCCGAGAACCTGATGCTGGCTGAGAACGCGAGCCTCATCCTGCCGATCCATGGTGAGCTGGACCGGGGCCGTGAATCGCAGACCAGCGTGGCAAAGATCGGGACGACGGGGCGGGGCATCGGCCCGGCCTATGAAGACAAGGTCGGTCGCCGGGCGATCCGGGTCGCGGACCTGTTCGACGAGGCGACGCTGGACACGCGGATCGGTCGCCTACTGACGCATCACAACGCCTTGCGGGCTGGCCTTGGGCTGGAGCCGGTGGACGCAGCCGCGCTGAAAGCGGCGCTGATGGAGGTGGCCCCGAAGATCAAGCCCTATGCCGGGCCAGTCTGGAAGATGCTGAACGAAGCCCGGCGGGCGGGCAAGCGGATCCTGTTCGAGGGCGCGCAGGGCTCGCTTCTGGACATCGACTATGGAACCTACCCCTATGTGACCTCGTCCAACACGATTGCAGGGCAGGCGGCCACCGGAACCGGGGTCGGCCCGACCGCGATCGATTTCGTGTTGGGGATTGTGAAGGCCTATACCACGCGCGTCGGCGAAGGCCCGTTCCCGGCAGAACTGCACGACGCTGACGGCGAGCGGCTGGGCGAGCGCGGGCATGAGTTCGGCACCGTCACGGGCCGCAAGCGGCGCTGCGGCTGGTTTGATGCGGTGCTGGTGCGGCAGACCTGCGCCACCTCTGGTGTCTCAGGCATCGCGCTGACCAAGCTGGACGTGCTGGACGGGTTCAAGACGCTGAAGATCTGCGTGGCTTACGATCTGGATGGCCAGCGGCTGGACTATCTGCCGACAGCAGCCGACCAGCAGGCCCGCTGCACCCCGATCTATGAAGAGATGGAAGGCTGGTCCGAAACGACCGCCGGGGCGCGTAGCTGGGCGGAACTGCCGGGGGCCGCGATCAAATACGTCCGCCGGATCGAAGAGTTGATCCAGTGCCCTGTCGCGCTACTTTCCACTTCGCCGGAACGGGATGACACGATCCTGGTGACCGACCCCTTCGCCGACTGAAGCGCAAAGGTGTCGGGCGTGTGATGGCACCCCTGATTGCGTCGTCTGGTAATGGCGGTGCCGATCCGGGGCGGTCACAGACGGCACGGTTTTGGGAAGGGTTGGGAATGGCACTAAGCTACAAGGCACGGCGGCGCTGGGCGCTGGTCATCCTGCTGATCGGGATGCCGCTTTACGTCGTCGCGGCAGTGACACTGGTCAACCTTCTGGAACGCCCGCCGATCCTGGTTGAGCTCTTCGTCTATGTCGCCCTTGGCTTTGTCTGGGCGCTGCCCTTCCGCTTTATCTTTCGCGGTATCGGTCAGGCTGACCCGGACGCCCCCCCTGTAACGCAAAAGGACGGCGCACCGCACGGGTAGCCGTCCTTTCGCTTGGGTTCAGCGGCGCCGACTTACGACAGGCGGCGCGCTTCGGCGAGGTAGGGCGAGGTTTCGGCCAGCATGTAGTGGCCCCGGCTGACCTTTTCGATCCGGCCCGTGCGCAGAAGCGTGCCAAAGCTGCGCAGGCCATCTTCACGGCTGACCTTGCGGCTGCCGGCGCTGGCCATCAGCCGGCGCATCAGCTGCGGCCGGGTGAACTGGCTGCGCTTTTCGATGCAGGTCGCATAGGCGGCGGCAGCTTCCAGCATTTCGGCCATCGACTTGACGCCGACACGTTCGGCAAACTCGGCCAGTCCAGCCTCTTCCGACGCGGACAGGTGTTCGTCGAGGTCTTCCTCATCGTCCAGATCGCTGGCCATGCCATGTGAGGGCTGGTCAAGGACGATCTTCTTTTGCGGCAAGAGCGGGCTGGGTGCGGCGGCACCGATGCCGATGGCGCCGGTCAGACGTCCGGTGCGCAGGGCAACCATCGGCTGACCTTCACGCGGGGCGGCAGGAGCGGCGACCGGCATCGGGGCTGCAACCGGTTCAGGCGCGGCCACATCCGGAACGGCCGTTGCTGCGGCGGGGGCAGGCGTGGCGTCAGGGGCGACATAAGGCTGGATGCGGTCGATCCGCTGCTCGGACACCAGAACCAAGGGGGGCGGGCCCATCATGCCGGGGCGGATCGTACCGGGGCGCGGTTCCTGCGGGCGCACCGACACGGTCTTGCGGCGCGGCTTCACCTCAGGGGCTGCCGGGGGGGCCTCCGCCTCGGGCGGGGCGTCATCGGGCAGCACGACCTGCGCCAGATCATCGCGGTAGCTGTCGGACCGCGTGTCGACGGGCGGTTTCACATCGCCGGTGAAGGCGCGGTCAGCCTCGGTCGCAAGGACGGCGGCCTTGAGATGGGCGATGGACTCCAGCCGGCGACGGTTGTCGTCATCAGCCATTTCGTCATCGGTCTGGCGCATCAGGCGGGCAACTTCGGCATCGTCGCCGCCAAGTGAGGGCAGGTCCGGCGTCGCCCGAGGCGCGACTGGCTGGTCATCATCGTCGTTGCCCGGGCGCAGGCGCACAACGCGCGAGTTGATGCGCTTGCCGCGTCCGGTCAGGCGGCTGGTGTCGGCGGGCGGCGGTTCCACTGGCTGCACGGCAACGACCGCAGCGTCGTCTTCTTCAGGGGCAGTGACTTCGGGCAGCGGATCCTCGCGCAGCGCTTCGGTCAGCGAGGCGGGCTGGTCGGCGGCGTCTTCGGGCTGCAGATCGGCGAAGGTGACGTCAGCCGGCTGATCCATCGCCTCCAGGTCTGCCAGCGCGTCTTCGACGGCGGCAGCCTCAAGCAGGGCATCGTCCAGCGCAGGGTCAAGTTCTGGCGCGAGAGTGTCAGCGAGGACGTCCTCAGCCACTTCGGTGGCGGCTGCGACTTCCGGTTCAAGATCTTCTTCAGCAAGGTCTGCGGCAAAGACGTTCTCCGCGACCGGGTCCTCAGCCGCAAGCTCCTCAACCACGGATTCCATGGGAGCGATGTCGTCGGCGGCGATCTCATCCAGGGTCGCGCTGGCAACTTCGTCCTCAGCTAGGGCAGCTTCAACCATTGGCGCTTCTGGCCAGTCCTGGTCATCGGTCGCAACGGCAAGGTCTTCGGCGACGGATGCGTCAGCCGTTTCAATCAGGGCCTCAGCCGGCGTCTCGGCGGGCGCACGCAGCAGCGCTTCAAGCTGGCGCAGCGCGTCGCTGCTGAAGTTGTCGGGGTCCTGGCTAGCCAGGCCATCTGCGGCAGGGTCAGCCGTCACTGTGTCCAGCGCGGCGGCGGTGTCTTCCCAGGTCTCCGCCACGACAAGGCCGACCGGTTCGCTTGTCACCGACCGGCGCACGCGTGCCAGCTTGGCGGCCACGCCTTCGGGGATGGCATCCTGCAGCGAGGGTTCAGCGGGTGCCGGAGCGGGGGCCACTTCGGCGGCTGGCATCGGGATGGTCGGGCCAGGCGCCTTGGCATCGGCAGCATCAGCGCCATCCTGCGGGCGCAGATGCACGCCGTTTTCACGCACGCGGGCATCCACCAGCCGCGACACCTCACGCTCGGCAATGCGGTGCAGCATGGCGGCATCGGGTTGGGGCGGTTCTGCCCCGAAATAGCGGTCTTCGGCGGTGAGATCGCGGAAATATTCGGCGATGGCCTTCATCGTGTTGAAGGGATCATCGAAGCCTTCCAGCGTGCAGCTGAACGTGCCGTAGGACACCGTCAGAATTTTGCTTTCACTGGTCATGACATGACAGCCTTTCGCCTTCTTGCACCGCAACACTGAACCACATAGTGCCCTAATGCATGGACAGACCGGGGTAATTTGATGGATTGATTGTGGCCGGACCCCAAGAAACCTGCCTTAATTGGATACAGTTTTGCATGAAACCCGCGATTGTCCAGACCATACATGGGGTAACACTGGCCGGAGGTGGCCCATTTGGCCGTCGCGACCTGGGGCTTTGCCGGTCGCGGGCGCCGATTGTGGTGGCGGCGGATGGGGGTGCGGACCGGCTTTTGCAACTTGGCGTGATGCCCGAAGCGGTGATCGGCGACTTTGATTCGCTGTCGGACCAGGCGCGGGCGGCGATCCCGCCGGACCGCCAGCACCCGATGCCGGAACAGGCGACAACCGACTTTGACAAGGCGCTGCGGTCGATCAGCGCGCCGTTTGTTCTGGCGCTGGGCTTTGCCGGCGCGCGGCTTGACCATGGGCTGGCAGCGATGAACACGCTGGTCCAGCGGGTAGCGCAGCGCTGCATCCTGATCGGCCCGCAGGACGTGGCCTTTGCCGCCCCTCTGCGGCTGGAACTGACGCTGGCGGTGGGCGAACCGTTGTCGTTGTTCCCGATGGGCCCGGTCACAGGACGCAGTGTGGGGCTTGAATGGCCGATCGAGGGGATCAGCTTTGCGCCGGACGGGGCGATCGGCACGTCAAACCGTGTGACCGCGCGGCAGGTCGTGCTGGAGTTTGACGGACCAGGCATGCTGGTGATCCTGCCGCGCCGGCGGCTGGACGCGGCGATCAGGGGATTGTGTGCGGCACCGCTTGCGCCAGCACCCGTGCCGACATCCGTTCGCGGTGAATGATGTAAAGGCCTGAGGCGACGATGACAGCGATCCCCGCCCAAGTCATCGGGTTCGGGAAGTCACCGAAGATCAGGTAACCAAGGGCGACGGCGACGACGATCTCGGAATAGTGCAGAGGGGCGAGGGTGGCTGAGGGCGCGAACTTCAGCGCATAGGTCATCGCCATGTGGCTGACGGCGGCCCAGAAGCCGACGCCGACAAGCCAGAGCCAGTTCAGCCCCTCAGGCCAGATCGGGTCCAGCGGCCCGATGCCTGAACCGTTGGCCAGGACCATCACCGGCAGGCAGATCAGAAGCCCGGTCCAGGAAGTGTGGAACTGCATGGCGACCGGATGCATCCAGGCCGAGATGGCCCGCGTGACCAGCATGTAGAAGGCAAAGAAGAAGGCAGTGCCAAGCGGCCAAAGCGCGACCAGCCCGAAGACCTGGATCGACGGCTGGATCACCAGCAGCGCGCCGCCGAACCCGACGGCGCAGGCCGCGATCCGGCGCGGGCCGACATGGTCGCCGAAGATGAACGAGCCAAGGACCAGAAGGATGAACGGCTCGACAAAGGCTATGGCCAGGGCGTCGGCCACGGGCATGACCGCGATGCCCGAGACGAAGGAAAAGGTGGACAGGATCAGGAACACCGCGCGCAGGGCAATGAAGGCAAGCGCCCGGGGCGTGAGGCGGAGGGAAAGGCCCATGACCAGCACCACCGGCAGCATCAAGAGCATCTGCACCAGAAAGCGCGCGGTGGTGATCTGGCCAACCGGAATGCCCCCGTTGGCCGCAAGCTTGGCGGACACATCCAAGAGCGGCGCGATCATGCAGAAGGTGAGCATCAGGACGATGCCCTGCAGGGTGGTATCCTTGGCCATGCCTCTGCCTAGCCCGGGGCCTGGGGTCCTGCCAGTCTGAAAGCGACATGCCGGCGGTACGGGCGGTTTTCAAAAGGAGCGCGTTCCGCGCGAAGACCTTTTGCCTCGCCTCTGGCGCGCGAAGACGCGCGCCAACCGGCTCGAATGATGGGGGCATCCTGCCCCCAAACCCCGTGGGAGTATTTGGAAAAAGAGCAATCCGGTTTGCTCTTTTCAAAAATACTCCCCGCGGAGCGCACGGCCCCGCGCCTTGGCGCGGGGCTAAACAAAAGGCGTGCCGCGCCTTGGCGCGGCTCCGTTTGGTGGGCGTATCAGCAGTTCGGGACGTTCACGGCAAGACCACCAAGACTGGTTTCCTTGTACTTTTCATGCATGTCCTGCCCCGTCTGGCGCATCGTCTCGATGCAGGCGTCAAGGCTGACCAGATGCTGGCCATCGCCGCGCATCGAGAGGCTCGCTGCGGAAACCGCCTTGATCGCGCCCAGACCGTTCCTTTCGATGCAGGGCACCTGGACGAGGCCCTTCACCGGATCGCAGGTCATCCCAAGGTGATGCTCCAGCGCGATTTCGGCGGCGTTTTCCACCTGTTCCGGGGTGCCGCCCAGAACGGCGGCAAGGCCTGCGGCCCCCATGGCCGCGGCGCTGCCCACTTCGGCCTGACAGCCGCATTCGGCGCCCGAAATGCTGGCGTTGTGCTTGCACAGGCCCCCGATGGCGGCGGCGGTCAGCAGGAAATCGGCAACCTTGGTTTGTGAGGCCCCCGGCACATGGTCAAGGTAATAGCGGATCACCGCCGGCACCACGCCTGCAGCCCCATTCGTGGGAGCAGTCACGACCTGGCCGCCAGCCGCGTTTTCCTCGTTCACCGCCATCGCATAAAGCGACATCCAGTCGTTGATCGTATGCGGCGGCGTCAGGTTCAGCCCGCGTTCGGCCATCAGCGCATCATGGATGCCCTTGGCGCGGCGGCGGACCTTGAGGCCCCCGGGCAGGATGCCGGTGCCCTTCATCCCCCGGTCGATGCAATCGCTCATCACCTGCCAGAGGCGGGCGATGCCGGCGTCAATCTCGGCGCTGGTGCGAAAGCGCAGCTCATTCTGCCGTTTCATCTGCGCGATGGAGAGGCCCGAGGCGTTGGCCATCTGCAGCATCTCGGCTGCCGTCTCGAAGGGGAAGGGCACATCGGCGCGGGCCTTGGACTTGGTGCCGCCAGCCTCGGCCAGTTCGCCCGCGGTCAGCACGAAGCCGCCGCCGATGGAGTAGTAGGTTTCCTGCAGGATCACGTCGCCCTGCGCGTCGGTGGCCTTCAGGATCATGCCATTGGCGTGGCCGGGCAGGGCGGGGCCGAAGTCGAAATGCAGGTCCTTCAAGGGGTCGAAATGGAGGGGGGGGAGGCCCGTAACCTCAATGGTCTTCGTGTCGCGGATGCGGGCAAAGGCGGCGTCGGCCTTTTCGGCGTCGTAGGTTGCGGGTTCGAACCCCGCCAGTCCAAGGACCGTGGCCCGGTCGGTCGCATGTCCTACCCCGGTAAAGGCCAAAGAGCCGTGGAGCGAGGCGCGGAGCCCGTGGAAATGGAACGGTGAGGCGCGCATCGTGTCCAGAAAGCGCGCGGCGGCGACCATCGGGCCCATGGTGTGGGACGAGGAGGGGCCGATGCCGACCTTGAACATGTCGAAGACGGAAAGGAACATCAGACCCTCGGGTTTGTGAAAGGGGTGGGGCCAAGGCCATCGGCATCGGCCACACGGCATGCCGCGGGTCGGCCTTCGTGGGCGGCAAGGACCGCGCGCAAGTGCGGGAAGTCGGCAAGATCGAGCGCATAGGGCGCAGGTGGCAGCATGATCAACCAGCGCACCAGCACGCCGATGTAATAGCCCAGCACACCGGGATGGTCCACCGACAGCCAGCGCGGCTGGCGGGTGGCGATCAGCCCTTCGATCAGGCCAAGGCGGGCGATGATCTGGTCATGGGCTGCGGCCTGGGTCGCGGCGCTGTTCGCCTCACCCGCCGGTCGGTGCGGGTAGAACATCGCCAACGCCGCCTGATGCAGCGCGTTCGACGTGAAGAAAAGCCAGGACAGGAACGCCCCCCGCTCCGGGTCGTTTGGGCTGGGGCCAAGGCGGCCGGTCTGATCGACCAGCCACAGCAGGATGGCAGCGGTCTCAAAGATCGGGCCGTCCGGGGTCTCTAGGGCTGGGATCAGGCCGACCGGGTTCACCTTGCGGTAGGTAGGGCTGGCCAGCGCCCCGCCGTCGATATCGGCAAGGGCGATGGTGTGGGGCAGTTCCAGCTCTTCCAGCGCAAAGCGGACGATGGTCGAGGCGAAGTCGGGCGCGTGGTGCAGGGTGATGGTCATTCCGGGGCCTCGGGGGCGGTGTAGGGGTGGGGGCCAAGGTTGTCAGCCTCGGCCACGCGGCGGGCAGCGGGCGTGGCCTCATGCGCGGACAGCATGGCGCGCAAGGCGGGGAAGGGGTCCAGGCTGAAGCGCAAGGCCGGGTCTTCGGGCAGATAGGCAGCCCAGCGAAGAAGGATGCCAAGATAATGCCCCAGTACCGGTTGCGCCGGGGTCAGCCAGCGCGGCGCTTGGGTGGTCAGCAGGGTTTCCAGATGCGCGGCCTGTTCGGTCAGGCGTTCCAGTGACAGTCGGGCGACCTCTTCGGCCGCATCGGGGCCGGCCAGCCGGTCAGGATGGATCAGCGCCATGACGGTCGTGTGCACCGTGTTCGACGTGAACATCAGCCAAGACAGAAAGGCCGCGCGCGCCGGATCGGTCGGTGCGGGCGCAAGGCCGCCGTGCCGCGCGTTCAGCCACAAAAGGATCGCCGCCGTCTCAAACATCGGGCCATCCGGGGTTTCCAGCGCCGGGATCAGGCCCAGCGGGTTCACTGCCCGGAAGGCCGGGGCGTCGAAATCGCCCGCGTCCCAGTCCATCATTTGCAGCTGGTACGGCTGGCCCTGTTCTTCCAGCGCCAGCCGGATGATGGAGGAGCCCCAGTCGGGAATATGCCAAAGCGTCAGGGTCACAGCACGCTGCCTTCTGGTGGGTTGGGGTGTTCTGGCCGGGTGAACGGGTGGGGCCCAAGCCCTTCGGCCCGGGCGATGACCGGGGTTTCGACCCGCGCCTCTTGCGCCTCGGCCAAGGCGTATAGGGCGGGATACTCGGCCAGGTCAAACCAGCGCGGTGCGTTCGGGGGGTACAGCGCGCTCCACCGTGTCAGGGTGATCGCATAGGCGCCCAAGGGCTTGCCAGCAGCAAAGAGGGTGGGCTTTTGCTCGGCAGCGCTGTCCAGCAGGGCGAAGTGGTCGCGCATCCGCGCAGTCATCATCACCCGGTGGCCGGGATGGGCATCAACCGGGCAGTACTGATGCGGGTAGAAGATCTGGCGCAGGTCGGCATGGGCGCTGTTGGACATGAAGAACAGCCATTTCAGGAACACCGCGCGGTCCGGCGACTGCGGCGAAGGCCCCAGCTGGTGCGTGTCCGACAGCCACAGCAGGATCGCCCCGGTCTCTGAAATCGGCCCTTGCGGCGTTTCCAGCGTCGGGATCAGCCCCGTAGGGTTCAGTGCACGGTAGGCCGGGCCGTCCTGCTGGCGCTTTGTGCGGTCCACCAGAGCGGTCTGATAGGGGATGCCCGCCCCATCCAGCACAAGGCGGATGACAAGCGAGGCATTGTCCGGGGCATAGTGCAGTCGGTACATCGGCCACCAATTGGGGGTCAGGCGCAAATCCTTGCGTAAAGCTTGCCCCGGTGCAGGGCGAAAAGCGACCCCCTGCTGCCAATTGTGCGCATCCGTGCGGGTTCTGGGTGGGCCTTTCGCGGAAGGGGGACGGTTAACCACATGTCAACCATCGCCGGGGCAGACTGACGGCGTCAGATGCGAAACGATGGAGGGGGGGAATGGTCAAGGTCGTGGCAGCGGTGATGCTGGTGATGCTTGTGATGCTGCAGACAGCCTGGGCTGAGTCCGTCAGCCCGCTTGAAGACGCGATGCGCAAGGACCCCGACCGGTTCCGCGTGATGGCGGAAGACGTGATCGCGGGCTTTGGTGGCCCTGCTGGCCTGACGCCCGCCGGGATCGAAGAGCATGTGGCGCTGGAACGTGCCACCGCGCGCGCCGGGGCCATGCGGCGGCTTCTGGCGATGGACCTTGATAACGACGGCAGCGTCACGAGGGATGAGCTTGGCGTCACCCTTCGTGCCGCCAGCGCCACCGCAAGGGGCCGGTTGGAACGGCAGTTCACCGCCGCAGACGTGGACGCCGACAACAAGATCAACGCCGCCGAGATGCGCAGCGAAGGGCAGGCGGCCGCGCTGCGCGCCTTGACCGACGCCGAAGCGGCCATCCTGCGCAGCCTGATGACGCTGGACGCCAATCAGGATGGCGCGCTGGCGCAAGAAGAACTCCGTCAGGCGCTGCAGCGGCTGGATGAGGTGACCTGAACCCGGCCCGTGCCCCCCAGGCCTGAAGCCGGCGCAAAACACCTGCATGGCCTGCGCCCGTGGATCAGAACCCTCTCGCCCTTGGGCGACCTTTGCGCTATGCGAGGGGCAAAAGTAGGGGAGTGCTGCCATGACTGCCGAGCTTTCGCCCATCGACAAGGCCAAATACGCCGCTGCCCGCAAGTCGGTGGATTTCGTCGAGACCGGGATGAAGCTGGGCCTCGGCACCGGATCGACCGCCGCCTGGATGGTCCGTTGCCTGGCCGAACGCATCCGCGATGAGGGGCTGAAGGTCACTTCTGTCGCCACCTCGCGCCGCACCGCTGACCTTGCGCGCGAACTGGGCGTGCCGGTTGTCGGGATGGATGACGTCAAGTGGCTGGACCTGACCATCGACGGCGCGGATGAGTTTGACCCCAACCTGAACCTTATCAAAGGCGGCGGGGCGGCCCTCTTGCAGGAAAAGATCGTCGCCACCGCCAGCGACCGGATGATCGTGATCGCCGATGCCGCCAAGGAAGTGGCCCAGCTGGGCGCCTTCCCGCTGCCGGTCGAGGTGATCCCCTTCGGCTGGCAGACCACCAAGGCGCTGATCGAGGAAACGCTGTACAGCCTGGACGTCCTGAACCGCGAAGTGTCGCTGCGGATGAACAAGACGAAGCCGCTGAAGACGGATGAGGGGAACCTGATCCTTGACCTCAACCTGCGCCGGATCGGCAACCCGCGTCAGCTGGCGCTGGTGCTGAACCAGATCCCGGGCGTAGTGGAAAATGGCCTTTTCATCGACATTTGCGACATCGTGGTGATCGGCCATGGCGATGGCCGGGTGACGGTGCGCGACATCAACACGGGTCGGGTCGAGGATGGGTCGGTGGACCTTGCGCAAAGCGCGAACATCTTCGCCGATCTGGGGGACTGACCGCTTGACCTTCGACTATGATCTTTTCGTCATCGGCGGCGGGTCCGGCGGGGTGCGCGCGGCGCGCATTGCCAGCGGCGAATACGGGGCGAAGGTCGGCCTCGCGGAAGAAAGCCGCATGGGGGGCACTTGCGTCATCCGGGGCTGCGTGCCGAAAAAACTGATGGTCTTTGCCAGCGGCTTTCCGGCGGCCTTTGAAGACGCGCGGTCCTACGGCTGGGACGTGACCGCCAGCAGCTTTGACTGGACGGCCTTCCGCACCCGGCTCGAATCGGAACTTGACCGGCTTGAGGGCGCCTACCGCACCACCCTGACCAATGCCGGGGTCACGATCCACGACGCCCGCGCCACGCTGGTCGATGCGCACCGGGTGCGGTTGGCAGATGGTCAGGAATTCAGCGCGCGCCACATCCTGATTGCGACTGGCGGGCGGCCTTTCGTGCCCGAGATTCCGGGAGCAGAGCTTGCCGTCACCTCGAACGAGATGTTCCATCTGGCCGACCTTCCGAAGCGGGCGCTGGTGGTCGGCGGTGGCTATATCGCCAGCGAATTCGCCTGCATCCTGAACGGCTTGGGCGTCGAGGTCTGCCAGTTCTACCGTGGCGCGCAAATTCTGCGCGGCTTTGATGACGAGGCCCGCGGCCATGTGTCAAACGCCATGCGGGCCGACGGGATCGACATACACTGCGGCACCGATCTGATGCGGCTGGAGCGCACCGCAATCGGCATTCGCGCCGTGGCCACCGATGGCAGTGAGGCTGAGTTTGACCTCGTGATGTATGCCACGGGGCGCAGGCCCAACACCGAAGGGCTGGGGCTTGAGGCGCTGGGCGTGCCGCTGGGCCGTCAGGGCCAGATCGTGGTGGACCGCTTTAGCCAGACCGCCGTGCCCTCGATCTTCGCGGTGGGCGATGTGACGGGCCGGATCAACCTGACCCCGGTCGCGATCCGCGAAGGCCATGCTTTTGCTGACACTGTTTTTGGTGGAAAACCGACAGCCTTTGACCACGAACTTGTCGCCTCAGCCGTCTTCACCCAGCCCGAAATGGGATCGGTCGGCCTGTCCGAGGAAGCCGCGCGGGAGCAGGAACCGATCGAGGTCTATGCCACCGCTTTCCGCCCGATGAAGACCGCTTTCGCCGGCCGGCCTGACCGCGTGCTGATGAAGCTGATCGTCAGCCAGACCACCCGAAAGGTCTTGGGCTGCCACATCGTGGCTCCGGATGCGGGCGAAATGATCCAGCTTGCCGCCATCGCGATCCGCATGGGGGCGACCAAGGAAGACTTTGACCGGACCTGCGCGGTGCATCCGACAATGGCCGAGGAACTTGTAACCATGCGCAAACCGACAAGAAGCGCCTGAAGAAACGCCACTGTGGCATGATGGCCGCTTGATTTTGCGCCCATCGTGACCAGCTAAGGCATGATGCGAAGAGAGAGGTTCTGATCGATGGCAGGAAGTGGCGGTCCGTGGGGCGGCGGTGGCGGCCCGGGCGGGGACGACCGGAACAAGGGCAACGGCGAGGACGATGATCGTCGGGGCGGGCGTCGGGGTGAACCCGGTCCGCAGATCCCGGAAATCGACCAGCTGGTGAAGCGCGGGCAGGAACAGCTGCGCGTGCTCATGGGTGGACGTGGCCGGGGCGGCATCGGCGGCGGCGGCGGCCCGGGTGGCAGCGGCGGCTCGGGCGGCCCGGTGATCACGCGGCAGGGTCTGGCGCTTGGCGCCCTGGCTCTGGTGGCGGCGTGGTCGTTCATGTCGTTCTACACGGTGCGCCCGGAAGAACGCTCGGTCGAGTTGTTCCTTGGCGAAGCCTCCGGCATCGGCAATCCCGGTCTGAACTTTGCGCCCTGGCCGGTTGTGACCTACGAGAAGGTCCAGGTGACCGGCGAACGGACAACGGAAATCGGCACCGGCGAAAACGGCAGCGCCACTGGCCTCATGCTGACGCGCGACCAGAACATCGTCGACATCGGTTTCCAGGTGGTGTGGAACATCGCCGACCCGGAGCTGTATCTCTTTAACCTCGCCGACCCGGAAGACACCATCCGCGCCGTAAGCGAAAGTGCCATGCGCGATATCGTGGCGCGGTCGGAACTGTCACCAATCCTGAACCGCGACCGGGGCGTCATTGCCGCCGACGTGCAGTCTCAGGTGCAGGCGACGCTGGACAGCTACAACGCCGGCATCAGCGTGATCCGCGTCAACCTGCAGCGCGCCCAACCGCCGCGTGAAGTGCTGGACGCCTTCCGCGAAGTGCAGGCCGCGCAGCAGCAGCGCGACACGCTGGAAAGCGAAGCCGACGCCTATGCCAACCGCGTGACGGCGGGTGCCCGCGGTGCGGCTGCCCAGCTTCTGGAAGAGGCCGAGGCATATCGCGCCCAGGCGGTGAACGCAGCCCAGGGTGAAGCGGCGCGCTTCATCTCGGTCTATGACGAATACATCAAGGCCCCGGAAGTGACCCGGCGCCGGTTGTATCTGGAAACCATGGAACGCGTCTTCAGCGGCATGAACAAGGTCATCCTTGACGGCGTGTCCGGTGGCGAGGCGGGCCAGGGCGTCGTGCCTTTCCTGCCGCTGAATGAACTGGGTGGCCGTGCCGCCGCAGCGCCCGCTGCCGGCGCCTCGACCGGAGGGACCAACTGATGCGTGCAATGTTTGTGATACCTGCCGTCGTGCTGGTGCTGGGCGTGCTTCTGTCATCGGTCTTCATCGTTGACGAACGCAAGAAGGCGCTGGTTCTGCAGTTTGGCCAGGTGACTCAGGTCAAGCAAGAACCCGGCCTTGGGTTCAAACTGCCGCTGATCCAGGAAGTGGTCTATTACGAAGACCGCATCCTTGGTCTGCCGACCACGCCGATCGAAGTCACCATGCTCGATGACCGCCGTCTGGTGGTTGATGCCTTCGCCCGCTGGCGGATCACGGACCTTGTCCGCTTCCGTGAAGCGGTCGGCACCGGGGCCGAGGCACAGGCGCTGCGGCGTCTGGAAAGCATCGTGAACCCGGCGATCCAGGAAGTCCTGGGTTCGGTCCCATCTAACCGGGTTCTGTCAGAAGACCGCACTGCGCTGATGAACCAGATCCGCGACATTGCCCGCCGGCAAGCCGCGAACCTGGGGATCGAAGTGGTTGACGTCCGTCTGACCCGCACCGACCTGCCCGAGCAGAACCTTGATGCGACCTTTAACCGGATGCGGGCCGAACGTCAGCGCGAAGCAGCCGATGAAATCGCCCGCGGTGGCGAAGCGGCGCAGCGCGTGCGGGCCACGGCAGACCGGACGGTGGTTGAACTGACCTCGGACGCCCGCCGCCAGGCCGAGGTGATCCGCGGTGAAGCCGACGCCGAACGCAACGCGATCCTGGCCGGTGCCTTCAGCCGCGACCCTGAGTTCTTCTCGTTCATCCGGTCGCTGACGGCCTATGAGACATCGCTGCGGGGTGACAACTCCAGCATCGTGATGCAGCCAGACAGCGAGTTCTTCGACTATCTGCGGTCGGAACGCGCCCCAGCCATCCGCGCCGAGGATCCGGCGCCCGCCACACCGTGAGGCATGGCTGACATGAGTCTGTTGGTGCTTGCCATCGGACTGGTACTTGTGGTCGAGGGGCTGGCGCTTGCGCTGGCCCCTCGGCGCATGGAGGACGCGCTGCGCGCTTTGGCCGCCCTCAGCCAGGATCAGCGCCGGGCGATTGGTCTTGCCGCACTGGCCCTTGGCGTATTCCTGGTCTGGCTTGCGCGCACGGTATGACAAATACCTTCACATCCCCTTGATGCTGTGTGTCGGGGTTTGCATTATGCGCAGGCTTCACTAACTGTTCGGGCATAACCTGTCGTGGCCCGCTGACAAGCATGCCAGCCGTCACGACCGTTACCGAACAGGAGTTCGCATCGTGCCCGACCTTACCCCTTCGATCCGTACCGCGCTCCGTTCCAGCTCGCTGCTGGCGCTGGTGCTGGGCTTCGGTCTTGCCATTGCCCCGACCCCGCCCGCGCAGGCCTTCGGGGCGCCGGAAAGCTTTGCCGACCTTGCTGAACAGATCAGCCCTTCGGTCGTGAACATCACCACCTCGGCCCTGATCGCTGCCCCCGCTGACGGCATGCCGATGGTGCCGGAAGGCAGCCCGTTCGAAGATTTCTTCGATGATTTCAATGACCGTGGCGGCAACGGCCCGCAACGGTCCGAGGCGCTGGGCTCTGGCTTCGTGATTTCCGAAGACGGCTACATCGTCACCAACAACCACGTCATCGAAGGCGCGGACGAGATCACCATCGAGTTCTTTTCTGGCAAGAAACTGCCCGCGAAACTGGTCGGCACCGACCCCAAGACCGACATCGCCGTCCTGAAGGTCGAGGCGGAGCAACCGCTTCCCTTCGTGACCTTCGGCAACTCTGACCTGATGCGCGTCGGCGACTGGGTCATGGCGATGGGCAACCCGCTCGGCCAGGGCTTCTCGGTTTCGGCCGGGATCGTCTCGGCCCGCGGGCGTGAGCTTTCGGGGTCTTATGACGACTTCATCCAGACCGACGCGGCGATCAACCGGGGCAACTCGGGTGGGCCGTTGTTCAACATGGATGGCCAGGTGATCGGGGTGAACACCTCGATCCTGTCGCCGACCGGGGGCTCGATCGGGATCGGCTTCTCGATGTCGTCGAATGTGGTCACCAAGGTTGTCGACCAGCTGAAGGAATTCGGCGAAACCCGGCGCGGTTGGTTGGGTGTGCGCATCCAAGACGTGACCCCGGACGTGGCCGAGGCGATGGGCCTGGCCGAAGCCGCCGGTGCCCTGGTGACGGACGTGCCGGAAGGCCCGGCGCAGGACGCTGGCCTTGTGGCGGGCGACGTCATCACCCGCTTTGACGGCCAGCCGGTCAGCGACGCAGGCGATCTTACCCGCCGCGTGGCAGACGCCCCGATTGGCGAGGCCGTGCCGGTCATCATCCAGCGCGAAGGCCGCACCGAGACGCTGCAAGTCACGCTTGGCCGCCGCGAAGAGGCCGAGGCTGCTACGATGCCCGCCTCCTCACCTGCGCCCGACGCCCCGCGTGAGATGGAGACGCTGGGCCTGACCCTCGCCCCTCTCGACGATGACATGCGCGACCGTCTGGGTCTGGACGCCTCGACCGAAGGGCTGATGATCATGAACGTCGATCAGGCCTCGGAAGCCTTCACCAAGGGTCTGCGCGAAGGCGATCTGATCACCGAAGCCGGTCAGCAGAAAGTCGTGCGTCTGCAGGACCTTGAGGACATGATCGCCGAAGCCAAGGCGGCAGGGCGGGAATCCATCCTGCTTCTGATCCGCCGGGGCGGCGACCCGCGCTTCGTGGCGCTGTCGATCAACTGAACGCCCCGTTCAAAGGGCAGTGGCGGCGGGGCATCCTCGCCGCCATTTTCATTTGCGCTGACATGAACGACGAGAACTGCGGAATTTTCGAAAATTCCGCACCGGAGCCTTCAAAGGCTCCGGTCCGATTTCTTCGAAGAAATCGGGCCCGGCTTTAGGGCTGATCGCCCGCCCGCACGCCGTCATGGCGAAAGCCGGGGTCCAAGAGCCGGTCCAGAAGCGGCGACAGGTCCTCGATCAACTCGGCCACCACATGCACCACCCCCGCCTCGCGTTGCAGCTTGCCGGTAACGCGGAGAAGCCGCCCGGCGATGACCGCGCGGCGAAAGCGTTCGTAGATGCTGGCCCAGACCACCACGTTGCAGGTGCCCGTCTCATCCTCAAGCGTCACGAAGATCACGCCCTTGGCCGTGCCCGGGCGCTGGCGCACCAGCACCAGCCCCGCCACCGTGACCCGCGCGCCCGCAGGCGGCTCTACCAGCCGTGCGGCCGGCAGGGCCCGGGGCGGGCGCGGCCAGTCTGATCCGTGTCGGGCCATCGGGGCGGGAGCTGGGGTGATGATCATGAGAACAAAGATAGAACAAATCCTGCGCAAGGCAAGCCTTCGCTGCTGGCCCGGCCCCTCTGGCAAAGGCCGGAAATCTGGCCTATGTCATGGTGAAATGACCTTAGCGAGGCAGCGATGGCGAAGATCACTTACGTGGAACACGGCGGCAAGGAACATGTGGTCGAGGTCGCCAACGGCCTGACCGTCATGGAAGGCGCGCGCGACAACGGCATTCCGGGGATCGAGGCCGATTGCGGCGGTGCCTGCGCCTGTTCCACCTGCCACGTTTATGTTGACCCCGCCTGGGTGGAAAAGCTGCCGAAGAAGGACAGCATGGAAGAGGACATGCTGGATTTCGCCTGGAAGCCTGATCCCGTCCGCTCGCGCCTGACCTGCCAGCTCAAGGTCTCGGACGCGCTGGACGGCTTGCGCGTGCAGATGCCGGAAAAGCAGATCTGATGCGCGCGGGGCTGGCGGTTTTGCTGGCCCTGATGCTGGCGCCCCCGCACGCCAGCGCCCGTACGCCCCTGCCGGTGCAGGGCGTGGTCGCAGCTGAACTGACCCTGCCCACCGACCGCTACGCCCATGCCGTCCTTGGCGACGCGCTGGAATGGGGCGGCTTGCGGCTGACGGTCGACACCTGCCCCCCTTGCGCCGACCGGCGGCTGATGGCGCTGTCCATCACCCTGCCACCCGACCGGGTGTTTGAGGATATCACCGCCCGCGTGGTGGACGTGACCGGCGATGGCCTGGCCGAGGTTGTGGTGGTGGAAACCGACCTGCAGCGTGGTGCCTCGCTGGCGGTCTATGATGCCTACGGCCGCCGCATCGCCACCCCCTTTATCGGCCAGACCAACCGCTGGCTCGCCCCCGCAGGGATCGCTGATTTCGACGGGGACGGCCGGGTGGAGATCGCCTATATCGACCGCCCGCATCTGCGCAAGGATCTGGTCTTTGTCCGTGTCGAGGGCGACCGGTTGGTGGAAACCCTGCGTCTCCCCGGCCTGACCAACCACCGGATTGGCGACGCCTTCATCTCCGGCGGCCTGCGCGACTGCGGGCAAGGGCCGGAACTGATCCTGGCTTCGCCAGACTGGACGCAACTGATGCGCGTCCGTGCGGGCGTGGTGGAGGATATGGGCCCAATGCCAGCGGAAGGCCTGACCGTTCCGTCCTGCTGATTAGCTGCCGGGCTTGGTCAGCCGATCAGCCTTCTTGCGCACCAGAACCGTGCGCAAGTCATGCATCGCCAGCAAAAGGGTATCGGTCACCGCATCCAGCTGGTCATCACTGGCGCGCGCCTGCGCCCATTGCGTCGTCAGGTTCAAATGATCCACCGCGCGCAAGATATCGTCGACCTCTCGCGCGGCCAGAAGCGTTTGGCGGTTGGCAAGCCAGTCCTTGATCGCGGCCAGATCGGCGGGCGACAGGTCCGCCTCGCCATGCGGCTTGATGTTGCCGTTCTTGACGTTGACGGTGGCGATCTCGTCCATCTCGATCCGGCGCTGACGGTTTTCCGTGCTGAGGCGGAAGACCACAGCCCCGTTTTCGCGCACCCGGAAGTAATAGTCGGGAAGGTCAGCCGTCATCGCCCCTGCCTGTCACCTGTCATGCTTTGCCCCAGAACGTTCCGGGGGCTAGCCCAAAATCTGGCCCAATATCTGGCCGAAAAATCCACCCCGCCATTCCTTTCGGACTGCGGGGCAGTCGTCAACCCGCATCACGGGGTTGGCCTATGCGCCGCCCGTCAGACCAGCGTTGCGCAGAAGCGCTGGATGCGGCTACAGGCCTCCCGCAGGACCTCGTCGCTGGTGGCATAGCTGATCCGAAAGTTCGGTGACACCCCGAAGGCCGCGCCGAAGACCACCGCCACGCCGGTTTCCTCCAGAAGGGCGGTCGCGAACACTTCATCGTTGGAAATCAACGTGCCGGCGGGCGTTGCCTTGCCGATGCAGCCAGCAATGTCGGGGTAGACGTAGAACGCGCCTTCCGGCTTCGGGCAACGGATGCCCTTCGCCTGGTTCAGCATCCCGACCACAAGATCGCGGCGGCGTTGGAACACCTGGCGCCAGTCGGCCAGAAAATCCTGCGGGCCGCTCAGCGCCTCAAGGGCGGCGTACTGGCTGACCGAACAGGGGTTTGAGGTGGACTGTGACTGAATCGTGCCCATCGCCTTGATCAGCGCCACCGGCCCCGCCGCATATCCAATGCGCCAGCCGGTCATCGCATAGGCTTTCGACACGCCGTTGCAGGTCAGGGTGCGTTCGTAAAGCCCGGGCTCCACTTCGGCCGGGGTGCAGAATTCGAAGTCGTCGAAGACCAGATGTTCGTACATGTCGTCCGACATCACCCATACATGCGGGTGACGCATCAGCACATCGGTCAGCGCCTTCAACTCGGCCCGGGTATAGCCTGCGCCGGTCGGGTTTGACGGGCTGTTGAAGATGAACCACTTGGTCTTCGGCGTGATCGCGGCCTCAAGCTGTTCGGGCGTCAGTTTGAAATCGGTCTCAATCCCGCATTCCACCGCAACCGGAGTGCCCCCGGCCAGCAGCACCATATCGGGATAGGACACCCAGTAGGGCGCAGGGACGATGACCTCATCCCCCGGATTGCAGGTCGCCATCAGCGCATTGTAGAGGATCTGCTTGCCACCCGTCCCGACGCTGACCTGTGCCGGCGTGTAGGTCAGGCCGTTTTCCTTCAGGAACTTGGCGCAGATCGCGGCCTTCAATTCGGGAATGCCATCCACCGCCGTGTAGCGGGTCTTGCCTGCATCAATCGCGCGCTTGGCGGCATAGCGGATGTTCAGGGGCGTGTCGAAATCCGGCTCACCGGCGCCAAGGCCGATCACGTCGCGGCCCTCGGCCTTCAGCGCCTGCGCCTTGGTGGTCACGGCGATGGTGGGTGACGGTTTGACCCGCGCCAGAGTGTCGGACAGAAAGGCCATGTGAAGCCCCTTTTGCGAAGGGTGGAGTTATTGACCCGCATGTCTTAGGGTCCGCCTCGCAACGGTTCAAGCCGGAAAGGGTCAGCACATGCAAGAGACGGCCGAAGCGCGCCTCAAGCGCATGCGGATGCGGTCCTGGCGGCGCGGCACCAAGGAGATGGACCTGGTCCTCGGTCCCTGGGCCGACCAGCATCTTGCCGCGCTTGATGAGGCGACCCTGGCGATCTACGATGTGCTTCTGGAAGAAAACGATCAGGACCTGATGGCCTGGATCCTTGGTCAGTCCGCCCCGCCCGCCGCGATTGCCGGGCTTTTGGCTGAGATTGCCGCCCATGCCAGCACGCGGCTGCGCACGGTCGGGTAACTCGATCCGAAGAAATCGTCACGAGTTTACGGAATGTTTGCCGTTTGTGCTGATTCTGTCCCCCGATGTAACGGTGGAGGAACGGCATGACTCACCAAGACCCGCTGCTGGACGGATCGCTACGCGCGTTCCTGTCCTGCTATCTTGACAACCTCGCCTTGGTGGAACGGCTGCACCGCTTGCTGCTGGATGTCATCAAGGACGAATTCGAACGGCTGGGGATCCTTGAGATCAACTCGGTCCAGGCGCTGCTTCTGTTCAACATCGGTGAGAACGAGGTCACCGCAGGCGAGTTGAAATCGCGCGGCTACTATCAGGGGTCGAACGTCAGCTACAACCTGAAGAAGTTGGTGGAACTCGGCTACATGCACCACCAGCGGTCGGAAATTGACCGCCGCTCGGTCCGGGTGCGGTTGACGGAAAAAGGCCGCCACGTCCGGGCGATGCTGAACGACCTCTTCGGTCGCCACGCCGAAGGCATGGAACGGCGCGGGCTGATCGATGCCTCGGGCATGGATGACATCAACACCTCGCTGCGCCGGATGGAACGGTTCTGGACCGAACAGATCCGCTACATCTACTGACCCGCGCCCTACTGGCCTGCCAACGGGTCAGTTGACCTTGCGGCCGGGCAGGAAGGGCAGGGGGGCCACGGGCAACCCGTCCTCGATCATCTTGCGGGCGTCCTCGGGTCCGGCCTCGCCGTGGATCGACCGTTCCGGGGCCATGCCTTCGTGGATGCGCCGCGCTTCGGTCGCGAAGTTCATGCCCACATATTCCGAGTTTTCGGCAATCTGCTTGCGCAGCGCGGCCATCGCGGCTTCAAGGTCGCTGGCCGGATCGCGCAGGTTCGGTGGGGTGGCTTCGGGCTTCGGGGCCTCTTCCGATCCGCGCCCGGGGCGCAAGCTGGGGGCCATCAGGTCCTTTTCCACCTCGACCGAACCGCAGATCACGCAAGCCAATTGCCCGGCCGATTGCAGCGCGGCAAAGGCCCCGGCATTCTGGAACCAGCTGTCAAAGCGGTGCCCCGCCGTGCATTTCAAGGTGTAGCGGATCATCTGCCCGTCCCGTCTGCATCCCCAGCGCCCGAACTTAAGGGTCTTGCCCCCAAGGTCAATGCGCTGGGTAACCCAAGGTGGCCGTCGCCCTTAGCGGTCCCGGCGCGACCGTCCGCGCTTTGTGCTGTCATCCCCCGCAATCGGGGCCGGGCGGCCGCGCGCTGGCGGCACGAAGCCCGCAATCAGCGCGCCAAGGTCGGGTTCGTTGACCATCGTCGCGGCAAGGGGCTGCGCCACCCACTGGCGGGTGCGTTCCTTCACTTCGGGGAACTTGTCGGCCTCACGCTGCACATGCAGCCCGTAGACCGCCACCGCGCAGGGCACCTGCGCCGACACGGTCAGGCATTTCTGATAGCCATAGCGCCCAAGGCAGACCGGCTCCATCAGGCCCTCGACGCCCGCCTCTTCCCAGGCTTCCTGTGCAGCGGCGGCTTCGGGCGCAAGGCCCGGCATCGGCCAGCCTTTCGGGATCACCCAGCGCCCGGTGTCCCGGCTGGTGATCAAGAGGATCTCCACGCCATCGGCACCCGGCCGCCAGCACAGGGCGCCGTACTGCATCCGCGTTCCCGACAGGTCTGCCGCCTGCCTCGCGATCTTGTCTTGCGATCCCATTTGTCTGCCCATCTGGCCGCCCGGTTCCGGGTCTGGCCCCTGCTCGACTACCTCAAGGTCAATATGGCATGGATTCACCGGAAATCACAGGCTTGTGCCGGATATTTGACGGAAAAACATCGCGGATTACCTTACCAAAGGTGAAAATGCGGAAAGGTCAGGCAAATGCGTGCGCTTCTGGTCGGATGTGTGGTGGCGGTGGCGGGTCTGACGGCAACCGGGGTGCCCTTGCTGGCCGCCGAGCGGTTCACCTTTGCCTCGATCGACGGAGGCAAGATTGACCTGTCCGATTATGCCGGCAAGCCGGTTCTGGTGGTGAACACTGCCTCGCTCTGCGGCTTTGCCGACCAGTTTGACGGGCTGCAGGCCTTGCACGAGCGCTTTGGCCCCGAAGGCGTGCTGGTCCTTGCGGTTCCGTCAGATGACTTCAACCAGGAACTCGCGGATGAGGCGGCGGTAAAGGAATACTGCGCCCTGACCTTCGATCTGACCCTGCCGATGACCGAAATCACCCCCGTGCGCGGGCAGGCGGCGCACCCGTTCTACGCCTGGGTGCGCGAAGAAACCGGCTTTGCCCCGCGCTGGAACTTCAACAAGGTCCTTCTGGCCCCCGATGGCAGCATCGACGCCACATTCGGGTCGGGGGTTGAGCCGGAAAGTGACCAGATCGCCGGCCGGATCGAGGCGCTTTTGCAGTGAATGCGTCCCCCCCGCCTGCTCGTGCAGGCGCGGCGCCCTTGTTCATCGGGTCCGAGATCTACCGCGGCTCGTCCTACGGCGCGACCCACCCGCTGCGCGTGCCCCGCGTCTCCACCGTGATGGACCTGTCGCGTGCACTGGGCTGGCTGCCGCCCGACCGGTTCCGCGCCAGCCCCTGCGCCAAGCCCGCGGCGCTGACGCTCTGGCATGAACCGGACTATATCGCCGCCCTGCAACAGGCTGAAGCGACAGGCGAAGCCACGGCCGAGATGCGCAGCCGCTTTCACCTTGGCACCCTGTCGAACCCGGTCTTTCCCCAGGTCTTCCGCCGCCCCGCCACCGGGGCCGGCGGCGTGATGCTGGCGGCTGAGCTTCTGGCGACCACCCCCGGCACGATCCATGTGCCCGGCGGTGGCACCCACCACGGGCTGCCAGGCCGCGCGAACGGGTTTTGCTACCTCAACGACGTGGTGCTCGGCATCAAGGTGCTGCAGCGCGCGGGCCTCAGGCGCATCGTCTACATCGACCTTGACGCCCATCACTGCGACGGCGTCGAACTGGCCTTTGCGGGCGATCCCGGCGTGCGGCTGATCTCGGTCCATGAAGAGGGGCGGTGGCCGTTCTCAGGCGCGCTTGACGATGACGCGCAGGGCAGCGCCTTCAACCTGCCGGTCCCCAAAGGCTATAACGATACCGAGGCCCGGGCGGTGCTCGACGGGCTGATCCTGCCGCGCACCGCCGAATTCGCCCCCGAAGCCATTGTGCTGCAATGCGGGGCCGACAGTCTGACCGAGGACCCCCTCTCACGCCTCACCCTGTCCAACCGCGCCTATATCGAAGCGTTGCGTGCCATTGCCCCCCTTGCACCGCGACTGCTGGTCCTGGGCGGTGGCGGCTACAACCCGTGGTCGGTTGGCCGCCTCTGGACGCTGATCTGGGGGGTGCTGTCCGGCCAGCCGGTGCCCGACCTGCTGCCGCCCGACGCGCAGGCCGTGCTGGCAGCGCTCAGCTGGCAAGGCGGCGGTCGGCCCCCGCCAGACCCCGCAATGCTGACGACGTTGCTCGATCCGCCCCGCGAAGGCCCCCTTCGTCCGGAAATCCTCGACCGCCTCGCCGCCCTGCGCCGCCGTTGACCCACCAGTGCGCGGCAGGTCGCGCAGCTTCCCGCTCTTTGCTGCCAAGCGGCGCTGCGTTTTCCCCTTAACCGGCATAGCTTTGCCGTATCAGGTGCGGCCCCAAGGGCCAGTGGCTTGACAGACCCCGGGCAACCATGGTGCAGGTGCCCAACCAGAAGGAGAGCGGCCCTTGAAGATTGCCAACCGTGAGATAGGACCGGGTCACCGGCCGCTTGTCATCGCCGATATCGGGATCAACCATGGCGGCAGCTTGGCCGTCGCCAAGGAAATCGTGCGCCTTGCCGCCGGTGCCGGCTGCGAGATGATCAAGCATCAGACCCACATCATCGAAGATGAGATGACCGAAGAGGCGAAGTCGATCTTCCCGCCCAATGCCGATGTCTCGATCTGGCACGTGATGGAACGCTGCGCCCTTAAGCTGGACGAAGAAGCGGAACTGAAGCGCTATACCGAAAGCCTGGGGATGATCTGGATCTCCACCCCCTTCAGCCGCGCCGCCGCCGACTGGTTGGAAACGCAAGACGTGCCCGCCTACAAGATCGGCTCGGGTGAGGCGGACAATCTGCCGCTGATCCGCCACATCGCCCGCAAGGGCAAGCCGGTGATCATGTCGACCGGCATGCAGACCATCGAAACCATCCGCGCTTCGGTTGATATTCTCGACAAGGCAGGCATCGAATACGCCCTTCTGGAATGCACCAACCTCTATCCCAGCCCGGCCGAGATTGTGTCCCTGCGCGGCGTGACCGACCTGCGCAATGCCTTCCCCAACGCGGTCGTGGGCTTTTCCGACCACTCCATCGGCCCGGAAATGGCGCTGGCCTCAGTGGCGCTTGGCGCTTGCATCCTGGAACGCCACTACACCGACACCCGCTATCGCAAGGGCCCGGATATCATCAACTCGATGGACCCGGCGGAACTGCGCTTTCTGATCGACCGGTCGAAAGAAATCTGGATCGCCGCGAACAACCCCAAAGAGCGCACCGCACCCGAAGAAGACGTCTACCGCTTTGCCCGCGGCTCGGTCGTGGCCGACGCCGACCTGCCCGAAGGCCATGTGATCCGCGAACAGGACATCTGGGCCCGCCGCCCCGGATCGGGCGAGATCCCGGCCTATGACTTCGACAAGGTGGTCGGCAAGCGCCTGACCCGCGCCGTGACCCGCAACACGCAGCTGAAATGGGGGGATCTTGGGTGATCCCAGCCTGGAAACTCAGACGAGAACTCGGTCGCTTGGGGCAGCAGCTCCGCGCGGTGCCCGAGGCTGTCTGGGAACCCTTGGTGCAGCGCCTGCATGACCGGAAACTCGCCAAGGGTTTTCCGGTCCTGGATGGGGACCAGCCGCTTGGCCCCAAGGTCGCGCTGGTTTTGTGCTGGCAGCCCGAGGGCCTTGCGCCTTCGTTCCATGACAAGCTGCAGCATCTGGTCGACAGCGGATATGCACCTTTCGTCGTGTCAAACGCGCCCCTGTCGGCTGCGGACAAGCATGCCATCAAACCCCTGATCTGGCGCGCGGTAGAACGGCCGAACTTCGGCTATGACTTCGGCGGCTACCGTGATGGCCTGATCCTGCTCCGCGAATGGGCTGTGCACCCGGACCGGCTGGTGATCCTGAACGACAGTGTCTGGTTCCCGCTCTGGCCCGGCGATCTGACCCTGCAACGCGCCGAGACTTCAGCCTTTGACGTGGTTGGAACCATCCTGCGCCAGCGCGATGACCGGATGTTTCTTGAATCCTACTTCTTTTCGATCCGCGGCGCGGTGCTCGACCATCCCGGGTTTCGCGCCTTTTGGGATGGCCTGCGCCTGACCTCGAACAAGTACAAGGTCATCCGTCGCGGCGAGCGGGGCTTTGGCCTCGCCCTGCGTGAGGCGGGCATTTCCATGGGGCCGCTCTTTTCCTCTGACCAGCTGTCACAGCTGTTCCAAACGGCGGATGAGTCGGACCTGCGCCAATACCTGGCCCGCATTGCCACCGTTGACCCGGGAGAGATGGCCGAGGCCGTCGCCCTGTCCGCCGCCCCTTCCAGCCCCGACTGGGTGCAAAACGCCCGCGGCTTCGTGGCCCGCGTCCTGAAACACGCCCAACCCTACAGCGCTTTTCCAGTGGCTGCCGCCGGTCGCCTAAGCTATCCCGTGCTGAAGAAAAGCGCCGATCCGGTAAGCGTCCGCTGGCGCGCCTCGTTCCTGAAAGCGGTGGACGACGGCATCTTGCCCACCCCGCTCCCCTCGGTCCTGGCCGAGGCGCGCGACCGTACGAAAGACGCAGGATAATGTCGCTGCCGCCTGCCTGGAAAGTGAAGCGTGAGCTGCGCCGCGTCTATGAAAAGGCAAAGGATGCGGTCGCCCTGCATCCTTCCAACCCCTTGCGCCAGTTTGTCGGGCTTCGGCACCAGCGTAACTACGACCGCAACCTGGCCAACCTCTTGCGCGAAACCCCCGGCGCGCGGCCCCTGACCCAGCGGGTGGCGGCCTTCATTCTCTTTCAGCCCAAGGGCATTGCCGGATCGACGTTCTTGACCCTTGACCACCTTGCGCAAGAGGGGTGGTCCGTCCTCGTCATCTCCAATGCCCCCCTGTCAGACGCTGACCGCGCCCGGCTGGCCGCCGCCAGCGCCCATGTGATTGAACGCCCGAACGTCGGCTACGACTTTGGCGCCTACCGTGAAGCCTGGCGCTGGCTGCACCGCAACGGCCACGCCCTGGACCGGCTGATCCTGATGAATGATAGCACCTGGTTCCCGCTGCGAATGAACGACGACAGCCTCCGCCGGATGGAAGGGCTGGACGCCGATTTGGCGGGGCATATCTACAAGCACACCTCCGGTTACCGCGACCACATTGAGTCTCATCTTCTTATGTTCGGACCCCGGGCCTTGGCACACCCGGCGATTCAGTCCTTTTGGGCGGACTACCTGATGACGGACTCTCGGTTGGACACGATCCTTTTCGGCGAAGTCGGTATCGCTCAGGCCGGACTTGCTGCCGGCCTAAGCGTCAAGGGACTGGTTGGTCGCGATATCCTTATCTCGCATCTGGCTAGACTGTCGGACAAGGCCTTGCTGGACAGTTTGCGCGATCTGGCTCTGAGTTCGACCGCAGCGCGAAACCAACGGGACGCCTGGCAGGAAGCGGCCGAACTAGGCCAGCCTTGGCGGGATGCGTTTCTTTCGTGGACATACGATGAGCTTACGACCTCGCGCGAACATTTTGTCTCGGCATCGTATATCTTGCCTGCGGTGCGGCTTTGCGGAATGGGCTTTCTGAAGAAATCTGCCGACCGCAGATTCCATTTTGGTCGACTTGCCATGATGCATGCCATCGAAAAGGGGCAACTTCCGCCGATGGATGCAGTGGTAGCAGCGGAAGTGGCGGCGGCGATAAAGATCTGGAAACCGCCATATGATTGGCAGGCCAACCCGACCGAAACCGCGATCACGTCTCTTTGACATTGACCGCGCGGGTCTGAACAGACATGGAACGCTGCCTGTCGGACTTTGCGTCAGTCAATTTGGGTCTGACTTATGGATGAGCATCAGATGAACAAGTCTGCCAGTGAAGAGACGGCCATGACCGATGCCACCTCGGCAAAAGAGGGCGATGCTGCAAGTATTCTGGCGCGCAATCTTGCGCAGATAATGGTCGATCAGGCGGCCTCGCCTTGGGCGACACTTGTCGCGCATATCAAGCTGGCGTTGCTGCAAGCTGCTGCGCGTCTTCCGGGTCTGACGCAAAAAAGACGCGAGAAACTGAAGCGCCAGATTGCAAAGCGTGATCCGGCTCGGTTTCTGTCGGTCGCCATCCACGCTGGCCGTCAGGCAGGCACTTCCGGCATCCCGGTGCAGACCCCCACGGCCCAGCCTTTGGCCGCCACCGACTTCAAACCCTACGACCCCGCACTTCCCATCCCCACCCCGGACGTCCGCGCCATCGCCTTTTACCTACCGCAGTTCCACCCCTTCCCGGAGAACGATGCCTGGTGGGGCAAGGGCTTCACCGAATGGACGAATGTTGGCAAGGCCCGCCCCCTTTTTCCCGGGCACTACCAGCCGCATTGCCCGATCCACCTCGGCTACTATGACCTTCGGCTGCCGGAGGTGATGGTGGAACAGGCCCGCATCGCCCGCCAATATGCGATCAACGGATTTGCCTATCATTTCTACTGGTTCGCCGGAAAAACGCTGATGGAGTATCCCTTGCGCGCCATGCTGGGCAATCCCGATGTGGACATGCCCTTCTTCCTCAGTTGGGCCAACGAGAACTGGACCCGCCGCTGGGATGGCAAGGATGAGGCGGTGCTGATCAAGCAGAACTATTCGCCCGAAGACACCCGCGCGATGATGCGCCACATCAGCGATTACATGCGCGACCCGCGTTACATCCGGGTCAACGGGCGCGCAGTATTTTCGGTTTACCGGCCCCGCCAGATCCCTGATCTGGCAGCAACGGTCGAAATCTGGCGCGATGAGGCGCGGCGTCAGGGTGTAGGGGAACTTTACCTCCTAGGCATCCAGCGCGGCATCGCCGAAGATCACCGGCAGGACGGCTTTGACGCGAACCTGGAATTCACCCCCCATGGGATTGAGGTGACCGAGCTTTCAGCGCTCCTTCCGCTTGATCATAGCGTCTTTAGTGGCAAGGTGCATGACTACGACTCCTCGGTCGCGGCGGCGCTGGCGCAGGATGACCGGGGCCTTGCCCGGCACCGTTGCGCGATGCTCGGTTGGGACAACACCGCCCGCTCACCTGACCGGGCCACCATCCACCTTGATTTCAAGATCGAAACCTACCGCCGCTGGGTGACCGAACTTTGCCGCCGCGCCCGCAACGATGACTGGCGCAGCCCTGACGAACGGCTGGTCTTCATCAACGCCTGGAACGAATGGGCCGAAGGCACGCACTTGGAGCCTGACCAACGCCATGGCTTTGCCTATCTTGATGCCACGCGCCAGGCGGTTCTTTCTCTATAGCGCCGCACGCGCCTTCCTGCCTCCCTTGAGTTTCAGCCCTTGTCCCCCTACACCTGACAGGCGGCAACAAGGACCAGCCCCATGCGCATACATTCGGACCTCGCGGACACCATCGGCAACACGCCGCTTCTGAAGCTGCACAAGGCGTCTGAGGTGACCGGCTGCACGATCCTCGGCAAGGCCGAATTCATGAACCCCGGCCAGTCGGTCAAGGACCGGGCCGCGCTTTACATCATCCGCGATGCCATCGCCAAAGGGCACCTGAAACCAGGTGGAACCATCGTCGAAGGCACGGCCGGCAACACCGGGATCGGGCTGGCACTGGTGGGGGCATCGATGGGGTTCCGCACGGTGATCGTGATCCCGGAGACCCAAAGCCAGGAAAAGAAGGACATGCTGCGCCTTGCGGGGGCGGAACTCGTGCAGGTTCCCGCAGCACCCTACCGCAACCCGAACAACTACGTCCGCTACTCCGGCCGTCTGGCCGAAGCGCTTGCCAAGACCGAACCCAATGGCGCGATCTGGGCCAACCAGTTCGACAACGTGGCCAACCGCCAGGCCCATATCGAGATGACAGGCCCCGAGATCTGGGACCAGACCGGCGGCAAGGTTGACGGCTTCATCTGCGCCGTGGGCTCTGGCGGGACGCTGGCGGGTGTCGGCATGGCGCTGCAACCGAAGGGCGTGAAGATCGGCCTCGCGGACCCCGAAGGCGCGGCGCTGCATGCCTTTTACACCACAGGCAAGCTGGAGGCCCCCGGCTCTTCGATCACCGAAGGCATCGGCCAGGGCCGCATCACCGCGAACCTGGAAGGCTTCACCCCCGATTTCAGCTACCGCATCCCTGACGCCGAAGCGCTGCCGATCGTCTTTGACCTGCTGCAGGACGAGGGCCTGTGTATGGGCGGATCGACCGGCATCAACATCGCGGGCGCGATCCGCATGGCGCGCGACATGGGACCGGGCAAGACCATCGTCACCATCCTCTGCGACTACGGCAGCCGCTACCAGTCCAAGGTCTACAACCCCACCTTCCTGCGCGAAAAGGGCCTGCCGGTGCCCGACTGGCTGGACCGCCCCGCCCGTCCGATCCCGGCGGTGTTCGAGGACGCATGATCCGTATCCTGCGATGGCTGGTTCTGGCGCTGTCGCTTGCGGCAGCGCCCCTCGCCGCGCAGATCCTGCCGGGGGCAGAGCCGTCCGCCGGCCTTGAACCGGTCATCGACACCGAAAACCTGAACTACGACGACTGGGAGGCGATGGCCGAACGGGCCGAGGCCGAGATTGCCAATCGCAACACCTCGACCGACCGGCTAGAGCTGATCCGCTCGCAACTGGCTCAGTGGCGCGCCGCCCTTCTGGACGCCCAAAGCGCCAACTCCGCCCGCATCACCACGCTCCGCCAGCAATTGGAGGCCCTCGGCCCCGCCCCGGCGGAGGGTGAGACCGAGGTCGAGGAAATCTCAAAGCGTCGGCAGGAACTGGCCAGCCAGCTCGTGCGCCTGCAAGCCCCCGGCATCGCCGCCGAAGAGGCCTACCGCCGCGCCAATGGCCTGATCGCCGAGATTGACCGCACCCTGCGCGACCGGCAGGCAGATGAACTGCTGCAACTCTGGCCCTCGCCCGTGAACCCGACCAACTGGCCCGAGGCGGCAATCGGCCTGTCCGACACGCTCCTCCGCCTCTGGGATGAGGCGGCGACCACCTGGACCGACCGCAATCGCCGGGCCGAGCTTTTCGACAACATGCCGCTGATCCTGATCCTGCTGGTCGTGGCGCTGGCGCTGGTCGTCTACGTCCGCCGCTGGATCGAGGGCTTTGCCGAACGCCTGCTCACCGGCGCCTCGGCGCGGGGGCGCAACGTCTGGTCGCTCCTCGCCTCGACCGGGGGGGTGATCCTGCCGACGCTGGGCATGGTGGCGCTGGCCGCGGCCTTCGTCGCCAGCGGTATGCCGGGCGAGATTGGCATCCAGATCACCGCGGCCCTGCCCATGGTTGGCTTCACCATCTTCTCCGCCGCCTGGCTGGGCCGCCGCGCCTTTCCGGTGACCCAAGGCGATGACGCTGTCCTGCCCTTGCCCCCTGAACGCCGCGCCGAAGGGCGGTTCCTTGGCGTGATGATGGGCCTTGTGCTGGCCGCCGACCAGCTGCGCTTTGCCGCGATGGACGCGCAGGCCTATTCCGATGCGACGACCGCCGTGATGTCCTTCCCGATCCTTCTGACCGGCGGGCTGATCCTGCTGCGCGTGGGCCGGGTGATCCGCCGCACGCAGGAACTGGCCGACCGCAGTTATGCCTTGCGGCTGCTGGCGCTTCTGGCGCGCGGGCTTGCGGTTATCGGCATCGCCGGGCCGGTGCTGGCGGCCTTCGGCTATGTGCAGGCCGCCTCGGCCCTCGTGTACCCGTCGATCCTGTCGCTAGGCCTGATCACCCTGCTTTTCATCCTGCAGCGGCTGATCGGCGACGCCTGGGCGATGATCCTGAAGGCCGATGAAAAGGGCCGTGACGCGCTGATCCCCGTCCTTGCGGGCTTTGCAATGACGCTGGCCTCGCTGCCGGTTTTCGCGCTGATCTGGGGCGCCCGCGCCTCTGACCTGACCGAGCTTTGGGCGCGCTTCTCCGAAGGCTTCACGATGGGGGCCACGCGGATTTCTCCGACCAATTTCATGGTCTTCGCCATCGTCTTCGTGATCGGCTACATGCTGACACGGCTCTTCCAGGGCGCACTGCGCACCTCGATCCTGCCCAAGACCAGCATGGATCAGGGCGGCCAGACCGCCCTTGTCGCGGGCATCGGCTATGTCGGGATCTTCCTTGCCGCGTTGATCGCCGTCCGGTCGGCGGGGCTTGACCTTTCGGGCCTCGCCATCGTTGCAGGTGCCCTGTCGGTCGGTATCGGTTTCGGCCTGCAGAACATCGTGTCCAACTTCATCTCGGGCATCATCCTTCTGATCGAACGCCCCGTCAGCGAAGGCGACTGGATCGAGGTTGGTGGCGTCCAAGGCCGTGTCCGCTCCATCTCCGTCCGCTCCACAAGGATCGAGACGTTTGACCGCAATGACGTGATTGTCCCCAACGCCGACCTCATCACCGGACAGGTCACGAACTGGACACGCTTCAACCTCTCCGGCCGGTTGATCGTGCCGGTCGCCGTGGCGCAAGGCTCTGACACCCGCAAGGTCGAACGCATCCTGCGTGAGGTGGCCGAAGCGCAGCCCCTCGCCATCCTGAACCCGCCGCCTCTGATCGTCTTCATGGGCTACACTGCCACCCAGCTGAACTTTGAAATCCGGGTGATCCTGCGCGACGTGAACTTTAGCCTTTCCGTGCGCAGCGACATCAACCATCAGGTCCTGCAACGCCTTGCGGCTGAAGAGATTCATATCGTCCCCGTGGTCGCCCCGGCAGACCCGGTCCAGACCGCGAAGACCCTGCTCGCCATGGCTGATCTGGTTGCCCCGCACGGCCAGCAGGCTGACAGCGTGGCTGCAGGCCCGGCGGAAGCCGCCGCCGAAAAGGCCACCGCAAAAGCCCCTGCCGCGAAAAAGGCCGCAGCAAAGGGCGGCCTGAAGGACGATGTGAAAGGCGCTGACCGATGACGGACCTTCTTTTCCGCGATGACCCCTACCTTGCGGCAGCCGATTGCCAGATCATCGGACACACGCCCGAAGGCGGGCTGGTGGTGGACCGGTCAGTCTTCTACGCTACCGGCGGCGGCCAACCGGGCGACAGCGGCGTTCTGGAATGGTCGGGCGGCGTCTTGCCCATTGCCACCACCCTTAAGGTCGAAGGTGGCATCGCCCTGATCCCGGCAGAGCCTTTGCCAATGCCCCCCATCGGTGCCCCTGCGCGCCAGATCCTCGACTGGGCCCGCCGCCACCGCCACATGCGGGTGCATACCGCGCTGCACATTCTGTCGGTCGTGATCCCGCTGCCGGTGACCGGCGGCCAGATCGGCGCGGACAAAGGGCGTCTGGACTTCGACATGCCTGAACCCCCGGGTGACATTGCTGCGATTGAGGGCGTGCTGAACAGCCTGATCGCGCGTGACCTTGCCGTGACCGATGACTGGATCACGGATGAGGAACTTCTGGCCAATCCGGCGCTTGTCAAGACCATGTCGGTCCGCCCGCCGATGGGGCAAGGCCGGGTGCGGCTGGTACGGATCGGGGCAGGGGGCGGCCAGATTGACCTGCAACCCTGCGGCGGGACCCACGTCGCCCGCACCGGTGAGATTGGCCGCGTCACGATCAGCAAGATCGAAAACAAGGGCCGCCAGAACCGCCGGGTGACCATTGCGCTGGCCGAGTAGGGACTTTTAGCGTCCTCGCGCCGCTGCGGCCAAGTCTTAACAGTTCCTGAAAGTGGCTTGCCAAGTCATTGAAATCGCTAGGGTGCAAAGGGTGTCCCTGCCCGGGACACCCCACTCACTGGGGCAGGATCAACACCGCCCGGAAGTCATTCACATTGGTCAGCGTCGGCCCCGTCACGACCTGCCCCCCTACGGCGGCAAAGAAGCTGTGGGCATCATTCCGTGCCAACGCCGCGCCCACATCCCACCCCACAGCCTTGGCCCGCAGCAAGGTGTCAGGCCCAATCACCGCCCCCGCCACCTCGGCCGCGCCATCGACCCCATCGGTATCACAGGCGATGGCATGGATGCCCGCGGCACCATCCAAGGCCAGCGCCAGCGCAAGGCAAAACTCCGCATTTGGCCCGCCGATCCCATTGCCGGTCCGGGTGACCGTGAGCTCCCCCCCCGACAGCAGCAGCACCGGCTTGTCCCCGGGGGTCAGCCCCGCCGCGATGCCCCGCGCAAGGGCGGCCTGCTCCACCGCAACCGCACGCGCCTCACCCTCCAGCCGGTCGCCCAGCAACCGCACCTCGCAGCCCGCCGCCTCTGCCATCTCAGCCGCAGCCGCCAGCGACTGCGCCGGGGCGGCGTAGATCACATTCTCAACCCGCGACAGGCGCTGGTCCCCAGGCGGGATCACCCCGGACCGCGCGAGCGCCCCCGGCACTGAAGCCGGCACCGGGACCGACCAGCGCCGCAACACCTCCGCCGCGTCAGCGGGCTTGGTGTCATCCCCCACGGTTGGCCCCGAGCCGATGAGCGCCGGATCATCCCCCGGCACGTCCGAAATCATCAGGGCCAGCATCCGCGCAGGGTAGGCCGCCGCCGCCAACTGCCCGCCCTTCACCCTGCTGAGGTGCTTGCGCACCACGTTCATCGCCGAAATCGGCGCGCCCGAGGCCAAAAGCGCCGCATTCACCGCCTGCTTTTCCGCCAGCGTCACCCCCTCCACCGGAGCGACTAGCAAGGCCGAGGCCCCGCCCGAGATCAGCGCCAGCACGAAATCACTCTCACCCAGCCCGGTCAGCAGGTCCAGCATTTCGGCCGTCGCCGCCGCCCCAGCCGCGTCGGGCACCGGGTGGGCGGCTTCGACAATCCTGATGCCCCGGCAAGGGCGGCCGTAGCCGTAGCGGGTGATCACCAGCCCGTCGCATGGACCCCAAGCGGCCTCCACCGCCTCGGCCATCCGGGCGCTGGCCTTGCCGGCACCAATCACCACGACGCGACCAGCAGGCTTGTCCGGCAGGAACCTGGCGAGGGAGCGCATCGGATCGGCCACCTCGACCGCGCGGTCGAAAAGACTGCGCAGGGAAGTGGCAGGGTCAAGGATCATGGGATTGGCCCTCACTGGATGCGCGGATGACAAGATCGACCGGAGTCACGGTTTCAGGCGGAGGCCTTGTGCCGGTCTCAAGCCAGCTCAGCACAGTTTCAGCCACCCCGCGCCCGAATCCGGCAATGTCACAACGGACCGAGGTCAGCCCGGGCCAGACCTGGGCGCATTCCTCGATATCGTCGAAGCCCACGACTTTGAGGTCGACCCCCAGCCGCCGCCCGGTCTGGGCGCAGCCGGACAAAAGCCCAAGCGCCGCCAAGTCGTTGAAGCAAAGGACGGCATCGACCTCAGGATGGTCGGTGGCCAGATACAAAGCCGCCTCGCGCCCGAATGCGCGGGTTGGGCGGCCGGGCAGGTGCAGGGGGGGCATCCCCTTGGCTGCAAGCGCGGCCAGGTAACCCGCCATGCGCTGCTCGGTCACCTCGCGCCCCGGAAGTCCGCCCAGAAAAGCGATCCGCCTTGCCCCCGATGCCAGAAGGTGGTCGGTCGCCATCCGGCTGCCCGTTCGATAATCGGGGACCGAGAAGGGGAACCTTGCCACATCCGGCACTGCGCGGCGCAGGACTTGCATCGTGGGGACATTGGCGCGGGAAATGGCATCAAAGGTCGCCTCCACCGCGCCATAGGCGGGCGACAGGATCAGGGCGGCCACACCATGTTCCAGCATCGCCGAGACAACCTGCGCCTGTTGATCGGGGTCTTCATCCGTATTGGCCAGCACCGTGGCAAACCCCTTGGCCGACAGCGCCATCTGCACCGAGGTGGCGAATTCGGTGAAGAACGGGTTCCGAAGGTCGTTGATCACCAGCCCGATCAGCCCGGTGTTTGACTGGCGGAGCTGCGCGGCAGAGCGGTTGTAGACATAGCCAAGATCGGCCATCGCTTGCCGCACGTCGGCCCGAGTTTCGGCACGCACAAGAGGGCTGTTCTGCAGCACAAGGCTGACGGTCGATTTCGATACGCCCGCGCGGCTTGCGACATCGATGATCGTGGGCCTGCGGTCCATCTTGGTTCAGCGTTGCTCCACCCCATGCAGCGCCAAAAGCTGCCCCATCCGCGCCTCGGCAAGGTCCGGCCGGGCCAGAAGGCCCGCCGCATCCGCCAGCCGGAACACGGCGGCATAATGCGTGATGTCACGCGAGGATTGGAAGCCGCCCGGCATGATGAAATGCCGCTGGTGGCCGTTCAGCCACGAAAGAAAGGCGATCCCGGCCTTATAGAACCGTGTGGGGGCGCGAAAGATCTCACGGCTAAGGGGGACGGTGGGGGCGAGAAGCCGGTTGTAGGTGGCAAGTTCGCCTGCAGCCAGCGCCTCCAGAGCCTGTGCTGCCGCCGGGGCGATGGCCGCGAAGATGCCGAGAAGGGCGTGGGAATGGCGGGCGCCGTCGCCCGCGATCAGGGGGGCGTAGTTGAAGTCATCGCCGGTATAGAGGCGGACGCCCGCGGGCAGGCGGGCGCGGAAGGTTTCCTCATGCGCCTGATCCAGAAGGGAAATCTTGATGCCGTCCACCTTGGCGGGGTTTTCGTTGATGAGGTTCAGGACGAAGTTTGATGCGGTCGCAACATCGCTGGACCCCCAGTACCCGGCAAGCTGGGGGTCAAACATGTCGCCCAGCCAATGCAGGATCACTGGGTGGGCAGCACCATCGATCAGGCTGCGGTAGACAGAGTGATAGGTGTCTGGGGTGGCATTGATGGCCGTGAAAGCGCGGGAGGCCATGAGGATAAGCTGCCCGCCAGCAGCCTCAATCGCCTCGGCTTGGGTTTCATAGGCGGCGGCGATGGCTTCGGGGGTGCTGAGGGCGGTCAGGGGCAGATGGTCTGTGCCAGCGCCGCAAGCGACACGCGGACGCATCGGGTGGGCCTTGGCGGCAGTCATCGTACGCTGGATCAACTCCAGCGCGGTCGGCCAGTCAACGCCCATGCCGCGCTGGGCGGTGTCCATCGCCTCGGCCAGATGCAGGCCCTGGTCCCAAAGCTGGGCGCGGAAGGCGAGGGTGGTGTCCCAGTCCACCGCGGGGCGGCCATCCCAAGGGGAGCGTTCGGCCAAAGGGTCGCTGACGACATGGGCGGCGGCAAAGGCGGTGCGGGTCAGGGGTATGCGCGGCGCGCGGGGGGTGATGGGCGTGCCGGTCAGGCGGTAGGGTTCAAGCCGGGCGTCGGAGGTGGGCAGGATCAGCATCAGGTGGCCCCTCGTGAGGCTGTTGAGCGGAGCGCATTCGCGCACGCCTTTTGTCTCGCCTCTGCGCGCAAGCGCGCAACCGGCGAGGGGAATGGGGGCGCTTCGCCCCCCAAACCCCCAGAGGATATTTGGGCAAATGTGAAAGGACGAGCGTGCAGGGTCATGGCAGGTCTTTGGTCGGCAGGTCGAACACAAGGATGCCGTCGATCCCGCCTTCGCTTGCTTCGACAAGGGCGGCACCGGCGCGTTTGTGGTCGGGGTGGTCCTGATATGCGGCAAGGGCAGCCCAGTCGGTAAAGTCGACTGTGAAGCCGTGCATGTAACCACGCTCGATCTTCTCGGGGCTCTCAGAGCGGCCGGTGTGGATGGCAAGGATGCCGGGGAGTTTTTCCTTGATCGCGGCAAGGTCGGCGAAGATGGCGGCGATATGGGCCTCGCTGACACCGGGGCGGGCTTTCATCAGGACGATGTGGCGGATCATGCGGGTGACCTTTCGCGGATCATGTCGGCGGCTTTCTCGGCGATCATGATTGTGGCGGCGTTGGTGTTGGAGGAAACGACCGTAGGCATGATCGAGGCGTCCACGACGCGGAGGTTTTCGATGCCGTTGAAGCGGAGTTCGGGGTCGACGACGGCCTCCATGTCCGCGCCCATGCGGCAGGTGCCGGCGGGGTGGTGGTCGGTCTTGGCGTTCTTCACGGCGTAGTTGAAATAGTCTTCGTCGGTCTTGATGTCGGGGCCGGGGAGACGTTCGGCCAGGACGAAAGGTTTCAAAGCGGGCTGGCGCATGATGTCCTGCGCGAGTTTGAGGCCCTTGATCGACATCTCGCGGTCGTAGGGGTCTTCCCAATAGTTCGGGTCGATCAGGGGGGCTGCCTTTGGGTCGGCGCTGGCGAGGCGGACGGTTCCGCGCGACCTTGGGCGCAGGTAGGCGGAGTTGAGGGTGACCCCGCCTTGGGGCATGGCGGCGACGCCTGCCTCGATCCCTGAACCGAGGCCAAGGTGGAATTGGATGTCGGGGCTGCGGGCATCGGGGTCAGCGTACCAGAAACCCCCAGTCTCAAAGAGGGAGGAGGCGACGGGGCCTTTGCGGGTGAGAAGGTATTGCAGACCCGCAAGGGCAGAAAGGTGCGGCTTGGCGAAGCGGTCATAGGTATGCGGGCCGGTGCATTCGGCGATGACGAACAGGTCAAGATGGTCTTGCAGGTTTGATCCCACGCCGGGGTGGTCAAGGACCACCGGGATGCCAAGGCCGCGCAAATGGTCTGCCGGGCCGATGCCGGAAAGCTGGAGGAGGCGGGGGGAGCCGATGGCGCCGGAGGACAGGATCACTTGCCCGGCGCGGATCACGCCTTCGGGGGTTTCGACGCCGACGGCACGGCCCTTTTCCACAACGATCCGAAGGACTTGCGCGCCGGTCCGTACGGACAGGTTCGCCCGCCCCCGCGCCGGGCCTAGATAGGCGATGGAAGTGGAGGAGCGGCGATAGTTGCGCTGCGTTAGCTGGTAATAGCCGACACCGTCCTGCACCTCACCCGTCATGTCCATGTTGCGGGGGATGCCCATTTCGGCGGCGGCCTTGAACCAGGCCTCGCAGATCGGCAGGGGCGCACGGGGTTGGCTCACGCCAAGGGGGCCGCCCTTGCCGTGGTAGCGGTTGTCATGCGTGTCGTTATCCTCGGCCTTGCGGAAATAGGGGAGGACGTCTTCATAGGACCAGCCGGGGCAGCCCAGTTGCCGCCACTCGTCATAGTCCTGCGCATTGCCGCGCGTATAGATCTGCGCATTGATCGACGATCCGCCGCCGATCACCCGCGCCTGAGTATAGCGGATCACCATCCCGCTCATGTAGCGCTGCGGGACGGTCTGCCAGCCCCAGCTGCCGATGCCCTTGGTCATCTTCGCAAAGCCCGCGGGAAGGTGGTAGAACGGGTGGCGGTCCCGGCCGCCCGCCTCCAGCAGCAGGACCTTGGCGGTCCGGTCCTCGGTCAGGCGGGCCGCGAGGACGCAGCCAGCGCTGCCGCCGCCGATAATGATGTAATCGTAGCCTTCGGTCATCTTCACAGTCTTTCGATGGAAAGCCCGCCGTCGACGGGGATGACCGCGCCGGTGGCGAAGGCCATATGGCCGGTGACGAGGGGGAGGACGGCCTGGCCGATGTCGGCGGGCTGGCCCCAGCGACCAGCGGGGACGAGGCCTTCGGCGATGCGGGTGTCGTATTTGCCTTTCACACCTGCCGTCATACCCGTCTGGATGATCCCGGGGCGCAGCTCAAACACGCCTATGCCGTGCGGGGCGAGTCGCAGGGCAAGGGTCTTTGCCGCCATCGAGGCGGCAGCTTTGGAGATGCAGTATTCGGCGCGTTCTGGGCTGGCCATCGTGGCTGAGACTGACGTGATGAAGGTGATTGACCGGTAACTGTCGGCTTGGGTGCTAAGCATCGCCTTCGCCACCGCCTGCGCCAGAAAGAACGCGCCGCAGAGGTTGATGCCCATGGTCCAGTCGAAGTTCTCTGGCGTGATGTCCAGCATGTCGCCACGCAGACGCGCCGGGACGCCCGCGTTCTGGATCAGGGCGGTGATCGGGCCGGCGGCCTGCAACAGCGTGGGAATGCCTGCCAGATCGGCCAGATCGTGGCGGATATAGCGGGCGCGGGGGCCAAGCTCGGCAAGGGCGGCTATGACGGCCTCAGCCTCAGGCGGCTGTTCGGCGGCAAGCACAAGGTCCCAGCCTGCGGCGGCAAGGGTGCGGGCGATGCCAAGGCCGATACCTTGCTGGCCGCCGGTGATCAGGGCGAGAGGGGCGGTCATGCGGCGGTCTTTCCGATATGGTCACCCGCCCGCAGCGCCAAGGCGGCGATGGTTAGCGAGGGGTTGACAGCGGCGGATGTCGGCAGGACCGAGGCATCGACGATGTAGAGGTTGTCCAGATCATGAGCGCGCAGGTTGCCGTTCACGACCGAGGTCGCAGGATTATCTCCCATCCGCGCGGTGCCGCATTGGTGGCTGGGCTTCGACTTGGGGAACCCCCGCGACAGGACAATCGGCCAGCCCGCGCGGCGCATCGCGCGGCGCAGGCGCTGCACCAGAAGATCATGCGCTTTCACGTTGGTCTTGCGCCAATCCACCACCACGCCGCCGTTCTTCCACATGACGCGAGAGTTCGGGTCGGGCAGATCCTCGGACATCGCCATGATGTGGATCGAATGGTCGGCGATGTGGCGGGCGAGCCAAAGGGGCAGCCCCGCCTCACCGGCAAGGATCGGGCCAGTGATCCGGCCCAGCATCTGGATATTGCCAAGGGGTTCGCCGTTTGGGCCGCCAGTCAGGTAGAAATCATTGATCTGGATGGTTTTCTCATAGACCGCCCGGTTCCGCCGCAGCGGGTTCCAGGCGACCATCCCGGTCAGGTTGTGGTTCATGAAGTTGCGGCCAACCTGATCGGAAGCATTCGCTAGGCCGTTCGGATGGTCCTCGTTCGCTGATGCGAGGAGGAGGGCTGAAGACATCACTGCGCCCGCGCAAAGGCAGACGGTGGCGGCGCTCAGGACTTCCGTTGCGCCGTTGCGGTCCACCTCGACCCCTGTGACGCGGCGACCTTCGGACAGAAGGCGCAAAACCTTCGCGCCAGTCAGCAGGGTGACATTCGGATACTTCAACGCCTCGGCCAGACCACAGCTTTCAGCGTCGGATTTGGCGCCGGTGGTGCAGGGAAAGGCATCCCAGGTGGTGGGCGCGCGCTTCAGCCAGGCCTCGATATCCACGCCCAGGGGCAGGGCGCTGGGGTGCAGGCCCTGAGCGGCAAAGGCCCGGCGGAGCGCCACGATATCCGCCTCATCCGGCACCGGCGGGAAAGGGTAGGGGGCGGAATGGGGCGGTTCCGTCAGGTCTTGGCCTGCGTCACCTCGCACCCGGTACAGGGTTTCAGCCCGGGAATACCACGGCTCCAGCGCGCTGTAGGGGATGGGCCAGCCGGGGGTCGCCCCTTCGATATGGCGCAAGGGGGCGAAATCCTCGGCCCGGTAGCGGAGGAGGACCGCCCCGTAGAATTTGGTATTGCCACCGACAAAGGCATAGTTGCCGGGGTTGAACGGCGCGCCAGAAACGTCATGCCAAACCTCATCCGGCTTGAAATGCCCGCGCCCGAAGATTGCCACCGGATCGCGCGCCTCGGGGGTATCAGCCAGCCGTTCGCCCCGTTCCAGGATCAAGATCCTGCGCCCGCTCGGGGCAAGGGCCGCGGCAAGGGTCGCCCCGCCCATGCCCGATCCGATGATGATGACGTCCGCTTCCATCAGGGCGCAATCCGTTCGTCGGTCGCGGGATCAAAGGCCACGGCTTTCTCCATGTTCACGGCGAAATCGAAGATCTGGCCGGGTGCCACCGTTGCATCGGCCCGCATCCGCGCCACGATGTCCTTGCCCGACAGCGGCATGGTCACAAAGGTATCCGACCCCGCCGGTTCGGTCACTCCCACGCGGTTGGACAGGGCCACGATATTGCCGGACTTGCGGTCTGCGCCTTCGGGATCGGTGATCGCCTCGGGCCGGATGCCCAGAAGGATCGGCTTGCCCGCCCAGGCCGCAAGGTTCGGCTGGCTGAAGCGGAGGTGCTTCACCGCCCCATCGGCATCGGTGATCGCGGCATGGGGGATGCCGTCCTGCATCACCACGGTCGACGGCACGATGTTCATTGCAGGGCTGCCCATGAACGTCGCCACATAGACATTTGCAGGCGTGTCATAAATCTCTTTCGGGGTACCAAGTTGCTGGACATAGCCCTTGTTCATCACCGCGATGCGGGTGGACAGGGTCATCGCCTCGATCTGGTCATGGGTGACGTAGACGATGGTGGTCTTCAGGGTCTGGTGCAGCTTCTTGATCTCGGTCCGCATGTCGACACGCAGCTTCGCGTCAAGGTTCGACAGAGGTTCGTCAAACAGGAACACATCGGGATTGCGGACGAGCGCCCGCCCCATCGCCACCCGCTGCCGCTGACCGCCCGAAAGCTGGCCGGGCTTGCGGTCAAGAAGGTGGTCAATCTGGAGGAGCTTGGCCACGCGGGCCAGCGCCACATCCCGTTCCGCCTTGGGCACGCCGTGCATTTCGAGGCCAAAGGTCATGTTTTGGCCCACTGTCATGTTCGGGTACAAAGCGTAGGACTGGAACACCATCGCGATGTTGCGCTTTGATGGATGGACGCCGTTCACCACCCGCCCCTTGATTGCAATCTCGCCGCCCGAGATCGCCTCAAGCCCCGCGATCATGTTCAGAAGGGTGGACTTGCCGCAGCCCGAGGGGCCGACAAGGACAAGGAACTCCCCCTCCTCAACCTCGATATCAACCTCATGCAGGACCTTTACCGATCCGTAGGATTTGGTGACGTTGCGGATATCAAGAAAGCCCATCGGTCAGCTCCGGTCATCAGGTGTCAAGGTGGCCCCGCGCGGCGGGAGGGACGCGCGGGGCCTTAGCATCACTGCGCCGCCGCGATGGCGTCGGCCAGGGCGGTGGCACCATCGGCGGCCGTCATGTCCGAGTTGAAGAAGGCAGTGATCGCGTCTGTTGCGGCCCCCACCACAGCGGCGTTGGCAGCATGGGTTCCAGCAAAGGTCGGCACCGCCGTCCCGCCAGCGTCGTTGCTGGCAAGGGCGGCGCTGGTGGCTTGCGCACAACTGTCCATCGCCGACAGGTCAATGTCGGTGCGGGCCGGGATTGCCCCTTTGGCCAGGTTGAAGGCCACCTGCACGTCCTTGTCCATGATGGCACTGGCCAGCACTTCCTGACCCTTGATCAGATCGGGGTCGGTTTGGGTGAAAAGGCTCAGCGAATTCACAAGGTAGACGAACCCATCCCCTTTGGCCTTCGGCACCGGGATGCAGGCGTAATCGTCGCCCGGCACTTTGCCCGCGTTGGTAAACTCACCCTTGGCCCAGTCGCCCATGATCTGCATCGCGGCCTCACCGTTGATGACCATGGCGGAGGCGAGGTTCCAGTCGCGGCCGGGGAAGTTCGGGTCGACCATACCGCGCAAGCTCGCCATCTGGTCGAAAACCGTAACCATTTCCGGCCCGCGGAGGGTGGCGTCATCGAGGTCGATCAGGGCCTTGCGGTAGAAGTCCGCCCCACCGACGCCAAGGGCGACCGCTTCGAACATATAGGCCTCTTGCCAGGCTTGGCCGCCATGGGCGAGGGGGATGATCCCGGCCTCGACGAACTTCGGGGCAAGCGCGTTCAGCTCTTCCCACGTCGTCGGATAAGCCGCGCCGATCTTGTCGAAGGCGGCTTTGCTGGCCCAGATCATGTCGGTCCGATGGACGTTGGTCGGGACCGAAACCCAATGCCCATCGACCTTGGTGAAATCCTTCACCGCCTGCGGCAGGGCCGCGTCCCAGCCCTGCGCCTCGGCGAGGGCGTCGACGTTGCCCAGCATTCCCTCGGCGGCCCAGTCAGTGATCGTCTGGCCCAGCATCAGCATGGCCGCAGGCGGGTTGCCGCTGGCAATCCGGGCCTGGAGCGCAGTCTTGGCCTGATCGCCACCGCCCCCGGCGACGGGCGCGTCGGTCCAGGTGACGCCGTCCGCCACCACCTTGTCGCGCACGGCCCCCAGGGCCGCAGCCTCACCGCCAGAGGTCCAGAAATGCATCACCTCGACCGAGGGGTCGCAAAGTGCGGGGCTTGCGGTGGCAAGCAGCAGCGCGGTTATGGACAAGACCTTCATTTTCGTCTTCCTTCCTGTCGTTCGCCCTTGTTGGTGTGAAAGCGGGCTTGGGTTGAACAAAGACTGTCGGGCGGTTGCCGCCGCCCGGCAGTCGGCTTATCCCTTCACGCTTCCCGCCATCAGCCCGCGCACGAAGTAGCGGCCTGCGACGATGTAGACGATCAGGGTGGGAAGGGCGGCAAGGATCGCGCCCGCAAAGTGGACGTTGTATTCCTTCACGCCGGTCGAGGATTGGACAAGGTTGTTCAGCGCCACGGTCATCGGCTGGCTGGTGCCGCCAAAGCTGACGCCGAAGAGGAAGTCGTTCCAGATGTTGGTGAACTGCCAGATCACGCTGACAACGGCGATCGGGCCGGAGACAGGCAGAAGGATCCGCCAGAAGATGCGGAAGAACCCTGCGCCGTCGATCATCGCCGCGCGGACGAGTTCCGTCGGGAAGCTGGCATAGTAGTTGCGGAAGTAAAGCGTGGTGAAGCCGATCCCGTAGACCACATGCACCAGGATCAGGCCCTGAACCGACCCCGCCAGCCCCAGCTTGCCCAAGACCACCGCCATCGGGATCAGGACGATCTGGAACGGGATGAAGCAGGAAAAGAGCATCAGCCCAAAAACCCAGGTATCCCCCCGGAACCGCCATTTGGTCAGCACATACCCGTTCAGCGCGCCGATGATGGTGCTGATCGCCACCGCAGGCACCACCATCAGGATGGAATTCAGGAAGTAGGGCCGCAGCCCCGTCGGCTCCACCCCGATCTGCGCGGTTGACCAGGCCTGCCGCCACGGCTCCAGCGTCCAGACGCTTGGCAAGGCCATCATGTTGCCGCCCGTGATCTCGGCCAGGGGTTTCACCGAATTCACGCCCATGACGTAAAGCGGCAGAAGGTAGAACAGCGCGAAGAGGATCAGGAGGAGGTAGATGAACGCCCGCGTGACGCGCCCGGTGGAGACGGCGGTGTCTTGGGTGACGGCGCTCATTCCTTCTTCTCCTTCAGCTCGGCGTAAAGGTAGGGGACCATGATCGCAGCGATGGTCATCAGCATGATCACGGCGGAAGAGGCGCCGATCCCCATCTGGTTCCTTGTGAAGGTGTAGGAATACATGAAGGTCGCAGGCATCTCGGTCGCGCGTCCGGGCCCGCCGCCGGTCAGCGCGATGACCAGGTCGTAGGACTTGATAGCAAGGTGCGACAGGATCACGAAGGCGCTCAGGAACGCGGGGCGGAGGAGCGGGATCACGATCCGCCGGTAAAGCTGCCAGTTCGAGGCACCGTCGATCTGGGCGGCCTTCAGGATCTCGTTATCAATCCCGCGCAAGCCCGCGAGGAACATCGCCATCACGAAGCCGGACGTTTGCCAGACCGCAGCGATGACGATGGTGTAAAGCGCGAAATCGGCGTCCTTGATCCAGGTAAAGGTAAAGCTTTCCCAGCCCGCATTGCGCATCACCTGCTGAAGGCCGATGCCAGGATCAAGAAACCACTTCCACGCTGTTCCGGTCACGATGAACGACAGCGCCATCGGATAAAGGTAGATCGGCCGCAGCACGCCCTCGCCCCTGATCTTCTGGTCCAGGAAGATCGCCAGCATCAGGCCGACCACCGTGCAGATCACGATGTAAAGGCTCGCAAAAATCGCAATGTTGACGATCGCGGTGTTCCAGGCGGGCAGGGCGAATAGTTTTTCGTAATTCTCGAAGCCGACCCAGGTGAACTTGGGCAGCATCTTTGATCCGGTAAAGGACAGGACGATGGTGAAGAGGATGAAGCCATAGACAAAGACCAGCGTCACCGCAAAGGACGGCGCCAGCACCAATCGCGGCAGCCAGTCTTGCAGGCGCGTGCGGAAATCGGCCTCGGTTGCCATGCGTCCCCTCCCCTGGGTCCAGGCGCAAAAGTTTTCGAAAACCTTTGCAAATTCCTTCGAAGGAATTTGGGGGCGACCGGGGCCGCCCCCTGTTCAGACCTTACTGCGCTGCAGCCACAGCTTCGGCCAAGGCCGCCGCCGCCGCCGCGCCATCGGCATATTCGCCGTTGAAGGCGGCCGTGATCACGTCATAGGTCGCGTTCTTGACCGAGGCCGGGGCCGCATGGCCATGCGCCATGGAGCCAAAGAGGGTGCCCGCGGTGTTGGCCTCCGCCAGGTCCGCCATGCCCTTCTTGCCGCAGTCGTCGAAGGCTTCGTTCGACACATCGGTCCGCGCCGGGACCGATCCCTTCACCACGTTGAACGCCGACTGGAAGACCGGGTCCATGATCGCCTTGGCCATCGCGACCTGCGCCTCTTGGGCAGCCGGGTCGGTCTGGTTGAACATCGCGAACTGGTCTGAGTTGAAGGTCACCGAGCCTTGGGTGCCCGGGAAGCGGATGCAGACGAAATCGGTGCCCGGCACTTTGCCCGCCTTCAGAAACTCACCCTTCGCCCAGTCGCCCATCATCTGCATGCCCGCTTCGCCATTGATCACCATGGCCGAGGCCAGGTTCCAGTCTCTCCCTGAGAAGTTGTCATCAACGTAGGACCGCAGCTTGATCAGGTGGTCGAAGGCCATCGCCATCTCAGGCCCGCCAAGGGCGGCTGGGTCAAGGTCGACAAAGGCCTTCTGATAAAGACCGCCGCCCATGCCAAGGACGATCCCGTCGAATACGGTCGCTTCCTGCCAAGGCTGGCCGCCATGGGCGAGGGGCGTGATCCCGGCCTCTTTCATCTTGTCCAGAACGGCCACCAGCTCATCCCAGGTGGTGGGGGCAGCAAGGCCGGTGGCATCAAGGGCGGCCTTGTTGATCCAGACCCAGTTGGTCGAATGGACGTTGACCGGGGCTGCCACCCACTTGCCGTCAGCGGTCGAGAACTTCTGCAGAGCCGCAGGCACCACCTTGTCCCAGCCTTCCGCCGTGGCGGTGGCGGTCAGGTCGGCCAGCGCGCCTTCCCCAGCCCAGTCGAGGATGTCAAAGCCCAGCATCTGCACGGCCGTCGGCGCATCACCCGCCGTGACGCGCGCGCGGAGCGCCGTCATCGCGGCCTCACCACCGCCGCCGGCCACGGGCATGTCAACCCAGCCGGTTCCGGCAGAGCCGAGGTTGTCTTTCAGCACGTTCAGCGCGGCAGCCTCGCCACCGCTGGTCCACCAGTGCAGGACCTCAACGTCTTCGGCAAAGGTGATCGAGGTGGTCATCACAAGGGCCGCCGCGGCGGTCATGGTTTTTCCGAAAAGGCGCATGGTTTCCTCCCGTTTTGCGCTTCAATGCCCGCTTCAGCGGGGTCTTACCCACATCGCCCGTGTGCGGCCGATCCGCATCACTAGCGACTTGGTTTCCAAAAACTCCTCCAGCCCCTGACGGCCGATTTCCCGGCCAAGGCCGGATTGCTTGACGCCCCCGAAGGTCACCTCGGGGAAGCCGTCCATCCAGGTGTTGGTCCAGACCGTTCCGGCCTGAGCGCCCCTCGCGAAGGCGAGGCAGGTGTGGACATTCTCGCTCCACACGCCTGCGCTCAGGCCATAGTCCGCGTCGTTGACCAGCTGCAGCGCCTGATCCAGCGTGCGGAAGGTCAGCACGGTCAGGACCGGGCCGAAGACCTCTTCCCGGGCAATCGGCATGTCGGGAGTGACGCCGGTCACCACGGTCGGCTGATAGAACTGCGCCCCAAGGCCGGGAACGGTCAGCGCCCCGCCGCCAAGCGCGACCTTGGCACCCGCGGCCTTGGCGGCCCGGACATAGCCGTCGATCTTGGCACCATGTTCGGGCGTGACAATCGCGCCGACCTGGGTTTCCGGATCAAGCGGGTCACCGAATGCCACCTTGCCCGACAGCTCCACCACCTTGGCGGTGAACGCCTCGACGATATCCGCATGCACGATGATCCGGCTGCCAGAATTGCAGCATTGACCGACGTTGAAATAGACGCCGAACACCACCGCATCGGCGGCGCTTTCAAGGTCGGCATCTGGGAAGATGACCTGAGGGTTCTTGCCCCCAAGCTCCAGCGCGACCTTCTTCAAGGTGCCGGAAGCCGCCGCCGCAATCGCCCGGCCGACGCCAGTTGATCCGGTGAAAGTTACCATATCCACCCGCGCATCGGCCGCCAGCACCGCCCCTACCGGCTGGCCGTAGCCGAGCACGATGTTGACCACGCCGTCCGGCATCCCGGCCTTGGCAAGCAATTCGCCCAGCATCACCGTGGTCGATGGCGTCAGTTCCGACGGCTTCGCCACGCAAGTGCACCCGGCGGCCAGCGCAAAGGGCAGCTTCTGGCTGAGGATCCAGAACGGAAAGTTCCACGGCGTGATGATCGACACAACGCCGATGGGTTCCTTCAGCGTCACCGCCAGAATGTCGGCCCCAAGCGCATTGTGGCTTTCCCCCGCTACCCCCCGCGCAAGGCTTGCGGCATAGCGCCAAAGATCGGCCGCGCCCGAAACCTCACCGCGTGATTGACTGATCGGCTTGCCCGATTCCAGCGTTTCCAGCAGCGCCATCCGCTCTACATTCGCCTCGATCAGATCGGCCACGCGCAAAAGCACTGCCGCCCGCGCTTTGCCCGTCAGACCGCTCCACCGCCCATCGTCAAAGGCAGCGCGGGCGGCGGCAATCGCGGCCTCAGCCTCGGCCGTCCCACCCTTTGCCGCCCTGCTGACCACCACGCCGTGCGAAGGGGAAACCCGCTCACTCACCGCGCCATCCGCGCTGTCCTGCCACTGGCCGCCGATCAGGTGGCGGGCGTGAAACGGGGTCGCGGGCAGCGCCGCACCGATAGAGGGGATCACGGTCATGTCTGTCATCATCAGGTCCCCGGAAATTCTGGTTTGCGCTTGGCGCGAAAGGCGGCGACGCCTTCGGCCTTATCCGCCGTTGCGGCTATGGCGGCTGACCCCAGCGCCTCGATCATCGCGGCGGGGTCTTCACCCGCCCCCGCGTGGATCATCGCCTTGGCAATCTCCACCGCGCGGGGCGACAGGCCCGCCACACCGCCTGCAATCGCATGGGCCGCCGCCCGGGCATCCACGGCCACCTCGGCCACAAAGCCGCAGGTGAGCGCCCGCTCCGCCCCGATCCGCCGCCCGAAAAGGGCCATCTCCTTGACCACTCCCTCAGGCATAAGGCGCGCCAGCCGCTGTGTCCCCGACCAGCCCGGCACGATGCCCACGCCCGCCTCCGGCAGCGCCAAAGTCGCACCCGGCACCATCACCCGGATGTCGCAAGCCGCCGCAAGTTCCAGCCCCCCGCCGAACGCATGACCATTCAGCGCCGCAATCGTGGGCTTGCCCAACCGCGCCAGGCGATCAAATAGCCGATGCCCGCCGCGCACCCATGCCCGCGCAAACTCCTCCGGCGTCAGATCCCCCCAGGCGTTGATATCGGCACCCGAACAGAAGGCGCGGTCGCCTTCCCCGGTCACGACTACCGCCCGCACTTCGGCCAGCCCTTCGACCAGCTCCAGATGCCCGGCCATCTGGGCCAGCATCTCCACCGTGAAGCAGTTGAGCTTGGCCGGATTGTCCAGCCGCAACTCGGCCACGCCCCCGACGATATGCAGGCGCACCCCGCTCATGGCTGCCACCCCATCGGGCCTTCGGCCAGCAAGGACAGAGGCATAACGGTTGCGTTTTCGGCCACTGTCACCCGGCCTTCGCTCGCTGCCACGATATCCCGTGCGGGGTCGATGCCCGGCATGATCTCGGTCGCGACCAAGCCGGTGTCGGTCAACCGGATCACGCAGCGTTCGGTGACATAGAGGACCTCTTGCCCCTGCTCCCGCGCGCGGTTGCCGGAAAAGGTCACGTGTTCCACCGCTGGCACCATCTTGGCGAACTTGCCGGGGGCGGTGACGCGCACACCGCTGGCGGACAGGTCCACCTGCGCCCCCGCCTCAAACCAGCCTGAAAACACGATCTTCCGCGCATGGGCGGTGATATCGACAAACCCGCCGCAACCTGCCGTTAGGTATGGCTTCTTCCCCAGCTTGGAGACATTGACGTTGCCCTCGACATCCACCTCCATGAAGGACAGGAACGCCATGTCGAAGCCCGCGCCCTGAAAGTAGATGAATTGCTGCGGGCTGGGCACATAGGCATCGGCGTTGCTGGCACAGCCAAAGGCGAAACCGGTCAGGGGCATCCCGCCCACCGCGCCCTGCTCAATCGCCCAGGTCACCGCCTCGGGGTGGCCTTCCTCCAAGAGCACGCGCGGCACCATGGCGGAAATCCCGAAGCCAAGGTTCGCCGTCATGCCCCCGCGCAATTCCATCGCGGCGCGGCGGGCGATCAATTTTTCCACCCCATGTTCTGCCAGCGCAAAGCTGGACCAGGGCCGGATCACTTGGCCCGAGATGGCCGGATCATACCGCGTCTCGGTCGTCTGGCGCTGGTCGGGGTCTACGACCACCATATCCACCAGATGCCCAGGCACCCGCACGTCATGCGGGCGGAGCGATCCTTTCGCCGTCATCCGGCTGACCTGAGCGATCACCACCCCGCCATTCGTGCGCGTGGCAATCGCCTGTTCCAGGCCGCCCAGATAGGCGCCCTCATGCTCATAGGTCAGGTTGCCGCGTTCGTCGGCCGTCGTGGCGCGCAGGATGCAGACGTTCGGCGCGATGTTGGGGAAATGCAGCCAGGTCTCACCGCCAAACTCCACCCTGCTGACAATCGGCGCCGCTGCCGCACGGGCGTTCATCGCGCAAGCTTCGCGGAGCGGATCGACAAAGGTTTGCAGACCCACCTTCGTCAGCACCCCCGGCCGCCGCGCCGCTGCCTCACGGTGCATGTCGAACATGATGCCAGAGGGGACGTTGTAAGCCGCCACCCGATCCTCAACGATCATCTTCCAGATATCCGGCATAGGCAGGTTGGACGAGCCCGAGGGGTAGGACCCCGCCAGTACCCGTGCCAGAAGCCCGTCCTGAGCTATCCAGTCGATCCCTTTGACGCCATACATGTCGCCCGCCGCAATCGGGTGCAGCGTGGTCAGGTCGCGCGGATGGCCCTCGGCCCGGAACCGCTCTCCCAGCGCTTTCAGCACCAGATCCGGACAGCCAAGCGCCGAGGAGGAGGATACCGTCACCACCGCGCCGTCCCGGATGCGTGCCACGGCTTCGGCTGGGGATACCAGTTTTGTCATGCCGTCACCCTGTAATCCACGGTCTGCAAGGTCCCGGTCGCCGCTGCCTGCCGGACCGCCAAGGCGACGGCAAGCGAAGCAATCCCGTCCTGCCCATCTGCCGCAACGCGACCCCTGCCTTCGACAGCCGACAAGAAATCAGCCACCGCTTGCGCGTAAAGGTTGTGGGTCGGGTAGGGCACAGCTTCACGCCCCTGGGCGGTGACCAGCGTCACTTGACCGACCGGCTGTTGGGTCATCACGCCCCTTGCAAAGATCGATCCTTCAGTCCCATGCACCTCAAGTCCCGAACCGGCAAACGGATGGGTGAAGCTTTCATGTGCCATCACCATCGCGCCAGAAGGCATCGTCCACACCGACATGACGCTGTCTTCCACGCCCTGACCCATCCCGGATGAGGTCATCTTTGCCACCACCGACACCGGGTCTTCGCCAAGGATGAAACGCGCAACGTCAGCGTCATGCACGGTGATGTCAGGGATCACACCGCCCCCAGCCGCTGCACTGTCGATCCGCCAGCCTTGCAGGTGGCCGGGCAGGTGGACAGCGTGGAACAGGCGCATCGACAGGACCCGTCCGATCCTGCCGCTGGCCACAAGATCGCGCACCGCCCGGTGGCTGCCGGAACAGCGCAGGTGGTGATTGGTGGCAAAGACCACACCCTTGGCCTCTGCCGCCGCGACCATCTCGGCGGCCTCGGCAACCGTCATGGCAAGGGGCTTCTCGCACAGCACATGCTTGCCCGCAGCGATTGCCGAAAGGGCTTGTGCATGGTGCTTTTCGTTGGTCGACGAAATGTAGACTGCGCCAATGCTTGCGTCAGCGAGGGTGCTCTCAAGATCAGTGGCGAAGCCTGAAATCCTGTGCGCGTCGGCAAATTCAGCCGCGCGGCGGGCTGTGGTGCTTTGCACAACAGCCACATCCTGCCCGGCCCCGCGCAGGGCGCCCAGCATGTGTTCCGCCGCAATCGTACTTGCTCCAACCAGCGCCCAGCGCATGATTCCCCCGTTTGGACCGTTCCAAACATCATTATGGAACGATCCAAAAGGTGTCAAGCGAGGCTGGGGACAATCTTTACCCTCGTGCTGCCTGGATGGACGGACCGCTGGGCTTGTGCTTTCCTGACTGCATTGCCGCAGTACGCTGGGAAAGCCTGTCTCAGGGTGGAATAACCACGCCGCCCAGCCGTTTGCGTCCGATGCCATTGCCTGAAGGAGATCGTCATGGGCCTGTTCCGCCAGAAACCGCGCCTGCAATTTCTATGTGAACCCGCCGATGAGGGCGTCATCGCGCCACCGGTTCCAGCCAAGGCCTATCTGCCGGACTGGTTCCGCAAGCTGCCGGCGGTGGACGAAAGCAAGCTGGCCAAGACCGACACTGGATTGACCGTCAAGCGGTGCATGCCGTTTCTGGATGCCATGACCACGGGTTGGCTGATCCCGCTGGCTGCCACCGTGCGGATGGAAATCCGCGAAGGCGGCGCGGTGATGGAAGCGGGCTGGGACTTTGATCGTACCATGGTTTCGAACCACGGCGAGCATCAGGTCAAGGGCAACCCCTGGGGCAACCGCCCGCCACGCAAGTTTCACAACTACTGGACCATTGTCACGCCCCCGGGGTGGAGCTGCCTGTTCATTAATCCGATGAACCGCCCGAACGGGCTGTTCGAGATCATCTCCGGCGTGGTCGATACCGACACTTACCGCTCACCGATCCATTTCCCGTTCTTTGCCACCGGGCCGGACGGGCTGCATGTGATCGAGAAAGGCTCGCCCATCGTGCAGGTGATCCCTTTCCGCCGCGACGTGGCCGAGGTCGAAACCGAGATTCGTGCCGAAACCAAGGTTGAGGCGGAAGATCGCGTCCGCGTGCTGCGCCAGACCATGGCCAAGACTGGTTGGTACCGCACCGACGCCCGCGCCAAGCGCTGATCCACCCATCAGATCACCAAAGGCCGGGGCCCCGTTGCCCCGGCCTTTTTCGTAGCCGGACCGGATGGGCCAGCCGCTAAGCGAAACGCCGGCCACATGCTGTGGCCGGCGTCCGACAGGGAGAAACTGTCGCGCAGGAAGGATCAGTCGTCGTCGCCGTCCGAGTCGCTGCTGGAGTTCGAGCTGCTGTTGGAGCTGGAGTTCGAGCTGGAGTTCGAGCTGCTGTTCGAATTGGAGTTGGAGTTGCTGTTCGAGTTCGAGTTCGAGTTCGAATTGGAGTTGGAGTTGGAATTCGACTTGCTGTCGGAGTTCGAGTTGGAGTTGCTCGACGATTCCGTCTGGTTGCCCTTCAGCAGTTTCTTCCAGAACCCGCCCTCATCATCATCGGCCAGCACGGGCGCGGCGAAGGAGGTGGCCACGAAAGCGACGGTGGCGAACTTGGTCATGGTTTTCATCGGTGGTGTCCTTCTTTGCAAGAAGCAGCCATCGGTGACTGCACCAAGATAACGGTGGGGACCGGGGTTTATTCCTGCCATCGCAAAGTTTCTTCAGCAGTACCCGAAAATTTGCCAACAAAAGCTAAGGGCCCAGCGATTGCCGGGCCCTCCGCCAACAGTCCAGACCTTATCCTGTCAGTCCAGCGACTGCAGCGCTGCCGCCTCGTCTGCGGCAGACAGGGGCGCCCCCGCGCCCGTGGCCGTCATGTAGGCGTCCAGCGTCTCCAGTGATGAGGCCGGCGCATAGCCCCCTGCATCTGTGGCGGCCGAGGCGATGGCAAAGCGCACGTCCCAGGCCTCATCCGTGCGGCAGGCCACGGCAACCACCGTGCGGCCGCTTTGGTCATGCTCGAACTCCCGGCAAAGCTGGTCCGACTCGTCGCGGAAGGTGGCGATAGGAAGCAGCCGAGCACCATTTCCCAGATCCACCGCTTCACCCGACGGCAGGGTGGCCAAAGCCGCTTCGACGGCCGGGTCGGTCAGGACGGCAACCTGCATGCCAGCCGCTTCGCCCCCGGGCTGCGACGCAAGCCACACGCTGCCCGCACCAACGGCAAGCGCCAGAGCTGCCGCAATCGGCAACTGCCAGATCGGCACCATGCGCCGCCGCGCTGCCAGATCGACCACATTCGACGCATCGGGCATCGACCGCCTCTCGGCATCCGCGATCACCAGACCCTGCACCCGCGCTGCCAAAGCCTCCGGTACCGGCGGGGCGTTGCGATAGGCGGCTTGCACCGCCCGCCGCGCATCAGCCATCAGTGCAACCTTTTCCGCAAGCGCGGGATCCTCGGTCATAGCGCGGTCGACCTTGGCGGCCTCTTCCGTGGTCAACTGACCGTCGGCATAAGCCATCAGCATTTCGTCAGTAATCCCCATGGTCAGTACCCCTTTGGCCCCTTGCCCAGTTGTCCCTTGCCAGGCCGCATGGTGCCCGACCGTCCCGTGCCGAGCTTTCCTTCGCCCAACCGTCTCTTGCAGGGGGTAACGGCGCAGGCATCACTTTATTCCCAACCTTTCTGCAAGGGCCAGTCGCGCCCGCGCAAGGCGGCTCATCACGGTGCCAATCGGCACTCCGATGACCTCGGCCGCCTCGCGGTAGCTCAGCTCATCGACGCAGACCAGCATCATGACTTCACGCTGGTCGTCGGGCAGGGTAGCCATCACTTCTTGCGTACGGCGCAGCATCAACACGTTTTCGGTATGCCCAGCCCCATCGGTGACCAGCGCCTCGGGCATTTCGTGGATGTCGACCGTCTGCCCTTGGGTCGTGGTGCGGCGGGCATGGTCGATCCAGGCATTGCGCAAGATGCGCAGCAGCCAGGCCTCCAGCCGGGTTGTCGGGTCGAACCGATCACGCGCGGCCAGCGCCCGTTCAGCCGTGATCTGGACCAGGTCATCGGCGAGGTCGCCCCTACGGCACAAGGACAGCGCAAATCGGCGCAGATTTGGCAGGAACGCGATCAGGTCTTCGGTGAATGTGTCCCGCATCAGGCCTTCTTCTGGATTTCCTCACTGGCCGGGGAATACTGGCCTGTTTCATCCGTAAGGCAAGGGAGTGCGGAAAACACTTGCCAAAGACCGCTACCTTTCGAAACTGCTTCACTTGATCCGAACGGAACCGAACCATGCAAACGCCGGTCTATCTACGCGCCTTTCTGGTGCTTCTCTGCCTTGTAGCCGCTACCAGCCACCGCGATGTCGGACCATTTGGCGCCGCGATCGCGCAGGATGATGATGACGACGGTGGCGGTGACGATGACGATGGTGGTGGCGGCGATGATGGCGGCGACGATGACGGCGGCGGCGGCACTGGGGGGGGTGACGATGGCGCGGATGATGATGACGGCGGCGGCAGCCGCCAGGGCGGAGGCAGCGACGACGACGATGATGATGACGACCGCGCCTCGGGCGGTGCGGGTGCAGGCCCGTCGGTTGCACCCCGCCCTGTACGCCAGCGCGTCTTGCCGTCTGCGGTTGCAGGCGAACTGGTCACCCTGGCCCTAAGCCAGGCTGACCTGGCGGTGCTGCAGACCCGTGGCTATCAAGTTCTGGAAGAGCGCGATGTGCCCGAATTGAACACCGTGTCTCGCCGTCTTGCCCCTCCACCCGGCACCAGCGTCGAAGAGGCGCGCGACGAGGTCCGCAGCCTTGCCCCGCTGGCCGAGGCTGATTTCAACCACTTCTACCGCACCGAACAGGACGCTGCACCGGACCTGACGGCCGCTGTCTGCGAAGGCCCGCATTGCGCTTCGTTCCAGCAGATCGGCTGGACATTGACCGCCACCATAGCTTGCACCGGGGAAATGGCACTGGGCGTGATCGATACCGGCATCAACCCGGACCACGAAACTTTCGCCGCTTCCCGGCTTGAAGTGCATAAGTTGACTCCTGGCGTGCTTGATCCGTCCCGCGCCATTCATGGCACAGCGGTCACCGCCTTGCTGGTGGGCGACCAGAATGGCCGTTCACCCGGGCTTCTGCCGCAAGCGCGCGTGGTGGCGGTGGACGCCTTTCATTCCGAAGCCGGGGATGAGCGTGCGGATGTCTATACCCTCGTCGCGGCACTGGATTTTCTGGCCGCCAAGGGCATCCGCGTGGTGAACATGAGCTTGGCCGGACCGCCGAACGCGGTGCTGGAAGAGACGATCGCAAAATTGGTCGCACGCGATCTGGTGCTTGTTGCGGCGGCCGGCAATGTCGGGCCGAACGCTGATCCGGTCTATCCTGCGGCTTACCCTGGGGTACTGGCCGTGACGGCAGTCGACCGATCCGGCACCGTTTACCGGCGCGCGGGGCAGGGCGCGCATGTCGATTTGGCCGCCCCCGGGGTTGAGGTCTGGACCGCCGCGTCTGTTCGTGGGGCACGACCGAAAACCGGCACGTCCTTTGCGGCACCTTTCGTCTCGGCCGCTGCGGCTGCCGTTCTTGCGGCTGAACCGGACTTGACCCTGGCCGAGGTAGAGGCCCGCCTGACCAGCACCGCCCGTGATCTTGGGGACCCGGGACAGGACCCGGTTTACGGTCACGGTTTGGTCCAGGCAGTGCCAGCCTGTTCACAGCCCGCCGGTCCTGCAGGTGACCCGGCCACAGGTATCGCCGCCACCGCGGACACAACCTCTCCGACCGCCGAGGTGGCGGTGGATGCCCCGATCGCCCCGCCAGCAGAGGGCGGGTTTGGCACGGCAACAAGCACGCCACAGCCCTGAGGGCAGCGCTATCCTGACGCAGCCCAACGCACAGGATCGCGCGGCAGCGCCATGGGGGGGCCACGAGGCCGCCTGATCTGCGTCTTGATGACGGCAGATCAGGTCAGCAACAACAGCAGCCCTGCTGGACAGCTGGCCAAAGGCAGAGTGGCGGTTGGCCGACCAGGGTCATGACGCCGGTTGGTCCAGAGACGCGTTGAAAGACAATGGGATAAAACCATTCATCCCGGGCCGGGTGTCGCAGGGCAAGCCCAGCAAGGGCGACAAGCGCCGCCATAAGGGATAGAATTGGATCGAGATCATGGTCGGACGTCCGAAGGCCTGACAACGCGTCGCCATCCGCTACGACCGATCCCCGAAGGTCTTCCTCTCAGCCGCAACGGTCTTGTTCCGGCTACGAAGCGAGAACGGGTGCCGCCCCAAAGTGCAAAGTCCTAACAGACGGTGAACGATATAACATAAGACAATGATATGTATATGAAAAGTGAAAGTGCCCAGCCTGGGCACATACCCTAAGGCCGCCCCAGAAACCCCCGCAGCGACCGTTGCAGCCCGGCCCCGGTAAAGCCTCGCCCCAAAAAGACCAGCCTCCCATCGCCCTCTTGCGGGGCCGGTGGCAGCACCTCCGGCGGCTGAACCACCGCCCGCACCGCCTGCAGCAGAAGCCGCCCCGCCGGCGTTGGCAGCACCCCCTTTACCCGCACGATGCTTCCCCCCCGCGCGTGCAGAAGGGCCGAGAGCCAGACCATCACCTCCGACCAGTCGAGACAGTCTGGAATCTCAAGCACCGCCGTCACCGATGGCTCGCCCTCGACAGGCCGACCGGGCAACTCCCATGCGGGGCCGGGTGGCGGCAGGGAAAGGGCCACCCCATGGCTCACCCCTTCGATCTTCGCGGCTCCGTTCAGCCGGGCCAGCCCCGCCTGCAATCGGGCCAGCAATGCTGGGGGCACCGCATCAATCTTGGTCAGGATCAGCCGGTCAGCCACCGCGATCTGCCGGTGGACCAGCGCCTCATCCTGCAACTGGTCCTGCGCATGGAGGGCATCGACCGCCACGATGATCTCCTCGAGCCGCAGGTGGTGGGCGAGTACCGGGTCCTCTTGCAAGGCGAGGGCGATCTTGCCAGGGTCGGCGAGGCCGCTCGTTTCCAAAAGCACTCGGACTGGTCCGGCCCCCCGGCTCCGCAAGTCGCACATTTCCCGAAGCGTTGTCACCAGCGCCTCCTTGCCGTCGCAGCAAGCGCAACCTCCAGCAAGGACGGTGACCCCCGCAGCCCCGGTCAGGAGCTGATCGTCCACCGCCACTGCTGCCGCCTCATTCACCAGGACATGCACTTCGGCCCCAAGCGCCCCGGCATGCAGCTGATGGCGCGCCCAGGTGGTCTTGCCGGACCCCAAGGCCCCGCCAAGAAGGGTCAAGGCAAGACGGCCGTCAGACATATGGTGGCGAAAGCGGGTCGACCGGCCGTCCTAGCATCCGCTCTGCCTCGGCCCAAAGGGTCGGCAGGTCTGCGACCAGCACCACCTCCCCCGTCAATCGCCCAAGCTGGAACCCCGGAACCGTGCCACCTTCGGCCACCACCAGCCCGAAGGGTCTCAGCACCCGTGAAAGATGCCCCACTTGGCGCGCCCTCGCTCGCAGCCGGTCACCAGCCGAGAGCGACCCTGCCTCGGTCCAAGGACCAGGCCGGGCAGGGTTGCCGCAGGCGTTGCACATCAGATCACCGCTGGCCGCGCCGCCCCGGCAAAGGGGTAGCGCGAACGGAAATCGTTCGCGATGGCCTCGAACGTCATCCACTCCACCCCCGCATAGCGCGAGATGTATTCGATCAGCCGTTCCAGCATCAGCAGCACCTGAGGCCGCCCGGCCACGTCGGGATGGATGGTGAAGGCGAAGACGGCATAGTCCATCTCGCGGTAGACCCAGTCGAACTGGTCGCGCCACATTTCCTCGATATCGCGCGGATTCACGAAGCCATGGCTGTTCGGCGCCTTCTTCATGAACATCATCGGCGGCAGGTCGTCGACGTACCAGTTGGCCGCGATATCGACGAGGTCGATCTCATGCCCGTGCTTTAACGGGTGCATCCAGTCCTTGGCCTGCTTGGTGTAGTCGATGGTGTTCCAGCTGTCCCCGACCCGGGCGTAGAACGGCTGGAAATCTCGGTATCCCTGGGAGTGGTCGTAGGTGAAGCCGTGCTTCAACAAAAGCGCCGCCGTGTTGGCCGACATCTCCCACCAGGGGGCCACATAGCCACGGGGTGCGGCGCCGGTCAGGTTCTTGATCAGTTCCACCGATTTGACCAGCACATCCTCTTCCTGGCTGGGCGTCATCGCGATCGGGTTTTCATGCAGGTAGCCGTGCGCGCCCACCTCGTGGCCGTCGTTGACGATCATCTCCATCTCTTTGGGGAAGGTCTCAAGCGAGTGGCCGGGGATGAAGAAGCTGGTCTGCAGCCCGTAGCGTTTGAACAGACGCAACAGGCGCGGGATGCCAACCTCGGTCGCGAAGATTCCGCGCTGGATGTCCGAGGGGCTGTCGCCGCCGCCGTAACTGCCAATCCAGCCCGCCACGCTGTCGATGTCGGTGCCGAAGGCGCACATGATCTTCTTGGGCATGACGGGTCCTTCCTAGACTCCGATGGGCATCAGGTTTTCGTCCCGCACGACCGGGCGCGGGGCGATCAGGTCGCGCCACTGCGAATAGGCCCGGCTGACGGGCGGATTGGCAGTGCGGGTGACGTGGCGGCCATGGCCAGGGACAGGCGCGCCGCCGTCCGGCCCCCAGATCACCCGCCCGCGCGAAAGGGTGAAGCGGGGCAGGGCCGTCACGGTAAAGCCTTCGAAGACGTTGTAATCAATGATAGATTTCTGCGTCTTGGCTGAGATCGTCTTGGATGCCTTGGGGTCCCAGACGACAAGATCGGCGTCCGCGCCCACCCGGATGGCGCCCTTCTTGGGGTAGACGTTCAGGATCTGCGCGATATTGGTCGAGGTGACGGCGACAAACTCGTTTGGCGTGATCCGCCCGGTTTCCACGCCATGCGTCCAGAGAAGCGACAGCCGGTCCTCCAGCCCCCCGGTGCCGTTCGGGATCTTGGTGAAATCGCCGCGCCCGCGCTGTTTCTGCGCGGTGGTGAAGGCGCAATGGTCAGTGGCGACGACCGACAAAGTCCCCGCCGCCAGCCCTGCCCAAAGGCTGTCCTGATGCGACTTGGTGCGGAACGGCGGTGACATCACGCGCTGGGCGGCGTGGTTCCAATCGGGATGGGCGTACTCGGATTCGTCCAGCAAAAGGTGTTGCACAAGTGGCTCACCCCAGACCCGAGTGCCGCCCTGTTTCCAACGCCGGATCGCCTCATGCGCCTCTTCCGAGCTGACGTGAACGATGTAGACCGGCACGCCAACAGCATCAGCAATCATGATGGCGCGGTTCGTCGCCTCCCCCTCTACCCGTGCGGGGCGGGAATAGGCATGCGCTTCGGGGCCGCAGTTGCCTTCGGCCATCAGCTTTGCTTGCAGGCCTGCGATGAGGTCACCGTTTTCGGCATGGACAAGGGGGATCGCGCCAAGCTCGCGGCAGCGGGTGAAGCTGGCGAACATCTCGTCATCGTTCACCATCAGGGCACCCTTGTAGGCCATGAAGTGCTTGAACGTGTTCACGCCCCAGTCGACGCAGACCGCCATCTCCTCCCACACTTTTCGCGACCAGCCGGTGATCGACATGTGAAAGCCGTAGTCGATGCTGGCCTTGGACGCTCGCGCCTCCCACTCGCCCAAGGGGGTCAGCAGGTCGTCGGGGGCCGAGATGATGTGATCGACGATCATTGTCGTGCCGCCAGAGGCCGCGGCGAAGGTGCCGCTTTCCCAGGTCTCGGCGGCGAAGGTGCCCATGAAGGGCATCTCCAGATGGGTGTGGGGGTCAATCCCGCCGGGGATGATATAGGCGCCATCGGCGTCGATCACCGTGTCGCCTTTCAGGTTCGGGCCGATGGCGGCGATGGTTTCGCCCTCAATCAGGATGTCGGCCGTGTAGGTCAGGTCGTGGGTCAGGACTATGCCGCCCTTGATGACGATGCTCATGGTTCCTCCGGTGGCGGGATGGCGCCGGTGCGTTCGGTGATGAGGGCATAGGCCTCGGGCCGGCGGTGGGCGGCGAAGTTGAAGACGGTGTCCTTGTAGATCCGCCCCATGTCGAGGTCGCAGGCGGCGGTGATGACCTCATCCTCGACCGTGACGGCTTGGGCGACGATCTCTCCACTTGGGGCGACGATGACCGACTGCCCGGCCATGCTGCTCCCCTCCTCTGTGCCGCATTTGGCGGCACCAATGACCCAGGTCGCGTTCTGGTAGGCCCCGGCCTGCATGGAGAGGTGGTTATGGAAAAGGGTAAGGCTATCCATCGGTTGCTGGTTCAGGTGGCCGAAGGGGGTGTTGTAGCCCAGCGTCACCATCTCGACCCCTTGCAGGCCCATCACGCGGTAGGTCTCGGGCCAGCGCCGGTCATTGCAGATCGCCATGCCAAGGATGCCGCCCATGGTGCGCCAGACCGGGAAGCCAAGATTGCCGGGTTCGAAGTAGCGCTTCTCGAGATGCTGGAAGGCGCGGTTCGGCAGGGGTTCGGCCCAGCCGGGCAGGTGGACCTTGCGGTAAGTGCCGACAATGCGGCCCTTGGGGTCGACGAGGATGGAGGTGTTGTAGCGGTGGCCGTCGGGGGTAAGCTCGGCGTAGCCAAGGGTGAAGCCGACGCCAAGGCTGGCCGCGAGGTCGAAGAGGGGCCGGGTCTCGGGGCCAGGCATCTCGGTTTCGTAAAAGCTGTCCAGCTCGGCAGGGTCGTCGATCAGCCAGCGCGGGAAGAAGGTGGTCAGCGCGAGTTCGGGAAAGACGACGAAGCGGCAGCCGCGGCCATGCGCCTCGCGCAGCATTTCAGACAGGCGGGCGACGCATTGGGCGCGGGTCTCGTCCCGGGCGATGGGGCCCATCTGCGCGCAGGCGGTCAGAAGCTTGCGGGTCATTTCAGAGACACCAGCGCGCGGGCAAGGACGGTTGCGGCGGCGACGCCGTCGATGACGCGGAGGCTGTGTTCCGTCTCGAACCGGGTGACAAGGTCGGCCATTCCGGCGCAGCCGAGGACGATGGCCCCGACGCCATCTTCGGCCTTGGCGCGCCCGATCTCGGCCGAGACCTTGTCCGCCGCCGCCCCACCGGGTTCTTCCAGGTCCAGCACCTGAATGCCCGCCGCCCGGACGCGGGCGCAGGCCGAGGCGAGGCCGTAATGGTGCAGGTTCTCTTCGATCAGGGGAATGGCAACGGGCAGGGTGGTCACCACGCTGAAGCGCTGGCCCAGAAGCATAGCCGCGTGAAAGCCCGCCTGACCGATGCCAAGGACCGGGATACCAGCCGCTGCCCGCGCCTCGGCCAGCCCCGGATCGTCGAAGCAGGCGATGATAGCTGCACTGGCCCCCTCACGCTCGGCCTTCGCGATCTCGGCCAGCACGAAGGGGCGGCAGGCGGCGTCATCCTCGGGCCCCTGGATCGCGGGGGGCGAGCCGTGGCAGGTGCTGGCGATGATCTCGTCGCCCCCCGCCACCGCGCGGGCAGCAGTAGCGATCTTTTCGGTCATCGACACGGTTGAGTTCGGGTTGATTACAGCGATCTTCATAGAAGGCCCTTTCCGGCGTCAGACCCCAGCCGCGCACGGCGCTGGTTCAGTGCCCAGACGGTCAGCAGGAACACCCCGATGATGAGGAAGGAAAACAGCGTGGTCAGCGTTCCCAGCGCGTAGATCACCGGGGTCGTGACGTTGGTGGTCATCCCGTAGATCTCCAGCGGCAGGGTGTTGCGGCTGCCCGATGTCAGCAATGTCCGCGCGAATTCGTCGTAGGAAAGGGTGAAGCCGAAGAGGGCGACCCCCATCAGCGACGGCGCGATGATCGGGATCACCACATGCCAGACCGTCTGCCATGGCGAGGCGCCCTGGTCGCGGGCGGCCTCTTCATAAGCGCTGTCAAAGCGGTTGAAGACGGCAAACATCACCAGAAGGCCAAAGGGCAGGGTCCAGGTCAGCTGGGCACCGAAGCCGGAGGTCGCCCAATGCGTCCGGATGCCAGACTGAGAAAAGACGAGGCCGACCCCCAGCGACACCAGGATCGAGGGGATCACCAAAGCGGAGATCACAAGGTAGAAGAGGACCCCCGACCCCCTGAACTTCTTGCGGAAGGCCAGCCCGCCCATCACAGAAACAACCACGGTTGTGACCATGACCAGAAGCCCCAGAGCCAGCGACCGGCGGAACGAACCCCAGATATCGCCCACGGCCTGGGTCTGGAACAGCTCGTGAAACCAGGTCAGCGAGACGCCGTTCATCGGGAAGGTCAGCCCGCCTGATGGCCCTTGAAAGCTGAGGATGCCAATGGTGATTGTCGGGCCGTAAAGGAACAGGACGTACAACCCGAAGAAAGCGCCAAGGATGTAAAAGCTGCGGGGGCGCGGTTCCATCACAGCTCCTTCCGGATGTTCACCAGCCGCAGCATCATCGCCACGACAATAAGCACCGTGACCAGCAGCACCACCGCGGTTGCCGAGGCCGATGGGTACTGCAGCAAGCCGATGTCGTTGGAAATCACCCGCCCGACGTTCGCGGACTGGCCGCCCGACATGAAGCGCACGGTGATGAAATCGCCCATCACCAGTGTCAGCACGAAGATCGTGCCGATCATGATCCCGGGCTTGCAGAGCGGGATCACGACATTGGTCATGATCTGGAACGACGTGGCACCCGCGTCCCGTGCGGCCTCGATCAGCCGGCGGTCGATACGCAGCATGGAATTCAGGATCGGGATGATCATGAACACCGTGTTGAGGTGGACAAAGGCCAGGATCACGGCGAAGTCGGAGAAAAGAAGCCACTCGAGGGGCGCGTCTATCCAGCCCATCGACAGCAGCCCCTGATTGGCCAACCCGTTGCGGCCGAGGTATGGCACCCAGGAAATCATGCGGATGATGTTCGACGTCCAGAAAGGCACTGTGCACAGCAAAGCCAGGGCGATCTGCGTGGTCTGGCTGCGGATGTGGAAAGCAAGGAACCAGGCGACGGCAAAGCCGATCCCCAGCGTCAGCGCCCAGGTAATCAGCGCATAGCGGAAAGTGTTCAGGAACACCGTCAGGATCACCGGCGAGGTCGAGAGATAGGCGTAATTTTCAAAGCTGAAAGCCGGGACGATGGAAAACTCGGTCGTCTGCCAGAAGCTGACGATCACGATCATGATCACCGGCAGCACCAGAAAAAGCGCCAGCACCACCACCAAGGGCATCGCCAGCAACCAGCCCGTCAGCGTGGAGGATTTCAGAATCCGGTCCATCGTCATGCCTTTGTGGAAGGAAGCCCCGACCCGTCGCCGGATCGGGGCAAGGTCAGGTCAGGCCGCGATGAACTCGTTCCATTTGCGGACCATGTACTGGTTTTCGTCCATCACCGCGTTCCAGCAGGCGACCGAGCCCATGCGGGCCTCGAACGACCCGCCGTCGCGGACGGCTCCGGCGCTTTCCATCTTCACGCCTTGCGGGTTCATGATGTCGCCTTGCGCGGCTTTGCCTTCGAACCAGAAGCCCCATTCGTCGTCCGACATGAAGGCCTTGGAGGTTTCGGGCACGGCCGAGTAATAGCCTTGCCGCATCAGGAAGCCGCCAGCCCAGCCCGAGAGATACCAGTTGATGTATTCATAGGCCGCATCCAGCGCGAGGCCGTTCAGCCCCGCCGACAGGCCCAAGCCCCCGCCCCAGCTGCGATAGCCTTCCTTCAACGGCTGGTAGGTGCAAGGAATGCCCTTGGACCGGACGGCGGTGATCGCGGGCGACCACATTGACTGGATCACGACCTCGCCTGACGCCATGTAATTCACGCTTTCGTCGAAGGTTTTCCAGAAGGCGCGGAACTGGCCGGCTTTCTTTGCTTCGATGAAGATCGCCATGGTCTTGTCGATCTCTTCCTTGGTCATGTTGCCCTTGTCGCCGTAGGTGATCTCGCCCATCGCCTCGCAGACCATGGCCGCGTCCATGATGCCGATCGAAGAGATGTCGAGGATCGAGGCCTTGCCCTTGAACTCGGGGTTCAGAAGTTCGGTCCAGCTTTCGATGGGCCGCCCGATCAGGTCGGGGCGGATGCCCAGCGTGTCGGCGTTGTAGATCGTGGGGATCAGCGTCATCCAGCCGGACTCGTTGGCCACGAATTCCTTGCCGTCGGACCCTTCGACAAAGCCCACCGTGTGCGGCGCCGTGCCTTGGGCGATCACGCTTTCGGGCGTCAGCTTGCCCGATTTGAAGATGCCGACGATCTTGTCGTAGTTGGCGATCTTTGAAGTATCCATCGCTTGCAGGTTGCCGGTTGGCCAGACTTTCTTGCAGATCCAGTATTCGATGTCGGCAATGTCATAGCTGTCGGGCTGGGTCGCGACCTTCTGGGTGACCGCGTCGGAATCCAGCGCGGTCATCTCCAGCGTGAAGCCAAGGTCTTCCTTCACCTTTGCCGCCACTTCATTGAAGGCCGAGACGCCAGTGCCTGACTGGCGCAGCACCACATCCTTGATATCTTGCGCCCAGATCATTGGCGCTGGGAATGCGCTGGCTGCTGCTGCGGCGGCCCCACCCTTCAGGATGCTCCGCCGGGAATAATGGTTCTTTCGCATCGTCATTTGATACCCTCGCTGCTGTTGGTGTCTTTTTAGCCGGTCAGCTGTTGCAGACGGCCCTCTTCCCAAGCCAGATGCACAGTCTGGCCGGGGGCTTTTGGATCGGCATAGAAATCCGCTTCGGGGATGTCGGCGACGATCAGCTGGTCCCCCGCCATCCGCGCGCTCAGCGCCACATGCGCGCCCTGAAACTCGATGCCTGTCACAACGGCTTCGGTCCCGATGGCAGCGAGCCGCACCTCGTCGGTACGCAGGGCAAAGCGCCCGTGCGCCAGCGACAAGACGTTGTGGCCGCCCAAGAAGCGAGCGACGAACTCCGTCTGTGGCGCGTTGAAGACGTCGCGAGCAGACCCGGCTTGCTCGATCACCGCGTTGTTCATCACCACGACTTCGTCGGCGATGGCCAGGGCTTCGTCCTGGCCGTGTGTGACGTGGATGAAGGTGATCCCCAGCTCTCGCTGCAGGCGCTTCAGCTCGGCCCGCATTCGGATGCGCAGAAAGGGGTCAAGCGCGGACAACGGTTCATCCAGCAAAAGCACGCGCGGCTCGGTGATAAGAGCGCGCGCCAGCGCCACGCGCTGCTGCTGGCCGCCCGACAGCTGTGCGGGCAGCCGGTCGGCGAGCGCGGTCATGTCCACCAGCTCCAGCAGTTTCATAGCCCGGGCGCGGCGCACGTCCTTTGGCACACCCTTCATCTTCAGGCTGAACGCCACATTGTCGAGCGACGACAGATGCGGAAACAGCGCGTAGCTTTGGAACATCATCGCGGTTCCGCGCCGCGCAGGCGGCAGTTGCGAGATGTCAGTTCCTTCCAGAACGATCGCGCCTTCGGACACGCTTTCATGCCCCGCGATCATCCGCAGGGTCGAGCTTTTGCCGCAGCCAGATGGGCCGAGGAGGCAGACATAGCTGCCCCCGATGAAAAGATGCGACACCGCCTTGACGGCGACAGTGCCTCCATAGCGTTTGGTCACTGCCACCAGCTCAAGATCCCGTCCGGTGCGCATGTCTTCTCCCCAGTCGCGTTGCCCAAAGCTTGCGACCGTCGCGGGCAAGCGAACAGATCGGACCTGCATTCACGCACGGTGGATTCTTCGATGCCTGAATCTTCAACCCTCCGTGCCAGATCGGCACAATCTTTGGGACAAGATTGTATGCAATTATGTCAGCAAACCTTGTTCGATGCGGACTGAGCCACTATCTGCGCAGCGGGAGATTCGAATGATGCTTCACACTGTCGATGCCGATACCGACCCTCATCAGATCGCGGCCCGCGTTTCTCAGGCGATTCACGAACACCGGATCGCTCCGGGCACGAAACTGTCCGAAGAGGAGGTCGCCGCCACTTTCGGCGTCTCGCGAACCATCGTGCGCGCGGCGTTGCAGCGGCTGGCGCACGACCGGCTGGTCGAATTAAGGCGCAATCGGGGGGCCTATGTCTCGCAGCCATCCGTACGCGAGGCGCGTGAGGTGTTTGAGGCCCGTGCCCTTCTGGAACCCCGCACTGCCCGCTCTGCCGCAGAACGCGCGCAGCCTGATGACATTGCCGCCCTGCGCCGCCACATCGACGATGAACACGCGGCAATGGATGCAGGCGACGCAGGTCGGGCGCTATATCTGTCTGGTCTTTTCCATATCGAGATCGCCCGGATCGCCGATCAGCCTACCATCGCAGCTTTCATCCATCAGCTGATAGCGCGGTCATCGCTGATCATCGCGCTTTACTGGGAACGCCGCAGAGCGCTGTGCGAAAGCCATTCGCATCATGCCTTGATTGAAGCGTTAAGCCGCAAGGACGGCGACCTGGCGGAAGAGCTGATGAAAAGCCATCTCGTCGATCTTCTGGCCTCGCTGGACCTGCGCCGTCAGCCAACCCCGGCCTTGTCACTGAAAGATGCCCTCGCCCCCCGCCACCCGCGCTAGGGCCGCGTTTAGGACCGACCACCCTGGGACAAGGCCTCCTGAAGAGCGGCAGCGATTTCCGGCACGATCTGCGCCAGGACAGTTTCACCACTCGCAGCGGTAGCGCTTATCGCCGAAGAAAGAACGCCGGTCGGTGGGATCGGACCCGTGTCGAAAGGATAGACATCGTAGCGCGGGAAATTCGCTGCCGGTCCGTCGGGGATCAGATCCTTGCGCACCAGATGCGGCACCAGATGCAGCATCACGGACGTTTCCATCACTGCAGCATGCTCCAGCTCCCAGCTGAGCAATCCCTCGGGGAACAGCACCGCCTCGGTCGCGGCGTTGATGAAGGTCCAGTAGCCAAGCTTGATGATTTTGAAGTCCGTGATCCCCTCACCCTTCAGCGCGCGCAGGGCAAGGTCGGAGGCTTCGGTCAGGAACCACTGGTTTTCCATGTGCCCATCGAAGAGGACGATCTTCGTCAGCCCATGGCGGGCAAAGTCGCAGATCAGGTCGCGGACGAGGTTGATGTAGGTCGCGCCGTCCAGACTGGCGCAGCCAGGAAAGTGGTTGCCGCCGCCGGATTTCGGCTGCGACTTGTAGCCATACGGCAGAGGTGGGGCGACCAGCGCGCCGATCATGGCGGCCACGCGGTCGGCCACCGCCAAGGGCAGGATCGTGTCGGTGTTCAAGGGCAGGTGCGGGCCGTGCTGCTCCAGCGACCCGGTCGGCAGGATCAGGATCGGCGGGCCGGCCTTGATCAGAGCGTCCAGTTCGTACCAGGTGAGATCATCCAGCCGCATGGCTGTTGCCTCCCCAGGCGGGCTCCAGCCCCAGACGGTGGATGCCCACATCGCGGCGGTTGGCGCGTTTGTGGATCTCCTGGAAGAAGGGCTCGAACTGGCGGTTCAGCGCCTCGGTCTTGGCATGGCCTTCCAGGAATTTCGGCATTTCCTGCCGCAACTCGCCCAAAAGGTCCGCCTCGTTCACCCGCAGGCACTTGCCGTCTTGCGACATCACCTCGCCGTTGACGATCACATGGGTCAGCGAACCTCCGTTTTCGGAATAGACCAGATGCTTGGCCAGATCATTGCGCGGAGTGAAGGCGATGGAGTTGAGGTCCAGGACCAGCAGGTCTGCCTTCATCCCCACCTCCAGCGATCCCACCTTGCCATCGAGGCAAGCACTGCGCGCGCCCGCGACGGTGGCGCAATGCAGCACCTCCTCGGCGGTCAGCCAGAGGTCGTCATCGGGCGTCTGGACCTTGTGGATCAGCCCCGCCGCCTTGACCACGTCGAACATCCGCGTGCTGTCGGAGGAGCAGACCCCGTCCGACCCAAGCGCCACGTTGATCCCGGCCCGCAGCATGCGTTTGACCGGGGCCACCCCAGCCCCAAGCTTCTGGTTCGAGATGACGTTGTGTACGATGGACACCCCCGCCTCGCCCATCAGTGCCATGTCGGCGTCGGTGATCCAGATCGAATGGGCGATGGTGGTGCGACGGCGGAGAAGGCCCATCCGCTTCATGTAGGCGATAAGCGTTTCGCCATAGAATTCCGGCCCTGTGACCGCCTGCGCCTTGGTTTCCAGGATATGGGTGTGGAACGGCACGTCATGCGCCTCGGCCAGTTCCATCGCGGCCTGCATCAGCGCGGGCGTGCAGCGTTGCGGGGCCGAAGGCGCGACCATGAAGTTCAGCCGCCCGGCCCGGCCATGCAGATGGGTCAGCGCGTGGCGGCAGCGGTCGAGCCATAGCGCGCCATCCGCGGTGCCAAGGGCGTCGGCGTCTGACTGCAGGGCAGCGGGCACCAAGTCGCGGGCGAAGGGGATGGTGTCAAGGAACGGCCGGTCGACGATATGGCCCGAGATGGTGGCGCGCAGGCCCACATCCTCATAGGCCTGGAACACGGCCTCCAGCTGCTCCGGAGTCTGGTTCGGGCTTTCGTAAACGTCATCGGTCACGCAGGTGGTACCGGACTTCAGCGACTCCATCGCGCACAGGGCGGTGCGCAGGTAGACCATGCGTGGGCTAAGGGTCTGCGCGCCCAGGATCGGATAGGCGTAAAGCATCCAGATTTCCAAGGGCATGTTATCATAGCGGCCCTTGAACAGCGCCTCGGGAGTGTGGAGGTGACTGTTGATCAGGCCGGGCATGACCAGCCGGTTTTTGCCGTCGATAACGGTATCGGCGCGCGCCTGATCCAGCTTGCCGATGGCGGCGATGCGGTCACCCTCGATCAGAATATCGCCGGTGAAGGGGGTGGCGCCCTGGCCTTCGGCCATGGAGATGATTTCGGCGCCCTTGATGAGGATCGACATCGCGTTACCCCTGAAACCGGTTGAAGCTGGGTTGCTTGGTCCAGAGGTCCAGCACCTCGCGGCCTTCGGGGCCCAGAAGACGCTCGGCCGGCAGGGCGCGGTCGTGGAGGTCGCTGCGGATAAGGGTGCGAAGCGGGGCGAGTTCGAACCCAATATCCTCGCAATCTTTCAAGGTGTTGGCGTAATACATCTTGTCGATCCGCGCCCAATACATCGCGGCGACGCACATCTCGCAGGGCTCGCAGGTGGTGTAGAGCTCGCAGCCCGACAGATCCCAAGTGCCCAGATTGCGGCCCGCGTCGCGGATCGCCTCGACCTCGCCGTGGCTGGTGGGGTCGTGGTTGGCGACCACATGGTTGCAGCCCTCGCCCACGATCTTGCCGTCCTTGACGATCACGGCGGCAAAGGGGGCGCAGCCTTTCTCCAGCATGTCTCGGCGGCTGATGGCGATGGCGTGGGCCATGAAATCTGTCTTGTCCATCGGGGGGCCTTTCTGGCGGGTCAGAGGAAGGTTTCGGTGACTGCGGGCGCGGTCCGCGCGGCCAGCTTGCCATTGGCGATGACGGCAAGGCGCGCCGGGTTCAGGCGGATGGCGTCGATCGGATCGGCGCAGTCGAGCACCATCAGGCAGGCGCGCGCGCCGGGGCGCAGGCCGTAATTCAGCCCCATGATCTGTGCGGGGGTGGTCGTAACCATCTCGAAACAGGCGCGCATCGCGGCGGGGGCAGTCATGTGCGCGAGATGCAGGCCCATCATCGCAACCTCCAGCATGTTGCCGGAGCCCATCGAGTACCAGGGGTCGCGCGTGCTATCCTGCGCCATGGCAACGGTCACGCCTGCCGCCATCAACTCCGGCACCCGCGTCATGCCGCGGCGTTTGGGGTAGGTGTCGTGTCGGCCTTGCAGGACGATGTTGGCAAGGGGATTGGCGATGGCAGCCACCTGCGCCTCGGCCATCAGGGGGATCAGCTTCGAGACATAGTAGTTGTCCATCGAATGCATGGATGTCAGGTGCGACCCCGCGACCCTGCCTTGCAGGCCAAAGCGGATGGTTTCGGCTGCCAGCACCTCGATATGGCGCGACATCGGGTCATCGGTCTCGTCGCAGTGGAGATCAACCATCAACCCCCGGTCAGCGGCCAACCGGCAGGCGGCGGTGACGGAGTCATGCCCGGCCTGCATCGTGCGTTCAAAATGCGGGATGCCGCCGACGATATCGACGCCTGCGTCCAGCGACCGGATCACTGCCGCTTCGGCGCCGGCGGATCGGTACCAGCCGTCCTGCGGGAAGGCGACAAGCTGCAGGTCGATCACATGGCGGACGCGGTCGCGCACTTCCAGAAGGGCTTCGACCGTGCGGAAGTTGGGGTCGGTCACATCAACATGGCTGCGGATCGCCAAGATCCCCTGACCCACCGCCATGTGGCAATAGCGCAAGGCGCGTTCGATGATGTCTTCCTTGCTTTGCAGGACCTTGAGTTCCGCCCAAAGCCGGATGCCTTCCAAGAGCGTGCCCGTCGCGTTAATCCGCGGCGTGCCGTAGCTGAGCGTCGCATCCATGTGGAAATGGCAGTCGATGAAGGGCGTGCTGACAAGCTTGCCGGCGGCGTCGATCACCTGTCCGGCGGCGGCAGTGATGCCGGGGGCGACGGCGGCAATCCTGTCACCGGTGATCGCGATATCGGCTTGGTTGCCATCCGGCAGAACCCCGCCCTTGATCAGAAGATCATAGCTCATCCGGGCACCTTTTCCGGCAGGGGCGGGACCTTCAGTTCAAACTGGCGGTCCGCCACGATGTAGTTGTCGGCATGCAGCCGGGCGATGGGGTGGTAATGGGCCGGGTCCACATAGCGGCCTGCCGCATCCATGCAGTCCGGGCGGACCCGCATGAAAAGAACCTCGCCGATGACCAACGTGCGCTTGGGCCAGTCGAGGCAACGCTCCACCCGGCATTCCATGATGCAGGGGCTTTCCGCGATGCTGCGCACCGGGATGCTGCGGCCCGCAACCGGCGTAAGCCTGGCCAGCGCCAACTCATCCACCCCAGGCTCCACCGTCATCGCGGTGGTGGCCATGGCTGGGGCAAGGGCCATGTCCACCATGTTCACCGTAAAGCTGCCCGTCCGGCGCAGGTTCGCCAGCGTGTCCTTGGCCCGACCGTCCTTGCGCGGCTGGATGCCCAGCACCAGAAGCGGCGGCTCGTGTGAGAAGACGTTGAAAAAGCTCATCGGGGCGGCATTGTTCGCGCCGTCCTCGTTGAGCGTGGTCACCAGCGCAATCGGCCTTGGCCCGACGAAGTTGGTCAAAAGGCGATAGCGGTCCGCCTCGGGCAGCGTGGTGAAGTCGGCTTCCATCACCCCAGCCTTGGCGCGGTCCAGGCTTTCAACACCTCCAACGCCTCGGAATCCATGCGCTGTTCGGCCTTCAGGCTGCGGCCCATGACGGTGGCCCCGCATTCCGAACGCAGATGGTCGCAGTCGATAGGGAAACGCTCTGCAGTGGGCAGGGGGCCGAACAGGGGATCGCACTGCGCCATCGAGGCCGCGTAATACATCTGCCCGATGCCAGAGATCACCATCGCCGCCACGCACAGCGCGCAAGGCTCAGCCGAGGTGTAAAGCTCGCACCCCCGCAGATCGACGGTCTTGAGGTTCCGGCAGGCATCGCGGATCGCCTCGGTCTCGCCATGCGAGGTGGGGTCGAAATGCGCCAGCGAATGGTTCAGCCCTTCGCCGACGATCTTGCCATCCTTGACGATGACCGACCCGAAGGGTTCCGTCCCCGGCTGGGTCAGGGCAAGGGCGGAGAGTTCCACCGCCCGGCGCATGAATTTCTCTTCGTACATCATCTGCTCCTATGGGTTGGGCAGGGCCCAGGCGTGGCGCGGGTCCCAGGTCAGGGTCACGGGGGTGCCGGGGGTCAGCACGGCCTCATCCCCCAGATCAAGGCGCTGCAGGCGGAAGTCCCGTCCTGTGGCCGAGGTGACGAAGATCGTCTGGGTGGACCCGACGAACTCCATCCCGACAACATGGCCACTGACCTTCGGCGAGCCATCGGGCGGCGTGCCGTCAGGAACCATGCGGATGCGGTCGGCCCCAATGACAAAGGACAGGTCGCCACCAGCAGGCGTGGTGACGGTATCGGGCACAGAAATGCGGCCTTCGGGGCAATCGACCCAGATCATCCCGCTGTCGCGGTTGGCGACCTTGCCATCCAGCCGCGTGTTCATCCCCATGAAGGATGCCACAAACCCATTGACCGGCGCGCGGTAGACGTCACGCGGCGGGCCTGCCTGCTGCACGATGCCGTCGGCCATCACGACTACACGGTCGGCCAAAGCAAAGGCCTCGGACTGGCTGTGGGTGACATAGATGAAGGTGATCTTCAGCTCCCGGTGCAGGCGCGCGAGTTCGGTCTGCAGATGCACCCGCAAGTGCGCGTCCAGGGCCGAAAGGGGCTCGTCCAGCAGCAGGATGGAAGGTTGCGTGACCAGCGCCCGCGCAATCGCCACCCGCTGGCGCTGCCCGCCGGAAAGCTGCGAGATGTCGCGCTTGCCCATGCCACCAAGGCCGACCTTTTCCAGCCATTCGTTTGCGGTCTTGCGGCGAAAAGCCGGGCTGTCCCCCCGCATCTTCAGTGAAAATGCGACGTTGTCTTCGACCGACAGAAACGGGAACAGCGCCAGGCTTTGCCAGACCATCGGCGTGCCGCGCTGGTCGGCGGGGACATGGGTCATGTCCTGCCCGCCAATGAGGATGCGACCGCCGGTCGGCTGCTCCAACCCCGCAATCATCCGCAGTGTGGTGGACTTGCCGCAGCCCGACGGCCCCATCAGCGCGATGAACTCCCCCGCCGCGATGTCGAGGTTCAGGTTCTTGACGGCGTGGTGGCCGGGATAGCGCATGTCCAGGCTTTCCAGCCGCACATAAGGGTCGCTCATGCGGCCTCCTTTCCGGGTTTGCCCAGTCGGGCCGAGATTTGCGCAATGGTCACAAGGACCAGGCTTGTCGCCAGAACAAGCGTTCCGATAGCGTTGATCTTGGGGTTCACCTGACCCAAGAGCATGTTGAAGACGCGCACCGACAGGGTTTCATTCACGCCGCCGACGAACCAGGCCACCATGAATTCGTCAAAGGAGACCGCCGCCGACAGGCAGAAGGCGGCGATAAGGCTGGGCTTGCAGAACGGGATCACCACATGCCGCAAGGCCCCGCCTGTCGAGGCGCCAAGGTTCCAGGCCGCCTGCTCCATGTCCGGTCCAAGCTCACCCAACCGCAACCGAATCAGCGCCATGGCGAAAGAGACTGCGATAGCCACATGGCAGACGATGATGCCGGTGGGCGTGCCGAAGATCGGCGTCCGCGACAGGGCGGCGAGCATTGCCATGCCAAGGATCGTGACCGGCACGGCGGGTGGTACGGCGATGACCAGCATCAGGGTACGCTTGCCGAAGAAGTTGTAGCGGTAGTCCAGGTACGCCGCACAGAAGCCCAGCACCGTCGCAAGGACGGCTGTGCCCAGGCTGACAATGACCGAATTCCAGATCGCGCTGACGATCATCGCGTCGCCCAAAGCCTCACGATGCCAGGCCAGCGTGAAGCCGCCCCACGGCAGGGTCGGAAAGCGGTTGGCGTCGAAGGAGAAGACGACGATCACCAGCATCGGCGTCAGGATGAACAGCGCCAACGCGGCGAGGTACAGGGTTCGGGCAAGTGTCGCCATCACACCGCCCCGATCTTGCGCTTTTGCGTGACAATCTGCACCAGCACGAAAGCCACCACCAGAATGGCCAACATCGACACCCCCACCACGGACGCGCGCGGCCATTGCGAGCCGGACTTGACCGTGTCCACGATCAGGATCGACAGGGTGGGCGGGTTCGACCCGGTCAGGAACACGGGGCTCGCGTAGTCGCCGAAGGACATGAGGAACGCAGTCACCCCGGCGAGGCCAAGGCCCGATTTGATGGCGGGCAGCGTTACCTGCGTCAGCACTTGCCAGCCCGAGGCCCCTAGGTTGCGCGCGGCCTCCAGCTGGGTACGGTCCAGGCCCATCATCGAAAAGACCAGGATCAGCGTGACCACGGGCAGGGTCAGGGTCAGAAGGCCGACATACAGCGAGAAAGCCCCGCCAAGAAGGTCAACCGCCGGCAGGCCCAGTCCTTCAAACACCACGTTGACGATGCCACCGGGCGACAGCACGACCTGCCAGGCGTAGACCTTCAGGATGTAACTGGAAAAGATCGGGATGATCAGGAAAGCGATCCAGCGCGCTCGGGCCTTGTCCGACAGGCGCAGGGCGATGGCGTGCGCAGCCGGAAAGGCCAGCAGCATCGCGAGGACCGTGGTGATCGCCGCCACTTCGAAGGTATAGACCAGCGCTCGCTGGAACGGGGTCGAGGTCAGAACCTTCTCCCAGTTGCCAAGGTCGAAGGCGGGTTCCAGCTTGAAATTCTTGACCTTCCAGAAGGTTATCACCACCAGAAAGACCAGCGGCGTCACGAAGAACGCCAGCTGCCACAAGGCCACCGGCACCCCCAGCAACAGGGGTGCCAAGCGCCGAGCAGGCTTGCGGTCACCCGTTGGGGTGGCCGCAGTTTCATGAGTGACGACCGCGATTGTCACAGGCTCTTCATCTCGCTCCAGACGTCATTCCAGTCTTCGATCGCCTGTTGTTGCGGCAACTGCCGCAGCGCTACGCGGCCGGCTTTCCAGTCGTCCATGACGTTCGGCTTATCCAGTTGCAGGCGAAGGAACTCGGCCTGATCGGGCATCGTCTCGTTCAGAAGCTTCCAGCCGGGAATCGACGGGATTGACTTCTTGTTGTCGGCCTTCGTCGCCATCGCGACTTGCCCGGCGGGCGAGGTCGTGTACTGGATGAACTTCCGTGCAAGGTCGGCCTTCGGCGTGCCCTTCACGATCGACATGCTTTCGGTCCACTGGATGCCGCCCTCGGCGGGCAGGATCGTGTCGACCGGCGCGCCATCCAGACGCAGACCTAGCGTCACCCATTCCCCGATGCCGGGGATAAGGTGCGCCTGGCCGTTGCGAAGGGACGAGAAGATGTCGGCAATCGTGTAGAAGCCTGCCGTCTGCGGCTTCAGCGAGAACAGCTTTTCCTTCACCGCCTCAAACGCCGCTTCGTCGATGTCGAAGGGCGGCTTGTTGCCGTTCGACAGGCTGATGCAGCCCATCGAGGGCAGGTACCAGTCGAAGAAACCGACCTTGCCGGTGGCCTTGGGTTCCCACATTGCCTGATAGCTGGAGACTTCCTCGGGCTTGTAGATCTCGGTGTTGTAGGACAGGCCCAGATAGCCGAAGTCGGTCATGACCGCGTAAAGCTTGTCGTCAAACCAGTGCAGAGGGAATTTCTGGAACTCGGGCCAGAAATCCTGAAGCGGGTAGTCGGCGGGGTTCAGTTCCTCGATGAAGTCGGCTTCCTTCAAGAGGTGCAGATATTCTGCATCGGCCAGAACGACGTCGAATGACCCGGGCGGCGACTGGTTGATGACGGCCAGCATCTGGTCACCACCGACGTATTCCTTGATGGCGACCTTGCAATTGTTTTCCTTCTCGAAGGCCTCGACCAGATAAGGGTCGGCGTTGCCAGGCCAGGACAGGTAGTTCAGCACCTGCGGCTCTTGCGCGTAGGCGGGCGACCAGCGCAGCGAAGTTGTTGCTGCCAGCGCAGCCCCCGCCCCAAGGAAACCCCGGCGGCTTAGATCAATCTGACGTCTCATAGGTCTCTCCTGCAGCTTGAAAGCGATGCGGAAAGTCTGCGCCTGAACGTTGGTGTCCGTTAATCTTGATGAACGGTTGCCCTTCAAAACCGGCCCGTTTCATCGGGTGCGCGAATCTTGTGCGGGATCGAAGCCGGTCTGCTTTGAAATCGCCCGTCTCGGCAATCTTCGTCAGACAGATTGCATACGATCTTAGCGACGAATCATTGTGCCTAAAACTGGCCCAGATCGCGTGAGACGCCTGCCAGAATGCTGCGAATGTCGGCCGCTGCTGGCCGCACCAAAAGCGCCCGGCCTGCCACGGCGTCCAGATGCTGATCCATCAGATCTGCAGCCCGATCCCCGTCTCCAGTCACCAAGGCCTCGACTAAGGCAAGGTGTTCGCTTGCAGCACAATCGGCGGAATGGGGGCGGCCATACATTGCCAGCACCAGCGAACAGCGCGAGACGAGCTCGGTCACATAGCGTGTCAGAAGCGAATTTCCGGTAAGTGCCGCAAGTCGCAGATGGAAGTCGCCAGCAAGACGCATCGCCTCCAGTTCTGACAAACTGGCTGAATCAGCCTCTTTCTGTGCCAGATCCTGCAGGATGGTCGCTGTTTTCGGGGTCATCTGGCTGGCGACGATCTGGACCACCAGCCGCTCTAGCCCCTTGCGGACCGCAAAGATGTCGCGCCCCTCTTCCAGCGAGGGGTTGGCGACAAAGGCCCCCCGGTTCGGGACCAAGTCCACCAGACCTTCAACCGCCAACCGCCCCAATGCCTCACGCGCGATGGTGCGCGAGGTGCCGAAACCTTCGCCGATCGCGTCTTCAGGCAGGCGTGTGCCTGGCGCAAGGCGCTGTTCGATGATCGCCTGCCGCAATGCGACATGCAGCTTTTCCGTCCGGGTGCCCGGCGGCTTCGGTTTGCGGGAATGGGGCACTGGTCAACCTAAGATTGCATGCAATATGCGGCCCAGATTGCACAAGATACTTCACAAGTTCAAGTCGCCGTCACATCGCGGTTCGACCGGCCTGCGGGAAGCTGCGCTCGGCCCGATACCGATCAAAACTGGCCAGCTGCTGCGCGTCGCATTCCTCTTGCCACAGCGACCCCGGAACGACTGCCGTCACACAGGGAAATCGCGCACGGTACCCTTGCGTCCGGGCGTTCGTTTCCATTGCAAGGGCAACAAGGCCGGCGACCGTTCCGCCCTGGCGTTCAACCAGTTGAATCGCGCCTTCCATCGTGCCACCGGTCTCGATCCATTGATCTACAAGCAAGACCCGCGTCCCGGGGGCAAAAGCGGGAAGCCGCAACTCCATGCCTTGTGTCCGACCCGAGTAGTTGGTGAAATCCACGCGATCCGTGTCGACGCAAAGCTTGCCCGCCTTCCTGACCGGCAAGAACCCCCGGTCCAGCCGTGCCGCCAGCGCCGCGCCAAGAACAAATCCCATCGCGTCACACCCGCCGACCACATCAATCTGCGTGGCGTCTAAATCGCACAGAAGGTCTTCCAGAAGGTCGCCGAACGCAGCCCGGTTGATGTAGATTGAGGTCGGGTCCAGCCAGGCGAACTGCGGACCCTTGGTGTTGGGTGACATCAACGACAGATACCAGCGGTCGTCGCGCGGACCTTGGTCAAACATGCGTCACCTCCTGCGACCCGACGACGTGCAACAGTGCAGCAAGGCGGGCCGGATCAATGTTGTAGAAATCGCCGGCTTGATTGATGCCGGTGGCGACCAGAAAGCAATCGACGTGGGCAGCGAAGAGAGCGGCATTCTCGGGCGTGATCCCCGAGGCCAATGCCAGCGGCGCATCCCCGATTGCCGCTCGGAACCGCGCGATTTTGGCCAGATCGGGGGCTTGCCCGGTAGCAAGGCCCGACGTGGTGACCACATCCAGCCAGGCGGCGCCCAACTGCGCTGCGCGTTCAAGATCAGCATCCGCGACCGGTCGCTGTTTCTTGAAGGCAACGCCGCCAAAATACATCCCTTTCCAGATCGAGGTTTCACGCGCCGCAGCGATCGCTTGTGCGCTGGGCTGCTCTGTCTGGCGTTCGTCAAGGCAGGCGTCATCAGCCCAAAGCGCCTGGAAATGCAGACCCTCGGTCGATAGCTGACCAAGGGTGGCAAAGCCTATCCTGCCATCCTCGGCCAGAAAGTTCACTCCAAGCCACAGATCCGGCATCGCCCGACGGACCTCCCGCAGGATCGGCAGGAACGCCTCGCGACCGAAATCGTGGTTGATCAGGAACGCGCCCGGGCAACCGGCCGCGCGCAAGATGTCGAGATTCATCATGACTTGTTCTGTGGAGACCACATGGATAACCGGCGTGACCACCGGGCCCTTGCTTCCGAACATCTGATGAAAACTTTGGCGGTTCATCATGGCCCTCCTGCTTTCAGGATGCTGCAAGTGCAAAGAGAAGGGAAATTAATTGAAAGCATCCTGCCATTAGCCAGACTACTGGTATGCAGCCCAACCTTCCCACCGACCTTCTGCGTGCCTTCATTACGGTGATCGACCTGGATGGCTATACCACTGCCGCGTCTGCCTTGGGGCGAACGCAGTCGGCGATCAGCCAACAGCTTCGCCGACTGGAGGCATTGATTGGCCAACCCTTGCTGCAATTCAGCGCGGGGCGGATCATCCTGACCGATGCGGCCCGCCAGCTTGACCCGATGGCGCGCCAGATGCTGCGGATCAACGATGACATTGTCGCGGGCTTTCAGGCCGAACGTCTGACCGGCTGGCTGAAAGTGGGCGTGCCGACCGACTTTTCCAGCGATGCGATGCTTCGTGCGATTTCGGCCTTTGCTGTGCAGCATCCCGACATCCGGATCGAAGTCACCAGCCGCCAGTCCCGTGACCTGCGCGCGGCTCTGGCCGCTGACGCGCTTGACCTTTCACTGGCCATCGCACCAGAGGCGGCGATGCCCTGGATGATGCAAAGCTTCAGTCTGCGCCCATCATGGGCCATTGCGGCGGGCGCGACGCCCGACCTTTCCCGCCCCGTGCCGTTGATCCGCCATCCGGACCCTTGCGAATATGCCGACCGGATGCGCATGGCGCTCAAGACCGCAGGCCTGCGCTGGCAGACTGTGTTGGTGTCCGACGATCTGGAGGGTTTGATTGCCGCCACCCGGGCGGGGTTAGGGCTTACCGCACTGACCCCGGCCACTTTCGCCCCGGGTCTGCGCGAAACGTCCTCTGATGAGGGGTTGCCGGCGCTTGCTCCACTTCGGATCGGGTTGTTCTACAAGCACGCACGCCTGAAATCAGCAGGGCAGGGGCTTGCCCGGCACCTGATGGCGGGCTTCACCGCGCCAGGGGCTGCTCAACCCGCCGCGCCATAGGCACCGGAGTTTCCATCGCGCGCAGGTACATCGCGCGGTAAAACGGCAGGCGGTCATCCATCTGGCGGGCCGCATCCTCGACCGCGCGACGCTTTTGCCCGAACACCTCCGCGGCCTCGGACAGGAGGCCCGCCCGATCCAGGCCACAGACCCTCCCGTCCTCGGCCACGATGCGGCCTGCGACCATGGTCAGTCGCACTGACGACCCGTTCTCGCAGTGGACCAACTGGCGCGGCGCGTGGTTCAGTGGCACGTAAGGCAGTGCTGACAGGTCGATCAGGTTCAGATCGGCAGGTGCACCGATGGTCATCCTGCCCAAGCCCTCTACCCGCATCGCCCTGCCTCCCCCCACCGTTGCGGCCTCCAGCACCTCTTCCGCGCTTGGCCAGAGCAGCCAGTCCGGCTCGGTCAATGAATGGATCATGCCGGCGGTCTTCATCACCTGCCACATGTTCACCGCGTCATCAGCAATCGCTTCATCCACACCGAGGCAAAGGTTCACACCACGATCCTTCAACGCCCGGAACGGCATGATCCCTGACCCCAGCCGCAAGTTTGAGTTGGGATTATGCGCGACAGTCGCACCTGACCCGGCGATCAGGTCCATGTCGGCGTCGTCAATCCAGATCGCATGAATGATGTTCATCCGGTCGGATAAAAGGCCAAGATCGGCGGTGTAACGCACCAGCGACCGGTCACCCAGCCGTTCTTGCCCGAATACGCGCTGCAGCCGGGTTTCCAGCATATGGGCATAAAACGGCAGGTCATGCGCGCGGCTGATCTCATCCAACTCGGCAAAGTATGCTGGCGTCACCCGTTGCGGGGCCGAAATTGACACTGCCGCCTGCAGCCGGCCATCCGCGGCACCATGCCAGCGCTGGATAAGATGGTGGTTCAACGCCTGCATTTCAGGATGCCCCACCCGCGGCGGGCGCGAAAGTTCGGCTTTCAGGGCTGGCGGCAGCTGTTCGGAAAGGAAGGGCAGCTTGTCCAGTTCCGGCACCACCGGTTGATCAATCGCCAGCCGCGCACGAATACCGCTATCGGCATAGGCCTGCATCACGGCATCCAGAAGGTCAGGCTCGGGTTCTGGCACGAAAAAGCAGTCGTCCTGAACCGCTGTCGTGCCGCCTTCCAGCATCTCGATGCAGCCTAGCAGTGTGCGCAAGTAGGCCTCGCGCGGGGTGGGGCGCAGCAGGTCAAGTTCAGGGCATTCGTAAAGCATGAAGATTTCCAGCGGCATGCCGGGCAGCCGCCCCTTCATGTGATTGACCGAGGAATGAAAGTGCCCGTTGACAAGCCCCGGCATCAAAAGATCGCCCCGGCCATCGATCACCCTCTCGCCCGCCAACGCGGCAAGGTCAGGCCCCAGGTCTGAAATCACACCGTCCGACACGCGCAGGTTGGTGGGCAAAGACAGTCCATCGGGCGCCGTGCCATCCAGCAGGCGCACATTTCTGAAAAGACTTTTCAACTAATCCCCCCTTGCAATCTTGCCGCGTGCGTCAGGTCCGCGAACTGGACTTGTAGAAGGGCCTGCGTTCCGGTTCAGCGGTCAGATAGCCCGCATAGAATTTTTCCACCTCGGGGAAGATCTCGTGCCGCAGCCAGCGGCGGGCGGCCTCGGACTCGCTGCGGGGTTTGGCAAAAACCTCGGCGATCTGGGCAAGAATGGCCTTGTGATCGATCCGGGTAAAGCTGCCGTCCTTGAAGATCACCTCGCCGTCTACCAGTACAGCATGCACGTCCTTGGCCTTGGCGCGGGCGATCATGGCATCAAGCGGCGGAATGTCGGGGTCCTGATAGGGCCAGGTAGCACTGCCGTAATCCAGCACCACCGCATCGAAGCGTCGGCCCGGGTCCAGACGCCCGATCTCTGCCCCGAAGGAGGTGGTCATCGCCCCGTGTTCGGACGCCATCCGCAAGACCTGCGTAGGCGTTGGCACATCCGCAGGATCCATACCCGGCACGCGGTGTACGGTCAGGGCCATGCGCATTTCCTGCAGCATGTCGCGGTCTTCGTTGATGCCCGCCTCGTCCATCCCCATGCCAACCGTCATGCCGCGCTTTTGCAACTCCATCAGCGGCAGGACGCCCGAGCGCAGGCGGAAGTTCGACGAACAGTTGTGGCAGACGCAAGTCCCGGTTCCGGCGCAGATTTCGATGTCTTCCTCGGTCATCCAGACGCCATGGCCAATTGTCAGCTTTGGCCCCAGAAGCCCCAGTTTTTCGAGGTGCTTCACCGCGGTTGTGCCTGTGCGGCGGCGGGCATACTCTTTCTGATAGGCGGTTTCCAACAGGTGCATGTGCATCGGCATGCCACTGGCGTCCGACCGTTCCTTCATCGCCAGAAGTCCGTCATCCGTCATCCAGTGCAGATTTGCCGGGGCAAGCTGGATCCGCGCACGCGGGTTGGTATTGGCGGCGGTCAGTGCATCAAACAGCGCCATGAATTCGGGAAATGACATCTTCTGGCGGGCGAACACCTCTGCCATCGGTCCTGCCAGATGCGGGGGCAGGCGGCGCACGAAATCCTCGTCCGCTTCATAGACAAAGCGATTCTGCTCGCGCACGGCATAGCAATAGGACACCCGCATGCCGACCGCGCGATAGCCTTCCAGCACCCCCGAGGCAGAAGCCAGCACTTCGTCATAGGTGCCCGGCGCCCAGCCTTGGATGTGCTGAACGGTGGTGACCCCCGTGGAAATCATCTCGAACGCCGAGTAGAGCGTGTCGAGCATGGGGTCGATGTCGCGCATCGTCAGGCGGGCAGCGAACCACAACTCCAGCGCGAAATCCGGCGCGCCGTGTTGCAGGGGGGTGACCCCCAGATGGTGGTGGCTGTTCACCAGCCCCGGCATCATCAGGTGATTGCCATAGCGGGTTTCCGGCGCACCGGGATAGGCCGCGCGGATCGTCGCGGCAGGACCAACGGCCAGGATCAGACCGTCCTCATGCGCCAATGCCGCATCCTCATGGATAACGGGTTCGGTGGCATCTTTAGCCCCCGTGACGATCCAGCGGGCCGAGGTGATTTGAACGGTCATAGCAATTCCTGTTCCTGAAAGGCTTTGGTCACCTCTTCCGCCAGAAGCGCTTCGCAGCGGCGGGCGAGGTCAATCATTTCCGGGCTGCGCAGGTCTCGCGGGCGCGGGGCCTCAACGATGATCTCCGCCTTGATCTGGCCCGGGCGGGCGGTGAAGACGACAATCCGGTCGGCAAGGGCCAGCGCCTCGTCAATGGAATGGGTCACCAGAAGCACCGACGCGCCAGAAGCCCGCCAGATGTTCAGCAGATGGTCCTGCATCCGCGCACGGGTCTGAATGTCAAGCGCGGCAAACGGCTCGTCCATCAGCAGTACCTTGGGGTCCATCGCCAGTGCCCGTGCCAGCGCCGCGCGCTGCCGCATCCCGCCCGAAAGCTCATCCGGCCGCTTGGCGCCAGCGCCGCCCAGACCGACCATCCGCAGCAGTTTTTCAACCTTTTCCGCCCGCAGGCCGGGAAGCCCACCCTTGATCGACAGGCCGAACCCCACGTTGTCACGCACCGAAAGCCACGGGAACAAAGCCGCTTCCTGAAAGATCAGGCTGCGCTCGGGCGAAGGTTTGGTGACCGGCAGGCCGTCAAAGGTCACTGTACCGGATGTTGCCTCTTCCAGCCCGGCCACGATGTAGAGAAGCGAGCTTTTGCCGCAACCCGAAGGCCCCAGAAGCACGACAAACTCGCCCAAGGCCACATCCAGCGTCAGGTTGGTCACCGCAGGCACCGGGTCAGGCCCGTCCGGGTTCCAGACTTTTGAGACATTGTTGATGGAAAGCCCAAGCATCTACAGTGCCCCTATGTTTGAAGGACCGATCCACCACAGCACCTTGCGCTGGATCAGCCGCAGCGCCTGATCGAACAGAAATCCGGTCAGGCCGATCAATGTCATGGTGAAGAAGACCAGACTCGCATTGAACGTGTTGCGCGCCATCATGGTGACCTGGCCCAGGCCTGACCCCACGCCCACCGCCTCGGCGATCAACACGACCATCCAGGCACCGAAGAGGTTCATCCGCAGGGTGACAAAAAGGCCGGGCAGGATTGCAGGCAGGATCACCCGCAGGAAGATCTGCTGCTTGGACGCCCCCATCACGCGGGCCAGTTGGATGTAGTGCTTGGGCACTGCATCGATCTGGGCCAGCGTCGCCAGCACCATCACGAAGAAGATCGAGATAAAGACCAGAAAGATCGCCGGCGGGTTGCCGATGCCGAAGACAAAGATCGCCACCGGCAACCAGGCTACGGGCGAAATCGGGGCCAGCATGGTGATCAGGGGCAGGGTCAGCTTGCCGAAGATGTTGAAGTAGCGGATCGCGACGCCCACGATGACGGAAGCCGTGAAGCCGAGGAGAAGCCCAAGAAACACCCGCATTGATGACCAGCCGATGACCCCCAGAACCGACCAGAGCGACCCTCCGGTCGACAGGGCCCCGATGCGCTGACCGTTTGGATCGAAGAACCGGAACTGGTCGGTCAGGTTGGCCAGAAAGATATGTGGTGGCGGAAGCAGCAACGGGTTTGCCCAGCCCCGCCACCAAGCGAATTCCCAAAAGGCGACAAACAGGCCGATGGACAACATGGCCCACCCGATTGACTTCGCCGTTGCCACCCAGCGCGCGGCAAATCCCGGCTTTCGCTTGGGCAAGGTGGTGCCCGTGTGAAGTGTATTGTCGCTCATTTCGGGAAGCCCCCCTTATGCCGATTTCAGTTTCAGTCCGGCGTAAAGATCGGCGTTTTCGGCAATGACTTCTTCCAGCAGCGTCCAGTCCACCGCGTCATCGGGCACAAGGTTGCTTACATAGCCCATCGCCTGCATCGAGGCTGAGCGGTCCTTGAAGAACTGGGTGTTCAGCCGTTGGTCGATCATGATCGGCTGGCGGGATTGCGCCAGTGTCAGCGCCTCGATCGAGGTTTTGTAATAGGTGCCGACCGTCTGTTCCAAAGCAGCGGCCACGTCGGCCTCGGCCTGCGACTGCGCGGTCATCATCGCCTTGATCAGGGCCTTCACGGCATCGCGGTTGCTTTCGATCAGCGGCGTGGCCGCGGCCAGCACGCAGTCGGAGTAGCCTGCACCGTAAAGATCGATCCCGTCGGTAAGCACAGTCGATCCGGCGCGTTCGGTCAGGCACTGGGTGGCATAGGGTTCAATATGGCAAACCGCGTCGATAGCGCCTGCGATGAAGGCTGCAGCCAGCTCGGGTGAGGTGTTGAAGTACTTGACCTCCACATCCGCAAAGGACAGGCCCGCCTTGACCAGATAGTCATAGGGCATCACTTCCAGCGTATCGGCCTGGAAAGTGCCGATGGACTTGCCCTTCAGGCCTACTGCATCGGTAATGCCTTCGGCGGCCACCAGCACGCAGCCTTGCACGCCAGCACCCGCCACGATCTTGACCGGGGCACCCTGATCGACCAGCGTGAAGAAGTTGGAATAAGGAATGACCGACACATCAACGATGCCAGCGCCAAACAGCGTCACCACATCGGTCGTGGTCGGGGCAACGACAAACTCCAGATTGACACCGTCCGCTTCGGCCAGCTTGCGTTCCTTGGCCAGGAAGATCCCAAGGTTGCACAGGCCCGATCCATGCGTGGCCTTCAGCGTGGTCGGGTCCGCCGCAAAGGCCCCGCCCGCGCCCAGCAGCTGCACCGCCCCGCTGGGCAGCGCCACGGCAGCAAGCGCGCCAAAGCCCGTTTTCAGAAACCCGCGGCGCGAGGCTTCCATGATTTTTTCATGCGTGTTTCCACATCTGTCGCACATGTTCTCGACCTCTCTGTTGCGTCACAAGATCAGGTCGAGGGTGCGAGCGCGGCAAGCAGCTGAACCGTCGACCTAAGTCGCGAATGACGAGTTCGGCACGCCAACCTTGAGAAGAGGGTGATCAAAAGGGTGTTTCCACCCTCCCTGCGCTACATTGGATGAAACCCAGCCAAACGATTCGTTAACAGGCTTTTCCGCAGGTTCTGCCCACTCGCGCCGATGTTGACCGCTGGATGTGCAGGATCAGGTCGGAAGGCAAAGGCGATGGCGCGCTTTTGGGCAGACCGCAAATCCTGCCCTCTGGGTCAGGCCATGCGACCAAAGACTTCGCCCCAGCCGGTGACAAGCGATGCATCAAGTCCGGCAACCTGCAAACAGAACGCGGCGGTCAGGGCGACGGAATCCAGAACCGGAATGCCAAGCTCGGCCTCCAGCACTTCAGCCAAGGGGGCTCCGCGAAAGTTGGTGCAGATGATCGCGATGGCGTCAGGGCCCGCCTGTCCCACCTTGCGCACGAGGTCCGCCACCGCTTCGGCGCTGTAGTCGGCAAAGGAATGGTTGCCCTTGTCCGACAGATGCACTTCCGAGACCACCTCGATCCCCTGAGCGGCAAAGTTCTCGATGATGCGTGACTGGATCTCGGGCAGGTAGGGCGTGACCAGTCCCAGCCGCCGCACACCCATCCGGGCCAGGACCGCCTCGTAAGCCAGCATGGTCGAGGTTGCCTCGACCCCGGTTCGCGCGGTGATTGCCGCACAAAGCGCACGGTCCCGGTCCAACCCCAGCCAGGCCGCCGAAGTGCCGTTCCACGCGATCAGCCGGGGCAGGGTTTCAGCCAAACGATCAGCCGCCTCCAGAATAGGCTCCAGCGCGAACTGCCCGGTCGAGGCCGCAGTCAGCGAAATCTCCACCACCCGGAACCGCGCGAAATGAACGCTTGCGGCATCGCCAAAGGGGGCAAGCATCGCCGCAGTATAGGGTTCAAGCACCGTGTTGGATGACGGCACCAGCATTCCCAAACGAACCGGAGCAGCGGCCATAGCAAGCGTCCTTTCCTGATCAACTGTGCCTAAGTGGGTCGGGCGTCTGCTGCGCTATGCGCCGGGCAAGGGCGTCAGGCAGGCCGGTAGATGCCTTGGCCAGGGGGCGTGTCAGCCTTTGGCCGCGCGTCCCGGCCAGGGCCAATGCTTGCCGGGTGGCAGCTGTGATCGGGTCCACCAGAATTGCGGGGATCTCGCTGGCCATCTCCAGTGCCAGTCCAGCCAGCGGCGCGCCGCCAAAGATCACCACATCCGCCCCGTCTTGTGCCGCCGCCAGCGCCAATTCCTGCAGCGCTTGCCGCCGTGTCTTTGCAACATCGGCGACCTGCGCCGCATGGTCAGGTGGTGTGCGCACCCCAAGGCAGCGCTCCCCGACCCCCAACGCCGCGACGCTTGCCAGATACCAGGGCCGCATTGCCGGAGAGAATGTCACGATGGCAAAGCGCTGACCCAGCTGCAGCGCCGTCAGGATCGCGGCCTCTGCCATCCCGATCACCGGAAAGTCGAACAACTCCCGTGCGGCAGCCAGACCGGGGTCGCCAAAAGCTGCGATGATGGCGGCATCAGGCGGTGGAGCGTCCGCCAACATCTGCAGGCAGATCGCCCCGGCAATCTGCGACTCGGCCAAGGACGAGATATAGGCAAACCCGTGCGGAGCCGTCCGCGCGTCAATTACCGTGTCCTTAGGCGCTGCAGCTTGTGCCAGCAGCCGCATCTGGTCAGTCATGCCTTGAGAGGTATTTGGGTTGGCCAGCAGAAGGCGCATCACACCTCTCCCGCAAGGATCGGGGCCAGCAACATCGCCAGCGCCAGAAGTGCCGCGTCCTGCCCCTTGGCCGCCATCACCTGCATCCCCAAAGGCAGCCCAGCAGCGGTTCTGCCGCTAGGCAAGCTGATGGCAGGACAGCCCGCGTGGTTGGCCTGCGGGGTAAAGCTAGCATGATCGCGTGGCTGGGCGGGCCTCCCGCCGATCATTGGGGGAGCTGTCAGTTCGACCGGCCAGGCCGGGCAGGGGGTTGTCGGGGTCAGCAGGAACGGGTGCAGCGCCAGAAAATCTGTCAGGGTCTGGCCCATCCGATGGCTGGCCTGATGCGCCGCTGCCACCTCGACCCCGGAAAGGGCGAGGCCGCGGGTGATCTGATCGCCAATGTCGGGATCGAAAAGGTCGGGCTCAGCCTGAAACCGACCGCCATACAGCGCTGCAAGCCCCGCCCATTGCAACGGCGCCACATCCCCGCGCCCGGACCCCTCCGGCCAATTTGGCGCAGCTTCGGCAACGGCAAATCCCGCCATGCGCAACCGGGCGATCGCGGCAAGCGACAGGGCCTCGACCTCGGCATCCAGCGGCTGATCCAGCCCGAAGCTTCTGGCCCAGGCAAGCGCAGGCTGGATCGGACTGAGAGCTACGGAAACCCCCGCCAGCACCTCCATTGCCAGCGCCACATCCCCGATTTCCCGCGCAATGGGACAAATCGTGGAGATGCCCCAGACCGGCTCGTCGAAGCCCGGACCATAGGGGATCAAGTCCTGACTTGGCTTGAACCCAATCACCCCGACATGCGCCGGCGGGCGCCGGGTCGAGCCCCCTGCATCGGTGCCAATCGCCAACGGCGCAAATCCTGCTGCAACTGCCGCCGCCGGCCCACCAGACGACCCCCCCGGCGTCAAGCGTGGATCAACCGGGTTGCGCGTCATCCCGTGTAGCGGCGTGTTCGTCACACCTTTGCAGGCAAATTCGGAACAGGCACCGATCCCAACGACCACCGCCCCGGCCGCCACCAGCCGCGCCACCGCCACAGCATTTTCAGGGGCCACAAAATCGGCGAACAGGCGCGAGCCTTGCGTGATCGTCAGCCCCTTGACCCAAAGGTTGTCCTTGACCACCACTGGCACCCCGGCCAAAGGCAGGTCTTCACCCGCCGCCAGCCGGGCCTCAACGCGCTTTGCATCTGCAAGAGCCGCGGGGTTAACTTGCGTCACCGCATTCAGCACACCGTTGCGCGCCGCGATCCGGTCAAGGCTGCGCTGAACGGCATCGCTTGTGCGAAAGTCCCCCACGCGAACCCGCGCCGCTATGCCTGCGGCGGTTTCCGGCAGCCCTTCGCGCAAAGCCTCCCGCATGCCATCAACCCCTTTGCAAGGCCCTGCTTGCCACTGCAAGCCCACCGCTTTGCCAGCGAAAGGCTAGGCGCAACACAACCGCGACCCACCACCAGTTTGTGACCCACCCCTCCCGACTTTTGTGATCTGCCCAAGATCTGCGCTGGAAGATTGGCCGAACGCCCGCTTTGGTGTCGCGTCATGGCGCCCATGGGCATCATCGGTCCGGTGCAGTTGGTTGGATCCTTGTCCAGACAGGCCTTTGGGGTTGCCCCACCTGTTTTCGACCGAGGGCTGGTCGCCTCAGAGGGCATGCTCGCCATCATCAGGGCGAAGACAACTCTGTCATCCAACTTCCAACAAGTGCAGAGGGTCTTCGAAAGGCCATCCTTCCCGTGTCCTTCCCCCGCCACTCTCTGCCCGACGCAATAGCGGTCAACCAGGCGCGCCTTATCTCTGATCCGTTCAGCCGGGCCAGATTCTGGAATGCGCGAAGAAGGCAACGTCACAAAAGGCCCAACAACCTAAGGACCAAAACCCCACACACAGGTTTCTTCTGACAATATCCTCGCCGTGCTTCAGTCCGCGTATGTTCCCCTTTCGGCGCTGGCGAAGGACGTCAGGATGATGGATGCCAGCGATCCGTTCAACGCGGCGTCCGCAATCGTGGCGGCCGGTAATCGGTACCGTGGCGTCAAAGAACCAGAGCGACCAGAAAGTGTGGTCCGCGCCAGCGAGGTCCAACTTCCGCGATAGCCCTGAAGTGCGGCGACGCCGGCTTGGTCGTGGGTGGTATGTGCAACGGCAGCAGAGACGGATGGGGATGCACCGACCGGATCAACAAGTGTAAGGCTTGAAACTTGGAAATGGCCCTCTTGGTCAGGCTGTGCCAGCTCTTGTGCAATCACCGATCCAAGCCCAAGCCCAACCAGATGCACCCGCCGCTTTTGGGCAGATGCAAGGGTCTCGGACAACAGACAGGACAGAACCTCGTGGACTGCACCACCTGGTTGCGCAGCGGCAACAGCCGAAGTGGAGATCAATGACAGGATCGGGGCGCCGACAGCCGGTGCCCGGCTGTTCAGCCAGCCGGTAAGCTCCTCGCCCGAGAGCTGGTAGCGTTCTGTGGCGGACCGCGCCTCATGTTCCATCCGCGCCATGAAGCTACGTGCTGCATCCAGCCCGTGAAAGATGTGGAACGGATAGATCTTCTGCTTCTTGAACGGTTCCACCAATGCCTTGACGATTTGCGCCGGTTCGTCCGCGTCAAGAAACGGGTCGTGCAGAAAGATCGCGATGTCGTTGTATTTGGTCCCATCGCGGACTTTCTGTCCTGGCACGTCGATCTTGTTTGCCAGAAAGACTGCCGTTTCCCGCAGGGACGCAAGGCCTGGCGACAAGCCACCGTTGCGGACGATCCCGTGCTGTTCGGTCTGCACCACATGACCAAGGATCGACGACCTCCGCGGCCGGCTGGGTGCCGGCGCGTTCGTGCCACGCGCCCGAAGGTCAAGCGTGCCGGGGGCCCGTGGGGCAAGTCGCAGAACCCAGGTGTCGATGATGTTTTCTGCCCAGTCTTCATAGGACCAATGCGCCAAACCGGGCTGCTTGTTCCAGAACCCCCATTTCGGGCCCCAGGAGTTCTGCAGAATGAAGCCCTTGTCATCATAACCAAGCAAGACAAAGGCATGGGTGCCGATCATTCCCTTGCGAAAACTGATGCGCCCTTTCGGCAGTTTGCCAAGCCAGTTCTGATGGATGCGCGCCGAAACCACGACGGCTCCCGCCTCGCAGATCGCAAGCTGAGTGTCCGAGAGGCGAGGCTCCACCTTGTAATATGCGCCAAGCGACACATCGCGGGCCTCGACGGCCGCTTCGATGCCAAGAGACCAGTTCGTCTCGCCCGGCCGGTAAGGAGCGGTTTCGGCGCGACAGGCCCCGTTGTGGAAAAAGCCCTTGATGGCGCCACGCAGGCTGGTGCCGCCCTTTCCGTCATCAAGGAATTCATCGTGTTCTCGCGCAGCTTCGTAAAGCATCCGTGCACTGACGACTGTCTCTTCCCGGCCAAGGGCGGAAAGCTGGTCGCCAATTAAGGTCGCAAGGGCGAAGCCCACACAGGACTCTTCGCCGCCCTGATCCCAGATCGGGCCAGCGGATGTACGCGGCAGCTTGTGATCCGCTGGCCGCATCAATGATGGCCGATAAGGAAAGTCGCGAAAGTCGCTTCGATCTGGCCGCACTGCGGACAAGGCAGGGCTTCTGCCCGTGACAGCGACCGACTCGCCACGGGGGCTCCATGGCGGCACCGGAGGTTTCCATTTTCGGGGAAGCGGCCGTTGTGCGTCTGCCGGCCCCGCGATCAGGATCCGCATCGCGTCCTCTTCGGCACAGACCAACGGCAGCGGCACCCCGCCGTTCAAGTCAAGAACCTCGGTCCGGTCGAACGTGTTCGGCCGCCCGCCTTTACCGTGGACAGCAACAACGCGGCGGGTCGACAGGGAAAACACCGGAGAGCCCGAGTTCCCCGGCAATGTCGTCGCATCATGGCCAAGCCAGACGGATTGGCTGGGGAAATCGTCAGGCAAGGGCCGCGCCAACGGGGGAAGCGCGCCGGCCCTTCCCGGAGCAAGACACTGGCGTCCAAGCTTGCCATCGAACAGCAGTTCAAGCTCGTCCGGCGGGGTGATATCGCTCGCCGCAAGCGGAAAACCGATAACTGCGACGATGTCTCCGGCCGCCCCCGGGGCATCAAGGTCGGTTTCCACCGCAAGCGCCGGAATGGCGGCGGCTGCGGGTTCCAGGTCTGCGACCATAAGATCCCAGACCGGGTGGGCACACAGGATCTTCACAAGTTGGAAGGTGCCGCCTGGAAACCGGACGCGGGCTGCAACATGTTGGCCGACTGCAGGGCGCGTAAAGTATTCATAGCCTCGGCGGATTTGCGTGCCGACGGCGAGAATGTCCCGCATCAGATGGCCAGAGCTGACGATGCGGCTTGGCCCCCCTTCAACACGAAAGCAGGTGCCAATCGGGTGAAAGGCACCGTCGCGTTCGACCTCGACCAGCCCGACACTCGCCGTAGCCAGGTTCGCGACGGCAACAAGGTCGTCGCGGGCCGCCGCAAGTTCGGCAAGTTCCTGGGCCGTCGGATCAAAAGGAGCGGCATCCAGAAGAAATACCGGGCGATGGGCAAACAGGATCTCCCCGGCGCGTTGACCTGCACGCGTGGGTTGATTCGCCCTGACCTCGTCGCGGCGGGCGCGCAGGAACCTGCTGCGCTGCGCGACCTCCATCGACCCTTTCGCGCTGTCTGCAAAAAGCTTGGAAATGCGCGCAATCCGTTCAGAATGACTGTTTAATGCCCCAGGCATCGCAAAATCCTTCAATAACTTTCCAAAACTATGCTACGTTGGAAACAATATTACATAGAAAAATTTGAGGGACTGTCGATGTTGTACCGGCAACTCTTGGTATTTACGCTTTCTGGTCTATTGGCTTCCGCCCTGCCGCCGACCGGGCCGGCGCGGGCCGAAGTGCCGGACGCGTCCCCCCCCTTTCCAGAATGTAACCTTGCGGCGGTGCAGCCCGGTGGCAGTGGACGGGTTGTCTGTGCGGATGTGGCGGCCCTTGATCAGACGCTCGTCTACAACCGGTTCGGATCCTTCAACCCTTTCGGGATGATCTTTGCCCTTCGGCGCGATCTGGTGCCGCTTGATCTGGTGACCGACCCGGTCGCCCCATTGACGGCCGACGACTGCGACCTCGCGACCTTCACTGATGAGCCCTTTGCGGGCGCGTTGGACGAAGGGTCGGTGCGGCTGCTCGACTGCAAGCGTCCGCGCCCGCTGACGCTGCGGGTAAATGTCGGCGATACGTTTGTCGTCCGGGTGACGAACTTGCTGACCCCGCCATCCGCTGGCGAGGTTTCTTCTGCTGCTGCCGAGGGTCAGAACGTCATCGACTTCTCCAGCGACGTCTGCAAGGCGGACCCGACCAAGGACTTCAACCGCGAAAGCGCGCGCGAGGGCTTGTCACGCGGTGACTTTATCGAGGGACATCACAACGAAGTCTCCTGCCCTGCCGACGCGCCCTTGGCGGACGCCGAAGCTGAGGGCGAAACTGCCGCGCTCGACGGGTCGGACTGGCCGAATACCCGGGGTCTGAACTTCGTCCTGCAGGGCATGACTCCCGTGCCGCACGCAGGTGCCGCAGATGTGAATCCGGCCTGCATGGGCACGGGATCGGTGCCGCCGGGCGAAAGCTTCATTTGCGTCTACAAGGTCTCTGAAGAAGGCAGCTATTTCTTCGCCTCTCACGCGGCCCCTGCCGGCGGGGAAGGCGACGGTGGGGCGATCGTGCATGGCCTCTTCGGCGCCGTCATGGCCGAGCGTTCGGGCAGCCGGACCTATCGCAGCCAGACCAGCCGTGCTGCGTTTGACGCAGTCTGGCCGCCCAACGCTATTGCCCGCCACGCCCGGTCCGGCCTGCCCGACTATGAGAAGACTGACCCATTGACCGGCATCCCGTATCTCAACATGGCCCGGGCACTTGACGCTCCGCAGGCGGAGTTCGGCACTGCGAAGCTGGCGGAAATCGTCCACGCCGACATCAATGCAATTGTGTGGTGTGATCGGTCGCAAGAGCCCGCCGGTTGCGCCCCGAATGAAGATGCCGGGGCCGCATCGCCCACGTCCTATGCAGTCGACGACAAGGCCGCAGACTACGACTCCTTCCGTGAATTCTCGGTCTTCTTCCACGACGAACTGAAGACCTTCTACACCAAGAATTTTGAGGAACTACAGAGATTTGGACAGCTTTCGGGCGTCAAGGACGGCTTTGCGATCAACTATGGCGCCTCGGGAATGGGGTCGATCCTCTTGGCCAACCGCAAGGGTATCGGCCCGGCGGCAGATTGCATGGAATGCCTCTATGAGGAATTCTTCCTGACCTCTTGGGCGAATGGCGATCCGGCGCTGCTGGAATGGTTCTCGGACGATCCGTCAAACGTCCACCATTCGTACATGAATGACCCGATCGTGTTCCGGAACTTCCACGCTGGCCCGAAAGAGACCCATGTTTTCCATCTGCATGCGCATCAGTGGTTCGCGGGAAATGATCCGAACCGCGGGGCCTATCTGGATAGCCAGACCGTCGGCCCGCAGCAAAGTTTCAGCTACAACATCTACCATGGCGGAATGCGCGGCCTTAACGGCGACGGCGATGGCTGGTGGGATACCCAAGGGTCCGGCAACCGCAACAGGACACTTGGGGACTCCATCTTTCACTGTCATCTCTATCCGCATTTCGCGCAAGGCATGTGGGCGCTGTGGCGTGTCCATGACGTGCTGGAGGACGGGACGCGAAAGCTGCCCGACGGACAAGAGGACCCAGGCCTTTCGCTGGATTTCAAACCGTCCGAGGCGCACAAGCGGCTTGGCAGTGTCGACCGGGTGACAGGCGCCTGGCTTGCGGCGGGCACCGCGCCCGGCGCAGGGCAGGGCACCCCGATCCCAGCGCTGATCCCTCTGCCCGGAGAGCCCTTGCCCCTTTTGCCGACCTATTCGGAAGGGGCGGCGGTCGGAATGCCGGGCTATCCGTTCTTCATTCCGGCCGAGCCTGGACATCGCCCGCCGCAGGCCCCGCTGGACATCGCCCGTGACCTTGGCCCGCAGCCTGCGGACGAGGAAACCGATGCAAGACTTGCAACCGGCGCTTGGCTGGACGGCGGCCTTTCACGTCACATCGTGAAGGACGGAACGGCGCGCGAGCTTGGGTTTCCCTTGCCGCCGGCAATCCTTGCCATGCTGGAAGACCCCGAGACGATTCCAGCCGCAAATGACGCAGAGCGGCAGGAAAAGCGCGTGGCTCTGGCACGACAACTGGTCGCCAAGGCACTGGCCCTGGGTGACATGAGCGCGCATCTTGTATCCGCCCAGATCGAGCGTTTGTCGAACGAGGGGACAGCCCTGGAACGCGCTGCGATGGGCTTTCACTACAACGGACGCGTCTACACCCCGGACGATCCGGCTGCGGGCGGTGCAGCGCTGGCGCTGCTTGATGCGCAGGGGACACCGGTCACCGGAATGGAGCCGATCACCGCCGGTGGAACCGATACCGGCAGCGGACAGTACCCTACACTGATCGCCGCGACCCCGGACAATGCGACCCCCACCCGAAAACCGGTGTTCTCGGTCAACGGATCGGCACCGAAACCGGGCGCGCCATTCGCGGATCCGTGCGGATCACCGGGTGACCTCGCGGCGGTCTACGGTTCTTCGGGCGTCACGCTTGCCTTTGATCCGCTTTATCGGCTGGTAACTGGTGTAGATGAAACTTACGGACGCGATCCCTTCGTAACGGGTTTTCGCCGTTACGAAGTGTCTGCCGTGCAGCTTGACCTGATCGTGAACAAGGCTGGATGGCATGACCCGCAGGCCCGGATCAACGTGCTGACCGCTATCTCGGACACCTACAAGTCAGGGGCCGGCGCGATCTCGCCCTTCATCAGCGACAAGGAAGAGCCGTTCTTCTTCCGCGCGCTTTCGGGTGAGTGCATCGAGTTCCGCCACACCAATGAACTGCCGAAAGACCTGGAGCTTGATGATTTTCAGGTCAAGACCCCGACAGACACGATTGGTCAGCACATCCATCTGGTGAAATTCGATGTCACCGCCTCTGACGGTTCCGGCAACGGCTGGAATTATGAAGACGGCACTTTCGCCGCCGATGAGTTGATGGCGCGGAAATGCGCAGCGGTCTCGGTCCTCGACGAAGCGGGCAATCCGGCTGAACTGAGCGAGAACGGCCCCTTCGACACGGCGCAATACTGCGAGAACGGCAAGGTGAAAGAGGAATGGCACGACATCTGGCGACGGGAACTGTCGGCCGAGCGCCACCTGTTCCAGACAACCGCGCAGCGCTGGTTCGCGGATCCGATCCTGTCGGTGGACGAAGAAGGAGCTCCGCGCGACCGGACCCTGAGGACCGTCTTCACGCATGACCACTTCGGGCCGTCGTCAATCCAGCAACACGGCTTTTACTCGGCCCTTCTGATCGAGCCGGGTGCTATCGTCGCGGCTGATGCCAACCCGGACAGCCTTGAACGGGAAAACCTGCGGATATGTTCCGTGAAAGGCACCTTAGCCGATGCCGACGCAGGCTGCACAGATGCGCTGCCGGCCGGGCCGGATGGCAACGCGATGCTTGCACTTGACCAGGTTGCCTTCGGCACGCCGGAATGGGTAGGCGCGCAGAAGCGGGTGCTGAATCTGAAAAATGGCGCGGATGATCCGTTCCACCCCGACACCCGCGAATTCGCTCTGGCGATCGCCGATTTCGCCCTTCTCTACGATCCGCGCGACCGCCGGTCCGTTGCCGAACTTCGCTTGAGCCTGGGCCTTGGTCCCGACGCCATACCGGGGGTCGAAGACGGCGAGATCACCTCGAAAGGCATGGAGCAGCTCCTGTGCGATCTGCGCTACTACCGCTCGCCCTACGCGCTGAACGTGAAATGTGGCGCTGACTTCATCAGCGACCGCGCGTTCACGGCGGACGGGTCGAGCTGGTTTCAGAACGGGGCAGAGGGCTGGACACCCGCCTGGATTGCTGGTGGCAAGAGCCGCGACGACATACACGCGGACGACTATTTTGGCAGCCTCTTCGTGCCCGGTGAACTGACGGCCTTTCAGGCGCACCTGATCAGCTACCGACAGAAGGCGGCCGGGATGCATGGCAAGGCGGTTGGTGCAACTGTTGCCACGATGGCGGGTGCCGTCGCAGGGCCGGAACGCCCCGAGGCGATTTCGGTCGATCACCACGATCCCTATCTGGTCAACTACCGCATGGCCGCCATTCCGGTTCGCATCGGCGACAAGGCGGCTGGCCGGACGACGCCTTCTGCAAGCTGCGCACCGATGGAGATGACCCGCCAGGGCGATGCGATCCCCGATAGCGCTGTGGTCGAGGCGCTAAAGGCAGGGTCATTCGGCAGATGCAGCCTGAAGTATCAGCTTCTTGGCGACCGGGGCGATCTGGCGTCGGTGTTCAGTTCCAAAGTTCACGGCGACCCCGAGACGCCGGTGTTCGAAGCCTATCAGGGCGAAAAGCTGATGTTCCGCATGATTCAAGGCGCGCAAGAGGTGCAGCACACATTCCAGATCGCGGGCCAGCCGTTCCGGCGGAACGTCGATCAGTCCTTCACAGCAGCGATGCTGCCGCTTGATACATCCTTCGGCCCAAGCCATCCGTTGCGGTCCGGATGCTTTGATGCGGCCTCAGGCGGAAGGCCGGGAGAGTATCTGACCTGGACCGACCAAGGTCTGAAAGCCTTTCCGATAGGTGGTTCCGCCAACGATTACTGGGCTGCGAAAGATAAAACGCTTGCCGAATGCGACAACATCGAAGGCTTTACCTTCGCGCAGGAAATCGGGATTTCCGAGCATTTCGAAATGCGCGGATCGCTTCGGTCCGATGTCGGCGGGTCGCTTGAGGGGGTATCCGCGGCGCCTGGTGTTGAGCTTCGCTTCAGAACCTTCGATGGTGCGAACGGCCTGCCCGTTGACCGCGTCACTGAAACGTCATCGGACTATCTCTACACCTTCGGCACCACCGATGCGATCTGGAACGGGGCCTGGGGGCTCGTGCGGATCTTCGAGGGCACAGCGTCTGCTGATCCCTCCACCTTCAACCTGTCCGACCTTACCGACGCAGCCGCAGTGGCTGCGATCGGTGACCGGTTGGCCGGTGCGCCGATGGTGTCACCAGACTTCGTGAACTCTACTGAAGGTGATGCAGGCATGGCTAATGGGGTCACCGTCGCGCGGGTCAACCCCACGGGCGCTCTGACTTGCCCATTTCCAACCGCTGATTGGGTGCCTATCGTCCGCCGAGCGGTCGTTGCGGCAGTCGAGGCGCGCAAGGTCTGGGGCGAAGGCTCCGTCCGCTATGGGGACACGCGTTATGACCCCGATGCGCTGGTGCTGGCGCTGGTTGATCCGGGCGAACTGGGCGTGGATGCGGAATCGGGGTGGTCCGGCACTTGGCCGGAAATCACGACGGCTGCGGTTCATGCTGCAGTTCTGGCCGGATATCCTGACGGACCGCAGCCCTTTGTCCTGCGCGCCAATGCCGGGGACTGCCTGGAAGTAAGACTGTTGAACGCGCTGGAGCCGTCGCAACGCGGCGCACTGCGCGATCTTCTCGGCGATGCCTGGCTGCCGCCGATCACCGGGCTCAACGCCGATCCCCAGCCCGTCGTGCCCGCGCGCGACGCGGTCGGTGTGCTGCGGGCCGACCTTGACTCTCTGTCCGATGCAGGAGCGGACAAAGGCGGACTTCGACCCTCTGCCAGCCTTGCGCTGATGTTCGGCATCCCCAGCACCGAACTTGTAAGCTCCATTCCTCTGGGCACTGGCTTCAACCGGCGGGCGCTAGCCCCCGCGACCGGTGGAGTTGCGGTGGTGTCCGACGTGATCGGCCTTTACGCAGGACGCTACCGGCTTGACCTGAAGACGGATGCGACCAGCCTCGGGGCGTTGCGCCAAAGGCTTGTCGATGATGCAACCGGCCGTGCGAATGACGCTCTGTCGATGGCCGGTCCGGCAGGCGATCCACTAGGCTGGGCCTATGCCGAGGCGGCGCGGGATCCAGCACTTGCACCGTTCTTCGCTGATCCGGCAGTGCCTGGGATCACGATCGACAGTAGCGGCGTCTCAGCGCTGGTGCCATCGCCGGCGGACAACGCCGCAGGCGGGCTTGTGCGCATCGTCGGTCATTCGGTCGTCGTCGACTTCCTTCCCGGAACCATCAGTCCCGCAGTTGATGCCGCCGCGCCAGAGGGGTTCAAGTTCAACGGCTCTGCCACCGATCTTGACCCGCTTCGCCCCGCCTGCGCCGGCGCACCCACCTGCGAAACCGCGCTTGCAGCCTGGTACGCTGCCTACCGCGCGCTGCTGGAAGAGCAACGCGATCTTGCGCTGGACGAAGCAACCCATTGGATTGCCTATGCCTTCGGCGCTACTCCGATCCGCGCGCTGTCCGACCCGGTGGGGCAAGAGGCACATGGTCTGATCGGTGTCGTTGACATCGTACCGCGCCAATGGGCCCTGACCGAGGCGCACGGGTTTGTCGCCCTGTCGGCGGATAACCGGGGACGGCCCGTCGTCCTTGCCCGCCCCGTGCCAGAGATGTCGGATGGGCTTTGGGCCGACTTCACCGACATCGATGCCGATGGCAACGAACGCAGCATCCGCGAATTTGTGCTGTTCTACCGGGATGGCATGAACCTCTGGGACAGCGCATCGCGCATCCGCTGGAGGGTGGATGGCCGGCCCGTCATGGCACCCTTCAATGTCAACGGCATTCCCGGGCGCGATCTTGCCCAACCGGTGCCCGACTGCCCGGTCTGCGACGACAGTTATGACCGGGGTGACAAGGGGGTGAACTATCGCTCGCCAGCCCTGGCGTCGCTCTTGTCGGACATGCTTGGCATCCAGATCGAAGCCAGCGACGACTTCAACGTCCGGGTTTTCCCGGAAGATTATGTGACCTGGGACAAGGGCATCAATCTGATGGCCTGCGAAGGCCAGCATGTCGTCATCCGTCTGGTCCATCCCGGGGGACGCGCCCGGCAGCGGGCATTCGTGATGAACGGATACAACTACGCGGACCTCTTCCCCGGCTTCGGTTTCCCGCGCGCCGCACTTCTGGCGCCCGGAAAATCGCTGACCGCCTGGCTTGATCCCGCTGCAATCAAGGGCAACACCGGCTTCTGGCACGACGGCCCGACCTCGATCATGTCTGGCGGTGTCTGGGGCCGGGTCAGCGTGGCACAGCCAGGAGAGTTCGGATGCCCGGCCGCCGCGCCCTGATCGCCGCCGGGCTGGCACTGATCGCCTGGGCCGCACCGGCGCAAGAAACAGGAGGGCGGGGCGACCTTCAGGCCCCGCTCCACGCGGCCGTGCGCTTCACGCCGGATGCCGACATCGCGCCGGGCCAGCCCTTCGGGATCACCCTGCAGTTTTCAAGTGCTGCTGGTGCCGAGCCGCCCGTGGGCCTTGATGTCTCGGCCTGGCTCCGTCCTGTCAGTGCCAGCAACCTGCCCTGCAACGAGGCGGCCCGGGCCTATCGCAGCACGCTTAGCCTGCCCACGGGCGCCGTCAGCCTGAACGGACCGGTCCTCGCGGTCGCGATGGCGGATGGCTCGGTGACCTTCGCCGATCCCGATCTTGACCTTGCAAGCGCAAACATCATCGCGGCGGCGAAACTGGCAGAGGCTCCGGCTGCGCTGGTGCCCGACACGGGCCGGCAACGCGTGCTCGCCGTGCTGCCCGGTCGGCGTGAGATTGTTGCCATCGAGGTTTTGACCGGAAAGGTCGAGGTTCTGGCAAGCGGGTTCGACAGCCCTGAAACCGTCATCCCCGCACCGGACGGCGGGGCCTGGGTTCTGGACGCCGGCACATCGGCGCTGATCCGGGTCATGCCAGATGGCACGGTCACCAAGATTGCCGCTGACGTATCGGCCCTGGCGGCAGCGACCGGTGGCACGGTGGCGGCGTATTCCGGTGCGGGGAAAGCCGCAATTTTTGATCTGGCCACGGGCCATGAGTTGGCAAGCTTTCCCGGCACGGCGGACGCAGACGCCGTGATCCCGCTCAACGATCCATCAGGCGTGTCCGGCATCGCAGTTCTGTCGGACGATCAGCTTGACCTCTACTATTCCGACGCTCCGGAGGCGCTGTTTTCGATCACGCTCGCCGCCCCGGCAACGCGGGCTTTGGTGCCGGCGGACGGGCGGTTCCTCTTCGCCTTCGATCCGGCCGGTGGGCCGGTTTCGATCGTCGATACGGTTCGGGGACGATTGGTTCAGGCCGTAGGTGCCGATGTTCCGATCATCGAGATTGCCTTCTCTGCGCGGGCTGCCTTCCTTCTGCGGGCCGACCAGCAAAGTGTCGGCGCGATCTTCTTCGACACCATCCGCGAAGATGAACCCGCAACCGTCCGTGAGATCGTCCTCGGCACGCCGCAGGCAGGCACGTTGCCGGCAGGCGCGTGGATGGCACCCTTGTCGGAAGGGCGCGAGGTCGTTGCCGTCCATGCGGGCAGCTATTCGGGCTTTGTGTTGCACGACAACCCGGCCATGAGCGACAAGTCCTGGCCGATGACGCGCGTGCAGCTGCGTGGCGGCGAGCCGAGGCGGATTACGGTCCTGGACCGGTCCTTGCGCGAAACAGCCCCTGGCGTCTTCTCGGGGGCCGCGCTGCTTCCCGCTGGCGGAGCCGGCTGGGAGCTTGTGCTGACGACAGGCATTGGCGGGCAGACGATGTGTTTTGATGTGCCGACGCGGGCTGTGGTCCCCGCTGCGGCCAAAGGCCCCGGTACAATCGTGCCAGAGCGTGACGGTGAGACCGTCGCGCTGGCTTTGGTCGGGCCGGACGGCGGGCCTGCGCGCCTGGTCACGGTGCGCCTGACCTTCAGTGCGCCGCAGGCCAATTGGCGCCGGTCGGCCGAGGTCACGACCGACAAGGACGGCCGGGTCACCACCCGGTTTCGTCTGCCAGACACGCGACCGCTTATCATCACCGCCGAGGCTGACGGGGGCCGGGCCTTTCTGCCACTTGCAATCGAGGATTGACCATGCGGAAAACGCTTCTGGTCCTTGCGACCCTGCCCACTGTCGCCTGGGCCGAACCGGCAGCAACCGAAAGGCTGACGTTGCCCGATGCGCCAGTCACCGATGCTTCATACCAGACCGAAGGCTTTGTTTCGCGGCTGCATGCAGCCGGAACGGTGATTGTCAGTTTCAGTTTCATCGAATGTACCACGCTTTGCCCGATCACCAATGTCATTCTTGCCGAAGTGGATGACCGGATCGTCGCCGAAGGGCTGCCCTTGACCATCGTGACGCTCACCATCGATCCGGTAAACGACACGCCGGAAAAGCTTGCCGAGGCGGCGCTTGCAGTCGGTGCAAGCGATCATTGGCTGTGGCTGACCGCGGCGCCCATGGACACGTTTCTGCTCTTGGACAGCCTCGGTCTTCCGCCAGGGCCGATCGAGGATCACAACCCGATGCTGCTGATCGGAAACGTGGGGACAGGGGAATTTCACCGGATCGTCGGTCTGCCCGAGCCTGACGGGCTGATCGACCTTGCCATGGGTTTCTGATGGCCTGGCGTCATGCCCTCGCCGTGGTCTTGCTGGCCGGTCCGTCAGCGGCTTGGGACACGCCGGACACATTTTACTTCACCGGACAGGGCGCAGATGCACTGATCGCTGCAGGTACCGTGCGTGCGGATGGCACAAAGTTCGCCTGCGCCGGGTGTCACGGTGCTGACGGACGGGGCGACGGTGAAGGTGCGACGACGATCCCGCCCGTGACCTGGGACGCACTGACTGCGCCAACCGGGTTGCGACCGGCCTATGATGCCGCAAGCTTTGCGCTGGCGGTTCGGTCCGGGATCGGGTCGGACGGCCGGGTGCTCTCGGCGGGAATGCCGCGATATGAGTTGGATGATACCCAACTGGCCGGATTGGTCGAAAGCCTGCAGCAGCTGCAAGCCATTGACCGAAAAGCCTTTGGCCCTCGGGATATTCGGGTCATGGCGGATGTCGACGATCCACGCCTGCGCGGTTTTTCCGATGCGGCGCAGGTATTCAATGAAGGAGGCGGCGCTTACGGACGCAGCATCGCCATCGTAAAAGAGGGTGATGCGCTGGCGCTGGGCGATGTCGCAGGGTCCGCGCTCGGCGCTTTGGCCGAAACCTCAGAAGCCCTGCTGTTCGACCAGATTGTCGCAGACGGGCACCGGCGCATCCGCTGGCAGACGGTGCTTTCGCCCGCAGAACGCGACTTTCGCTTGCGGCAGCGCGGGCTCGTCCATGACGACGCGGCGCGCATCGTGCTGTGGACCAGTCGCGATGCGGCCCCACCTCTTCCCGAGGCCGTTGATGCCCTTTATGCCGACCTGGCCGTCGCGGCGCCCGTGCTCGGGGCGATGATCGAGCGGACAGTGACGGTCTACCTCGCCGCTCCGGATGCGACCCTCTTGGACGCGGCGCTGCGCGATCCCAAGCCGATTGCCTATGTCGAAGGCTACCTTGCCGGGCTGGCCCTTGGCCAGGCATTGACAGACGCTGGCCGGGTCGCGGGACAGGAGGCTCTGCGACGTGCCCTGCTGAAGAAAACCTCCGCCCTGCCGATTTCGGTCCACAAGATTGGCGATTGAAAAGGACTACGCAGGTTTGAACGCCGACAACCGAACGGTCAGCTGTCTCAAGGTCAGGCCTTAGGCTGTGCGCTCTTGAAAGGAGGGTTCTCCTTACGCCGCAGCCCCCAACTCCTGAGCCGGATGGAGTAATCTGAGATAGGGACCGAATAAGTGTTCCCCTGAAGCGCATGAACGCGCGGTGCTGCCGGTCCCACCCAGTTCAACAGACGTCGCCAAGGGGTCGACCGATCTGCAGAACCGTCAGCACAGATCGCGTTTCGCAGGCAGTCGCCGGTTTCCTTGACGGCCGGCTGTGTGGCGAACGCTATGGGGACTGGGCCAGTAAGGCCGCCGTCGACTGCTTGCGGCCTGTCGCGGAAACTCATGGCCACCAGATACGCCACCCAGGAATGGGTCGACTGGGTCATCAACCGCAATCTGCGTGAGCCCTTCGAGAAAATCCCGCTCGCAAAGGCCGAAGCAAACCGCTTTTCGACACTGGAACATGAACTCATGGCCGCGTACCTGATAACAATCCGCCTCGGGCATGCCCGGCGCGGTTCAAGACGCTCTTTCTGCCTTTCTGTGTCTGCACTCTGGCGCTATACCCCGCCGGTCCGTCCCTGAGTGTCCGCACCGCAATCGACCCCATCGCTCACGCATTTTCCCCTCTGGTTTGCAACCTGTGTCAATTCCCATTGATATACAGTCAGTGCAGACAAAGGTCTGGATCAAGTGAGCCAATGTAAGGCTATGATTTTGAAGGAATATGCTTCACACCGCCTCTCCGTCGCCCCGATGATGGACTGGACGGACCGTCACTGCCGGGTATTCCACCGCCTGATGACGCGGCGCGCGATGCTGTATACCGAGATGGTCACCGCCCCCGCCATCGTGCATGGCCCCAAGCCGCGCCTTCTGGACTATTCTGCACAGGAACATCCTGTCGCACTGCAGCTTGGCGGCTCAGACCCGGCTGAGCTTGCCGCGTCTGTCCGCCTGTCGCGCCCCTGGGGCTATGATGAAGTGAACCTGAACTGTGGCTGCCCCTCCGACCGGGTGCAGTCCGGCTGTTTCGGCGCCGTCTTGATGGAGCGGCCAGAGCTGGTCGCCGATTGCGTCCGCGCGATGATTGCTGAGACCGACGTGCCGGTGACCGTGAAATGCCGCATCGGCGTCGACGACCAGAACCCTGAAGAAATACTCCCCCGTTTCATCGAAACCATCGCCGGGGCAGGGGTGCGCCATGTCATCATCCATGCCCGCAAGGCCTGGCTGCAGGGCCTTTCCCCCAAGGAAAACCGCGAGATTCCGCCGCTGGACCACGCGCTGGTGCTGGCAATGAAAGCCCGGTTTCCCGACCTTACGATCTGCATCAACGGCGGCATCACCTCGCTTGCGCAGGCGAAAGCCCTGCTGGACCAGGGCCTTGACGGGGTGATGATCGGCCGCGCGGCCTATCATGATCCGGCCTCGGTCCTGATCGGGGCCGATGCGCTCTGGGGCGAGACTTATGCCCCCGATGCCATCGCCGTAGTGGATGCCATGCGCCCCTACATCGCCGAACATCTGGCCAATGGTGGGCGTCTGCACCAGATCACCCGGCACATGCTGGGCCTCTTCACCGGCCGCCCCGGCGCGCGGGCCTGGCGCCGCGTCCTCTCGGACGGCGCCAGCCGTGAAGGGGCCGGACTGGACCTGCTGACCCGTGCGCTCGCCGAGGTTCAGGCCGCCCCGGTCGTCTGACGCGCGCCTTGCCGCCCGGCCACCAGCCGCGACAAGCCAAACACCAGCGCACCACAGACCGCAATCGCCCCCAGCATCGGCGTGACCGTGCCGTCAAAGAACGGCCCCGCCGCCACGATCATCAAACCGCCCGCCAGCATCTGCAGCGTGCCGCCCAGCGATGAGGCAAGCCCCGCAATGTCGCCATGGTCATCCAGCGCCATCACCATCGTCGTCGGGATGATCAGCCCCAGACAGGCATTCGCCAGGAACAGCCCCGCGATGCAGACCATCAGCCCCACACCCCCCGCCAGCGCCAGAGCGAACAGCGCAATCGTCACCACCGCGAACCCGGCCGAGGCAAGCGCCATCACCCGAGGCGCGCCATAGCGCAGCCCCAAAGGCCCCGCCGCCTGCGATGAGGCGAAAAACCCGATCGCATTGACCGCAAAAGCCAGTGAAAACTGGGTCGGCGAAAGCCCGAAATCGCCGGTGTAGACAAAGCTGGCACTGGCGATGAAGACAAAGAAGCTTGCAAGGCCAAAGCCACCCAGAAAGGTCAGGCCCATGAACAGGGGATCGCGCAGCAGCCGCCCCGCCCCCCGCCGCAACACAGCCAGATCAAGGGGCTGCCGGTCCTCGGGGGCCAGCGTCTCGGGCTGAAACCGCGCAAGGATCGTCACACTCACCATCGCTGCCACAACCAGAAGCGCGAAGATGCCCCGCCAGTCCCAAACCGCCATCACACCGGACCCCGCCAAGGGCGCCAGCATTGGTGAGACAGAGATCACCATCATCACCGCCGCCATCAGCCGCGTTGCGGTCGCGCCGGTGTACATGTCACGGATGATCGCGCGCGGCACCACCATCAGCGCGGCCCCGCCCAGACCTTGCACAAAACGTCCGACCAGCAGCCATTCCAACGTCGGCGCCAGCGTACAGATGACCGACCCAACCGTGAAGACGCCGATCCCTGCATAAAGCGGTGCCTTGCGCCCCGACCGGTCCGCCCAGGGGCCATAGATCAACTGCGCCAGGCCAAAGGCGATGAAATAGGCCACGATGCTGCCCTGCATGCCTTGGATCGAGGTGCCAAGATCGGCCGCAATCACCGGCATCGCCGGCAGATACATGTCGATGGCAAAAGGCCCCAGCGCCGACAAAAGGCCCAGCACCAGCGCTGGCCGCCAGACAGGTTCGGCGCGGGACGGGCTGCCGGCCGTCTCGGGCGTGGTGACGGGAGCAGACATTGCGCATCCTTTCGACTGGTATTCATGGGGCAGCCCGACCATGGGGCCGCACAGACGTTCCCCACCTCAAGACCGGCAGGGAGGTTGCAGCGAAAAGCCCTGTCGTTGCAGGGTCTTGGAAGGGGTCGCTCGAAGAAAGGTTCTAAGGCTCTCTTTGAAAACGCGCCAGCCCCCGATCGGCTGCATGGGCGCACAAAAGCTTTGCCGTTCGGTGCAGGACGGCCCTGGCGCAGCCGCCTTTCGCACCGACCAGAAGACCAGGAAGCATCATGCCCCGCAAAGACTGGCGGGTCTGTGCGGGGCGGGCTATGTCAGGGCAGTAACAGGAAAGCGCCCACCATGCCCGAACTTGCCAGCCTTTTGCCAATGATCGCCGCCCTTCTGGCGATCGGCGCCTTCGCCGGAGTGATCGGCGGGTTGCTGGGGGTCGGCGGCGGGATCGTGCTGGTTCCGGCTTTCTTTTACGCCTTCGGCACGCTCGGCTATGGCGGCGACCAGCTGATGCAGATCTGCGTCGCCACCTCGATGGCCACCATCGTGGTCACCTCACTCAGGTCGGTCAGTGCACATAACCGCAAGGGCGCGGTTGACTGGACGGTCCTGAAAACCTGGGCCCCTGCATTGATCATCGCGGCAGCGGTTGGGACCTTTGTCGCCTCGCGCGTCTCATCTCTGACGCTGCAGGCCGTGTTTGGCGCGCTGGCCGGGCTTGCGGGCCTCTGGATGGCCTTTGGTCGCGACACCTGGCGCCTTGGCAGCGCGATGCCGGCTGAGCCGACGCGCAGCACCCTTGCCGGCAGCGTGGGCTTTTTCTCGGCGATGATGGGCATTGGCGGCGGCACGTTCGGGGTGCCGCTGATGACGCTTTACGGCATGCCGATCCACCGGGCCGTGGCCACAGCCTCGGGCTTTGGCGTGCTGATCGCCGTGCCGTCGGTGATCGGGTTCCTGTTCCTGCCAGTGGCTGAGGCTCCACCCTACACGGTGGGCGCGGTCAACCTGCCGGCGTTTCTGGTGGTGATCGGCACCACACTTTTGACCACGCCGCTTGGCGTGCGGCTGGCCCATGCGATGAACCCCAAACCGCTAAAGCGCGCCTTTGCGATATTCCTGACACTCGTCGCGCTGAACATGCTGCGCAAGGTTCTGGGATGGTAGCAAAGGCCAGCGGCAGCGCAGACCGGCTTGGCTGGCAGCTGATCGGCCCGCACCCGTCGATCCGCGCCTGGGCCGATGCCGCGCATGTTGCCGCACTTCATGTCCTTGCCTCGTCTGACCAGCCTTGGCGCTGCGGTGGCACCTGGTTTGTCGGCGTCGACGCCCTGCCGACCGCCACCGATGGCAGCATCAACGGCACCGCCTTCCCATGGGACGCGTTGCCCCTTTCACCCGAACCGCTCCACCCCGCACAGCTTTCGGTGATCCGCCCCGGCTACCCCCAGCCCTCGGCCGAGGAGACCCCCGCCGCCTTCGCCTTCCGCCGCGACCGGGACGCGGCGCACCTTGACGGCCTCTTGCCGATCGGCCCGCAGAAGGCCCGCTTGGTGAAAGAACCCCATGCCTGGATCCTGGGCCTTCCCCTGACCGACAGCTCCGCCGCCCCCCTGACGGTCTGGGAAGGCAGCCACCACATCCTGCGCGCGGCCTTCCGTGAAGCCCTTGCCCCGCACCCGCCGGAAAGCTGGGACGACATCGACCTCAGCGGCCCCTACCAGGCCGCCCGACGCGAGGTTTTCGCGACCTGCCGCCGCGTCCCGCTGCCCGTAAAGCGCGGCGAAGCCACGCTTCTCCACCGACTGACGCTGCACGGGGTCGCTCCCTGGCAAGACGGCGACAGCGCCCCACCCGAAGGCCGAATGATCGCCTACCTCCGCCCGCTTCTGGCTGACGTTCAGACCTGGCTCACCACGCCCTGATTTGCTCTTTTGAAAAATACTCTGGGGTCTGCTGACGGTTTTGCCACCGGTTCAAGAAACCGGCGGCAGGGGGGGTGAAACCCCCATTCCGCCGCGCAAGCGGCTCAAGAAGGCTTGCGCTGAAAGCGCTCAATTTGGCAACCGTTGGAAAGGGCGGTCAGCGCTCCAGCCGGCCCATCCGCCCGCCACGCCGCTTGGCCAGCATCGGCGCCCGCCCCGGCAATTCCGCCATGACCGTGGACCGCTCGTCATGGGTCAGGCGTGACCATTGCGTGATCTCGTCAATGGTGCGCAGGCAGCCGACGCAGATTCGCGCCTCGGGATGCACGACACACAGCTTCACGCAAGGTGAGGCGATTTCGTCGCGCTTCCAGACATCGTCCTTCACTCGTGCCGCTCCCCGCCCTCATGGCGCACCATATGCGCCATCCGGTCCAGCGCGCCTTGCAAGATATAGCCCGCCGCCACCTGATCGATCACCTCTTTCCGACGCTTCCGCGACGTATCCGCCTCGATCAGTGCCCTTTCTGCCGCAACCGTCGACAGACGCTCATCCCAGAACCCGATCGGCAGGGGGGTCAGCTTCTCCAGATTGCGCGCAAAGGCCTGCGTCGCCTGCACCCGCGGCCCGCTCGATCCGTCCATGTTGAGCGGCAGCCCCAGCACGATCCCCGCCGCCCCGCGAGCCTGCAGCAACGCCAGCAGCCGTGCCGCATCCAGCGTGAACTTCTCGCGCCGGATCACCTCGACCGGGGTCGCCACCTGACGGCGCAGGTCCGACAGCGCCACGCCAATCGTCTTGTCGCCAAGGTCCAGCCCGGCAATCGCCCGGTTCGGGGGCAGGGCGGCCAGAAACCCTTCGATGTCGGGCAGGATCATGGGTTGAGCCCGCTTTCCACCGCCGCCATCCGCAGGAAGGACAATTCCGCCGGCCGCCCCTCGAACTTGGTCATCGCCTCATTGTAGATCGCTTGCGCTTCGTCCAACCGCTCCAGCACCGACAGCGACCGGATCAGCCGTTCCCAATCCTCGACCGATCCGCCATCCGTGGCCAGCCGCTCCGACAGCTGCGCCACCATGCCTTCGATCATCGCTTGCCGGTCCTCGGGCGTCATCTCCGCCGCCGCCGCCATGTCGCCCGCATTGGGACCCGCAGCACCCGGCAGCGTATAATTGATCCCAGCCAGATCCGCGACCATGCCAATCCGCTCGCGGATCGAGGCGATCCAGGGCGCCTCCGGGTTGCCGTCCTCGGCCAGCGGGCGCCAGAAGCGGAACGCCTGATCGAACCGGCCGCCTTGCAGGAACATCTCGCCCACCAGATACCGCGCCACCTCGTTCGTCATGTCCAGCGTCAGCGCGGCGCGCAACTCCACCTCGGCCTCGGGCGAGACATAGCCTTGCGCTTCCGCCACCAGCGCCAGCGCCCGGTTGGCATGGTCTGCCGCCGTGGCGGTATCGCCCAGCAGCGCCAAAAGCCGGTTTGAGGTCAGAACTGCCGCCGACACCTCACCCGCGCCGAACCGTTCGGTAAAGGCCGCCCGCAGCGCGTCCACGTCCGTCATCGCATCCAGCGACGTCTGCAGCGCCCCCAACCCAGGGTCAGCCACCACACCCAGACGCGAAAGCTCCTCCGCCTGGGTCGGACGCTCGGCAATGGCCGCATCAAGGCCTGCAAGGCGCGCCTGCAGCGGCAGATCCGGATAGCCGGGCGCGCCCAATCGGTCATAGACGAAGACCGACCCTGCGACCACGACCACTCCGGTCAGCGCCAGTGCCAGCCACGGCATCCCTCCGGGCGCCACGTCGCTGCGCGCAGTCGGCCCGGCGGCCCCGCTGTCAGCCCGGTCCGCGTCCAGAAGTCGGTGGCCGACCTCGCCCCGCAGGCGCGCCGCTTCATCCGTCGTGATGATGCCGCGTGCCAGGTCCCGCTCGATCTCTGCCAGCTGGTCCTTGTAGATCGCCACATCGGCAGCGCCACGGTTGCCACGCGCGCCGCCGCGCCGCGCCGCCGCGACCAGGATCGCCAGCACGACGGCGCAAAGCGCTACCGCCAGTACCCAAAAGCCCGCGTTCGCCATGCTTTTCCCGATCCCACCTTGCAACTCAGCCGTGACATAGTGGTTCTGACCCGGCCAAGAAAGGGGCATTCAGCCGCATCAGCGGCGCATCACGGCGCTTTGGTCCGGACCAGAACGCCTTGACCTGCGACAGCTTGGCAAATGTCGCAAATTTCCCGATTGTGCCGCTGACGGGTGCGGCTATAACCCGCAACCGTTCCACACCACCCCTGTCGACTCTGGTTCGACACCCCCGGCACCGTTCAGCCCGTGATGAGGCCCCGATGAAGCGCTACTCGGTTTTCGCCATCGCCCGCGAGGCGCTGCGCCACCATATGGGCTGGGAACGCGCCTGGGCCTCGCCCGAACCAAAGGCCGCCTATGATGCGATCATCGTGGGGGCGGGGGGCCACGGCCTTGCAACCGCCTATTATCTTGGCAAGAATTTCGGCATCACCAATGTCGCGATCCTGGAAAAGGGCTGGCTAGGCGGCGGCAACACCGGGCGGAACACCACGATCATCCGGTCGAACTACCTGCAGGACCCCTCTGCCGCGATCTACGAAAAGTCGCGCAGCCTGTACGAAACCCTGAGCCAGGACCTGAACTACAACGTCATGTTCAGCCCCCGCGGCGTGATGATGCTGGCCCAGACCCATCATGAGGTGCGGGGCTACCTGCGCACCGCCCATGCCAACGCCCTGCAAGGCGTGGCCACCGAATTCATCACTCCCGCCCGGGTGAAAGAGCTTTGCCCGATCCTGAACATCGACGGCCCGCGCTATCCCGTTCTTGGTGCCCTCTGGCAGGCCCGCGGTGGCACCGGGCGGCATGACGCTGTGGCCTGGGGCTATGCCCGCGCCTGCAGCGCCATGGGCATGCACATCATCCAGAACTGTGAAGTGAAGGGAGTGCGGTCGGAAAACGGCGTGGTGACCGGCGTCGACACGACCAAGGGCTTTATCGGCACGAAGAAGCTGGGCATGGTCGTCGCCGGCCACTCCGGCCAGCTGGCCGAGATGGCCGGCTTCCGCCTTCCCATCGAAGCCGTCGCCCTTCAGGCCCTTGTGTCTGAGCCGATCAAGCCCTGCATGGATGTGGTCGTGATGGCCAACACCGTCCACGGCTACATGTCCCAGTCCGACAAGGGCGAGATGGTGATCGGCGGCGGCACCGACGGCTTCAACAACTACACCCAGCGCGGGTCCTTCCACCATATCGAGGAAACCCTGAGGGCCCTTGTCGAAACCTTCCCGATGCTCTCGCGCCTCAAGATGCTGCGCCAATGGGGCGGGATCGTCGACATGACCGGCGACCGCTCTCCCCTGATCTCGAAAACCCCCCTCGGCAACTGCTTCATCAACTGCGGCTGGGGCACCGGCGGCTTCAAGGCAATCCCCGGAAGCGGCTGGGCGATGGCGGAACTTATGGCCAAAGGCGAACCCGGCCCCCTGGCCGAAGCCTTCAACATGTGGCGCTTCAAGGAAGGCCAGTTCATCGACGAAAGCGTCGCGGCCGGGGTGGCCCACTGATGCACCCGGGGAACCATATGGCGTCCGTGGACGTTCTCTCTGCAGATCCCTTTCTGCAGGAGACAGCAAAATGTCAGACCAATACACCCCGCCCCGCCCCGTCGGAACCACGCCTGGCACGATCCCCGGCGCGCCGCGCGAAGAATACACCCGCACCAGCGTCAACGTCGGAACCCCGCCATCCCGCCCCGTCGACTCCGGCAGCGGTTTTGGCACCGGCATGCTGGTGGCCGGCGTCTTTGTCGTCATCGCGATCCTTGCCTATGTCGTCTTCGGCGATCGTATCGGCAGCACCCCGACACCGGACACGGCGCCCAGCGTCGCGATCGAGAACAACAACGCTCCCGCCGCAGACACCGCGCCCGCACCCACAGTCGTTCCCGACGCGGCCCCGGCACCCGAAACCGGCATCGCTGATCCAGTCGTGCCTGCGCCCGACGCAGTCCCGCCGGTCACGACCAACCCGTAAGACCACACCACTTCTGACCACCGCTGGCGGCGGGCACCCTCGGGTGTCCGCCTTCGTCATTTCCGGAGACCGCCCGTGCTGACCCTCGAATGCCCCTGCTGCGGCGTCAAAGCCTGCGAGACCGAGCTTTCCCCCGGCTACGAGGCGCACCTGAAGCGCTTCGGCCCCGGCTCCAGCCCGGAGGAGTTCGAGGCCTACATGTTCGCCCGCAAGAACCCCAAGGGCGTGCATTTCGAACGCTGGCGCCACACCTACGGCTGCGGCAAATGGTTCCTCGCCGCCCGCTGCACCGCCACGCTTGAGGTGTTCGGGACCTACCCCGCGCAAGTGTCCGGCCCCCCGCCTGAAATCATCGCCAAGATCCAGGCCCGCCGCCCAGAATGGAAAGCTGACTGGACCCCTGACGGAAAGGCCACCGCATGAGCACGCGTCTTTCCAAGGGCGGCCGCCTGATCGACCGCACAGCCGCAGTCGAATTCACCTTCAACGGCAAGCGCCTGAAGGGCTACCAGGGCGACACGCTCGCCGCGGGTCTGCTGGCCAATGACCAGATGCTGGTCGGCCGCAGCTTCAAATACCACCGCCCGCGCGGCATCGTCGCTTCCGGCCCGGAAGAACCGAACGCGCTGGTGAACCTCGGCGCCGGTCCCCGGCTGGAGCCGAACCAGCGCACCACCACGACCGAGCTTTTCGACGGGTTGGAAGCGACCAGTCAGAACCACTGGCCCTCTCTCGAATTCGATGTGGGTGTCGTCAACAACTACGCTGCCCGCTTCCTGCCTGCGGGCTTTTACTACAAGACCTTCATCCACCCGCGCCCGTTCTGGAAGCATGTGTTTGAACCGATCATCCGCCGCTCCGCCGGTCTTGGCAAAGCGCCCACAACCGGCGACGCCGATCACTACGAACAGGCCTACGCCTTTTGCGACGTGCTTGTGATCGGCGGCGGCGTGGCGGGGCTTCTTGCCGCCAAGGCCGCTGGCAGCGCCGGTCAACGCGTCATCCTTCTTGAACAGACCTCTACCCTCGGCGGCCGCACCCCGGTGGACGAGGCCCAGATCGAAGGCCAACCCGTCGACACCTGGCTTGCCGCCATCGAAGGTGACCTCCGCGCGATGGACAACGTCACCATCCGCACCCGCACCTGCGGTTTTGGCGTCTATGACCATGGCTATGTTCTGGCCGACGAACGCATTGCCGAACACACCCCCGGCGATGGCCGCCCGCGTCAGCGGCTCTGGCGCATCCGGGCCGGGCATATCGTCACCGCGACCGGGGCCATCGAACGCCCGCTGTCCTTTGCCGGCAACGACATTCCCGGCGTGATGCTGGCCGGTGCCGTGCGCGACTACGTCACGAACTTCGCCGTCTCGCCTGGTGATCGGACCGTGATCGTCACCAACAACGACAGCGCCTATCTGACCGCCCTCACCCTGCGCGCGGCAGGGCTTGAGGTGCCCGCCATCCTTGACGCCCGCGACAATGCCGCCGGTCCTTTGGTTGAGGCTGCGCGTGCCGCCGGAATCCGCGTCCTGACCGGGCGCGGGATCGCCGCTGTGAAGGGCGGCAAGCGCGTTACCAGCGTCGCCGTTTGCGCTCAGGCGGGCGAAGGCGCCGTCCTGGAAGAAATCGCCTGCGAAGCCGTCGCCATGTCCGGCGGCTGGTCGCCTGTCGTGCACTTGTGGAGCCATTGCGGCGGCAAGCTGACCTGGGATGACACCATCTCTGCCTTCGTCCCCGACCCGGCTCGCCCACCCTTGAATCACGACGGCGGTGCGATGGTCACGGTGGTCGGTGCCGCCACCGGCCTCCTCGATCTTGACGCCATTCTGGAGGGTGTTGCGCAAACCGGCGTCTCTACGCGCGTAGAGACAAAAGGAAGACGCAAGGAAGACGCGAAAAAGGTGGTCAAAACCACCGTCGAAATCCCCCCGGTCTGGGTCATGCCACAGGGCGCGCCCATCGCCTTGCGCAACAAGATGTGGTTGGACTATCAGAACGATGTGAAGGTCTCCGACGTGCAGCTTGCCGCGCGCGAAGGCTTCCAGTCCGTTGAACACACCAAGCGCTACACAACGCTGGGCATGGCGACGGATCAGGGAAAACTCAGCAACATCAACGGACTCGCCGTCCTTGCTGAGGCTTTGGGTGAAGAGATTCCGCAAGTCGGCACCACCACCTTCCGCCCGCCCTACATGCCCGTGACCCTTGGCACGCTTGCGGGTGAAGCGCGGGGCGAAATCTTCCAGCCCCTCCGCCGCACGCCGATGCATGAAAGCCATGAGAAATCAGGCGCTTACTTCGAACCTGTCGGCCTTTGGCGCAGGCCCTACTGCTTCCCCCGAGCCGGGGAAACCCATGAACAGGCCGTGCATCGTGAGGTTTTGAACACCCGGTCGGCCCTTGGGCTGCTGGACGCTTCCACCCTCGGCAAGATCATCGTCAGGGGCCCAGATGCGGGCAAATTCCTCGACATGATGTATACCGGCGTGATGAGCACGCTACCCGTAGGCAAATGCCGCTATGGTCTGATGTGCAACGAACAGGGGTTCCTCTCCGATGACGGCGTCGTCGCCCGGATCGATGAAGATACCTGGCTGTGCCACACTACATCTGGTGGTGCCGACCGCATCCACGCGTGGATGGAAGACTGGCTGCAGTGCGAATGGTGGGATTGGCAGGTCTACACCGCAAACGTTACCGAACAGTACGCTCAGGTCGCTGTCGTAGGCCCGAACGCCCGCAAACTCTTGCAAGTCCTTGGCGGCATGGATGTTTCCAAGGAAACTTTGCCCTTCATGCAATGGGCGGATGGCAATTTGGCCGGTTTCCCGGTCCGGGTCTACCGGATCAGCTTCTCGGGTGAGCTTTCCTACGAAATCGCCGTCCCCGCCAGCCACGGTGCCGCCTTCTGGGCTGCCTGCATGGAGGCCGGAAAGGCTTTGGGCGCAATGCCTTACGGGACCGAAGCCTTGCACGTGATGCGGGCCGAAAAAGGCTTCATCATGATCGGCGATGAAACCGATGGCACGGTGATCCCGCAGGATCTGGGGCTGGACTGGGCGATCTCGAAGAAGAAAACCGACTTTCTTGGTAAACGCGGGCAGGAAAGAAGTTACCTGGCAAACCCGAACCGCTCGAAACTGGTGGGCTTTGAAACCCTTGACGGATCAGTGATCCCGGACGGGGCCTATGTGGTGGCGGAAGGCGTCAACGCCAACGGCCAGCGCAACACGCAAGGGCGCGTGACTTCCACCTACCACTCACCCACGCTGAAGCGCGGCATCGCAATGGGCCTTTTGTATCAAGGGCCTAGCCGGATGGGTGAGGTTGTTGAGTTCAACACAGTTGCCGGAGGACTGGTCAAGGCGCGGGTCTGCGATCCGGTCTTCTACGACAAGGAAGGGGAGAAGCAGAATGTCTGATCCGGTCTCGGCCCTGCAGGGCGCCCGCTTCGACGGCTTTGCCCAGATCCGCGAAATCGGGCCCGTGGGCATGATAACCTTGCGCGCCAAGGGCTTGAAAACGCTGGACAAGGCGGTGAAAACGGCGGTTGGCACCAAGGTTCCCGCCCAAAGACGGATCGAGGTTAACGGCGACCGCGCCTGCGCCTGGATGAGCCCGGACGAATATCTCCTCGTCATGCCCTACGCTGAGGTGGTTCCTGCAATGGCGGCGCTGGCCAAGTCCTTGCAAGGACAGCATTATCTTGCGGTCGACGTCTCCGACGCCCGCGCCGTCTTCCGCATCGAAGGCCCTCAAGCGGTCGACGTCCTGCGCAAGCTGGTCCCCGCCGACATCGACAGCCTGGAGCCCGCCGAACTGCGCCGCACCCGTGCAGCACAAGTCGCCGTCGCTTTCTGGCACCAAGACGCCGGCTTCACGCTGGTTTGCTTCCGATCGGTCGCCGGCTACGTGATGGGCCTTCTGTCCCATTCCGCGCAGCCGGGGTCCGAGATCTAAGGGGCACGCGGACGCGTCAAACGGACGCGGTCGACTTTATTTCGCAACCGCGATTGACAGAATCCCGAAGCTGAACCAGCCTTGGCATCAGACCCGGGAACAGGAATCCGTCACTATGCGTTTTGGCCTTTTTGCGTTTTTTTTCAGTGTTATGCCTGCCGCAGCTCAGGCGTTGGTCCTTGAATGTACCTTGCCGCAGACGAATTCGGGCGGGGGGTATCTGACCGAGACCTACGTGCTGCAGTATGACGAAGGCGCGGGCAAGGCCTTGGCCTCGGACGGGCTTATAATGTACGTCCACGATGCACCGATCGAAGCAAAAGTCTCGGAAGACACCAAGAAGAAGCTGGTCCTTTCTTGGGCCTTAGTATTGACCAACAATAGCGGTCAGCAAACGAACATGCGCTTCCGCGCTGTGTACTTCAAAGATACTCGGCAGATCACCATTCGCGCCACGCCGGGCGGATATGACAACAGCTTTGAAGCGCGCGGCAACTGCAAGTCGGTCTAACGCAGCCATTCCTGCCGCTGGCCGGCCCGCCCTGCGCTTAAGCGCTGAGTGGCAAGGGAAGACGGCGTCAAGCCTTGACCTTCGGGCTGGTTGCCCCCTTATTCAATCCTGACTGATTTCATTGAACAGGAGCGACACCGATGGCTTTCACCCTTCCCGATCTGCCCTATGCGCATGACGCATTGGCCGCCCTTGGCATGTCGAAAGAGACGCTGGAGTATCACCACGACCTGCACCACAAGGCCTATGTCGACAACGGCAACAAGCTGATTGCGGGCACCGAATGGGAAAGCAAATCTCTCGACGATATCGTCAAAGGCACCTACCAGGCCGGCGCCGTGGCCCAGAACGGCATTTTCAACAACGCCAGCCAGCACTGGAACCATAACCTGTTCTGGGAAGTGATGGGCCCGGGCGAAGCGAAGAAAATGCCCGGTGCATTGGAAAAGGCGCTGGTTGACACCTTTGGTTCGGTCCAGAAGTTCAAGGACGACTTCGCCGCCGCTGGTGCAGGGCAATTCGGGTCAGGCTGGGCCTGGCTGGTCAAAGACAAGGACGGCGCGCTGAAGGTCACCAAGACCGAAAACGGCGTGAATCCGCTTTGCTTCGGCCAGACCGCGCTGCTGGGCTGCGACGTGTGGGAACACAGCTACTACATCGACTTCCGTAACAAGCGCCCGGCTTACCTGACCAACTTCCTTGAGAAACTGGTCAACTGGGAAGCCGTCGCCGCCCGGATGTAATCTAAGCGCTTGCCGCTTGACCATGGGCCCGTTGGCACACGCCAGCGGGCCTTTCGTTTTTCTGCCTGCTTTGGACGGCCATTGACCTTTCAGGTCGTTGCTGCAGGATGCAGGCCGATCAGGTGGGAACGAGGGGCCAGATGACTGAACCTGCCGCAGGCCGCCCGTCGGCCCCAAGGATTGCGGCCGTAACCCATGTCAGGAATGACGATTTCTTCCTGAACCTCTGGGCAAAGCACTATGGCCGCATGATCGGCCGGGAAAACTGTTTTGTGATCCTTGATGGTGACGACTGGACCCCATTGGCCGATCTGTCGGGGGTGCACGTCACTGTCCTGCCCCGTCCACGCGCGCAGATGAACCGGGTCCGGATCGACCGCCGCATGCAAAACGAACAACTGGGCCTGATCGCCCGCATCTTCGAAGAGCTGAAGTACGACTATGTCATCAAGGGCGATTGCGACGAGTACGTCGTTCCAGACCCTTTGCAGTCCCTGACCATCGCGGACGCGGTGCGCGAGGCTGATCTGGTTGGCGCGGTTTATTCCTCCGGCATCAACGTGCTGCACGACACGGTTCGGGAACCGGGCCTGAACCCCTTGCAAGACGTCATGTCGCAGCGGCATCTGGCCGTGCTTAGCCAAGGCTATTGCAAGGTCAATCTTGTGTCGCGGCCCGGCTATGAACAGGGCATCCGGACCAATGCTGGCGGGCACCGTGTCGCCGGGGCATTGCCGGTTCATGCAAGCCAGACGTTCTACATGCTGCATCTGGGTTGGTGTGACGTGCCAATGTGGCAGGAGCGTAACCAGCACCGCATCGCCTTTGATCGCGACGGCAGTTTCCAGACCTACGCCGACACTGTTGCCAAGCTGTTCGCGTCGGTCAGCGAAAGCGCCGACAGGGCCGGCCCCCTTGACCCAGCAATGGCGGCTGCACGGACCGAGCTTTGCTTCACGGATGGTGTGCGTGTCAGCAACGCCAACAAGTTCCGTCGGGGCAATTTCGCCTGTGAGGGGAACACGGATTATCTGGTCCGGCTTGACCAGCGGTTTCACGGCTGTATCGGCTAGCTTTGGTTGTTTCGGGCATGTGCGCAGTGGCCCAGAATCCTTGCTTAGATCAAGTCGTGAAATCGGTCTGGGATCCTGTAAGTGGTTCTAGTGGAGTGGATTTTTCCAAGTTTCCAAAAACCAGTCGACTCGTTCTTCAACCAGCCGCTTGCCATCCTGCCTCGCTGGCGCTCAAAGCGAAAATCGGTCTCATACGGAACGCCCTCTTCCTGCAAAGACAAAAGGACGGCGTCCAAGGTCGTGGGTGGCTCGGCCCATGTGGCACCCGCAACGGGCCGGCCAGGTTGGGACCCATGCATGATCGCATTCCGTGAAGCCTGACGCTGCAGGAGCATGTCGCGGTCAATGAACTGCAGATGGAACAGATAGAGCACCGGATCGAGAGTCAGTTTCGGGTAGTTGGACCGGTGGCCACCGGTGTTCCAGCGCAAAGGAACGGCGGAAATGCAGGGCTTGGAGAAGATTTCCCGGATCCGCACATGTGGGCGCTGCCGCAGGATCGGCAGGTTTGGGTCAAGCGGGGCAGGGCAGAGGTCGAAGCGGTGAACCACCTCGACCGCGAACGGGCTGATGACGCCCACGTCTTGCGCGCGTGCCAAAGCGTCCAGCAGGGAAATGCCGCTGGCAGGGTCGGCGACGATGATTTCGTCGACGTCATTCAAGACGACCACATCGAACCGACCCAAAAGGGTGGCGTTGAAGTCGGCCAGCATCGTCCAGCGCCGCGTGTCCCAACCGGGGCCGGGGGTGCTGCGGGGCAGGGTGATGATCTGGCAGCCGGCGGTAAACGGCGGCGGGGTCTGGTCGAACCCGTCAAACAGGATGAACAGGTGGTGCCGGGGCACGTGGCGGGCATAATGCTCCACCCACAGACGCAGGAAGAAATGGTCGTCGCGGACCATGGTGACGAAGGCAATCGTAGGCGCGGCGGTCATCAGACTGGCTGCGACGCAGCGATTGGCCAGCCGGACCCGTGATGCAAGGCGGCTTCAAGTGCGGCCACATCCGGCACAGTAGTGAAAAGGCCCTGCAGCGACGGCGCGGCGAAGCCTTCGGTGACGATATGGTCGATCAGCGCCAGAAGCGGTTGCCAGTAGCCGTCAACGTCCAGAAGGAAGATCGGTTTGCCGTGCAGCCCGATCTGCGCCCAGGTCAGCACCTCGAAAAACTCGTCCAGCGATCCGGCGCCGCCCGGCAGCACCACCACCGCGTCCGAGTTCATGAACATCACCTTCTTGCGCTCATGCATGTCCTCGGTGACGATCAGGTTCGTCAGGTCGCGCTTGCCCTGTTCGCGGCCCAGAAGATGCGTCGGGATCACGCCCAGGGTGCTGGCCCCGGCCCCGATGGCGGCCCGCGCCGTCTCGCCCATCAGGCCGACATCGCCCGCGCCATAGACCAGCCGCCAATCGTTGCGCGCGATGGCAACGCCAAGCGCCTGTGCCGCCGCCGCATAGGCCGGGCGCCCCCCGGAACGAGAGCCGCAAAAGACGCAGAGGGAACGCATTGCCATGTCAGCCCCGAAAACGGTTGCTTTGGGCCGAGATATAAAGATTCCTGACGACAAGGAAAGCCGCGCGGAAAAACGCGTTGGGAAAGCCGCGCGGAAAAACGCGCGGGTAGGAGGGTGCGAATGTCGGCATGGGCGGGCTTGGGTCGCGGGACGCGCGTCCTGATACTGGGCGCGGGCGGGGCGCTGGTGGCGGGGGCCGGCTATCTGGGCTGGCAGACCACCAGACCGGACCTGCCGCCTGCGGTCGAACCCGTCGCAACCGCCATGGCTCCTGCGCCGGACCCGGAGTCCAGCGCGCCGTCGGTGGCCGTCTCTGACACCCCGCCCGCCGCTGAGGGTGCGGCGGTGCCGGTCCCAGCCGATTTGCCGAAGATCGACGCCTGGCGTGTGGCCCCCGACGGTGGAGCTGTCGTGGCTGGCCTTGCCGCCCCGATGGCGAAGGTCGAGGTTCTGGTGGATGGCGCGGCCGTGGCCTCCGGCGATGCCTCTCCTTCAGGCGAATTTGCGATCCTGTTCACCATGGCACCGAATGCCCAGCCCAGCCTGATGCAACTGACGATGACCTTGCCCGATGGCACGCTGGTCGAGTCAAAGGATCTGGTGGCGCTGGGTCCGGTCGACGGGCCCGAGGTTGCGCTTGCCACACCCGCGCCTGTGCCGCCTGCCGATGCCGACAGTGCGGCTGAAGTTGAAACGGCAGCCGAAACTCCCGCTGCGGCTGAGGTTCCAGCGGCCACGGAAACCGCCGCGGCCCCCCCGGCCGCCCTGTTGCTGACCGAAGAAGGTCCCGTCGTGTTGCAAGGCGCCACCCCGGCCCCGCCGGTCAGGGCAAACGTGATGATCGACAGCATCTCTTACGCGCCTTCGGGTGCGGTGCAGGTCGGCGGTTACGGTGCGCCCGGGGCCAGTTTGCGGCTTTACCTTGATAACGCCGAAGCGGCCGGGGCGGCAGTGGACGATGATGGCCGCTGGCTGGTGACCTTGGGCGAGACGCCCCCGGCCATCTACACCTTGCGGGTCGACCAGCTGGATGCCACTGGCAAGGTCACCTCACGCTTTGAAACCCCGTTCAAACGCGAAACGCTTGAGGCGCTGGCGGCCGTGGCAAGCGACGAGGCCGCTGCACCCCCCTCACCCGCTGAAGTGGCCCCCACCGAAGCGGCGCCCCTGCCCGAAGCCCTGCCGGCCGAGGCTACCGCCCCGGTAACCCCAGCGCCTGACGCCTTGGCCAGCACAACCGAACCGGACGTGGCACCGGCTCTAGCCGAGCCTGTCCCGGCCTCAGCGCCGATCACCATTACGGTTCAGCCCGGCTTTACCCTTTGGGGAATCGCGCAAGAGCGTTACGGCGACGGCGTCCTTTACGTACAGGTGTTCGAGGCCAATGAAGACAAGATCCGTGACCCCAACCTGATCTATCCCGGTCAGGTCTTCACCGTTCCTGAAACGGCCATTGCTCCGCCGCCCTGACTGTCCAGCCCGTGACCCATGACGCTGCAATTGCGGTCACGCTCGGCCCGGCCATGGGCGCAAGCGGCCAAGACCTCTGGGTGGTCTGAACAGCAGTCGTTCAAGAGATACGAGATCGTCTTGCCCAGCCCCGAGGTATCGACGCTGTAGATCACATTCCGCGCTTCCTTGCGCGACCGCAGCAGGCCCGCCTGCTCCAGCGCTGCAAGGTGGAACGACAGGCGGGGTGCCGCCAGCCCAAGGGCTTGCGCAATCCGGCCCGCAGGCATACCAGCCGGGCCAAGCGGCATCAGCAGGCGGATCAGATCCAGCCGGGTCTCATGCGCCAATGCCCCTAGGGCTGCGAGGACTTTACTTCGTTCCATCGTTCAACTATTCAAGAAGCGTTGAAATAACCTAACCGAACCGAAGCCGCATCGCAACGCCTGTGAGGGTGGCTTTATCAGGAAAAGATGATGCGCCGATCCACCGCGACCTCTGCCGATATTCCCGCCAAACCTGCATCGGGGATATCAACCCTGCGGCGCGTGGCACCCTATCTCTGGCCTGAAGGGCAGCCGTGGGTGAAACGGCGCGTGGTCTTGGCGCTGGTCTTCCTTTTGTTGGCCAAGCTGGTGTCGGTTTCTACGCCTTGGATCTACAAGCTGGCGGTGGACAACCTGTCAGGCGATACGCCGGATGTGGGCATGATCCTCGGGTTGGGCGCAGCCGGTCTTGTGGTGGCATACGGCCTTGCCCGTCTCGGTGCCGTCGTCTTCGGCGAGATGCGCGATGCGGTCTTTGTCCGTGTCGGCCAGCGCGCGATCCGTCGCCTCGCGATTGAAACCTTCACCCACATCCACCGCCTGTCCTTGCGCTATCACATCACGCGCAAGACTGGCGGTCTGTCCCGGATCATCGAGCGGGGGGTCAAGGGTGTCGACTTCCTTCTGCGCTTCCTTTTGTTCTCCATCGGGCCGCTGATCCTTGAACTGACCATGGTCTCGATAATCTTCGCGCTGGTCTTCGGCTGGGAATATGCCGCCGTCGTCATCGTGACCATCACGCTTTATGTGGCCTTCACTTTCAAGGTCACCGAGTGGCGGGTGAAGCTGCGGCGCGAGATGAACGACCAGGACACCGACGCCAATCAGAAGGCGATCGACAGCCTCTTGAACTTCGAAACCGTCAAGTATTTCAACGCCGAACAGCGTGAGGCTGACCGCTATGACGGCGCGATGCGGCAGTATGAAACGGCGGCGGTGAAGACCGGTCTGTCGCTCAGCTTCCTGAACGTCGGTCAGGCCGCGCTGATCACCACCGGCCTTGTCATCGTCATGGTGATGAGCGCGCTTGGCGTGCAGGCCGGCACCCTGACCGTGGGCGATTTCGTCATGGTCAACGCCTATATGATCCAGATCACCATGCCCCTGAACTTCCTTGGAACCGTCTACCGCGAAATCCGGCAGGCGCTGGTGGATATGGGGGAAATGTTCGGTCTTCTCGGCCAACCTGCCGAAGTGACCGATGCGCCCGACGCCAAACCGCTGGTCGTCAACGGTGGCGAGATCGTCTTTGACAACGTCCATTTCAGCTATGAGGCGGACCGCGAAATCCTGAAAGGCATCAGCTTCCGCGTCGGCCCCGGCCAACGCGTGGCGCTTGTCGGTACCTCCGGTTCTGGCAAATCCACCATCGGGCGGCTGTTGTTCCGGTTCTATGACATCCAGTCCGGTGCGATCCGGATTGACGGGCAGGACATCCGGCAGGTCACACAAACCTCGCTTCACCAAGCGATTGGCGTCGTGCCACAGGACACGGTCCTCTTTAACGACACCGTCCTTTACAACATCGCCTACGGCCGCGCCGGTGCCACACGAGAGGAGATTGAGGCCGCCGCACGCGGGGCCAAGATTCATGACTTCGTGGCCAGCCTGCCTCAGGGCTATGACACTACGGTTGGCGAACGCGGGCTGAAACTGTCTGGCGGCGAAAAGCAGCGGGTTGGCATCGCGCGAACCCTTCTGAAGAACCCGCCCTTGCTGATTCTGGATGAGGCGACCAGCGCGCTCGACACCCAGACCGAACGCGCGATCCAGGACTCTTTGCGCGAAATGGGGCAGGGCCGCAGCGTCATCACCATCGCGCACCGCCTGTCCACCATCGCCGACGCTGACCTGATCATCGTGCTTGAGGCTGGCCAAATCGTCGAACAGGGCCGGCATGAAGAGCTTCTGGCCCGCAATGGCCGCTATGCCGCGATGTGGGAACGCCAGTCCGCCGAAGAGGAAACCGAGGTGGCCGCCTAACCTCGCAACCTTGTGAAGCGGCGCAGATGACAGGCTTTTTCCTTTGACCGTCCGGTCAGGCTTGGCCAGACTGCGGCCACGCTGAAGGGGTGGGTCATGATGCGGCGCGTGGTGCTTGGGCTTTTCGTCTGGCTGGGGCTGGTCACGGCTGCTTTGGCGGAAAAGCGCGTGGCGCTGGTGCTTGCGGCGGAAGATTACAGCCTGATCCGCCCGCTGGCGAACCCCGCGAACGATGCGCGAGCGATGGAAGACCTGCTGGAAAAGCTGGACTTCGAGGTGTTCGTCGAAACCGACCGCGACCTGCGCCGGATGCGCCGCGCGCTTGAGGATTTCAAGGCAGACGCCGCCGGGGCGGATGTGGCGCTTCTGTTCTTCGCCGGCCATGGCGTAGCGCTGGACGGGGTGAATTACCTGCTGCCGACGGATGCTGACGGGTCCTCACCCGAAGCGCTTGCCGCCACCGCGCTGCCCTTGTCCGAGGCGCAAGAGGCGCTGCGGGCCGTGGCCCCGGTGGCCATAGTCCTTCTGGACGCATGCCGCGATGACCCCTTCGCCGGGGGCGGCACGGATGGGCGGGGTGCAGGTGCACTGGACGATGCGGCCCCGGTTCCGGCAGGCACGCCGACCCCGGGCCTGGGACGGATCGGCCGGGCGGATGGCATCCTTTTCGCCTTCGCCGCTGCCCCGAATGAAACCGCATCTGACGGCGAAGAAGAGAATTCCCCCTTCACCGCCGCCCTTGTCCGCCATCTTGGCACCGCCGGGGTGGAACTGCGCACTGCGCTGACGCTGGTCCAGCAGGACGTCTATGACCGCAGCCGCGGCAAGCAACTGCCCTATATCGAAAGCGGTCTGCCGGAACTGGTGTTCATCACTGGCGAAGGGGTGCTGCCTGAACGCGACCAGCTTCTGATCGCCATGGCCAACCTGACTCCCGACCTGCGCGCCGAGGTGGAGGCCCTGGCGACGGAACGCAACCTGCCGCTCGCCCCCCTCTACGCCGCCCTCCTTTCCGCCGATCTGGGCGACCAGACCCCCGAAGACCGCGCCCGCCTGCTGATGGAGGCGGCGCTCTCTTACGAACAATTCCAGTCCGAACTGCAGCGTTTCCAATCGGATGACCCCCGCGTCGCCGACCTGCGCGCCCGGGCCGAAGAACAGCTGACCCTTGGCGCCTTCGACGCCGCCCGTGCGCTTCTGACCGAAGCCGCCGGGATTGACGCCACTGCCCGGACGTCGATCCGCGAAACCTATGTCTCGCGCACCTTGTCCGAAGCGGCGACGCATATGCTGAACGCGAACGCCGCCCGCACTGACCTGCGCTATGATCTGGCCATTGCCGACCTTGGCAAGGCCGTGGCCCTGTATGGAGAGATCGAGGGCGAGGCGATCGATCGCGAAACGCAGTTCAGCTACATGCAGGCGCTGTCCGACCTGGGCGAGCTGCAGCTGGTTGCCGGCAACACCCGTGCCGCGCTGGATGCCTTCACCCGGCGCAGCGGCTATGCGCAAGCGCGGGTTGAGGCTGACCCGACCGATGTCGACTGGGTACGCGAACTTGTGTGGTCCTTGAACAGCGTCGGCAACGTCCTGCAACAACAGGGCTTCCCGCGTGAGGCCGAAGCCGCCTTCGCCAGCGCATTGGAGTTTTCCGACTGGCAGGCCGGCCAGATGCCCGATGACCCCGACTTGATGCGCGACGGTCAGGTCGCGCGCAACAAGGTGGGTGAGATCCGCTTTGCCAACAATGACTTCGCAGGCGCCCTGCAGGCCCACCGAGAAGCGCTTGACATGGCCGAAGCGTTGCTAGCCTCGGACCCCGGCAATGTGACTTACCGGCGCGACATTGCGTTCACGCAAGAACGGGTGGGCGATGTGCTGGTGGCGATGGGCGACATGGCCGGCGCCAGCGCCGCCTTCGCCGTGTCGCTGGAGGTGACCGAAGCCCTGGCCGCCGAATTCCCCGGCGATGAGACGATCCGCCGCGACCTTTCGGTCAGCTATGAGCGGATCGGCGACATGCTGATCGCCGACCGCAACTACGATGGCGGCCTGGAATCCTACGGCAAGGCCCTGGCCATACGCGAGGAACTGGCCGCGCTCGACCCCGACAACAAACTGCGCCAGCGCGATCTGTCGGTGACCTTTGAACGCATCGGCGACATCAACGCCCTGCGCGGGGATTATGACTCGGCGCTTCTGGGCCACCAGGCGGCAGTGGCGATCCGCGAAAAACTGGCAGCACTTGACCCCACGAACATGCTTTGGCAGCGCGATCTGTCGGTCAGCCATGAACGGCTGGGCGACACCTACCTTGGCCTGAATGACCTTGTCAGCGCGCTTGCCGCGCAGGAACGGTCACGCACCCTTCGCGAAGGGATCGTGGCACTTGATCCGCAGAACCTGCCCCGGCAGCGTGATCTGGGCGTGGCGCTGGAAAAGGTCGGTGACATCCGCTCGGCCATGGGGGATCAGGTCGGTGCTCTGCAGCTGCATGAGCAAACGCTGGCCCTGCGCCGGTCGATGGTGGCCGCCGACCCGACGGTCCTGCAATACAAGCGCGACGTCACCCTGTCGCTGACCCGGCTTGCCACAATCCACAACACAAACGGCGAATATGGTCTGGCCGAGGGGCTTTTGGCAGAAGCCGTCACCTTGCGGGCCGAAATGGTCGGCGCAACCCCGGATGAGGTTTTCGCCCTGCGCGATCTGTCCATCGCACAGAACGAACACGCGGCCAGCCTTCTGAATCTTGACTACAAGGTTGAGGCGCTGACAGTCAGCCAGCAATCACTTGAAACCGTGGACAGGCTTTTGCAACTGGCGCCGGATTTGCCCGACCATGTGCATGACCGGTTGGTGACGCTGAACCGGCTGGGTGACGCCCAGGTGGCGCTGGGCGACCATGCGGCAGCCGTGGAAACCTTCGGCCAGATGGTCGCAACCGGAAGCCAGCTTCTGGACTATGACGCCTATTACTGGCCCTGGGCTTCGGATCTTGCAGTGGCGCTTGGGCGTCTGGGGGATGCGCAGGCCGCCACCGGTGATCTGAAGGGGGCGTTGAAAAGCCAGCAAGACAGCCTCGCCCTGCGCGACTGGCTGGTCCAGCAGGACCCCAATGATCCACAGTGGTATCGCAACCTTGCCACCAGCTATGAACGCGTGTCGCTTTTGTTCGCGGACCTTGGCGACATGCAAGCTGCCCTTGACCATCAGGACCGCAGCCTGTCGATCATGCGGGATCTGTCGGCGGCGCATCCCGATGATCCCTGGTACCGGATTGACGTGGTGCGCGCGCTGGACCTGAAGGCCGCCCTTCTGAAAGACCCGACCGCCACCAACCAAGAGGCGCTCGCGATCCTGGAAGAGATGTATGCCAACGGCACTTTGCCGCCCGACTATGTCGAATGGATCACCATCTTGCGTCGTTCGCTGGGCCTGCCCACGGAATTCTGACCGCCGCCACGGCCGTTGCAGGCGGGGCAGGGCTTGGCAACCCGCCGCCTTTGCCTGTAAGACGGGGACAACAGAACACGGGGCCAAAGCAGCAGGGCCAAAAGCACAGGAACGGGCACCTTGAGCAATCCTGACAGTTTCATCGAGGAAGTCACCGAAGAGGTGCGGCGCGATCGGCTGTTCGGCCTGTTCCGCAAATATGGCTGGATCGGCGGCGTTCTTGTCGTGGCGCTGGTTGGCGGTGCGGCCTGGACCGAATGGTCGAAGTCCCGCGCCGAAGCCCGGGCCGAAGCCTTTGGCGACGCCATCCTTGACGCGCTGGACCAGGGCACGCCGGAAGAACGCCGCGCAGCACTCTCTGCCGTCTCGGTGGATGGCGAACAGGGCGCGCTTTTGCAGCTGATCCTCGCCTCTGACCCGGACGAAGACCGTGCGGCCACGCTGGCCGCCCTTGACGGCGTCGCGGCTGATGCCAGCCTTTCGCCGGTCTACCGCGATCTGGCCGTGCTGCGCCGGGTGCTGGTCGCTGGGGCCGAGGTTCCGCTTGCTGTCCGCCGCACCGCCCTGCAGGGCATTGCGGTCGCTGGCCGCCCTTACCGCGCGCTGGCAGAAGAATTGCTCGCCTATCTTCTGGTCGAAGAGGGCAAGACCGATGAAGCCATCACTGCAATGACGACGCTGATGCAGGACCAGGAAGCCTCGGGCGCTTTGCGGGCGCGGCTGGGGCAGATGGTGACGGCGCTGGGCGGTACGCTGCCCGAAAGCACGATGCCTGCAAGCGTTCAGCCCGACAGCAGCTCGGGCTAAGGGGCGATGATGGCGCAAGCGAAAGGCTTCTTTGGCATGACGATCCGGCAGACGACAGGCAGGGTTCTTGCGGGGGCTGGGCTTCTCGCCCTTCTTTCCGCCTGCGCCGAGCGTGAAGTGATCCTGCAAGGCGAACGTTTCCCGATCCGCGCCGATCTTGACGCAAGCGTTCCGGTCGAGGGGCAGCCTGCCCCCGTCGCCCCGGCGGATGCGGAAAACCAAAGCCTGCCGATCTCACTGCCAGCGCAAAGCAATTCGGGTGACTGGACGCACCGCGCCGGCAACGCCCGCCACCTGATGCCGCATGCCGCCCTCAGCCCCGCGCCCGCCCGGGTGTGGAGCGCGAACATCGGCTCTGGCAGCAGCCGCAAGAACCGCATCGCCGCCGCGCCTGTCGTGTCGGGCGGGCGCGTCTTCACGGTCGATGCCGGGACGCTGGTCACCGCCACCTCTACAGCCGGCCAAACGCTGTGGTCAGCCGACCTGACGCCGGCATTCGACGCGGGCGGCGGTGTGTCTGGCGGCGGTCTGGCGACGGCGGGCAACAGCCTCTTCGTGACCACCGGCTATGGTGAGGTTGTGGCGCTTGATGCAACCTCCGGTCAGGTTCTCTGGCGCCAGCGCGTCGATGCTCCGGTCTCGGGCGCTCCGGCAACCGATGGCGACGCGGTCTATGTCAGCGGGCGCGACGGGTCGGCCTGGTCAATTTCCGCCGCGACTGGCAAGGTGATCTGGCAGGTTCCGGGCACCCCCGGCACGAGCGGTTATGTCGGCACGGCAGCCCCCAGCGTCGGCGACCGCGCCGTGATTTTCCCGACCAGCGCGGGCGATTTGATGGCCGTCCTCAAGCTTGGCGGCGGCACCAAGATCTGGCAGGCCTCGCTTGCAGGCAAGCGTCTGGGCCGCGCCTATGCCTTCACATCCGATGTGACGGGCGACGCAGTGATCGACGGCAAGGTGCTTTACGCAGGTTCTGCCGCCGGGCGGACCGTGGCCATGTCGGCCTCCTCGGGTGACCGGATCTGGTCTGCCGGCGAAGGCGCGCTTGGTCCGGTTGCCTTGGCCGGTGGGTCGATCTTCCTGGTAAACGATCAGGCGGAACTGGTGCGGCTGGACGCGGAAACCGGCGCGGTGATCTGGTCCGTCGAAATGCCGTACTTCACCAATGACAAGATCAAGCGCCGCAAGGGCATCTACGCCCATTACGGGCCGGTTCTGGCCGGTGGGCGGATCATGGTGGTGTCCTCTGACGGGCTTCTGCGCGCCTTTGATCCCACCGATGGCACCCTGACCCACACCACCGAAATCCCCGGCGGTGCGGCTACCCAGCCAGCGGTCGCAGGCGGTGTCCTTTATGTCGTGGGCGGCAACGGGCAACTTCACGCTTTCCGCTAGGCGCCATCCCGTGTATGGCAGCCCCTTCGCCATTGCCGGAACTAAGACATGAGCTTTACCCTCGCCATCGTGGGCCGCCCGAATGTGGGCAAGTCGACCCTCTTCAACCGCCTTGTCGGGCGCAAGCTTGCGCTGGTCGATGACCAGCCCGGCGTGACCCGCGACCTGCGCGAAGGTGATGCCAAGCTTTTCGACATGCGCTTTACCGTGATCGACACGGCAGGCCTGGAAGAAGTCACCGACGACAGCCTTCAAGGCCGCATGCGCCGCCTGACCGAACGCGCGGTGGAAATGGCCGATGCTTGCCTCTTCGTGATCGATGGTCGTGTCGGCGTCACCCCCACGGATGAGGTCTTCGCCGACATCCTGCGCAAGAAGAACGCCCGCGTGTTCCTTGCGGTGAACAAGGCCGAAGGCAAAGCCGGCGACTCCGGCGCGCTTGAGGCCTATTCGCTGGGGCTTGGCGAGCCCATCCGCATCTCTGCCGAACATGGCGAAGGGATGGATGACCTTTACCGTGAACTGAAGCCCCTCGAAGGCGAATTCGCGGAACGCGAGGCTGAAAACGCCCCCGACGTCGATATCGACCTGTCCGAAGAAGAGGCCGAACTCGACGCGGATGAGACCGCCCACTACCCGACCGCGAAAAAGCCGCTGCAGATCGCCGTCATCGGCCGCCCCAATGCGGGAAAATCTACGCTGATCAACAAGATCCTTGGCTATGACCGTCTGCTGACCGGGCCAGAGGCCGGGATCACCCGCGACGCCATCTCGGTCAAGGCCGAATGGCAAGGCACTCCGATCCGCATTTTCGATACCGCCGGCATGCGCAAGAAGGCCCGGATCACCGAGAAGCTGGAAAAGCTCAGCGTCTCGGACGGCATCCGCGCCGTGCGCTTTGCTGAAGTCGTGGTTGTCCTCCTCGACGTCGAAATCCCGTTCGAGGTGCAAGACTTGCGCATCGCCGACTTTGCCGAAACCGAAGGCCGGGCGGTGGTGGTTGCGGTCAACAAATGGGACCTTGAAGACGAAAAGCAGGGCAAGCTGGCCGAGTTGAAAGAGATGTTTGACCGTCTCCTGCCGCAGCTGCGCGGTGCGCCTTTGGTGACGGTTAGCGCCAAGACCGGCAGGGGCCTTGACCGCCTGCATGACGCGATCCGCAAGGCGCATGACGTCTGGAACCGCCGCATCCCGACCGCGCGCCTGAACACCTGGCTGGGTGCGATGACCGAAGCGCACCCGCCACCTGCCCCCGGCGGCCACCGGATCAAGCTGCGCTACATGACGCAGGCCAAGACCCGTCCGCCGGGCTTTGTCATCATGTGCTCACGCCCTGATGAGTTGGCCGACAGCTACAAACGCTATCTGGTCAATGGCTTGCGGGAACATTTCGACATGCCCGGCACGCCGATCCGGCTGTTCTTCCGCAGCCAGTCGACGAAGAACCCGTTCAAGGACCAGAAATTCCACACGCCTTCCCGCCTGCGCAAGCACATGGACGGCAAGGCTGGGATCAGCCCCAAGCGCTGATCCAAAGCTTTCCGCCGCCGCTCATCGTGCGACTTCGTCTTCTCTTCGCTCCCCGCTCGCGAGGAGTGACGAAGTCATCGACGAGCAGCCCTAGGCGCTTGCCAGATCGTGATGGCCATCACCGCGATTCCAGACGCGGCCAAGACCGCCACCGTCAGGTTCGCACTGGCATTGGCCACGATCACCCCGATCAGCGCCCAGATCACCGTCAGCCCGTAGACTGGCATCTGCGGGCGGCGCATCTGCACGTTCACCGCAATCCCAAGGACCAGCGCGAGCATCGCTGCGGCCGAGGCGGTGTCGCTCAGCCAGCCATAGCCTGCGATGAACACGCCCGTTGATACGGCCGACGCCGCCGAAAGCCAGCCCGCAAAGATCGCCGTCGGACCGGACAGCATCCAGCGATCCACACTCGGATCAGCGCGCAGGAACGCCAGGATCGCCCCCGCGGCCATGATCCAGATCGTCAGCGTCCCCCAGACCGCACTTTGCCCGGCAATCCATAGCCAGACTGCACCGACGCCAACCGCCACCGTCAAGGGTAGCCGCACCGCGTCCCAGGCGGGGTTTTCGGCACGCTTCCAGAGGCCATAAACCGCATGGGCGATCAGCCAAAGGTAGATCACGCTCCAGATCGCGAAGGCATAGCCTGCGGGCTGGATCGAGGGGCGCTCAATCGGCACCGGGAAGAGGTTCGGGTCATAGCCGGTGAAGGGCGGGGTTATGAACGGGGCAATGCCAAAGGCCAGCGTGGCAATCAGCAGGATCAGCGCATTTCTTTTCATCATCACTCTCTTAAGCACGACCCGTCGGATCAGACCAGTTGACCCTCCGCCGTGATGCGCGACTTTCCACCAAGCCAGGGCACCAATGCCTCGGGCAAGGTGACCGACCCATCCGCTTGCTGCCCGTTTTCCAGGACCGCAATCAGACAACGCCCGACGGCCAGTCCGGATCCGTTCAGCGTGGCCACAAATTCCGGCTTGCCCTCCGGCGCACGGTAGCGCGCGTTCATCCGCCGGGCCTGGAACTGCCCGCAGGTGGAAACGGAGCTGATCTCACGGTAGGTGTTCTGCCCGGGCAGCCAGACCTCAAGGTCATGCGTCTTTTGCGCGCCGAACCCCATGTCGCCGGTGCACAAAACGATGGTGCGATAAGGCAGGCCCAACCGCTCCAGCACCGCTTCGGCGCATTTCGTCATGCGCTCGTGTTCCTGCAGGGCGGTTTCGGGGGTGCAGATGGTCACCATCTCCACCTTCTCGAACTGGTGCTGACGCAGCATGCCCGACGTATCCTTGCCCGCCGACCCGGCTTCGGAACGGAAGCAATGGGTGTGCGCGGTCAGCCGCAGGGGCAGGGCGGCCTCGTCCAGGATATCCCCGGCGACTGAGTTGGTGAGGGTGACTTCCGAGGTTGGGATCAGCCACCAGCCATTGGTCGTCTGATAGCTGTCCTCGGCAAATTTCGGCAGCTGGTTGGTGCCGAACATCGCCTCTTCCTTGACCAGAACCGGGGTCCAGGTCTCATGCAGCCCGTGTTCGGACGTGTGCAGTTCCAGCATGAACTGCGCCAGCGCGCGGTGGACGCGGGCCACGGCCCCGCGCAAGACGACAAAGCGGCTGCCGGAAAGCTTGGCCGCCGTCTGGAAATCAAGGCCGCCCTTCGCTGCTGGGATATCGAAATGTTCCAAGGGCTTGAAGTCCAGAACCCGGGGCGTGCCCCAGCGGCGGATTTCCACGTTTCCTGTCTCATCCGGGCCCTCGGGCACCTCGTCCAGCGGCAGGTTCTCGATCCGCGACAGGGCGTCGCGAAGGCGGGCGTCCTCGGCATCAGCCTCTTCGCTTAAGCGCGCACCTTCGGCTTTCTTCTCGGCCACCAGCGCGCGCAGGCGTTCAAATTCGGCGTTATCCCCCCGCGCCTTGGCCGCGCCCACATCCTTGGAGGCCGCGTTCTGTGCCGCCGCCGCGGTTTCCGCCGCAAGGATCTTCGCCCGCCGCCCCTCATCCAGCGCCAAAAGCGAGGCTGCCATCGGCGCAAGGCCACGACGCGACAGGCTTGCGTCAAACGCGGCGGGGTTTTCGCGGATAAAGCGGATGTCGTGCATGGCGGGCCTCACTTCAGGAAATCACCCGGGCGTTATGCCCGATCACGGGGCGGGGCGAAAGGTGTCGGCGATTGCAGAAACGTGCGCGCCCTCTGGCATTGCGCTTTGAAACCCCTTACATCACCGCCAGACCGTGCTTGGGGCCAGCTTCCCTGGGCGCAACTGAACGTGCCGGGACCCCCGGCCATGCCGGAAAGGATGCCCATGTTCGTCTCTCCCGCCTTTGCCCAAGCCGCAGGTGCGCCATCAGCCGGGGCTGCCTTCGCGCAGTTTCTGCCGATCATCCTGATCTTCGTCATATTCTACTTTCTGCTGATCCGTCCGCAGCAAAAGAAGATGAAAGAGCATCGCGCCATGGTCGAAGCCCTGCGCCGTGGCGATGAGGTCGTCACCTCAGGCGGGATAATCGGCAAAGTCTCCAAGGTTCTGGACGATGGCAAGGTCGAGGTCGAGATTGCCGACGGCGTAAAGGTCAAGGTGATCAAGCACACCATCGGCCAGGTCCTGAACAAGACCGAACCGGCCGCAAGCTAAGGCCTGATCCCATGCAAACCATGGCGCTGTGGAAGCGCGTTCTTGTCCTTCTCATCTGCGCTTGGGGCATTGCCGGGGCTATCCCGAACCTGTTCTACGGCCAGGTCGAACGCCACAACGATGCCGCCGCCTCGATTGAAGCGGCGGGCGGCACCGCGACGCCTGAGCAGGCAGCAGCCTTGGCCGAATGGCCCGGCTTCATGCCCTCGGCGCTGGTGAACCTTGGGCTGGACCTGCGCGGCGGCGCGCATCTTCTGGCCGAAGTTAAGGTCGAGGATGTGTACAAGACCCGCATCGACGCCATGTGGCCCGAAGTGCGCGACACGCTGCGCGACCTGCGCGATCAGGTCGGTGCCGTGCGCCGTGCACCATCGCCCGACGGTGTGCTGCGCGTCACCATCGAAAACCCTGCCGGTATGCAAGCCGCGCTTGAAGCCGTGCGCGGCCTTGGCTCCTCGGTCTCCTCACTGACCGGGGTTGGCCAAAGCACCATCGATGTCACCGCCGAAGGCAATGACATCGTCGTCCAACTGTCCGAGGCGGAAAAGCAGGCGACCGACGACCGCACCCTGCAGCAATCCCTCGAAATCATCCGCCGCCGCGTGGATGAGGTTGGCACCCGCGAACCGACCATCCAGCGCCAGGGCGAAGACCGCGTCCTGATCCAGGTACCCGGCATCGGCTCGGCGGCCGAGCTGAAGGCCCTGATCGGCACCACGGCGCAACTGACCTTCAACGCCGTCGTCAGCCGCACCACCGACGCCGGCGCAGATCCCGGTCCGCGCAACCAGCTGCTGCCCTCGATCGATGAGGATGGCGTCTACTACATCGTCGAAGAAACACCCGTCGTTTCGGGCGAAGAGCTGGTCGATGCCCAGCCGTCCTTTGACCAGAACGGCCAGCCCGCCGTCAGCTTCCGCTTTGACACCACCGGCGCGCGCAAGTTCGGCGACTATACCGCCGCCAACATCGGCGCGCCCTTCGCGATCATCCTGGATGATGAGGTGATCTCGGCCCCCGTGATCCAAAGCCACATTCCGGGCGGGTCCGGCATCATCACCGGCAGCTTCAGTGTCGAGGATTCGACCCAACTTGCCGTCCTCCTCCGCGCCGGGGCTCTTCCAGCCGAGATGACGTTCCTTGAAGAACGCACCATCGGTCCGGAACTGGGCGCAGACAGCATCGAAGCGGGCAAGATGGCGGCCATGGTCGCAGGCGTGGCCGTGGCGATCTACATGGTCGCAAGCTATGGCCTGTTTGGGGTCTTTGCCAACCTCGCCCTTGGGATCAACATCGCGCTGATCTTTGCGGCACTCTCTGCCGTCGGGGGCACGCTGACGCTGCCCGGCATCGCCGGTATCGTGCTGACCATCGGTATGGCGGTTGACGCGAACGTGCTGGTGTTCGAACGCATCCGCGAGGAATTGCGCTTGAACAAGAACCCCGCCCGCGCGATCGAGCTTGGATATGAACGCGCCCTCAGCGCGATCATCGACGCCAACATCACCACATTCATCACCGCCGTGGTTCTGTTCACCGTGGGGGCGGGGCCTGTGCGCGGCTTTGCCATCACGCTGGGCGTCGGCATCATCACGTCGGTGTTCACCGCGATCTATGTCACCCGGGTGATCGTCGAAATCTGGTATCGCTGGCGCAAGCCCGCGACCGTCACGGTGTAAGGGAAAGATCATGGCCTGGCGTTTCCGACTTGCCCCTGAAAAGACCAACGTCGACTTCTTCAAGCACCAGTGGCTGACCTTTGGCGGCTCGATGATGCTGACCGTGATTGCCATCGTCGCCTGGGCGGTGATGGGCTTGAACTTCGGGATCGACTTCCGCGGCGGCACCACCATCCGGACTGAGGCGTCCGAACCGGTCAACGTCGCGGCCTACCGTGAGGCGCTGTCGGGGCTGGAGCTTGGCGATGTCGCGATCACCGAAGTCTTCGACCCCTCCTTCGCGGCAGACCAGTTCGTGGCTCAGGTCCGCATCTCGCCCCTCGACGGTCAGGAAGCCGTGACCCCGGATACGATCCTGCTGGTAGAAGAACAGCTGCGCACGGTCGCTCCGTCAATCACCTTCCCGTCAGTGGAATCGGTCGGCCCAAAGGTGTCGGGTGAACTGATCTGGAAAGCCATCGCTGCCATGGTGGCGGCCAGCCTCGGCATCGCCGTCTACATCTGGCTGCGCTTTGAATGGCAGTTTGCCCTCGGCGGGATCATTGCTCTAATCCATGACATCTTCATCACCATCGGCGTCTTCGCGATCTTCCAGCTGAAGTTTGACCTGACCATCATCGCGGCCCTGCTGACGATCCTTGGCTACTCGATCAACGATACGGTCGTGGTCTTCGACCGGCTGCGTGAGAACCTCTTGAAATACAAGACGATGCCCCTGCGTGATGTGATGAACCTGTCGGTCAACGAAACCCTCAGCCGCACGCTGATGACCTCGGTCACCACACTGGTGGCGCTGGCGGCGATGCTGATCTGGGGCGGCGACGTGATCCGCGGCTTTGCCTTCGCCATCTTCTTCGGCGTGGTGCTTGGCACCTATTCCTCGATCTTCGTCGCGAAGAACCTGGTCTTGTTCATCGGGCTTGACCGGGGCGACAAGCCGAAAAAGCCCAGCAAGAACGAATTCGCCGACGTCGAGGCCTAAGGGGGCAGCCCGAAGATGCGCCTGACCGAGATCACCTATGGTACCGCAAAGGCGGTTGAGGGCTACGGGCCCGGCTTCTTTCGGGTGTCAGGCCATGTCCTGCGCGGGGCCTGCCTGATCACGCCCTGGGATGCCGGCCCTTGGGGCGGTTACGGCGACACCGCGACACCGCTTAGCCTTGAGGGCAAGATCGACGTCCTCTTTGTCGGCACCGGCTCCACCGTAGCCCATGTGCCGCGAGAGTTCCGCGCAGCCATGGAAGACCGTGGCATCGGGGTCGAGGTCATGGCCTCACCCACCGCCTGCCGGACCTACAACGTCCTACTGGGCGAAGGACGCCGGGTCGCCGTGGCGCTGTTGCCGGTGGAGTGACCCGGAGTTTTCGAAAACTCCGGACCGGAGCCTTCGAAGGCTCCGGTGCGATTTCTTCGAAGAAATCGCTTTCCTACCACAGATGCTGCACATGCGGGGCGACCAGCCGTGCATAAACCTCGCGCGCGGCGGTCATCACATCCGCGCTCAGCGGGGCCATGTCCGCGGCCGCCGCGTTGCCTTGGGCCTGCGCCGGGGATTTCGCGCCGGGGATGACCACGGTCACTGCGTCCTCCATCAAGATCCAGCGCAGGGCGAAGGCCGCCATCGTGGCCCCCGCAGGGACCAGCGCGCGCAATTCCTCGACCGCCGACAGCGCCACGTCGAAGGGCACGCCCGAGAAGGTTTCACCCTTGTCAAACGCCTCGCCATTGCGGTTGAAGCTGCGGTGGTCATCCGCCGCGAACTGACTGGCGGCGCTCATCTTGCCGGTCAGAAGGCCCGAGGCCAGCGGCACCCGCGCAATCACCGCCACATTGCGCGCGCGGGCTTCGGTGAAGAACAGCTCGGCCGGTTTCATCCGGAACATGTTGTAGATGATCTGCACCGACACCACGCCCGGCTGCAGGATCGCCGAGCGCGCCTCCTCGACCGTTTCAACCGACACGCCATAATCGGCGATCTTGCCTTTGGCCTTTATCGCCTCCAGCGCGGCAAAAACCTCCGGGTTGGAATAGACCGGGGTCGGCGGGCAGTGGAGCTGCACCAGGTCCAAACGTTCGACGCCAAAGTTGGTCAGCGACCGGTCGATGAACCCCTCAAGCGCTGCCCCGGTATAGGCCTCGGCCACATGCGGATTCAGGCGCCGGCCCGCCTTGGTGGCGACGAAGGGGGCATCACCACCTCGTTCCGCCAGCACTTCGCGGATGATCCGCTCGGACCGGCCATCGCCATAGACATCGGCGGTGTCAATGAACGTCATCCCCGCATCAAGGGCCGCGTGCAGGGCGGCCTTGGCATCCTCCAGCGACACCTCACCCCAGGTGCCGCCAATGGCCCAGGCGCCAAAGCCGAGGCGGGTGGTCATGCGGCCGGTGCGGCCAAAGGGGATCTCATGCATTGCGCTCTCCTGTGAAGTCGGGAGAAGACATAGGGTCGCGTGGCGGTGAAGGCCATCATCATTTTGCTGGGCCCCTTTTCGCCAGGACCGGCATCGGATAGGGCTGGAACCATGCAGATCGTGGTGGACAATCTGGCGGTGGCGCGGGGCGGGGTGACCGTCCTGCAAGGCATAAGCTTCGCCGTAGGGCCGGGGCAGGCGCTGATCCTGCGCGGGCCGAACGGGTCGGGCAAGACCACGCTTTTGCGCACGCTGGCCGGGCTGCAGCCGCCCGTTGCCGGGACCATCGCCCTGGCCCCTGAGGCCGCCGCCTATGGCGCTCATGCCGATGGGCTGAAATCCACCCTCACCGTGCGTGAAAATCTGGCCTTCTGGGCCGCAATCCACGGCACCGAAGGGGTTGAGGCTGCAATGACCGGCATGGATGTCGCAACCCTGGCTCACCGCCGCGCGTCCGAGCTGTCCGCCGGCCAGAAGCGCCGCCTCGGCCTCGCGCGCCTCTTGGTCACCGGGCGCCCGGTCTGGCTTCTGGATGAGCCGACGGTCAGCCTGGATGTCGCTTCCGTTGCGCTTTTTGCTGGGGTGGTGCGCCGGCATCTGGCCGGAGGGGGCCTAGCGATCATTGCCACCCATGTCGACCTTGGTCTGCCCGAAGCGGCGGAGCTGGACCTGACCCCCTACCGCGCCCGCATCCTTGCGCGCGACGGCTTTGATGAGGCCTTTGCATGACGCGGTGCGCACCGGGCCGCTGTGGAAGCCTCCGGCGGGAGTATTTGGAAAAAGAGCAAACCCAGGGTGCCGCAGCATGAAGGCGCTTCTGATGCGCGATCTGCGGCTGGCAATCCGGTCAGGCGGGGGCTTCGGGCTGGGCCTTGCCTTCTTCTTTCTGCTTGCGATCCTGGTACCGCTTGGCGTGGGGCCCGAGGGCGGCACCCTTGGCCGCATCGCACCCGGCATCCTGTGGGTGGGCGCACTTCTGGCCTGCCTGCTGTCGCTTGACCGGATCTTCGCGCTGGATTTCGAGGACGGCTCGCTTGACCTTCTCGCCACCGCGCCGATCCCGCTGGAGGCGGTGGTGGCCTTGAAGGCGCTGGCGCATTGGCTGGTCACGGGGTTGCCGCTGACGCTGCTCGCGCCGGGGCTTGGGGTGCTTTTGAACCTGCCGCCGGCGGGCTATGGCTGGCTGGTGCTCAGCCTTCTCCTCGGCACGCCAGCGCTGTCGGTGATCGGGGCCTTCGGGGCGGCGCTGGTGGTTGGCTTGCGGCGTGGGGGGCTTCTCCTCAGCCTCTTGGTGCTGCCGCTTTACGTCCCCACCCTGATCTTCGGGGCCGAGGTGGTGCGGCGCGGCACCGAAGGCATGGCCCTGGCCACGCCGCTGGCGCTCTTGGCGGGGATCAGTCTGGGGGCGGCGGCCCTGTTGCCCTTTGCGGCGGCTGCAGCGCTCCGCGTCAATTTGCGCTAGACCGTCGCGCGAAGGTGAGTTGAGGCTGCGAAGAAGAAACGGTAGGCGAGGGGCCATGTCGATCTGGGAATATGCCAATCCGAAACGGTTCATGCAGTCCTCGGCCTGGGCTTTGCCTTGGATGATCGGGCTGACCGTGCTGTGCCTTGTGGTCGGGCTGGTCTGGGGGTTCTTCTTCACGCCGGATGATTACAAGCAAGGCTCAACCGTAAAGATCATCTACCTGCATGTGCCGTCAGCGATGATGGCGATCAACGCCTGGGTGATGATGCTGGTGGCCAGCCTGATCTGGATCGTGCGGCGGCACCACGTCAGCGCGCTTGCAGCCAAGGCAGCGGCACCGGTGGGGCTTACCTTCACGCTGATTGCGCTGGCGACCGGTGCGCTTTGGGGTCAGCCGATGTGGGGCACCTGGTGGGCCTGGGACCCGCGCCTGACCGCTTTCCTGATCCTGACCCTGTTCTACTTCGGCTACATCGCGCTTTGGGCCGCGATCGAGAACCCCGATACCGCTGCGGATCTGACCGCGATCCTGTGCCTTGTGGGCTCGGTCTTCGCGCTTTTGTCGCGCTATGCGGTCAACTTCTGGAATCAGGGGCTGCATCAGGGCGCAACACTCAGCCTCGACAAGGAAGAGAACATCTCGGACGTGTTCTGGCTGCCGCTCTTGGTCTGCATCGCGGGGTTCGTGCTGCTGTTCGTGACGCTGGTCCTGATGCGCACCAGGACCGAGATTCGCGCCCGCCGCCTGCAGGCGCTGCTGGCGCGGGAAAGGGTGGCGTGATGCTTCCGGATCTGGGGAAATACAGCTTTGCGGTGCTGGGGTCCTATGCAGCCACAGTGGTGCTGATTGTGGTGCTGGTGGCGATGTCCTTCAGGCAGCGGGCGCGGGTCAAGCGCGCCCTGGCCGAGGTTGAGGCGCGGCAGGGGAAGAATGATGGCTAGATGGTTGATGATCCTGCCCCCGGTCCTGTTTGCGGGACTGGCGGGAACGCTGTACTTCGGTCTCTACCGCGACAACCCCGGTGAGTTGCGATCCGTGTTTGTCGGGCGTGAGGCGCCGGTCCTGCCAGCCACCGGCCTGCCGGGCGTGCCAGTGGTGACGGACGCCGACCTGCGCACGGGCGAGGTAACAGTGCTGAACTTCTGGGCCAGCTGGTGCCCGCCCTGCCGGGCCGAACACCCTGTCCTTCTGGACATGGCCGAACGTGGTATCCGCGTGGCAGGCGTCAACATGATGGATGACGATGCCAAGGCCGTCGCTTACCTGGCCGAGGATGGTAATCCGTTCTTCGGCGTGGCAACCGATCCGAACGGCCGGAACCGGGTGGAATGGGGCGTCACCGCCCCGCCGGAAACCTTCATCCTCGCCGGCGACGGCACCGTCCTTTTCCGCTTCGTAGGCCCCCTGGTCGGCACCGACTATGAGACACGCTTCGTGCCGGAACTGGAAAAAGCGCTGGCGGGGCAGTAGCGCGTCAGGCCAGGATCAGCACCAGACCAAAGGCCGCGATCACCAGAAACTCCCCCAGGGGAAGTGTGCTTGACCATGTAAGGCGCGGGGGGCGGGCCGCCTGGACCAGACGCAAGGGCGCTGCGTCCCGCTGCGGGGCGAAATCGGGGTAGGGGTTCTGCATCGGCTGCACCTTCTGTGCGATGAACTGCCGACAATCTGCCACACGAATCCCAACAAATGCTGAAGGCCCGGGGGTGTGCCCCCGGGCCTTCGTCACAAGCAGAACTGGCTACCGGTCACGCGGTGGCAAGGTCCCGCAGCACGTAGTGCAGCACGCCACCATGCTCAACGTATTCAATCTCGATTTCCGTATCGATGCGGCATTTGATCTGTATGACCTTCTGCGTGCCATCGGCATAGGCGATCGTGCAATCGATCAGGCTGAGCGGCTTCAGATCGCCGGACAGCCCGGTGATGCTGACGACCTCATTGCCTTTCAGCCCCAGCGACTTGCGTGTCATGCCATCGGTGAACTCGAACGGGATCACCCCCATGCCCACCAGGTTCGACCGGTGAATCCGCTCAAAGCTTTCCGCGATCACTGCCTTGACGCCGAGGAGAGCCGTGCCCTTCGCCGCCCAGTCGCGGCTGGACCCTGCGCCGTATTCGATGCCGCCGAAGATCACCAGCGGCGTGCCCGCCGCCTGATAAGCCATCGAGGCGTCGAAGATCGAGGTCTGCACACCATCCGGGCCCAGCGTGTAGCCGCCTTCCACCCCATCCAGCATCTCGTTCTTGATCCGGATGTTGGCGAAGGTGCCGCGCATCATCACCTCATGGTTGCCACGCCGGGCGCCATAGCTGTTGAACTCGGACACCGGAACTTGCCGTTCGGTCAGATACTTGCCAGCTGGAGTTGAGGCTTTGAATGAACCTGCGGGCGAGATGTGGTCGGTCGTGATCATGTCACCCAGCAGCGCCAGCACCCGAGCGCCAGTGATGTTCTGGATCGTCCCGGGCGTCCGGGACATGCCTTTGAAGTAGGGCGGGTTCTGGATGTAGGTGCTGGACGGCGGCCAGTCGTATGTCTCCGAATCCGTCACCTCAACCGCTTGCCACTTTTCGTCGCCCTTGAAGACGTCGGCATACTTCTTCTGGAACGCCGCACGGGTCACCGTAGCGTGCACCAGATCCGAGATTTCCTTGTTCGTGGGCCACACGTCCTTCAGATACACCGGGCCGTTCGTGCCCATGCCCAAAGGCTCAGTCGTGATGTCGATGTTCATGTCGCCTGCCAGCGCATAGGCGACCACCAGGGGCGGCGAGGCGAGGTAGTTCGCCCGCACATCAGGGGAAATCCGGCCTTCAAAGTTGCGGTTGCCTGACAGAACGGCAGCAGCGACAAGGTCCCCCTCGTTGATCGCGGCCGAAATCTCGGGCTGCAAGGGGCCAGAGTTGCCGATGCAGGTGGTGCAGCCAAAGCCAACCAGGTTGAAGCCGATGGCGTCGAGGTCTTCCTGCAGGTTGGCGGCGTTCAGATACTCCGCCACGACCTGCGATCCGGGGGCCAGCGAGGTTTTCACCCACGGCTTCCGCGTCAGCCCCAGCGCCCGCGCCTTCCGTGCGACAAGCCCCGCCCCGATCATCACATAGGGGTTCGACGTGTTGGTGCAGGACGTGATCGAGGCGATCACCACCGACCCATCGCGCAGGGTGTACCCTTCGCCGGCGACCTTGGCCGTTGAGAACCCGTGGAAGTTGCCAGGAAGCTCAGCCGGTGCCAAAGCGCCGCCTTCGTCTTTCCAGTCTTCCTTCTGCACCGGATCAACGGTCGGCAGCTTGCGCGTGGTGCGGATGTAGTCGCCAAACGCAGCAGCAGCGGTGTCGAGCGGCAGGAAATCCTGCGGGCGCTTCGGGCCGGAAATCGCCGGAACGATAGTGCCCATGTCGAGGTGAAGGGTGGAAGTGTAGATCGGATCATACCCCTCATCCCGCCACATGCCGTTCGCCTTGGCATAGGCTTCGACCAGCGCGATCCGGCCTTCATCCCGGCCTGTCATGTGCAAATAGCGCAGGGTTTCCGCGTCAATCGGGAAGAAGCCGCAGGTGGCGCCGTATTCGGGGGCCATGTTTGCAATGGTGGCACGGTCGGCCAAGGGCAGGCGGTCCAGCCCGTCGCCGTAGAATTCGACGAACTTGTTCACCACGCCGTGCTTGCGCAGCATCTGCACGACCTTAAGGACAAGGTCGGTCGCCGTGGTGCCTTCCATCATCGTGCCGGTCAGCTTGAAGCCCACGACCTCGGGGATCAGCATGGAAACCGGCTGGCCCAGCATGGCCGCCTCAGCCTCAATCCCGCCGACGCCCCAGCCCAGCACAGCCAGGCCGTTGACCATGGTCGTGTGGCTGTCGGTGCCGACCAGCGTGTCGGGGTAGGCGACAAGGTTGCCGTCCTGATCCGTATCGGTCCAGACCGTCTGCGCCAGATACTCCAGGTTCACCTGATGGCAGATGCCAGTGCCGGGCGGCACGACGCGGAAATTGTTGAACGCCTTCTGCCCCCATTTCAGGAAGACATACCGCTCCATGTTCCGCTCATATTCGCGGTCGACGTTGGCCTGAAAGGCGCGGGGGGTGCCGAATTCGTCGATCATGACCGAGTGGTCGATGACCAGGTCCACCGGGGCGAGCGGGTTGATCTTCTGCGCGTCGCCGCCAAGACCCTTGATCCCGTCGCGCATCGCGGCAAGGTCAACAACCGCCGGCACGCCGGTAAAGTCCTGCATCAGCACGCGCGCCGGGCGATAGGCAATCTCACGCGGGTTCTGGCCGCCCTTGGCACCCCATTCGGCGAAAGCCTTGATGTCATCGACCGTGACAGTCTTGCCATCTTCGAACCGCAGCATGTTTTCCAGCACCACCTTCAGCGCCGCAGGCAGGCGGGTGAACGATCCCAGACCCGCCGCCTCAGCCGCGGGGATGGAGTAGTAGCTGACCGTCTGGCCCCCCGCAGTCAGCGTCTTACGGGTGTGGCTAAGGTCATGTCCAACGGTGACGGTCATCTTCTGGCTCCTGTAGGAAGGCGGCTGGATGGCATTGTATGCAATTGTATGCCGAAAATCCAGCCCCTGTTGCCGGGTTTTTTAGACGATGTGTCAGGTCTCTCGCAAAACCTTGATTGGCTCGTGGGCATGCCCCTCCCTATAACAGAGTTCGGGGATAACAGGGTCAGGATACGCGCCATGCGTCAACTCGTCAGCGCCGCTTGCGGTTTTTGGGTGGCTTGCGCCGCCCCGGTCATGGCGGAGCCTGTCGTGGTGGTCGAACTTTACACATCGCAAGGCTGTTCCTCCTGCCCGCCTGCCGATGAATTTGTGGCGATGCTGGCCTCGGACCCGCGAATCCTGCCGCTCGCCCTGCATGTCGACTATTGGGATTATATCGGCTGGGCCGACAAATTCGCGCAAGCCAAGTTCACCGACCGCCAGCGCGCCTATGCCAAGGCGATCGGCAGCCGCACGATCTATACGCCGCAGCTGATCATTGGCGGACAGCACCGAATTGAAGGCTTCTCGCCGGATGAGACTGCCGCCCGCCTGCAGGAACACCTCGCCGCAGGCTCGACCGTGACCCTTACCGTCACGCGTGAGGGCGACCGTCTGGTGATCCGCGCCGAGGCTGACCCGCCGCTGGATGAAACGGTGCGCGTGCAGCTGATCCGCTACACCCCGGAAGAGACGGTGACGATCGAGAGGGGCGAAAACGCCGGCAAGACGATCACCTACCACAACATCGTCACCTCCTGGGAAGGTCTGGGCGAATGGCAGGCCGACGTACCCTTGGAACTGACAGCTCCCTTCGGCGGTGACCAGCCCGGCGCGGTGATCCTGCAAAGCGTAGGCCCGGCCGAAATTCTGGCTGCCTCCCGGATTGATTGACAGCAGGGCAGGCGCGCTTCAGCCTTGCCCGGTGTTCTTCCAGCGTCGGTGAATCCAGAACCACTGGTCCAGATTCTGCCGCACCAGCCTCTCAAGACTGTCGTTCAACGCCTGGGTCATCGCTTCGGGTGACCCTGCCGGGATCGGCGCTTCGACGATGATGTCGAAGGACAGCCCATCCGCCTTGCGCACGGCGTAGGTCGGGACCAGAAGCGCGTCATATTTTAACGCCAGGTCTGCCGCCGACAGTGCTGTCAGCGCCGGGCGACCAAAGAACGTCAACTCTTCGCCATGCCGCATATGCTGGTCGACCAGCATCCCCAGCATGCCCCCGGACCGCAGATGCCGCACCATATCGGCCAGCCCGGCCCGCCCACGCGGGAACAGCGGTTTTCCGATGCCCGAAATCGCCTGCACGTAGTGCTCGTTGAAATACGGGTTGGCCATCGGCATATACAGCGCCCCAACCCGGTACCCCCGCGCGATCAGCGCCGCCCGGCTGGCGTCATAGTTCCCGAAATGCCCCGTCACCAGGATCACCGGCCGCTTGGCCTGATGCGCAGCTTCCAACGCCGCGACACCGGCGCCGGTCAAGGGATGGCGTACCGCCTGGGCCACGAATTCCGCACCCGAGTAAATCTCGATCACCGTGCGGCCCACATTGTCAGGCACCGACCGCAGGATACGCTCCACCTCGGCCTCGGGCAGGTCGGGCAACACCAGCGCCAGGTTCTCGCGGATACGTCGCCGGTAGCCCGCCACCGGGGCAATCACCCGCGAAAGAACCCAGCCACACAAAGGCACCCGCCAGCGGTAGGGCAGGCGCAACAAAAGCCAGATCAGGCTCCGCAAAGCGCGGTCCTGCAGCCAGTAGCGAAGGTTGAAAGCGGGCGTTTCGGCCATGGGTCCGGTGCTGGGTGTCAGGCGCTGCGGGCAGCTTGGGTTTCGCGGTGCCACACATAAAGCCCCGCCCCCACGATCACAAGCGCACCCAGCAGGGTCCAGCCGTCAGGCCACTGATCATACAAGAGCGCCCCCCAGAAGGTGGCGAAGATGATCCCCAGATAGGCGAAAGGCGCCACAACCGCCGCTTCGGTCATCGAGAAGCTGCGGATGATGCACAACTGCGCCCCGGTTCCCAGAAACCCGACCAGCGTGAAGAGCAGGAGGTCCGCCCCCGACACCGGCACCCAGACAAAGGGCAAGGCCAGCGCCGACACCGCCGTCCCGAAGATCGACGCGTGCAGGAGTGAGGTCCAGACCGGTTCCTTCGGGCCAATGTAGCGGGTCAGAAGCGCATTCCCGGTATAGCAGACCGCCGCCCCCAGCGGCAAAAGCGCCCAAGGGCTGAACACGCCCAGGCCCGGCCGCAGGATGATCAGCGCCCCGATCAGCGCCACCACCACCCCGGCAATCCGCCGTGGCCCCAGCTTTTCACCCAGAAACAGCGCCGCGCCCAGAGTGATCAGCACCGGGTTGATGTCGGTAAGCGCCGTCGCCTCGGCCAGCCCGACATGCGGCAGCGACAGGAAAAACAACCCCGTCGCTCCCAGTTGGCAAGCCGATCGTGCCATGTGCAGCCTTGGGTAACGGCTGCGCAGCAGCGTGGGCGCCCGCCGGTTCAGAAGGATCAGCACGATCAACAACTGCCCGGCAAAGCGCGCCCAGACGACTTGCGGCGCGGGGTAACGCTCGATCAAGCCCTTGGCGGTCGCATCCATTGCGGTGAACAACAGGATCGCCAGGATCATCAACAGGATCCCGCTCGTCGGGCTGGAAGGGGGGGCAACTTGCATTGACGCCACGCTAGGGGGCCGGGGCGGGGGCGGCAAGGGGGGAAAGGCAGACCGGGGGCTTGAACCAAACCGTGCGACGGGCTGGCCCGGTCAGGTTAACCGGACGTGGCCGAAAAGTCGGATTTGTGATAGTGTAGCAAGTATTAAATTGAATTTTCAGGAGATTAGAATGAAAAAACTTGCGACCTTTGCTATCGCTTGCGGCCTTTCCGGCCAGGCTCTGGCCGGTGGAATGACCGAACCCGCGCCAGATGCCCCCGTCGCCCCAGCGGCCCAACCCACCCCCTCCTTTGACTGGACCGGGTTCTACGTCGGTCTTGCCGTGACGGATGGTACGGCTTCGGACGGCGAAGATTTCGACACCTCGGGCTTCGGCGTGCAGGCCGGCTATCTGCATGATCTGGGGACCTTTGTGGTGGGTGGTGAACTCGCCTACTCCGACGCCGATCTTGACGACGTGCCCAGCAACATCACAGCGACCCGGCTGAAGCTGATCGGTGCTTTCGACGCGGGTCGGTTCCTGCCCTATGCCTTTGTCGGTTTGTCCGATGTCGAGGTCAGCAACGCCGGTGCGTCGATTTCGGACACGGTCACCAACTACGGCCTTGGCGGGCGCTATGCCTTTGGGGCAGACGGGCGGTTTGTCGGCGGCCTTGAATACATCGTCGAAGACAAGGGCAACTATGCCAACAGCGGCTTTGACCTTGACCGTGATGAGCTTGCGCTCCGTTTCGACTACCGGTTTTAGTCCGGCCTGACGAAACCGGGTGGCGCGCATCGCCGCGCCACCTTTCCTCAAACGACCAGGGTTTCTGCAGCCAGACCCGGAATCGGTCATCTACTGCATGGATCACGCTGACCTAGGCCACAAACCTCATCGTTCTGGTTGGCCGCCGTCGTCCCGATTGAGGGTGCAACGCTTCAGACAATCCCTCATCCCTGCGGAAGTTCTTGCGCGGTGAAACGCGGGATCAGTCGTCCTCTGGCTGGATCAGGGTGATCTCACCGCTGGCCTCAAGGCTGCGGATGGCGCTGATGATGGCGGTCATCGCCTCTTCGGCGTCCTTGTCCTTGATCTTGCCCCGCGTGGCCATTTCCTCGCGCAGGCCCTGGGCCAGGCGTTGCGAGATATTGGCCAGCAGAAACTCTGCCGCTTCGTCCAGTCCGGGTTTGCCAGCGGCTCCAGCCAGGGCCGTGACCAGCACCGGCTGTTCGACCAACCGGGTGATCTTTGGCGCATCGCGCGGGCTGAGGCGCGCCGGGATATGGACGAAGGTAAAGATCGCCCGGCGCACTTCGGCGGCGAATCCGGCATCCTCGGCCTCCAGCCCCAGAAGCACATCTTCCCGCGTCAGCGCCGGTGAGACGTTCAGGATCGCCCCCACCCGCTCCACCGGGCCAGTGTCGAAGGCACGGGGCGGCTGGTTGTCCAGTTCCGCCAAAAGCGCCGCCCCGATCCGGCGCACCGTTTCCGGGTCAACCTGCCCGGTCATCGACACGGCATAGGCCACACGGCGGGCCCGGTCGCCCGGCAGCCGCCCCAGAATTTCGGCCGCCTTGGCCACCGGCAGTTTGGACAGCATCACCGCCCCAACCTCAACCGCTTCATCCGCAAGGATCGGCAATAGCCGGTCGACCGGCAGGGCCGTGATCCGCTCCCACGGGTCAACCTTCGACGACTGCGACGCCATCCTCCGCAACCGCGACGCGGCAGATTGCGAGATATGGCCGTCCATCATCGACAGCGCACCTTCAATCCCGCCCGGAAAGGACAGGCCGACCGATTCCAGTTCTGACAGGAATTGCGCGACCACCTCATCCAGCGTGGTGCGATCGATCAGGCGCATCTGGCCCATCTGTTCGGCCAGGGACGCCTGCATGTGTTCAGGCAGCGCCGATATCGGCAGGCTGGTGCCTTCGGTCAACAGATAGCGGACGATAACCGCCGCCTTCTGCCGATTGGTCAGCACGCGCCGGGGCGGGGGTCCCCCCGTCACGACGGCACGGCGTTCCGGCAAGATGCGGGCGAGGGGGATGATATCCTGTGACATGGGGGCGCCTCTGATTCTTGCGGTCAGAGGCAGCCTGCCAGTCGCGGGTTAACGCCCGCTTAGCCGCGAAGGGCTCAGCTGGTCGGATTGATGACGCAAGCGCCTTTGGCTTCGTCCCAGGTAGCCCCGGCCACGCAGGAGGCCGCAGTTTCCTGCTTCATCTTGTCGCCGCTGCACTGGGCGAATGAGATCGATGGGGCGAGCGTCAGGGCAATCACGGCGAGGGTCGTCTTGATCTTCATGGGTCGTCCTCCGGCTTGGGTTAAAGGTCAGTAGGTATAAGTCACTCCGGTCTCGATGGCCTCGGCCAAAGAGCGTTCGGCCCAGGTGCCACCACCACCCGCCATGCGGATCGCGGCAAGCTGCAACTGGGCGACCTCTTTCTCATCCATCTGCACCAGAAGCTGGCCGTAATAGCTGCGGGCAAGGATGTTGTCGCTGTCCATCGCGATGGCGCGTTCGTAAGCGGCGATGCCCTCTTCCACCCGGCCGGTCTGGCGCAGAAGGAAGCCCTGATAGGTCAAAACGCGCGGCGTCTCGCCCTCGGTCATCGTGGCAAGCATCAGCAGCGCCTCATCCGGGCGGCCGGCATAGGCCAGCTCGCGCACCGCGCCAAAGCGCTGGTCATTGTCCAGAAGGCTGCTTTCGGCCTTGATGCAGGCCTTGGTCTTCTCATCCCAGACCTCGCCCTTGGCACATTCCACCGTCGTCTCGGTGGGCGTCGGCGGCTCGGTGTCATCGCTGCCAGCGGCAAAGGCCAGCCCCGGGGCAAGCAGGAAAGCGGCGGCAAGGATCATGCGCATGGCGGTGCCTTTCGGTAACTTCCCGAAAGATAGCACGTCCGGCGCGCAATCAAGCGCTGAAAATCGCGGCAGGGTGCCGCAGCGTCATCACGGATGCGTCAGCTGCCGAAAACCCGGGCAAAGATCGTGTCGACATGCTTCGTGTGGTAGCCCAGATCGAACTTCTCTTCGATCTCCGCCGGCGACAGGGCTGCCGTCACCTCAGGGTCGGCCAGAAGCTCGGTCTTGAAATCGGCACCCTTCTCCCAGACCTTCATCGCATTCCGTTGCACCAGCCGGTAGCTGTCCTCACGGCTCACCCCGGCTTGCGTCAGCGCCAGAAGCACGCGCTGGCTCATCACCAGGCCTTTGAACTGGTTCATGTTCCGCAACATGTTTTCCGGATAGATCACCAGCTTTTCCACCAGCCCGGCCAGCCGGTGCAGCGCGAAATCCAGCGTGATGGTGGTGTCCGGACCAATCGCCCGCTCAACGGAACTGTGTGAGATATCCCGCTCATGCCAAAGCGCCACGTTCTCCAGCGCCGGGATCACGGCCATACGCACCAGCCGCGCAAGGCCGGTCAGGTTCTCCGACAGCACCGGGTTCCGCTTGTGCGGCATGGCCGAGCTGCCCTTTTGGCCGGGGCTGAAAAACTCTTCCGCCTCAAGCACTTCGGTCCGCTGCATGTGACGGATTTCAATCGCCACGTTCTCGATGCTGGAGGCAATGACCCCAAGTGTGGCAAAGAACATCGCATGCCGGTCGCGCGGGATCACCTGCGTGCTGATCGGTTCGGGGCTCAGGCCCAGCATCTTGCAGACGTGTTCCTCGACGAAGGGGTCTATGTTGGCAAAGGTGCCGACCGCGCCGGAAATCGCGCCTGTCGCCACTTCGGCCCGCGCCGCCACCAGCCGCGCCCGGTTCCGCGCCATCTCGGCGTAAAAGCGGGCGAAGGTCAGGCCCATCGTGGTGGGTTCGGCATGGATGCCATGGCTGCGGCCGATCCGGACGGTGTTCTTGTGCTCAAACGCCCGCGCCTTCAGCGCCGCCAGAACCCGGTCAAGCGCCACCAGAAGCAAATCCGACGCCCGCACCAGCTGCACGTTCAGCGTGGTGTCGAGGACGTCCGACGATGTCATCCCCTGATGCACAAACCGCGCATCATCCGCCCCGATATGTTCGGCCAGATGGGTCAGGAAGGCGATCACGTCATGCTTGGTCACCGCCTCGATCTCGTCGATCCGGGCCACGTTGAATTCCACGTCCTTCGCACGCCAGACGGCTTCGGCATTGGCCTTGGGGATCACGCCAAGCATGGCTTGCGCGTCGCAGGCATGGGCCTCGATCTCGAACCAGATCTTGAAGCGGGCTTCCGGGGACCAGATCGCCACCATCTCGGGGCGGGAATAGCGCGGGATCATCACTTGCCTCCAACGGATCTTTCCCGCGCCTTACGCCGACAACCCGCGGCGCGCAAGCCAACTCGGGGCAGTGTGGACGGCCCCATCACCCACTTCTGCCCCTACTGTGCTGAATCCGTTCCTCATTTCTGCCGCAGTGATCGGGTCTTGCAGTCATGTGGTGGACGGCAGGTGGCCAGATGCGCTAGGGGCCGCCATGGTCAATTTCGGTGCCCGTAATACGGGGTTTGGTGGAAGGCGCGGCATGTCGGTGGAAGACGACTACGACGACGAGGAAAACCCGATCTGGGCTGCCCTGATCAAGACCGGGCTGATCCTGTCGATCGTGGCTTTGGCGGGCGGATATATGGGCTGGCTGCATCCCTTGGGGGATTCGCTGGCCGTCGGGCGTGGCCCCGCATCCATCGCGGTGTTCGTGCTGTCACTTCTGGGCATCTGGACGGGCATGCAGGCAGCCGCTTTCGGCGCGCTCCTCCTGTCGATTCTGACCGCCACCTCGGTCGTGCTGGCGCATATCTGGCCCGGCCCGCCCGGTATCTTCCTGCTGTACCAAAAGAACATGTACTTTGAAAACAGTGACCTGGCCGGGCTTGAGGCGGACATTCGGGACGCCGCCCCGCTGGCCCTGACGCTGCAAGAGGTGTCGGACCCAAACCTTGCCCTGCTGACCAACCTGCAGGACATTCTTCCGCATCAGTTCCACTGCCCGCTAGGCAGGCGCGGCGGGACTGCCGTCGCCTCGCAACTCCCCCCGGTTCCGGGCGCCACCGTCTGCGTCTCTGGCCTGGCCGCGATGCAGGTGATCTTCCGCGACCAGCCGGTCTGGATCGTGTCTGTCCACCTCAGCTGGCCTTGGCCCTACGGTCAGGCCGCCCATGTCGCCGAGTTGCGCCCCGTGCTGGCGGGCCTTGAAGGGCCGGTCCTGATGGGCGGCGATTTCAATATGGTCCGCTGGGCGCTGTCCGTCCGTCGCTTGGCGGCCGAGGCGCGGGGGCAGGTCGCGGGCCCCTCAAAGGGCAGCTACACCGGCCTTTGGTTCCTGCCCTCCCTGCCGATCGACCATGTCATCGCCCCTGGCGGCGGCCGCGTGGTCCAGCGGCCGGGGCTTGGGTCAGATCACCTTGGCCTCCTCGCGAACCTCGCGCTTTAACCCATCAGCCTTGGGTCAAACGGGTATCGCGTCAGCGTCTCGCACCCCGTCTCGGTGATCAGAACCTGATCCTCCAGCTTGATTGAGAAATCCCCGCCTTCCGGCGACACCAGCGCCTCGACGCAAAGGACCATGCCGGGCTCCAAGCCTGCATCAAACGCCCCCGGAATCCAGCCATCGGGGTAATGGACGTAAGGCCATTCATCGCACAGCCCCACGCCATGCATCTTGCAGGAATACTTCTGCGCCCAGTATTCCGGCGCCAGTTGGTGGCCCTGCATCACCAACTCCTCAATCATCACGCCCGGCTTCAGCCGCGCCTTGTGATCGGCGATATGGTCCAGCGCATGGTGAAACGCGCTGACCATGGCGTTCGACGGGCGCGCATCGCCGATCCACCAGGTCCGACTGATGTCGATGCAGAAGCCGTAAGCGCCGATCAGGTCGGTGTCGAAGGCGACGATCTCATTATCCTGCACCTCCCGGGGCCCGCATTCCTGAAACCAGGGGTTGGTCCGGGGGCCAGAGGCAAGGAGGCGCGTCTCGATCCACTCTCCCCCTCGCCGGATGTTGGCGGCGTGAAGCTCTGCCCAGATCGCATCCTCGCTGACCCCGCCCTTCGGCACTTCGGTGCGCGCAAAAGCCTCCATCTCGGCAATCCCCGCCTCACAGGCCACATGGGCGCAGCGCATGGCCAGGATCTCATCGTAGGTCTTCACCGCGCGGACCCGTTCGGTCAGCTCCTCGCCTTCTTCCACCGTGAAGCCCACAGCCTCCAGCGCCCGCAGCCCGTGGACCATGATCTTATCCACCGCCAGCCGCCGGTTCCCACCCGCATGGGCGCGCATCACCTCATCCACCTGCGCCGCAAACCCCTCCGCCGCCTGCGCCCCCCGGTCACCGGTGGAGTTGTAAAAGAACGTCGCCCCCGACCGCAGTTCCTTCACCAAGGGGTTAAAGGTCACGAGGAAAGGGGAGTTCTTGTATTCCCACATCACCATATGCCCGTCCGCACAGAGCAGACACGCCCGGAACGGGTTGTGCATGTTCCAGACCTGCATGTTTGTCGTGTCGGTTGCATAGCGGATGTTGAGGGGGTCAAACATCAAGAGCCCCCCATAATCCCGCGCCGCCAGCCCCGCCACCAGCTTCGCCCACCGCGCCTCGCGCATCCGGGGCAGGTCCGGCAAAGTCAGCCCCGCCGCCGCCCATTCCCGCAAAGCCAGCGCCGTCGGCCCGATCTCCACCCGGTCATTTTCGTTTGGCGTGCCATCGGCCAGCCGATCCCCCCGCGTAGGATCAATCTTGCGCTGGGGGCGTTCGGTGATGGTCATGGCTGCCTCCGTTTCAGGTGCAAAGCATGCCCGCTTGGCAAAGGCCCGCTTACCCAAGCGCGACGGGCCTTCGTCGCAAATGGCCCGGCTTGCGGGCAGAGGGCACCCATGGTCAAAGGGCGCCATGCTGACCAAGACGCCTGATCCGCTGCAACCCGCGCCAATCCTGCAAGACAGGCTGCCGCATCTGCCGTGGCTCGATGCGCGCACCCGCCGCTTGCCGGGGATCAACCCGGTCGAAGGTCAGGACTGGCTGCGCCTGGATGAGGCTTACGCCCCCCAGATGGCGCTCCGCGACCGGCTGATTGCCACCCACACCGCTAACGTCCACGCCATCATGCCCGAAGCCGAACCCGCCGCGGCGGAGCTTTACAGCACGATCCTTGATTGGCTGGCCACCGCCCCCGGCTTCACCCTGACCGGCACCACCGCAACGCGCCCTGATGGCGTGACAGTGCCACTGGACGCAACCAAACCCCTCGTGACCCTCGGCCGTCTGGTGCAGGAGGACCTGTGCCTTCTGCAGCCCACCGGCGACGAATACCACCTCACCGGCTCGATCCTGTGCTTTCCGGCCAGCTGGACCCTTGCGCAAAAGATCGGCCGCCCGATGACCGCGATCCATGATCCGGTGCCGCTTTACGACGCCGACCTTGCCGCCCGCGTGAACCGCATGTTCACCGCCATCCGCCCGGACCAGCCGCTGTGGCGGATGAACTTCCTGACCTATGACGACTTCACCCTTCATCAGCCCCGGCGTGAGGGTGAGCGTCGCCCGCAACCGACCAGCCACGTCTACATCCGCTGCGAACGCCAGTGCCTTCTGCGGCTACCCGCCACGGGGGCGGTGGTCTTCACCATCCACACCTATGTGGTGGATGCAGCCTCGGTCACGCCCGATGACCTTGCCAGTCTGCGGGAGGCCGTCCATTGACGCGCTGCCTGATCATCACCGCCCATCCCTTGCCCCGCAGCCTGACCGCCCGCCTTGCCGCCACGGTGGAGAGCGAGGCCCGCGCACAAGGCTGGCAGGTCACCCGGCGCGACCTTTATCCGCAAGACTTTGACCCCTGCCTGACCGCAGAAGAGCGTGCCGGATACTACGCCACCCCGCCCAATACCTTGGCCGAAGACAAGCAGGACCTTACCACCGCCGATGTCCTGATCCTGGTCTTCCCGACCTGGTGGTTTGGCTTCCCGGCCATCATGAAGGGCTGGTTTGATCGGGTCTGGGCGCCCGGAACCGCGTTTGACCATTCCCCGGGGTACGGCCCGATGCTGCCGCGCCTTGATGTGCTGCAAGAGGTCCTTGCCGTCACCACGATGGGCGCACCGGCCTGGGTTGATTGGCTGGTCCTGCGCCAACCCCTGAAGCGAACCTTGCGCTTTGCCATTGTGAAGCCCTGCGCCCCGAAGGCCCGGCTGACCTGGCGCGCCTTCCACAGCGCCGAAGCCATGGACGAGCCCCGCATCCTGCAGGCCGAAGCCACCCTCACCGCCGATATCCGAAGACTGAAACGGAGACTGACATGCCCGGACTGATCCGACGCACGCTGCTGATCGGCGGCGCTGCCACCGTCGCCGCCGGGCTTGCGCTTCTGTGGCGCTCACGCAGCCAGGGGGTGACCGAGGTGGCCTATGGCCCCGGCCCGCGTCAGGTGATGGACGTGACCCTGCCCAATGGCGACGGTTCCTTTCCGGCACTGGTGATGATCCATGGCGGTGCCTTCCTGATGGGCGACAAATCCGACCTGCCCATCCCGGTTGAGGTGCTGGATGCCGGCATTGCCATCGTCCGCCTCAACTACCGATTCTCCGCTACCGACCCCTGGCCCGCGCAAGGCGAAGACTGCCTTGCCGCCATCGTCCATCTGCAACGCCACGGGGTCGAGCTTGGGCTTGACCCGTCCCGCATCGTGATCATGGGGCAGTCCGCCGGGGCCTTTCTTGCCGTCTCGACCGCCCTTAGCCTGGTTGAGGTCGGCCTGCCGCCGCGCGGCGTGGTCAGCTTCTACGGCCCGATGGATTTTTCGACCATGGACGCCGACATGGCCACCCTTGGCCGCAGCGCCGCCATGGGCGCGACCGATGCGGCCGACAGCCCGGAAAGCAAGCTTCTGGGCTATCCCATCGCCGACAACCGCGACGCCGCCCGCGCGATGGGGCCGATCGGACGCCTTGACCTGATCCGCGAGCCTTTGCCCCCCATCCTCATCCGTCACGGCGATGCCGACCCGATGATCGCCGACCTGCAGGCCAAACGCCTGCGCGAATCCTGGCTGGCCGCCGACCCGCAAGCCCGGATCGACTATGCGCTGGTGCCCGGCGCAGGCCATGGCGGGGCAGAGTTTGAAAGCGGTGAGGTGCTGGCCGACCTCGTGGCCTTCCTGACCGAGACCTTGAGCTAATCGTCAGACCCGATCTGCCGCAGATCGACGCCCTTGATGTGCAGCCAGCCCGCCTTTGCCAGACCATAGGGCAGGGCGGCAAAGCTGCTCAGCCAGCCCAACATGAAGCCAAAGACCTGAATGGCCCCGGTCGCCACCTCTCCCGGGGGGGCGGGCGGCACAGCGGGGCCTGAGGGGGCGACATAGGCGCGGCGCTTTGGCTTTTGCGCCCGGCCGGGTTTGCCACCTGCCGTTTGTGCGTCCTCCGCCAATTCATCGCGGATCGCGGCAAGGGGGTCTGCTTCCGGCATCGGCTCGGCCAGAACCACAGGGGGGGTGTCACCCGGACTTGGGTCAAGCGCGGCCATGTCTGGGGTGCTGTCCGGCGTGGTGTCCGCGACACCATGCGGGGCAGGGGGCGCAGCTGTCGCGGAGCTCTCGTCCACCGACCACAGATGCGGCTCGATCTCGATCACCAGCGCATTGCCGCGCTTCACGTCCGGGTCAGCCACTGCGCTGGCATGCGACAGGATGGCGGCGGTGTTCTTGATCCAGGCCGCAACCCGCAGATGCGACGGCACAAAGCGCGCGGCACGGCCCAGCTTTTCCTCGGGGATGCGGCCGGCGCCATTCTTGACGTTCACCGCAACCTGCCGCGTCCTGCGCGCAGCCCAGGCATGTAGCGGGGCGACACCTTCGCGCGACAGGTGCAGGCTGGCCCGGCCAAAGGCGCCAAAGTTGAACGGGGGGCGCTGGTCGCCCTCGGCCCAGATTTTCGGACGCGGCTTGTCGCGCGGTTCGGGCTTGCGACGCAGGGGATCGGTGGCCATGGATCACTCGCCATATGGTTGCGCAACGGGAAGGTAGCCCAGCCATGCCCCAGCTGCAATCGCAGCGCAACAAGGTAAAGGGCCGGTAAACGGGTTCGGGTTCGCGCTTATATCTCAATCACTTGCCAAAACGTCCCTGCCCGGGACAGCACGCAAAAGGGCGCCCGCAGGCGCCCTTTCTTTGTCTCAGGCTGCGATCAGCAGCTGTAGTACATCTGGTACTCGATCGGGTGGGGCGTATGCTCATAGGCATAAACCTCTTCCCACTTCAGCGCCATGTAGCCTTCCAGCTGGTCTTTGGTGAAGACCTCGCCGACGAGCAGGAAGTCGTGGTCCTTCTCCAGCTCTTCCAGCGCCTCACGCAAGGAGCCGCAGACGGTCGGGATCGCGGCCAGTTCTTCGGGCGGCAGGTCGTAAAGGTCCTTGTCGGAAGCCGGGCCCGGATCGATCTTGTTCTTGATCCCGTCGAGGCCCGCCATCAGCAGGGCGGCAAAGGCCAGATAGGGGTTCGCCGACGGATCGGGGAAACGGGCCTCAACGCGCTTGGCTTTCGGCGACTCGGTCCACGGAATACGAACGCAGCCCGACCGGTTACGGGCCGAATACGCGCGCAGGACCGGGGCCTCGAAGCCCGGGATCAGACGCTTGTAGCTGTTCGTGCCGGGGTTGGTCAGCGCGTTCAGGGCCTTGGCGTGCTTCAGGATGCCGCCGATGAAGTACAGCGCTTCCTGCGAAAGGTCGGCATACTTGTCGCCCGCAAAGAGCGGCTTGCCGCCCTTCCAGATCGACATGTTGACGTGCATCCCCGAGCCGTTGTCGCCCTTCATGGGCTTCGGCATGAAGGTCACGGTCTTGCCATAGGCGTGGGCCACATTGTGGATCACGTACTTGTACTTCTGGATGTTGTCGGCCTGTTCAACAAGGCCCCCGAAGATCATCCCAAGTTCATGCTGGCAGGTCGCCACCTCATGGTGGTGCTTGTCCACGCGGATGCCCATGCGCTTCATCGTCGACAGCATCTCGCCGCGGATGTCCTGGGCTTCGTCCACCGGGTTGACCGGGAAATAGCCGCCCTTGTGGCCCGCGCGGTGGCCATAGTTGCCGCCTTCGGTCACGGTGTCGGTGTTCCAGGCAGCGGCTTCGGCGTCGATCTCATAGGCCACCTTGCGGGGCGTGACCGAGTAGCGGACGTCGTCAAACAGGAAGAATTCCGCTTCCGGCCCAAAGTAAGCCGAATCGCCGATGCCCGAGGACTTGAGGTAAGCCTCAGCCTTCAGCGCGGTCTGACGCGGGCAGCGGCTGTAGGCCTCACCCGTGTCAGGCTCGACCACGACGCAATGCACGCACATGGTCTTCTCGGCGTAGAACGGGTCGATGTAGACCGAAGCCGGATCGGGGATCAGCTTCATGTCGGACTGATCGATCGATTTCCAGCCCGCGATCGACGAGCCGTCGAACATGAAGCCTTCCTCGAAGAAATCCTCGTCCACAAGATCGGCTACCAGCGTGACGTGCTGCAGTTTGCCCTTGGGGTCGGTAAAGCGGATGTCGACGTATTCGACTTCCTCGTCCTTGATCAGTTTCAGAGCTTTCGCAACTGCGCTCATCATGCTGCCTTTCGGTTTTGGTTTCGTTCAGGGCCTTGCGGGCCCGGTGTCAGGGTCCGCCCACAGGTTTTCAGCGAAAACCTGCAGGAGAATGGTCAAACGGCGTCGTCGCCGGTCTCGCCGGTCCGGATGCGGATGGCTTGTTCGATGGAGGTGACGAAGATCTTGCCATCGCCGATCTTGTCGGTGCGGGCGGCGGCAACGATGGCGGCGACGGCTTGGTCGACCATGTCATCGGTCAGCACGACCTCGATCTTCACCTTGGGCAGGAAATCCACCACATATTCTGCGCCACGGTACAGTTCCGTGTGGCCCTTTTGCCGTCCGAAACCCTTGATCTCGGTCACGGTCAGGCCCTGGATGCCGGCTTCCTGAAGCGCTTCCTTCACTTCATCCAGCTTGAACGGCTTGATGATCGCTTCGACTTTCTTCATCGGCCGACTCCCCCCGAGACGTTTGTCTTCGCCCGTCTGACCACTTCCCCGCGGGGGGGACAATGTGACAGGGTTTGGCTTGGGGGCCTTGGCCGGGGAATTCCGGCGTGTCGCTAAAGTCTTGTGCAAAGCGCCCAAAGATTGGGCGAAATGAAAACCGGACGGTGGAAGAATGACCGAACTCCTGACCGCTGCACAAATGCGAGCCATCGAACAGGCGGCGATAGCCTCGGGTGAGGTTACGGGCCTCGAACTGATGGAACGCGCCGGGCGGGGCGTGGTTGAGGCGATCTTTGAGGAGTGGCCGGAGCTGAAGGCAACCTCGCACCGGGCGGTGGTCCTGTGTGGCCCCGGCAACAACGGCGGCGACGGGTTTGTCGTGGCGCGCTTGTTGAAGGAGTGGGGCTGGGAGGTGGAGGTCTTCCTCTACGGCGACCCGGAACGGCTGCCGCCCGATGCGCGGGTGAACTATGAGCGGTGGCGGGGGATGGGGGAGGTGATCCACTACGAAGGTACTTGGGAAAACCCGCCATCTCACATGAACGCCGATTTGGTTGTCGACGCATTGTTTGGGACAGGGCTGACGCGACCGGTCACCGCATCCTTCTATCTCATGTGGCCAGAAGGCGATCTTCGTTGCCTTCCCGGTGTTGGTCGCGTCGTCGCAGTTGATGTTCCTTCAGGGCTTTGTTCTGACAGCGGACGCGGAATAGGCGAGCAAGTAGCCCTGGCTGACCTGACGGTCACTTTTCACCGAGCTAAAGTGGGACAGTTCCTTGCCGACGGACCGTCTCTTTGCGGTCGCGTCAGGGTCGCAGATATTGGCCTTACGCTTCGCAAGCCTTGGTTGCGTCAATGCCTGCGAGTGATCGGCGCGCAAGACGTCGACCGGGGATGGACTCTGTATCCGCCGGGCGCGGTTGTGCAGAACGTAGACCCGGAGTGCCGTCTCATTAGCAAACCGAGACTTGGCGGAAAGCGTGAAGATGCCCACAAATACTCTCACGGCCACGCCCTCATCCTCTCAGGCCCCTCCGGTCGCGGCGGGGCGGCGCGGCTGGCGGCGCGGGGGGCGCTGCGGATTGGGGCGGGGGTGGTGACGGTGGGGTGTCCTTTGGACGCGATCCCCGAGAACGCCGCTCGCTTAGATGCGGTGATGCTGCGGGGGGTGGCGGATGGGCTGGAGCTGGAGGAGGCGCTGACGGACCCGCGGATCAACGCGCTTTGTCTTGGGCCGGGGATGGGTGTGGGCGACCGCGAGGCGGGGTTGCTGGCGGTGGGTCTTTCTGCCGGTGGCCCCCCACCCCCATCCCCTCCCCACGAGGGGGAGGGGGGCCGCTTGGGGCAGGGCGCAGCGCAAGACGATCAGGCGCTTCCCCTCCCCCCCGTGGGGAGGGGAGAGGGGAGGGGGGCTTCGTCAAGGGATCGCCGCAAGATCGTCCTCGACGCCGACGCGCTGACGATTCTCTCCCAAAACCCCGACCTCTTCGCCGCCCTGGACGAGGGATGCGTCCTCACCCCCCATGCCGGGGAATTCGCCCGCCTCTTCCCCGACATCGCCGAGAAGCTTGCGGCCCCCGCCACCAAAGGCCCAGCCTATTCCAAGGTCGACGCCACCCGCGAGGCTGCCGCCCGCGCGGGCTGCGTGGTGCTTTACAAAGGCCCCGACACCGTGATCGCCGACCCCTCGGGCCGCTGCGCCATCAACTGCGCCCACTACGACCGTGCCGCCCCTTGGCTTGCCACCGCCGGGTCAGGCGACGTACTGGCAGGCTTCATCACCGGGCTTCTGGCGCGCGGGTTCAGCCCGTTCGATGCCGCCTGCACCGGGGCCTGGCTGCATGTGGAATGCGCGCTCAGTTTCGGCCCCGGCCTGATTGCCGAGGATCTGCCCGAGGAATTGCCGAAGGTGTTTCGCGCGCTGGGGCTGTGACGCCAGCGGCCCGGATCAGTTCAACAGCGACCAGATTCCAGCCCCTGCAGCGGCCACGAACACGATGCCCGCGCCGATGATGTAGCCAAGGTTGCTGGCCACCACTGACGGCTTCGGGCCAGCAATCGGTTGCGGGGTCTGGACCGCGACTTCATCCCCGCCCTCTTCGCCGCGCCGGATGATTTCCAGCCAGTCGGCGGCACTGGGGATCCGGTCCCTTGACAGCACGCGGACCGCCTTGTCGATCGCAGCGAGGAACCCCGGCGGATAGCCCGGATAACGCCCGTCCAGCGGCACATAGGGATCGGCCGACCCTTCGGCGACCAAGGCAAGGCGGCGTTGGCTTTCAGGCGGAGCCTTGCCGGTGATGACGTGGTAGAACGTGGCACCCAGCGCATAAAGGTCACTGGCGGGGCTTTGCTCGGCCCCGGTCAGGTAGAATTCCTGCGGTGAGTAGCCGTCCTTGACCACCCGCCGCCCGGTCAGCACCCGCGTTGCCTGCGCGCCCTGTTCGCTCGCGGCGCCAAAGTCGATCAGCACCGGATTGCCCGTCTGGTCGATCAGGATGTTGTCGGGCGAGATGTCGCGATGCAGGATGCCGGCCTGATGGATGAACTCCACCGCGCTCAGCATCTTTTTCAGCATCTCGACGATCTGGTCCGGCGTGAAGGCTTGATCGGTGGAATCCAGCACGTCCAGCAGGTCTTTGCCGTCGATGTAGTCGATGGCCATGTAGGCGGTGTCATTGTCTTCAAACACCTGATGCACGCCCACGATATTGGGATGCACCAGCCGCGCCAGACTGCGGGCCTCATCGACAAAGCTTTGCACAAAGCTGCGCAGGTCGGTCTGGTGCTTGCGTGACCGGGCCCGCACGATGGAGGTGCTGCGCCGGCAAAGCGCATTCGGAAAGCATTCCTTGATGACGACGGTCCGCTCCAGCGAATCCTTCGCCAGATAGGTGATCCCGAACCCGCCCGAGTTCAGGAACCCCAGAATCGTGTACTGGCCGCCCAGAAGCGTGGTGCCCTGCTTCAGGTCATCGGCGAAGACGTCGGGATCTACCTTGTAGGGCTCGGCGTCTAGGCGGGGATCAATCTGGGTCGGGCCGGGCATCGTTTGCATTTCCAGTCTGGTACCATCACACGCAAGCGCCAGTCTGTTTCGTGGCCGACCGACCCCCGCTTCATCGCTCTGTCATCCAACGGTCACACCGCGCAGATGATCGTATCTGACCAATGCTTTACCGGCCCAAAGGGTTTGTGCAACCAAGCTTGTCACGTCTTCCCGCCAAGGTCAGCGGAAATCGTGGCAGCCTTGGGGCCATTGGCCGATCCCGGCAAGGAGCCGCGCGCCGCAAGGCCTTGCCTGGCATTTGCCGAAGGTAGGGCAAAAAATGCAGTCAAGATCTTGAAAAATATATCAAATATTTATTGTGGCGACGCCCCCTGCGCCAAGGGACGCCGGGGCCTTTCTGCACCTGCACTGTGACAAGAAAGACAACAGTTGCAGGGGGATGGCGGCAAAGCCTCTCATCCTAAGCGGTTGTGGCGCCACATCGACAGCCCCCCCCGCGCGAGAGGTGACAGGGACGCAGGCACCGCCCTGATTGATTCGCGCAGCCCTCAGCCCGGTTGCCAGACCTTGGCCGGCTGGTCCGGCTGCAGGATCTGGAAGGTGCCCGCCTCCAGCGTCTGCCAGTCCCCTTCGCGCCCATCGGGCCAGATCACCCGCAGCTCGGCCGTGGCCGCATCGCCAAGGCCAAAGTGCAACCAGCCGACCGACCCACTGACATGCCCACCGCCTGAGGTGATCTCATGCCGTTCGACCAGATCGCCCCGCCGCACCTCGACCACCGCGCCGATCGCGTTGCGATTTGCGCCCGGTTGCTGAAGCCTCACCTGCACCCAACCGCCCGTCGCCTTGGCATCGCTCCGCCAGACCTGTGCCGGGGTCCAGCGGTTGACGACCACGATATCCAGCGCGCCGTCCAGGTTCAGGTCCACCACCTGCCCCCCGCGCGAGATGGCCATGCTGGCAACCCCCGCCCGGTCGCCCGCCTCGACAAAGGTGGCGTCCTCTTGTTGCAAAAGAAGGTTGTTGGGATCGTTGGCGGCGAAATCCGGCATCGCCGCGACATTGCCTTTGGCCACGAACAGATCCTGCCGCCCATCGTTGTTCACATCGGCGAACTGGGCATGCCAGGCGGTTGAAGGCCGGGTGTCGCCGCCGGTATAGGGCCGGTGCGCGGTGATGCCGGACTTGAAGGCCAGATCGGCATAGACCGGCTTGCCGCTTTCTGGCGCCGTCAAGATCTGGAACTTGTTGTCGGCCATGCTGGTCAGGTAGTAATCGGGATAGCCGTCCAGCGTGATATCGGCGCTGGCGATCCCCATGCCCCAGATCCGCAGCCGTTTCCAGCCATCGTCCTTTTCGGTGAAAAGGCGGGGCGGCGCACCGGGATCAAGGTGCCACATCTGCTCTTGCCCGCCCTTGTAGTATTCGCGGTCGTTCGACACCCGCAACGAGGGCTGGCCCGAGCGGTTCCAGTCCGTGAACAGCATCGACAGCGCGCAATGCGATGGCGTCAGGGGCAGGGGGGGCGCAAAGCCATCCGCTTCGGGGCGGTGTAGCCAGTTGTCGGTGCACGACCCCCAGGGAAACGCCTCTTCCTTGCGGTCGACATAGTTGCCGATAGCAAGAGTAGGCCAGGTTTGCCCCCGTTCCCAGATCGCGGCAAAGGCGGTAGACCAGGCGTCGCCACCATCAAAGCCCCAGACGGCGCTGGCGTCCTCAAACGCGCAATTCCCCAGCCCGCGCATCAGGCGGTTTTCGCCAAGGCGCAGCACCACAAGGTCCATGACCCCGTCGCTGTCGATGTCCAGGGGATAGGCCCCCAGCACCGCATCCATGCTCAGCGCTTCGGTCTTCTTGAACACCAGGCTTCCGCCTTGGGTGCTGCGGTTCAGATAGAGGGCCGAAGACCCCGCCCCACCGGACAGGAACACCTCGGGAAAGCCGTCGCCCGAGCAGTCAAAGGTCGCGACCCCGCCGCCGACCATGTATTCCCAGTCACCCTCATAGGCCGTGGTCAGCCCTGCGGTCGCGGTCTCATCGGTAAAGGTCGGCACCACCGGTTCGGACAGGGCAGGGGTGGCGGCAAAGGCCGCAGCCAGGAAAAATCGCATCAGATCAGACCCTTGTCTTCAAGGCAGCGGCATGGGCCCCGATGCAACGGCCCTGGGTCGTCCCCGCTTCATTGCCAAAGCGGAAGTGGATCCCGCCATAAAGCCGTGACATCGCCGCTTCTTCCGCCGCCTCGTCAAAGCTTGAGAAGCTGCGGACAGGCAGGCCTTCGTCTTCATGCGTCGCGTCGTCAAAGGCGAAGTCCGTGCCAAACACCCGCGTCAGCACGGTCGCCGCCGCGGCCGACACCGTCGAATGGCCCGAGGGGTATTCGGGGAAAGGTGGCGTGATCAGCAAGGGTTCCCACTTCGGGTCAATGTGGCGGCGGATATAGGTGATCGGGCGCAGCGTGTTGTACTGGAACTTCGCGTCCCAGCAGCCGATGAACGCGTCAGCCATGGCAATGCCCAGTGTCGCCATCATCGGCGCAATCTCTGTTGCAGGCATCCCGGCTTCGTCACCAAGGTTGATGGCGATGGAAATCCAGTGACCCGGCGGGGTTGGCGACAACATCGGATCATCCGACCAGAACCGCGCGATCAGTTTTTGCTCATCGGTCAGGGTTTTGACCGTCTCATAGACCTCAAGCGCCGCGTTGTGGAAGTCTGAGCCCGGCTCCTCGCTGTAGGTCGGCGGCTCTGGCAGGGCACAGCTGTTGCCGGCGGGCATGGCGAAGGTGCGGTTCTGGCCCCAGCTGGGCAGAAGCGGGGCCTGCTGCTGGCGGACCAGGCTTGTCGGCACCCAATCGCGCGGGTTGGTGCCGGGGGTGAATTCCTGCGGAAAGCCCATGTTTTCCACGACCGCGCCGCCATCGTCCAAGGACCAGGCCAGCACATGCCCGGCCACCGCCTGCCCATAAGCGATGCTGCGGGCGACCACATCTTCGGCGATCCCCTCCATCGCCTTTTTCCCCAGCGACTCCGATAGTTTGACCATCGCGCGCTGGCCAGTCGGGCCGGTGTTGGAAAAGAAGTTCTGCGCCGAGGCGGCCATTACCGCCTGCAGCACGCAAGCCTCGTCATACTCCGCTGCCTCGCGCGCGGGTGCCGGCGTCAGGCCGTTCACCTGACCGGCCAAGGACACCAGTGCCGGGTTGCCGGATGCCAAGGCCTCATGCGCGGCCACGCCGATATAGGCGAACGCACGGCTGGCGACCGGGGGTGAGTATGTGGCGGTATGGCGGACCAGTTCCAGCACCAGCCGATACCAGGTCGTCACCATGTCACGCTCAACCTCATGCCGGTCGGCGGCCCAGAGGGGGCGGGCGACAAGGGCCAGTGGCAACGCAAGCAAGTAGCGGCGGTGCAGGTTCAATGTGGTTCCCTCCCCAAGGTGCGCGCAGGTATGCCAAGCGGGTGGCCTTGCAGCAAGTCACATTGTCAGGCTTGGCAGTCTCGGTCAGCTCCGCCCGGTCAGCCAGTTGCCCACCGCGGCGAGCTTTGATGGCCCTGCACCGGGCCGCGCCTCACGCCGGTCGGCGGCGTTCAGAAGTGCATACATGCCGGTGACGCCCAACCAGCGGAACGGCTCCGGCTCCCAGGCGCGGACCCGGCGGTTGACCCATGGCAGGTGGACAAGGTCCGTATCGCGCCCAAGCACAAGGTCAGCCAGCGTGCGCCCGGCAAGGTTTGAGGTCGACACCCCCACGCCCACATATCCACCCGCCCAGCCAAGGCCGGTCGCGGGGTCAAGGCCCACCGTCGCGCACCAGTCACGCGGCACGCCCAGAACCCCGCACCAGGCGTGGTCGATGCGCGCCTTGGCGGCGGACGGAAAATGCCGGTGCAGGATGGCCGTCAACCGCTTGATCGTCTCGGCGTCAGGCGCGCCATTGGTGTCAAGGTTTGAGCCATAGCGATACGGCACCCCCCGCGCGCCCACGGTGATCCGCCCCTCACGCGTGCGCTGGCAGTAGCAGTAGGCGTTGGCAAAATCGCCAAGGATCTCATGCCCTTGCCAGCCGATCTCTGCCCAGACCTCTCGGCTCAGCGGTTCGGTCGCGATCTGGGCAGAATTCAGGGGCAGCCAGTCCCGCTCCATCCCCGGCAGGCCCGCCGTGAAGCCCTCGGTGCAGCGCAGGATCACCGGCGCGCGGACGGTGCCATGGTCGGTCGTGACCACGCCCGTTTCATAGGCGGTGACGGCAGTCCCCTCGACCAGCCGCACGCACAGGCGTTCGACCGTGGCTGCAAGGCCCCGCACCAGCTTGGCCGGCTGCACCCGCGCGACATTGGTCACCACCATCGCCCCCAAGGCACCGGGAATGCGGATGCGGTCGGCCAGGTCTGCAGCGCCCATCTCAAACACGCGGGCCTCTTCGCCCCAATGCCGCCGGTGCGCCACTTCATCCCGCAGCCGCCCGACCTGAGACGGGCGGGTGGCCACCATCAGCTCATCCGTGCGCAGAATGTCGGCGTCGATCCCCTCGACCCCGGCCACGCGGACCACCTCATCCACCGTGCCATTCATCGCCTCGACCATCGCGCGGACGGCGTGTTCGGACGACCCCTCCAGATACCGTGCATGGTTCCAGGCAAAGCCCCCCGTCAGCCAGCCCCCGTTCCGGCCCGAGGCGCCGAAACCGGCAAACTCTTTCTCGATCACCAGGACATCCAGCGCGGGGTTCGCCTGCTTCAGATAATAGGCCGCCCACAGCCCGCTGTAGCCTGCGCCGATGATCGCCACGTCCGCCGTCGTATCGCCCGCCAGGGGCGCACGGCGGTAGGGCAGGCCGATATCGTCGTACCAGAAGGAAACGTCACCGATCTTCATTCCCACTCCCGTTTCGCGACCCTCTGCTGCCTTGGTAGGCCCCGACATACCGCCCGGGCAAGCGCTTTCCCGCCGAAAGCACAGCTTGGGGCAGGCCAGACCCCGTGCTAGGCCTTGGGCCTGACGCCGCAGAAAGGACCCAAGCGATGCCCCAGAAGACCTGCCTTGTCACCGGCGCCGGGCGCGGGATCGGCGCTGCCATCGCCCGAGAAATGCATGCCCGGGGCTATGCCGTCATCCTCATGTCCCCTTCGGACAACTGCGAGAAACTGGCGGCGGAGCTTGGAGGCCTGGCCCATCGCGGCGTCGTGCAGAACCCCGACGACCTGAAGGCGCTGGTTGATCTGGCGATGACCACCCATGGCCGCATTGACGCCGTCCTGAACCACACCGGCCACCCGCCGAAGGGTGACCTGCTGGAAATCTCGGATGAGAACTGGGACCTTGCCCACAAGATGATCGTCAAGCCGGTCATCCGCATGGCCCGCCTGGTGACCCCGATCATGGCCACGCAGGGCGGTGGGGCCATCGTCAACGTCACCACCTATGCCGTGGCCGAACCCTCGCTGTGGTTTCCCGCTTCTTGCGTCTACCGGGCGGGGGTGGCGTCCTTCACCAAGCTTTACGCCGACCGGTATGGTGCGCAGAGCATCCGGATGAACTGCCTCGCCCCCGGCTTCACCGACAGCCTTGATGTGGGCAAATACGGCGACCTGACCGCCTTGAAGCGCATCGCCCGGGTCGAGGAACAGGCCAAGGCCGCCGCCTTCCTTCTGACCGACGACAGCAGCTACATGACTGGCCAGACCCTGATCGTCGATGGGGGTCTGACCCGGCACGTCTGAGGGCAAAGTGGTAGGCCCGGAGGGACTCGAACCCCCAACCAAGGCGTTATGAGCGCCCTGCTCTAACCAATTGAGCTACAGGCCCGTGCCCCGCTTGGTATCACGCAGACCCCACGCGTCAAGACGGCGCTTGAAGTTATGCACCTGAGGCGATTGCCGGGCGGGAAAAATCGGGCATGAAGGTCCATCCTTCCAAATGGGCGCTGCACACGAGAATTGCCAGCCAATATGATCCTCTGTACATCTGATCATGATATGGCAGCGTTTGCATGGAAAGGCGCAAGAATGAACAAACTGTCGCGGATCGTTATCAGCAGTGTCACGGGGGGCATGACGTTTGCCCAAGCAGCGTTCGCTGGGGTGGCTTACTCGACCACTCCCGTTGTCGAAGATAGCGGCTCTGACGCAGGTGTCTTTCTTTTGCTGGCCGTCGGTGCGCTGATCGTGATTGGGGGGCTCGCCAAGCCGAAGCCCGCCGCAGAACCGTCCGTGGACGCGCCCGACACCACCGAATAGTCGCGACCGGTTCCGTCGCAGAAAAGATGGCTGGAACCCGCTTGGGTTCCGGCCCCGCCAGCCGCAGGACCTAGGTGATCAGTCGTCGGACCGGGTCGATCAGGATTGGCCACAGCCGCTGGGTCATCAGCGGGGCATCGGCCGCTCCGTCAAGTCCAAAGCGCAGTTCCTCTTTTTCGCGCACGAGGTACAGCGTGCCAAACAGCCAATCCCAGACCGCCAGCACATTGCCATAATTGCAGTTGAAATGCCGGGGATCGCGGCTGTGGTGAATCTGGTGCTGCGCGGGTGATATAAGGACCCGCTCGATGATTGGCCCAAAGCTGACGTGCATCTGGCTGTGATGAAGGTTCACGATTGTGGCGTTCAAAAGCACCACCACCGCGTTCGCCCCGGCAATCTCGGCAAAACTCATGTCCGGCGCAAGCGCACCAACCACAAGCCCCAGGCCGACCCCCAGCACCAGCGAGTGAAACGCTGCTGTAATCAACCCAGCCAGAGGATGTTGCCGGTAGGTTGTCAGGGGCGTCAACACCTCGGCAGAGTGGTGAACAGCGTGCAAGCTCCACAAGGCCGATCGGTGGAAGATCCGGTGTGACCAGTATTGCGCGAAATCAAAAATCACGAAGATCACAAGGGCCAGTCCGAAGGGGGAAAGGCCACTGGCAAACAGGGGCGGCAGCGGCGATAGCTCGGTCGTCAGCCGCGCAGCCGCCGGCGTAAAGGTGAAGTATGTCACGACGCCGAGAAGCACCATCGCCCGCCCGATCAGAAACAGCCACAGATCGGCGCGTGTTGATTTGTGGGCCATCGCCCCGTCCCAGTTCAGGAATTCGCGCAGGCCCTGACCACGGCCCAGGCTGATCCAGAACAACAGCACCAGAATTGCCACCGGCAGCCAGAACAGCGGCGATAATGAAAGGTCCGGGGAGCAGCAGAACTGCCAAAGATAGTCGCCTGCGCTGTCCACTGGGCCCCCTCTCACATTCCGTCCTGACTATGCCAGCCTGTCCTGGCCCAGCCAAGCCGCAATTGGCCGCAGTCTTCCACGCATCCCTCGTTGCCGTGCTGCGGGGAATCGGTTAGGGCCTCGGGCCAAAGCCAACCGCCGGGGGATGCTGCGATGACCAAGGGCCACAACGGGCTGACCTATGCCGATGCCGGTGTGGATATCGACGCCGGGAACGCTCTGGTAGACCGGATCAAGCCCGCCGCCAAGGCCACGGGCCGCCCCGGCGTGATGGGCGGCCTTGGCGGGTTCGGCGCGCTCTTTGACCTCAAGGCCGCGGGCTACACCGACCCTGTTCTGGTGGCCGCGACCGACGGTGTTGGCACCAAGCTGCGGATCGCCATTGATACCGGTCACGTCGATACCATCGGCGTCGATCTGGTGGCGATGTGCGTCAACGACCTTGTCTGCCAAGGCGCGGAACCCTTGTTCTTCCTGGACTATTTCGCCACCGGCAAGCTGGAGCTGGATCAGGCCACCCGCATCATCACCGGCATCGCCCAAGGCTGTGCCGATTCTGGCTGCGCCCTGATCGGCGGTGAGACGGCCGAAATGCCAGGCATGTATCACAAGGGCGACTTTGACCTTGCCGGTTTTGCCGTCGGCGCGATGGAACGGGGCACAGAACTGCCGGCAGGGGTGGCAAAGGGTGATGTGATCCTTGGCCTTGCGTCGAACGGCGTGCACTCCAACGGCTACAGCTTTGTGCGCAAGGTGGTTGAGCTTTCGGGGCTGGGCTGGGACGCTGCTTCGCCGTTCAGCGACGGCACGCTGGGGCAGGCGCTGCTGACACCCACGCGGCTTTATGTGAAGCAAGCCCTCGCCGCGATCCGCGCGGGCGGTGTGCATGGGCTGGCGCATATCACCGGCGGCGGCATCACCGAAAACCCGCCCCGCGTGCTGCCCGATGGGTTGGCCTGTGAGATTGACCTTGGGTCCTGGCAACTGCCGCCCGTCTTCCGCTGGCTGGCCCAGACCGCCAACATGGCCGAGGCAGAGCTTCTGAAAACCTTCAACTGCGGTATCGGCATGATCCTTGTGGTGGATGAAACCCAGGCCGACGCCCTGACCGCCCTTCTGACCGCGAGCGGTGAGACCGTCACCCGCATGGGGCGGATCGTCGAAGGGCAGGGGGTCCACTACACCGGCCGCATCCTGTGAAGCGCGTCGCCATCCTGATTTCCGGGGGTGGCTCGAACATGCTGGCGCTTGTCGCCTCGATGACCGGCGACCACCCAGCGCGCCCTGTTCTGGTGGCGTCGAACGACCCCACCGCCACAGGGCTGACCCGGGCACAGGCGCTGGGCATCGCCACTGCTGCAGTCGATCACCGCCCCTTCGGCAAGGATCGCCCGGCATTTGAATCGGCGCTTCTGCAGCATATCGAGGCTGCGCAGCCCGACATCCTTTGCCTCGCTGGCTTCATGCGTATCCTGACCCCCGGCTTCATCCAGCGCTTCGAAGGGCGGATGCTGAACATCCACCCGTCGCTTCTGCCGAAATACCCCGGCCTGCACACCCATGCTCGCGCCCTCGCGGCTGGGGACGCTGAGGCTGGCTGCACCGTCCACGAAGTCACCGCCGACCTTGACGCAGGCCCCCTCCTTGGTCAGGCCCGCGTCCCCGTCCTGCCCGGCGACACCGAAGATACCCTTTCCGCCCGCGTCCTGACCGCTGAACACCGCCTTTACCCCGCCACCCTGCGCCGCTTTGCCGCCGGAGACCGCACCCCGCTTTACCTCTAAAGCCCCCGCCTCTGCCTGCCACAGGGCTTCCCAAGCCGGATTTCCCTGACTATAGCGGTAAGAACCCCCGGCGGGATGACCCCGCGACGAAAGGCGGCCCATGCGCACGATCACCACGACTGAAGACCTTGCCGCGTTCTGTGCGGCCGCCAAGTCCCAGCCTTACGTCACCATCGACACCGAATTCCTCCGCGAACGCACCTACTGGTCCAAGCTGTGCCTGATCCAGATGGCGCTGCCGGGTGCCAATGGCGACGCCGTTCTGGTCGACCCGATCGAAGGGTCCGACATGTCGCTGGAACCGCTTTATGACCTCTTCCGCCACACGGCGACGGTCAAGGTGTTCCACGCCGCCCGCCAGGACCTTGAGATCTTCTTCGTCGAAGGCAACAGCTTCCCCGACCCCCTTTTCGACACGCAAGTCGCCGCCATGGTCTGCGGCTTTGGCGAACAGGTCGGCTATGAGACGCTGGTCAAGAAGATCGCCAAGGCCAACCTCGACAAGACCAGCCGCTTCACCGACTGGTCCCGCCGCCCGCTGACCGAGGCGCAGAAGGATTACGCGCTGGCCGACGTCACCCACCTGCGGGTGATCTACGAATTCCTGGCCGCCCAGCTGAAGAAAAACGGCCGGGCTGACTGGGTGGCCGAAGAGCTTGCCATGCTGACCGAGCCGGAAACCTACACCGTCCACCCGGATGAGGCCTGGATGCGGATCAAGACCCGCACGACCAGCGGGCGCTTCCTCGCCGTGGTCAAGGCGCTGGCCCGCTTTCGCGAAGCCTATGCCCAAGGCCAGAACGTACCGCGCAGCCGGGTGATGAAGGACGACGCGCTCCTCGAACTCGCCTCAACCCGCCCCACCACGGCCGAGGAACTGGGCCGTTCCCGCCTCCTCCTCCGCGAAGGGCGCAAGGCCGAGATTGTCGATGGCATCCTGGCCGCCGTGAAGGAAGGGCTGGAAATGCGGCCCGAAGACATGCCACGGGTCGACACGCCCCGCGAACAGCTGCAGGTCAACCCCGCGCTGGCCGACCTTCTGCGCGTCCTACTCAAGGCCAAGTCCGAAAGCCTGGGTGTCGCCCCGCGCCTCATCGCCTCCAGCGCCGATCTGGATGCAATCGCCGCCGGTGAACGCGACCTGCCCGCGCTGGGCGGCTGGCGGCGTGAGGCGTTTGGCGATGATGCGATCCGCCTCTGCCGGGGCGAGATTGCCCTGTCAGCCAAAGGCAGCGAAGTGCGGGTCGTCCAGCTTTAACGCCGGGCTGACCGCGCGTTGCCTGCGCCCTGCACGACAATCTCGCGTACCGCATCCAGGCGGATGTCCGAGATGAAGATCGCCACCTCAACCTCACGCGACCGTGGGGTGTTCACATCCGTCCGCGTCGTTGGGGGCAGCAGGCGGAATTCGTAGACCAGCACGCCGTTTTCATCCACCGGCAGCGGCACCAGCTCCGCCGCCCACCAGCCTTGCGTCGGCGTCTGCCCCGTGGCGCGCACGATGGCCCCGCCGGGGATCGGCTCAACCGTCATGGTCAGCACGGCATCAACCAGCGGGCGTGGATCGGCACGCTCTGCCGGCAGCACGATGGTTTCGCGTGGGGCTGAGGCTTTGAACCAGTTGAACGGGTTCAACTTGCTTTCCCGAAGCCCGCCACAGCCCGCAAGGGCCGCACAAAGCACAAAGGTCAGCAAGGGGCGGGCAACAAGCATGGCGGCTTTCCTGAATAATCCTTCCTTGGGTAGCCGATGGCACCGCGTTTGAAAAGCGCTCATGCAGGGGTGGACAGGTCCCCGCGCACGGCTTACCTCATCCCTGAAAGGGGGGCACCATGGCCACCGCTGCGTTTGAAGACCTTGCCGAAACCTTTGCGTTTCTGGACGATTGGGAAGACCGCTACCGCCACGTGATCGAGCTTGGCCGCGCCATGCCGCCACTTGATGACAGCTTCAAGGTCCCCGCCCTGAAAGTCGACGGTTGCGCAAGTCAGGTCTGGCTGCGCCCCACACCCGCTGCGGGCCACTTCGACTTTGAAGGCGACAGCGATGCGATGATCGTGCGCGGGCTGATTGCCGTCTTGCACGCCCTATACTCTGGCGTCCCGATGGCTGAGGTGGGCCGCATCGACGCCCCCGCCGAATTGGCGCGACTGGGCCTGAACGACCACCTCAGCGCCCAGCGGTCAAACGGGTTGCGCGCGATGGTGGACCGAATTCGCGCTACTGCCGCGTCAGCGTGACCCGGTCGGTGTAGAAGGCCAGATGCCCGGCAATCTCGGCCACGCCGGGCAGGGGGGTCTCATAGGACCAGACGGCATTGTCCAGAACGCCCTTGTCGGTCTTGATCGAATAATAGCTGGCCTGGCCCTTCCAGGGGCAACCCGTGCTGCGCGTGGTCTTTTCCAGAAGGCCCATGTCCATATCGGCGCGCGGGACATAGATCACCGGGTTTGATCCACCCTCGCGCAGCTCCAGCGCCCGGGCGGTGGTGCCAAGGGTGGTGCCGCCCGCCGTCACGGTCACGCTGCCGTTGGCGGGGCTGATCTTGATGTGGTCGGCCATGGGTCTGTCCTTTACAAGGGGGCGCAAGCCGCGCTCAGCCAATCAAGGGTAGCACCCGACACGCGCTTGCCAAGCTTTTCCAGCACCCGGGCATGATAGGCGTCCAGCCAATCCCTTTCGCCGGGGGCAAGCGCCACCGTCAGAATCAGCCGCCGGTCGAAGGGGACAAAGGTCAGCGTCTCGAAGGCCAGCTGCACCCGGTTGTCGCCCAACGGGGGTGCAGGCTCAACCACGATCAGGTTCTCCAGCCGGATGCCAAAGGCGCCCTCGCGGTAATAGCCCGGCTCGTTTGACAGAATCATCCCTGGCTCCAGCGGCACCTCGGACAGGCGGGAAATCCGCTGCGGGCCTTCATGCACGCTGAGGAACGCGCCGACGCCATGCCCGGTGCCATGGTCATAGTCCTGCCCAGCCAGCCACAAGGGATAGCGCGCCAAGGCGTCAATATCGCGCCCGGCAAGGCCCTTGGGAAAGCGCACCCGGCTGATGGCGATCATGCCCTGCAGCACGCGGGTATAGGCCGCGCGCGCCTCATCGCCCGGATCACCGATGGCGATGGTGCGGGTGATGTCGGTGGTCCCATCAGGGTATTGCCCGCCCGAATCAACCAGCAAAAGCTCTCCCGGTTTGATCGGGCGGTTGGTCTCTTCGGTCACCCGGTAATGGATGATCGCCCCGTTCGGCCCCGCGCCACAGATGGTGTCAAAGCTGATGTCATGCAGCGTATTGGTCGCCCGCCGGAACCCTTCCAGCGCCTGGACGACAGCGATTTCGGTCAGCTTGCCCTGCGGCGCCTGCGCGTCCAGCCAAGCCAGGAATTCCGCCATCGCCGCCCCGTCGCGCAAATGCGCCTCACGGGTGGCGGCAATCTCGGCCGGGTTCTTGCGCGCCTTTGGCAGACGGCATGGGTCATCCCCCCAGACCACTGCAATCCCCGCTGCCGTCAGGATGTCGGACACCGCCAGCGGGGCCGAGGTCTTGTCGACCCGCACCGGCCCGACCAACCCCTGCAGCGCAGCCGTGAACCCGGCAGGCGGCATGACCACTACCTCCGGCCCCAGATGCGTGATCACCGCTGCATCAAACTTTGCCGCTTCCGCGAAAAGCTGCACCCGCCCGTCATCCTGCAGGATAGCAAAGGCCTGCAGCACCGGGTTCTTCGGCACATCCGCCCCCCGGATGTTCAAAAGCCAGCAAATCGAGTCCGGCAACGTCAGCACCGCCGCCCGCTGCCCCGCCGCCCGCAACCCCTCGGCCAAGGCCGCGCGCTTGGCGGCATGGGTCTCCCCGGCCAGCGCATCGGGATGAACAAACGCCTTGCCCAGTGGCGGCGCGGGCTGATCCACCCAGATCCCATCAACCGGATTTTTGTCGCATTGGCAGAGTGTTACACCACTTCCTTCAAGCAATGCCTGAAGTTTCTCCACCTCTTCCGCCGTATGCAGCCAGGGGTCAAACCCCAGCCGCCCGGCGCTCAGGTTTTCCCGAACCCACTCGCCCGCCTTCACCTCGGGCCAAGGAACCGGAGAATATGCCCCAAGGTCCACCTGCGCCTTCACCTGCGTGCGGTAGCGCCCGTCAATGAACACCCCCGCCACGTCCGGCAGGACCACACAGAATCCCGCAGACCCGGTAAACCCCGTCAACCACTGCAACCGCTCATCCCGCGCCGCGACGTATTCGCCCTGATGCACATCGGCTCGTGGCACCAGAAACCCGTCCAGCCCCATCGCCGCCAATTGCACCCGTAAGGCCGCAAGCCGCGGCGGCCCCTGATCGGGTGAGGCATGGCTTTCAAAACTCTGAAACATCCCTCAGCCTTTCATTCTGGCTCAAATATCCTGGGGGGTGAGGCGCGCAGCGCCGAGGGTGGCAACGCCCCCCTTACCCCGCCCGCCGCAGCCCCAGCGCCCGGGCGCGTTTCTTCGGGTCGACCTCAAAGAGCCCTGCCAGCTGTTCGGTCATCGCCCCGGCCAACTGCTCCACATCCGTGATCGTCACCGCCCGCTGATAGTAGCGCGTCACGTCATGGCCGATGCCAATCGCAATCAGCTCCACCGCCCGCCGACGTTCAACCATAGCGATAACGTCGCGCAAGTGTTTTTCCAGATAATTCGCGGGGTTGACCGACAAAGTTGAGTCGTCCACCGGCGCCCCGTCCGAAATCACCATCATGATCTTGCGCGCCTCAGGCCGGGCCATCGCGCGGCGGTGCGCCCATTCCAGCGCCTCACCATCGATGTTCTCCTTCAGAAGGCCCTCTTTCATCATCAGGCCAAGGTTCGGCCGCACCCGCCGCCAGGGCGCATCGGCCGATTTGTAGATGATGTGGCGCAGGTCGTTCAGCCGCCCCGGCACTTGCGGCCGGCCTTGCGCCAGCCACCGCTCGCGCGACTGGCCGCCCTTCCAGGCCCGCGTGGTAAAGCCCAGGATCTCCACCTTCACCGAACACCGCTCCAGCGTCCGCGCCAGCACATCGGCGCAGATCGCGGCAATTGAAATCGGCCGCCCCCGCATCGAACCGGAGTTGTCCAGCAAGAGGGTCACCACAGTATCGCGAAACTCAGTGTCCTTCTCTTGCTTGAAACTCAGCGGAGTCGTCGGGTTCGCAACCACCCGCGCCAGACGGCCCGCATCCAGCGTGCCTTCCTCAAGGTCGAAGTCCCAGCTGCGGTTTTGCTGCGCCTGCAAACGGCGCTGCAGCTTGTTCGCCAGCCGGCTGACGGCCCCCTTCAACGGCTCCAGCTGCTGATCCAGATACGCGCGCAGACGCTCCAGCTCGGCGGGTTCGGCCAGCTCCTCCGCCTTGATTTCCTCATCGAAATCCGTAGTGTAGACGGCATAGTTCGGGTCGGCGTCGGAATAGGGCGCGGGCGGTGGCGGCTCCAGCGGGGCCTCGCCTTCGGGCATCTCTGCCTCGTCGCCCTGTTCCATGTCGGCGCTGTCTTCCATCGTGACTTGCGCCTGGGACTGGTCCTGCTGCTCTTCCTGGCTCCGCTCAGGGCTGGCTTCGCTTTCGTCGCCCTCTTCTTCCTCGCCCGCCGTATCGGGCGAATCCTGATCCTCTTCTGCCTCATCCTCGCCCGCCGAGTCGTCCGGGGCATCCGGGTCATCGCCCAGCTGGTCACCATAGCCAAGGTCCGAAATCACCTTCCGCGCCAGCCTGGCAAATGCCGCCTGATCGGCCAACACATGGTCAACCGATCCCAGCGCCTCGCCTGCCTGGTCTTCGATGAACCCGCGCCACAGGTCCACGACATTCGCCGCCGATTTCGGCAACTCGCGCCCGGTGGCCAGTTGCCGCACCAGATAGCCCGCCGCCACCGACAAGGGCACATCGCCCGACTGCGTCACCTGGCCATAGCCCTTGCGGTCCGCCTCGTGTGCGATCTTCGCGTCAATGTTGCCAGCCGTGCCCGGCATGTCGCGCGCGCCGACCGCCTCACAGCGCGCAGTTTCCATCGCGTCATAGATCTCGCGCGCCAGGGGGCCGGTCGGGGCATAGCGGGCAGAGACGCCGTCATCATGATAGCGGCGGCGCAGCGCAAAGGCATCCGCCGTGCCACGCGCCAGCAGCACCTCATCCCGGGTCATCCGGCGGCTGACCTGCGGCAAGCGCACGCCTTCCTTGTTCATCCCCGAAGGATCGACCGAATAGGTCACCGTCATGTCGGGATCATCCGCCATGGTACGGGTGGCCTCGGCCAGGGCCTTCTTGAACGGATCGGCGGGGTTGTCGCTGGGCTTGCTCATGGGTCAGATAAATCACCCTGACCGGCTCTGGGCAAGCCCGGCCAACGCCGGTCTGGCAGGAAAAGCTGACTGGCCATGCCTAAGGCCGCGCGCTAAGCGAAAGCCAGCCACCAAGATGGAGCCGACCATGCGCCTGACCACCCTGATCCCGTTGATCTTCTGCGCGACACCGCTGTTCGCCCAGACCGATGTGGAAGCCGACCTGATGCCGCAGGTTTCACATGACCTGGCGCTGACCTGCCTTGCCTATTGGGTCAGCGATCTTGAAGCAAATGGACCCGGCGCAAACATCGAAGTCACAGCCAAAGAGATGGTGTTTTTCTCGCGCCTCATCGCGCAAAAGGCCACGGCTGATGAGGCCGCCGCCTTTGACACCCGGTTTGCCGAACAGTTGGACTTCTATCGCAAGACGCAGGCCGCAATGGACAATCCTGCAACCCGGGAAGAGGCCGATATGGAACTGACGGGCAGCGGAAAGATGTGCTGGTTTGAGATTCTCCAGGCAGAGGGCGGCCCCTACGAAGGGCAATAGTCCTACTCGTGGTGCGCCGCCGCACAGACTCGGCGCGACGGTGCGCAATTGGCAGGATGGCATTTGGCCGCACATAAGAGGGGCAATGAACACCACCCCTCGTGAAGGATATCTTCCATGGCCACCAAACCGAAAATCGCCCTGATCATCGGGTCGACCCGCAAGACCCGCTTTGCCGACATTCCGGCGCAATGGATGCTCGCCCAGGCACAAGCCCGTGGCGACATGGATGTCGAGATCGTCGACCTGCGCGATTTCGACCTGCCGATGTTTGATGAGCCGGCGTCGGACGCCTACATGCCCTCGTCCAACGCCGCCGCGGTTGCGTGGCAGAAGAAGATCGCGGGCTATGATGGCTACATCTTCGTCGTCGCCGAATACAACCACTCGGTCACCGGCCCGCTGAAGAACGCCGTTGACCAAGCCTATTCCGCCTGGGCGAAAAAGCCGATGGCGGCGATTGCCTACGGTTCGATGGGCGGCGCCCGCGCGCTGGAGCATCTGCGCGGCATCGCAGTAGAGCTGCAGATGGTCCCGACCCGCAACGCCGTGCACATCGGCGGCGGCGACTTCTGGAAAGTGCACCCCGGCATGGGTGGTTCGGGCAATCTGGCTGACATCGAAGGCGCGCTCCTGCCGTCCGCCAAAGCTACTCTGGACGACCTGGCCTGGTGGGCAGGCGCCACGATGGCTGCCCGCGCGGCCTGAGTCTTGCGTCAGGATTGACCAATCAGGTCGGCGCAGCCTTGCAAAAGCTGCGCCGATCTTTTTTCTGCCACTGGGTCTTTCGCGAAATACGCCCGGTCCAGCAGCGCCTTCTGCGCCACCTTCGCTTCGATCCGCCAATTCATTGCCGCTGAGGCGTCCCCAGGCCCTGCGACCGCCTCAACCAGCGCCCAAAGATTGTCCCGCGCCCCGGCTGAAGCGTCAGAGGCAGGCCCATCCACCAGCCACTGATGCTCCACCAGCGCCGAATAGCGCCCGGTGCAAACCGCGAAGTCACGCAAAAGGGGATCGGCCGTTGCGGGGCTGCCAGCCACAATCCCCACAGCGAGTGCAGCCAGAAAAGTTTCCAAACCGCGCGCCATTTGAGCATGAGGCGCGCAGAATCGCACTTTTTTAGGGCAGGATGGAATCCCTCAGCCACCAGTCGCTAGGGCTTTCCAATAACAAACCGAAGAGCCTGACCGCACGAAGAAACAGCATGATGAACGAGGCTCCCCAATGAGTAGCTTTCATCCAGATGATCGGACATCAGCCAGTTGCGCCCGCGTTCGCGTGCGGCTTCAAGCTCATCTAGCGGCGGACGGTCTCTTATCTTTTCCGCCGTATCGAAGAATACATCGCCTTGGACGAAGAACGGATTGGTCTTCACACTCGGCTCAACCACTTTCACGGCATCGAAAAGCCCTGCGCACCAGGCGAGTTGCTGCGGAACATTCTTTGACGACCGTCCCACTTCGGGCGAGGCCGACCCTGGCACCGGGCAAAGGATTGGGCCGCCGGGCGTGTGTAACAGTGAAGGCTCATGCTCACTGGTGCAAACGTCTTCCGCTAAAGCCGGACCCTGCAGAGCGCAGCCAATGACGAGGGCCAGCACCCAGTGCTGCGCCCCCGTCAATCTCATCTCACTTCATCGCCATGCTGGCCGCCGACTCCGGCAGCTCTTCGGCAAAGCAGCGCTGGTAGAACTCGGCCACCGTCTGCCGCTCCAGCTCGTCACATTTGTTCAGGAAGGTCAGCCGGAAGGCATAGCCCACGTTGCGGAAAATCTCGGCGTTCTGCGCCCAGTTCAGCACTGTCCGGGGGCTCATCACCGTCGACAGATCGCCGTTCATGAAGGCCGTCCGCGTCAGGTCTGCGACCGTCACCATCTGGCCAATCTGCTTGCGGCCCTTCTCAGTGTTGTAGTGCGGGCTTTTCGCCAGCACGATCGCCGCCTCGGCGTCGTGGGACAGGTAGTTCAGCGTGGCGACAAGGCTCCACCGGTCCATCTGCGCCTGGTTGATCTGCTGGGTGCCGTGGTAAAGGCCCGTCGTATCGCCCAGACCCACGGTGTTCGATGTGGCAAACAGCCGGAACGACGGGTGCGGGGTGATGATTTCGTTCTGGTCCAGCAGGGTCAGCTTGCCGTCATGCTCCAGCACGCGCTGGATCACGAACATCACATCCGCGCGGCCCGCATCATATTCATCGAACACGATCGCCACCGCATTGCGCAGCGCCCAAGGGAGGATCCCCTCATGGAACTCGGTCACCTGCTTGCCATCGCGCAGCTTGATCGCGTCCTTGCCGATCAGGTCAATGCGGGAGATGTGGCTGTCCAGGTTCACCCGCACGCAAGGCCAGTTCAGCCGCGCCGCGACCTGCTCGATATGCGTGGATTTGCCCGTGCCGTGATAGCCCTGGATCATCACGCGGCGGTTGTAGGCAAAGCCCGCCAGAATCGCCAAGGTGGTGTCGGGGTCAAACTTGTAAGTCGGGTCGATGTCCGGAACGCGGTCCGTCCGCTCGGCAAAGCCCTTGACGCGCATGTCCGTATCAATGCCGAACACATCGCGGACCGAAATCTCTTCGGTCGGTTTCATCGCCTGATCCAGCATGACGTCGTCCAATCCATCGCTCCCGCGCCCGATGCGCGGCCTGAAGCTGTTTGGAACATAACGCGCAGGGGTTCAAGGGGAAGGGACCGTGTGACAGCGCTTCGCATTCGCGTGACTGCGCAACTTCCCGCTAAGCGCCCACGTATTGCACATGTATCCTGATCGCCAACCGCCGGAGATGACCCATGCACCGCCGCCTCTTCCTTCTGTCCACCGCCGCCCTGTTCGCAGCCCCCGCCACCGGCGCGGAAACCTTCGAGATCACGCTGACCGAGGCCGAGTGGCGCGCCCGTCTGGATGACCTCGCCTACCGCGTCCTCCGTGAGGAAGAGACCGAGCGTCCGAACACCAGCCGCCTGAACAATGAGGCGCGCGCGGGTACCTACCATTGCGCGGGCTGCGATCTGCCCGCCTTCGCCTCGGCCACGAAATATGACAGCGGCACCGGCTGGCCGTCGTTCTGGGAACCCTTGCCCAATGCCATTGGCACCCGCGAAGACGGTGGCCTGTTTGGCGCACGGACCGAAGTCCACTGCCGCCGCTGCGGTGGCCATTTCGGCCATGTCTTCAATGACGGCCCGGAACCGACCGGCCTGCGCTACTGCATGAACGGGGCGGCGCTGGCGTTCAAACCGGCCTGAGCGCTGCGCAAGTCCTGCACGACATCTGCCAGGCATCTGCGCAAGCCTTGGGCCAAATGTGATCCGCACCCAACAGCGGAGACCGTCCCATGCCACTTTCATACCGCGCGCTAGCTGGCACATTCTGCGCCATCGCAGGCCTTGTCGTCATCTTTGCGATGGGGGCCGAGGTTCGCGTCCGTGACCTTGACCTCATCCTTCCCGCGGGCTGCGGTGCATTTCTGGGCGGCGCAGTTGCGGCCGGATTTTTCGGGCGCCTCGGTGCAGAAGGGTGCGCCTTTGCCGTGATCGGAGCCGTTCTGGCCACCGCATTGGGCGCAGCAGTTGGCGGCATCGTCTCCGGCATCTGGCAGGGCCCCACGCTTATTGGAGCCGTTTACGGTCCGGTCATGGTCGGCTGGGCCATCGTTTCGCTGCCCGGGGTCGCCGTCGCCTGGGTACTCAGCATGACCGCCGTGCACGTCGCGATGTACATCGCCACGCAAGGCAGGGCCATGTCAGCCTAACCCCTAGTCCCGGAAATACCGGCTATCCTTCAGCTGGTCCCAGGCCCAGACCACCTCTTGCAACCGTTCCTCATCCGACCGGTCGCCACCGTTCATGTCGGGGTGCAGGTCCTTGACCAAGGTCTTGTATTGCTTGCGAATCTCGGTTTTGGTCCAGGTGTCGCGGGCATCCAGAATCTCGATCGCCTTCCGCTCGGTCGGGGGCAGCTTGCGGGTCGAGGTCGCAGCAAAGGCAGACCGGCCGGGGTTCTGCGTGGCCTTCTCGCCCAGAAGGGACATCGGATCATTCACCCCGACCCGCGCCCAGGCATTGCCATCGCCGATGCGGGAAAACGGCTTCGTCTCCCGCTCCCAGACGCGGTCCTTGTCGAGGAACTTCTGGAACTCTTCATCCGTGGTGCCCTGAAAGAAGTTCCACTTCAGGTTGTACTCGCGGATGTGGTCCTTGCAGAACCAGAAGAACTCATCCAGCAGGTCCGGCGATTTCGGGGCGCGGTAGGCACCCTTCTCCTGGCAACCCGGATAGTCGCAGCCCTTGTCTGAGGTCTCGAATGCGCCGGACATGCCGCGGCGGCCGGTTTTCTTGCGCTTCTTGTCGGCCGACACACGCAGGTCGAACTCGAAGGGCGGGCGGTTGTTCATGGACGGGCCTTTCCGACTCGGGCCAGACAGTTTAGGTCTTTTGGCGGCAGATTGAAGGGGGTAGCGCGGAAATGGCCGTGAAAGACGACATCGAAGTGCGGTTGCAGGCGGCCTTTCACCCCACGCGGCTTGAGATCATCAACGAAAGCCACCAGCATGCTGGCCATTCCGGCGATGACGGGTCCGGTGAAAGCCATTTCCGCATCGTGATCCGCGCGGGCGTTCTGGCCGACATGGCCCGCGTCGCCCGCCACCGTGCCGTACAGCACGCGCTCGGGGACCTCAACCAGCGCATCCACGCCATCGCGCTGGATATCGGCTAGGCACCCGTCGGCGGGAACTGTCTTGGCGTGGGTGCGGAACCGGCAGCCCGGGGGAACCCATGTGGCCTCGGGCGGGTTTTACCCGCACACAGCCGCGAAAGGGCACGACATGGTCCCGCATCTTCGGATCTGGCTTATTGCGATTTGGTCGACCTCGATCGCGGGGGCGGCCGTCATCCTTGGCCTCGCCCTTGGCCATTATGAGGTCGGAACCTTCCTCTGGGCTTTGGCGGCGGGTGTCGTTGTCGGCATCCCTGCGGCCTTGTTGAACTGGGCCTACCTGCGCCCCAACCGCGCACGCGAGGTCGGGGTTCTTGGACAGGCTCCGGCAGAGGTCAGCGTGGCGCCGCTTGCGCCAAAGGTTAAGCCTTCCTGAAGGCGCGGAGGCAAGCCATTGAAATCATTCGGGTCGAAAGGGTGTCCCTGCCCGGGACACTAGCCCTTCTTCGCGACGGCCCGCCAGGCATGGAGCAGGGGTTCGGTATAGCCCGAAGGCTGCTCCCGCCCCTTGAAGACCAGATCACAGGCCGCCCGAAACGCCGCCCCATCAAAGCGCGGGGCCATGGGCTTATAGGCCGGATCGCCCGCGTTCTGGCGGTCCACCACCACGGCCATTCGGCGGAAGGCCGCGACCACTTCAGCCTCGCCCACCACCCCATGGTGCAGCCAGTTGGCCAAGGCCTGGGCCGAGATGCGGCAGGTCGCGCGGTCCTCCATCAACCCCACGTCATGGATATCCGGCACTTTGGAACAGCCGATCCCCTGATCGACCCAGCGCACCACATAGCCCAAGATGCCCTGGACATTGTTGGCCACTTCCTCGGCGATTTCCTCCTCCGACCAGTTGCTGCCAACCGCGAGCGGAAGGGTCAGGAGCTGGTCCAGCGTCGCGCGTGGTCCCCCGGCAGCAAGCCGGTCCTGCACGGCGCTGACATCGGTGCGGTGGTAGTGGGTCGCGTGCAAGGTCGCGGCGGTGGGTGATGGGACCCAGGCGCAGCTCGCCCCCGCCTGCGGATGTGCGCCTTTCTGGGCCAGCATCGCGGCCATCAGGTCCGGCATCGCCCACATCCCCTTGCCGATCTGCGCCCGACCTTTCAGCCCACAGGCAAGACCAATGTCGACGTTGCGGTCCTCATAGGCCTTGATCCAGGCTTGGCCCTTCATCTCGCCCTTGCGGACCATCGGCCCGGCTTCCATGCCGGTGTGAATCTCATCCCCGGTCCGGTCGAGGAACCCGGTGTTGATGAACGCCACCCGCGACCGTGCCGCGCGGATGCATTCCTTGAGGTTGGCTGAAGTCCGCCGCTCTTCGTCCATGATCCCCAGCTTCACCGTATTGCGGGGGAGGGACAGGGTATCTTCGACCGCATCGAAGATGGCCGAGGTCAAAGCCACCTCTGCCGGGCCGTGCATCTTGGGCTTCACCACATAGACAGAACGGTAAACCGAGTTGCGGGGGCCATCAGTCTTTTGCAGGTCATGCAGCCCGCAAAGGGTGGTGACGAATGCGTCGAGCAGCCCCTCGGACACCTCAGCCCCGCTGGCATCGAGCACGGCGGGCGTTGTCATCAGGTGGCCCACGTTCCGCACCAGCATCAGCGCCCGGCCCTTCAGGCTGGCGGGCAGACCGTCAGGTGCGGTGAAGTCGAAATCGGGGGCAAGGCGGCGGGTGATGGTGCGGCCGTCCTTGACCAGCATCTCCTCAAGATCGCCGCGCATCAGGCCCAGCCAGTTGGCATAGGCCGCAACCTTGTCTTCGGCGTCGACGGCGGCGATGGAATCCTCAAGGTCCATGATCGCGGACAGGGCGGATTCCAGCCGGATATCGGCGAGGCCCGCCCCGCCCATGCCGATGTCCTGCGCGCCGATGCGGTGGCCGGGGTCGATCCGCAGGATGATGTGCAGACCGTGGTTGCGCAGGATCACTGCGTTTGGCGCCTCAGGCGCGCCTCGATAGCCAACGAATTGCGCTGGGTCGCGCAGGGCGGGGAAAAGCGCGCCATCTTCTATCCGGTAGGCGGTCACACCGGCATGTGCGCCGGTTGCCAGCGGTGCTGCATCATCCAGAAACGCCCGCCCCCAAGCGATGACGCGCGTGCCCCGGTCGGGGTCATAGGCTTTACCCGCTGGCAGGTCACCCAGCGCGTCGGTGCCGTAGAGCGCATCGTAAAGGCTGCCCCAGCGCGCGTTGGCGGCGTTCAGCGCGTAGCGCGCATTCATCACCGGCACCACAAGTTGCGGGCCGGGGATCAGCGCAATCTCGGGGTCCACCCCGGCCGTTTCTATCGTGAAATCCGGCCCTTCGGCTTCAAGATAGCCAATATCCTCCAGAAAGTTGCGATAGGCCTCCGCGTCATGGGCCTGGCCGCGCTTGGCGATGTGCCAGGCGTCGATATCGGCCTGCAGGCTGGCACGCTCGGCCAGCGCGGTCTTGATCCGGGGACCAAAAGTTTCCTGTGCCTGGGCGAGGCCCGCCCAGAACTGATCTGCGGTAATACCGGTGCCGGGCAGGGCTGCACTGTCCACAAAAGCCGCCAGCCGATGATCCACCGCCAGCCCCGATTTTATCACGCGCGTGGTCATTCCGTTTCCCCTTGCATACCGTTGCACACAATATCGGTGCGGCGGCCCAAGGGGCAAGCAGGGCGGCAGCAGGATTATGCGTTTTGACCAGAAAACACTTGTGCTTCACGCGGAGAAATAAACTTAGCCATATGACGAAGTTTTGGTTGCAGAGCGGCTTCCATATGGCATAGTTAGCCTTATGGCTAAGCATGATCCTGACCTGAATTTGCTGTTTCACGCCCTGTCTGACCCGTCCCGGCGGATGATGCTGGCGCGTCTGGCCCGGGGTCCTGCGCCGGTCAGCGAGCTTGCGGCGCCGACCGGATTGCGCTTGCCGACGGTGCTGCGCCACTTGTCGGTCTTGGAAGAAGCGGGGCTGGTGGCCACGCAAAAAGACGGGCGCGTGCGGTCTTGCGAAATGCTGCCGGACGGCCTGTCGCCGATGCGCGACTGGCTGGAAGCACAGCGCGAGATCTGGGAAGGCAGGCTGGACCGGCTTGACGATTACCTGAACCAAATCATGAAGGAATGGCCGGATGACACCCGATCTTGACCTTGACCCTGCGCTGGACCTTGTCCTGACGCGGGATATGAAGGCGCCACGTGCCGTGCTGTGGGACTGCTGGACGAAGCCAGAACATCTTGTGCACTGGTTTGTCCCGAAGCCGCACCGGGTGACCACCTGCACGCTGGACGTTCGCCCTGGCGGTGCCTGCAACACAACCTTTGATGTGGATGGCATGGTGATGGAAAACACCGGGGTCTATCTTGAGGTGGTGCCGCAGGAAAAGCTGGTGTTTACCGACACCTACTCGGTTGGCTGGAAGCCCGCGCCCGAGCCGTTCATGACCGCGATCATCACCTTTCAGGACCTGGGCGATGGCCGCACCCGCTATACCGCCGTGGTGCGGCACCGCAGCGCCGAGGCCGCGAAATCACATGACGACATGGGGTTTCAGGATGGCTGGGGCACGGCCGCCACGCAGCTTGAGGCTTATGCTCAAGGCTTGACCGGGGCGGCGGGATGACCAGCGCCGAAGACCGCACCATGGTGCTGACCCGGGTAATCCGCGCCCCGGTCGCCTTGGTCTGGGGGGCCTGGATGAACCCGGTGACCTTGCCACAATGGTGGGGGCCGGACGGGTTTTCCTGCCGCACCGCCCGCATCGATCTGCGTGAGGGTGGCGAGTGGGTCTTCGACATGATCGCCCCGGATGGCACGGTCTTTCCCAACCATCACCGCTATACGATGGTGCGGCCGGAGGAGCGGATCGAATACACCCTGCACTGGGGCGAAAACGGCCCGAAGCATGCTGATGCCTGGGCCAGCTTTTCCGATGAAGGCGGTGCTACCCGCGTCACCCTGGGCATGGTCTTCATCACGCCGCAGGAGTTTGAGGATGCCAAAGGCTTTGGGGCGGTTGAACTCGGGATGCAGACGCTGGGCAAGTTGGCCCGGTTCATCGGCGCTGACTGACGGTGCAAACCGAAGCCTTCAAAGGCGCAGTCCCTATTTCTTTGAAAAAACCGAGCGCTTGGCGTCGGACCGGCAGCGGTCAGAGCAGTACTTCACATCATCCCAGACCTTTTCCCATTTCTTGCGCCAGGTGAACGGCTTGCCACAGGTGACGCAGGTCTTTTCCGGCAGGTCGGACTTTTTCACTCCGCGTGGCATGTCACAGGTCCAGGGTCAGTTGGGCTGACGCCGCTTTGCGGCGCGGGCTGCGGTCGTTCACAAAGCGCGGGTCGGCGCGGCTGGCGTGGCGGGTGACGATGCGCGCGGCGGTATCGGCAAAGCCGTTGGTCTTGCGCGCCTGCCAGATGGCATCGCGCGCGGCGCGGGCGGCGGTGGCGACATCGATGATCGGCTCGGGGTAGCGGTGGCCGAGAAGGTGGCGGGCGTCGGGCCACTTCCAGGGTTCCTGCAGGAAGGCATCGGGGACGGACGCCAGCTCCGGTAGCCATTTGCGGGTGAAGGCACCGGTCGGATCCTGATCCTGGCCCTGCTTCACCGGATTGTAGATGCGCGGGATGTTGATCCCCGTGGTGCCCGACTGCATCTGCACCTGCGGCCAATGGATGCCAGGTTCATAATCGGTGAACATCCGCGCCAGATGCTGGCCGCTGGCCTGCCAGTCGAGCCAGAGGTGATAGGACGCAACCGACGTGACCATCGCCCGCATGCGGAAATTCAGCCAGCCCGTGGCGCGGACATAGCGCAGGCAGGCGTCAAGGAAGGGCAGGCCGGTTTCGCCCATGGCCCAGGCGTTCAGACGGGCGGCGTCGCTGTCGCGCGGGCGGGTGATGGCAGTGGGGTGAAGGTCCCGAAGCTCAATCGACGGCTGGTCTTCCAGCTTTTGCATGAAATGGTCCCGCCAGGCGAGGCGGGACTGAAAGCTGTTCAGCGCGCCGCCCCAGCGCCCTCCCGGGCGTTCAGACTGACGTGCAGTGGTGGCCTGCGTCACCTCTCGCGCCGAAAGTGTCCCCCAGGCGAGGTGGGGCGACAGGCGGGAACAGGCGCGTTCGCCGGTCAGGGGTGAAGACATGGCGGCGCGGTAAGGCTCCCCCCGGCGGGTCAGGAAGGACTCCATCAGGTCAAGGCCGCGGGTCCGCCCGCCAAGCTGGCGATGCGGGCAGGGGTCATCGGCCAGCTTCAGCGCGCGGGCGGTGGGGATCTGGCCTGGTTCGACACCGGAAACCCCCTGCAAGGCGGGCGGCGGCACCAGGGGGGCAGACATGAAGCCATCCCGTTGGCGCGCCCAGCCATCGCGGCTGGCCAGACGCCGCACCACGCCCGATTGCGGCAATTCGGTCCAGACGATCCCTGCGCCGCGCGCCCAGGCCGCCACGCGCCGGTCGCGGGCATAGGTCCACAGGTTGCCGGTTTCCTCATGGCTGACAATCCGGGCAATCCGGTGCTGACGGCACAGCCGGTCGAGCACCGTCACCACCTCGCCCACCCGCACCACCAGCGGCGCCCCGATCCCCCCAAGCGCCTGCCGCAGATCAGCCAGGCTTTCGGCCACAAACTCCCACTGCCGGGCCGAGGCGTCTGGGCCTGCCCAAAGCTCCGGCTCGACCACATACAGCGGCAAAACCGACCCCAACCCCGCCGCCAGATCCAGCGCGGGGTGGTCATCAAGGCGCAGGTCGCGTTTCAGCCAGACGAGAACATTCATAGAACAAATAGATAGACCAACGCCCGGATTCGTAAAGCGGCAAAAGACTGTTGCGCGATTGCAGTGTGTCTTGGCCTTGCACAAGTCCCCCAACCCCTTAGCTTCACATTCAAAGGGAGCAAGGCATGACCGCAGTGCAGAAGACCGTCCGTCTGGCCGAGTATCAGCCGTTCACGCATCTTCTGGACGATGTGGCGCTGACCTTTCGGCTGTCTCCGGATGCCACGGTTGTTGTTGCGCGGCTGGCCTTTCGCCCCAACCCTGCGCGCCCGGGCCGACACCCCTTGCGCCTGAATGGTGAGGGGCTGAAATTGCTGTCCTGCCAGCTGGACGGCCAGCCGATCAAGCCAAAGCTTGACGCCTTTGGCCTGACCATCGCCGCCAAGGCCTTGCCGCAGGGGTCCTTCATCCTGGAAACCGAAGTGCAGATCGACCCGCAGGCCAATACCACGTTGGACGGCCTTTACATGTCGCGCGGCATGTATTGCACCCAGTGCGAGGCGGAAGGCTTTCGCAAGATCACCTACTATCCGGACCGCCCCGATGTGATGGCGCGCTTCAAGGTCCGGATTGAGGGGAACCAGAAGGTGCTGCTTTCCAACGGCAACCTTGTAGCCAAAGGCAAGGGCTGGGCCGAATGGGATGACCCGTGGCCGAAGCCCGCCTATCTTTTCGCCCTTGTGGCGGGCGACTTGCGCGCCCGATCGGGAAAGTTCCGCACCTTCTCTGGCCGCAAGGTCGCGCTGAACATCTGGGTGCGCCCGGGGGACGAAGACCGCTGCGCCTATGCGCTGGACAGCCTGCAACGCTCGATGAAATGGGAGGAAGAGGTCTACGGGCGTGAGTATGACCTTGATGTCTTCAACATCGTCGCCGTCGATGATTTCAACATGGGCGCGATGGAGAACAAGGGCCTGAACATCTTCAACTCGCGCTACGTTCTGGCCAGTCCCGAAACCGCGACGGATGATGACTTCGCCCGGATCGAGGCGATCATCGCGCATGAGTATTTCCACAACTGGACCGGCAACCGCATCACCTGCCGCGACTGGTTCCAGCTGTGCCTGAAGGAAGGGCTGACCGTCTTCCGCGATCACCAGTTCAGCGGCGACATGCGGTCAGCCGCCGTCCGCCGGATCGAGGATGTGGTCATCTTGCGTGCCCGCCAGTTCCGTGAGGATGCCGGCCCCTTGGCCCATCCGGTGCGCCCCGAAAGCTTTGTCGAGATCAACAACTTCTACACCGCCACCGTCTACGAAAAGGGCGCCGAGGTGATCGGCATGCTGAAAACGCTGGTGGGCGATGCCGCCTACAAGCGGGCGATGGACCTTTATTTTACCCGCCATGACGGCGATGCCGCCACGATCGAAGACTGGCTGAAGGTGTTTGAAGACGCCACCGGCCGGGATCTGACCCAGTTCAAGCTGTGGTATTCCGAAGCGGGCACGCCGCATGTGAAGGTCGCTGAGGATTGGACCGATGGGGTCTATACCCTGACCTTCACCCAAGTGAACCCAGCCACTCTAGGCCAGCCGGTCAAGCAACCCAAGGTCATTCCAATCAACGTCGGCCTTCTGAACCCCAACGGTGACGAAGTGGTGCCGACAATCATGCTCGAGATGACGCGCGACACCCAAAGCTTCCGGTTTGAAGGGCTGGCCGCGCGGCCGATCCCGTCGATCCTGCGCGGGTTTTCCGCGCCGGTCGTGCTGGACCGCAAGGTTGCCCCCAGTGAACGCGCGTTCTTGCTGGCCCATGACACTGACCCCTTCAACCGTTGGGAGGCGGGCCGCGCCCTAGCCAAGGACGTGTTGGCCGACATGGTCACCAAGGGGGCTGAGGTCAGCCCAGATTGGCTGGACGGCGTGGCCGCCGTAGTCTTCGACGAGACGCTGGACCCCGCCTTCCGTGCGCTATGCCTGCGGCTGCCGGGAGAGGATGACATGGCCCAGACCCTGCATGCCGCCAAGCGGGTGCCGGACCCCGCGCGCATTCACGCTGCCCGGCGCGAGATGCTGGGGGCCTTGGCCGTGCGCCTTGGGGAAGGGCTGCACCGGCTGTATGTCAGTCTTGAGGAACGGGCGCCCTTCTCGCCCGATGCGGGGCAGGCCGGGCGCCGGGCGCTGCGGCTTGCGGCCTTGGCACTGTTGACGCGGCGCGATGGCGGGCGTCTGGCGAAGGTGGCCTTTGACCAGGCGAAAAGCATGACAGAATCGGTCGGTGCCCTGTCGGCGCTGCTGGACGTGGGGCAGGGCGCAGCCGAGGTGGCTGCCTTTGCCGTCCGCTGGGGCGATGACCGCAACGTCATGGACAAGTGGTACGCGTTGCAGATCGCCCATGCCGAACCGGCAGAGGCGGCTGCCCTGACCGCAAAGCTGACAGAACGCGAAGACTTTGACTGGAAGAACCCCAACCGATTCCGGTCTGTCATCGGGGCGCTGGCGGGGAATCATGCCGGCTTCCATCATCGGTCCGGTGCGGGTTACCGGCTGGTGGCTGACTGGCTGCTGCGGCTTGACCCGCTGAACCCGCAAACCGCGGCCCGTGTCTCAACCGCGTTCGAGACCTGGCACCGCTATGACGCCAGCCGCAAACGCCGCGCCAGCGCGGAACTGGAGCGGATGGCAGCGACCCCGACCCTCAGCCCTGATCTGCGAGAGATGGTGGAACGGATGCTTTCGGCTGGCTAGCCTCGAGACCGGCTTGGCAATAGGGCTGCTCGCTGGTCCAGGACGCCATCTCGGCCCGCTTTTCGGCGCTGCGCAAGGGCGCCCAATCGCGCCCAATGCCCCGGTTGCCGCCACCGGCCACAAGGCCGTCCTTCGCGACTTGTTCCGACATGATCTCGACCGCGCATTCCAGATTCGCCTCGCCGTCCTTCAGCGCGCTGACCGAGGTGGCATCGCAGCCGAAGTTTTGCGCGGTGCGGGGAGAAATCTGCATCAGCCCGATCCAGCGCCCACCCCCGCCCGAGGCGTTGGGGTTCCAGGTGCTTTCATACTTTGCCACCGCCGAAAGCAGCCCCGCCCAGAAGGCGCGGCGCGCCTCGACCGGGGCTTCGGGGTATGCCGGGCACCAGGCGGTGATGTCGGCGGGCACTTTCTCAGACAGAATCGCATCCTTGGTCGATAGGGCAACAAGGGTGGATTCGGTCCATTCCTCGCCTTCCGGATGATGGTCCCAGCGCATGGGCGGGGCCGCAAAGGACATTTCCTCGACCGGTTCGGTCTTCACGCAGGCAGACAGCGAAGTCACCAGAACGACTAAAGAAATTGCCCGTAGCGCCTGACGCGCGTCACTTGAAATCCACTGCATTTCCATCTTTCCGCCCTGATCTACGGCAATACATCCTTATCGGCGGAGTTGTATTCCGGCCTGGGAATAAGTTGATGTTGATTACCCCGTCCCTGCTTCATGTGAAAACCCATGCCGGTCGCGGTCGGCAGGAACCTGCCGTTCTGCTGCGGCCGGTCGGGGTGGACATGGGTTTCAAAGTGGAAGGGATGACGGCCGAACAGGTGCTGGGTCGGCTGGATGTGCCGGTCATGCAGCAAGGCCCGGAGATGACAGAATGGCACTGCATCCGGCTGGATCACGCCGCCATGGCCGACCGGGGCGAATGGTCTGATCTCTTGGACGCGCTGCGCTATGCCGACCAGGAGCGGACCATGGCCTCGGGCGGGCAGCGTGTGGCCCCCTTGATCAGCGAAGGCATCCGCGCCAGCTTTGACGCCGCAGTCGCCCGGCAGGACCTTGCCGCCGCCGCCCGCGAACTGGTGCGGTTCGAGGCGGTGTTCGAGATGAACCCCGAAAGCTATGTTGCGGCGCATCTTCTGGCGCAGGTCCAGATCGACCTTGGCATCGCCAAGCGCACCATTGCCTCGGACGGGCAACTGTCGCGCGACCTTCTGGCGGAAAGTGCCGCCCACTTCGACGCCGCAGAAGACCTTTTGGACGCATTCGATCCGATCGAAGAGATGTCCCCGCTTCTGGCCGCCACCCGCTACGTCTCTGTCTGCGGGATCGAGGATGGCGCCGCGCTCTGCCGCGACTGGTACGAAGACTGGGTCGACCTTGACCCCGAAGATGCCAACGCGCATGCGGCCCACTCCATCCATATGCTGCCAGACTGGTTCGGGTCGCTTGCCACCTTCGAGAAGGCCGCCCGCAAGGCCGCCACGATGACCGAAGCTGCAACCGGCCAGGCCGCTTACGCGATCTTCCACATGACCGCCCGCAAGCATCTGGGCGACATGCTGCCCACCCTGGATCTGATGCGCTTCTTGACCGGGTTGACCGACTATCAGGCCGCAACCGGCTGCCAACACCGCGCCAACATTGCAGCCAGCCTGCTGACCAACCTCTTGCGCGACTATCGCCTTGCCGGACCTGCTTCGGCCTACCAGCTGACCAAAGTCCGGGCCGCCCTGTCGGACGTGCTCTGGAACCGCCTCCACGAGGTGCACATGGACCGTTGGGACCATGGCGCCGACAGTCTTGCCTTCGCCCTGGCCGAGGTGTTCGGCCCCGCCCTCAAACGCGGCGCTCGCATCTGCCGGCGCGGCACCGGGCTTGGCACCCGCGTTCCGCGTCTGACGGGCCCCCGCGCCTGACAACCCTTGCCCAGCGACCATGCCCGGCCTAAACCGGGGGTCAAAGTTGCTTCGGAGGCATGATGCTGGACCACCTCACAACCGCGCCGAAACCCAAGGTCATCTCCGGGGCGACGGGGGATTGGGAACTGGTGATCGGGATGGAAATCCACGCCCAGGTTTCTTCGAACGCCAAACTGTTCTCCGGCGCGTCCACAACCTTTGGGGCCGAGCCGAACTCCAACGTCGCCTTCGTGGATGCCGCGATGCCGGGGATGCTGCCGGTGATCAATGAATTCTGCGTCGAACAGGCGGTGCGCACCGGGCTTGGGCTGAACGCGCAGATCAATCTAACCTCGGCCTTCGACCGGAAGAACTATTTCTACCCCGACCTGCCGCAGGGCTATCAGATCAGCCAGCTTTACCACCCGATCGTGGGCGAAGGTGAAGTGCTGGTCGAAATGGGGCCGGGCGTCGCGCGCCTTGTCCGGGTGGAGCGTATCCATCTGGAACAGGACGCCGGCAAATCGATCCACGACATGGACCCGAACCTGTCCTTCGTCGATTTCAACCGCACCGGCGTCGCGCTGATGGAGATCGTCAGCCGTCCCGACATTCGCGGGCCTGAGGAAGCGGCGGCTTATGTGACCAAGCTGCGCCAGATCCTGCGCTACCTTGGCACTTGCGACGGCAACATGCAGAACGGCAACCTCCGCGCAGACGTGAACGTGTCGGTCTGCCGCCCCGGGCAGTATGAGAAATACCAGGCCACGCAGGATTTCTCACATTTGGGAACCCGTTGCGAGATCAAGAACATGAACTCCATGCGGTTCATCCAGTTGGCCATCGATTATGAGGCCCGCCGCCAGATCGCGATTCTGGAGGATGGCGGCAAGGTCGTGCAGGAAACCCGCCTTTACGACCCCGACAAGAACGAGACGCGCTCGATGCGGTCCAAGGAAGAGGCGCATGATTACCGCTACTTCCCTGATCCCGACCTTCTGCCGCTGGAGATTGAGCGCTCTTGGGTCGACGGTATCGCCGCGACCATGCCGGAACTGCCTGATGCCAAGAAGACCCGCTTCATGGCTGATTTCGGCCTGACCGACTACGATGCCAACGTCCTGACGGCCGATCTCGACTCCTCCAGCTACTTCGAAGCTGTGGCGCAGGGCCGTGACGGCAAGATGGCGGCGAACTGGGTCATCAACGAACTTTTCGGCCGGTTGAACAAGCAGGGCCTGACGATTGCCGAAACCCCGGTCACTTCGACGCAGCTAGGCGGTGTCCTTGATCTGATCGGCAACGGCACGATCACCGGCAAGATGGCCAAGGACCTGTTCGAGATCCTCTGGACCGAAGGCGGTGACCCGGTTGAGGTTGCCAAGGCCAAAGGCATGCAGCAGGTCACCGACACGGGTGAGATTGAGGCCGCCCTTGACGCGCTGATCGCGGCCAACCCTGATCAGGTTGAAAAGGCCAAGGTCAACGCAAAACTCGCGGGCTGGTTCACCGGTCAGGTGCTGAAAGCCACGGGCGGCAAGGCCAATCCGGCCACGGTCAACGCGTTGGTTGCGCAAAAGCTGGGGCTTTGACCACAAGGCCTAGGCGCGGGCTCTGGCCGCTTGTGCCACATCCTGCGCCTGTTGCGCCTGAAGCGCGGTCTTGCCGAAAAAGCCTTATGTGATTTGCGGTTACGGGCAGAATCTCTTATGTGTTGCGCGAACAATACGGGAGAAACCCGATGCAGCGTTTCGAGTACAAGGTCATTCCGGCCCCTAAACGGGGCGAAAAGGCGCGTGGAATCAAGACCACCGAAGACCGCTTTGCCTATGCGCTGACGCTGCTGATGAATGACCTTGGCGCCGATGGCTGGGACTATGTCCGCGCCGACGCGCTGCCCTGCGAGGAACGCACCGGCTTTACCGGGACCAAGACCACGTTCCAGAATGTGCTGGTGTTTCGTCGGGTTCTGGCCGCCGCCGAAGACCGCCCCGCGACGCGGCTTTTGCTGGGCGAACCGGCTGCCCCGGCCCCGCCCCTCGGCCCGGCTGAGGCGCCGATGCCCACAACTTCGCCGACCGTTGGCCCCGCCAAGCCCGATCTCGCCGCCGAATAGTCAGCCCACGGCCTTCAGGGCCTTGGGCAGCGCCTCGGCCAGAACATCAAGCGTGGCATCGTCGCCCAGACTGATGCGGATGCAGCGGTCCAGGGGCGCCACCCCCGGCATCCGGATGAAAATCCCCGCCTGGCCCAAAGCCGCCAGCAGCTTGCGCGCAAAGTCCCCGTCGTGCCCGCAATCGATGGTGACAAAGTTCGTGGCCGAAGGCAGGGGTCGCAGACCATTGGCTTTGGCGATTTCCCCCAGCCGCGCCCGCGCCGCCCGTGTACGGTCTTGCACCGAGGCCAGCCAGTCCTGATCCTCCAGCGCCGCCAGCGCCCCGGCTTGGCTCGCCCGCCCCATCCCGAAATGATCACGCACCTTGTCAAAGGCCAGCGCCAGATCGGGGTTGGTGATCGCATAGCCGACCCTTGCCCCGGCCAGCCCGTATCCCTTGGAGAACGTGCGCATCCGGATGACCTGCGGATGATCCGCCGGGATCACCGGCACCGTTCCGGGCGGGGCCAGGTCGGCATAGGCCTCATCCAAGATCAGCAGCGTCTCGGGCGGCAGGTTCGCCACCAGATCCTCAATCACCGCGGCTGGGTGGTGGCTGCCCATCGGGTTGTCGGGGTTCGCCAGATACATCAGCCGCGCGCGGGTCGTCCGAGCCGCGTCCAGAAGGCCCACCACATCTTCATGGTCGCCTTGGTATGGAATGCGCGTCAAGCTGCCGCCAAATCCCTGCACATGGAAGTTGAACGTGGGGTAGGCACCAAGGCTCGTCACAACGGGCGTCCCCGCTTCCAGCGTCAGCCGGCAGATCAGGCCCAGAAGCCCGTCAATCCCCGGACCCACCGCCACATGTGCCGGGGTCACGCCATGGTGCCGCGCCAGCGCCTGTTTCAGGTCGTGGTTTTCGGGGTCGCCATACATCCAGGCCCCAGCAGCCGCCTCTCGCATTGCCGCGATGGCTTTGGGCGAGGGGCCGAAGAGGCTTTCATTCGCCCCCAGCCGCGCCCGAAAGGCAAGGCCGCTTCGCCGCTCCAACGCCTCCGGTGCGGTGAAGGGCACGGTTGAGGGCAGGGCGGCGGCGTGGGCGGTGAGGAAGCGGCTCATGCGGCGGAGGCTGGCATTTCGGGGGGTGGGGACGCAAGGGGGTTTTGTGGTGTCCCGGGCAGGGACACCGTTGCGATTGCCTGAAATCAAGGGCTTACGGCGGCGGATTCAGGAAGTGTTAAGAAACGCGCCCCGGTGTCCTCAGCCCAGATCGGCCAGGCGGACAAGGGCAGCCTTGATCTTATCAGCCTCCTCCACCCGCGCCTCAAGGTTCGACTGCGCTTCCATCACCACGTCCTCCGGCGCGGATTTGGCGAAGTTCGGGTTATCCAGTCGGCCTTTCAGCCCGCCGATTTCCTTGCCCAGCTTGTCGAGGGCCTTCTGCAGGCGGGATTTCTCCTCGGCAATGTCGATCAGGCCCTGCAGCGGGATCGCGAAGGCCGCGCCTTCCGCCGCCACCGCGATGGAGCCTTTCGGCGCCGGGCCTTCGGTCACATTGTCCACCCGGGCGAGGCGCTTGATCAGCGTCTCGTTGCGTTGGAAGGCCTGCCGCGCACCATCGGTCAGGCTGGTCGCCACGAGATCGGCCTTCAGCCCCACGGGGACGTGGACTTGCGCACGGGCCGAGCGAATGTCGTCAATCAGGGTGGTGGCGAAGGACATTTCCGCATCGGCCTCGCGGTCGATCAGGCTTTGCGGCAGCTCTGGCCAGTCGGTGTGGACCAGCAGCTTCTCGCGCTTGCCGGTGGTGCCCCACAGCTCTTCGGTGATGAAGGGCATGAAGGGGTGGAGGAGGATCATCGACTGGTCGAGGACCCAGGCCATGGTCTGGCGGGTCTCGGCGGCGTCCGGGCCGTCGAACAGGGGCTTGGCGAATTCGACATACCAGTCGCAGACCTTGCCCCAGACGAACTTGTAGAGGGCATCGGCGGCGGTGTCGAAGCGGAACGCCTCAAGCGCTTCGTTCACCTCGGCCAGCGCCCGCGCCGTTTCCCCGATGATCCACTTGTTCGCGGTAGCTTGCGGTGTGGGCGCGGGGCCGGTGGCGTGGCCCTCCCAGACCCCGTTCATCTCGGCAAAGCGGCAGGCGTTCCAGAGCTTGGTGCCAAAGTTCCGGTAGCCCGCGATGCGCTGGGTATCCAGTTTCAGCACACCACCCAGCGAGGCCATCGCCGCATTGGCAAAGCGCAGCGCATCGGCGCCGTATTCGTCGATGATCTCCAGCGGGTCGATGACGTTGCCAAGCGACTTCGACATCTTCTTGCCCTTGGCGTCGCGGACGAGGCCGTGCAGGTAGACGGTGTGGAACGGGATGTCGTTCACCACGGCCAGCTGCATCATCATCATCCGGGCGACCCAGAAGAACAGGATGTCCTGCCCGGTCACGAGAACCGAGGTGGGGAAGTATTTTGCCAGCTCTGGCGTGGGCTCCGGCCAGCCGAGCGTGCCGATCGGCCAGAGGCCGGAGGAGAACCAGGTGTCGAGGACGTCGGGGTCGCGGTTGAGCGTTATGGTTTCGAAAGGGTCGCCGATGTTGACGTAGTACAGGTCGTGCCAGTCTGGTCGCGTCACAACGCGTAGCGGTTTTGCGAAGATCCGTTCAACGTCGTAGTATTTCTTGGCTTGCTCGACTGCTTCCTCTGGCGTTGCCGCGCAAAACGCGACGAGGTGCGACTTGTCCTGAATATACAGGGTCAAATCGGGACAGAACGAAGGATGTTCTGCCAGATCAACACCTTCCAGCTCAAGCCTCTCGGCTTTGCGGCGTGCCAAGGCTTCATTGGACGGCCCATACCAAACCGGAATCTGATGCCCCCACCAAAGCTGGCGGGAGATGCACCAGGGTTCGATGTTTTCCAGCCAGTGGTAATAGGTCTTCTCGCCCGAGGGCGGGATGATCTTTGTCCGGCCCGTGCGCACGGCCTCCAGCGCGGGTTCGACGATCTTGGCGGTGTCGACGAACCACTGGTCGGTCAGCATCGGCTCGATCACGACCTTGGAGCGGTCGCCGAAGGGCTGCATGATCGGCTTCGACTCGACGTAAGGCACCAGTTCCAGGTGCTCGGCCCCGGTTTCCTTGTCGACGGATTTCTTCAGGGTGGTGACTGCCAGCCCCTCTGCCGTGATCGCCTCGACCACGCGCTTTCGGGCCTCATACCGATCTAGCCCGCGGAGGTCGTCGGGGACGAGGTTCAGGGCGTCGATCTCGGATTCCGTCAGGGTGAAGGGCTGTTCCACAAAACCGGGCGTCGCGTAGCCCTTCGCCACCAGCCAGGCGCGGGACATGCGACCGGCAATCTCTGCCGCCTCGGCATAGGGCGCACCGTCCGCCCGCATCTGGGCGCGGGTGTCGAGGAGGCGGTAGCAGGGGATATCGCCGCGCTTGGCCACCGCATAGTCGTTGAAGTCATGCGCGCCGGTGATCTTCACCGCGCCAGAGCCGAAGGTCGGGTCCGGGTACTCGTCGGTGATGATCGGAATCAGGCGGCGGTGTTCGGCAGGCCCCGCCGGGATTTCGCAGAGTTTCCCGACGATTGGCGCGTAACGTTCATCCGATGGATGAACTGCCACGGCGCCGTCGCCCAGCATGGTTTCGGGCCGGGTGGTGGCGATGGAGATGTAATCCCGCGTCTCGCGCAGGGTCACACGGCCTTCGGCATCCTTCTCGACATACTCATAGGTCTCCCCCCCCGCGAGCGGGTATTTGAAGTGCCACATGTGGCCGGGGACTTCGGTGTTCTCAACCTCAAGATCGGAAATCGCGGTTTCGAAATGCGGGTCCCAGTTCACCAGCCGCTTGCCGCGGTAGATGAGGCCCTTGTTGTAGAGGTCGACGAAGACCTTGATGACGGCGTCGTGGAAGTTGCCGTCCTCGCCCTCTGGCGCGCCGGGTGCGCCGGACATAGTGAAGGCCTCCCGGTCCCAGTCGCAGGACGCGCCGAGGCGTTCCAACTGGCCCCGGATATTGCCGCGCGACTTTTGCTTTTGCTGCCAGACGCGGGCGAGGAACTTTTCCCGCCCCATCGTGCGGCGGTCGGGCTCCTGGTGCAGCGCCATCTCGCGTTCGGTCACCATCTGGGTCGCGATCCCGGCGTGGTCGGTGCCGGGCTGCCAGAGCGTGTCATCGCCCATCATCCGGTGCCAGCGGGTCAGGATGTCCTGCAGCGTGTTGTTGAACGCGTGGCCCATGTGCAGGCTGCCGGTCACGTTGGGCGGCGGGATCATGACGGAAAAGGCGGGGTGGCCGGGCTTGGCATTGGCCCCGGCGGCAAAGGCCTTCTGGTCAAGCCAAAGCTTTGAAATCCGCGCCTCAGCCTCGGCGGCGTTGAAGGTCTTTTCCATCGGCATCTTGGGCGTCCCCTGCTTCACGCGCGGTGTGTAGCGCGGGGGACGCCCAAGGAAAAGCCTTCACCCGAGGAAAGGCAGGAACGGGCGGCCTTGCAGGGCTTGGGCGAAGGTGAAGATCACGAGGGCGGCGAAAAGCCCGGCTGCAGCCCAGACGACACGCAGCGCTTGGGCCGGGACCAGCCAGACAGCTGCCAGACCCGCAACAGGCACGAAGTGCAGCGCGTGGGTCGCAAGGAAGTGCGCCACGCGCAGGTCCCCGGCATCACGGGACCAGCCCATAACCCAAAGCGCGCGTGTGGAGGTGCCGACGAAGTGGCTTCCACTGGTGGATAGGTAGCCCGCGACCGGGATCGTCAGCAGAAAGGTCAGGATCAACCCCATCGCCACTGACAGCTGTAGCGCCGGGGCAAGGCCTGTTTCCCGGTTTCGCCAAACTGAAATTCCCATCACGAGGCTTGCAGAAGTCAGGAGAACGGCAAAAGCCCCCATCAGATTGTAGACGGCGGCAAACAGCGGCACCTCGGTGTTGAAATGCGAGGCGGTGTTCTGCATCGCGGCGGCCGAAATCCAGACCACCTCAGCCACAATCGCGAAGACCACGGCGGCGGTGAACCAGCGCCAGGGGCGGCTTGCGCGCGTGGTTTCGGGCATATAGCGGGCGAAGAAGGCGAGGGTGATCGTGTAGACGGCCAAGGCGTAATGGAACTTGAGCGGCTTCATCCACGGGCTCTCGCCCAGGAAGACGCGGGCATCCAAAGCCATCGCGCCGTAAAGCGGTATCAGCCCAAGCGCCAGCAGGATCGCCAGGATCGTGAACGCCGGGGCATCGCTGGCCATGCGGCCGAAGGCGGGCAGGGTGGTGCGGGGGGTGGCAAGCGACAGGGTCATGTTGCGGCTTTCGTAATGCAGGCCCGGGCGGCGAAGGCCGCGCGCAGGGCGGTGAAGGCAAGGAACCCTGCCGGGCCGAACAGGAATGTCAGCGCCAGACAGGGCAGGATGAACAGGTGAGGAATCGCTTCAGCCCGCGCGGTGCGGGCAATCCAGGCGCCGACGAAGAGGTCAAACGCCAGGTAGTGCACCCAGCCCGCAAGGGCCACGGCGGGGTTGGTGAACAGGGCCATCACATTGGCAAGGCTGTCAAATCCCCCCGGCGCGTCGGCCCAGTGGACCAAGATCAGCGCGGTATAGGCAATGGAGAGCAGCACCGGGATCACCAGCGCCGCCACGACATCGGCAAGCCGGGGGGCAAGCGGTGCGAAGGCCAGTGCCAGCCAGCCCAGCATCGCGAGCGGGCCGGTAAGTTGGAACAGTGAGTTTGGGTCGGTCAGCATGGGCGCTCCTATCTTGACAGTGTCAGGATATGGATCGACGAAAACCTGTCAAGGAAAATTTTGACAGTGGAAAGATCGCTTGGTAAAGCGAGAGGATGACACGTGATGCCCCCAATCTTCCCCCAAAGACCTCCCCCGAGGCCGACGCGCGCCCCTATCACCACGGCGATCTGCGCGCCGCACTCCTTGACGCAGCCGAAGCTGAGTTGGCCGAGCGCGGTATGGAGGGGTTCTCGCTCCGCTCTGTCGCCAAGCGGGCCGGTGTCAGCCATGCGGCCCCCGCACACCATTTCGGCGATGCGCAAGGCCTGCTGACGGCGCTAGCGGCTGAGGGGTTCCGCCAGTTCCTGGCCGCCCAAGCCGCCCGGGAAGCGGTGGCCGAGGCGGATGCCGCCTCGCAATTGGTCGCGGCGGGCCTTGGCTATGTGGACTTCGCGATGGCGCGGCCCACGCTGTTTCGCCTTCTTTGGCAATCGGAACGGCCCGACTTCGAGGATGCGGACCTTGGGCAGGCGGCCCGTGCGGCCTACACCCATCTTGTTGATCAGGTCACCGGCGCTGGCGGTCGCACGACCGCAGATGAAGCGGCCGTTTGGGCCATTGCGCATGGGATGGCCGACCTTCTGGCAGCGGGGCGGCTGAAATCGGTGGGGTCCCTGCCACCCACGGCGCGGGATGCGATGGTCGCTACGATCATTCGACGGGCGCTGCCCTAAGGCCCGCCTTATACCGCCCGGTCGATCTTGGTGCTGAGGTGGATCAGACTTTCCGACGCCCGCACCCCCGTCATCGCGCCGATCTGGTCCAGCACCTGATCCAGCACCTGGGTGTTCGGGCAGGCGACCTGCAGTAGGAAATCGAATCGGCCCGAGGTGGTGAACACCCGCTCCACCTCGGCAATCGACCGCAGGCGCGTCAGGACGGCGGCCTGTGACCGCGGCTCGATCGTCAACAGAACGGAGGCCCGCAGCCGCCCCTCGCGCGCGCCTTCGCCCAGTTTCAGCGTGTAGCCGGCGATGATGCCGCTGGTTTCCAACCGCTCCAGCCGGGCCTGAACGGTGGACCGCGCCACCTTCAACCGCCGCGCGAGCGTCGCCACCGACATCCGCGCATCGGCCCCCAGCAGCCCTACAATGTTGCGATCCAGCTCATCCATTCAATCTGCCACCCTTTTCGTCATTATAACGACAGATCGCAGCAAATATACAGTTTTGTTCGGTGAGTTTGTACATCATATGCGTCATCCTCCACTGCAGGAAAAGGGCGGCTCATACGCACCTGGCCTGGTTCACTTGAAACCACGCTGGTGCCCGATCCCATAGCTGCTGCAGGGAAGGGCGAAGCGTCTTGTTGGCAGAAAGGATCACGCCGATGGGACTCTCGAAGACAATCTGGACGAACCCCACTGAATACCTGCGTCACCAGCAGCCGGAAAACCCTGTGCTGTTCTTTGCGCCCTCGGCCGCCCAGGCAGCCGCGCGCCGGTTCATTGATGGCTTTCCCGGCATGGTCACCTATGCGGTCAAGTCGAACCCGGGCGAAGCGATGGTCGAAAACCTGGCGGCAGCGGGCATCCGTGGCTATGACTGCGCCTCGCCGTTCGAGATTGACCTGATCCGTCGCCTCGCCCCCGATGCGGCCATCCACTACAACAACCCGGTGCGCGCCAAGCATGAGATTGCCCATGCCGTCGCGAAGGGTGTGAAGTCCTACAGCGTTGATTCGAAGTCGGAACTGGCCAAGCTGGTTGCGATGGTCCCGGTTGACGGCACTGAAATCTCGGTCCGCTACAAGCTGCCGGTCGCCGGTGCTGCCTATAACTTCGGGGCCAAATTCGGCGCTACGGTTGAACTGGCGGTGGAGCTTCTGAAGGACGTGGCGGCCGCGGGCTTCATCCCGTCGCTGACCTTCCACCCCGGCACGCAATGCACCGATCCCCATGCGTGGGAAGCTTACATCCGCGAAGGCGCCAACATCGCGCGCGACGCGGGTGTGACCATCGCCCGGCTGAACGTCGGCGGCGGCTTCCCGAACCACCGGATGCACGCGATCGTCCCGCAGATCGAAGACACGTTCGCCCTGATCGACCGCGTCACGACCGAGGCTTTCGGCGACAACCGTCCGCTGCTGGTCTGTGAGCCTGGCCGTGCCCTCTGTGGCGACGCTTTCGCCTTGGCCGCCCGCGTCAAGGCGCTGCGGGACGGAACCCATGTGTTCCTGAACGATGGCGTCTACGGCACGCTGACCGAACTGCCGATGATTGGCGTCATCGACCGGATCGAGGTTCTGGCCCCCGATGGCACCAAGCGCACCGGCGACGCGCAGCCGCGCATCGTCTTTGGCCCGACCTGCGATTCGGTTGACCGCCTGCCGGGGGAAATCCCGCTCGCCTCGGACATGGAGGAGGGTGATTTCGTGATCTGGCAGGGCATGGGGTCCTACTCCACCGTCACCAACACCCGCTTCAACGGCTTTGGTGAGCTGCAAATGGCCACGGTTCTGGGCCTGAAGCTTTAACTCTCGACCAGCGCGAAGAAACCCAAGCGCCCGGCTGGACAAATCCAGCCGGGCGCTTGACGTTGGGGGATGGCTCTTGATGCCGGGGGTGACGCGATGGAACAGCTGAAATTCGGAATGGCGCAACCGCTGAAGCGGCGGGAGGATGTGCGCTTTCTGACTGGCTCCGGCCGCTATGTTGCCGACCTTGTGCCGACGGGCGCGCTCTGGGCGGCCTTCCTGCGGTCTGACCACGCGCATGGGCAGATCGTCGCTCTGGACGTGTCCGAAGCCCGTGCCATGCCGGGCGTGCATCTGGTGCTGACGGCGGATGACCTTGTGGCCGCTGGTGTGACGTTGGGCATGAAGGGCGAACGGATCGACGCCGTTGGCGGGCTTGGCGCTGGCCCCGAGCGCCCGGTTCTGGCGCGCGACCGGGTGCGCTTTGTGGGCGAGGCGATTGCGATGGTCGTGGCCGACAGCCTTGACGCCGCCCGCGACGCAGTTGAGGCAATCACCTTTGATATCAACATACTCCCCGCTGCACTTCATCTGAAACCTGAAGAGCCAACGCTGCATCCCGAAGCCCCGCAGAACCGCGCCTTCGACTTCGCCTTTGGCAATGCGGCGGCCACCGATGCCGCCCTTGCTACCGCTGCCCACTGCGTCACGGTCGAAGTAGTCCACAACCGCGTGACCGCCGCCCCGATGGAACCCCGCGCGGCCTATGCCGAATGGGAGGGCGACCGGCTGCATCTTTGCGTCAATGGTCAGGGCGTCTGGACCCAGCGCAACGAACTCGCCCGGATGCTGGGCCTGGCCCGGGACCGGGTGCGCGTGACCAACCCCGATGTCGGTGGTGGCTTTGGCATGAAGGCGATGACCTATCCCGAATATGTGGTGCTGGCGCAGGCTGCGCGGGCCTTGGGCCGCCCCGTCGCCTGGGTCTCCACCCGGGCTGAGGCGATGCTGACCGACAATGCCGGGCGCGATCTGGTGGCAATGGCCACCCTTGGCTTTGACGCCGACCACCGGATCACCGCCTACAAGGTGGAGCTCGTGACCAACCTTGGCGCCTATAACTCGCAATTCGGGCAGGCGATCCAGACCGAGCTTTTCGTCAAGGTCCTGACCGGGGTCTACAAAGTACCCGTCGCGGCGATGACCGCGCTTGGGGTCTACACCAACTCCACCCCCATCGACGCCTATCGCGGGGCAGGCCGGCCCGAGGCGATCCTGACCATCGAACGCGTGATGGACGAAGCCGCGCGGCAACTGGGCGTGGACCCGGTTGACCTGCGCTTGAAGAATGTGATCCGCGACTTCCCCCACCTGACGCTGGAAGGCGAAGAGATTGACGGCGGCGACTTCGCGGGCCTTTTGGCCACCGTCGCCCCCCGCGCGGCGGGCTATCCGGACCGTCTGGCCGCCAGCCGTGCGAAGGGCAAGCTGCGGGGCATTGGCGTTGCGGCCTATATCGAAGCGATCCTTGGCGACAGCAATGAGATCGCCCGTCTGGTGCTGGATGAGGACGGCGGGGCCACCCTTTTCGTCGGCACGCAGTCAAACGGGCAGGGGCATGAAAGTGTCTATTCCCGCATGGTCGCGGACAGCACCGGCATCCCTCAGGATATGGTCCGCATCGTTGAAGGCGACAGCGACCGGATTGCGCGCGGCGGGGGGACGGGGGGGTCACGCTCGGTCACCGTGCAGGGCACCGCGACGCGCGCGACGGTAGGGGCGATGGTCGCTGCGTTTGAGGGGTTTCTGGCCGAAGAATGGGGCGCGGACGGTGTGGAGTTCAAAGACCACCGCTTTGGCGCGCCCGGCACCAACCTGCGCCTGACCTTGCCAGAGGCCGCAACCCTTGCCCGCGCCAAGGGCCGAATGGACCTGATCGACCGGAGCGAGAAGATCACCCTCGACGGCCGCAGCTTTCCGAATGGTGTCCATCTTTGTGAGGTGGAGATCGACCCCGAAACCGGTGGTCTGACCCTGGACCGCTATTCGGTGGTTGATGACTTCGGGGTGCTCGTCGCGCCCAACCTTGTGGAGGGGCAGGTGCACGGTGGCATCGCGCAAGGCTTCGGGCAGGCGGTGACAGAGTGGCTGGTGCAGGACGACGACGGCCAGGTCCTGACCGGCAGCTTCATGGATTACGGGATGCCGCGGGCCAGTGACCTGCCGATGTTCGGCTTTGCCGAGCAGGGGGTGCCCACCCGGACTAACCCCCTTGGCATGAAGGGTTGTGGTGAGGCGGGGACGGTGGGGGCGCTGGGGGCGATCTCGAACGCGGTGCGGGATGCGCTGGCCCCGGTGGGGGTCACCCGGGTTGACATGCCTTTCACCCCGAGCCGGATCTGGGGCTGGATTGAAGAAGCGCGGGCAAGTGTCCCGGGCAGGGACATGGGGTCGGCTTAAGGGAAATCAACGGCTTGCGCGCGCGAATTAGGGAAGACTTTACCTTTCGCACCCAGCCCATGACCGGGGTTCCACCCGGCGCGTTCCTGCCATAGCCTTGGCCCGCAACCGCCCCAAGCCCGGACCAAGCCCATGCGCAATGTCACCCTTGCCGCCACCCAGTTCGCCTGCAGCTGGGACCTGCCCGCCAATGCCGACAAGGCGGAGGCGCTGGTCCGGCAGGCTGCTGCGCAAGGGGCGAACATCGTCCTGATCCAGGAACTCTTCGCCGCGCCCTATTTCTGCATCGAGCAGCACCCGCGCTACTTTGATCTGGCCCAGTCGCTGGAGGGCCACCCACTGGTCGCCCGGTTTGCGGCGCTGGCGAAGGAGTTGGGCGTCGTGCTGCCGGTCAGCTTTTTTGAACGCAGCGGTCCGGCCTTCTTCAACTCCGTCGCGATGGTCGATGCAGATGGGCATATCCTGGGGGTCTACCGCAAAAGCCACATCCCGCAGGGGCCGGGCTATGAGGAGAAATACTACTTCTCGCCCGGCGATACCGGTTTTCGGGTCTGGGACACTGCCTTTGGCCGCATTGGCGTGGGCATTTGCTGGGATCAGTGGTTTCCGGAATGCGCCCGCGCGATGGCGCTGATGGGGGCCGAGGTGCTGCTGTACCCGACGGCCATCGGGTCAGAGCCGCCCACGCCCGGCTACGACAGCCAGCCACACTGGGAGATGGTGATGCGCGGCCACGCGGCGGCGAACATTCTGCCGGTGGTGGCGTCCAACCGGATCGGGCTTGAGGTGGCCCCTGAGGGGCGCGAGGTGACCTTCTACGGCTCCAGCTTCATCGCGGACCACACCGGTCAGCTGCTGGCCAAGGCGGGGCGGGACCTGCAAGAGGTGCTGATTCATCAGGTCGATCTGGACGCCATTGCCGCGCTGCGCGCGAGCTGGGGCCTGTTTCGCGACCGGCGGGTGGATCTTTACGGCAGGGTCGGCACGCTGGACGGCCGGGGTTGAAGGGCCCCCCGCAGGGGACCAACGGGCCGCTCATCAAGCCCTTGCGGGCATTCTTCGCTGCGGCCCCACGAAGAATGCCCGCAAGGGCTTGATGAGGGGCAGGTAAGGGCGGTGCGCCCATGACAAAGGGGCGGCCCTGACCGGACCGCCCCTGACGCATGGTTGCGGACGATCTGGCCTTAGCGGTGCCGCAGGTCCACGTAATCGCGCGAGGTCGGCCCGATATAAAGCTGACGCGGGCGTCCGATCTTCTGGGTCGGGTCGGCGATCATCTCTTTCCACTGGCTGATCCAGCCCACCGTCCGCGAAATCGCGAAGATCGGGGTGAACATGGCGGTGGGGAAACCCATCGCCTCGAGGATGATGCCCGAGTAGAAGTCGACGTTCGGGTAAAGCTTCTTCGAGATGAAGTATTCGTCTTCCAGCGCGATCCGTTCCAGTTCTTTGGCGACCTGGAGGAGGGGGTTGTTTTCCACGCCGAGAAGGCCAAGTACCTCATCTGCGGATTCCTTCATCACCTTGGCCCGCGGGTCGAAGTTCTTGTAGACCCGGTGGCCAAAGCCCATCAGCTTGACGCCCGAGGATTTGTCCTTGGCCTGCTTGATGTATTCGGGGATGCGGTCAACCGTCCCGATCTCACGCAGCTGTTCCAGGGCGGCCTGGTTTGCGCCGCCATGCGCCGGGCCCCAAAGGCAGGCAATGCCAGCGGCGATGCAGGCGAAGGGGTTTGCCCCCGAAGACCCGGCCAAACGGACGGTCGAGGTCGAGGCGTTCTGTTCGTGGTCCGCATGCAGCATCATGATGCGGTCCATCGCCTTTTCCAGCACGGGCGAAACCACATAGTCTTCGGCCGGGACGGCAAAGCACATGTGCAGGAAGTTGCCGGCGTAGGACAGGCTGTTCTTCGGATAGACGAAGGGCTGGCCCACGGAATACTTGTAGGCCATCGCGGCGATGGTCGGCAGTTTCGCGATCATGCGGATCGCGGCAACCTCACGCTGCCAGGGATCGTTGATGTCTGTGCTGTCATGGTAGAAGGCGGCCATTGCGCCGACCACGCCGACCATCGTGGCCATAGGGTGCGCGTCGCGGCGGAAGCCCCGGAAGAAGTAGTGCATCTGTTCATGCACCATGGTGTGGTTCGTCACCCGGTGGGTGAAATCGGCCAGCTGGGCCGCGGTCGGCAACTCGCCGTAGAGAAGCAGGTAGCAGACTTCGAGGTGGGTCGACTTGTCGGCCAGCTGTTCGATCGGATAGCCGCGATAAAGAAGTTCACCCTTGTCGCCGTCGATATAGGTGATGGCGCTTTCACAGGCCGCGGTCGAGGTGAAGCCGGGGTCGTAGGTGAAGACATCCGCCTCAGCGTACAGCTTGCGGATGTCGAGCACATCCGGCCCGAGCGTGGGTGAATGCACGGGCAGGTCGTAGGTATTCCCGTTCAGGCTTAGCTTGGCACTTGTGTCCGACATCTTGTCTTCCCCGGTATTGCGGGCCGACCCTGGCAGGGGGGCCTCTGGCTATCCTGCACCCCGGCGGGGGCAGCTTCAAGACCGGGGGGCGCGGGCTTACGCCACGGCGTCCGTCAGCCTTGCAATGGTTTCCTCACGACCGATGACTAGCATCATGTCGTAAACCGAAGGTGTAACAGTCCGGCCCGCGATTGCGGCCCTAAGAGGTGCTGCAAGCTTGCCGAAACCGATGCCGTTCGTGGTGGCGGCTTCAGTTAGGATCGGCTCCAGCGCGTCCTTGGTCCAACTAGCATTTTGCAGCTGCGGCGTCAACGATTTCAGTATACCACGGGATACCGCATCCAGCGCCTCAGCGGCCTTTGCATCCGGGGTGATGGGGCGCTGGATCATCAGGAACGATGCTTTATCAAACAGTTCCGGGAAGGTCTTCGCAGACTTCTTCAAGAACGGCAGCGCCTGTGCCATCAGGTCGGACTGCAGGGCGGTCAGTGCTGGCAAGCCCGCAGCGGCGAGGTAAGCGGTCAGTTCATGCAGCAGCGCAGCATCGTCGGCCATCGCCATGTGGTGGCCGCAGGTGTTTTCCAGCTTCTTGAAGTCAAGCCGGGCGGGGGCGCGGCCGATTCCCTCAAGGTCGAACATCTGCAGCGCTTCGGCGGTGGTGAAGATCTCGGCGTCACCATGCGCCCAGCCAAGGCGGGTCAGGTAATTGCGCATCCCCGCCGCCGGGTAGCCCATGGTCTGGTATTCCTCGACCCCGGTCGCCCCGTGGCGTTTTGACAGTTTCTTGCCGTCCGGCCCGTGGATCAGCGGGATATGCGCCCAAGTTGGCACCTCCCAGCCCATCGCGTCATAGACCATCTGCTGGCGCGCGGCGTTGTTCAGGTGGTCATCACCCCGAATGACATGGGTCACGCCCATGTCATGGTCATCGACGACGACCGCCAGCATGTAGACGGGTGTCCCGTCCGAGCGCAGGACGATCATGTCGTCCAGGGTGGCGTTCTGGATCACCACACGGCCCTGAACCTTGTCGTCGATCACCGTCTCGCCGGTGCGGGGGGCCTTCATGCGGATGGCAAAGGGTGCGTCGGGAAAGGTTGCGGGGTCAGCATCGCGCCAGGGGCTTTGGAAGACGGCATAGCTGGCCCCAGCGGCCTCTTGCGCCGCGCGGTAGGTGGCGATTTCTTCTTGCGTGGAGAAGCACTTGTAGGCCGTTCCTCGCGCTAGCATCTGATGCGCGACCTCGGCGTGGCGGTCCTTTCGGGCGAACTGGCTGACCACCTCGCCGTCCCAGTCGAGGCCAAGCCAGGTGAGGCCCCGCAGGATCGCCGCCGTCGCTTCAGGCGTTGACCGCTCCCGGTCGGTATCCTCGATCCGCAACAGGAACTTCCCGCCCCGCCCCCGCGCGTAAAGCCAGTTGAAGAGCGCTGTCCGACCACCGCCAATGTGCAGATACCCCGTGGGTGAGGGCGCGAAACGGGTGACAACGGGGCGGGGCGCGTTCATCGGGCGTTAACCTTTCGGAAACCATGGGAGCCTAGGCTTGCGGTCGGTCTTAGGCAATCACGGGGGCAAGGACAAGGTGGCGGTCCTGCAGGCGGGTGTCCGGCTGATCCTGTGGCCGCTTCTGGCGCTGCAGGCGGCCCGGGGAACGCTGTTTCCCTGGCTTGCGGTCCTCATGGGCTGCGGTGTTGCCATCTGGTTTGCCGTGCCGCAGGAACCCGCGCTTGGCAGCTATGTGCTGGCCGGTCTGGCGATCATCGCCGGGCTGGCCCTTGGCCTGCGCGGGCCTGACCTTGCCCGACCGCTCGCCTTTGCCGCGGCGGCTTTGGCGGCGGGCTGGCTCGCCGCCGGCATCCGCGCCCATGCGGTGGACGCGCCGATGCTGACCTTTCGCTATTACGGCCCGGTCGAAGGCCGCATCGTCCATATCGACCGGTCGCAATCCGACGCGCTGCGCCTGACGTTGGACCGGGTGACCTTGCGTGAGGTCTCGCCAGCGCGCACACCCCTCCGCGTTCGCATCTCGCTGCAGGGGGAGCAGCCCTGGCTGACCCCCGCACCCGGACAAGTTGTGATCCTGACCGCCTCGCTTGCCGCGCCTGAGGGGCCGGTGGAGCCTGGGGGCTTTGACTTCCGCCGCATGGCCTTTTTCGACCGGCTGGGCGCGGTCGGCTACACCCGCACGCCCGTCCTTCTGCTGGAGGAGGCGGACGCGACCGCCCTGCCGATTGACCGGCTGCGCCGCTATCTGACCGCCGGAATGCTGCAGCACATGGACGGTCAGGCCGGTGCTTTTGCCGCGGGGGCGATGACCGGCGACCGGTCCGCCATCACGGAAGAGACGGTGCAGGCACTCCGCGACAGCTCACTTGCGCATCTTCTGGCGATTTCCGGCATGAACATGGCGTTTCTGACGGCTTTCGTCTTTGCGCTGTTCCGCTACGGGTTGGCGCTGGTGCCCTATGTTGCTTTGCGGGTGAACACCAAGAAGGTCGCGGCGGTGGTGGCCCTGGGGGTGGCGGCCTTCTATCTGGTGCTTTCGGGGGCCAATGTCGCCACGGAACGCGCCTTCATCATGATCGCGGTTTTCCTGGGCGCGGTGCTTCTGGACCGTCGGGCGCTGACCTTGCGGTCGGTCGCGGTGGCGGGGGTGCTGCTTTTGCTGACGAAGCCCGAAAGCCTGATGGAGCCGGGGTTCCAGATGTCTTTCGCGGCCACCATTGCGCTGATCGTGGGGTTCGCGGCACTTGACGGCAGCATCTACCGCCAAAAGCTGCCGCGCTGGCTGATGCCGGTCTTTACGCTGGTCCTCAGTTCGGTGATCGGCGGTTTTGCGACCGCCCCTTACGCGGCGGCGCATTTCAACCGCTTCACCGATTATGGTTTGCTGGCCAATGTGTTGACTGTGCCGATCATGGGGGCAGTCATCATGCCCGCCGGCGCGGTGGCGGCGCTGCTGGCACCACTGGGCCTTGCCTGGCTGCCCCTGTGGTTCATGGAGCTTGGCGCGCGCTGGATCCTGTTTGTGGCGCATTGGATTGCCGGGCTTGAAGGCGCGGTGACCGCGATCCCCGAACCCGGGCCATGGGTGCTGCCCCTTCTGACGCTTGGGGCGATCTGGGTGATCCTCTGGCGCGAACGCGTGCGCTGGCTGGGGTTGTTGCCGGTGGTCTTTGCCTTCGGCCTTTGGACGCAGGCCGAGCGGCCTTTGCTGCTGGTTTCGGGCGACGGAAAGCTGCTGGGGTTGACGGTGGCCGAGGGGCGGGCGCTGTCGGTCGCGCGCGGCGGGGGCTTTGCCGCCGAGAGCTGGCTGGAGAATGACGGCGACCTTGCCGATCAAGCGCTGGCCGCCGAACGGGAGGGCTTTAGCGGGCCGAAGGGAGAGCGGCGGTTCCAGATCGGTGATCTGACCGGGGTCGCTTTGACGGGGAAGGGTGCGCTGAACAGGCTGGCCGCCGCCTGTGGCAGCAGCGGGTTGGTGGTCATTGCCGAAGTTGTGGAAGATGCGCCTGAGGGCTGTCGCCTGATCGATCTTGCCACCCTGCGTGCAACAGGGCCGCTGGCGTTCTGGCCCGAGGGGGACGGTCTGCGGATCGTGACCACGAAAGGGGTGGAGCGGTTGTGGTCAGGCCAGGTACGCGCTTACGCGCTGCCCGATCTGGGGCCGGTGACGGAAGCGCTCGCCTCGGGTCAGTAGCTGCGGATCAGCCCGACAAGCCGGCCTTGCACCTTGACCAGATGGTCCGGGAAGACCCGGGTTTCATAGGCCGGGTTGGCCGCTTCCAGCGCGATCATGCTGCCCTTGCGGCGGAAGCGCTTCAGTGTCGCCTCGTGGTCTTCGACGAGGGCCACGACAATATCCCCATTGTCGGCGGTGTTCTGTTCGCGGATCACCACGATGTCACCATCGTTGATCCCGGCCTCGATCATGGAATCGCCTTTGACTTCTAGCGCATAGTGCTGGCCCTTGCCCGACAGCATCGACCCCGGCACCGCCACATGGTGCGAGATTTCCGAGATCGCTTCAATCGGGACACCGGCGGCGATGCGGCCCATCACGGGCAATTCGATCGCGTGGACGGTGGTGATGGGCATCGCCCCGCGTGGGGGATCGACCCGGTCGCCCGCGATGACGCGCGGGGTAAAGCCGGGCTTTTCCATTGCATCGGGCAGTTTGATTATTTCCAGCGCGCGGGCCCGGTGGGCAAGGCGGCGGATGAAGCCACGTTCTTCCAGCGCGGTGATCAGGCGGTGGATGCCGGACTTCGACCGCAGATCCAGCGCGTCCTTCATTTCATCGAAAGATGGCGGAACCCCGTCCTTGTCCATCCGGGTCTTGATGAAATCCAGAAGTTCCAACTGCTTGCGTGTCAGCATGTCCGGCCCCTGCTACGACGTGTTAACGCAATGTTCTGCCCGTGTTCCCGGTTTGTGTCAAGAATTTTCCGCAAGGCCTAAATCGGCAGGTATGGCACCATGAGGCCTGCAAGACGCGGGCCGTCGGCCACCGGGCGAATGAGCAGGGCGTCAGCCTGGCCAAGGATCGACAGAAGAGCTGAGTCCTGCCGGTCGAACGGGGTGATGTCGGGGGCACCTTCTGCCCCCGAAAGCCGGGCCCGCATGTAATGTGCGCGGGGTCCGTTGGCGGGTAGATCCAGCGTCAGCCGCGCGAGGCGGGGCTTTGGGGCAGGGGCCGGGTCGCCCAGCATGGCCCGCAGCATCGGCAGAAGGAACAGATGCCCGCAGACGATGGCCGAAACCGGATTGCCCGGCAGCCCAAGCATCGGCACACCGTGCAACCGCCCCGCGATCAGCGGCTTGCCGGGGCGCATGGCGATCTTCCAGAACGCCCGCTCCAGCCCCGGGGTGCGACCGACAAGGTCATGGTCGCCGACCGAGGCGCCGCCGATGGTCACGATAAGGTCGGCATCCGCAGCAAGGGCAAGGACCGTTGCAAGCTCGGCTTCCGTGTCGCGGGCGATGGGCAGAAGCCGCGCTTCGCCGCCTTCCGCCTCCACCAGCGCTTTGAGGGCAAAGCTGTTCGAGGCGATGATCTGGTCGGGGCCGGGGTCTTCGCCTGGCATCACCAGCTCATCCCCCGTGGCGATCAGGGCCACCACGGGTTTGCGGGTGACAGCGACCGTGGGAATGTTCATCGCGGCCAGCAACGCCAGATCATTTGGGCGCAAACGGCGGGGCGAAAGGCTGTCACCTGCGCGGAAATCCTGGCCGAGGGGGCGGATGTGGGGGCCCGAATCCGCCCCTTCTCGCAGGATGATCCGGTCGCCAAGTGTGACCACATCCTCTTGAATGATCACCCGCGTCGCCCCTTTTGGCACGGGTGCGCCGGTGAAAATGCGGACGGCCTGACCAGGGCCGATCTGCCCGTCAAACTGGTGCCCCGCGCCTGCCTCACCGATCACGGCGAAGACGTCATCGGGGCCGGGGTTGCCTTGCACCGCATAGCCGTCCATCGCTGAGGCGGCAAAGGGCGGCTGGTCGCGCGTGGCCACGGCAGGGGCGCACATCCAGCGGCCGGCCGCCTGGGACAGACCCACCGTTTCCGGGGGAAGCGGCTTCGTCAAAGCCAGACACTGCGCCAGCGCCTCTTCAACCGAAATCATCAGAGTGCCTCGTAACGACCTGATTTACCGCCGTCTTTAAGGATAAGGTGGATGCCGTCTATCACCATAGACTTCTCCACCGCCTTGACCATGTCATAGACGGTCAGCGCGGCGACCGAGACCGCCGTCAGCGCCTCCATCTCTACCCCGGTCTGGCCAGAAGTCTTGACCGTCGCCTCGATCCGAACGCCGGGAAGGGATGGATCGGCCGTCAACTCCACCACGACCTTGGTGATCGGCAAGGGGTGGCAGAGCGGGATCAGGTCCGCTGTCCGCTTGGCGGCCATGATCCCCGCCAGCCGCGCGACGGAAAGGACATCGCCCTTCTTCGCCCGGCCTTCGGTGATCAGCGCCAGGGTTTCCGCCGTCATCCGCACGGCCCCCACTGCCACGGCGATCCGGTCCGTTACCGGCTTGGCGGAGACGTCGACCATATGGGCCGCGCCTTTGTCGTCGAAATGGGACAGCCCGCTCACAGCCCGCCCTGCGCGGTCAGGGGTTTGGCAAGGATCGCGCGGGTGGCGGCGGTCACATCGGCCTGCCGCATCAGGCTTTCGCCGATCAGGAAACAACGCGCGCCGTATTGCGCGAGGTCGGCCAGATCAACCGGTGTGTAAAGCCCGCTTTCGGCGACGATCAAGCGGTCTTCCGGCACCCGGCGCGCAAGGCGGCGGGTGGTGTCCAGCGTCACCTCGAACGAATGGAGGTTGCGGTTGTTGATCCCGATCAGCGGCGATTTCAGCCGGGCGGCGCGGTCAAGTTCCGCTTCGTCATGCACCTCGATCAGGACGTCCATGCCAAGCTCGAAGGCGGCGGCCTCCAGCTCTTCGGCCAGCGTGTCATCAAGCGAGGCCATGATAAGCAGCACGCAGTCGGCGTTAAGGGCGCGCGACTGGGTGACCTGCCAGGGGTCGTACAAGAAATCCTTGCGCAGGCAGGGGAGGGCTGTGGCGGCATGGGCGGCCAGAAGGTAATCATCCGCGCCCTGGAAGGACGGCCCGTCGGTCAGGACGGAAAGGCAGGTGGCCCCGCCCGCCTCATAAGCCTGGGCAAGGGCTGGCGGATCGAAATCGGCGCGGATCAAGCCTTTGGACGGACTGGCTTTCTTGATTTCGGCGATCAGGCCATAGCCGGTGGCGGCAGCTTCGCGCAGGGCGCGGGCAAAACCGCGCGGCGGGACGGCGGCGGCGGCAGCTTCTTCAAGCTTGGCGAGGGTCGTGGTGGCTTTCAGCTTTGCCACCTCCTCCAGCTTGTAGGTCTTGATGCGGTCAAGGATCGTGGTCATTGCGGCCCCTTCAGGCGTTGGTCAGGCAGCATTGGTAAGTCGGGCCAGCGCCTGAACCTTGGCGCGGGCAGCGCCGGAATCGATAGCCTCACGGGCCAACGCGACACCGTCGGCCAGGGTTCCAGCCCGGTCGGCAACGAGGAGGGCTGCGGCGGCGTTCAGAAGGACGGCATCCCGGTAGGCGCCAGGGGCACCCTCCAGGAGCGCGCGGAAGGCGTTGGCATTCTCGGCCGGGGTGCCGCCCAGGATCGCCTCGAACGGGTGGGGGGCAAGGCCGGCATCTTCCGGGTGGACCGTGAAATCCAGCACCGCGCCGTTTTCGACAGCCGAGACAGAGGTGGCGCCGCAGATCGAGATTTCGTCGGTCCCGTCCGAGCCGTGGACCAGCCAGGCCTTTTCGGTGCCGAGGGCCAGCAGGGTTTCGGCCATCGGGCGGATGAGGGCTGCCGAGAAGGCGCCGGTCAGCTGGCGTTTCACCCCGGCGGGGTTGGTGAGGGGGCCAAGGATGTTGAAGATCGTCCGCGTCCCAAGCTCCGCCCGGACCGGCATCACATGGCGGATCGCTGGGTGGTGCATCGGGGCCATCATGAAGCCGATCCCGGCCTCGGTCAGGCACCGCTCAACGACCTCCGGCCCGACCATGACGTTGAGGCCAAGTTCGGTCAGCGCGTCGGCAGCGCCCGATTTGGACGAGAGGTTCCGGTTGCCGTGCTTCGCCACGACGACGCCCGCGCCGGCCACGACAAAGGCGGTGGCGGTGGAGATGTTGAGCGTGCCCTTCCCGTCGCCGCCGGTGCCGACAATGTCCATCGCCCCATCGGGCGCGGTCACGGGCAGGCATTTGCTGCGCATCACGGTGGCGGCGGCAGCGTATTCGTCGACCGTCTCGCCGCGCGTGCGCAGCGCCATCAGGAAGCCGCCCATCTGCGCCGGGGTCCCCTGGCCTTCGAAGAGGGCGTTGAAGGCGGCCTCGGCCTCCTCCCGTGTCAGCGGGCGAGAGGCGGCGATGCCGATCAGGGGCTTGAGGATATCGCTCATGCGGGGACCCGGGCTTTCGCTTCGTCCAGGAAGTTGCGCAGAAGCTGGTGGCCGTGTTCGGAAGCGATGGATTCCGGGTGGAACTGGACGCCTTCGATCAGGTGGTGGCGGTGGCGCAGGCCCATGATGGTGCCGTCTTCCAGCCAGGCGGTGACCTCAAGGTCGGCCGGCAGGGTGTCGCGGTCGACAACGAGGGAGTGGTAACGGGTGGCCTGGAAAGGCGAGGGCAGGCCGCGGAAAACGCCTTTGCCGGAATGGTGCATGGTGCCCATCTTGCCGTGGACAATCTCATGGCAGCGGATGACGTGGCCGCCGAACGCCTCGCCAATGGTCTGGTGGCCGAGGCAGACGCCGAGGAGCGGGATGCCGGCGGTCGCGGCGGCTTTGGTCAGCGGCAGGCAGATCCCGGCGGCGGCGGGGTCGCAGGGGCCGGGGGAAAGGACGATCACCTCGGGCCGCATGGCGATCACGTCCTGGACCTGAAGGGCGTCGTTGCGCTTGACGGTGACGTCTGCCCCAAGCTCACCCAGGTAATGGACGAGGTTGTAGGTAAAGCTGTCGTAGTTGTCGATCAGGAGGAGCATGGCAGGTACCCTTGGGCCGGATGGATCGGTTATCGCCGATGCGGGGCGCGGTGTAAACCGGGGGGGTGGCTTCGTGTCCCGGGCGGGGACAGGGCTGGCGGGCAAGGGAAATCAACGGCTTGGGGGCTGTGTTCAGGGAGTGTTAACGGTTTTGTCGGGCGGGGTTGGTTTGATTGGGGGAAGGGTTCTGGTCGGGCGGCGCAGGGGGTGAGGGGCGGTTTTCAGATTGAGCGCTTGCGCGCAAGGCATTTGTCTCGTCGTCGGGCTTTCGCCCTCCTCCTCAGGCTTGGGTGGTGAGGGGCGGGGCAGAGCGTGCGCTTGGTGCTGGCCCCGGGGGCCGTCTGCCCCCGGACCCCCTGAGAGTATTTGCAAAAAGAGCAAGGGGCTTGGGGCGGTGGCCGGGAGGGAGCTGGGGTTTTGGGCCCGGATGGGACTGGGGGTTAGGTCCGGGGGTCAGGTCCGGGGGTCAGGTCCGGGCGTAGCGGTCTTCGTAGCGGATGATGTCATCTTCACCGAAGTAGGTGCCGGTCTGCACCTCAATCAGGACCATGGGCACGCGGCCGGGGTTTTCGAGGCGGTGAACCGCGCCGAGGGGCACGTAGATTGACTGGTTTTCGGTGATCAGGCTGACCGTATCGCCCACCGTGACCCGCGCGGTGCCTTGCACGACGACCCAATGTTCGGCCCGGTGCAAGTGCGACTGCAGGCTTAGGGCCGCGCCCGGGTGGACGTGGATGCGCTTGACCTGGAACCGGTCGCCGCCGCCGATCGTTTCATACCACCCCCAAGGACGGTGTTCCTGGGCAAAGGTGGTGGCCTGGGCCGCGCCCCGCGCCTTCAGCGCATCGACCGCCAGCCGCACCGATTGGGCGGAGCCTGCATCGGCCACCAGAACCGCATCACGCGTGGCCACGGCGACGATGTTCTTCAGGCCGATGCCGATCAGTTCGACCCCCTCCACCTCGGACCGGAGATAGGTGTTTTCGCAGTCAAGGGCGGTGGCGTTACCATGCAGCGCTGTTCCGGTTGCGTCGCGCTTGGCTTCCGCGAAGACGGCGGTCCAGGAGCCAAGGTCGGTCCAACGTCCGTTAAAACGGACGACGGACAGCCGGTCAGACCGTTCCATGATCGCGTGATCGATGGAGATGTTTTCCATCCCCTCCCATGGGGCGGGGGCAAGGCGGACAAAGCCGAGGTCAAGTGTGGCTGCGGCCAGGGCTTCGGTCGCGGCGGCGAGAAGGTGGGGGGCGTGGCGGCGGGCTTCGGCAATCAGCACATCGGCGCGGGTCAGGAAGACACCAGCGTTCCAGAGGCAGCGACCGCTGGCGAGCAGGTGATCAGCCACATCGGGCGCGGGCTTTTCGATGAAGCGCGTCAGGGTTTCCACGCCCGGGTGGCTGGTCGGGCCGCATTCCAGCCAGCCATAGCCGGTTTCGGCATGGGTGGGATGGATGCCGAAAGTAACGATGCGGCCGTCGCGCGCGGCGGGCACGCCCCGGTTGACCGCCTCACGGAAGGCCTGCGGATCGGCGACGAGATGATCGGTCGGGGTGAGCAGAAGAAGGGCAGACGGGTCATCCAGCGCCAGCCGCAGGGCGGCGGCAAGGGCTGCAGGTCCGGTGTTGCGGGCGGCAGGTTCGACAAGGATATGCCGGGCGGCGATCGACGCCTCTTCCAGCTGTTCGGTGACGATAAAGCGGAAATCTTCCGCCGTGACGATCAGGGGGGCGGCGAAGCCCGCCGCGTCAAACCGGCGGGCGGCGGCCTGAAACAGGCTTTCGTCGCCCACAAACGGCACGAACTGTTTGGGAAAGCGCGCCCGGGATACCGGCCAAAGCCGCGTGCCCGACCCGCCGGCGAGAAGGACGGGCGTGATCAGCCCCGCACCAACGCTGACACTGCCAGCAGCGGCAGACCGGTCGTCATACATTGTGCCGTCCATGACACCCACCCATCCAGACGCGGCACCCCGCGTGAACCCATTCCCGCCGTCCAACAGAGTAAAAAAGGGTTACCAAGTGCTTAAGAAAGTCAAGGAAACAGAGGATATTCAACTGCCTGGCCTGCGGCTTTGTGCAGGGACTGTTGCATCGATCGGGCGAATTTGGCCCAATTTTGGATGCGGCCTACAAGGGGCAGTAGCCAGCGCCTTGGATACCCACAACCGGTGCCAATCAGCCCCAATCAAGCACCACCTTGCCGGAAAGACCGGAGCGCATGGCGCCAAACCCGTCGACAAACTGGTCCACCGGGAAGCGGTGGGTGATGACGCGGCGGATATCGAGGCCGTTTTCAAGCATGGCGATCATCTTGTACCAGGTCTCGAAAATCTCGCGCCCGTAGACGCCCTTGATGGTGATGGCCTTGAAGACGATGCGGGACCAATCGACCGGGGATTTGCCGGGCGGGATGCCCAGCATGGCGATGCGGCCGCCCATCACCATGTGCTCGACCATCTGGTCAAGAGCCTGCTGGCTGCCCGACATTTCCATGCCGACGTCGAAGCCTTGGGACATCTTGAGGGACGGGTAGACCGAACGCAGATCGGTTGTGGCGACGTTCACGGGGACCACGTCGGCGACCTGGGCCGCAAGGTCGAGGCGGGCCTGGTTGATGTCGGTGATCACCACATGCCGCGCGCCGACGTGGCGGGCGACGGCTGCGGCCATGATGCCGATGGGGCCGGCGCCGGTGATCAGGACGTCTTCTCCGATCAGGTCGAACGACAGGGCGGTGTGGACGGCGTTGCCCAGAGGATCGAGGATCGCGCCGATCTCGTCGTCGATGGCGTCGGGCAGGGGGACGACGTTGAAGGCGGGCAGGCGGAGGTATTGCGCAAAGGCGCCCGGTTCGTTGACGCCGATGCCGCGGGTTTCGGGGTCGAGGTGGAACTTGCCCGACCGGCTTTGGCGGCTGGTCTTGCCGATCAGGTGGCCTTCGCCCGAGCAGCGCTGGCCGATGGTGAGGCCTTCGACGTTGCGGCCGATCTCGACGATGGTCCCGGCGAATTCATGGCCGGTGACGAGGGGGACGGGGACGGTCTTCTGCGCCCAGTCGTCCCAGTTCCAGATATGGATGTCGGTGCCGCAGATGCCGGTCTTGTTGATCTTAATGAGGACATCGTCCGGGCCGATCTCGGGGACCGGGCGGGTTTCCATCCAGAGGCCGGGTTCGGGCTTCGATTTGGCGAGAACCTTCATTTCGTTGATCATTTGAGGACTCCGGTGGCGCGTCCCGCCTGGGTGAAGGCGTCGAGGGCAAAGTCGAGGTCGGCGCGGGTGAGGGCGGCGTTCATCTGGGTGCGGATGCGGGCCTGACCCTTCGGGACGACAGGGAAGAAGAAGGGGGCGACGTGGACGCCGCGTTGGTTGAGGTCGGCGGCCATGGCCTGGGCGAGTTTCGCGTCGCCAAGCATGACGGGGATGATGGGATGCTCGCCCGGGAGGAGGGAGAAGCCTGCTTCAGTCAGGCCCGCGCGCCAGTAGGTGGCGTTGGCGGTGAGTTGGGCGCGAAGATCGTCAGCTTGCTCGACGATGTCGAGGGCGGCAAGGGCGGCGCCGACGACGGCGGGGGGGAGGGCGTTGGAGAAGAGGTAGGGACGTGCGCGTTGGCGCAGGAGGTCGATGACGGGCTGGGGGCCGGCGATGTAGCCTCCCAAAGCGCCGCCGAGGGCTTTGCCGAGGGTGCCGGTAAGGATGTCGACGGTGACGCCCGCGCGGGCCGGGGTGCCTGCGCCTTTCGGGCCGGTGAAGCCTGTGGCGTGGCAGTCGTCGACCATGACCATCGCGCCGTATTGGTCGGCGAGGGCGCGGATTTCTGGCAGCTTGGCGTAGTAGCCGTCCATCGAGAACACGCCATCCGTCGCGATGAGGATGAACCGCGCGCCATCGGCCCGCGCGGCCTTCAGTTGCGCCTCAAGATCGGCCATGTCGGAGTTGGCGTAGCGATAGCGCTTGGCTTTGCACAGGCGGATGCCGTCGATGATGCTGGCATGATTCAACGCGTCGGAGATCACCGCGTCTTCCGGGCCGAGGAGAGGCTCGAAAACCCCGCCATTCGCGTCAAAACAGGCGGCGAAAAGGATGCTGTCGTCTTGGCCAAGGTAGCCAGCCAGCCGGGTTTCCAGTTGCCGATGCAGGTCTTGCGTGCCGCAGATGAAGCGGACGCTTGCCATGCCGAAACCGTGGTCATCCATGGCGGCCTTGGCGGCGGCGATCAGGCGGGGGTCGTCGGCAAGGCCGAGGTAATTGTTGGCGCAGAGGTTCAGCATCTGCCGCCCGGCCATCGCCACATGCGCGCCCTGCGCCCCGGTGATCAGGCGTTCACGCTTCATCAGGCCATCCGCCTCAATGCCCGCAAGAGTGGACGAGACGTGGTTCAGAAACGCCGATCTATCCGTCATCACAGAACTCCCTCCGGTTTGGCGGAATATCGCAGATGAATCCGCGTCCGTCAACTTAGCGGAAGCGTTTCTGCTAAAGCGGATTAACCCTTTCACATTTGCACAAATATCCTCCGGGGGTGCGGGGGTGGAAAACCCCCGCTCCACGCCCTCAGCTGTCTTGCACGATCAGAATCGCCCGCGCCGGACCGTCCTGTGCCGCAATCTCATGTGCGCGGTCGGCGGGGTAGCGGGCCACATCGCCCAGACCAAGCACCTCAACCGCCTCGCCTGAGGCCACCGAAAGCCTGCCCTCCAGCACGGTCAGATGCTCTCGGCAGCCGGGGCTGTGCGCGTCCGAGGTCAGGCGGGCCTGGGCGGCGAAGACCAGCTCATAGACCTCATGGCTGCCGACGCTTTCCGGGGCGGAAAGGATGCGGATGGTCACGCCGCCGCGCTGGATCACCGGGGCGCTGGTTGCGCGGGTGACTTCGATGCCGGGCGCTGGGCGGCCTTCCAGAAGACCGGCGAAATCCAGCTGCAGCGCCTGGGTCAGCGCCCAGAGGGTGGCGACGGTGGGAGAAGATTCGCCGCGCTCGATCTGGCTGACCATCGACCGGCTGACGCCCGAAAGCTTGGCCGCCGCATCCAGCGACAACCCCCGCGCCTTGCGGGCGGCGCGCAAGCTGGTGGCAAGGCGGTCGTGGATGTCGGAGCGGTCGGCCATGACGGGACAGTGCAGGGGAAGGCAGAAGGCGTCAACGGGGCGACTGGGGTTACTTGACGGTGGTCGCTCGTCGATGACTTCGTCACTCCTCGCCGCGATGAGGAGACGAAGTCGAACGAAGAGCGGTCAGGTGCCGCAATAGGTGACGTAAGAGCCAAAGCCCGAAGGGGCGGGAAGCATGAAGGCTTCCCGTTCCACGAAGGGTTGCCGGATTGCGGTCAGCAGCGCCTCGAACGGGGCCATGTCGCCGGCGGTGGCGGCGGTGAGGGCCTCTTCGACCTGATGGTTGCGGGGGATCACGGCGGGGTTGGCTTTTGCCACCCGTTCAGCCGCGCCTTCGCCCGCGCGGGCCTGCCAGCGTGGCAGCCAGGCCTCCATTGCGGTGAAGTCTTCGAAGAGGGGCCGCAGGGCAGCGGGCGTGGCAAGGCGGCGGAAGGTCAGGGTCCAGTCGGCCCCCACCATCGCGGTCATCAGGTCATCGGCCAAGGCCGCGTCGCCCGCATCCTCGCCCACCAGCCCCAGTTTGTGGCGCATTACGGCCAGCCATGCGCTGCGGTAGCGCGCGGCAATCCCCTCCAGCAGACCATTGGCCAGATCAACCGCGCGGTCGGGATCGCTTTCGATCAAGGGCACCAGCGTTTCGGCCAGCCGGGCAAGGTTCCAGCCCAGAATCAGCGGCTGGTTGGCATAGGCGTAGCGGCCGGTATGGTCGATCGAGGAAAAGACCGTGCCGGGAGCAGTGCCTTCCATGAAGGCGCAGGGGCCATAATCGATCGTTTCACCCGAGATCGCCATGTTGTCGGTGTTCATCACGCCATGGATGAACCCAAGGCCCATCCAGTCCGCGATCAGCTTGGCTTGCCGACCGATGACAGCGTCAAGGAAGGCGAGGGTGGGGTTTTCAGCCGTCGCCAGTTCCGGATCATGCCGCGCAATGGCATAGTCGGTCACGGCTTTCAGTTGCGCCTTGTCGCCCCGATTGGCGAAGAACTGGAAGGTGCCGACGCGCAGATGGCTCGCGGCGACGCGCGCAAGGACGGCACCGGGCAGCTTTGTTTCGCGCCAGATCTCCTCACCCGTGGCGACCACGGCCAAGGCGCGGGTGGTCGGCACGCCAGCCGCCGCCATGAACTCCGAGATCAGGACTTCGCGCAGCATCGGGCCAACAGCGGCCTTGCCATCCCCGCCGCGCGAAAACGGCGTGCGGCCCGATCCTTTGAGCTGGATGTCGAAGCGGTTTCCGTCAGGCGCTACGACCTCGCCCAGCAAATGCGCGCGCCCATCGCCAAGCTGCGGCGAAAAACCGCCGAACTGGTGGCCGGCATAGGCCTGGGCGATGGGATCGGCGCCAGGGGGAAGGGCCGCGCCGGAAAACCAGCGGGCGGCGTCGCCCTCTTCCAGTGTCAGGCCAAGGCTGGCGGCGAGGGGACGATTCAGGACCAAAAGCGCGGGCGCAGGCGCCACATCAGGGGCGAGCCGCAGATAGGTGCCTGGCAGATCGCGGGCGTAAGTGTTGTCGAAGATGATGGTCATGGTCGGGCCCCTTGTCACTTTCCGATATGCGCCCGGGGAGGCGGTGGTGCAAGATGGGGGGCGCATGGCTGGGGCCGGGGGCCAAAATCATTAAGCAAGGATTTTGACAAATTTCTTGCTTAAGAAATTTGGTCCCGCTGGTGCTGCAAGGCGGAAAGTGGTCGGGGCGGAGGGATTCGAACTCTCGACCTACGGTACCCAAAACCGTCGCGCTACCAGGCTGCGCTACGCCCCGACGAGGCACCCATTAGCGGGAAAGATCGGGATTGAAAAGCCTTACTCTGCGCAAGGCCCCATTCTTCACACGGCCCTATTCGGCACAGGGCCAGGCGGCGGTGGTCTGTGGCACGGCGGGGTGGCGCAGCTCTGCCCCCGGGGCAATCCCGAGGCGCGCGGCGAGGCCGCCGTTGATTTCCAGCACGAAAAGCACGCCCGTTCCCCCGTCGATGGGCGTCAGGTCGCCCGGCACGGCGTTGGAATGCACGCGGGTCACGCGGCCCGAGGCATCGGCGAAGATCATGTCCAGCGGAATAAGGGTGTTCTTCATCCAGAAGCTGGCGCTGCGCGGGCTTTCATAGACAAAGAGCATGCCCGCATCCGGTGCCATCTCGGTACGGAACATCAGCCCGCGCGCGCGTTCGTCCGGACTGTCGGCAAGCTCGACCGCAAAGCTTTCGCTGTCCTGGCTGGCGCCATCTGTCCAGCGCAGGTCAACCCGGTCGGGCGCACAGACCGCCTGGGCCTCTGCCATCGCGGGCAGGGCTGCCAGGAAAACTGCGATCAGATGGCTGCGCATGTGCCCAGCCTTCCTCAGGGCGGGCCGCGGGTTGCGGCCTCCCACGAGACGACCTGGACTGCCATCCGGCCGCGACGGCCTTCGATGATGCGCAGCGCCACCGCCTCGCCGGCGGCAAGGTCGGCAAAGCCCGAGACGCGCAAGACTTCGGCGTGGATGAACACATCTTCGGGGCGACCGAAAACGTTGGCAAAGCCGAAGCCCTTGCCCTTGTCGAACCACTTTACCCGAGCAGGCTCCATCGGCAGGGTAAGGATATCCTCACCCAGCATCTGCCCGGCTTCGTCGGCCAAAGGAAATACCACGCCTTCCGGCGGATCTATGCGCATCACTTCGACGGCTTGAACGCCGCGCAGGGTCTTCTGGACGCGCACAACAATGCCCGCGCCGTCGGCCACTGAACCCTGGCCGTAGTTCCGCAGCACGTTTGCGTGCAACAGAATATCTGCTTCTGTGTCGTCGGAAACAATAAAACCAAAACCCTTCGAAGGATCAAACCACTTAACCCGACCATGCACGATCTGCATGACCTCTTCGTCTTCCGTCATTACAAGGCCTTCTCCCCAGAATGAGCCCCTTAAGCGCGTCACTTGCGACGATTAACGGCGCGGGTTCAAGGCCGAATCCGCGTCATTTGGGCAAGCTGTGACGCAACTGTGTCAAAACTAGGGATTAAGACGTTGCGTCAACCAGGCCTCGTCCAGCCCTCCGCGCGACCAGCGAAAGCGGTCATGCAACCGGAAGGCACCGTCTGCCCAAAACTCGATTTCCAGCGGCAAAATCCGGATGCCCCCCCAGTTCGGCGGGCGGGCGGGATTCGTGCCTTTCGTGATCGCCACCCGTGCCGCTTCGGCCATCAGCGCTTCACGCGAGGACAGGGGCTGTGACTGCTGGGATGCCCAGGCCCCGAGGCGCGATTTTAGGCTGCGGCTGGCGTAATAGGCATCGGCCTGCGGGCCATCCTCGCGCGTAGTCAGCCCGCGCACGCGGATCTGGCGGCGCAGCGATTTCCAGTGCAGCACGAAGGCCGCCTTCCCCGAGGCTGCAATTTCTTGCCCCTTCTGCGAGTCGTAGTTCGTGTAGAACACAAAGGCCCCGCCGCCCGGCCCCGAAAGCTCAATCTCTTTCAGAAGCACCATGCGGACGTTTGGCAGGCCCGCCGCATCGACCGTGGCCAGCGCAATGGCGTTGGGGTCGTTCGGTTCGACCGGTTCGGCCTCGGTCAGCCAGCTTTGGGCCAGCGCGAAAGGGTCGCTGCCTGCGAAGATGCCGTTGCGGTCCACTTGGGAACTCCTTGCCATCGGCGGCAGACCTGCCTTGAAGGACGGGCCCGCTTCGCCTACACGTCGAAACCGATGCAAAGGTGGGCTAGGGGTCAGGAATGTCAACCGGACTGATGCAAGGCAAGCGCGGGCTGATCATGGGCCTAGCGAACGACAAGTCGATCGCCTGGGGCATCGCGCAGGCGGTGGCGGCGCAAGGGGCAGAGCTGGCCTTTTCGTACCAAGGCGAAGCGCTGAAAAAACGGGTGGAGCCTTTGGCCTCCAGCCTTGGCACTCCGAAGCTTTACGAATGCGACGTGGCCAGCGACGACAGCATCGACGCGCTGTTCCAGGGTTTGCAGTCCGAGTGGGGGCAGCTGGACTTTTTGGTCCATGCGATCGGGTTCGCCGACAAGAACGAACTCCGCGGCCGTTATGTCGACACCAGCCGCGCAGGCTTTGCGCTGGCGATGGATATCTCGGTCTACAGCTTCACCGCCGTCTGCCAGCGCGCGGCGGCGATGATGGGGCCGGGGGGCAGCCTTCTGACGCTGACTTATTTCGGCGCGGAAAAGGTCATGCCGCATTACAACGTGATGGGTGTGGCCAAGGCCGGGCTTGAGGCGTCGGTGAAATATCTGGCCGAGGATCTGGGCAAGGACGGCATCCGCGTGAACGCGATTTCCGCCGGGCCGATCAAGACCCTTGCCGCCAGCGGCATCGGCGATTTCCGCTACATCATGCGCTGGAACGAGCTGAACTCGCCCCTGCGCCGCAATGTGACGCAGGAAGAGGTCGGCAAGGCCGCCCTTTACCTGCTGAGCGATCTTGGTTCGGGCACCACGGGCGAAAACCTGCATGTCGACGCGGGCTATCATGTCGTCGGCATGAAGGCGATCGACGCCCCGGATATCGACATTGTCACCGGCAAGAAAGAGGGCGGTCAGTGATGTTTGCGCAGCCCTTGCCCTGCGTGCCGCGTTGAGCGTCGCGGCCTTCTTCGTCTTTTGCGGGTTGGTCATCTTTGCCGCCGTCTCACCCGGGCCTGCGGTGTTGATGAGCGCGCGCACCGGACTGACCGAAGGCTTTCGCACCGGCGTGATGCTGGCGATGGGGATCGGCACCGGGGCGGTGATCTGGGCGCTGGCGGCTATCTTTGGCCTTGGAATCGTATTTGCGGCGGCGCCGTCGCTGCTTTGGGCGCTGAAGATCGGCGGGGCAGGGTATCTTTTGTGGATGGCCTGGAACCTGTGGCGCGATGCCAAGACCCCTTTTGTGTCCGAAGACAGCCGCCCGGTGCCACGATCTGCTTTCGCCGCGTTCCGGCTGGGGCTTTGGACCAACCTTTCCAACCCCAAGGCCGCGGTGATGTTTTCGTCGATCTTCCTTGGCACGCTGCAGCCTGATACGTCTTATTGGGTGCTGGGCCTGCTTCTGGCGGTAATCTTCGCGTCGGAAACCATCTGGAACAGCCTAGTGGCCCGCATCTTCTCGCTTGATCGGACGCGGGCCAAGTATATCAGCCTGAAAACCGTGATTGACCGAAGCTTTGGCGGGATGCTTGCCCTGCTGGGGATCAAGATCGTCGCCACCTGAAGGAGGGGCTTACCATGTCCGCCGACCGTCTGCCGCATGAAAAGGGGTTTCACGTTAGCTGGGACCAGATCCACCGCGACGCGCGCGCGTTGGCCTGGCGGCTGGACGGCAAGGGTCCGGGTGAGGGCGGGTCGTGGAAAGCCGTGGTCGGCATCACCCGTGGTGGCCTTGTGCCCGCGATGATCGTCAGCCGGGAGTTGGACATCCGGGTGGTCGATACGATCAGCGTCAAAAGCTACAGCCATCAGGCGCAGGCCGAGGCGAAGGTCACCAAGGCCCCGCAAGAAGACCTGATGGGCGACGGCACCGGCATCCTGATCGTCGATGATCTGGTGGACACCGGCAAGACCCTGGAACTGGTCCGCAGGCTTTATCCCAAGGCGCATTTCGCCACGGTCTATGCCAAGCCCTCCGGCAAGCCGATGGTCGACAGCTATATCACCGAGGTCAGCCAGGACACCTGGATCTTCTTCCCCTGGGACATGGCGCTGCAATACGTCCAGCCGATGCGCGGGACGGACTGACCCTTACGCCGCGGCGCCGGAATCCCACCGGCGCTGCATTTCTGCCGGTGCGACGTCCTCGACCTTCTCCAGCACGCTCCAGCGATGGCCGAAGGGATCCAACAGCACCCCGGCCTTGTGGCCGTGAAACTGCAGGCTGATCGGACGCAAAAGCGTGGCGCCCGCAGCCACAGCCCGTGCCATAGCCGCTTCGACGTCATCGGCCATGATGACAAACTGCAGGGGCGATCCGCCAAGCGTGTCTGGCGCGATGGCCCCGAAATCCGGGTACTCATCATTCAGCATCATCACCGTATCGCCAATCCGGATTTCTGCATGACCAAGCGAGCCGTCGGCGGGGTTGATCAGCCGGTACAGGACCTCGGCCCCGAAGGCCTTTTCGTAGAAGGACAAGGCGTCCTGGCCGCCGCGCACGGTGAAATGGGCCTGGACGGAGCGAATGGTCATGACGATTCTCCTGTTGCGGGTCTAATTAATTTACGATACGTTTTGTAATGAAATGAGTCAACCCTTACCCCCTCGGCGCGGCAGACCTCCAAACGCGGATACCCGCGACCGGATCTTGCGCGCGGCCCATGACCTTCTGATGTCGGAAGGCTTTGCCCGGCTGACGGTCGACGCCGTGGCGCAGCGGTCTGGCGCGTCGAAGCCGACGATCTACCGCCATTGGGCCAACGCACAAGAATTGGCCATGGCAGCCCTGATCGAAGCATCTCCCGTGCCCGAAGAAACCCCAGCCGCCGAGGCGCTGGAAAGCCACCTCGGGCGGATCATTGCGACCTTTGCCACCACGCGGGGGCGGCAGGTGGCCATGGCCCTTGCGGCGGCGGATGGCGAGAGTGAGCTGTCCCGCGCCTTCCGGACCCATGTCATCCTGAAAAGTCGCGAGGCTGGTCGTGCGATCCTGTCGCGCGGCATTGCGCGCGGCGATCTGGCGCCGCCGCCCGAAATGGAAGCCGCGCTTGACATGATCTACGGCGCGGTCTTCTTCCGGCTGCTGCTGCGCCACCAGCCGCTTGACCCGGGATTGGCGTCGCAGCTTGCCGGACTGGTCCGGTTGATCTGCGCGCCTCTTCCCCCCGGACGCACCTCCGTCTAGTGTGCCCGGACCTGTCCCGGAGCCCGCAAATGACGCTGCCCCTGAACCCCGCCTTCGCGCTGACCGACCCGCCCCCGGTGATGGAGGCGCGGCGCTGGCTGGTGGGGGTCACGCACCCGGCCAACCGCCCCTTGATCAACGTAAGCCAGGCCGCCCCGGTGGAAAGCCCGCCGCTTGGCCTGCGGCAAGCGCTGGCCGATGCCGCGCTGAACAACCCCGACGCCCATCTTTACGGCCCCGTCCTTGGCTTGCCGGCCCTGCGCGAAGAGATCGCCACGCAATGGTCGGCGGCATATGGGGGCGCCATCGCTCCAACGCAGGTGGCGATCACCCAAGGCTGCAACCAGGCCTTCACCGCGATCATGGCCACCCTTGCCGGGCCGGGGGATGAGGTGATCTTGCCGACGCCTTGGTATTTCAACCACAAGATGTGGCTGGATATGGCTTCGGTCACCACGGTTCCGCTGGATACCGGGCCGACGCTGATCCCCGATGCCGGGGCGGCGGCTGCCCTTGTCACCCACCGCACCCGAGCGATCGTGCTGGTCAGTCCGAACAACCCTGGCGGGGTGGAGTATCCGGCCGCCACCTTGACCGCCTTCCGCGATCTGGCCCGCGCGAAGGGCATCGCCCTGATTGTCGATGAAACCTACCGCGATTTCGACAGCCGCACCGGGTCGCCGCATGACCTGTTCGCTGATCCCGACTGGTCGGAGAACTTTATCCACCTTTACAGCTTTTCAAAGGCTTACCGGCTGACCGGCCACCGGGTGGGGGCCGCCATTGCCAGCGAAGGCCGCCTCGCCGAGGTGGAGAAATTCCTCGACACCGTTGCGATCTGTCCGGCCCAGCTGGGCCAGATCGGCGCGTTGTGGGGGATGCGCAACCTTGCCCAGTGGGTGGCGGGTGAACGGGACGAGATCCTGTCCCGCCGCCGGGCGATGATCGAAGGGTTTGCTGCGCTGACGGGCTGGAAGCTCCTCGGCTGCGGGGCCTATTTCGCCTATGTTGAGCACCCGTTCGACATGGCGAGCGACGCGCTGTGCAAGCGGTTGGTCACTGAGGCCTCACTCCTCATGCTGCCGGGCACGATGTTCCAGCCTGCAGGATCCGCCGCCGGCAAGCGCCAGATCCGCATCGCGTTCGCCAATGTGGATGCGGCCGGAATTGCCGAGATGTTCCGCAGGCTGGCAGCCTTCGTTCCCTGACAGGAATGTGCCCTGACCGGGGGCCGGAAGGGGCGATCTTGATCTTGCCCCCCCGACCCCTTCGCTTTAAGCACATTCGCACCCGAAACCCAAAGGCAGACCCATGGCGAAGACCCCGGACGACGAAGCGAAGCGCCCGAAAAGCAAGGCCAAAGAGGCCGCCATCTGGGTGATGTTGTCGATGCTGATCCTTGGGCTGGGGGGCTTTGGAGTGACCAGCTTCTCGGGCGGGGTGACGCAGATCGCAAAGGTCGGCGATACCGACATCACCACCGAAGATTATGCCCGTGCCTTTCAGGGCCAGGTGAACGCCTTCTCGCAGCAGGTCGGGCAGCCGATTTCCTCGCAAGAGGCGCTGGCCTTCGGGTTGGACCGGCAGGTGTTGCAAGGCCTCGTGGTGCGGGCGGCACTGGACAATGAAGCGCAGCGGATCGGGTTGTCCGTCGGCGACGCGGCGGTTGCGTCCGAGCTGACGGCGATGGACGCGTTCAAGGGAGTGTCCGGCACCTTCGACCGTGAGGCCTATCGCTTCACCCTGGATCGCAACAACCAGACCGAGGCCGAGTTTGAGGCCGGCCTGCGCCGCGATGTAACGCGGGAGCTTTTGCAAGGTGTGGTCGTCGGTGGCTTTGCGGCACCCGCGCCCCTGACCGATACGCTCTACGCCTGGGCAGCGGAACGGCGCGGGTTTTCCATGCTGCGGCTGGCGGAAGCGGACCTGACAACACCGGTCCCCACCCCGACCGAGGCGGAACTGACTGCTTTCCACACCGAAAACATAGCGCTTTTCACCAAGCCTGAAGCCAAGCGCATCACCTATGCGTCCCTTCTGCCCGAGGCGATTGCCCCGGATCAGCCGGTGGATGAGACCGTGTTGAAGCAGCTTTACGAAGACCGGCTGGAAGAATTCGTCGTACCCGAGCGCCGCCTTGTCGAACGGCTGGTCTACCCCGACCAGGCCGCCGCCGATGCCGCACGCGCCCGGCTTGACGCGGGCGAAGCGTTCGAGACCCTGGTCACCGAACGGGGCTTGACGCTGGATGCGATCGACATGGGCGATCTGACCCGCGAAGACCTGGGCGACACCGGCGAGGCAATCTTTGCGCTGGCCGAAGGTGGCGTGGCCGGGCCCTTGCCGACCGATCTTGGCCCTGCGCTGTTCCGGGTCGCGGCGGTGCTGGCGGCTGAGGAGACCACGTTCGAAGAGGTCCGCGACACCCTTGCCATCGAGATCCAGACCGACGCCGCGCGGCGGCTGATTGCTGACAAGGTGGAAGTGGTCGATGACCTTCTGGTGGGTGGGGCGACGCTTGAAAACCTCGTGACCGATGCCGGTCTGACGCTGGCGACGGTCGACTATGTGCCGGGTCTGCAGGGCGACACGGTGATCGAAGGGTACCCTGCCTTCCGCGCCGCTGCCGATGCTGTGGCCGAAGGCGACTTCGCCGAAGCCATCGTGCTGGAAGATGGCGGCATTGTCGCCCTCCGGCTGGAAGAGGTCGTTCCAGCTGCCCCGATCCCCTTTGCCGATGCGCGTGAGGACGTGACGGCGGCCTGGCGGGCAGGGGCTTTGGCCAAGGCCCTGTCCGACCGCGCGATCGAGATCAAGACCGCCATTGAAGGCGGGGCGGCCATCGGTAGCTTCGGCATCGTCGACGTGACGCCGGAAACCGCGCGTGACAGCTTCATCGCCGGCACGCCGGACAGCCTTCTGCCCGATGTCTTCGCCATGACTGAGGGCGATGTGAAGGTGATCGAGGCAGAGGGATTTGTGGCCGTGGTCCGGCTTGACCGCGTCCTGCCCGCCGCGACCGAAGGCCCGGACGCCGAGGCGCTGAAGACCGCCCTCATGGCGCAGGCCGAACAGGCCATCGCGTCCGACGCGTTCAACGCTTTTACCACCGCGCTGACCAGCGAGGCGGGCATCAGCATCGACCAGGCCGCGATCAACGCTGTCCATGCGAGCTTGCCCTGATGCAGCTTTCGCCCGACTTCGCCAGTTTTGAGGCTGGCTGGGCCGCAGGCCGCAACCAGGTGGTCTGGGCGCGGCTGGCGGCGGATCTGGATACTCCGGTCAGCCTGATGCTGAAGCTGGGCGATGCCCGGGCCGAGACCTTCATGCTGGAATCGGTCACCGGGGGCGAGGTGCGGGGGCGTTATTCCGTTGTCGGAATGAAGCCGGACCTGATCTGGCAATGCCATGGCACCAAGGCGCGCATCAACCGCGAGGCGCGGTTTGACCGGCAGGCCTTTACTGACCTTGCCAACGCGCCGCTGGACAGTCTGCGCGCCCTGATCTCCGAATGCCGGGTAGAAATGCCCGAAGGTCTGCCTCCGGTGGCGGCGGGGCTGTTCGGCTACCTCGGCTATGACATGATCCGGCTGGTCGAACACCTGCCGGACGTGAACCCAGACCCCCTTGGCCTGCCCGACGCGGTGCTGATGCGGCCTTCGGTCGTCGCGGTGCTTGACGGGGTGAAGGGCGATGTGACTGTCGTGTCACCCGCCTGGGTCGGCTCGGGCCTGTCCGCGCGTGCGGCCTATGCGCAGGCGGCGGAACGGGTGATGGACGCGCTGCGCGACCTTGACCGCGCGCCATCTGCGGCACGCGATCTGGGCGAGGTGGCACCGGTCGGCCCGCCGCAATCGAATTTCACCCATGACGGCTACAAGGCCGCCGTGGAAAAGGCCAAGGGCTATATCCGCGCCGGGGATATCTTTCAGGTCGTCCCGAGCCAGCGCTGGGCGCAGCGGTTTGAGCTGCCACCTTTCGCCTTGTATCGGTCTTTGAGGCGCACCAACCCCTCACCTTTCATGTTCTTCTTCAACTTCGGCGGCTTTCAGGTGGTGGGCGCGTCGCCCGAAATCCTGGTCCGCCTCCGTGATGGTGAGGTGACCGTCCGACCCATCGCCGGAACCCGCAAGCGCGGGGCCACGCCAGAAGAGGACCGGGCGCTGGAGGCTGACCTGCTTGCTGATCCCAAGGAACGGGCCGAACATCTGATGCTGCTGGACCTTGGCCGCAACGATGTGGGCCGGGTGGCAAAAGTCGGCAGCGTGCGCCCGACCGAGACCTTCATCATCGAACGCTACAGTCACGTCATGCACATCGTGAGCAATGTGGTGGGCGAGATTGCCGAGGGCGAAGATGCGCTGTCGGCGCTGTTGGCCGGTCTGCCTGCAGGCACGGTTTCCGGCGCGCCAAAAGTCCGCGCTATGGAGATCATTGACGAGCTGGAGCCGGAAAAACGCGGCATCTATGGCGGTGGCGTGGGTTACTTCGCCGCCAATGGCGAGATGGACTTCTGCATCGCGCTCCGCACGGCGGTATTGAAGGATGAGACCCTGTATATCCAGGCCGGGGGCGGCGTGGTCTATGACAGCGACCCTGAGGCGGAGTATCAGGAAACCGTCAACAAATCCAACGCCTTGCGCCGCGCGGCCGAGGATGCGGGTCTCTTCACCCGACGCGGGAATACCTGAGGGTCCCTCATCCAGCCCTTGCGGGCAGTCTTCGTTCGGTGCGACCACGCGAAGACTGCCCGCAAGGGCTGGATGAGCAGTCCCTAAGCGTTATTCGACTGTCATCACCGCCGTCAGCGGGCCGATCGCTACCGTCGCGGCGCGGCCTTCGACCGTCCATTCCAAGAGCGTGGCCACGGTTTCCGGCGTCGCAGTGGCGGCAACCGTCACGCGGCCATCTTGTCCTGCCTTGAACACGGCCCGGTCCAGAACACGACGGATCGCGGTGCCATCCTCCCCGGCCGAGGTCAGGTCGCGGAAGATCACCGCGGCGGCGATGTCTTCGCGCCGGGCGACCTGATCGGCGGCGTTCAGGCCCTGATCCCAAGTCAGCAAGCCCCGCCCCTGCGCGCCGACGACCGGCACCACAAGGCTGGCCAGCGGGCGACGGTCCTGGAAAGCGGCAACGGGCAGGTCCATTACAGCGACGGCTTCGGGCAGGCCCTGTTCCATCGACTGGAAGGCCACCTCGATGTCCGAGGCTTGTGACCCGTCGGCAATTCCTGTGGCCAGCATCACCACTTCTTTGCCAGCGGCCCGGTAGACGGCGGCACGCTCGAGCGTGGCTGGGTCCATCGGGTCAAGCGCGAAAGTCACCGGGAAGGGCAGGGCGGCAAGGCCGGCACGGTCAAGATCAACGCTGCCAATGTCGACGAGCACGATGGCAAGGACGGGTTTGGCATCGGGGTTTTCGAAACTGGCGGCGTAAACAGCGATCGGGCGGGTGTCCGCTGGGGTGGCGGCATCCGCCGCCGGGGTGGCTTCAGCGGCGTCTTCAGCGGGGGCGTCCCCGATCCGGGGCAGGCGGTTGACCACGACGCCGTCAGCGGCATCGGTGGCACCTGGGGCGGGCACGAAGGCCGGGCCATCGCCGGTCGCTTCGGGCAGGACTGCCACCTCGGGTTCGGGAACGGCGGCATCGCCCGTATCGCCAGCGGTGCCCGGCAAGGTGGCCGGTCGGCTGCCGGGCATCGACGGCGCGGCTGTGCCGGGGAGGCGCGCAGTGGCGCTGTCATCCAGCGGTGGGGCAATCATGCCATCGTCGCTGACCGGAGGCTCAACCGTTGGCATTTCCGCTTCGGCCACTTCGGGCAGGGGTTCCGGTGCGGGTTCGGGTGCCGCTTCCGGCGCTGGTTCAGCGGCTGGTTCGGGGGCTGGTTCTGCTGGCGCCTCGGGTGCGGGCGCTGGCGCGACTTCGGTTTCCGGCGCGGCTTCGGCCACCACCACCGGGGCTACGTCACTGGCCGACCGGTCAAGGGCGGCCAGCACCCCATCGGTGCTCAGTTGCGGCAGCGGCGGCGGCGCAAGCGGCGGTGCCGGGGGTTGCACTTCGGCGACGGCGGTCTCAGCTGGGGCGGGTTCGGGCTCGGCCACAGCGGTCGCTTCCGGGGCGGCGGGGGCTTCCGCGACCGTTTCCGGCGGTGCGGCGGCAGTTTCGACGGCGGGTTCTGCCACGGCCTCAGCGGTTGCTTCAGGGGTCTCGGCGGTTGCGGGATCTGCGAAAGCCGTATCGGCGGCTTCCGGTTCAGGTGCAGCAGGTTCGACCGCAACCGGCTCAGGCGCAGGAAGGCTTTCGTTGACGGTGGCCGTCTCGGCCTCGGCCTCGGCCACAGGGAGGGCGGGTTCGGCAGCCTCGGCGGCTGGGGCCTCTGCCTCCTCGGTGGCCGCGGGTTCGGCAGCGACGGCTGGTTCTGCAGCGGGTTCGGATGCGGGCGCTTCAGGGCTTGCTTCCGGATCAACCTCGGCGCTTTCCACCTGGGCAGGCTCTTCCGGGGCCGCAGCGGCGGTTTCCGGTTCGACTTCTGGAACAGCTTCAGGAGCGGCCTCTGGTGCCGCTTCTGGCGTGACGGCAGCGGTCTCAGTGGCGGGCGCCTCGGCTGCGGGGGCAGCAGGGGCCTCGCTGGTCACGGGGGCGCTGTCATTCGCCGCGGGCGGCGCTTGCACCGGCGCCATCGCCGAGCCGATGATGAAACCACCAGCGACCAGCGCCCCGCCCGAGAGCATGCCGAAAACGAACTTGCCGACCACTGTCGCCTCCGAACTTCTGTCTTGCCTGACCCGGAGGTCCAGGGAATGATCCGATTTCTTCCGGTTCCAGCCGGAACAAAGCGGGTAAGCCCCGGCAGTCCCGACCCATGCCACTATAGCGCGAGCACGCCGCAGCTTCATCCCATTTTTACGCTATCGTCAATAACTTGCCAGTCCGTGGCCTGGCTGCAATGCCCTGCGTTGGGCAAAGAACAGGCAATCCGTAGGATAAGGGGGGGTGGAGGCGGGTACCGGAATCGAACCGGTCTTCACGGATTTGCAATCCGCTGCGTAACCTCTCCGCCAACCCGCCGCGATGAGTTTGGATCGGATAGCGGATCAGGCGCGCGGCTGCAAGAGGGGCCTAGCGGATCAGCCGGTCGGTCTGGGCCACGACGCGCGCCAGATGCCGCGCGCGGGTTTCGGGGGTGGAGCTGTCCATGAGGTAATGCGCGGCAAAGACCGTGCGATGGCGTGGGGCGCAGAGAAGGCCGATGCCCCGCGTCAGCATCCGTTTCCCCGGCGCGCCGACGAAGGTGGTCAGCCACCAGCTGGCCCCGCAGGTGGTGAAGACGCCCAGCCGTTTGATGTTGGTCAGGCCGGGGCGGATCGTCTGGTTTTCGCCTGCGGGCATCAGAAAGGCGACATCGGGCAGGAAGGTCCGGTCAAGCCAGCCTTTCAGGACGGCAGGCAGCGCATACCACCAGGTCGGGTAGACGAAGATCAGCGTATCGGCCCATTGCAGGTCAGCCACATCGCTTGCGACCACCGCCCGGTTGCGGGGGGTGTCAAGGTAGCCCTCCCACTCCGCGAGGGACAGGGTCGGGTCAAAGGCGCGGGCGTAGAGGTCGGTCACCCGCACCTCGGCCCCCTTCGCCGCCAGCCGCTCCAGCACGGTGTCACGGACGGCCGAAGTAAAGCTGCCCTCTTTCGGGTGGCAATAGACGACAAGCGCGCGGATCATAGCTGGTCCATCTCTTGTCCGACGCGGGCGAGGAAGGCCGCGCGTCCGGCCGCACTCACCCGGTTCATGTCGTAAAGCGCGAGGTACCGCAGCCGGTCAGGACGGCAGATGAAGCGGATCACGCGTGTGAACATCTTCTTTGGCGGATTGCCCGCCGCCCAGGCCCGGAACGGCGTGGCCCCATAGCTGGTGACGACCGCCAGCTTGCGGATATGGGTCAGCGCCGGGGCGACGAGGCCGTTCTCCAGTGTGAAGGACACGCCAGGCAGGAAGACCCGGTCGAAGTACCCTTTCAGGATGGCTGGAAAGCCGAAGTTCCAGACCGGGTAGACGAAGACCAAAGCCTGAGCCGCGCGCAGCCGGTCAACATAGCCCTGCACCGGCGCGGTGTTGCTGGACAGGTCCTGATACCCCCGCCGCTCAGCCGCGGTCAGGACCGGATCAAACCCCTCGGCGTAGAGATCGCACAGGTCAACCTCCCAGCCCCGCGCGCTTAGCCTGTCCACCACCACCGACTTCAAGGCGGCGGACAGGCTTTCCTCACAAGGATGGGCAAAGACCACCAGAACCCGCGTCATCAGGTTTCGCGCTTCAAGGCGCTCTCGTGCCACTTTCGCAGCAGCATGTGTGAGAGGAACGACAGCCCCGCAAAGATAACGACGCCTGCAACGGCGATCAAAAGCAGCGCCGCGAACATGCGCGGGATGTTAAGCCGGTAGCTCGCCTCAAGAATCCGGAAGGCGAGGCCAGTGCCGATCCCTCCGGTGCCCGCGACATATTCCGCAACGATCGCGGCAATCAGCGACAAACCACCAGCAATTCGCAGGCCCCCAAGGAAGTAGGGTAGGGCCGACGGCAATTGCAGATAGCGCAGCCGCTGCCAGCGCGTGGCGCCATAAACGCGAAAGAGATCACGCAGGTTATGGTCGGTGGAATTCAGCCCCAGGGTCGTATTGGCCAGGATCGGAAAGAACGCCACCAACCAGGCACAAAGAAGCAAACCCACCGTGCGGTTGTCGACCCAGATGAAGATCAGGGGCGCGATTGCAACGACGGGCGTAACCTGCAGGATCACCGCATAAGGGTAGAACGACAATTCGGCAAAGCGGCTCTGGTTGAACAGAACTGCAAGTCCGACGCCACCCAGAACCGCGACCGCCAGCGCCATGATGCTGATCTGCAAGGTGACAAAAAGAGAGGCAAACAGCATCCGCCAATCTGCAACCAGCGTCTCAAGCACACGTCCGGGGCCAGGAAGAACATAATGCGGGATCTCGTTCCAGACCACGATCCGGTCCCAAAGGACAATCAGCACCACCAGAACCAAGGCTGGCAGCAGCCACTTCGCCACCCGCTCGATTCGGGCGTCGCGCAGGCGCTTGGCCTCTTCGGGGTCCAGCGGCGGGGCCGCGGGCTTCGATGGTACGGTCACGGTCATGCAGCCTCTCCCATGGCCCGGTGGAGGGCTTGGCTTGCGACCTGGCAATGCGCCGCATATTCGGCCGAGGTGCGGAAGACCTCATCCCGTGGGTAGGGGGCGGTCACGGTCACCTCTTCGATCACGCGGCCCGGGCGGGCGGCCATGACGATGATCCGGTCCGACAGGAAGACGCTTTCAAAGACGGAATGGGTCACGAAGATCACCGTGCAGCCGATGCGTTCGCGCAAGGCCAGAAGGTCGGTGTTCAGCTTGTGGCGCGTAATTTCGTCCAGCGCTGCGAATGGTTCATCCATCAGGATCAGCCGGGGATTGGTGACCAAGGCCCGCGCAATGGACACGCGCATCTTCATCCCCCCCGACAGCTGCCGGGGATAGGTGTCGGCGAATTTGGACAGGCCGACCAGGGACAGCACCTCGTCAATCTTGTCCTTCACTGCGGCAAAGCTTTGGCCGCGCAGGCGGAACGGCAGGAACACATTCTCGGCCACTGTGGCCCAGGGCATCAACGTGGGTTCCTGGAACACCACCCCCAGATCGCCCGTGCCCTTGCCGCCTTCCCACTGGATGCGCCCGGAGGTCGGCGTCGACAGCCCCGCCACCAGCCGCAGCGCGGTGGACTTGCCGCAGCCCGACGGCCCGAGGAGAGAGATGAAATCCCCCTCATGCACCGCCAGCGACATATCATGCAGCGCCGTGACGCCGCCGTTGAAAGCCTTGCCAACCTGTTGCAATTGCATCAGTTTCGGGCGCGTGCCCAGTGGCAGGATCGGTCTGTGGATCAGGTCTGACATCGGGTCTGGCGGGGTGGACGCAGCGGCCCACCCCGCGCTGGTCCTTACATCTTCGGCTTCAGGTCCATCCCCACGCCCTTGTTCACAAAGGTCGTGTTGATTGTCGCCGACCAGTCAAGATCAGCCGGAACCACGCCCGCCGTGACCATCTTGTCGAAGAAGTCCTTCACCTTGGCTTCGGTCATCGCGCCAATGCCCATTGTCTCGGTATCGCCGGAATCGACGATCCCGGCCGATTTCATCTTATCGATGGCATAGGCAATGGCCTCATCGGTCATTTCGGGGTTGTCGGCCTTGATCATCGCGTTGGCGGCCGAGTTGTCGTTGTAGATGTAGTTATACCACCCCTTGATCGAGCCTTCGACAAAACAGGTCACCTGTTCGGGCTTGGTGGCCACCGTGTCGGCCATCGTCTCGATCAGGGTGGAATATGTGGAATAGCCCGCGTCGGCGATCAGGAAGACACCCGGCTCCCAGCCGGTTTCCTTGGCGACGAAGAAGGGTTCCGAGGACAGATACCCCTGCATCCCCCAGTTTTCATTGGCAATGAACGGGGCGGGGTTGAAGGTGTAGACCTCGCGCTGTTCGTCGGTAAAGCCGTAGGCGGCCTTCATCCACTGATAGAAAGACGCATAGCCCTGGTCACCGATCAGGATCTTGTCGAGCTTCTTCAGGTCCTCGAAGGTTTCGGCCTTGCCGGGATGGGTCAGGATGACCTGGGGTTCCTTCTGGAAACTGGCGGCAACGGCGACGATCGGAATGCCTTCCTGTGCGGCGCTGAACGCCTCCAAGAGGTTGCCGCCCATGTGGTAGTCCACCTTGCCGGCAATCATCAGCGCGCGGTTGTTCACTTGCGGGCCGCCCGGCTGGATCGTCACGTCCAGCCCACAGGCGGCATAGGTGCCGTCGGCGACCGACTGGTAGAACCCGCCATGTTCGGCCTGGGCCAGCCAGTTGGTGCCAAAGACAACGGGAACGTTTTCTGCCATCGCCGGGGCAGCAATGCCGAAGGCGGCAACCAGGGCTGAGGTCTGGACAAGGCGGGATTTGGTCAACATCGTGGGGCTCTCCTGTCGGTTTCTATTCTTTCACCCAGCCTAGATCGCGGGCGGGCCAAGGCGAGGGGGGACTGCGGCACCGGGGCGGAAATACGGTGAAAAAGCCTTCCCTTCGGGCAGAACCTGCGCTTCACTGCTGAAAACTTACGCAGAATGCCCGACAAGGCAAGGAAATCATCGGCGGCGCTGGCAAGCCGTCGCCCCAAAGCGCCAGCCTTGCCCCCAACGCGCCTTGCCCTCAACCCGCAACTCCCGAAACGGAACCGCCTATGCGCATGCTTGCCCCACCAACTATCGCCCCGCCCTTCGCCGCCTACGCCCATGGGGTCGAGGTGCCGCCGGGCGCGCGGCTCGTGGTGACCTCGGGCCAGCTGGCGCTGGGCCATGACGGCACGGTCCCGGACGGCGCCCGCGCGCAAGCCGACCTCTGCTTTCAGAACTGCGCCGCGATCCTGGCCGAGGCAGGCATGACCCCCGCCGATGTCATCCGCATCAACGCCTTCGTCACCGACCGCGCCCATATGGCCGGCTACATGGTCGCCCGCGATGCCTGGCTTTCCGGCGTCTCAAGGCTCCCCGCCTCCACCCTCGTCATCGTCTCCGGCTTCACCCGCCCCGAATTCCTGGTCGAGGTTGAGGTTACCGCCGCCAAACTCTGACGCAAGACCTTTTCACATTTGCCCAAATATCCTCAGGGGTTTGGGGCAGAATGCCCCAATGACCGAAGCCGGTTGGCGCGCCTGCGCGCCAGAGGCGAGACAAAAGGCCTGCGCGGAACGCGCTCAATTTGATAACCGCCGGGGGTCAGTAACCCGTCATTTCCAGATAGCCGCGCCCCTCATGGCTTCCGTCAATCCGCACCGGCCCCTCCCAATAGGGCACCGATGTCGCCATCCAGGCCCCCGGGTTCAGCGCCTCCAGCGTCACGTCCAGCCCCCGCTCCGGCAGCGTGAGCCGCCAGCCCACCGGCACCTCGCGCCCGGCCACTGTGAACCGCTCCAGCGCCTCAGCCTGCAGCGCGCCAGGGTCCAGCGCCACCGCCACCCCATCCGCCCCGATCCAGGTGCCAGAGGTGAAATCCTCCGTCCCGCGCAAGACAAACCCCATCAGCTTGTCGCCCCCGTCGAACGACAGCGAAAACCAGTCCCACCCTGTCTGGTCGGCGGCCAAAGGCTGGGAGGACCATTCCCGGTCCAGCCAGGCATTTCCGGTCACCGCCACCGGCCCGCCCGGCAACAGCAACTCCCCCGTCACCGCATAGAAGGGCTGCGAGTAATAATGGCTCGCCTGCCCCCCGGCTGACTTCACCGAATATCCCTCGTCGCCCTGCAGGACCAGGGGCCCCTCGGCCTCCAACTCCAGCGCGTAGCCAAAGCCCTCGCCATCGGCCTTCAGCGTCAACCGGTCCAGCGCATCATCCCCAGGCCCGGCGCTGGACACCATCTGCCACTCATCGATCCAGGCCCGGAACGGCGCGCCGTCGTCCAGCGTCACGCCAGCTTGGCCCACGCCGCCGCGCGCCAGCCGCTCGGCGACGAAATGTTCAGTTTCCGACGTCACCGCCGCATGGCCCATCCAAAGCTGCGGGCTTTCCCAGCCGATCCCTTCGGCTGGAGCGGTTGCGGTGCGGAAGAGGGTCCATTGTACCCCATACTCCGCCCCATCCGCCCCGGTCAGGTTTGCGGTCAGATACCACCATTCGATGCGGAAATCGGGGTGCGCGCCGTGGTCTGCAGGAAACTCCAGCACGGTCGCGCGGTCGGGCAGGGCGAAGCCTTCGACTGTCGCCCCCATATCCGCGAACCCTTGCGCGGAAGCCCCACCCGCAAGCGCCAGCCACAGGAAAACCGCCCTAGCGTTCATTGGCAAAAACCCTCAGCAAATCCGCCGGCCGCCGCCGCAAAAGCGTGACCGCCGGGACCAGCGCGGCTAGCCCCCCGGCCAATCCAGCGGCCAGAAACAACCCCAGCCAGTCGCCCGGAAAGGCCCGCATCGGCAAGCGCCAGCCAAAGGCCTCGACATTCACCACCGCCAGCAGCACCCAGGCCAACGCCAGCCCTAAGGGCAGCGCCACCACCGCCGTCAACAGTGCCAGCACCACCGTCCGCGCCAGGTCCAACCCCGCGAGCCGCGCTTGCGTCAGCCCCATCGCCCAGACCGGGGCCAGTTGCGGCAGGCGCAGCGAGGAGAGCGTCACCAGACTCGCCAGCATCGCGAGCCCCGCCACCCCCAGCGTCAGCACGTTCAAGGCACCCGTCACCGCGAAGGTGCGTTCAAACACCCGAAGCGAGAACGCCTTGATCCCCGCCTGATCCACCAGCGCGGTTTCCCCCAGCGCGAACTCCTCTCGCAAGGAAACCGCCAACGCCGCCGCCTCCGCCTCGGGCACACGCAGGGCAAAGCGCAGCTCCTCCACCCCGGGAGACCGCGCCCGGAACGCCTCCAGCCCGATGATCGCCTGAGGGGAGGGGTTGCCGTAGTCCGAATACACTCCCACGACTGGCAATACGCCCCCGGGCAGGTCCAGGATCGCGCCAAGGCCAAGCTCCGCCCGGCGCGCAAGCTGTTCGTTGATCAGCACGCCTTCGCCCCGCGCCACCACATCCCAGACCTCGGGGTTCGCGGTCAGCAGGGGCCAGTTGTCGCGGTAGGTCGGGTGGTCGGCGATGCCATACACCTCGCCTGGCTGGCCGACCAATGGCGCATCTGCCGCCACGATCGGCAGGATCGCCTGCACGCGCGGTTCCAGCCAGGCACGCATCTCCGCCGCCTGTTCCGGGCTTGCTGCGGTCAGGTAAAGCTCTGACGCCAGCCGCTGATCCAGCCAACCGGTAAAGGTTGCGCGAAAGCTGCCGACCATCGTGCCCACGCCGACATTCGCGGAAAGCGCGAGCAAAAGCGCCATCAGCGCCAGCGACAGCCCCGGCAATTGCTGGCGCGCATCGGCCCAGAACCACTCTGCCAGCACCCCCTTGGCCCGGCCCTCGGTAAAGCCTAGCACCCAAGCCAGCACTAAAGGCAACACCAGCGCCGCCCCCAGCAAAAGGCCCGCCAGAAGCGCAAACCCCGCCCAAAGCCCTGACCCAAAGGCCAGCGCCAGCCCCGCCAGCGCCAAAAGCCCTAAGCCCGCCAATCCTTGCCAGCGTCGTGCCTGCCGCGCCGCCACACCCCAGGCCCTCGCGCCCGCACTGGCCAAAGGCGGCAGCCGCCAGACCTGCCACAGCCCCTGACCCGCCGCGACCAGCGTGCCCGCCAGCGCCATGCCCAAGCCCGCCAGCACCCAGCCTGCACGCAATTCCAAGGCCCCCGGCACCGCCGCGCCGTAAAGCCCGCCCAAGGTCGCCGCCACATCCGGCAAAAGGGCCGCCGCCACCGCGTAGCCAAGCGCCACGCCTGCCAGCCCTGCAATCAGGGCAAAGCCCAGCATCTCCGCCAGCACCAGCGCGCCCAGCGTCCGCGCCGGAACCCCTAAAGCGCGCAGCGTGCGGAACATCGGGCGGCGCTGCTCGAACGCCAGTCCAATGGCCGCGTGGACGATGAATATGCCCACGGCGAAGGCCAGAAACCCGAAGGCGGTCAGGTTGAGGTGGAAACTGTCGGTCAGCCGGGCAAGGTCATCCTCTCCCGTCGCTGCCCGCAGCTCCAACCCCTCGGGCAGGGGGCCGGGCAGGGCGCGGTCGGGGTCAACCAGCAGGGCAGTGATTTTACCTGAGGCACCCAGCAACCGCTCCGCCGCCGCGATATCAGCCAGTACGGTCATCGGCGGCAGGTCGGGGGCAGGCTCGGCCACAAGGCCCGCTAAAGCCTCCGCCACTCCGGGCCGGGACAGGGTTTCCGGCGCCACCAGCACGAGCCGACCGGCCAGAAAGTCACCCAAAGACCCGGCCCCAACCCCCGGCATCCCAGGCACCGCAGCGCCACGCGGCAGGGTCAACGGCTCTACCCCCAACACGCGCAGTCCCTGAACCCGCCCCTCCAGCACCGGCGACACCGGCCAGCCCGTCCGCCTCAACTCGACATAGCGCGCCACCGTCAGCGGGCCATCTACCGCAACAATCCGGTCCAGCTGGTCCTGCCCCAGCACCCCAGCCGCCCGGTCATAAGCCGCCCGCGCCTCGGCGTTGATCGCCTGCACGCCGGACCATAGGCCCGTGGCCAGCGCCAGCCCCACCACCAGCATCGCCAGCTGTAACGGATGCCGCCGCCAATGCGACAGAAGTGCACCCAACGTGGCCCGGATCACGCCGCCACCTTTCCGGCCCGCAGATGCAGCCGCCGGTCCAGCCGCGACGCCAACCGTTCGGAATGCGTGACCATGAGAAGGCTCGCCCCCGCCTCGGCCACCAGCCCCAGCATCAGGCCCATGACGGCATCGCCCGTCGCCTCATCCAGGTTCCCCGTCGGCTCATCCGCCAGGATCAGCGCCGGTCGCCCCGCCAGCGCCCGCCCGATGGCGACGCGCTGCTGCTGGCCGCCGGACAACTGCTCCGGATACCGCGCCAGAAGGCCGGTCAGCCCCAACCCCTCCGCCAGCCTTGCCGACCAGTCCCGGTCAAGCCGCCCCGCCAGCCGCGCCTGAAACGCGAGGTTCGCGCCCACCGTCAAGGACGGGATCAGGTTGAACTGCTGGAACACCAGCCCGACTTTGTCACGCCGCAACCCCGCCCGGCCCGCATCGTCCAACCCCGCCAGCGCCACACCGCCAACCGTGATCGCGCCCCCGTCCACCGCATCCAGCCCCCCCACCAGATGCAGGAGCGTGCTCTTCCCGCTGCCCGACTCGCCGGTCAGCGCAAGGCTCTCCCCGACCGCAAGCGCCAGACTGACGCCGTCCAGCACCCGGACCGGCCCCTCCGCCGTCTGGTAGGATTTCGTGACATGATCAACCTGCAGCACGGGCGCGCATCCTCATCCAACCACCACAGGTATCTAGCGCCCACGCGCCAGCCTCAACCCGCTTTCCTGCCGCAGGGGCGCAGTCTGGCTATAGCAGGTGGCGCGCTCTGGTCCTAAGGTCTGCAAGCCATATCCCCGATGATGGGGGGTAATCATTCGAAAGGACGCGCCATGGAAGGCCTTGCAGGACTGAACGACATCGCATCCGTGGTCGAGGCTGACCGCGCCCATGTCTGGCACCATCTTTCCCAGCACAAACAGTACGAAACTGTTGATCCCCGCGTCATCGTCGAAGGCAAGGGGATGCGCGTTTGGGACGCCAAGGGGAAAGAGCACCTCGATGCCGTCTCGGGCGGCGTCTGGACCGTGAACGTCGGCTACGGCCGCGAATCCATCGCCGATGCCGTGCGCGATCAGCTGGTCCGGATGAACTACTTCGCCGGGGCCGCAGGATCGATCCCCGGCTCGATCTTCGCCAAACGCCTGATCGAAAAGATGCCAGGCCTTTCGCGCGTCTACTACTCCAACTCGGGGAGCGAGGCGAACGAGAAGGTCTACAAGATGGTTCGCCAGATCTCTCACCGCCACCACGGCGGCAAGAAGTGGAAGATCCTGTACCGTGAACGTGACTACCACGGCACCACAATTGCAGCCCTTGCCAGCGGCGGGCAAAAGCAGCGCAACGCCCAGTACGGACCGTTTCCGGATGGCTTTGTCGAGGTCCCGCATTGCCTGGAATACCGCAAGCAATGGGACGTCGAAAACTACGGGGAACGCGCCGCGGATGCCATTGAAGAGGTGATCCTGCGTGAAGGCCCCGACACCATCGGCTGCCTTGTGCTTGAACCCGTCACCGCGGGCGGCGGCGTCATCGTGCCCCCCACCGGATACTGGGAGCGGGTCCAGGAAATCTGCCGCAAATACAACATCCTCCTCCACATTGATGAGGTCGTCTGCGGCGTGGGACGCACCGGCACCTGGTTCGGCTATCAGCACTACGGCGTCCAGCCCGACTTCGTGACCATGGCCAAGGGCGTCGCCTCCGGCTACGCGGCGATCTCTTGCACCGTGACGACCGAAGCCGTCTTCAACATGTTCAAGGATGACGCCTCGGACCCGATGAGCTACTTCCGCGACATCTCTACCTTCGGGGGCTGCACCGCGGGCCCGGCGGCGGCGCTGGAGAACATGAACATCATCGAACGCGAGGGGCTTTTGGCCAACACCGTGGCGATGGGCGACTACGCTTTGGACAGCCTTTCGGCCCTGATGGACAAGCACAAGTGCATCGGCGAGGTTCGCGGCAAGGGCCTGTTCCTGGGGGCCGAACTGGTGGCCGACCAGGGCACGCGTGAGCCCGCCGAGGAGAAGAAGGTCCAGGCCGTCGTCGCCGACTGCATGGCGCAAGGCGTGATCATCGGGGCCACGAACCGGAGCGTTCCGGGGTTCAACAACACGCTGTGCCTCAGCCCCGCACTGATCGCGACGAAGGACGACATCGACCAGATCACGGGGGCGATTGGGGCTGCGTTGGGAAGGGTGTTTGGGTAGGTATTGAGGCCTTTGTGGGCAGGGAGGGTGTCCGGGGACGGGCACCCTTTTTGAACTTTGGTGCATTTGATGCGATTTGCTCTTTCTGACGCGTCTCGAATGGAAGCGACCCCAAAAGCAAATGGCCACTGCTTAGTTTGCGGGGGCAGCGTCTTGGCCAAGTGCGGATCGAAGAGAATTTGGCACTGGGCTCACCGCGTCCAAACGAAGTGCGACCATTGGTGGGAAAACGAGACCCTATGGCACCGAACCTGGAAGCAGAAATTCCCTAATGATTGGCAGGAAGTAATCGTCAAGGGAAGAAATGATGATCTTCATATTGCAGATGTGAAGACAAAGGTGGGACTCATAGTAGAGTTTCAGCATTCATACTTGACTGAGATCGAGCAGGAAGAGCGTGAGCAGTTCTACGGAAACATGATTTGGGTTGTTGACGGGTGTAACGGAAACTCGGGCTACGGTAGCTTAATGGAGAACATCCAGTTCTGGCTTGTTAGAGACGGCAGTCTAAACCGGCCAGGGGTTAAGTTTAATCCGTTGATAGCGAAAATCACCAAACGATGGCACACTTCGCATCGACCAGTATTTATTGATTTTGGGGGCAGCACTTTATGGAGCATTTCAGTTTCGCGTTTTGGGTGGGCGAAATACGCTCTCGAAATTCGTAAAGATGACTTTGTCCAGTCGATCTTGCATGACATCGATCCAGTAGCTCGACTCTCACCTTGGTGACAGGCGCAAGAGCCTTTTACCCCTTTCGTCACTCACCATGTTCCGACCTTTGAGCGAGCGTCGGAGAAAGGCCTTGTCTTTCACCCGGGATCAACGCGCTTTCGCGCCGCCGGGTAGCGCCCGCGCTCCCGGCCCTCGCAGGCTTGCTCGGGCGTTCGGCGGAAAAACAGTCCAGTGGACTGTTTTCTTGTCCGCCTCACCCCCCTCGGGCGGGCGCTTTGCGACCTCACCAGCAGAACTGCCGGCGGAGGGCTTGCACCATAAAGCGCCTAGAACAGATGTTGCTCGCCCACCCGGCGGTCAGGCGCTGCCCTGTGTGGCGAGTATCCTTTCCCGGCAGCGCCCGCGCCTTCGGCCCTCGCAGGCTTGCTCGGAAGTTCGGCGGGAAAACACTCCACTGGTCTGTTTTCTGATCCGACTACCCCCCTCGGGCAGGCGCTTTGCAGCGTCGCCAGCAGAACTGCCGGGGGGAGGGGTTGCACCATAAAGCGCCTAGAACGGAGGTTGCCCGCCCACCCGGCGGTCGGGTGTGGCCCCGGTTGGTCTTGCGTGGGTTGGCGTTCCTTGCGCGATGCCGGGCCGTTCTGGACGGTGGACCTCATCCCACGAGAGTGACGATGACTTTGCCCCAGATCGCCGCGCCGCACAGGAGGGAGGGCAACAGCCACCAGCCGCTGCGCATCTGCGTGGCCTCGGACTGCGCGTTCTCGCAGGATTCGGTAATCGTCATGGCATCCCCTCGTGTTACCAAGGGTCATACGCCAGTTCGCGTCGAAGTGCCTGCGGGCAGGAGGATAGTCGACTATCCTTAAGGATAGTCTGCAATGTGCCAGCTCAACCCACCGCTTCGACCTGACAACCGGTCGGACCGACGGGATGAAGGCGGTTCACTGGAGGATAGCCCCCTCAGGCCACGCCGTACCGTTTGCGGGCTTCCTTGAAGGACATGAGCTTGCCCTCGACCGTGTCCCAGAGGTGCAGCTTCACCGACTGCAGGCTTTCGGACAGCGTCAGCCGCTGCGCTTCGGCAAGGGCTGCGTGGTCGCGGATCACCTCGGGCAGGCGGTAGAACGGGATGCGGGAGTACAGGTGGTGGACGTGGTGGATCCCGATATTCCCCGAAAACCAGCGCAGGGGTTGCGGCAGGATGTAGTGGGACGACCCCTCAAGTGCGGCATCATGGAGCTGCCAATCTTCGCCCTTGGACCAATGCGTTTCCTCGAACTGGTGCTGGACGTAGAAGAGCCAAACCCCGATCGTCGCGGCGATGACGGTGCTGGGCAGGAAGATCAAAAGCACGGGCAGAAGGCCGCCGAACCAGACGATCAGGCCCACCGCGATGCCGATCATCGCGTTCGTGCCCATCGCGCTGGTCCAATAGCGCCAGCCCGATTTCATCAGGCCGAAGGGCAGACGATTTTGCAGCAAAAACAGATAGCTGGGGCCAAGGACGAAGAGTACGACCGGGTGGCGGTAGAGCCGGTAAAGGAAGCGGCCAAAGGTCGATCGGGCGCGGTATTCGTCGATGGTCAGGGTCAGCACATCGCCGATCCCGCGTTGATCCAGGTCGCCGTGATGGGCGTGGTGAATGGAGTGCGTGCGCCGCCAGACGTCATAGGGCGTCAGCGTCAACACCCCCAGAACCCGTCCCAGCCAGTCCTGCGCGGTCCGGTTCGCGAGAAACGCGCCGTGCCCGCAGTCATGCTGGATGATGAAGATCCGCACCAGGAACGCGCCGTTCAGCGCCGCCAGTGCCAGGGCCAGCCAGACGCTGACCGACAGTGCCATCCAGGCCAGCGCCCAAAGCGCAAAGAACGGTACGAGGGTGACCCCAAGCTCCCACAGGCTGCGGCGGGTCGAGGGTTCGCGGTACCGGGCGAGCACGGACAACCAGTCGCGGGCCGACAGGGGCGCGGGGCGGGGGGAGGCAGATCTTTCGGGCATCAAGGCCTGTATCGTTCGCCGAAATCGAGGCGGCTGCTGCGGTTGCGCCCTCGCAGCAAAGCCCCAAGACAGGCGGACTAGTCAGGCTGATCTGAGTTAGTCCCTGCCGCCGCAGGTTTCAACCGTTTTGATGCCGCAGGGTTTACGGCGAGCGCTTGACTTGGGCGCTGGCCTTGCCGCTTGATCCGGGTCAGTCACTGGAAACGTGCGCGAATGGCCATTCCTGTCGAAGCCTTTTACCTGACGCCAGGTGCCGCCGGCAGTCTGCAGCAGCAGATCCGCGCCATGGTCACCCAAGGCATTCTTGCCGGGCGCTTGCGTCCCGGCCAGCGGATGCCGTCGTCCCGGGGTCTTGCGGCGCATTTGGGGATCAGCCGGATCACCGTGACATTGGCCTATGCCGACCTTGTGGCGGGGGATTACCTGACCTCGGCCGGACGGTCCGGATACTTCGTGTCCGAGACTGCACCCTTGGCCCCCGCCTTTCCAGTGGCCGCCCCCCGGGCCGAGGCGGCTGAGTTCCGTGCCCTGACCGGCGGGCGTTTCAGTGGGGCTGCACGGGTGGCGCGTCCCGAGGATTGGGACCGCTACCCCTATCCCTTCATCTACGGTCAGGCTGACCCGACCCTTTTTGACCACCAGAACTGGCGGCAATGTGCGCTGCGGGCCTTGGGCAAGCGGGATTTCGCTGCGCTGACAAGCGATTACTACGAACGCGATGATCCCTTGCTGGTGCAGGAACTTCTCCGCACCATCCTGCCGCGCCGGGGGATTGCCGCGCGCGAGGATGAGGTGCTGCTGACCTTGGGCGCGCAGAACGCGCTGTGGATCGCGGCGACGTTGCTTTTGGGTCCCGGAAGGCGGGCTGGTGTGGAAAACCCAGGGTATCCCGCCTGGCGGTCAGTCGTGGCAGCGGTCGGGGCCACGGCGGAGCCCATTGATGTGGACGCGATGGGCCTGCCGGTTGAGGGCTTGGCGGCGGATGTGGTCTTTGTCACCCCGTCGCACCAGTGCCCCACCAATGCGACGATGCCGGTGGAACGCCGGGTGGCCCTGTTGGACGCAGCCGAGAAGCAGGGCTTTGTC